>JAABUM010000284.1_pt1 | contig 97989 bp, 73 predicted proteins | sample 5559161 | NCBI WGS metagenome assembly JAABUM01 (sample SAMN10711868, study PRJNA513369) | rock metagenome | isolation source: Antarctica rocks | place: Antarctica: Victoria Land, Siegfried Peak nord
AACCCTAACCCTAACCCTAACCCTAACCCTAACCCTAACCCTAACCCTAACCCTAACCCTAACCCTAACCCTAACCCTAACCCTAACCCTAACCCTAACCCTCTGCTCCACCTTACCTTACCTTACCCTACCTTACCTTACCTTACTTTAACCCTCTACTCTCTACTCTACTCTATCCTACCCTTACTCTCTACCCCCTACTCTCTACCCTCTCCTCTCCTACCCTTATACTTATTCTTATATACCCTACTCTACCCTTACCCTTACCCTTACTCTTACCTCTCTCTTACTCTTACTCTTACCTCTCTTATACCCTTACTCTTACCCTTAATCTTACTTTTACTTATACCCTTACCCTTACCCTTATTCTTACTCTTACCCTTACTTTTATCCTTCCTTCTCTCTTTACTTTACTTTATCCTTTTCTTTCTTTTTATTCTACTTTATTCTACTCTTATCTTTACCTTTTCTTCTTTCTCTATTTATTATATATCTTACTCTTATCTTTATTAAAATCCTTTTCTCTTCTTTTACTTAACTCTAATATTAAACTAATTACTAATTCTTAATTCTAATTCTAATTCTTAATCTATAATTCTAATCCTAATTCTACTTCTAATCCTAATCCTACTTCTAATCTTACTTCTAATTTTCCTTCTAATCTTACTCTTATATTTCTAACTAGCTCTACTATTCCTATATTATAACCCTCTATTTAACTCTAACTCTAACCCTAATTTATCTTATCTTATCTTAATAACCCTTTTTCTTTATTATTAAATCTTATATATTTAATTAATATCTACTTCTCTTCTTTAATTCTATTCTCTTAACTTCTACTTTTACTTCCTAACTCTTTAAAGTTAACTCTATCTCTTATTTCTATTAGTACTAACTTTTTTTACTTAAACTTTTCCTCTTTTTTTACTTTTATTTCTACTTTATCTACTACTTTCTTATTCTAATCTAATCTACTTATATTTATATTATTTAAAACTCTTATTCCTTTTTTTACCTAATCTTTTTCTCTTACTTTAAAAACTTTATTCTAACTTTATTATTTCTCTTCTTACTCTTACTTCTACTTTTAACCCTAACTATACTACTTCTTTAATAAATCCTCTTACTACTTATCCTACTCTTATTATAATAATAATTATAACTTTATATCTTATTACTTAATTCTTTTTACTACTATTACTATTATTACTTTACTACTACTTCTAATATCTTTTCTATTATTACTTCTACTTTTAAACCTTTTATTATAACTTTATTATTTCTCTTTCTACTCTTACTCCTACTTTTACTTCTAACTTTACTACTTCTTTTAAATATCTACTTACTACTTTTTATACTCTAATTATAATAATAATAATAATACCTCTCTACCTTATTACTTAATTCTTCTTACTAGTATTACTATTACTTCTACTCTTATTCTTAACCCTTAACTTAATTTTAAATCTAGATTTTAACTTCTAACCCTTCTCCTTTAATCCTTAATCTCTAATCCTTAATCCTTAAACTCTTCTTAAGGTTACTACTACTATTACTATTATCTACTACTACTACTTCTACTTCTATCCTATCTTCCTTTCTAATACTTCTAATCCTACTACTAAAACTCTAACTCTTTCTCTAATTTCTACTTTATCTAATACTATCTAATTCTAATTCAAATTCTTTATCTTTATATTTTAATTTACCTCTATTCTTATTACTTCTATTACTTCTATTCTAATCTTATTTATAAATCTACTTTTATTCTTATATCTCTCTTTTTAATTTAACTCTTACTCTTACTTTTACTTCTAACTTTATTACTTCTTATATAAATATTTCTATCTTTTTTTCTACTCTTCTTATAATTATTATAACTTTAACTCTTTTAATCCTAATAGTTATATATTAGCTTAGTAAAATAAGATATTATATACCTTATTTAGAATAAGATAAAGAAATATTAGCTGAATTTACTATAATACTATTAGTTAAAGAGGTAATATAACTATATAATCTATCTAATAGAATAATTTCTAACTATAATCTATAATTTATCTTAACCTTATAGAAAGTACTTAATTAAAGGCTTTAAATTAACGCTAGGTTATTAATAGTAAGATACCCTAAGACTAATAGTTAGTTTAAACGAGTTAATTAGGATATTAAAACTAGACTACGTATATATATTAATTACTTATAAGACGACTAGGTTAAGTAGTTACTAATATTAGAATTTACTAATAATAATACTATAAGTAAAGCTACTTATATAACGCCTTTCTTCTTTAATACTAGATATTACCTACGTATATTATTTAGTCTTACTAGTATTAAATATACGTTAATAAGAGAGAAGCTACTAGTAGTTAAAGTAGATAATATTACTAGTAAGATAGAAGAAATCCTTTAAATTAGATATTAATATATAGTTAATACTTAAGAAGTTATATATTTACAAGTTAATAAGTATAAGAAAGCTATTAATATTAAGGAAAATAACTAAGTTATACTAGACGTAAAAGGCTTAGATATTAAACGGCCTTATAAAAAGCTTAATAACGTCTAATACAGTCTATATACTATTAAAAAAGTACTAGGAACCTTATTCTAATTAGGACTTCTAGTATTAGCTTAGATTTATAATACCTTTAATCTTAATTACCTAACTAAGTATCTAAATCCTAATCTTCTACCGCTACTAGATTAGACTAATATACCTTTACCTCTAATTATTATTAATAAATAGGATGAATAGGAAGTCGACGACGTACTAGATAGCTACTACTATTATAATAGGCTCTTATATAAGGTTAAATAGATAGGTTAGAATAAAGATAATACTTAGTACTATATAAATAATAATAAATTTAAGAACTTAGTAGATATTATTAATATATACTACGTTAATTATCTAACTAAGCCTAGACCTAAAATAATAAAACTTAAAATAGGCCTAATTTAAGTTAACTTAGTTACAGGTCCTAGAAAGCTTAGGGTTAGCTTTTTCTAAACGGGTTAGTAATATTAGAAACTAATACTAATATTCCTAACTAAGTACAGCCTAACTAATTAGGACTATTAGTCTACTTAAAAGTTACTAATATAGCTAGTATATAAGCGGACTAATAATAGGTTAGAGAGCTTAATATAAGGGCCTGTTATAAGGATACCTATATATACCTTCCTCTTCTTCTCCTTCTTTTTATCTTAAAGTCCTAGTTTAGTAATTATAATACGTCTATTAAGTTAGAATATTAATACGTAGCTACTTAGATACTAGTTTAGTATTCTAATACTTTATCTAGACTAGCTCCTAATACTATATAGTAAAAAACTATCTATATTATCCTCCCTTCTTCTAGATATTACTCGAATTCTTTAGAAAGATATCCGAGTTTAATAAAAAGAAAATTCGTTTTACTTTTATAAATTTCCGTCTTTCTTCCTAGGTATAGAAGCTCTTCTCGACTACCCCGCTTTATATCTTTATCTTTTAGTCGATTTATATATCTAGATAGATATTCCGGTATAAATAGACCGATTATAAGGAAAGAGAGTAGAAAATTAGGGAAAGTACACTCTTTCACCTTATTATCTCGCTCGAACCCTCTATCCCTTTTAGATATCTATCGACGATAGTAATCTTAAGGTAAAAAATAGTAAAAGCAAGCCGTATAACTAGCGATAGACTTACTAGTACGTAGTCTATCTCGAAAACAATAGACTTCCTATTAAAAAGCTCGACTTTCCCCTCGAGTACACGTAGATAGCGAATGCCCGTCGTCCTTTATAGTACTATAAAGTAAGTAATAAGGACACTTCTTATAGTACGTAAAGATAAAGGACCTGATATCCTCTAGAAGGAGTGCGTTTCGTTAAACTTTCAAGCGTTTTTCAATAGAAATCGACGAGATAGCTACTTCTTTAGCCCGAATTTCGTCTAGATCTAAGAATTCATTAGTATTATAATAGAAAACTATAATATAAAGAAAATATACTAATTAATTTAAGACTAGGGCTAAGAACTCGTTATTCTTCTTCGAGAATTTCTTTATTTTCCGAGTTATAGAGGTCTTCGTCGATTCTTTTATCTCCTATCAAGCTTGATATATCTAAAAACTATTAGGAAAGTATAATTATAGATAAAATAGACTTACTTTCGTAGTACTTTAAGTAGAAATCGCAGGGAATAGCCGGTTTTTTACATTTCTCTACCTCTTTTCTATCGAGATAGCTAGAAAAAACAGCTCGTCGACAGGTATTCGATATATAGCGTTGAATAACACTATTTTTAAATACTTCTACCTTACTAGGCCGAGGTCCTAGTTAAGTTAAAAGAGTAGAAGAATTAATAGAATTCGAAAGAAGTAAAATAGCCTCGCTATTCTTTCCGTCCCTACCTACTCAGCCTGTCTCCTAAGCGTAATCATATAAATAATAAGGTAGACTAAGGTAAAAAACGACTCGAATATTTAGAACGTCGATCTTATAGCTAAGAGAGCTTATTAAAATAAGAATTCGAATATTTCCCTTAAGAAAGTCTAAAAGAACTCGTTCTTTTCCAGGGCTATTAGAGTAATAGATAGAGTATTTCAGCTCTCTATTTAATTCTCTAGCCGCTTTAATAGTCCGGGTATAGATAACGATTCGTTTAAGGGGAAACTCGTTATCCTTTTCTCGAATAATCGAAAAAGCCTCTTCTTTAGAGACTTTCTCTCGAATAATATATTGAATATTCGTTTAAATAGTTGAATTTCAATAGACTTTCGTTTCTAAAGACTCTAGATTAAGAGTCTGAAGAAGGTCTCGTTCGTATCTCGGAGGTAGCGTGGCCGTAAGGAGGACAAGCTAGGTTTTTAAATCGACTACCTCCCTGAGACAGCCTAAGACCCTTCGAAAAGACTCTTTAGTATTAAGGACGACTTGAACTTCGTCGATAAATACTCGGTCTAGTCGTTATAGTATTCGTAGTCGATTTACGAAATTTCAAAAATCTAAAGATAGGAAAGTCTCAGGCGTAGTAAAGACGAGACGGGCTGAATCCGGAGGTATTCGAGCGTTAAAAATAGCCGAAGAAATGCCGAGATTCTTAGCTCTAGATAGCTGGTCTTATAGTAAAGAAACGAGTAGTTCTATAATAATAGAAACTCTATTCAAGCCGATAAAAGAAGGTAGTTAAAAAAGAAGACTCTTTCTAAATCCGGTAGGTAATATAGCTAGTATAGGACTCGTCCTAACTAGTATATCTCCTAGAATTTCTCGTTAAGAAGCTCGAAAATAAATAGTAGAGTCGGAAAAAAGTCTTCGTACTTCCCTATCAAGATCGATATTCCGTAGGGAGTCTAGTCGTATAAGACGTTCATTTTTAAAGTCTTTCTCGAATTTTAGTATATCGAGTCGATAGCGAATGATTTCCTGCGTGGAACTCGTGAAACCGAGAAAATAGTACTAGTTCTATTATAAACTCGTTAGTTATTATACTATATAGACGCTTATAGTAAATATAAATAGAATATTAAAAATATAATAGAAAAATAGTAGAAATAGAGTACACTTACTATACTAGCCTCTCGAAATTATCGTTTCAAGCCTTAAATCTCTCCCGTCGTTTCGAAAAGACCTCGAGCATATACGATTCCCGCTGTCCTAGAAGAGTACGCGGCCTGTAGATCGAGGACGTCGTCTTTATAATCGACGTTATTTTCGTCGTCTATTTCCGTAGATTCCTCGGGTTAAAACTAAAGAGCTTTTAAAAGAAAACGACGAGAGATTCTAATAGCTATATAGCGATAGTCGCTAGGATTTATAGCTAATCCTAAACCGGCTAGTATCTCTCTTTAAAAAACCTTTCGAAATCGTTTAGAAGTAATCCTCGTAGCTTTAGAACGTCGACCTTTCGATAGATTCTCGAAAAGATACTCCGGAAGCGTTTTTCGAAAATTCGTTAAAAGAATTCGCTCTAGAAAAGGAACTACTAGTTATAGATAATAGACTAGTAGTTCGCTAACCTCTTAAGGTAGATATCGGTGAATGATTTTCGTAGTACCTGAAATACTATACCCCTTATAATAAGAAGTAATAAAGACGAGTAGACCGTTTTCTACGAAGATATTCCGAGTTCCCGTCTTCGTAGAATTCAAATATCGTAGAGATAATAGCTCCGGAGCCCGGGCCGGCTAGCCCCTAGTCACGTGGATAAGAACGAGAAGGTTTTCAAGGAATCAAGAAAGAAACGAAATCCAGTCCAAGAGCTCCCGGGAGTCCTAGTAGAATTCGGGCCCCGGAACTATAAACCGGCTAGCCAGATCGGGACTAGTAGCTATACGACTATATAGAAATTATTCCGGGTTTTCTAGGCTAATATTCGTGCGAGAATCGTTGAGGAAATTAGAAAACGGGGTAGAATCAAGAGGATTATCGTAGATTTAGTGCCAAGAAATATCTGGAATCTTTCGTAAAGGACTTTTAGCCGTAGATATACTATTTTCGAATAGTATATCTTAAAAAAGTAGTGCTCGAGTTGAAGAGATAAGCTTATAAACAAATTCTCGAAAATTAGCTATTAAGAAAGAAAGGGTTCTATAGATAATAGTCTCTCCTTCCTAGTTAATATAGCTGGAAGAAGTGGTATTTCGGGCTATCTTTAATCCGTAGCTTCGAAGGTCTAATATCCATTCGAAAGGCGATTGAGAACCCCGAACGAGAAATCAATTTATAAGCGTTTCTAGTCGTGAAAGAGGTCCGTTTTAAGCTCCGGGGCCGGGAAAACGTTCTCCCATAGTACTATTAGTACTAGAAACCGAGCTTGAGTCGTCTGGTCTAGACTCGATGGAGGAAGAATTTTTAAAAGCGAGTCGTAAAACGAGAAAACGTCCGATTTTTAAAATATAGGATAAAATTAAAGGATAGCTATTAATACCTTTAAAACCTCTTTAATCTAGACCTAATACGGCTAGGGCGTCGATAAAAGGGAGCTCGTATTCGTCTTTAGAAGCGGATTAATCGAGAAGAGCGATTGAAAAGTCTAGTAAAGCTTTTTCTAGACGAGAAAGAGGAGCGATCTTCCTAGAATTTCGGGCCTGAATCCGAGTATTCTTATTAATACTAAACTCGTCTTCGTCGCTAGTCTCGATTTAGCTAGCGTCGTCGGAGGAATCCTTATCTTCCGATATTTTCCGAAGGGTTTCGACGAATTCTTCCGGGTTTTCGATTTCCGAGGCAATTCGGACTAGACGACGATATCTAGACTATTAAATAGACGTGAAAGAATAGTCTAGAAATAAAGCCGACGTCGTAGACTCTTGAGTTCAGACGAAAAAGGCGAGAATTTACTTAAAAGAACGAGAATACGTCGGAATTTAACTCGGATCCTAGTACGCCCGAAGGGGCTTAGCTCGGAACTAATTAATTTCAGTCCGAACTATTTGAAAACGTCTGAAATACCCTATACTTGATAGGCTTTATTGTGATTTTCGAGCGAGTTCGTTGAAACTAGCCTAGATAACCTTTAATAAAGGCGTATCCGGCTCCCCTACGAGAGCGACTAGCTCGATCCGGTCTAGCCCATCTAGATATGAAGCCTATCAGGTTCTTTCTAGCTAGGGACTAGGGTTATCGTAGGGGTTTTTCTCGATTTTTCGTATTTCTTTCGTTCGAAACTCGAGGATTTTAGAGTCTAGACGAGACCATTCAGATTCCTAATTTCGGGGCTCTATATATACTGTTAGTACTACTATTTCCTAGAAATATATTCGAGTAATACCTTGAGAAAAGGCTGAAAGAGCCTCGGATCGTTCGGAGCGAATTTCGCTTTCATCTTCGTTTCGTTCTTCTTCCACCGAACTAGCCGTTCTAGGCCTAGTCTATCGATCCGAAAAGGGTCTTTTAGAGTCGACTCTAAAATAGGAATAACCGGGAGGTGAATAGAAGAACTGTTAACAGCTGACTCCCGTAGTCCAAGGGTTCTTTTCTTTAGAAGTCTTCGGAATTCGCCCTTTTCCCCGAGGATTCACCTAAGAATAGACATCCTTATAATATTATTATATACGGTTTTTTGATCTAACTATATATAAACAGTCTTAGTACGCTAGACCGTCGTTATAAAGAGCGAGATTAGGAAAGAAGAAAGGGAAAGAGCTTGGAATTCAAGTCTTCTTAAGGTCGTCTTTATCCTAAATAAGACTAGCGTATTTTATCATCTCTTAAAGTATTTCCTCTCTAGTCTTAAAGGAAAGTTAATGCGGTTTCCCTTAGAAATAAGAATGAATACTTAAGGGAAGAATAGAGTAATAATAACCACGACAAGTTATAAAGCTAGTATCCCCGAGAATCGAGATATATTCCATAGTAGTTAGAAGAGTTATATCGATTTCCTACCTAGAATTAAGAATGAACTAGAAAGGATAGATATTTATTAGACTATTAAGGAAGAAAGAAGAGAATAGAAGAAGATACGTAGTTATAGACGTTTATCGCTTACTAGAGACGCTCCCGAACCGTCCCGAACCTTAAACCTTAATATTTATATAGGCGAGTAGTTACCTAGCGCTAACTACTAATCTTTACTTTCTATCTTAATAACTTTTTATTAATAAGAGATAATTTTATACTTTCTTTAGAAGTAAGTAAGGGACTATCTAGATTATTTATATATATATATAAAAATGTATTCTAAGAGATATTCCTATATATATACTAAGTTATAGTCGATTAGCTAGAGGACTTTAAAGAAATTATATTAGTTATTCTTTTAATATTAATAACTTTCTTAATACTTATCTATATTATATAAACTCTTCAATTAATTTTTAATAACACTCTACTCTATAAATCCTATATATAAAGTTTTAGTAGATTCTATCTATTTATATTACTACTAGAGTACTTAATAGATAGAGGAATAGAAGTCTTAATAACTTGACGAGTTCTCTATAGTTTCTTACTAAAAATAGCTTGTTATAAAGCTCTAAGCGAGCTCTTTACAACGATATTATTTTCTAGAAATCATATTTATTATATCTTGTAAGGAACGAGTGAGAATTAATAAGCTTATACTAGCTGCGGATTACCTAGCCCTAGCGGAATATTAAAAATTCAGCTAACTTTTAAAAATTCTAGAAAATTAAGACTAAGCCCGATTAGGAGGTTTAGACTACCGTTTTAAAGCGCTTAGTAAGCGGTTGAAAACCTACTCTCTACTTTCTAAAACAGACTAATAATAATTATAAAGTAATTTACCTAAAGATTTTTAAATTACTTCGAACTAAATCCTTAGTAGTCTATAAATTACTTGTACCTACAAGTAATTTATCTCTAGATAATAGATAGAGAGATTATTAGTAAACTAGAAAGTTTATAAAATATAAAAATATATATATTATATAAGTATTAAGTTTATATAAGTAGTATATTTATATACTAGCCTTAAAACTTAATATAATACTATAAGTTACTAAATATATATTTAATAACTTTTAGAAATACTAGGTAATAAGACTAATAGAAGATAAGTCCTTTTATAATATAATAACTATATAAAGCTAGTACTAACTTAGTAATTATAATAAGTAACTAAGTCTTATTAATAATTAATAGTACTAGTACTTAGTAAGAATTAATAGTAGGTAGGATATAGATATAGAATATAAGGTTAAGCTAGAGGAGGGTACTTTATATATATAAGTTATATAAATTAACTATTTTTAAAACTTATATTATATTAAAGTAAGCTACTTATTTCTTTCTAGTACTAGAGGAAAATTATAGCTTTAAGGCCTTAAATATAGATTTTCTATATTTAGGACTATTAAGCTAGAATACTAAAAACCTAAAATTTTCCTTCTTATTACTAGTATTTTACCTGAAAAAAGCGCTTTTAATAGATTTAATAGTTTAGATTTTCTATATAAGTTCTTAGTTTACTAATAAGGGCTAATATTATAGTATTAAAAAGTATATAAAATAGGTATTTAAAGATAGTACTTAAGGTCTTTAAAGTAACTAGTATATAAGTATTAAAAGTAGATTTAAGGGCTATTAATAAAGATAGGCCTTAATTAATTAATATTAATAATATTAATAATATAAGAGATCTACTAATTAATTAAAGAAGGGAATATAAGAATCTAATATAAGTTAAAAAGAAAAAGGGAAAGGGAAAGGAAGAAGAAAATTATAAAGACTTTAATAAAAGAGAAGTAGTTTTAAGTAAGAGGAATCCTTTAAGTAATAATAAGGGGAGAGGATAATAAGGGGGTAGCTTAAGGCCTTAAAAATAGAGGAGTTATAAAGAGAGATAACCTTACCCTTAAAGAGATTAAGAGGTAGGTAAAAGAGAAGTAGAAAGGGAGGTAGTTAAAAGACTAAAAGTATATCTCTAATTATATTAAGATAGTAGTATAAAGGGGTAAATTCTAAGAGATAAAAGTTAATCTTTATATAAAGCTTTTTAAGGCTAAGAGCTTTATAAGTATATAGTTATATTTAAAGAAGATAGAATTATATATCTTTTTATATATAAGGAGGGTACTAGAGGTTAATAATACTAATTATAAATATAAATAAAAGTATTAAGATATTAAGTATATACTTATATTCTACTCTAATTATATAAAAATAACTTCTATTAAATAGTTTTAGCTTTAAAAGAATTAAAAGTAGTAACTAAGTAGATTATCTAATAAAGTATACTTAACTAGTTTATATTAGTAAAAAAAATACTTCTTTAAAGTTATATAAGAGTAGAAAGACTTTAATAAAGGGATAAAGATATAAATAACTCTAATAAAAGAAGAGAATAAGATAGTATAAAGGATATAAGGTAGGATAGTATATAATATCTAGAGATCTAATAATATAATAGTAAATAGAGTAGAAGAGAAGGTTTTCTTCTATAAATTATAGTTTCCTTTAGTAAGTTAGATATAAAATACCCTTATTAGCTTTAAGTAGCTAGATAGTAGGATAGAAAATAAGAATATAAATATAAATACTACTAGATAATTAATACTTATAATATATATCTAAGTAAGTTAAAAGATATATATTTATATATAGTATCTAATACTTTAAAAATTATAGAAATATATTTATATAAGTAGAAGATATAATTAATTTTATATTAAGGTAAGTACTTCTATTATTAAAGGGGTTAGAGTATTATAGTATATAGAAAACGGGATTAGTTAATTAATACTAGATATACTATTCTAAAAGTAAACTTATATACCTAGAAATAATAATAATTAATATTAATTAGACTTTAAATCTATATATATATACTACTATAAATAATTTAAATAAATATAATAAGTAGTACTACTAGCTAAGACCTTATTATATAATTATAATAGAGATACTAAGTAATTTCCTCTTTATTAGCTTTAAAGAATATATATATAATACCCTTATAAAGTAATATACTATCTCTATCTTACTATTTATAATTATATACTAGGAAGGACTTCTTAATTACTACCTTAAGTAGTAGGATTAAATACCCTATTATTAATAGCCTCTTATAAATATTATATAATAGGGATATCTTAATAATATATTATAATAAAACTAACTCCTAATAAAATTTATTAACTTAGTAATATACTAAGATATCTATTAATTTAAAAAGACCCTTAAATAAGACCTAGTAAGAAAAGTACTTCTTTAGATATTATTCTAATTATATTAATTTATATACTTAATCCTTTTCTTAAGCTCCTAGTTTAATAGCTTACTTCTAGCTATTTTATTATAAATATATATCTACTTTATTAAATATTAAGTTAATATATATTAATTCTTACTATCTAAGCCCTTTATAATTATAATAAATAGGGAGTAATAATTTAGCTACTCTTATAAAATACTTCTAGTAGATATATATATACTCTATTAAATATTTTAGTTATCTTATACTATTTATTAACTATTAGATTAATATCCCTTCTTTAATATATCTCCCTTAGCTACTTATACTTAGAGATTCTTAATATTATTTATTTAAGATTACTTAAAGGACTTTACTATTTAATTATATTTTTATCTTAGCCTACTTAAGCTATTAAGTATATTTTATATACTAGTTATACTAGCCTAATTACTTACTAGAATAGTAAGCTTAGTAGTATAACTACGCTTTAACCTTCTTAGCCTTTTATAAATTTAGCTTATCTAAGCTTTCTCTACCTTTTTCTCTATATTCTTAGTAGATTTTCTCTACTATTTATTAAGAATATTTATTAGTATTATTATAACTATTTTAATATAACTTTTTATACTTTATAAGGGTATTTATACCCTTTTTATTAGACTCCTTTAAAGTCCTCTTTATTTTATATTCTTATTAAGTCTTACTTTAATTTACCTTATATAAGGTCTTTAAAGTAACTAATAAAATCCTAGGATAAATATATTATTAAAATTAATTTACTTTTATATTTTTTAAAGATTAAGACTTTTAACTTATTATTAAAGGGATATATTTATAAGGTCCTTTTATTATATTACTAGGATATTATTAAGATATTATATTCTATAATTATTAATTAATTATAATAGAGATTATAAGTATTATAACTTTATATAATTCCTTATATCTAGTATAACCTTATAAGTCTTAAGGCCTTTTATTAGAATATTATTAATTAATTTACTACTATTTTTTATATTTATATTTATTACTTTAGTAGTAATACTAGGAGTTAAACTCTACTTAGTAAGTATAACCTTAGAGATTTCTACTTTCTTTCCTCTTTTTTTTCTTTTTTCCTTAATTACTATTATATTATTTAGAGATAGTAGGTATCCCCTTATCTTATATATATTTATATACTATTAATACTCTTATAATTAATATAATAAATTATATAATTTATATTAATATTAATTTTATAAGTAATTCTTTTTATATTTTTTAAAGAAGTTTCTCTTCCCCTTATTTAACTCTAAGGAATTTTCTCTACTATTAATTAATAATAGTTAATAATAAGTAGTTCTTTAAGTAGATTTAAGAGATAGTAGAAAACGGCTTAAATAAGTAAGTATTAAGTAGCGAAGCGTTTAAGAAACGCGTACGAGGGGCGAGTAGGGGAGTAATAAGACGCTCTAATTAAGATCAGGCGCCCGATAGGGATAAAGGTAGTAAAGGTAGGAAGGAAAGAGAGTGTAAAGGACTACGCGCTAGGGTAAGGGCTATAAGGGCCTTTACTCTACCTACGAACTTAGTAAACGCGATAATACTTAGACTATAACATATATATACTACTAGAGCTATAAACGAGCTAAGTAGCTAGGCCGCTATAGTAATAGTAGCCCTTAAAGCTGTTAAGAACACGCGATTTAAGGACTTAAACGCGTCTAGATAGAAGATTTTAGCGGCGGGTATCGGCCTAGTATAAACATATATCGAGGAACTCTAATAGAAGGGGAGCGAATACAGGGAGAGAGTACAGGACCTCGGTAGGCCTGGGACAACTAGTTAGGGTAGCACCCCGACGAGATAAGGCTCCTTATAGGGCTAATAGAGCTAGGGGAACCCCTTTACAGGGAATATACTACTATCCCCCCTACGGGGCCTATATACGCAGACACTAAGGGCGGCTAAGGCTAGGAGGGCCCGACAGATACTAGTAGTACTAAAAGACGAGAAGGAGAGGGAAGTAGTAGCGGGAGTAATAGGCGAGAGGCTAGTTATAGTATTCTAGGCCTCTAGCTATAAATATACGTTAGAGATTATAGCGGCGAATAGAATAAAGAGTAGGGATATACTACTACAGGTTACCTCGATAGAGGTAAGGGAGGTACTAGAGAGGGAGTAGTCGTGGGTAAATACGACGTACCGCTCCGCGGTAGTAGTAAGGAAATCGTTCGGCGTAGTAGTATACGGGGTACGAGTATCTATCTTCGATATAAAAAACTAGTAGGCGATTAAGGAGAAGATCTAAAGAGAGAATAAGGCCCTCTACCCTAATCTAGATATAGTAGAGGGGAGATAGCTAATAGGTATATATATACCTAGAAAGGCTTACTCCTTATTCGTAGTAAGCGTCGTATCGCTAGCGATAGTAGATAAATTAATTAGGAAGGGTATAATAGAGGTAGGCGAGATAAAACTTATAGAGCGGTATAAATAAAGGGCTAGACTAATATAGTACTTTAAATGCTAGTTATACGGGTATATATACCGTAACTACCCTAATAATACGCGATACGCTAACTATAGTTAAGGCTATAGTATAATAGAGTACGAGGCGAAGGTTATAGGCGCTCCTTAAGGGTACGCCGCGTATAAATAATAGGGCTACTCCTCCTAGTCCAACGAATACCTAGTAAGGGCTAGGGAGAGATAACGCGCCAAGTAATAGGTCGCGAACAAGACCCTATTTTATAGGATTAGACGGGAGTGAATAGTAGTAATAACGGACGCTAAGGGATTTATAACCGTAGGAATAAAGAAAAAGAGGAAGGCTATAACCGACTAGGCGATATACGACACGCCTAGTAGCGGGGAATAGTCGGGGTTATAAAGACCCAGGTATAAGCTAAGGAGACTACCTATCTCTAGAAGGCTCTTAGTAAAGGAGCTAGGCTAGAAGATATTAGAGGTAAAGACGAGTAGCGGTAAGGAGCTATTAGATAGCGTTAGTAAGCTTCTCGTAGAGGTAGCGGCGAACGGCCTCGCTAACCTTAGGGAAGGCGAGTAGGCCGCCTACAGGGAAATAGATATACGGGAGGAAAGTAGCGGCGCCCTTAGCTTAGATATCTAGTATATTAACCCTGAAGATACTATAATATAATATTAGAAGCGAAATAGGTACGATAATAACCCTCTTAGAAGATAGAGTTATTTAAGATATAGATATCTTAGCGATCTAGGAACTATATTATAACGCTAGGAACTATTCGTCGTATAACCCTAGCTCCAAGGCATTCTTTCTAGCGTATAAAGTAGAATAGGGTACGTAAATATACTTCTATATTAATAAAAGACTTCGGATAGATAGCTAGGAGGCGGAATTCCCTACGAAAGATATTAGTACCTTGAAGCTCTAGCTTTATACCTAGGAGGATAGGGAGTACCTAGCCTGCTTCCAGTTATATAATATATATAACCCGAGCCTATTACTAGTAATAAGTAAGAACCCGTCAAGCCTATTAATAATAGGCGAAGGGGTTAGATACCCTAGGGAATATATCGTAGTAGGGGATTTTAACCTCTACTACCCTAACTAGAATAACCTAGGACGGTTCTTATACTACCTTAAAGTAGACTAGCTAGCGGGAATTATATCTAATAACGATATAGACCTAGCCCTACTAGATAGGACGGTTACTTAGAGGGTAAGGGGGTTTAAGAGCGCGATTAACCTGGTTTTCGCTATACCTAGGCTCCTTAGTATAGTATAGGCCTGCCGTGTACGCCTTAAGCTATAATTCGGCTCCGACCACCTCCTTATATATACGGAGCTCGACCTGAGGGTAGAAGAATAGCGAAATACACCTAAGAGATCGTGGAAAATAGCGGACCTAGAGGAAGTTAGGAAAGGGGCTTAGGCGCTAAGCTAGGAGCTAGGTCTTAAACTACTAGAAACTATAAACTAGATAGATAATTACCTCTCACGGATCTAATAGGGCCTAAAAGGAATAGTAGACGAAATAGTCCCCTAGGCGAAGCCTAGAGGTAGGGGAAGGACCTTCTAGAACTCGAAGTGCCGGCGTGCTACGGAGAATATTATAAGACGCATAAAGGCGTTCTAGCGGAGTAGAGACGCTACTACGGAGGGAGCTAAGAATGCGGCTATTAAGGAAAGAGATAAGGTGTTACGGATAGAAAAGGCGATCGACTTTAAGAGGAAAGTCTACGACGCTACTAAATTATAGAAGGGTATATAAGGCCTTATTAAGTAGGCGAGGAACGATAGCTCGTCGCTACGACCCCTCCCTAAATTCTCCCCCTTAAGAAAGGATAATAGGGGCGGGGTAGCCGAGACCTTTAAAGAGAAGGTAGAGGTCTTGCGGGTAATATTCTTCCCGCCCCCCCTACAGGCTAACCTAGACGATATTACGGATATAAAGTACCTACTACCCGCGGACTCTAGTAGCGAGATAATATACGAGGAAGTCCGACAGGCTATTTACAGGCTAAAATAGGATAAGGCCCCGGGGATTAATAGGATCCCGAACCGGTTTCTTAGACTAATAGTAGACGGGCTCCTTAGGGAGCTCGCCTACCTATTTAACGCATGCTTCTCCCTTAGCTACTACCTAAGGGAGTTTAAGAAAGCTAATACAGTCGTCTTAAAGAAACCGAAGAAGGAGGACTACACGGTACCTAAAGCGTACCGCCCGATAGTACTACTAAGTACCCTTAGAAAGGCCTTAGAATCGATAGTTATAAGGCGACTTAGCGACTATACTAAAAGCTAAGGCCTCCTCCCCTAAGAATAGATAGGGGCGCGAAGGAAGAGGTTAACTAAGATAGTATTAGAGACTATCGTAGATACGGTATATATAGTATAGGACTACGGCAGGGGTAATATAGCTAGCCTCCTCTTACTAGATATTACAGGGGCCTTTAATAACGTCTCCTACTAGAGACTTATCTATAACCTAAGGGGAAAGGGGATTCCCCGCCGTATTATAAGCTAGACGAAAAGCTTCCTAGCGGAGAGGTCCTCTTCCATTACTATTAGGAGAACGACGAGCGGAATAGAGCTAGTAGAGATAGGGATTCCCTAGGGGTTACTAATCTCCTCTATCCTCTTCCTATTCTTTAACGCGCTACTTATCGAGGAGTATACGGCGGCTAAACTATAGTTATAAGTCGGAGGGTTTATAGATAACATCTATCTACTAGTATATAGGAAAACCATAGAGGGAAACTATAGAACCTTAGAACTAGTACACGAGATCTACCTTAAACAGGCTTTAACGTACGGGGCGAGCTTCGCCCCCTAGAAGTATAAATTAGTCTACCTTACCCGCTACCCCCGCCGCTTTAATATAAGCGCGGTAGTTAACCTAGGGTATATAACGATAAAACTACAGGCGGAAATCCGAGTCCTAGGACTATATATCGACGGTAAATTACGATAGGGCCTATACTTAAGGAGGGTATAAGCGAAGCTCGCTACTTAGAGCCTCGCCCTTTCTATAACGTCGGTATTAACGTGGGGGGCTACTCTTAATAAGGCTAGGAAGGTATATAACGTGATAGTACGGCTAGTAATAACTTATACGTCCGTTATATAATATATACCGCAAGGCCTAAGGGAGATAAAGAAGGCGCACGTAAGGAAGCTTGAGGTTATCTAAAATAACTACTTAAGACGCGTATTAGGGGCATATAAGGCTACCTTAACGCGAGTACTAGAGGTAGAGGTAGGGATAGCCCCTATATAACTAATACTAGACTACTTAGTCCTCCGCCGGTATACGCTAAAAGGGATTTACCTAGTAACGGTAATAGGGAATAGACGCATCCGGAGGAAGCTGAGGGCTAGGAGAGGGAGGAGGAGAGAGACGGCGGAGTCCCCTACGGAGGAGAAGGACGAGTAGGCTCTACGTTCTCTACGCCTAGACGACTAGAACACGGTCGTAACTAGGGAAGTAACTTAACACCCCTAAAGAATCGAGAAGATGACGTACTATTAGTGGAAGTCCTCCTAGGATATAATATAGGGAGAATACTAGGCGGGACTAAGAGCTAGGGACCGCCCCCCCGCCTAGCTTAGGGGCCTGTAGACTAATAGAAGGGCCCTCTACGAGGGCCTCTAGAAGGCTGAGAGCTCCGCCCTTACGTAGATAAGAATGGGAAAGATAGAGCTAGCTACCTTCTTATACTAGTATAAAGTCCCTAGCTTTACGTCTACGGGCTACGAGTACGGCTAGCGTAGGTAGGACACGAAGTATATCCTTATTAACTGCCCTAGGTTCTAGGACCGCCGCTAGGAGCTAGTAGATACCTCAGGCGCGATAGACGCCTACGGGATACTAGCGAGCGCGAAATAGGCTAAGAGGGTAGCGAAGTAGATAATCTAGACTAGGCTACTAGGCTAGTTCTTACTCGTAGCGATATAGTTATACTAAAGTCGGGTTAAGATATAAGTCTTTACTACTAGAGTAATATTTATTATTATAATATATAAGCTAGCCTTAAAGAGCTAGACTAATATAGTAGTAAATACGACCGCCTATTATAGAGGACCGAATATAGTATAATATAGAAACGGATTAGTAGTTATAAGAAGGATAGGAATAGTAAGGGTTTTTACTTATACCTATACTAGGTATAGTTATAAGGTTTCCCCTACAAGTTAGCTACCGCCGTAGCGATTATAATATACCTACAGGCCCTCGTAATTATCTTTTAGTAGTTTAGATAGACGCGAGTATAAATTAATTAATTAATTAATTAAGTAGTTCTTTAATTATATAATATATAAGCGCCCTAGCTAGCTTACTAGCTATTTAAGTATATATATTTAATTAAATATAAACTATTACCTCCCTTCTAGGCCTATAAATAAATTATATTTCTAAGAGGAGTTAAGCTAGGTTATTTAAGTATATATTTTCCTATTATTTTTATTACTTTTATTAAATTCTTTTATTAGCTAGTTAGTAAGAGGAAGGCTCTATTATATACCTAGTATATAAAAGTAGTAGTAGGAGGCTATATTAAGGCTTATATTAATTATATAATTAATTCTTATAATAATAGTTATAAGAACTACTTATAATAGTACAAGCTTATAAAATATTTATTTAACCCCCTAGCCTATCTTATAACCCCTCCCCCCCCTTATAATATCTTAAATCCCCTCTTTAATAGAAGGAAGGGTACTTATACTTATATTTATTAAAGGGGGGTAACTCTTTTAATTAATATTATTTATTCCTACCTTATAAGTAAAGCTCTTTACTCCTATTATTATTCTCCTCCTCCTCCTCCTTACTTTATTAAGGTTAGATATTTAATTATAAATTCTCCGCCTTTTATATTAAACCCCCCTCTTATATCTTTACCCCCTCCTTTTTTATCTAGGATAGAGGACCCCCTAGAGTCCTTCCCTTCCTAGGTAAAAGATTAGGAAGGGGAGGATATCCCTCCTCCCCCTTAAACTCTACCTCCTCTACCTTTACTACCTACTCTACCTCCTCTTTACCCCCCTCTTAAGTAGGTAGTAGTTAACTAGCTAGTATATATACTACTTAACTTATACTCCCCCTCTTCTCTTAATCTTAATACCTAATAAATATATTAATTATCTTTTTATAAATTTTTAATTAATTATTCTTAGGCTTAATAGGTTATAAATAGATTAAGGGCTTTAAAGTTAATATTAATAGCTATCTTACTTTTTTAAGAGCTTTATATATTTCTTTTTTTTCTTTTATTATATTTATAAGTTAATAGAATTAATTATTCCCCTTTAAAGACCTTCCTATCTTAATTTCCTAATAATTTTACTTATAAAGGAAGTTTTATAAATTTTTAATAACTAGGTCTTTTATTACTTATATATCTATTATATATTAAATAGCCCTAATATAATAGGCTTACTTATATACTCTCCTTTATATTTATAAGTAAGTAATTATCTATCCTCTTATTTATAAGGTTAATTATAACTACTAAACGCGTATCTTTCTCTACCTTCTTATATTTAAAGGTTAAATTATAAAGGGAATAATTAGGGGTTTCTCCTCTAACTATCTTAAATATCCTTAATATAACTTATAAAACTTTAAGTAATTATTATAATATATATAAGTTATAACCTTCCTATCCTTTAAGATTAATTTATATAAAGTTCCCTACTTATTAATATAACCTACTAGCCGGTAATAAGATCTACTTATACGTGGTACCGGCTATAAACCTTCTAGTATCTCGGTACTAGGAGAGCTAAGAGATCTTATAGTATTTTAGAAGTATCGTCTAGGGTTATCTAGTTATTACGGAATCGACACGTAGGTAGAGTATAGTAATAATAAGAATAGGAACGCTAACGCGATAGAGAAATAGAGAAGATAGAAGGAGAACTCTAAGAAGATTATAGTAAAAGATTTAACGCGATAGAATATATAGATATAGATAAAAAATATATACTATATAAATACCCTTCTACCTCTCTTTAATATAGCCTCCGCTTCCCTACGCGTATTATAAACGCGATATACTAGTAATACTAGTAATACTAGTATAAGATAATAGAAATACTACCGATATAAAGCCTCTATAATATTACAGGATATATATAGTACTTCTATACCTATACCCGCTATAAGGTCTCTTACGAGGCCACGTCTTTATACTCCAGCCGATTCCGCTCCGCGCGGTCTAGGTAGCTTAAGTCTACCTACTTTAAGGTAGTTATAGTATATATAGATAATAATAGTATAATAAAAAGATAGTAATACTATAGAGCTAGCCCTTCCTTCCTCTTAATAATCGAGCGTAAGCTAGATAGTATACTAGGTATATACTACCGCTATTACTACCGTACGGCGGCGAGGATACTCTAGTCCCCTTCCTAGGTAGTCCTTATAGTACGGCTGTAGGTAGTAGGTACTTAACCTAAAACAGGACGTAGGTATTAGACTCCTCACCTAATAGCTTATAAGCGCGATAGGGCTGCCGGTCTAGTTAGCTAACGGTACCTATTATCTTCTATACACGTATATACCTTAATAGTAGCGGCTGATATAACCGCGGTAAATATACTAGGTATCTACTACCTTATTACTATACGGCGGGGGGATACTTAGCCGTACCTAGGTAGTCCCTATAATATAGTAGTAGGTAGTAGAGGCTTAACCCGTATAAAGATATATAGATATTAGCCTTCCTACCTAATAGTCTATAAGTACGCTAGGGCCGCTAGCCTTCTTACCTAGTAGTACCTAGTACTAATAGACTAGTAGGTAAGTACTAGTTCTATCACCTCCCTTTATATATATACCCTCCCTATTACAGATATTATAACTAGGATTATAAGGAATTATCCGTTATAAGGATTTATCCGTTATACTAAACGGATTAGATTAAGAATAGCCGGTAGAGATAGAAAAGAGAAAGGGGCTAGGCCCTAGATAAGGAAAAGAAGTTTTACTTATAAATAAAACTTTAGTATAATAGGTAGTAAACCTAACCCCTCTACTACCTCCCTAGTAGTAGGCCTGCTAGGGGGGGGAGGGAAGGAGCTGTAAATAGTTAAGAGAACCGTAATTATTAGATAGAGTTTTTATCCCTATAGTAGGGTTTCTCCCCGAATAATATATACGTAATATATACCCTTAAATAGCCTACCCTTATTAGCTTTTTAGCTAGTATAAGAGTATAATTAATTAATTAATATAACCTACTATTATAAATAGCCCTATTTATCTTAGAGATAATTTTAGTTTATTAATTTAAGTATTATTTTTTATAACCTATTAATTATATTATAATAACTTAGTAAGAGTTATCCCTTTATTATATCTTATTTTTATTAGGTCCTTTATATAAATAGATTAATAGAGAATTAATTCTTTAATATCTAACCTTTTTATTATAAACTCCTAAATAATTTAGTAGTATTTCCTTAGAATTAAGTATTATTAACTTTTTAGGGTATTTACTAATTTATATACCTTATTTAAATACTCCTATTACTTAGATTCTATATAGAATTTTAAGGGGTAAATAGCTTAGATAGTTAATAGTTCTTAAGTTAATATTAATTACTAATATTTAAATAGATATATCCTAAGGTTCTTTAAGAATATCTTCTCTCCTTTTCTTAAAATACTTTATTAAGATATTATTAGACTTTTCTATTATACTAACTAAGTAATTTACTCTACTTAAAGCTTCTAGTATAATAATTCTCTAGGACCTAAGAAATCTAGATATTTCCTTATTAAGGAAGTAAGTCCTATTATTAAAATAAATAGTATTAGGAACTAGTACCCTTATAAGATATCTAGTAGTTACTCTTATAATAGTAACTATATTAGTAAAATCTATTACCTCTAGAAATATTACTCTTAAAAAGTAATTTATAATATTTAAGATATATTTTTATTTACTTTTTAAGGTAATAAATAGTCTAATATAATCTATTCTTAATAGCTAGAATAGCTTTATAATCTAGATTAATAATAGTAGTACTATTCTAGCCGTATTTACCTATTTTATATATAGTAGATACCCTTTAATATATTATATAATATCCTTTATTATACTAGGCTAATAAATAATATTATAGATTTTATTTATAATAATTTTTATAAAGAAATATCTACTCCTATTATAAATATCTTATAATAAGGTACTTACCTCTTCCTTTATAATATATATAGTTCTTTAATCTTTAAACTTATATACTAATTAACTTATATAACTATTAAATATAAATTAGAAAGCCTTCTTTTTAAAAGTACTTATCTCTTATTTATTTAGATTTTTTAGTTTCTTCTATTAAGTATAAAAGTAATATATATTTATATACTAGTTATTATTCTTATAATCTACCTTATATAACTTAGGATAGTCCTTTAAAAATAAAATAATAAATCCTTAAGGTAGAGTATCTAGTATTTCCCTATTAACTATAACTAGTATTATAGGGATAGATAGCCCTACCTCTATATTAATAATAGTAACTATTATCTACCTAATAGTTTAAATAACTACCTCCTCTCTTTACCTTTAAATTCTCTTTATATAATCCTCCTTACTAAGTTACTTTAGTATATAGGTATAGCTACCCTTTCTAGATTTCTAGAATTATACCTTATTATCTTAATACTTCTCTACTTCCTTTAATAAATTCCTTACTAGATTATCTATCTTATAGTTTATATTATTAAAAATTACTAAAGAAAGGCTATTAATAACTATATTCTCCTTCTCTTAAATATATTTAAGTTATATATATAGCTATCTAAGCTTTATAACCTACCTAGTAAAGATATCCTTATAAAACTTAGTATTTATAAAGCCTATTAATAGTTTATAATCTATTTAAACTATTAAGGATTTATTAGCCCTTATTATATAAGAGAATTATTATCTAAAGTAGATAATAGCTCTTAGCTCTCTTTAATATATATTATAATTCCTTTCTAATTTATTAAAGGTAAATAAATTATATATTATTAACCTTTATTTACTATTCTATAATTACCTTATATAGTAACCTCTACTAAAACCTAATATATTACTAAATATATAAATCTTAAATATTAGATCTTATAAAAATAATACTTTAGTAATAGTATATAATTTCTTTATTACTTAAAATAAGAGCTCTTCTAACTCCCTTTATATTTATCTAATATTACTTATTAGCCTTAAAAGAGGCTTTACTATCTTAGTATATCCCTAGAAATCTATAAACTTTATTAACCTCTTAAGGTCTTAGCTAGTTCTTTATCTTCTTAGTAGTTACTAGCTTAATTTATATATATCTACTAATTTTATATATCTTACCTAAGGCCTTAACCTTAATTATTCTTAATAGAAGTTTAGAAAATAAAAGCTTTAGTTAAGATTATAATATTCTTAGGAAGAAGTAATCTTAGAGAAATCTAAATTATCTCTCTTATAAGTTATAGGTATTAAAGATATTATTAATATAGAATACTACCTTTAATTACTTATATAGCCTATTACTTTATAATAGTAATAGCTCTAGACTAGGTAATAGGATAGGCTTAAGAGTAATATTTATTAATTTTATAAATATAAATAATAAAGTTCTTATCTCTTAAAGTATCCTTATTAGCTATAACTAGCTAATCTCTAGGATATTAAATACTAGAAAATATCTATCTTCTAAATATATAGATATTACCTAGTATTTATACTTAATATCTACTTAAAAGAATATAGTATACGTAGGTAGTCCTAATAAATTATAAACTTTTACTACTAGTTTTATATAAGATCCCGCTAGATCCTTATATATAAAATAATAATTAAATATTAGGCGTAGTTTAACCTTTCCCTCCTTATTAGCTAGGATAGCTCTAGTATTCTATTAAGATACCCTTTTATTTATTATTATATACCTCTTATAATAACCTACTTTTATACCTTATTCTACTATCTTTTATAGTTACTATTCTTTATTATTTATAAAATATTTTTAGAGAGCCTTATATAGCTTTAATCTATTATAGGGTATAATCTTATATATTATAAGATTAATTACTAGGATCTCTTTAACCTCTTTAGCTCTAATATCCCTATATATCTAGATTAGTTATAATAGCTATAACTTAGTATTATTACTAGGGATTACTTCCTTAAGTATAATTCCTTTATTTCTCGCCTATTTTAGGAGTAACTTAAAACTTTCCAAATAATTAATAGGTTAATAGATTACCTATTAACTTATAAAGAACTTTAAATTCCCCTTATTATTATATAAAACTATATTATTATAAGTTATAAGGGTAACTCTATACCTTTTTATATACTTATCCTTATCTTAATAGAGTAAATATATATACTCTATATCCTAGGAGATATATTTATATTTTAATATTTCTTAAAATACTATCCGCGTTTTAATATTTATATAATAGACTTAAAAGTTATTACTTACTCTATATTTATTTATATACTTATTAAAGTATTCCTTCTAAGGCTTTAGTATTTAAGGGGAGGTATAAGTAGATCTACTTCCTTCTTTATTCCTTAGAGTTTTAATATTATTCTAGAGATATTCTAGTTTCCTAATTTTTTAACTCTATTATTAGATTTTAATTTAAAATCTTTATTACTACTCTTATTACTAGACTCCTTTAAAAGACTCTCTAAGTTATTATTAGAAGTATATAAATTAATAATCTTATTACCTTTAATAATATCTTCTACTATTAGCTTTAAAGGCTAATACTTTTCTAGGGTAATTTCTATTACTATTAAGATAGTCTTAATTTTAATAGGATAAATCCTTTTTACTATCTTATACTTCTTTATATTACCTAGATCTAACTTACCCTTTATAATACTTATCTTAGTATCTACTAACTAGAGCTAAGGGAGCTTAAGTAAAATAGTAATACTAGGATTATTTATAAGGGAGATAAATACCTATTACTCCCTTTTAATTCTAGTTATATTAAGCTAGAAAAGTATTTAATATCTAAGTTTACTATCTTTACTATTTATTATTAATATAATAACCCTTTTACTTCTAAACTCTAAGATAGAATAGATAGGTAAATTTATAACTAATATTAATAATAGGTTTATAATAATTATATTAGATCTTTAATCTACCTTAATATATTATATAGGAATAAGTATTCTTTTTCTACCTATTTTTTAAATAACTATATTTATAGCTTATACTATTATCTCTTTATATATAATTTTATAGAACTATTATTATAAAGTCTTTAATAACGCGTAGTATAAACCTATACTTCTATTCCCTAGAAGTATAAACCTACTCTTCTTATTAATATATTATATTATAAATATTTTTATTACCCTAATATTAATATCTAGGTCTTTAATTATTTTCTTCTTCCCCTTTTTCTTAAGGGCCTAACTAAGTCTTTATAATTCTTTTCTAAAGAATAGCGAGATTTATAATATATAAATTATTAATAATAATATTATTATATTTACTAATATCTAATTAATATCTAGTTAAGATTTTCTAATTAATTTATAAACTATTAATAATTCTTTCTTAACTCTTATTTTTCTAATAGGAGTTCTTTTTCTCTAAGTTTTCCCTTTAATTACTAGTAGTAGTAACCCTTCCTCTTTAAGCTTATTATTCTTCCTTCTCTTTATACTTAAATAGGTATTATATACTCTAAGAGTATTATTATAAAATTACTAAGTATTAGGGTATTTAAATTTATTAAGTAACTTATTAGCTTAATATCTTTAAATACTAAATTATAATAGGGTATTTAAGAATTCCCCTCTTCTTCTAATTCTTTAATCTTTAGATCTAGAACTTCTAGTAATTTTCCTAATAAGATAAGGTATAAAATAATATTATTTTATAATAATAGTATCTACCTTATAACTTTCTAATAAGACCTATTATTAATATTATAGCTTTATTATATATTTTATTATATAAGATATTAGGTAGGGAGATAGAATAGATTAGCTTATACCTCCTTTATTTCCTTATAAGCTTTTTACTTTACCTAATAGTCCTCTAATTCCTTTCTAATCTAGTACTATTCCTCCTTTAATAGAGGGGGATTTATATACTCTAGACTAGTATATTTAAGTTTATTATATTTTAGATATAGCTTTTTACTATTATACTTCTAAGGTTCTTATAACTTTAAGCTATTTACTTATAAGTTTATTAATATCTTTTAGTTATATAATTTATTAGGAATAAACTTTAGGTAGATATCCCTTATTTATATTAGCCTACTACCTTATAGAAAATTAGTTCTTAGCCTTATAAGTAGCCTTTAGTTTCTATCCTATTATCTAGGGTTTTTATATAAATCTTATAAGCTATATCTATTCCTAGTCTTATAGTTTTATAAGGGTTACTACCCTAATAATAACTAGGGATTAAACTAAGAATTTAGTATAAGGCTATTTCTAGTACTTACTACTAGTAGTACTACTATCTACTTTAAAGGGGCTACTACTAGCTATAAGTTATTATATACTTTAAGAGGAACTCTAGTTATATTATAATTACCTTTATCTTATCTAAAGTATATATTTAAGTTTACTATTAATTAGCCTAGGCGGTTATTATTCTAGGGGTAAAATATTATATCTTATAATATTCTATTTTAGTCCTAATATTAAGGCCTAGTTATTATAGATATAAATACTTAGATTATATTACTATTATTTACTACTACTATTATATAAAATACTTTAAATTCCTCTAGCTCCTATTACTAATAGTTCTTTACTATAAAATCCTTAAGTATAAATAGGATTTCTATATATACCTAAGCTTTCTTAAATACTTTATATAGTAATCTATTTATTTCTAACTTATATTCTAATATTCTAAGTTATAGATTTTAGTTTATAAGGCTAGAGATCTATTTATAAATTATATTAGTAAGCTAATACTTTTCTAGTATACTTAATATATTAGAGGCTATCTCTTCTACTTAATCTCTACCTCCTATTATCTTTAGGAGTTATTCTATATACTTAAAATAAGCCTCTAGGCCCTTATTATAAGTTTAATAAAGTACCTTAATTTAGTCTATTATATTAATATTAAACCTAATATTTTAAGCCTCTCTAGGAAATTCTTCTTTAAGTAAGGTAATAATAGTCTCTTTATCTTTTTTATTCTTATAATTAATTCCTTCTTTACTAAGAATCTTAGCTACCTTTAATATATAAGCTAACTAGTTAATAGCTTTCCCTTAAAGCCTTATATAAAACCTCTTAAGCTATATAAGGATATTAAGGTCTCTAGAGAGCTCCTCTTCTAATATATAAAGCTACCTAATTATACTACTTATACTATTAAATAGTATCCTTATTCCTAATAGTATTATTATTTTAGCTAATATAGGTATTACTACCTCTAACCCTAATAATAATAATACTAGGCTAGCTATTTAAAATTCTAGTAACTCTTTAAGAGTTATAACTTTTTATTTCTCTAGTTAGAGAAAGTACTTCTAAGTGCTTTAAAAACTAATTAATAGACTTTATTATTAATATTAAAAACTATTTTCCTAAACTTATAATAAGTATATAAAATAATATAGGGATATATCTAATTATATAATCCCTTAATAATTACTATTAATAGAGTATTATCTCTAAATACTTCTTTAATAGGGGTAAAAGATTATAACTTATTAATTATATTATAATTACTAGAAAAGGGGATTAGTTAATTAATACTAGATATACTATTCTAAAAGTAAACTTATATACCTAGAAATAATAATAATTAATATTAATTAGACTCTAAATTTATATATATATACTACTATAAATAATCTAAATAAATGTAATAGGTAATACTACTAGCCAAGACCTTATTATATAACTATGACGGGGACGCCAAGTAATTTCCTCCTCATCACATGCCAATCGCATTGAAACTGCACACGCTAAAAAATCCGGCGATAGACCCTAGCGACGAAGACTTGGACATCCATTGACAATATTCCCTGATAAGCTCCACATCCTGCTTTTACGCCGAAGCGGTACCTTTTTATGAGTAGTGCTAGCATTTTGTCTTCGCTGAAGTTAGGCTTAATCTTGCAGTGCGTACGATCATGGCGCAATTAGTGGGTTCCTACATTTACACTGGCCACTGGATCAACTGGTCGCACGGCCTTGTACTCGGGTCAACTATTACTCTATCAGATCGCGACGGCGGTCTACTCACAGCTTTCCTCAGTATGTTTGTGACGATAGCAGGCGCTGCGTCCTGGAGGATAACTAGCTATGTACTCCACCAATCTCGATGCAGCCAGAACTCCGAAGATGGTCTGCATCACCAGCAGCAAATCACCTTCCGCAATGATAGCACTGCTGGAGGAGCGGTATGGCAGATGACTCAATTGATGTGGTATTGGCGAAAGGACGCTCTGAGACCGTTTCTACGGACCTTTCCTTTCGTCCTCATGGCACTTGCCAACATGGCACTCTTCGGCCTTGCGGGCATATTCTCTTCCGAAGTGACGAAGGCAGCAGACGATGGGAGGCTTCTCAGGTCGCCAAGCTGTGGACTTTTGAGTCTTAATAGCAGTCTTATATACGGAGGTAGCAACCGCAAGGAGCTTTTGACCACTTATTCTGCTTTGAATTTAAACGACACTCTCGCGGCTAGCACGTATGCTCGAGCGTGCTATGGCAATACGCAGAATGGCTTAGGATGCAACCAATACGTCCAACAGCAAATTCCATATACCGTCAAACAAAATGCGTCGTGCCCCTTCAGCGACGATCTCTGTTTCTATGGAGAATCCTCTGCGTTCGCAATGGATAGCGGCCTACTCGATTCCAACGACATGCTTGGGATTAACGCGCCTGACGCTGAGCGAGTACAAACGCGAAAGGTTACTACATGCTCGCCAATCCACACTAAAGGATACACAAATGTAGTCAATGTCACGGACAGTAGTCTGATTGCTTTCGGCGATGCTATTGAACAGTTTTCCTTTGGAGAAATTGCCGGTCTTCAGAACTATACATACTCATACAACGAACATTCCCGGGTGGATGACTATGGCTACCTCCTCACGTACGCTTTCTCCTCCACCTCGCCCAGGCACACTAGACTACCCGGACTGACCACAGAAAAGATCCTTGATTGCATTTGCCGGCGGCTCAAATAGCTGGATCCCTATCCCTGCCCTCAACCGCACCGACGCCGACGTTTCCATCTTCTTCCTCGCAGCAAACAGCGTGCAGTACGCCGGTCAGCCTCCCCTCTCTCCACCTTCCCCTCCCAGATCCCAATGCAAAACCCCAAGCTAACCCCGTCAAGCCCCCGTCCTCGACCCCTTTTTCTCCGCCACCAATCCCATCTCCCTCCTCGTCTCCGACCCCTCCACAAACATCACCTACTACCAAGCCACCCATTACGTCAATGCCCTCGCCTGCACTGACCAATACCAATACTGCAACCCAACCACCCACCTCTGCACCCCGCTAACAGCCTCCTACCCACTTACCCTCTCCCTCTCTACCCTCTCCCTCAACCCCGCTCAGAGCAATACCACCGCCCGCTTGAACCACGCCATCTCCAGTCTATCCATGGAATTCAGCGTGCACTCCCGCGGCGCCGCCGCTCTCCGAGCCTCGGAAACGGTCTCCGGTAGCGACTTTGCGCAGATCGCCCTACCGCCGGATCAGTGGCAGCTAGAGGTGGGCGGGTGGTTTGCGGTGGCGATGGCGAAGCTGCAGCAGCAAGTTGTGGGGTATGCTGCTGGACCCGCGCATGTGCCCCAAGGAACGATATTGAGTGGACCTGGGAATGCGGAGGAGGAGAAGATGTGTCGAGGCCAGATTGTGAGGAGCCCAGGTGGGACGATTTCGTTTTCGGTATTGGGGTTGGGTGTCGTTTTGAGTGTGGGCGCAGTGCTGATTTTCTTGGGACTGGTGATGGATGTGGTGGTTGGGTTTGCGAGGAGGAGATTGAATTGGGGGGAGTATAAGGCTGTGCAGTGGCAGGTGGACGAGAAGTTGCAGATCCAGAAATTGGCGTATGAGGGGCGGGGGTTGGGTTGTTGGAAAGGGGGGAATAGCGCTGTGCCTGTCACGAGGAGGGATGATAAGTTTGGAATGCTGGTTGGGGTGGATGGAAGGCATCCTAGCTTGAGGAAAGGTTTTGGGCGGCATCAAGAGGGCGAGGGGTATGGGAAGGGGAGCGAAAGCATAGCACTGGAATCTAAGGCTCTGATGGGTAAAACGCCGGAGGACGAGGCATCGGTAACTGGTTAGGGAGTTAAGTTGGTCCCCTCGCCTCCAGCGGAGCCAGAGACGGCCTCGCTGTCGTCAGGTGTTGCCTTTCTATGGCACCGGGCGTTGGAGACCGGCCGTTCTCAAGATTGGCGAATATGGGAATCATGCGCCTGCGTCCATGGATGGATCTTGGAATTTTGGACCTACATGTGCGTCACCTCCAAAAGATTGAGTTAGTCAAAGACAGACCGTTATAATAGAATTCTGGCTGTTCGGTGACTAGTTCTGACTTCGCCCCTGAGGTGTGGATATCTTTCAGAATGTGCCGCAGAGGATTTGAAGCATCCATTATACGCTACGTTTCTGGGTCATATCTACGTGCCTGCGTTTTTTGAGAGGATGTTAGAGCTCTCAGCAATCACCAAGCCTTCACCTCCACTTCCCTAAACAAGGCACCATCATCACAGACATGGCATCGCAAGGCCAAGCAATAAGCTCCGAGCATCAGGCGTTCCAGGTAGTTGAGGCTTCCCGCCCCCCTTAGAAGTCCTGAAGCTAAACCTATTTTATAACTTATTAAAAAGCTTATTATATATATTATATGAATTTTAAAATTATATAAACCTAGACTTATAATCTCTAAGATTAAATAATAAATATAACTTATATATATAGTATTAGATATAATATAATAGTATTAGTACTTAATAGATAATATAATAGCTATCTAAGAATAAAGATTTAAAAGGAAAATCTTTTTTAGTATCTATTAAAACTATAATTCTTAATTACTAAGATTTATCTAAGTTAATCTCTAATAAAGCTTCTATTATATGCCTTCTAACTAATTCTATATAATATTAATTAAGATATAGCTTAAAGGATTATTATTTCTATAGTAAGCGGCGCGGATATATTACTTAAAACTAGCTGCGTGTATCTATCTTTAGGATGCTACCGGGAAATAGCTTAATCTATAGGATCGACTAATGAAATTAGTTGTTCTAATCTCGAGAGTTGAAACAAGGTGAACAGGATTTTCAGACTGTTTCATGTTGTCTTACATCGCATCCTTGTACGCGTAAACCTATCTCCTTCAGCGTACACCTTCCGTCATGTGCCTAATTCGCCCTTACGGACAGATTCCGGAAATGATGAAATCCTTCGATTGCCTCGTGGGACCACGCATACTTATCATTCCTTGTTAGTTCTATCACAGTGCGCAACTAATGACGTTAAGCGTCGAAGTGTGACAGGTTGCTTACCCTGACACAGGAAAATTTGAGCCGGCTGCTTCCTTTCCTCGGGACTAAGCAGTCACCCTGGTCTCTACTCGCTTTCGTTATCTTTGGGCTTCCAGTCGACTTTGAGGAGGCTTTTATGCACAATGTCCGATCCATGCTCAACATGAACCAAACCAACGGCTAAGGGGTAGAATCCAGGGAAAAGAAACAGCAGATGTATATACTCGCAACCAATGGAGCTATTTTGAGGTGCGGACAGTGATATTTCCAGCCTATGACGCTCTATACTGGATTATTGGTAGCAGGTACAAGAATATCATCCAAGCATTCCATATCTTAAACGTGACCTTGTCGTCCGCCACCTCCCGTCTTACTAACATCCTCACGACGATCAAAAGGGCAATGGCTAGGAAGGCCATCGAAACACCGACATGTGTGTGCCAATACCAGGGACAAAACAAACCCCAGAGTACCATTGGCAATGCGGTTATCCACCTGCTCCATCCATCTCCAACAACAAGCGGTAGTGTCCTTCGTCCACAAACGCGATCTCCAGCTTGATCGTAAAGATCTTGAATTTGGACTGTCGAGAACACAACCCCACCGATAATCAGGAACCACTTGCCTAGCAACACCCTGTTGGGCAGTGGAGTCCCCATGGCAAGCTCCATGGCTCCTGAGGTGTAGCAGACGAAGCCACACGCATTGATAAGATTTCGTGTCACACAACCCCTCGCTCCGTTGCGGTCGTTATACCAATATCCCAACGCTATCAAGCTCAGGCACTGCTTCCAGCCGCCAAACCTCACGCTCCACAGAACAGCTACCGGATATAACATGAACATCACCATCCGTGCTCGCTGGGCTGTCATCCTGTTGGACGGCAGCGGCCGCCAGGGTTTGTTCAAGCGATCTTCTTCAATGGCATCGACCTGCCGCTGGTTGTCAATTGCAAAAGGCAGCAGGTTGATCCAAGTCCAGGACGTAGTGATGAGAACCACCCGAAAGACTGCTGCCGTGGGTGTCGTATCAATTCCGAAGATAGGGGCGTGGAAGGCGGTCAGGATTCCGAAAGTCGATGTAGGGACAATAATGGTCTTGAGATCGCTGGCTGTAAAAAGCCAGAGTGTTTTGGAATGATAGATCCATGTTTTGGTACCTTTCCTGGCCAATCCAGAAGTTTGGGAGGAATATTTATCTCGCGCAAAGGTCTCTTGCATGTTCTTTGTATGGTTTTCGATCAGTCTCATAAGTCCTTGATAATCATTGGCCAGACGCATAGTGCCTTGTAGTCACAGGGTTCGAAAGCGTTCTGACCGTTCCCGTTGTAATGTCTTCGCAGGTCCGAGATGTATCACCAAAAGAATGAGCGGAAGGCTTAAACTGGAACGTCCAATGTATGAATTACGGAGAAGACATTTGTCAACGACAAAGAAAACGATCGTGGCATACTTGAGCTGATGATGCTGACACCTATGAGGTGCATTATTTTTACGTTCAACCGCACAATCTCCACCTACACGTACATCGCTGACGACTTTACAGGCATACAATTCCTTCGAGTCGTACACCGCTGATCCATCTTCAGGCTTGCAGATCCTTCGAACCAACAAGAAGTCCTACGAGGCAAGGTTCTTCGATCGCTGATAGCCTATCAATATTCGTTTTGCAGTCTGGGGGGATGTATTTATACCTGACTGCGCCTCTGGACGTTGGATTAATCCTCATCCATTCCTTCAATCAATGTTTCAGCTAAAGTATCGCTTTGATCTCCGTTTTCGAGCCTCTATCCACCTGCTGCCACCTGCTCATGTATCCACTATCTTCAGGCTACTACTGATTCCTTCGATCCTCGAGACGACATTGCTAGCGTCGGCAGACAACCTCGATCTGGTTAAGGGAATTCAAACATACATTAATCGGGCCATTCCAACATCATTACAGGTATCTGTCGGTATATCATTGCTTAGCAATGAATCACATAACGCTATCAGACTAATTCGCATGGCAGTGCAAGCTCTCATTGTGAGGTCTACTTCTTTGAATCTGAACTTTGGTTATTAGCAGACAGTCCAGAAGACTCATAGGCGTTCTCTGACCCTACAAGAGCCTCTGACCCTTTAAGGCTGGAGCAATGTTGCTATCATGGAAGCTATACACAGTAGCTGCCGCTGGGGTCTTGTCCCATAACATCATCTTTATTCATGGAGAGTGGCACATGCAAGCGCCACTAATCGTACGAGTATACATCGCACTCGCCATCCTCACGTTCGTATTCGAAGCAGCGAGCAGCGACGATGGTTATCTTCGCATTTTCGGAAAGGCTCTCCTGATAATATCAACCTATGCCACAAGCCTATTCACGAGCATGACAATCTACCGAATCTTCTTCCACCGTCTTCGTCACTTCCCTGGACCCTTCTGGGCAAAGATGTCCAAATTTTGGCACGTAGGCAAATGCATAGGCTCACAGAATCATTTGGTTCTGGATGCATTGCACAAAAAGTACGGCGACTTTGTACGAACGGGTAAGTGGTCTATCATCCAGAATGAATATACCCCTTCCGCTACCGCATCCGACTTGATCTAAGACGAATATTCAGGGCCGAACGAGCTCACAATATTTGACCCCGAAGTCTTCACTGCGATAGACGGCCCGGGAAGTCATTGCAAAAAGGCAGTCTGGTACGACTTCCTCCTGCCTGAGGTCGCCGTAAACACAACCCGCGACAAAGCCATCCATGATCACCGTCGCAGGATCTGGGACCATGGCTTCACGACCAAAGGTCCATCCATCCTACCTTCCCAGCGTATGACTGAACTAAGCTGACACTCTTACCCAGCCCTCCTGGACTACCAAGATCGCATCCAGTCCCACACCATCCGCCTCGAAGCACACATAGCGAAATGCGCCTTATCCGGCGAAAGCGTTGACGCCACATCCTGGTTCTACTGGTTCAGTTTCGATGTGATGGGCGAATTCGCGTTCGCAAGATCGTTTGGCATGCTACAGGATGAAAAATGGCACCATGCGGTGATCATGCTGCGGAAAGCTATGAGTTTGTTGGGACCGCTGAGTCCGGTGCCCTGGCTGGCGCAGATTGGATTCAGCCTTGGTCCCCACTGCTGGTTGGTGAAAGATTGGTACACGATGGTGGGGTGGTGTAAGCGGCGCATGACCGAGCGTATTGAGGTACGTTCTGCCGACGTCTGTAGGTGTGTTGATAATCTTGGACATATGCTGATGCAAACACGAATAAACACAGATGGAGCCCGAGAACATCGACGTCTCATCCCATCTCATCGCCGCCTCGAAGGAAACCGCCACTATAGAGGCCGACCGGCCCTGGCTGAACGGTGACGCCATTGCGATAATCATAGCCGGCAGGTTCGTCCATCTTCTTTGCCTCCTAACCCACCCAAGGTACCAACAGAACTAACGTCCCCAAGCGACACCGTCGCCCCGACCCTCATTTTCCTCTTCTATCAACTCGCTCTTCACCCTTCCATAGCCGAGTCCCTCTACGCCGCCCTTTCCACTATCGACACAACCTCCCACCGCGCCCTCGCCGCCCTCACCCCTCTCAACGCCATCATCAACGAAACACTCCGCCTCCACCCGCCTGTCCCCACCGGCGGCTATCGCGAGACGCCACCCTCCGGCATCCACGTAGCTAATCGCTACATCCCCGGCTCCACCACCATCGTAGCGCCGAGGTATTCTATCGCGCGACTGGAGAGATGTTTCGAAGACGCACATTCGTTCAAGCCGGAGCGATGGGATGGGAGGCCGGAGATGGTGAAGGACAAGCGAGCGTATGTGCCGTTCTCGCAGGGGAGGTATTCGTGCGTTGGGAAGCAGCTGGCGTTGATGGAGTTGCGCTTTGTGGTTGCGTTATTGGTGGGGAGGTATAAGGTGGAGTTTGCGGGGAGCGAGGATGGGGCAAGGGTGGAAGGGGGGATGAAGGATCAATTTACGGGGGCACCCGGGGGATTGGAATTGTGTTTCAAGCGGAGAGAGGAACGGGAGGAGGGGAAGATGGAGGTGATCTGAACCATGGACGGATGGAGGGCTGTGTTGGGATATGAAGTTAAGATTGGGATACAGAGGGGACCCAGCGCTCTCTATACATCGCGCTAATCGGGCGTATTTGAGCCAAGGTTATACTTGCTGCGATGGCGTTTGGTATGCCTTTTGTGTGCGCCTTTGTATGCTGAGGTATAGCTGTATTGATATCCCGCTCTAGACTTTCTCGCACTTGACTAAAGATTAAGCAACAGCGAAGAATTTCCGACACTGATGTGGTTTCAAGTCTAGAGAGCTGAGTAGCGTATAGAGTCTCAGCAATGTACCTGTAAGGAGATATGAAGAAAGGCGGGTTCCAGGTACAAGATCGAGTGATCCAGAGGGTATGATCTCAGCGGATTCTCATGTCAACGGCGGTAGGCAACTCTTTGCAAGTATAGGGCGCCGTGTTTAGGAAGGAAATCGCAGTGAGGGCGAACAGAAGCCGATGCTTTATGACTTTACCCACAGATACCACTAAAACCACGAGACGATCAATGATAACGGCTCTTAGATGGACATTGTCGAAAGAATTAGCGGGTGCTTTCGTTATCTTGAATCCACAAGCTCAGAGACCTAGGTATCGTATACGTCGTCGTCGAGGCACACGGCCTATGGTGGTATTGCCTTGTTACATGAGTCCTTCTACATGGGTATCTGTGGTGATTCGCATGCAAGCTTGAGCGGACATTGAATCATGACAGCTGCTATGATCTAGGATGATAGCCGTCCTGGGTCTTCTAGTCCCTTCTGCATGAACTGTTCTCATAGTCAGGCTTGCTCTGGTAGAGTGGACTTCTATTGGTTCTGTGGATGCATACCTAAGCTGAGACCACCTAGTCCCTAATCATACTGACCTTTGATGGCCGGATTTCGATTCTCAATTCCTCTCCCATGGCAGGACCGCTACTTCACTCAAAAGATCATGGAGTAGCAATAACTGCGTGCTTCCTCTTCCGCGGTGATTTGTCGTTGATCACAGCCAAGATCTTCTCTTGTTCGCGGCGAGCATAGTCATTGATCTTGTGGAATAGGGGTTGGCGCTGGACAAAACGACCGTCGACACTCCATTCCATGATGTTGTGGAGCATGGTACGTATGGCATCGAGGTTCTCGTAATCATAGAGCGGAAGTGTTTTGATGCTGTTCATGTGAAAGACTTGCTTGCACTCAGGTCCCTCGTACCAGTGAACCCAGAACTGCAGCAGCTTGGGCGACATGGTGACAGAAAAGACGAATGACTCATAATCGGGACCATCGACATCGGGTAGATCACCCACTGTTGCTCGGAGCATGCGGTTAGCATGGACAACGGTCGCACCTCCGCGGCGGGCTTGGTTTTCTGCTTCGGCTGCGGAGCCTCTATCGGCCTTTCCTTCCACAATCAAGTGCGGATCATACATCCCAGGGGCAATCCCAAGAAGAGCCTCAATATTTTGCGGCATTGGTGCATCGGTGGGGCCGGGAAACTTGGTTGGCAGAAGACCAAACACGAAATCCGGCTTGGGATTTGCCTGTGCTACACCAGCGATCTTTTGTAAAGCCTTTGCCATTTCCACTTCAAATCTGGGATCGTTATGTATACTGGGAACAAGGGTCCTGAGGAACTCGTTGTCGAGGGTCAGCATGATGCCCTCGTCTACTAGAAAGTCTCTGTATATGGAACCAGTGTTTCTAAGAATCTCCTTCTCTTCGTCCATGAAATCCGTCCTGTCTTTGACCAGCTGATAGCCATTCTTCATGAGCAGAGGAAAGATGGTGTGAAGGAAAGTGGTCTCGTTCATGCGTTCCAATGTGTGGAGATATTTTTTGAACTTCCGCGCAGACTCTGCTTGCATGTGGGACGAGCGCTCTGCTTTGACAATTTCCATGACCTTGTCGACAAATTTAGGGTATTTGTAGAAAGCCTCTGACTCATACACCATTCCATGATTATCCATTGCCCGTCCGATGTTGTAGGCACTATGGCGTTGCTTCAACGCCCCAGCGGCTTTGCTCGGGCTGACATTGGAAGTACTGCGACTATCGGTCGACGTAGTATCAATACTACTCTTTGGAGTGGCCACCTGAACACGCTCGTCTCCACGCACACCCAGATTGTAGTCCATCTCTTGCAGTGGTCTCCGTCTCTTGTATGACAAATGCCTGCTCCCCAGGAATTGAGAAGCTATAGAGTCGGAGAGGCAGCGCCGTTTTCGGGAATGAGGGGTATGGACACCGTGGAAGGATTGCGGTCCTATGGACGTCTGCTTGGGACTTGGAACATGACTGATCCAGTCCAGAATCGATGTAGAGGTGGAAGGGTCGGTGGTGGTGGTCCTGATGGTAGTCTGAGTCGCCTCGGCGGACTCGACACACTGATTGGACTCAATGGATGTAAAAAGGTGTTTGTCACTTCTAGAACGTCGGCTCATATCGAAACGGGCACAATCTCACATCGTTAGAGAAAGGAAGAGACAAGAAGTTTCGAGGTAAAGTAAAGTAAACAAAGGCGGAACTGGTCCGCCTCGAGCTAGTACTATTATGGCTCCACTCGTAGAATACTTTGATACACCCTATATCTTCTTCAATGTCCATTTCCTTGATGTCTGTAAGTTTTAGATTGCGAGATCCCACAGGTTACTGAAGCTTAACCAGGCATGAGGAAGAGAGTATGGCCCTATGTACTGCTCAATCTCAGACGTGGTCCACAAAGCGGAGGGAACAATTCTGCACTCGACAGCTTTTTACAGGCACCTCAACCTGCTACGCCATCCTTGTCCCTCGATTTGCCATGCCACATCCTCCTCCTGTCTTGGATTCTCTCTCAAACTCCGCCAATGGTCTCGACTTCGTCCAGGGCTGGTGGGACGAGAACATAAGTCTCCACTTGGTCAGAGATTCGCACAAACATTACAAGAGCAAGGTCTATAAGTTACTAGTCCAGAATCCGAGCGATATGCTTTTTTTAAGCTAAAGGCAGATAGCCCTAACATAAAGCTCAAATGGAAGGCTATGTAAAAACACCTCGCCGCGACAATCCCGCCGACTCGATCAAACCTGACTATGGTATGCACGATCCACAAAACCTTACGCTACGACCTCCAGACGCCCATAACATAGGATCTTCTTACCCCGAACAAGCATTCCTCCACGTCATCGCACACGTCTATCTTTGATGTCACGAAGCACTCTCCGCACCAGTACCTCGACCCAGCTTCTACATGGAGCCGCACCAATTATTCTTTCACAAAGGCGTCTAACACGAACCTACAATGGTCAACTTTCGCACTCATATGTCGAAAATTACTGGTCAAACCCCCGAATCAGAGAAGATGTGGCAGAAACCAATAAGAAAGATTAGCGTCCATATAAGACTATTATGCTGGATTACATTCTTGATGGATTATATCTATACATATAAGAGACCCGCCCATGTAAGAGCAACCCAAAGCCGATTAGAGGGCCTAAAATTCAAGACAGGAGGATCTCGAGGATTTACCCGGGTTTTCATTGGACCGTGGACCGAGAGTTCAATCGTACATCTCAGCTAGTTACAGACTACATGTGGATGCGGAAATACCTAGAGCACGTGTAAGAGAGCGGGGAATGAAGAAACTAAAGCCTAAGCGTACTTATGGCCTAAGTGTCAATACAATCAAGCCTCGCACCAAGTAAGAACGAGGACTACGAGACGAACTTACAGCATGGTTGAATATCATCAATGATGAACTGCAGGATTTCTACCTCCGAAACAAGCATTCCCCGAAATCGTTCCCTACCCAACACTTCGTTTCCTGTCGACGACCCGCTAGTGAGAGTTGTCGGTTCCGCATCGCGTTCAGCCAGCATGCTGAAAAGGCCAAGATGTTTGCTTAAGTCTTGCCAAAGGCTTAATGCCATCTCTTACTAGGTTAATCGGTCACTGCTCCGTGTTAGAGAGTAAGACAAGCATTTTCGGCTGACGTGCTTAGGAAGACTCATCGCATGTTATTGTTTCCAAGGCTGCGTTCTAAGCTGGCTAAACTATTTCATCAAGGAAGACGCGCCACATGTAACGCTCACCACATGGCGATAAAACCGAGCCCGCGAAGAACGATTGCAAGTATTATGAGTTTCTGGTTTTCATTTGCGCTCAGAACATCCTGTGTATATGTCTCGGTGATATACTAGAACCTTGCAGTCTATCTCCGACATTACAGGATATATTCGTCTATGTTGTACCGAATACTCCTAGGTCTTGGCTGTGCTGCGAATCTTAAGGCATTTTCGCAGCCCACTCCGATTTATCAATCGATGTGATGGCTAGGTGTTGTTTCTAGAGTCTTTATTTGGAGGTGTGACGAAAGCCTCCTCACTGGTATGCTCCTATCCAATGCGAGAGACCCACCAGTCGGCATGGTATTACACCTACTGGCTTCATATACTCTCTCACAACGGAGATATAAACCAAATGTAAGTAGTGCGAGAGACAGACAAACACAGTCAATAAAAGTTATATTGTAACAAAACGACCGATTCCCCCAAGACAAAGACTCCATATCTGCCTAAGATAACGTATGTGGAATAGCGTGGTCTCTAAATCTCAAATAATGGACTTTCTATGCTTACTGTACCGCAGTACTATTGTCGCTTTTCGTAACTAATTATCGTAAGTGCAGGGTTGGTAGCCCGCTACAAGCTGTTGCTATAGACGTTGTTGGCCTCGTGCTTGACCACTAACATATCACACTGACTAGTAGGCTTAGTGAAAAGGTGGCTCCAGGAAGGTGACTATTCGGGTGACTGCCAACACATGCTGATCAGGACCAACATTAGAGGAATAGAGCGATGTTGGTTTATGGATGGTGAGAACTGTAACAGGACTGGCCCAAATGATAACAAACATACGCGAGGCTAATAAGCGGACCAACCACTCGATTATTTCTACGCTATATTGGTTTCATTTTTCCTTCTCAATGTCAGCATCCTCCTAGGACAACGCCGCAGTCCATGCATGACCTCACCCTTGGAACGAACTCATTTTAAAAATATTCAAAGCATTGAGGTAGTCTGCTATGAAACCTCAGAAACCTCAAGCAATGCTTTCTGTGTTTGATTGACTTTTAGATCTTTACCCCCCAGCGCAGAACAACTCCATTCGGGACAGATTGCTGATGATCCTTGGGCAAAGCCGAAAATTTCATCTGTTTTACTTTTCAATATGAACACGCTTTTCTTCCTTCTCATGTGTTGCTTCTCCGCGGTGTTGACGTTGAGTCCTTATCGTGAGTCAACGTTTCGAGACCTCCAGGTGCGATCGAATACCAATAGGATCACTCGAAGCCTTGGCATCAGCCTCGGACCTACCTACATGTGACTTGAAATATGTTCCTCATAGAACTCCGTGACGCAGCTCATCAATTGACGGCCGGACAAGGGCCTGTTCCGATAAAGGTCATTGGTAGCAGAGAATGGCAAGACTACATTGCAGACGCATTGGCAAAAGAAAGGGCGAGCGTACGACAGTACTCAATCCAGGGCCTTTCCTACGCTTTGCCAGCTACTAAACGACGTCGATGAAGACAAAGATCTGGTCAATGGTACGTCCATGACGGAGAGACTCTCGGTCCGGCGCCCTTAGATACACACAACTTGGAGCAAGCGCAACAAATCTTTACTACCGCACTACGCAGCATTATAGAAGAAGTCTCCAACGTCCTACATCACCCAGTGGAGATTACCACAGTTAGTCGACCTCGCCACTTCAACGATTCCTCTCAAGAGGCCGTCATCATAGCCGCCATGCACACTGAACCCACAATGAAGCAGCCGTGGCAAGTCATCGATTCCGTGAACGCCGCTCGTTTGGCTTATGGTCTAGACACGTGCGCGGGTTTAGGCTTCAACGAGAACGGGTGCGACATGGAGGAAGAAGTGCATCTGATTGTCTTTATGGAGTACAACCCAGACTATCTTGAGCTGACTGTCGCCGAGGTAACAGAAGATACCTGCGGTATTGAAGGGCACAGATGGCTCCAAGCGTTGGGTTCAGCAGCGCTGGATCACACGCCTTACAGAGAGACACATTTTCGAGAGGTGCGCGACGCGCTCCAAGCTTTTATGGTAGAAGCACACCTCACCCCAGATCATCCTCACAAGTGGAACGCTATCAGAGCGATCGTTATCAGTGGCGAGGCACCAGAATCTGCGTTTGGAGATCTCTTACGTTGGATCCCTACCGTTCTGGGTGAACACCAAGATAAGACCCGAAGCTCGATTGACCCATGGTATGTAGGTGCTGTGGGAGCAGCGCAGCGTGGGCGCTATCAAATGTTGACGCCTTCATTTTTGGACGACATGCCGCTTGGCAACAGAGTCCTGCACGACGAACTATGATCCAAGGGCGCCGAATGATGCGCCGAACGATGGACACTCTACTCCGGTATCTCAACGGTATCCCGATACAAAGCACCCAGACCAGAATTTTCGTGGCAACCCTTTCGTCGTTCACTTGCTGAGAACCCTCTCTCGGCTGCACCTCCGTTAAAACAGCTATCCCGCATGTGCGTCTCAAAAATCTATCCCGGAATTTTGGTCAATTGTGCCCTTGACTCCTTGCTCGATCGTGTAGTTATATGAAATTGGGCGGATTGATCATCATGGGTTCGCTCTCAAAGATGCTAGTGATCATTGGGGCATGACCAAGCTTTTAGATTCTGCCGAGAGCTGACCACAATGATCTTATCAGTAAGTTCGATAGCCGACGTCCGAAGAGCTTCAGTCTGTTATATCAACGACATTACAATCCCGATACAGAATGGTGGCTGGTAAATATTGAATAGTATCGTGCTACTGACGAGTACTGTACGCTATCCCAGCGAATGATACTGTATCGAGTGGCATGACAAATTATTGCTAAAGACTGCAGCTCACATCATCAATCCTGGAGCTTCAGAACTTCCCGCACGCAATGTGAGCGTGCCAAATATCAAGCCTCAAATGATGCATGAAGAAAGGTATCTCGAACGACTATCCCGACCTGCTTTCATACCAATCAACTTCCGAAAGAGACCGCGTTGTATTAGGCTCGAATCCGCCATAGCGTCACCCTATTCACACATTCGTCCTATTCAGGATCTGTGGACACTTAATATCTATGCCTTTCGAGACGGAGAGTCTTCAGAGGTGAAGGCTAGAATATCTCACAACCTGTCACCATATCTCAAGTAATCCAAGAACCTACGGGCTGGGAGGCTTGAAGCAACGGAAGCTCGCTGTGATCATCCAACTACCTTATGTCCCCTCATGTCCGGCGAGACCCTGCGCACGGAAAGCTTCTCAAATGCCAAACATTGGGTCGAAAGTACATGATCACATTTTTGATGATCAGTAATACATTGCAAGTATGACTATATAGCAAGCGCGGAGCCACAATCTGGAAAGAGAGCATACTAATACACAATTCGGAAACGATCACATCAATCCAAAAACCATCAACGATCAAAGAAACCCGCCATCCATCCCAGCCGGATCACCATTGAATATTCGCACCTCTCAATTGGTCTTCCACAAATTCACACACTGCGCGCTAGGGCTAACGCCATGGCAGCCAGCCGATCTGTCCTGAGGGTGTATAGCCTTCTTGGTAAAAACCTGACAGAAATCCGGTTTCTTGCCCGCATCCATGACGGTGGCGCCATTGAGGCCCTGGGGCCCAGCGTTGACGGAGTCTTGGGAGGCGCTGAAGTCGAGCTGCTCATAGTCGTACAGGTCGCGCGATAGGCTGTAGGAGCGGAAGCCGGAGGGCCAGGTCTGGTTCTGGCCGTAGTATTTGCCTTTCCAGGTGTTGCTGGCGTGGGAGCATCGGACGTCGGAGTAGGCGGTGATTGTTTCGTCGGAGGAGATGGGGTTGCGACGATCGATGCTGGAGTCGTTGGGGGTGGTGATGGGGTTGGCGAGGACGGAGGTGAGGAGGGAGAGGAGAAGAAGGTATTTCATGTTTGGATGTTGTGACTGTTTGTGATGATACTGAGGTAGAGAAATGTTGATGTTGTTCTGATTTCTGGTTTCAACATTTACGTAGAGGAATGGAGGGTTATGTATACCATCCTCGTGGAATAATTTATTGATATCTCTTTACGGCTAGCGCTGGACATTATGGGTCCAAAATTGTCATGATCTTTTGTCGTCTGGTTGTGACTTTTAAGACCAACAAGACAGGAAATCAACACACAAAGGAGGAAGAAGAATCTACTGAATCAACCTCACCAGGTGACGAGATGCCACAATATTCTAGAACTCGCGAATGCAATGTAAGACATGACAAAGAGACTTTTCTAGGCAGTAATCGACTTGTATCCATTCCCAAGAATGGATCCACAATAGAGACAAAGGCAGATGGCTATTGAAACCTCAATATAGCTAGTACAACAGTCTATCACATGCCATCCACTCCTCAATTTATCCTGACTATAGCGAAGGCGGTCTAAATCAATCTATATTCATGTTCTCACGTCCATTCACCTACTATACATCTAAGCGGATAGTCCATACACATGTATCACTCCGAAGTAGAAGTAGATGTGTTCGCCAGTCTGGCAACAGCAACTCGATCGAAAGAGAGCAATAGCGTTCATAGCTCTATCATTGTTTTTCGAGGGTAATTGCAAGTATCATATTGTTTTTCCCAAGTACGTTGTTGAATAAAGTAAGGAATAAGGGGGGAAGCGTAAAATCACCTCTAACACTTGGAACGCCAAGCAACGGCTCGTCAGCCAATCAGATGAGCTCAACTGTTGCTGACCTTGGATTTGCTCTAATCGGCGATTGAGGTACATACCATACAAATTGAGCATACTGTTGGAGAGTCAAGCAGTACGCAGCATGTTCCTTATCTCCAATCCTACCAAGGTCAGCTCAGCTTACCTTACGCGCAGAGCTCATGCGGCATAAACGAGGCTGTGATAACGTACTTTAGTAGAACTACTCCGTACCTATGGAATGCACACCAGGGCCCGACGATTCCTCCCAGTCCACATCCGCCCACGATGTGATTTCGCCAGCTGCCTTGACTGGATGATACCGATGGCATCACTGATACCTATACGATCGATACGGAGCGCTGCCGAATGGAGATTGTTCGGCCGAAGGTGCATCGTGTTGTCTCATCAGGCTGAATTCAATTGAGGAAGGTACTCACATCGTCCCTGCATGATACAAAGCAGTCGTGCGCCCACGGCCTCCGTCTGGGCTCGTGGGCGTAAATTCTTCCACAATCGCACCACCATCCTCTACCAGCAAGTCGAACAATCAGACATGGCGCAAGACCACGCGACCTTGCCAGTGCAGTATGAAAGCCCCTTCCAAAGCCTGCCCAAATTGCATCACCCCGTTGCAATCTTCGGAAAACAGCCTGGCTGACTTGTGTAATTGGGCAGAATGCACGCCGAATTCGACCATGCTAAAGCGAAGGACGTTGGAGGCGGCGTCCTCACAAGTGATGAGATGTCGGCGCCCAGCTTCGATCGCTCCTCGCAAGACTTCGAGGAGATGATCCATGAAGATGGCAGCGAATACCCCACAACAGAAGAGATAGCTACACTACGACACGTGCCATTCACGCTACCAGTGCGCACCTGGCTGGTTTGCGTCATAGAGCTCTGCGAGCGATTCTGCTACTTCGGGGTCAGCGGCATCTTTAACAACTACATCTCAAATCCATACGGAAGCGGCGCTCCATATACTGGTGACAAGTTGCCAGGCGCAATTGGCAGGGGCTCCGCCTTCGCTTCGGGGCTGCAGAACTTTTGGCAATTCTGGTGCTACGGTGGGTTGAACTACGATCGCCTTCCTATCAGCTGTTGATGAAATCCTACAGTTACACCCATCATCGGAGCGATCGTGGCGGATCAATATCTTGGCAGATATAAAACCATCGTTGTCTTCTCGGGTGTCTACATCTGCGGTCTCGTCATCCTCCTCTTCACCTCTTTGCCAAGCTCGATCGAAAATGGAGCGGCTCTCGGCGGACTCGCGGCTGCCATGACGGTCATCGGTCTCGGTACCGGTGGCATCAAGTCCAACGTCTCTCCTCTCGTCGCGGAGCAAATGACAGAGACGAGGATGAAGATCAAGACTACAAAAGGCGGCGAGCGCGTCATACAGGATCCCAATATTACCTTTCAACGTATATATATGATATTCTACGTCTGTATCAATATCGGGTCTCTGAGCTTGGTTGCGACGGTGTTCATGGAGAAGTATACCGGCTATTGGACCGTGAATTTATTGGGTCTCTTGGTGTTCCTTATCGGCTTCGGCATCTTGCTGCTCGGAAAAAAGCAATACGTTACCCGGCCTCCTCAAGGCTCCGTCCTCCCGCATGCGTTCAAAGCCATGTGGATCGGTCTGCTCAACGGAAGGACGATGGAGGCGGCGAGGCCATCATATCAGGCCGCGCATGGTCAGAAATACAGCACGCCGTGGAACGAGACGTTTGTGGACGAGCTGAGCCGCGCACTCGCGGCTTGCAGAGTGTTTCTCTTTTACCCCATCTACTGGGTCATGTAAGTCTATCATTCACTCATGATCGTCGGGATTTTGGCTGATGTGGACGCAATTTTCAGTTACAATCAGCTCAGCTCGAACTTTGTAGGCCAAGCAGGCAGCATGCAACTGCACGGCATGCCCAATGACCAAATGCAAAACATCGACCCCATCGTCATTATCGTCTTCATCCCCATCCTCGACAAGTTCGTCTACCCCTTCCTTCGTCGGATGGGCTTCCCCATGTACCCCGTGACCCGTATCACAGTCGGCTTTACCCTGGCCGCGCTGTCGATGGCTTTCGCCGCCATCCTCCAGCATGAGATTTACATTCGGCCGCCCGGTTACACCATGCCAGGTGACAACGGTCCCAATGATATCCACGTCGCCATACAGACACCGGGGTATGTGTTGATCGGACTCAGCGAAATCTTCGCCTCCGTCACTGGCCTGGAGTATGCATTCACCAAGGCGCCTGCGAGCATGAAGAGTTTCACGTACGTTTTGAGCATTCACTCTGCATGGGTTCTGTCCTAGATAGATACACTAACCTGCACCCTAGCATGTCAATGTTCCTCTTCACCACCGCCTTCGGATCCATCCTAGGCATAGGTGTTTCGGCCGTTGCGGCCGATCCCAAATACGTCTGGTTCTATACCGGACTCTGTGTTGCATGTGTCATCGCTACCATACTTTTCTGGTCAGTAAATAAATACCATCAGAACTCCTCAGACTCACATTCGCTTTGTGGGTAAATGTGCTAATTTATTGATCAAATAGGATCCTGTATTCGCCTCTGAATAAGAAAGAGTTGGAGATGAATGCGTTGGAGGACCGGTTCGAGAAACCGAAGCCTGTACCCGAAATCACGGGCCGCAAGCTTGGGAGCGAGGTGCAGGGGCCTTGAATGGGATGGATGTGTCATGATGAGTTGTGTATGTTGTATGGGAAGCTGGTCTATCGAAGCGGAACAGTGTAGTTTCCCCAATTTCATCCTTGTTAAATCTCCTTCCAAATGTTTCACCCCCAGATTGCCCTCCACACCATCGACCGTTCCCTTCCTCCCTCCCCAAGTTGCTCCCAAATCCCTCCAAGCCCTGCCCTACCGCCCCCTCCCTAAATAACCAAATGAAACCTCTCCTCTCCACTCCCCATCTAAACAATCCACCTCGGAATCGAAGACTTCATCCGCAATCTCTGTGACACTGACGGCAAATCGTAATTTCCATCCCGATATATTGATATTCTGCCTGTTGCAAGAGAAAAAGCTGTGGTAATTGGGGAAGGGTAGAGGAGCTGGATGGTGAAGATGGAGGAGGGTGTAATGTATAGGTAGGGGTAAGGGTGTATAGGCGGGTAGGGGATGAGGGAGGGGTAGAGGTAGGGTTGGGGGTAGGAGAAGGAGGGGAGAAGGGATAAGAGATGGATGGTGGAGATTGTAAGATGGTGGATGTGATGAGTCGTATGTATATATCTGCCAGGGATCTAGGGAGTTTACGTGCCTACCGTGTCAGGTTTGAGATGGAAGATTTCGCTGAGTACGTGGAAGGAGTGCGCGGAAGGAGTATAATACATAGTGGAGAATTGCGTTTGCATTTAGCATACAGACAGTAGATGGATGTAGCGCTTTCTTCGAATTGTTGTATGTCATGTTATGTTGCAGGTCATGAATGGTACTGGGACTTCCTTTCTCTATGTTGTACTAGCCAGGCTATGATATCTGTGATGGCAAGACATATGCGAAACAGAAGAGGGTTCGATTCCTATCCGCGCTGAATCAACTGTGGTGGTTGTGTCATTTACTTTTTTGGGGTCTCGCAAATATACAAACAAACAACCGCACGAAATACAGACAACCTCACAGCCCTACAACTTTTCACCCCTCCAGCCTAACAATCCCATACCTCGCCATCCCCATCGCCCCACCGACCAGGATAGCCACAGGCGGACTCATGCGAAACCACGCCCCGCCCACAAACGCCGTGCCCGTAACAGCAACCAGCCACGGATCCCCCCCCAACGGACTCCCCCCCTGCACCGCCCCCGTCAACCACCCAATCTGCCAAAGCTTATAAACCGCCGCCCAGACCAACCCGACAGCCGCCGCATTAACCCCCCTCAACACCGCCCCGAACCACTTGCGCCCGCTCAAATGCCGCCACAAACCCATGAAGCCCACGACGATAAACAGGCCCGGCGCATACATGGCCACAAACGCAATCAGCGCTCCCACATACGACGGCGTCCCCGTGCCGACGACGGCCAGGGAGCCGAGATAGATTGCGAAGTTGAAGTTGGGGCCCGGGAAGGCTTGGATGACGGCGAGGCCGAGGAGGAAGTCGCGGGGGGAGACCCAGCCCGGGAGGACGACGGATTGGCGCAGGAGGGGGATGACGACGGGGCCGCCGCCGAAGATGATGGTGCCGGCTAGGTAGAGGGTGGAGAGGAGGGAGGTGGGGCGGGTGGGGGCGTGGAGGGCGAGGGTGAGGGTGAAGGTTAAGAGGAAGAGGAGGAGGATGGCGGCGCCGAGTTTCCAGGTTATGGGGGAGAAGTCGCGGGTGGTGGTGGGGGGTTGCTGCTGTGGTGAGGGGTTTGGGTTTGAGGGGTTGCGGTCTGATTGTTGCGGTGGTGGGGTGGTTGTTGGCTGCGGCGGCTGTGGGGAGGCAGAAAGGGAGTGGCGAGGTGTGGTTGCTGGTGCTTGATTTCCTTGTGCTGGGTATGCGGGAGGTGGAGGGGGAAGAGGTTTCCACAACCCTTGCGATGTTTGGGAGTCGTTGGACCATGAGCCCTTTTCTAGATCGGCGCGTGCCTTCTCTTTCTCTTTTCTCTTCCCGACGATTCCTTTGAAGAGTGCGAGCATTCTGTGTAGGTACCGAAGGTCCCATATGAGTGTTGCCAGTCCAGCGCCTACCATTATCATTGGGTAGTACCAGGGTGCGGTGTATAGCATCCCCATGACGCCTCCCAGATATACGAGAAATCTGGTGAGCTTGTCTGTGATGGCACGCTCCGATAGCCTGACGGCTGCGAGTGCAATTATGCCGACTGTGGCGGCGTTGAGTCCGGAGAGCAATGCGTAGACGGGATCAGGGAGGGTGTTTCCGACGCGAGCTATGCCCACGGACAGACCGTACATGCCTATTGCGCCAGGAAGACTAATGTGGTCGTCAGCTAGGGATTCTAGCGATTGCTCGATTGGGTGAGGGCATACCTGAACAGAATGAATGCAAGAAAGCCAGCTCCCAACCCGCTATGAATGGTGTTGATACAAAAGAGCATTTTGGTACTCGCCGACCCGGGTAATGCTTGACTAATGGCAAATATTTGTTGATACTAATCATCTGATCAGCACTTGAGTCGTCCAATATCAATGTCGTAAGTACCATTGGCTCATCTATCCATTCTAAAGTCTTTACGAATCTCTCGTGGAACTGCCCGCCTGTCAGCTTGCTGAACCACGGGTTGATGAGGTGGATACGATGTTACTCACCGTTTGGAACTGTACAGCAGGGCCTCCAAATGCTGTGAAGCCCACATGCCAGTTGGCTATAAATACATCTTGATATTTCTTCCATATTTTCATTGTTTTGTATGACCGCTCAGGAATAACAGTATGGCGAGATCACAGTGGGAAGGACCTGAAACAAGGGTAGGGACTGTGAAGGCAACATCGATCAAACGTGAGTGGTACAGAGACCATCGCTGATGAAATCACTGTAGATTGAGAAGAACGATAATACACAAAGGCCAGAAGCCGAACGACATTCCCGCGACGAAAACCGTTGTTGGTTTGTTTACTCAGCATTACGCGTACCGACGCAGTGACGCCTCAACGCATGTATGCATCTATGCAACACGATCACCTTAGAAATGATTGACCGAAAACATATCGTAAGGTTGGAATAAAGTCCATCGTGATACTTTGTTTCAGGGCGTTAATGCACAAGTCGGGTAGTTCCGGAGACCTGTTGCCACTGTCATCTACTTCAGGCCCATCACTTCAAGCGCTTACCAGGAATTCCATATCCAGGGAGGCTTCAAGAGGTACGAATGCGAGATGAGATCTCGGTGGCGCTGTATGCCATCTTGATTCGCTAGTCAGCGTCCATGCGGTTGGAAAGAGTGGGTCCTCTAGGGCATGATGGGCAGCGATTTCGTGTATGCACAGAGTCATCCGACGGTCAGTGATGGTCGAAGCTCATGATTCGATCCTCCATACTTGATGGCAAATACTTTAAGGTCTCGCTTCCCCGCATCCCCGGATTTCGACATGCGAAGTGCCTGAGCGTGCCGCTGTCACAGCCGCGGAGTCTCATGCGCTATCGAGTCAGTGCCCAGCGATGGCTCACGCACATCTTCGATATCCATATCGAATAAACCCCAAAGATCACGGAGCATTAGAGGAGAGTCCGGCCTCTATTTTCTATGAGGCATGTGCTTGCTTTTGATCTCAACGACATTACAGACTTCTCTATATTGGAAACAACACAGTACAGACGATACAACATTCAGATGAAATACAAGCAACTTTTATGACAAAATCCATGGTTCAATTCTCATAGTGGTCGTAGAAAATACGTTTTGTGTTCTATTCACGAGGCTCAACAAACCATGATATCATCATTAGCCATGATTAGCATGTGAAATGTTGTATACTCAGTGGTGGCTTTGCTCATAGTGGCAATGAGGCTGGCTTTTGGATAGGAGCGCTAACGTAGCATGTGCATCCACGAGCTTGATGTCGTCGTGAAAAATCTTTTGCGTAAAGGTCTCTGGATCTCCAAGGGTCTAACATATGTCTCGTAAAAATCCAGGTATCCGATCTCAAGAGGCAAGCTTTCCAGGATTACTGGGCCGAACCCATTGCCTTGATGGCGGTTTGGAATTGTTGATTCCAATGTTTAGAGGAACGACCCATGAATTGGATGTTGCAGTGTAGCAGTCGGTTTCAGAAGTGAACATAGACGCCAGGAAAACATTTGTCTCTTAAGGTGATACCGCAAGGCTCTGGCATCAGGATGATGAGCCCTAGTATTCCCCCATCATGCTGCCCATGAGGTTGCGTTAGAGGATGTTATACTTGCCCTCATAGTCTCTCTATGGAATAGGCATGCCGCATAATAATAATCCAACAGGTCCTTTCTAAGATTACCAGGCTCTTTGAGAAGATACCGAAGTCGCTAGAAATCTCGTGAATGTCAGCCGCCTTGGGCAGTAAGCTCGAAGCCTTGGCTGTGGTTGTTCCTATGTCAGTGGACCGTAGGTCAAGCAGATGGTAACTTAGCCACGACCGAAATCGCTCAGTGCAGGCAGAGTTGATTTCGTCTTTTTGAGAACGACAAGGTTACAACACAAGACGAGATATTGAGATAGACGTTGTTTCCGGCAGGTGATATGGGGAGATCGTGTGTGCAAGACTTCTGGTCTAGCTAGAATGGGGTTAGACCTAGAATAGGGCGTTACATACGAATATCGTCTCCATACCCTCATACTGACTGACTCCCACCAGCATGGTGAACACCTTGACTGTAATCCAAGCAGACCCGAACATGAGTGCGCACCCCAGCTCTCTTCATGAGCCCATTTCTGGCACCAGCAGCCCCCCTCCGCGCCCTTCCCTGCCTCTGCCCCCATTCCCTCTACGCAACCACAAAAGGGCATCGCCCTCATTAGAATATACATGGTTCTCCATATAGCAATTATGGAATACCCGTGTGGTATACGAGCGGTTTTAACCTCGCCTACATTACCGCCAGATCGTTGGGCGTCCTGGGGATAGCATATACTTGGGGCTGTTACACAAAACATGGCAGTTATGGGAGAGAGAAGATATCAGAACACTTGGAGGCAAGGAAAAAGAAGTGAGCATGGACGTTAATGTATCGACGTCGATTCCAAGATGGTGGCGCTTGGAATCTCCCCTTGCTCGGTATCCAGTGGAAGCGGTACTGTTCGGACCTGTGGAGCGGTGCAGCTGAGGCGGTGGTGTTCCGAGAGGGTTTGCTTCATTGCCAGACCACGGACAGCTGAAAATGCATTGTTCGCATGGATTAGGCATATGGGGAAATAACGCTTTCTCCCACAACATATGTTCTCGAAATTGAGCATTGGGACCAGTACTGCATTCTTTGGGAGACTATCGACAGCTTCGCTGCTACACTTCGAACGCAATCTACTTTCTGCATTCATTTTGTGGGAAAAGCATCGACGGTGCTCTGGGCTCGGTTGTGTGTCGATTAGCTCAAGAGTTGCTGGATGATACATATGACAGGGGTCTCGGAAGGCGAGCTTGGAAGAGGCAGTGTCAAGCATTGGAGCACGAAAATCCCGATTCAAGTTGGAACAAGAGTCTGGTCAATTAATACCGGTTATACTGGAACAATAGCGATGGTGGCTTCATTACGATTCGACATTGGGCTGTACGTCCCATCTCAGCGCTCGGGCTCGAGGTTCCTGCATCTGCAATGTAATGAATGAGATAGCCGATTCGTCTGCCATGCGGAACAGCACTTCTTTTCCTTTGGCTTCACTTTCTCCATCTTCAAGAACCGCTCTTACTCTGTATGAATGGAACAACACTGCCAGAACAGCTACAAACTCCACCTGTGAGAATTTGCGGCCAACGCAGGCCCGTGGACCATCTGCCCAAGGAACGTAAGTTCCAACCTCAGGCTCAATAAAGGTTTCGCCTCCTACACTCGACGATGGCTCTGTAGTCTTGCCAGCGGATTTGAGCCAGCGGCTTGGGCGCCACTCTAGGGCATCTGTACCCCATACTTGTGGATCTGTTTGTAGGGCTTGTACGTTGATGTTGACCGCCGTATTTGGAGGCAGGACATGCGTACGATCCCCCACAGTAAGGCTTTGTCGGTGAAAAGCTGTGGACTTCGGGATGAACACAATTGAGCCATAGAGGCGTAATGTTTCGTACTACCTGTGTCAGTATCGTTATGCAAACCCTGCACCAGGAGGTTGGGGCTTATACATACCATCACAGCAAGACATCGCTGCAATCGTGGAAAGGCTTCTTCGTACTTCCATTGTCCAGGAATCGGAGGACCATTCAAGACGTGATGGATCTCTTCTATGAGCCAGTCTTGACAGTCAGGATTCGCAGCCAAGAGGACGAGGGATGTAGCCAGAGTATTGGCGGTCGTTTCATGACCGGCCAAATTGAAGGCAAAGATATTGCCGAAAATCTCCTCATCCGTAAGACCCACTACTGTCGAGTCTCCTGAATCTTTTGATCTTTGGGCCTCCTCGGATGCTCTTATGAGTGAGCCTATCAAGTTACCGGGCCTGCCTTGTCCTTTTGCCGCCACGCTACGCTCATGTGCCAGCAGTTCCTCCATGTACCTCTGGAACTCCTTCGCTGCCCGACCGAGAGTTCGAAGCCGGTTAGGGACGTACGACATTGATAGTACCCTCTTTGGGACTATAGCGAAAGTGATGATGTTGCGCAGACACATGGATAGAGCATCACGATACGTCATGCTATAACCTTGTGGCAAATCTCGGACACCCCCGTGAAACGGATACGAGAGACCGAACCCAGCAGATGTCAGTACATGCAAAGCCAGAGTCGCAGTATCTGGGACGGTCTCCCTGGTGCCCTTGGCGCCCTCATCTGCCCACGAGCGGGACATATCGCATGCCTGTCGTAGAGCTTCGTTCCAGACGAATGAGCTCGTTCGTTCGTTGAAATTGGGAGCTGTCAGCCGTCTTTGACGCTCCCAGTCTTTGCCCTCAACCTAGGGCACCAATCGATGAGGAGGATGTTCGTTGGCAATACCAAGGCTGACTTACAGTGTTGAGATTGCGGCCGAAGACATTGAGCTGTTCTAGATCCGTGTTAGCGCAGAAGGCAGTGACTATGTCTCTACTGTTCCATACCATACATGGCAGCTGGCTTGATGAACTCCTTCCGATGTGCCAGAACACTGTCTGCGGCCTGAGGATCTGCTACGGTCACCTCATTCCCACCAGGTGTAACAATGACGAATACAGGCCCAAGCTCATCGTGGAGAGCGTACTTCTCGTTGAAGTTCCAGCCTAGAAACGTGCATCTAGCCCACTGGCCGAGACCGAAGGGTAATCGACGCAGCTTGAGCACGGAGGGAAACGCCCTGTACGTTAGTATCCATAATGGATTTAGGGGCGACACAGGACTGATGATGACCGGCAACCCAATCTTGCGCGCCGCAACATAATTCGAGATGATAGAAATGATAGTCCAAGCCAGAAGGGCGAAGATGATGGTCGTAAGTGCGAAGAGCCAGTGCATGGCGATTTACTAGGGTCGTCAAAGGTCGGGTACGAGGTTGCTTTGATTATATAAACACCAAACAATAGCTTCAGCGAAACTCCGCCAGACCTGTCATTGTTTATCTACCGATCAAAACAAAATACCGTCGGACAAATCGGATGGAATGAGAAGAGTGAGACTGCGAACGACGGGAGGCGGTGAGGCTGCAAGGCTGAGCGCAATCCTGCAGCAGATGACGTCAACTGTATGCAGCTGCACCAACAGAAAAGGATTGTGCTCCGCCGGCCACTACCACTTGCTCCAAGCCTTAAACAATCAACGACCGCCGATTATTGCTCCTGTTAGATTCCGCACTTGCCCTCTATAGGTGACTCGTGTGGCATTGCCGCGATTAGGAGCCGTTCATTGGGACACGGCACGCCCCTAAGCGGCCAAAGTCTCCACCCTCCATTTTCTGCATATATCGCCTTGCCTCATACCAACAGATAATGAAGGAAAAGTTCCAAATGCCGTCGCAGGATAGCCTGACAATGAGGTTATTGACTGCCTCCTCTCTGCAACAGTGTAAAGATTGATCTTTCGGGATGGCCTTCACTACGAAATTGGTACATACCATTGATGCAAAGAAGTATGAACATGCAGTGACAAAGATAATTCCAAAAGAAAAAGGAAAGTCGAGTTCTTTCCCTCTTCAAATATATGCTTTGCTGTGCCATACCCGCGCGTCAACTACACTAAGTCTCCGTGCCGCTCATTTGCAGTCCTAAATCCACATCTGCCTAGCGGAGCCTATTAATCCATCTGAAGCAACACCATCTACTTTGTTCCTTGTCACTGTATGGTTCGCTTGTGAAGAGCGAATGCAGGGATTTCCCATCGCTATAATTTCCTGCATCCGCCTTAGCAGGATCAATGTTATGTAACTATGAGTCTACTGTGCCATCAGCCCTCTTTCTGGCTACGTCAGACACAGGTCTTCTACTGTTATACCAATCGTTCTCTCGATGGTCTCGTCGCCATATCCAAACGCTTCCAAGCCTTTCCCATCGCCGTTTTCAATCGAGCACTTGCAAAACCGACGAATACTAAGTCATTGAGAGCCGTTCGACCTCTCAGATACGAGTATGTCTGGTACATCGTCACCAAGCCTCAAGGCTCCAAAGATAAGCGAGAAAGTCTCTCAGGTCAGAGGCATTTTACCTTACAATCACCGAGGCTAATACAGTAGTAGGCTTTGATGGGCCTTCTGTTAGGCATTGCAGTTGTTGTAGCTGGTGGTCGTGTAACGGTCCGCTACCTTCAATTCAACCGCGTTACGATAGACGATGGCTTCTTCTTTCTTGCCGTTCTCACTCTCATTGCGGGTACTATTCTACTATACCTCGATCTACCATATGTCTATCTAGTGGAGGACATCGAGGCTGGGATACGAGCCCCTCCCGCAGGTACGTCTTGTTATGCCAATATTCCCAAAACCCTGCTATATCATTACTCCGATGAATTGCGACTGATCGATTCTTAATTACGTGAGGCTCTTGACATCCATGAGGTCGTAATGGCATTGCTAACAGCCTATTATTGTACGCGCAGACTTTGTCGCCCAGCTTATTCAGGATGAGAAACTGCAAGACTCTGCCTCAACGCTACTAGGCTTGACCGTGATGAGTGTCAAGTTTTCGTTCTTGTTCTTCTTTCGAAGCCTCATACGACAGCAGAAGAAACTGTCAATATGGTGGTGGTGTATACTGGTCACTCTAATTCCTACTACCGCCATCGTATTGTTCTCCAATCTCATGTCGTAGCCATATTTCGACGAGAGGATACTAGGTCAGTCACCCCCTTTGACTGAGAGACCCAGTGTCCTTGACGCTCATGAGATCCCTCGCTAGTCCAATGCGTCACGCCTGTGGCTCTCAGCAGGCAAAACGCAGTTCTGAAAGCGAACGCAATCTTAGATATCATTACAGATGCTTTTCGTAAGTCTCATTCCTTGTGACCCGGTCCGGATCAACCACTGAACTCAGTAGTCATTTCCATCCCAATCATGTTGCTCTGGAACGTCAGGATCACCCTACGCCATAAGTTGGCGCTTTGGGGAGTCTTGTGTCTCAGCATCTTCACGGCCCTGACCTCCATCATCAAAGTCGCAGGCGGCAACATCAACAACGGCCAGGTCGATGCCGCATGGGCCGTATTCTGGTTGCAGGCCGAAGCCGCGGTCGCCGTCATCGTGGTCTCCATCAGCGCGTTCCGGGCGCTGTTCGTCGCACAACGCGCCTCGAAGCAGGCATCACCGGCAGCAAAACACACCTGGACCTCAACATCTCTCTTGAGAAAGCGATTCCATTCGCGCAATACGCTACCGGAGGTACCGTCACCGACGTTTACGGGTGTCCGAACGTTCATCTGCCAGGATGACGAAGAGTCTCAGAATCTGAATATTCCCCTGCAAGGATCTAGCATTCGTGTGACGCAGAACATTTCATCGGAACTGGTGAGGTGTAAGGTCACGTCCTATCAAAGTACTGAGACTGACCTATCTTTAGACCGACCAGCACCGCGGAAGCAAACCTTCTGTCAAAACGTTCGTATAGGAAGGATGGAAGCCGATAAGCTATGATCGACCCTTCGTTGGGTTAAAGTAATAAATGTGAATGGGAAGGTTTTCTAATATACGAATCTCGAATTCATGGGGCCACACACAACCTAGCAGTGGTCTTTGCACACGCTAAAATAAACCGCAAAGTGTTTGTGGTGAGACACTACCAGCGTAGTCCAGCGAGTCCAACTACCTATCCAGCCTTCAGCAATCCATCTCTCAAAAACACCAAAATTAGCCATCTGTTCCCAAATGCCCACTGCATCTATTCAGAAAGCCCCACTATCTACCCTACCTCTCTATCCATTGACACAAGTTCTTGTAATTCAGCAATTCACCCACAAGAACAATGCACAACCAAATTTTTCAGCCACTCACACAACTTCTCAGCCATCCATTCGCACAATCTCATCCAAGATCCGCATCCAAAGTCTCCACCCACCCCATACTATCCCCCAACTTAACCACGTCCGCAAGCCCAACGAGTTCTCAACATCGTAACATCGCTATGACCAACAAGAGACGTCTACCGTTCTCTGCGATGGGCTTACTCGTCCATCTCAACCCATTGTATAACGTGTGAGTAGACTTCAGAGGCCGAAATCAACAGTATTGCATGCTAGCATCAGATATCACAATATCAACATCTTCCCCTGATCCTTGCTTGGTATCCAATCTCAAATTCATCATATCAATATGTCCATTGCCCGCCCCATCTATCTACTGTTCCCTCTTCCCTGATCCCGCCCCATCAATCTACTTTCCCCCCTCCCCTCCCTCCCCCCCTCCTGCCCCCTCATCCCTCACCCTTATCCCTCCCCACCACCTCTTCCCCATCCCTCCCCCCAACCACACACCCCCTACGCCCCCTTCCCCCCCTCATGCAACCCCAACGGATTCTTCCCCGTCTGCTCCTCCCCCCCAATCGGCCTCTCCATCTCCTCATTATGCTGATCGACATCATCGATCGCGTCGGTCGCGTGGGCGAAGTTCTCGGGCGCCTTGAAGAGGCCGCCGACGAGGGGTTCGACGAGGCCGCCGACGGGGGCGGCGACGGTGGAGAGGCCAGTGCCCTAGGGGTGGGGAGGGGTGGTGTTAGTGGGTTGGGAATTGGGGGAAGGGATGTGGTGGGGAGAGGGGAGAGGGAGAGGAAGGGAGGGATGGGGTGGGGATGGAAGGAGGGGAGAGAGAGGGGAGGAAGTGCATACAACAGGTCCACCAACTTTCCCCAACGTGCCCTGGATTTTCTGGCCGGCGGCGTCGCCGTAGGCGCCTGGGGCACTGAGGATGGAACCTGATGGGCGCGATGAACGTATAAGCATATCTACTTGAAATATGGAGGTTTGGGAGGTGGGGAAGGGGGATACCAATGCCACCTTTCTTTTCTGCCGCGGGGGCGTCTGTGGAGGGTTCTGCCTCGCCGGGCTGGATGTGGAGTTCTTCTTTCGTTTCGGATTTTGCGTCGGCCATGTTGGGGTGGGGATGGGAGGGGAGAGGGGTTGGGTTCGGTTGGGATGGGTTGGCTATGGTTGGTGGTATTGGAAGCTGTTGTTGTTGTGGGTATCGTTGTTGTTGGTTGAGAGGGTGGAGGGGATGGTGGTAGATGTCAATTTGACAGGTGCCGATCCTTGCGGGGTTCCTGGGGGCTAGGAGGGTTCACCTAGAAGGGGCGCGTACCCGGAAGAGGCTCAGCCCTATAGGGTCACTAGCTTTAATTAGCCCTAGAATATATCTCCTACTATTTACGTTCTATTATACTCTATTAATTAAGTAATACCTATAAAGTTAATATTAGAGTAAGTTAGTAGATTATAAGAACTATTAAAGATAATATTTATACTATAAATTATTCTAGGAACCCTATTACCCTATAGAGTACGCCCCTTCTAGGTATATACCTCTTCTAGGTAAACCCTTCTAAGGGTATTAGATTATAGTTTAGTATATTTAAGACCTTTAAAAGAGCTTAGTACCTTAAAATATATTAGTAAATTATTTTTTATAGAATTATATTTATTAATATATAATAAATATTACTTTCTATCTAAATTTAGTTAAGTATTATACTAAGATAATCTTCCTAGAATAATTAGTTACTATTAAACTCCTTATATATATTATATTTTATATAAGTATAAGCTTTTTCTAGTACTAGGCTTTTATAGTTTTATAAGTAGTAGAAAAATATATATAAGTCTTATTATAATATATAAGTAATAAAAATATCTATATACTAGTAACTATAAAGATCTCCTACTAAATTTCTATATAAATTATCTACTTTTCTCTACTAAAATCCTATTATTTATCTATTACTATCTAAAATAGCCTGGAGTTATTAAGGTATACTAGCTACCTACTTATTAATATACTTAATTATTATATATTCCTTCTACCTCTAAATAATATAATCTCTTATAGTATATTTATCTTAATAGAAGTACTTATAAAGTATTTATTTAAGCCCCTACTAGGTATTCTCTATTAGTATTAGATCTAGTAATAAGAGATAGTTATAATATATTTATAAGCTATATTATTACTTCTATTTATAAATAATATAACTTACTATAACTATTTTATAACTAGAGTTACTATCTTCTTTTAGTATAAATAAATTAGTAAGTTTCTAATTAACTTACTTATATTATAACTTAATAATAGCTTTTAAGATTAAATCCTTATATACCTACTTTAATATCTTCCTATTAATATTACTAGGAATATTATAAAATATTAAATCTAAGTAAAAATTATAGTTAATAGCTATTTAAATATATTACCTTTTCTTTTCTTAAGCTATTTTAAGCTCCTTTTATATATATTAGATATAGTCTTAATAATATCTCTACCTAGTAGGCTTTTAAATAATCTATAATTTACCTTATAACCCCTAATTAAAATAATATTTATTAGAAAAGTAAATAGGAAACTAGTCTTTAAGTATAAGATATTTATATAATTTTACTCTAGTAAATTTTACCCTTCTCTTAATAGAGCTCTTATTATACTAATCCTTCTTATAAGTAATATATTTATAATATTCTATAAACCCTATTTATTATTTTATTATATATCCTAAAATATTATTTAAGCCTACTTTATATCCTAGTTACTTTTATATTAAAGCCTTTATTTTTATAGAGTAGTTATTATCCCTTACTTCTAGAATAAGCTCTATTTCTTATACTTACTAGTTAGTAATCTTTAGAGGAGTATCCTAGTATTTAGGTCTAGTAGGATTATTATAATAATAATATTTATTAATTATAAGATTATCGCGGTACTTTATATACTAATTATAAGTTATAAAGAAAGGGATTCCTATATCTTTACTAATTTAATAGTATAACTTCTAGTTAATAAAGCGATTATAAAGAATAATAGTATAAGTAGGTATAATCTAGTCCTTATAAGATATATAAGTACTAGGGGACGACATGTTATTTATTAAGAAAGGTAGATAATTCACATAGAAATTTGGTAGGGGATCTCCGTAGTCACTAGTGTGCGGATATTTTTGTCACCCGCGTGCGTGGGGAGTACATCAGGGTCGAAGCTTCCCTCACAGAAATGGTCAAGAGTCCTTGTCTAATAACGATTCAGCAAGAATACCTTCACACCACCCCATGACCATCTCCTCAATTGCCCACCCCACGAGGTTCCATCCCAGCACACCATTTCCTCGATTCTTCCGGCAGCGTCACACAACCCCCAGCGACAATATTCCCTCCAATCATAAGGTGGAAAACCATCTCCTGCCAAATCTGCTCCCTCACATAAATCTGCGTGACTGCCTGGAGAAGCGCAACGACCTGAAACATATGTAGGCGCTGAGTCACGGTGGGAGCATTGTTGTACGCGATGAATATCCATACCGGTAGATTGGGTTCCGATATGTACGTTGAGGAGACCCTTTCGGAAAATTGCCTCGGGGCGAGGCCGAAGATGAGATCGAGAATGACGGTGAAGATCGCCGTCTTGACGAATCTTTCGCTGTTGATGAAATGAAAGTTGACATCGATAAGATCATTACCTTGGCCGGGTATGTTCATGGAGACGGTGCCATTCTTTGATGTTCGCTCACTCAACGCACGTTCCTCCCGTCCGACTTTCGACGATACGTTGGCGGTCTCCTTATTTGCATCGAGCGTGAGAATGGGTCTGTTTCGATTATCCAGTCTTCCGAGATAAAGGTTCTGGCCGCGGTACTTTACATTGAAGTTCAACCCCCAGATGGAAGGGGACTCGAAGAGCACAATGGGTAAAGTCCTCAGAACCCACATCAAGTTGCTGCGGATTAGCCTCGCCGGGATGGCGCCAACAGCTGGCGATAGGGCGATACGCACGGGATTTTCAGGTCGAAATGGATCAGTAAAATCCAATGAACCCAAGGGCCCGTTGAAATCTTGGAGAGCCTCGTCGCCTAGGGCCGCGATGAAGGCAAGGGCGATCTGCTCAGTCGAGAACCTGTCTGGCAGGAGATTACTGACGAAATTGATCGATAAGTCGTCGAATTGATTGGATAGGGTTGGGAGGATAGATATGTTAGCATTGCTGCCACTGTTGGAACACCGGCTGAGTTGGCGCAGTGTTCTGATAAAAGGGTTTTCCAAGTGCAGACCAAACAGCAGGAAGGAAAGACTTACAGTGTAGCAAGGACAGGTCGCACAGGTGTAGCTGCGTTGCCTAACGTTGGATAGCCTTGCGCTGTCCTGGCATAATTGAGAACACGAAACGCAAGGAATGGGAGCGCCAGCAGCTTGAAATGGCCAGAGAACGAATGCATGGCTCGAAGAGAATGATCACCTCCAATTTGGTCTTTATGATGAAATGCCTACGAGCTGTGGACAGTCATGAAAAGATACGTGTTCGTCCACTGCTGAACTCGAAAGTTCTCGTCAGCGAACAGGGAGGCATCGAGCACATCCAAATCTTTGCAAAGAACGAAACAACCATGCTCTGCATGGCAGGGTTTCAGACAGAATTAGAGCTCGGCTGTCGCGAGAGAACATGAGAATATGCGAAGCTGCTACCCTTGCGGATCGTCTTCGCGCGTGCAGATGAGGTCGGAACGCATGATCACTTCCACGAAAAAGCAATCATCGTCGGTGCGAGATGTGATGGAGCTTCGAGCGCGACTCAATCCTGATATATCCATATTATATACATCCCGAACTTAGGATGGGGGGTTGCCGTTTTCGTTCGGGAAAGGGAGCAGGGCCGCTTTAGAGGGAGCAGCGGGGGAGCGGGGGACCTGTTGCGGGGACTGTCGCGCGGGGCCTTGATCCCTGGGTATCTGATGTCCCGGGGGCTAACACGCCCGGAGCGTGCCCTAAGCCTAGTAGGCCACTAGGGCAGTAAGTACCCGAGGCCGGCCCTAAGCAAATCCGGGTGTGGCATTTCTGAAATATAGGTGGTATTTGTGAAAATTTTCCTGGAAAGTGTGGTATTTCTGTAATTTACCGAGTTCTGACACTACGATGGAGAAGACCAGCGACCATTGGACATCATTCAAAGACCTGGATCGCGAGAGCGAACATGCTCGAAAAATCGATAAAGTGCTGAATACTGCCAACTTTGTCTACCTGCGCTCGGTGGCTTTACAAGCACGATACGACGAGGACTTGAAATCCAATGTCATCATCACTTCTCAATCGCAACGACTCACCTGTACCATTGATGAATCTCAGTTCACTGTTGGCCACAATAACATAGTCTTTGAAATCGCATTTTCTGATGCCTCGCAATGGATAGCCAGAGTCCGCCTACCAGACGATAAATCGAATGAGAGAGACTTGGTCGAAACATCTATCATGAGCGAAATTGCTACAATCACGCTAATCGCCTCGAGAACCAGTATTCCTGTCCCGAAAATCCACAGCTTCGAGGTCGACGCTACCAATACGTTCGGGTTCCGTTACCTTTTAATGCAAGCCCTACCCGGTCACCATTTAGATACTGGTCTCTCGAGATCAATCCCACGCGAATACTGGGATAAGGTCGCAGACCAGTTATCAGACTACTGGCATCAACTCAGCTGTCTGCGATTCGACCGTATCGGGCGTCTCTGGTGCGGACGTAATATTGATCAAAGAGAACCAACCCTCATTTCAATAGAGGGGGTAGGAGGACCTTTCCTGACATCCTTAGAATATTTCTACGCTCTTCGAAGAAGTCATAATCAGCATATCGAAGCCGCATACGCCTCGGACAAAGAATGGGAGACCTCGTCGTGGATTCTGGAGCAAAGTCTTCCGTCAATGATCATCGATAACTATATTCATGGACCCTTTCCGATCTGCCATATGGATTTCCATTATAATAATATCCTCATTGACGATGACTTCAACATCACCGGCATCATCGACTGGAGCGACGCGCAGACCGTCCCATTAGAACGTTTCACCATCACTCCCGAGTTCGCTACATTCCCGGGCCTTTCGGCCGAAGAAAATGAATCGAGTGTTACGTTTCGTAAAAAATTCGCTGCAGCCCTAAAGAAAAGGGAGATAACGACGATGACTGGCGGTTTTAAGGCACCAGGAGGCTTACCGTCGTCATCGTCGTCGTCACGCTTTACCTCGGATCTAATCGGCACACCGCTATGGGAAATTGTATACCGATCCACTTACAGCTATTGGTGGAGGGCGAGGTCGGATGCGAGGTTGGTCTTAAAGCAGATCTATGGGGCAAATGCCAAATGGGACGACTTCGTGTCGTACTATGAAAATGGACCTATACACCAAAGAAAATTGCTGACTGTGGGACTGAGCAAAGAGGGTGAATCATATGGGGATTCTAGCATTGAGGATTCCCATCCACAACGGAGTTAGTCTTTACACTCACTACGGAGTTGAAGGTGCGCTGTCAGTTGTTGGAATTCTAGCTTTCAGCCTTTGGAAGCTACTACGTCGCCCCAGGGTTATAAGACGACTCCTTGGGCGTACCAGCCGTGCCATTCTTTAAGCGTTTCGGGGGCCTTATGGGTACCACGTTTGCCTACTTATTAAGTCCTGCACCCACTTACTTTTCGGTGTGGTCAAGTAGACAGAAATTCAAGATATTTACCCGCTCACTCTACATATGTCTTGTAAGACTTGCCTCCCACAATTAAAGCCACTTTACTCTTTTGAGTTGGTTTTTGTGATGAGCGGCCGTAATCCGTAGCAGCAGCAATACTGCGCCTGATACCCAGGCGTATGGAATCAACTTTTTACACCTCCCATCTATTTCGAGTCATATTCTAACAGCTGGGTTTCAGTGTACATGTCGGCTTCGAGAAACGGGAAAAAGGAAAGGGGATCTAGGTCGAATATAACCAATAGCGTACCGCTGCAGGTGTCTCATCTTTTGAAGAAGTAGCAATGGTAGCCGGCTACGAAAGACAGACTGCGAGATGATATCACTGATATATTTGTATTTCCTGGACTCAGAGCATTATGTGATCCAAGGCTGACCTAGACGCAGCTCCTTGGCTTCCGCGGCAAAGCCCACTTCGTCCTGCCGCTCCCTTGCTGCTCTGTCCTGCTCCAATTTCAGGTCTATCGAAATCTCAGAAAATAATGTTCTATTTCTTTCTTCTTTCACTTTCTCGCCATGCGTGAGAACCCTGTTGTCTTGCGGCGACGTCGCCAGGGAAAGCGTGCTCGCGGATTGTGAACTGTATAACCTACCTTGATAAAAGAATTTCTAGCAGGATTTCTAGGGTCTTAGGTCTGTTCTCTGAGTCGTAGACCCACGGCAGCATAGAAGAATTGTTGGAGACTTTACCGTATTGTAAATTTTCGGCCCTGATCACGAGATGTACTTCCTGCATACAGAAACGATTTCCGTTATCAGTTTGCCTAGCTCTTCATTCTTCCCTTGCAGTCCGCCAAGGCTCTGCTGCCTCTCGAATTCTTATAAAACGGATTGTTCAGTATTCAAATTGGGCCTTAATCAAACAATTCTTGAAGTTGAGACACTGAAATAGCATGCTTATCCTGAACCATCTGCACCAGCGTCTGATTGAGTCTGCAATGACTTGATCAGTGCCCCGCTTCACGATGTACCCATTAATATAGTCAATCTCAGTCATTCTCCCAGCGGGTACGTCCTGCAACATCAAGCTGATATTCTGCGCTGTCTTTACCGCAGCATCCTCAACAGTCTTTTCAAGTCCTTCGGGGGATAACCTCGCCTCAGCCGAGGGGTTTTCTGCCAGCGCCGAACCTGACAGAGCAATAATGGACCGAAGAACGGACGAGATCTCGACCGGGAGCACTCGGATCAACGCGCGGATGGGGGGGGGCGAGTGAAAAGCTCTCCATTTAAGCAATCAAGAATCACCGTCAGGGGATTGATGCTCGCGTTAATCGCCAGCTTTTCAAGCTGGATCTGGAGCAGTTTGGCCGGTAAAACTATGGAAGCGGATAAGACGGGTGCTGCGGAGAGACAGTGTAGTAGATATTTGGACGGTCCTCCTGCAAATACTGTTCCTGCTGAGGCGGTTTCTGTCTCGTGCGATGGTTGGACTCCCCCAAGAGTGATATTTCCCATACCAGCATGGACGACAGAAAACGGACCATTTTTGTAGACGCCATGGCTGACGATCCCGGCGAGGAAGTGTGGCCGCCTCGATGAGTTGGCGAAGAGTGCGTCAGTGACTTCTTCGGTGGTGCCTTCAATCCCGTCCTTAATCAGCCTTGAATATATCTGCCGTCGAAGCGTCGGCATAGAGCGGATCGATATACCCATGCTATTCTGCAAAACAAGCACTGTTATCTCATTACTCAAGTGATGTCTAAGTGGCTTTAAAGCTGGCACAGTACCGTACGTCTTAGTAGCCACGATCAGATATCTAATCAACCCGCCTTCCTCTCCGAACGTCTCCTCAGTCTCGAAAGCACCTCGAGTATCAGACACGCCTTGGTTCACCACATCGATGTAACTTCCAGCCTTGTCCCACTGTTACTGCGAACCTTGTCCCCCCCCCTTATCCCGATTGCGCTCAATTCATACTTAGCAGTATGGTGCGTCTTGAACATCACATAATGACAATGCGCGTGATCTTCATATCTGAAAAGGTGTGAATTCTGATATCGCAGCCTTCGATTATCTCTTTCCCGTTGCGGAGAACATGGACTTGGTAGTGATTGCTTGTAAATGTGTGATGCATCGAGTTGTTGCCTTTTTTTTTGATCCTTGCACATTTCGAATTGTTTTGAAGATTGGCTGGACACTCGAGATATCATTGCAAAGTCTACTTCAATTTCCAACACAGAAGCTGATATGATTACTTATTCCCCGGCTCCCAGTGAGCTGAAAGCTGTTTTGGAAGCTATATAAATGCAACTTGGAGTGAAGTTGATCATCATTCTCTTCCACGATTCATTACTTTCAATATCTTCCTGAGAGACTCGGTAATCATTTATTGAAGAAGAAACGGCTTAAAATTAAAGAGTCTGAGTTATTACTCTTCGTCGTCCTTTACTATGGTTTGTAACGTTATCTACCCTTCGAACGTCGCTGATATACGACTATTTGTAGCCTGGCAAGAAAGACAAGAAGCAAAAGAAGAACGACGCCACGGTTCAAGATTATCTCGATAATATGTGGTAGACGATCTGAATAGAGGGAGATAGGCGCCTCCTAAGAAGTGGAATCGGATTCACGGAAATGGCAAATCCTCTAGCGGAGGCCAGTTCCACATCATGACCATGAAAGACAGCACAGGGAGGTACGTCGCGAAGACAGGAGGGACAAAGGATGAAGGTATCGTGGTGATCGATGATGGGAACTCGGCGAATGGGCCTTCTTTTGCTCAAATCATGTCGGTTCTAAAGGCAAAATATCGTTAAGGCTTTGTAGGGACTTTCCAGAGCAAATTAACTACGTCTAGACAATGTTATGAGAAAGCAGGTAAATAGACATGGGGGAGGGGATCAAAAATGAAAGAACCAACATTCGGTTATAGTCGACTTCAGTACCGGACTCGAGGTGCTTGGAGACCTTATCGCCATCGATGTTGGCCTTGTTCAGAGACTCTAGGCCATTTAATTCCACATCATCGAAGAACTACGACGCCGTCCTCTTCTTCGCCGCCATTGGAGACGAGGTAAACGGGGAATTTATAGCTAAATAAAATTACTTTAACCACTAAGGCGTCTATAACGAAGAGAGAAAGATGCAGTGACATATAGAGTAGAGATAAGATAACAGCGTACACAATAGCGTATTTGGTCCACGGATAACTTACTACAGGCCGCAAGCAAGTAGAAGTGAAGAGAGCAAGAGCGAAAGAGCAAGAGGGCAAAAGCAGAAGATAACATGGTAGGCGGTCGGTGGAGCTATAACCGGCTCCTCTAATCAGTATCTAAAACGAGCTGAAGTGACGCCTTCGTCTAAACTTATAAGAATACGTTAGCAGCTAGTGAGTAGGAAGTGGCTGAGGGGGAGCACAGGGAGCAGTGAGGAAGCATGGGGGAGCAATGAGGGGGTTATAGGGGAGCAACGAGGGAGCACATTGACGAAATGGGCTTTAGCGGGGGAGCAGAGCGGCGGCACCTTAGTCAGCGGCGGGTTACGTATTGGCCTCAGTTCGGGGAATTTATATATATATATACTTAGATGTGGCGTTCAACTGATCAATGAAGAGAAGACGACAAATAATATCAGCAGTAACATACCTTCTCATTGAGTACTCACATTGTAAACATCCAGGACTCCACCCACTCCCAACCTCCACTCCGCCAGTAATTCTGACGATGGAGGCGCAACTCAAAGCAAACATATGAGGATGTATATACTCTAAAGGCCACTGCGACCTTCAAATAGTGACCGATTCAACAGCTCCATATCAAATACAAACATCAACAAATCCAACAAGTTACATGGAAACCATGAATCATCTAAGCACTCCCACCTGACAGTACGAGAGGTGTGACAAGGGATGCACTTCGTACCTGTGGCCATTGATGGGAGCAGCAACATGCCTGGTCTTTCGTTACGATAAGATCGATGTGGATATTCCTCTCTGATGTGCTTGACAAGCATTCGATTGACGTTCAGCACCAGTCATTAGTAAATCCATGGTCCACGTAGAATATTGATGGTATGAAATAGGGTGAAGGAAGAAGAAATGTCAGATACTTCGTCAAGTATTCTAGGCCTGCTCCCTAAGAACCCCACACTAAACCAACTGCGAGGTCTATAAGTGTAATCAGATGAAGGTGTACTCGCAGACTCCCTTCTTAAAAGGTTTGGCTGCAAAGTAAGTCTTGTATATCCTGAAACGGTCCCATTAATTCAGGCGCAGCATTGTAGCACGACGGCCTCGTACGATAGTCTCGATCACGCGATGACTACTCACATCAATGCATAGGTTACCGTGCATAGTGTTGTCAATAGCTTATCATGCTTCCAATGATGTTGTAAATTAGAAGGAAGAGGAAAGATTTCAACGCGATGCTGTTTGCTGTATTAGCGTGGTAAAACCTTCGAAGGTTACGATACATCGGTGTTATATTACATTCTAGCTCTGATTAGGGCTAGTGCCTTTACCAACGGCTTATTTTCCTGTTCGTCAATTTGCTATTATCAATGAACATGTTTACCACCCTTGCCGGCCTTTACTTCAATCTTCTGGCATAATCATGGCGCTCACTCACCTACCCAATGAGCTCCTTGTGAAAATCATCTCACATGTCTTGCCTGAGGGTTTCGAGAGCGCGGCACTGACCTGCAGGAGAGTCTACGCGATATGCTTACCTTTCGTCGAACGCCATAACAGACTTCGCTCACAATTCCATGACTTTGACTACCGTGAAATCAAATCCGACCCGTCCTTCACCATCAGGACGACTTTCGATCTGATCGTACGCATCGCGGTCGAGCCTATCGTAGCCCGCTATGTGCGGAATGCATACTTCAGGGTCGACGAATGCTTCACACCTGGCCGACCACGTGAGTTCAATCCGGATTACAACTGTGGGGATGCTGTGCCCGAACTGCTTGCCGCATCACCTTACCTAGTAGAGGCAGGTCTCGACTGGCAGGAATACTACTACGAGATCGAGAAGGACCTCCAAGCCTCCCGCTACTCACAAAATGCGGCTGCTTTCCTCTTGACACTCCTCCCCAATGTCAAGACGCTGAGTCTCCCACATAGATGGAACCCGGTCCCTGCAACCGTCAAGCTCATCGATGTCATTGTTCGCAAAGCCAAGGAGTCGCATCATCACCCTTTCTACACGCCCAGTCTCGCCCAGACCACCGAGTTCTCGATGAAACTGCATAAACGATATGATTTAGGTGCGGCGAGCCCATTCCTAGCCCTGCCGCGCATACAGACCCTCTATGCTCCCATCTGTGTGACCAATAACAACGTCAGTCACAGGAGCATATGCCCATCCATAGACAGATATGGTGGCTTCGCAAGGACACTACGATCGGTCCATCTCATGTATTGTTCCATCGACCACGTGGGTATCGCCGAGTTGCTGAACCAGACTCCAAACCTCCGGACGCTGGTGTACTCACATACTACAAGCTCTATTGACGGTTTCCGCTATCATAAATGGGATATCTGCAAATTCGTGACGGCAATCGAGCGCGTGGCAGGGAGTCACCTCGTGGAGCTTCTCGTGTCCATCTACACATTACGGGGCTCGGTCGCTCCCGGCAAGGCATCGATGCGCAACTTCCAGCGTCTACAAAGGCTCGAATTCCCACTCGAAATTGCGTCCTGCAACATGGTTGCCGCTGCAACTTCAGTCGAAGGGTTACAAATAAATCAGGAGGTAGACCTCCCTGAGCCCTTCATATTCGGCGACCTCGTGCCCGCTTCGGTCTCCCAGCTATCATTACTTTCACGCGGAACGAACGGCCATGTGGAGGCTCTTGAGCGACTGTTTCGTGGCTTCGTCGCCAACAAAGAATCCCAGCTGCCCACCCTTGGAGAAATCTATCTGTCCTGCCCTGTAGGTGCGGACGATGCTTACAAGGAGCAGGGTGCAAAATTGGTCGCGGACACCAAGAAGGTGGGCGTAATTATGCAGCTGGAGCTTCGCTCGTCTTATGACGGGGTAACGTGGGATGAGAGACCGTTACCTTGACTCTTTTCTCATCATGAGTGCGTTCTCAGATTCCATATATCGTACGTGGAGAGGAGATTGATAGACATGTCGAAGCTTTCATATCTGCTATTCTGTTCATGCTGTCGATGTTCTTCATCAATTCGTCAATATTGCTTGAACAACGAAGCCTAAGCAATCAAAATCCATAAATCAAAGATCACGCATACCCACTCTTCCCACATATATCCTGCTGTCTCAAAAGATCTAGAAACAGATTGGTGTATGACATAGTTGGCAGGGTACATCACTATCTATTCCATCCGTGGACCTGCTTGAAAGTTCACTTATAGGCCAATATAATAGCACGGTACATTGATTCAGCGCGAGTAGGGGGGTATGATGTATAATATATACATATCCGTTGATACGTTCATAAATCAATAACGTACTGAGAACGCTCACATCTCGTCGAGATTGCAGATCGATCTTTTGGTAAAGCTGTCGGAAGGGTGCAGTGTATTCGCATTTCAACATTAACGTTCTCAAAGCTAGGGTATTGGTACCGTTCCTGGGGATTTTAGTGCACTCTGGACTTCTCACAGTAGTAATCCTGTCCATGGAATATGTGGTCATGGGCACAGGCTTCCGAATGGGACCTTGGGGTAGTATTGATCATGAGATACTAATTCCGGAATTCAATGATCTTTGAGGACCCCAAACACGTGAGCCAACAATACCCTCTCTTTCGTCATCTCTTCGCCAGGGACCTTCTAGCGACTAGGCACTATGAGGAGGCCAAGGACCCACATTTCTAGGAAGTCGAGACCTTGACGTCAAGCGATCCAGAGCCCAAACCAGACATCGATTCAACTCGACGCAGCGACCCCGTGGCCACTATAACGTTATCAATCTTAACACCAAGCTCCACCTCGCTCCAATGATTGCCTTCAACCACCATGAGCGCCGGAATCTGACAGAGAACCTTGATCAAGAACAATTTCAGCAAGAAAGGCGGTGAGCTGCGAGGCGGGTCGTATGGATCTGCAATGCGTAGATGTGAATTGAAGGCTCTGGTGTCTACGTTAAGCATGTGTATGGGTTCGGTGATGGGGATGGGCGCTGTTTTGACTAGTGCAGTGGCGACGGTCATGTAAATGTTCTCTTCTGCTATTGTTTGGCCGACGGGGGTGATGCTGTACTCGAGGTTACCCTCGATGAATCTTGTGCCAAGTGTGGTTGAGTTGAAAGCCGTTGTGGCGTTGGAAAGTTGTATCACGTTATTCTCCGGTGCGGAGGTGCCCATTTCTGACGTCGTACTATTGCCTACGCTGAGTCGCGGAGGAGTCCTGCTGGACAATCGAATCCTACCCACAATCACAGTCTGCCATCTCAGTGTGTACAGTCTGGCACGATAATCATCTTCTCGAAGCATATGTGCCAGCACGCCGTACAACCCCCAGACGGCATATTTTCGATCCAAGCTGGCTCCCGTTCTTCGCCCGTCCAGTTCTATCGCAAACAATGGATCCACATATATGGAGGGGTTCTGTCTGTCATTGAAATTTTCGGAAGCCGTTCGTCCGAGGGCTACTAGAGTCTGCAGGAGGCATGAGGTTTCGGGTAGAGTGGGTCCAGTCAGTATGCCGGGGACTACCGTGAAAGCTGTGGGAACGATTTGACCCAAGGTCGTATTCAGGTTCGTGAGCTGACTGTCCTTGGATCTGTGCGTGTCACGTGGTATAGTAAGTGGTGCGGGAGTAGCTGAGATTAGAGCGCAGAGGCAAAGGACCAACACGATATGCTGGAAGGGGGACCACATGTTGGAGGTATGTGCGGGCTCACATTGCTGGAGATATGAGACCCGATGGAATGAAAATAAAACTCAGAATGAAATCATATTGGATACTAGTTAATGCTCCTGCGAGTCGATAGAGTTATTTTACGCAAGTAGTTCCACGCGATACGCGAGCAGTGTCTAAGCGCACAGCTGAGCGTATCCAACGGTGAAGTTCAAGATCCAGACATCAGCAGAGAGACCCCCTTATCGCAGTAGCAGGGTACGGAGCGGGGCCAAAGGCCGAAGGTTGATTGAGAGTACGACGCGTTCCACGGGTTTTCTTGTTTGAGCCTATGTACTGCTTCTCAAAGGGTTTCGATGGACGTAATCTGATTGAACAATGGCATTTGACTGACTCTGTGCCTCAAGACGTATTCTTATAGGAAATGAGATTGATACTGTATCGCGTCATGTTTGATGAGAGTGGGGGAGATATTCTATATCACAATTCGAGATACCACAACTAGGTCTGGTCGCAGAGCTTCTTTACATATGAAATTATGGGTTAATATTACTCAGTCATGTGGCTACCGAATCAACTTGGACGCAAAGTAGTTCTAAGAAACAACAAGACACGTTCTATGGTAAGGAAGTATGAGACTGATGAATCAACAGACTAGTGGTTCAAAGACGAAAATTTTGCTTACTAACTAGGATCAATCGTTGGCAGGGTAACCTCCTGGACTTCGTCTCTTGAACAGCGCACTCGCTCGATCACGACAACCCTTGGTGCATAACGCGCAATGATAAGACAGGATATGTTGGCTCCCTTCGAGGGCCGACAGGTGGCTTAGTGATGGCCAACGTGACCTCGCCATCAGCGAGACCGCCTGCAATCAAGTCACCTTGAGGAAGCTTTAGCATGACAGCCAAGTATCCACTCTCCAGGATCAAGACATCGCTCACTAACGGCTCATATTCTCAGTAGATTATAAAAGATTACATGACCACATGCTCCCGGACCTCGCAGGGCTGAAAGGGAAAAGTTAAGAAAGCTTAAAGAAAGGTGATCAGAATTATCAAAAATGGGGAAGAAAGAGCACGAATATCACACACTTCAGACTGCGGATGGCCCTTCCTCGTTCTCCCAAAAAGCCTTCGCTAGCTCTCCAGGCACTAGCCCAAGTCGCATACCGTCTGGACGGCCAGGATGAATTCGTCAATGAGACCCAACAGGCCCAGATTTCACAGGAGAACCTTACATCCGAATGACAGAATCACACCCTGGCAACAAGGCATCGATATACGCCTTCGCGAATGCGTACCCTCGCCGTGGTTGACTCGTTGCGTGTTGCGATACTGGTCTGGTGTGACTGGTGTCAGGTCAACTCCTTAAGCCGCTTCAAGCTTCAAAACATCGTGACGGTAGGGATATATGTCGAGAATGAAGACTGCCTTTGGTGAGAGGCCTCGATGGCACAAGATATCGCATAGGACATAGCTTGCTCGTGTGGTGGATCTCTACAAATACGCATCGTTCCAGGAAATGGGGCAGAAATCCCTTTAGCTAGCTTGGACATCGGCATGGTCCATGGACATGCAAAGGTAGTCTCACTAATAAGAGTCAATCCATCTTGCTCCTGCCAGCCATTGCCATGATGGGGCACTGCCGGTCATGATCAAGATGGTAAGAATCTTACCGCGACAATGACAGTTGAACGGAGTTGTTGGAGACGTAACGAGATTTCCAAAAAAGTGAAACAGATCTGCGGATCTCATTCTGTTCTGCTCACCCAAGTCCCCATGTATACATCAGCCTTAGTTGGGTCAACGAAGTGAAGATCTACAACGTATAGAAGGACTTCGTGCTTCAGAGACTGGCTATGCACAGCAGCGCTTCCACTGCCGTACAAGACAATCCGAAGGAATCTATACAATAAGAATACGATCGATGAGGATCGACCTATTGCAATTCCGCCGTGTATGTGGCAAAAGAAAGTGACTGATCGAACTGCGCTAATCCCTAAGCCGATTAGTCTTGCCAAGACCTCGCTCATGCAACTTTCGGTCATCTCGAAATCCTCCAAGACTTCGATGATTTCTGGCTTTCAGAGCATTCTACATCATTCATTGCCTGAATTGGTCCTGCTGAAGACGCCGTAGAATCCACCGACAAGCCCAATGATGCACTGGATCCAGGGTATCTACCAATGTGATGATCTCTCCGCCCCTATATGGCCAGGAGCTAAGCCATCCTGGGCCTCTCAATGGGCCCTAGATATCTTGTTTTGGCCGCTCTTTCTCAATTACATTTCTTCACCGGCCGACTGCATGCCTCAGTCAGGAGGAAGTTCGCCAACCATGGCAGGGTCGATCCAGATCATCCATGCTCATGCGTTCGGTCGTGACAGCCCTTGATTTAGTCCCATGTTGACGAGCATTACACGTGTATTTCCTGCCGGCCGTCGCGTCGTACAAATATCTGCTCACGTCCCCATTCCCCCCAACCTCCCAATTTCCTCGCACGCGCTTTTTCTTTAGACGAAGATGACCGTCGTTTCAACGCTGCTGTCTGGCACTACTGCGCTTGTTGCGACTTTGCCTCAGACATGGACAAATGGCAAGTCTCCACTTCTTCGTAGAACTCGGCAATCTTGTTCACGGTATACCTGTCGAAGAGCCTTACTGACTGTCTCACTCAGGTGGCTCTGAATGGGGTACATTCCAAGCTCCAAAGTGGCCGCACTTCATGACAAATAATGTACGGCTTCTTTATTGATGGAAGTGACATTGGCTGATTTTGCCAGCCAATCGTGAATGGCTACCCTTGGGGAACGAAAAGCACCAGCAACTCGGATCCATACTATCAAGCACCCGATACTGGTGTCGTTCGATCATACGACTTTACAATCGCTCGAGGGGTGATGGCGCCTGATGGGTTTTCAAAAAGCCTTTTGTTAGTGAATGGGCAATACCCCGGCGTGAGTTTGCCATCAGTGCCTCATTCGCCGTTGCTGACGGATGAACGGTAGCCGCCTATTGAAGCAAATTGGGGCGACACAATACAAGTGACAGTCAACAACGCAATCACAAACCCTGAAGAAGGCACAAGTCTCCATTGGCATGGATTCCTCCAACAGATGTCAGAGTGGATGGACGGAACTCCTTCCGTCTCCATGTGTCCCATACCTCCAGCCTCAAGCTACACCTACAGCTTCAAAGCAACTCCTTATGGAACCACTTGGTATCACTCACATTACTCCAGTCAATACGCTGATGGTACCTGGGGACCCATGATCATCCACGGGCCGAGCAATATCGAATATGACATCGATTTGGGTCCTATAACCCTCAACGATTACTATCATAGACAAGAGTTCGATATTTTGACGGACGTGATGGGAAATGATCTCAAAAAGGTCCGGCCCGCGTCCGATAACAACCTCATCAATGGCAAGATGAATTTCCAGTGTAGCAGCAGCAACTCAAACAGCACCTCAAACAGCACCTCAAACAGCACCTCAAACAGTACTTCAAGTGGGTGTGTTAACAATGCAGGATTGTCCAAATTCAAGTTCACTTGTGGCAAGAAGTATAGGCTACGTTTGATCAATACTGGCGTGGCTGGCATCCAGAAGTTCAGCATTGATAATCACAAAATGACCGTCTTCGCCAACGACTTCATCCCCATTAAACCTTACACCACTAATGTTGTTACACTTGCAGTACGTTGCCTCGTTGACCTATTCTGCTCACGCACTGACCCCATGCAGGTTGGTCAGCGTACCGACGTAGTGGTTGAGGCCACTGGTAAATCTACTGACGCCGTCTGGATGCGGTCCATGCTCAGCAGCGGGGATTGCACTGAACCAAGTAACCAGCCTTTGGCTCTCGCCACCGTCTATTATGATAATGCCAATACCACCGCCTCGCCAGGCAATAACTCAGTTGCCCACGTTGACACCACCGCACCCTGCGACAATGATGACCTTGGGAAAAGTATTCCGGAATATCCAATCCCAGCAAACGATCCCAGCACCACAATTAATATTAATGTTGGTTTTCTTATCAATGCGACTGGGCACCTTGTCTGGACAATCAACGATTCCGCATTCCGTGGCAATTTCAACAACCCAATCTTGCTCCTAGCTAGTACCGGAAACACTTCGTATCCAATGGACCCGGAATGGAACGTGTTTAACACAGGTTCCAACAAGACGATCAGGGTTGTGATCAATAACAAAACTCCCACCAGCCATCCTTGGCATTATCACGGCCATGAGATGTGAGTAGCTCGTCCCTCGCACATCCAGGCGATGGCATCTGACATATCCAACCTAGGCAAGCTCTTGCGGTAGGCACAGGCACCTGGGACGGTACCATCGTCAACCCTAGCAACCCTCAACGACGCGACACCCACATGCTGCCGGCAGGGGGATACCTAGTCATTCAGTGGGCCTCGGACAACCCCGGGGTTTGGCCCATGCACTGTCATATCGCATGGCACATATCAGGCGGCCTCAACGCCAATTTCATGGAACGTCCCGACGACATCAAGAATCTCGCCATCCCGTCTACGAGCTTCGAGAATTGCAGGAATTGGGCCTCATACTCTGGCGGAGCTGTTGTTGATCAGATCGATGCTGGTTTGTAGATTTTTGGTGCTTACACGCGAATATCTTGGCATCCTAACTATTATGTATCAATGGTGGTACATACTGTGAAGAAAATGCCTCATATCAGGCAGATTCGTTAATGTTGTAATGTTAACCTTTACATAGTACGCGAAAAGTAATTCTCATCACTTCACATACGAGAATTACTACAAATCTATTCTATGATCTTGTGGTGATACACCTGGGTCTGAAGGCTATCTGCTCCCATGGAATCCTTACCTATTTGTAATGACGAGGAAATGCCTCGATGCTCCAAGTATATTTACATAACCAAGGCCTTCCTCTGTATTCTAGTATCTATTACCTATCAAATCCATCCTCTATCTCATAGCACCATGATCCTACACATTTATTACTCTGCGTGCAGTCAACAATGATCCTCTGATCCTTTGAGCTGTACGGTCTTACACTTAATACACTGTGCTTGATACCTTACTTATCTTCCCTTTTATAGAATGAGCAACTCTTAGCGGCCCTAATTGGTAAACCCGCTTACGAACCTGTTCGCCTACCCTTTCCCTATTCCTTCTCCTTGCCCACTACACCCTCATTTGCACCCTCACATTTCCTATCGTCAAGGACCCCCACGCTATTCAGCGAAATCTACTGTGGGATCCGAAGGATCAGTTTTTAGCGTGACAGGGATTGTTCTGGTGTGTCCACTCCAGAATAATCCCCACTCTCGTGGAGGCGAATCGAATCGCCGTACTCGAATCGAATATGTTGTTTGTGGCTGAGGAGTTAGCGCCCTTGATTTTTGCCAAGAGATGAGATATCATGACTAAGCGACAGACTTGTACGTTTGTAGTTAGTACCAGTCCACGCCATTCTTTTTCACTGAGATGCACAAGTTCTCTTCCACCGGCTACCTACATCACTCCGCTCAACATCAAGACCGCATCGACACATGCCGCAAACTTCCCGAAGTCGCATATGCTCTCGTCGACCGATACAACCATCCGAGCTATGTTGAAGTGCTGCACCTCGGAGAATTTATTGACATACATGGCTTCGTTGACCGTACCACGCATATGACCGCCTCGCCGTTCCGAACTGCCTCCACAGCGTGTTCCTGCAGCTGTCGGCGCATCCCATTCCGAGCGTGCGCAGGATCTGCACTGCGGGCAATTCGATGCGTCGAATGCATGTGCAATGCACACACGTTGGAGCCATTGCCGGCATTCGAATACGAAAAGTGCTGATGATTACCGACGGTAGGGTCGTACAGAGTGGCGTTCACCTACCTTTGCGTATCGATATGCGATGCCGGTACTCGATGGCCGAAGCAACGTGGACAAATCTCCGAAGATTCTGCTTTATGATGTGGCATGCGTCTGGGCTGTATTGAAGCAATACATGAACGATGCTGACGACAGACGAACAGCCGAAAGGAGCAAATCACTATCGTAGTGGACGGTGATGGTTTCGGTCTCTGGCTGCCATGGACTTTTGGCTTTACTGAACGCTTCGTTGTGGGTTATCCGAAGCTGGCAAAGGTGTGCATGGCGTCCTTCTCGCCTCCTATTCCCATTGCTCTACCACTTGAAAGCATGGCGATCGTCTACTCCACTATCTTCATATCTGCATCTCTCCTATCACCCTCCTGCAGCAAACATACGCACGCACCTCAGCAGTCGAGAAGTCCCAATCCCCTGCCGCGAAGATGACCCTCATCGTCTCCATCCTCCTCGCCCTCCACCTGACCCTCACCGCCGCCCAAGACCAATGCAATCTCCTCCCCGTCCAAGTCGTCTCGCTCCCCCTCTACTCCCTAATCCCACACACCCTCACCCCGACCAACGCCACCATCTGCGACAAGTATGCTCCCGCCAACGGTAGCCAATACGACTGGATCACCAAACTCGTCAACCTGGCCTTCACGGGCGACTACGTCCCGCTTTCAAACCTCTGGCCTGCACACCCCAATGGCAGTTATCAAGCCAGCGGTATCCTGGACCCGAATGCCGTGTACAGAGACCCATGCTTCACCGTGACGCATATCAACCTGGTCCCATATTTCAACGGAACGTACAAGTCCAACAATCGGAATGGTAAAGCAACGGCGATCAACTTCCTAGATGGAGGGAGCACGCCGGCGCTGCTGAGCAACGTGCCAGCATGGGACACCAACTCAAACCAGTACAAACTAATGACCCATCTCTACGAATACTTTGGCATCATACTCGGCTGCTCATCGCCCGAGTTCCCAGCCTACACCGGCTCCTCTTCGCAAGCACAAGTACCTCCTCCCTCCCTCCCTCCCAAACCCACCCCCCATACTAACCGCACAAACAGGTCCACAGATTCATGGACCTCCCCGCGCCATCCATGCACTACTTCATCCACAACATCTACGACGCCGCCGTCTCCCTCGGCGTCGCCGGCCCCGACCTTGTCACCCACGTCGGCGACGCCATCTCCATCGGCATCGCCCTCGACAACATCTTCAACAAGAAATGCTCCCCGGCGCAGGAAATCGCTCCCTATCAACCCAGCGAACCGCAAGCCATGTGTGGCGACGACGCGTCAGTGCCCATCCCTATCCCTTTCCTACCCCTTCCATTCCCAATCCCCTCCATCCTCCCCTCACACATGCCAAATCAACTCAAAGAAACTCCATATAAGAATCAACTAACACCATCCACAGCACCTGCGCAATCTGGGCCTTCCCAAACGCAACCTGCTCCGCCTACAACCAGACCGGCTTCGGCGTCCCGCCCAGTCCTGCCGACCCCGCGGCCGCACTGCCAAGCGCCAGTCAGTGTAATCCGCATTATCCCCTGCCGTCTGCGAGCGGGTACGGAAGGGTCTGGAGACCTTAGTGTAGGATGGGAAGGAAAGATCTGATCTGATTTGATTGAGTACAGTGGCAATAGGGTTGGAGGGTAGAAAGTGTACACCAATCGATCCATTCTTGTCTACTATACTGTACGGGTAGGCGTAGGTGATATCTGTTGAAATACGAGGGGACTACCAACAAGAAGACGAAACTGCTATATACTATACTATAAAATAATACAACATCAAGACGAACCGACTCCTTTAATTTAATTTAATAACGCAACGCCCCTGATCCCCCCGACCCCTCCACCCCCATGCATGCACCAAACACGTTAAAATCGCATCAACACCACAACAAACATCTCCACCGATCCTTCACTCACCCTTCTCCATCAAACACCCTCACCGAATCCGCGGCACCCCTAATCCCTCCTCAACCTGATGCAATCACGAAAACACGCAAATGGTTTTGAGTACTACAATACATAATATCTACTCACCCTTCATTCACCCTCCTACCTCCCCCCCCTCTTCTCACCTTCTCACCTTCTCACCTTCTCACCTACTCACCTCCTCCCCCCCTCCCCCCTCCTCCCCTCCTTCTCCTCCTTCTCCCCCCTCCCCCCAACCTAACCTAACCCAACCCAACCCATCGCACCAAGCACCAAAAACCGAAAACCAAAAACCAAAAACCCAACCAAAACCTAAAAACCAATACCCACCGCACTAAGAACCAAAACCCCACCCCCACCCCTACCCCCATCACAGAAAAAGAAAAAAGAAAAAAGAAACAAACCCCTAAACCCCAATCAATCAACAAGTTAATCCCACACCACCTAACGCAAATAATCTAATCTAATCCAATCTAATCTAATCTAATCCAATCCAATCCAATCGAAAACCCATCCCCCTCCCTTTAAAAGAAAAAAATACAAGAAACTAAGTAAGTAGGTAAGTAGATTAAGTAGATTAAGTAGATTAGTAAAACCCGCTTAACCTTAATATAGTACTAGACTAGTATTATATTATACTATACTATATTATATAATATTATACTATACCTACTAGAAAGAATACCGTAGTCTCTTTATTAAGTCTATACTTATACTTATACCTATACTTATACTTATACTTATACTTACCCTTACTCCTTATACCCCTTATACTACTTACACCCCCCCCCCCCCCTCTACCTACGCCCCTTTTAAACCTTCGTGCTAATAGTATTAAAGACTAAAGATAGAGGTAGCGCGTATAAAATATCTAGATAAGGGTATATATATACTATACTATACTACTAGAAGATAGATAGATAGATAGATAGATAGCTATAGTATTCTATTCTATTCTATTCTACTAAGACAAATTAAATCAGATAGAAGTCGTAGAGACTAGAGGTTGAGATTGTAGAGGGGTGGAGCTGCGTAGCCGTGTATAGGAGACAGTGTCGGAATTGGAGAAAGTGTCGAAATTCGTGGGTGGGTTCTCATAGATAACAACGATATGCATGACTTGTTTCATAAACTCAATAGGTAAGCTAAATAAATCATCGACAAAAATACTATCGCAATGAAGGAGACTGCAGCGCTCACTTTTCGTCCTGAATCAATGTAATTGAACTATCGGAAACCACACATCTTGTTCCCCAGCTCGCTAGTGCCGCGGTCTAGAAACACAAATCTCAGAAACAATCAACCCCGTATTACCGTCATCAGACATCTTTCGCATTCATGAACTCCAATTCCACCCCGCTAACCCCACCACTACAGCCAGCGTCACGACCCCAGCTCCGACCGCCAACGTTCGATCGCTCACCTGCGTCTCCTCCACCCTCCTCTTCCATCTGGTCTGCCCACTCTTCTCAATCTGGTATCCATCGCCATCAAGGATATCATAATCGCTCCAATCGACAAAGTTGGTCCGCTTTTGATAGTCGACCGCACTCCCACACCAATTCGTCGTGATCCGCCCCTTCTCGTCCTTGAACCAACTCGTACATCGTGGATCGGCAAACGTGCTTTCGCCCAACGTCTCCTGTACCTCCCTGTTGTATCCCTCCACGACGTTTGGTTTTGGCTGCAGTGTGAGGATACGTCCATACCGTTTAGACGCGAGGACGCTTCCGATGAGGCAGTTGATGTACAGGCTCTGCGCTTCGATCTGCAAGATCAAACTGTTGTGCGCAAGGTTCGTGTTTGGACCGTACAGCATGCCGAAATTAGGCAGAGTCGACACTGTCATACCTAGATACGCCGATGCCCCACTAGCAGCCCAGGTATCTGACAAGGAGACGCCATCGGAGCCAAAGATACGGATGGGGTACATGAATTGTGTGGTCTTAAACCCTGTAGCTAGAATCAACAGGTCGAAATTATGGTGTGATCCGCTCTTCATCTCAACTCCAGTAGGCGTAATTCGCGATATTGCAGAAGTCTCAAGCGAAACGTTGGGTTGTGCTAGCGATGGGTAGAAGTCGTCAGATACAATGATGCGTTTGCAGCTGAAAGGATAATCAGGCGTGAGGGCTGCTCTTAGTTTCGTGCTTGCGCAGGAGGGAAGTTGGGTCCTCATGTGCTGTCTTGACATCGAGGCAACATGGGAGTGCTTGGTGCTTTCTGGGTTGTAGGCTGCGACAAACATGCTCTCGCGGAAATCCATCAGACTTGCCCTGTAGCGGCGACGGGTGAAGGGGATGTATCTGTACATTGCGCGGCGCGCAGGAGGGATGGGTTTGTCATGTCGGGGCATCACCCAAGCAGGCGTGCGTTGGAAGACCGTGAGGCTGGCGACCTGGCGGGCGACTTCAGGTATTATTTGTGCTGCTGTCGCTCCTGTGCCGATGATGCCCACTCTCTTGCCGCGAATATCATAGTCCCAGTCCCAGCGCGCCGAATGCATAACCTTGCCTTCAAATTTGTTCAGGCCTGGTATTTCGGGATACTTGGGGGCGTTCAGCTGGCCAACAGCGGAGACGAGAAAGGATGACGCTATCGTGTAGTATTCGCCATTTTCGGCCTCTTGGCCGGAACGGCGGACAATGGTACGCCATGTGGAAGTACTGGAGTCCCAGCGAGACTCGACGATAGAGGAGGAGAAGCGGATGTGGGCGTAGAGTGAATACTTGGTAGCAACGGATATTAGGTAGTCCTGGATCTCTTCTTGACCTGGATATTCGCGCGTCCAATTACAATTGGGTTCGAAGGAGTATGAGTAGAGGTGGCTGAGGACTGCGAGGTGTCAGATCTTGCCATTATGAGACTAATTGATAACGGCGACACAGTTGACAGCAAACTCATACCATCGCAACAGCAGCCCGGATAGACATTATCGTTCCACGTCCCGCCGACCTGGGTGCCCTTCTCGACGATGACAAAATTCCGACCTTGGCCGCTCTTGATCATGTCGATGGCGGTGCATAGCCCTAGCCATCCTCATCAGCATGCATATGTCGGTAGGACCCAAAGGAAGAGTAGCAGCACGACTCGCGCTTGGCTTACATACCTGATATTCCCGCACCAATGATGAGCACGTCAGGTGAATTAATGTTCCGGCCATAGTCAGCTTTGGGGTACGGATTGGGATCCGTCATGGAGAGATGGAATCAAAGGATCAATATGATTGGACAGGAATAAAGGGAATAAAAAGGCGCGTTCATGTAGACGAAACGATGGAGCATTGACGATAGACCAGTATGACCGCATATGAGGCAGGAAAGTGGGCCGAATGAAATGGCAGAGAGCAGCAGAGTATGCCCATGAATGTAAGGCAGTCAAGCTTATGAGGCTTGAAGACTTGTTTGTTGCAGAATGATAGCGTAGGAGACAGCGGTTTCAGCATACGCAATCTGCTGGCATGGTTCCCCGCGGGGTGTGGCAAAGCCTCCATTGCCCATGAGCTCATCAAATTATCAATGGCGATTGGATCATCACCAGATATAGATTGGGGGGCACGGTGAATCATTGTTGACCCATCGAGATACCCCGTGGTTGTTTGTGATTGATGGCGATGGACGCTTTGAGTGTCGACGATAAGCAGATATCATGATCGGGCGGTCTTGAAGGGTGTCAACATGGTGGTATAGCCGCAATGAGCGATGGGCTGCCTCGGATAGGACCTAGACTGTATGGAAGTTAAAGCGATGCCCTTGTCATGCAGTGTTCGGTCATTAAGAGTGTATGGAGGAGAGAGAGAGAGAAAGAGAGAGGAAGGGTGGAAGGTGGTTGGAGGGTGTTGGAAGAGTGGAGAGTGTCGGAGGTAGTGGAGAGGCTGAAGAGTGAGGTCCAAATAGAGTAAGGCAAGTGCTGGCGGCAATCGCCATTATCGTACACGCTAATCAGCCACCGAGATTGCCGGGCGATCCGAGCTGAGTCAGCCACGCTTAGACCCGACTAGACTATCCTTGCCTTGACGGAGCGTGGACCGGATGTAAGATCGGAGCTAGAGTTGCGGCTAAACTTGACGCTAGAAGTATAGCCGACACACTACGTGGCTTGAATGATTGAAAGTTTGGGAAGGAAGCCTGTGGCGAGTAGGGGTCCACGATCAAAGCGTCCCTTACGAATCAACGCCTCCAATAGCCCAACTTACTTCCATGACGATCACAGGAACGGCTCGGAGCTAGGCAGTTGATCTCGGCCGGACCAAATAGTGACACCGGTATATAAGGATAGTACCACGGTAACAGGGTACCAACATAAGTGGAGCCGCCGGATGAGGCAAGCTGAGCCAGGTTGGGATCCGTGCCGAACGGTTCTGGCAGTCTATGTGATACATCATACGCAGCTTACCGTATACTCAAGAATAGCCAATATCAAATGCGAGAGAGACTCCTGCAATGCCCCTGAACTCTCCTTCGACCCCTTATGATGTCCACGCTTTCAGAACCCCTTGAATATCTTATCGAATTCGAACTCATTCCACCGCACCGCCGGCCTCAGCCCTGCCAATTTCCACTCCCCGTTCACTTTCCGATAGTAATGCTTCACCATCGCATGGCCGTGTCCCTTGTTCTCCACCACGTTGAGGTCAAGGTTCGTATACCGTTGATGTGCCGCTCGCAGCTGATGGTGCCCGATGACCTCGTCGCTGGATAACTTCTCCCATTTCGACGCCCCGATGTGATGTTGCGTGTGGACCAGTGGGTCGCCGACGAAGCCAATGTGCGACAGGATGCCGACGAAGTCCGAGGCTGGCATCGAGTCCCATTTGTGCCCGTTGACTTCGGTGTAGTCGACCTAAGTAAAATGCCGTTGGAAATCTGTTGTGTAGAAGATGAACCAATGTAGATGAGGATCAGAACTTACCATCAACGTAGGCGCCAGTATTGCTCCCAGACGCATCCAGTCTTTGCAGTCGTAGCTGTCACCCCATTCAAACGTGATCTCGGAGAGCGTAAGGTAATCTGATTTCCAAAGCATCAGATGGATGAATTCGTTTTGAAGCTGCAGAAATTACTCAATCTCAGATAGGATGGAATACGTGTGGGATCAGTGAGTGAACGACAGTAAATGGCATAGGCGTACCGTCGAATGAGATCTTGGACATAGGTGTTGCTGCTGGAGGCACCAGCCAGTCCAGAGCAGAAGTCTCCCGTTGATTCGGATACTCACTATCGTTTCCATATGCGTCTGGCTGGTCTGCTGCCGTGTCGGCTTCTGCTGCTGCGACCATGGGGGCGGAATAGTCTGACAAGGGCTCAGCTCCTACTGGTGTAGCTGAGGAGGTCGGATTCTCTGTTGTTGGTTCAGTTGCCGCTGCTGCAAAAGGATGTATGGTGTTGCTGTCGCTGTGGTCTACTGAGGGAGCTTCTGCCGTTGTCATAGGATTGCTTTCCATGGCAAGATCAGCTGTTGTAAATGCTTCTGGTGCTGGCATCTCTTGAGTCAATGCCTGGGTTGCGGATATCTGCGGCATCATTGCTTCTGTTTCTGCCTTTTTCATCTCGGTCTCTTCCGTCAATGGAGGATTGGTCTGAGGTATCGACTCGCCAAGGCTGGCATTTCCATTCGGTGGCTTGCTCCCACCTGAATAGGTGACTTCGGCCATGGTGGCACGGTGTGAAGAAGGTGAAGTTCGGATTCCTGATGGGTTGATTCCTGATAGAATGGGAGAGCAGAGTCCTCCTTGGCGGCATGTTGGACATGATGGATTGTGAATGTGTATGCCAAGACTATACCTGGAGCCTCACCCAGCGTGTGTATGTGTCGACGGCAAGGTCATTGGAGCTTTATTTTCCGCTATGCTCCGATTGGCTTGTCGTGTCCCCTTTGCAAGGTAACCCGTGCTGTGCTGACGCGGTCGCAAGATACCCATTGTTTTTCAGATCTTGAACACCGGATTTCGGGCTTTGCCGTGTCGGTCATCGAACTATGCGTTTGGGGGATTTTGGACAGCTCTCTTGTGACCCTCCACATAAAAAGTAGTAACGTTTATAGCGACCGAACGACACGTTTCAGGTGGCTCGGGCGGGCCGCTCTGGGGTTCATGGGAGATTCTTGGTTACCGCACAAGTGAAGACCGTTGAACGAGGCTCTACAGGCACATATGCCGGGTCCCGTCGCATTGTGGTAGAACTTATATTCTATGGAGGACACGGATCTGCTGCTCTTGATGCTGATACTGCCATTCCAAAAACGAGAACCCTTCTCTGAGCAAACTTACCATAATTGAGCCTCTAAACCTGTCCTTGATAATTCATAATGGTCGACATGAACGAAACCGCTGTGAATGGAATTGGCACCCCTGCCCACGCTTCCAACGGACATACCTCTAATGTCCCCACCAACCTCGAAGGCAAGGTCGCTCTTGTTACCGGAGCCAGTCGCGGGATAGGTGCAGGTATTGCACTCGAACTCGCCGCCCGCAAAGCCTCCATCATCGTCAATTACGTCAAGGGCAAAGACGCCGCGGACAGCATCGTCGAACAAATCAACACCCTCGGCAGCAAAGCTGTAGCCATTCAAGCCGACGTTTCCAAAGTACCGGAAATTACCCGACTTTTCGAGGAGGCCAAGGCACACTTTGGCAAAATTGACATCGTCTGCTCCAACTCTGGGATGGAGAGCTTCGACAAGACCGAGGACATTACGGAGGAGAGGTTCGATCTGGTTTTCGGTCTCAATCTCCGCGCTCAATTCTTCGTGGGTCAACACGCATACAAGTACTGCGAGCCTGGAGGGCGTTTGATCCTCATGTCATCGATTGCTGCTGGTCTGATCGGTGTGGGAGATCACGCCCTGTACTCTGGAAGCAAATCGGCAGTCAATGGCATCACCAAGTCTTTCGCCAAGGACTTCGGCAAGAAAGGCATCACCGTCAACGCGATCGCTCCTGGAGGGGTCAAGTCTGACATGTTCACCCAAGTAGCGTGGAAATACATCCCTGGAGCCACTGGCGATTGGCCTGCGGAAAAGATCGAGTCCGCCATGGCCGACCACTGTCCTTTGGGTAGATGTGCGTTGCCTGTTGACGTTGCGAGGGTTGTGGCTTTCCTGTCGAGCGAAGATGGTGGCTGGGTGAATGGTAAGAACCCCTCCTTAAGTCTTGTCCCGATACTCTCGCTGATATTAGTAGGTCAAATCATAACCATCTCTGGTGGATCGGGTCAGTAAGATGGTGAATGCATAGTAAAGGGAGTAAACGGAAGGATGGTATTGAAGCGGAATATGGTTGGCAATGTCAAATGATTATTGAGAATTATCTATAATATCCGAAAACGAAGATTACTATACCATTCAACTTCGTACATATGCGGCATTAGAATGTGCGTATGCTTCTATAACTCACGTAAATCATACAGGTCCAACCTACGGATGCAGCATTAGAACCTACGTATACTCTCAAAACGTAGATCGTACAGTACCATACCTTATTTCAGTGAGCCCCCTTTGCGGATCAGTAGAAACTCCACAATATAATGCAGGTTCTTGTCCAAGTAACCTGTTAGTGCGTTGTAGACACTTGTCTCATCATCTTTCTCAGCTTGTGTAGTGCGGAATCTTTCCGCATAGATTGCAAGGATGCTTTCAACTTTCTTCAATTCTAAGAGGAGAATCTCTATCTCGAGAAGCTGTCTGTTCTCTCCCGTAACAGTGTATGCACCAAAGGCCAACTGAGCCGTGGCGTGCATGCTAGTTGACGGCCCAAACCTCAGGAAGCAGGCTGCTCTGTACAAGGACATCACCTTGCCAAAAATCGTAGCAAGCATCATTGTCGATATACTCCTTCCACTCTTTGATACACACGTGGCGCACTCGAGCATTGTGGAACAGCTCTCCATTGCTTCGCGATTGATTGTAAGGACTATATCGAAAGGTGGCCCTCCTTGCTGAGTAGAAGACAGCAGCCAGGAGTGATTGTGTAAGGATTGAAGCACTGAGAGGCAAGCAGCGAAGCAGTCGCACGATTGATCGCCATAGGTCTGGGTCATGTTTGGGTTGTTCGGATCCTGCGGAGGTGGTGGTGCCGGTGGTGCTGAAGGGCGGGGAGTCGTTTGCGAGCAAGATGCACGGCCAGTAGGCATCATGTCAAGTGGGCTCTGGAACATGGGGTGTCGAGGGTAGGGATTGTCTTTCGTCGTCCAGACAGGACTTATGGGAAAAGTCTCAGTAGGAAGCCCGGGTGAATTAGGGGCGGTGGAAAAGTAAGTGTGCGATCCGGAACTCTGCATGAAATCCATAAAATCGTTTTGATGAAAAGGAGGTGTTGGCAGGAAGTCAGAACTGTCAAACACCCCATCACCGTTTGATCCGCTCCCGCCATGCTCCGTCTTGGGAACCCCCCCAAGTGTAGTCTCCTGAAGTAGGGGTGATGTGGCGCCACCGAGCGGGCCAGTGTTTGGATCCAACAGGGAACGATCACCTTCGTCGAGGAGAGGGTACATCAATCGACTAAGGTATGAAGCGGAGGGTGGAGCGGCGCTCCTGGGGCTGTCCAAGCTCTTGCTGATGCGACTCGTGTGTGTTCCTGAGGTATTGATCGGTTTGGTGATACCGCCTGAATTTCGATTCCTTTTTCCCGATCTCGACGATGGGCTGTAAGCGCATGGGGCACCGTTCGCCAGGCATCGTCCGCATAGAGGTCGGGCTTTGCTACACTTGACCTTGGCGATCAAGCAGCTGTCGCAGGATTCCCTGAGCTTGACAGGTTTAGGCGGAGTGGTCGTGGTCGTGGTGGTGGATTCGGTTCGGTCAGGCATGTTGGAACAGCAAAAGCTCGGAGGGCTCTCCGCCAAAAAGATAATGGACGAAGCGTTTCGAGTTAAGTAGTGAACCGGTGGACCCTTTAGGTTACCTGTGAAAGGAGCATGTTCTTCAGGGCTCGGACCTCTAGGCGACCTCGGGGACGTCTAGCAAGGCGGGAGGATGGAAGGCGCTGGCATTTGGCACTATCTGCGCCTATAGGGACTCGAGGGCAAATCTCATCATCGACGACAGTCATCACAAACCATATATGTTGACCTTTGCGAAACTTAGAAAGGTAGTGGTCAGAAATGTCATGATTGGCAGGACCGGCTTGGGAAGATGTACAAGGTACTCGACAACGGATAGAGTATTGTTTTGCTAGTCAAGGGAAGCTGCATGAGGCTAGAACAGATAGCGACGAGGGCATACGATCAGCGATCTCACGGAGGATACACCGATGGAGCATATGCGTCGAGTGCGTGGAAGAAGACCTGACAAAGCGCCTATCTGCCTTTACGTCTCGCAGAAATGACTTCATGAGGGTCAAGGCCTGAGGAGAATGACTGATGTCTTCCCACGCATGTATTGCAGCTGCATGAGAGTGGATACAAGGGAATGCACGGAGGACCAATGGGTGCTGGACCCTTGCATGAGCAGACGTATCATACAAGGGATTCCCTGGTAGGAAAACAGACAGTATGACCGCGGAGTAACAAAAGTAACAACATCGAGGCACGACTTACCACGACTTACCACGACTTACCACGACTTGTCTTCGCGGACGCTCGGAACGGAACAACTGGAAAGTACAAACAATAGAATGCTTGAGTCAGATGTTCTACGGAAAGGGAATAAAAATATGAAAGGGGCGAAAAGGGGGACAGGGGCAGGGGGAGACGGTGCACGGGAAAGAATAGGCCAGGGGGGGAACCAGAGAGATCTGACAGCGAAGCGGGGGCGAGATAGAAAGTGCAGAGACCCTGCCAAGCTAAGATGGCCAGATCTGCTGACTAATCATCCACTAGCGCATCTCCGAAATGTACACCAATGCGAGTCATGATGCCGGCACTCAGTTCCCCTATCATAACAATCACAACAACAACCACTCACCACCCTCCACGGTCTCCCTCCTTCAGCCACTGCCACACATTCATCCCACACCTCGACCATTGCTTGGTATCTATCTGCCCTTAGAGCATCGTAGATCGAGACGATGAATTCCTGCAGCATGCCATCATATCGGAAAATGCGATAACCTTACACCACTTCGGTTGGTTCCTGATCCAGTTCCAACCCAACTCCTTTCCAGTCATGCACCGCCGCACAAGCCACGATCTCAATCTGCATATTGAACCAGGTTCGTGCATATCGCCTAATTCGACGCTCACCCATTGGGCCGCCACGTACATAAGACCCTATGCCCGTCCGCAAGGCAAGTCTCGGTCATTCTACATATTATGATGATGTCTCGTCCAACTCACGGCGAGGCCCAATATTCTACGACCGGTAGGGCCAGCAACGTCCAGCGGCAACCCGTAACGTCTCTCAGCCGCTACGTCCCTGCCTTCCGAATGCCGAATGCTCTCGGCGTCCTGCCCCCTTGCGCAGCATGCTTGCTCCACTGTGCCTAGACAACTCAACGAGCGCTTCCATGGTAATGGGGACACTCAATTTCGTCGGTCAAATGATGGTCGGTGAAACCACTGTAGCGATGGGTCGAGCAGGAAACAAGCGTCGATGCCGAATATGGAACAAGTTTCCATCTCAACATCGAGATGGGACATTCTCCATATGCGCCGTAGTCAATGATGGCTCTTGATACGGATTGGTGGTATCGAGGCTCAATGCCGTGACACGTGAAGACCAAGTGGTGACATGCGTACGGGAATAACGCGGCAATCACCCCTTTTTTCGAGGTTGTTATATTCATTGCAGCTTCATAGAGATATTTGCGTTGGAAGCACAGCATCGGATACTGGACATCTGTTCTCCCCTGTTTGCCAACATGAGTGAGATGCGGCTCCTTCTCTTTGGGGATGGCTTCCTGGTCAGCCGTGGCCATATCCAGGCGCAAGTTCTCGAGAGCAGGGTGAACCCTTTTCTAGGCCTGTTCTTCCAGCGATCTGGCGATGCACTCAGACATGAGATTGCTCTCCTACCGCCCTTACAGCGATCCCTCATCCCAGCCTTCCATACCATTGACGAGCTGCATGAACGCACAAAAACCACTGGGGCCCATGCTGGCATACAGAACGCTCTGCTCTGTATCTCCCAGCTGGCTCATTATATTGAGTAAGATCAGCCGTCCCCAAGCTCAGTCCCAGCCTCTGATTATCCTAGATATGTCGGTGGTTTACGAGGTCCTTCTGGTCTGGAGTCACAATCATGCGTTGTGGGACTCTCCACGGGTCTTTTAGCTGCAGCTGCTGTGGCATTAGCACCAGCTGTGCCTGCCCTGATCCCCCTCGCGGTGGAGATCGTTTTAATCGCTTTTCGACTTGGCCTCCATATCGAGAGGACTGCGAGATATGTAGAGAGCTCACACACCCGTGAGGGCGCCAGCTGGTCCTATGTCGTGCCTGGCAAGACTGAGGTCGAGGCGCAAGCTGCTCTTGATTCATTCCATCATGAAAAGGTGATAGCATTGATGCTACTTCAAGAATGAACGCTTACCTGCATCTTTAGCTTATTCCCATATATAACAAAGCCTACGTCAGTGCTTCGACCTCCAATTCGACCACCATCAGCGGTCCTCCAACTACTCTGGATCAATTCTTTCAGTATTGTAAAACCTTTACTACAGACCACTTGGCATTACCTGTCCACGGGCCTTATCACGCACAACATCTGTACAACGCAGTTGATCCGCAGAGTCTCTTACAAGCTTCGAACTCGAAAATATCCCCCATCCTGAGTAGTCACATGCTGGCATTGCCTCTCCTCTCGACAAGCAATGGTCAGTGCTTTGATGAGAAGCTTGATGCCGCAACGCTGCTCGGAAAGGTCATCGAGGACATCTTGAAACACCCTCTCCATCTTGAAAAGGTTACGTATGGCTGCACAAACTTGGCGACTGGTCTATCCAAATACAACATAGTCTCACTCGGACCTAACGGCGCAGAGAGCATGATAAAGAAGGCCTTAGAATCCGAGACCGAGGCCACGGTAGAGGTATACGAAGCTTCACCTACTAAGACACCGACGGAACTCGAATCATGTGGCGACGCTCCCAAAACGTCGAGGAGGCCGAAGCTAGCCATCGTTGGTATGGCCGGGAGATTCCCTAATGCTGCTGATCACGAGAAGTTCTGGGATTTACTGGACGCTGGTTTGGATGTTCACAAAAGGGTGTGATTCAATCATGTTGGCTCATTCTACAAATCATACTGAATTTACATCGCAGGTACCCAAAGACCGATTCAATATCGAGACTCACTATGATCCATCCGGAAAGATCCGCAATACATCTCACACTCCTTACGGTTGCTTCATCGATGAGCCTGGTCTTTTTGACCCTCGCTTCTTCAACATGTCGCCCCGCGAGGCAACAGTGACAGATCCCATGCACCGACTAGGTCTCGCAAGTGCGTACGAAGCTTTAGAGATGGCAGGTTATGTCCCAAATAGAACGCCGTCCACACGACTCGAGCGCATTGGCACTTTCTATGGCCAAACTAGTGATGATTGGAGAGAGATCAATGAAGCCCAGGACATTGATACCTACTTCATCACTGCTGGTGTGAGAGCGTTTGCTCCGGTAAGTCTACAAGTCGTTCTTATCAAATCACGCTGATGATCGCCAGGGGAGAATCAATTACTATTTCAAGTTTAGTGGTCCGAGCTTCAGTGTTGATACAGCTTGTTCTTCAAGCGCAGCCGCGCTTCAGTTGGCATGCACGTCTCTTTGGGCTGGCGACTGTGATACTGCCGTGACTGGCGGTCTCAATGTGATGACCAACTCGGACATTTTCTCAGGACTCAGTCGTGGACAATTTTTGTCGAAGACAGGGAACTGCCAAACCTTCGACAATGATGCGGATGGATATTGTCGTGGTGACGGTATCGGAAGCCTGGTCATAAAGCGCCTTGACGACGCCGTTGCAGACAATGATCGCATTCTAGGTGTGATCTTGGAAACGGCTACAAATCATTCAGCAAATGCGATCTCCATCACTCATCCTCATGCCCCCACCCAAGAGGTGCTATTCAAGAAGGTCATGGACGATGCCGGAGTCGATCCTCACAGTGTGAACTACGTCGAAATGCACGGAACCGGCACTCAAGCCGGTGATGGCACGGAGATGGTATCAGTCACCAACGTATTCGCACCCGCATCTCGTACGGGTACCAGAAAGAAGTCTCTTCACCTCGGTTCTGTCAAGGCTAACGTTGGCCACGGAGAGGCTGTCTCTGGGGTTACTGCCATGATCAAATGTCTACTCATGATGCAGAAGAATGGCATTCCACCTCATTGTGGAATAAAGAAGACCATCAATCAAGGTTTCCCTCAAGATTTGAATGCGCGCAATGTGCACATTGCATTCAAGCCTACCCCATTAGTGTCCCAAGATGGTTCGCCAAGAAGAATCTTCCTCAATAACTTCAGTGCGGCTGGCGGGAATACCGCCTTGCTTCTTGAAGACGCACCTGCTCGACCTACTCTAAAAGAAGACGGCCGAGGTGACTGGGTAGTCGGAATCTCAGCAAAATCCAAGTCTGCTCTCCGTGCGAATGCCAAGAACATGATTCACTACATAAAATCCAACAGCCAGACACGTCTTCCAGATCTGTCGTATACCACCACTGCTCGCCGTATACAACACAACTATCGCATCGCCTTCAGCTGCGACACTTTGAGCAAAGCTTCTGAGATCCTGTCTTCCAAGATGGACGATGCAATTGAGCCAGTGCCGAGCGTTTCCCCCAGCATCACCTTCGCGTACACTGGCCAGGGCTCACATTATACTGGTCTGGGACAACAACTCTACGAGCTCTCGAGACATTTCCGCGCCGATCTAAAGAGCTTCGATGATATTGCATGTGGCTTAGGCTTCCCCTCGTTCATGTCTCTGGTCAAGGGGGACGTAGAGGCCAAGGATCTTTCGCCGATGATCGTCCAAGTCGGACTGACAAGCATCCAAATGGCGTTGACACGCCTGTGGGCTTCCTGGGGAGTGAAGCCAGACGTGGTTATCGGCCACAGTCTTGGCGAGTATGCAGCTCTTAACGCCGCAGGAGTGCTCTCGGTTTCCGAGACGATCTACCTTGTTGGCGAGCGAGCTAGGCTTTTGCAAGAAAAGTGTACAGCCGACTCCCATGCTATGCTCGCCACAAAGTCGTCGACCAGTATGCTGAAGGAGACTTTCTCGGAGTACCCTGGAGTCGAAGTTGCCTGCGTTAACGGGGCCCGCGAGACAGTTCTTGGTGGCACGGTCCACGACATTGATCGAGTCGCAGAGAAGCTTACAACACAGGGTACGAAGTGTACCAAACTCAACGTGCAATTCGCCTTCCACTCATCCCAAGTCGAGCCTATTCTTGCTGACTTTGAGCAATTGGCGAAGTCTGTGACATTCAATAAACCTCTAATACCGGTCATATCACCGCTCCTAGCTACCGTACTTAGTGAGGCTGATAACATCAACGAACACTATCTGGCGAGGCATGCTAGAGAAACAGTTGATTTCTCGGGCGGTCTCGCTGCCGCTCAGCAACTTGGGCTTATCAATGATCAGACTGTCTTCGTGGAGATTGGTCCAAACCCGGTCTGTCTCAGCTTCATCAAGTCCGAACTCGGTCACGAGATTACCACCGCACATTCCCTCCGCAAAGGTGTTGCACCATTCAAGACTGTCTCGGAAAGCTTGGCTACTCTACATACTACTGGCATCAGCATCGACTGGAACGAATATCACCGCGACTTCCTCGACTGCGTCCAGATGCTGGACCTTCCTGCTTATGCCTTCGATAACAAGAACTACTGGATTCAATACACTGGGGACTGGAACCTGCACAAAGGTCAAGTCCTTGGGCTCGCAGCTCTTCCCGAGGCAGAAGTGCCGAAGCTTTCAACTACTACCGTTCATAGAGTCGTCTCGGAAGTGGTCGAAGTTGACAAAGCAACCGTGGTTGTGGAGTCTGACATCTCTCGTCCTGATTTGCTTGCAGCGATCAGTGGCCATGTGGTCAATGGGACTGCACTTTGCCCGTCGTCCATCTATGGCGATATGGCAATGACCATTGGGGAGTACTTGTACAAGCTTCTTCGGCCAGAAACTGAAACTGTGCATATGAACGTTTGTCATATGGAGGTATTCAAGCCTTTCATCGCGAACGACGACGGTGGAAAAGGTCAGGTCCTTCGGTTGACCGCGACCACAGCCAACATCGCCTCTGGGAGAGCGAATCTCACCTTCAGCAGTGGATCTGGCAAGGCCGAGTTGCAGCATGCTAAGTGTCACGTCGACTTTGGTTCAGGGTCCGCATGGCTTGCAGAGTGGCAGCGAACTGCCTATCTCATCAGCGGACGCATCGATGGCCTGAAGAAGGCCGCGACCTCGGGGAACGCTCACCGCATGCTTCGAGGTATGGCGTACAAGCTATTCGGCGCGTTCGTCGAATATGATACCAAGTACAGAGGAATGGAGGAAGTCATCCTCGACAGTCCAGCGCTTGAAGCTACTGCTCACATCGACTTCCAGACTAAGGAATCCGATGGTAACTTCGTCTGCAGTCCGTACTGGATCGACAGCGTCTGCCATCTTGCAGGTTTCATTGTCAATGCCAATGACGCCGTAGATTCCAGCAAGCAGGTATACGTTTCACATGGCTGGGAGTCGATGCGCTTTGCCGAGCCTCTCCAGGCTAATAAAACATACCGCTCATATGTCAAGATGCAGCCTCTTCCTGGTAACATGATCGCTGGTGATGTTTTCATATTTGATGGAGATAGAATCATCGGCATGTGCGGTGCTTTGAAGTTTCAGTGTATTCCTCGCACACTCCTCAACACATTCTTGCCACCGAAAGGAAGCACTCCTCAGAAAGCACCTATCGCTGCAAGAGCTTCTCCGAAGGCTATCGATATCAAGGCGGTCAAGAAGGTTGCGCCAAAGGCGATTGCGACCTCGAAGACTGGTCCTTCAGTCACAACCCAGGTACTGGATATCATCGCTTCCGAAGTTGGTGTACCCGTCACCGAGCTGGCCGATGCAATTGACTTTGCCAACATGGGCGTTGATTCTCTAATGTCCCTGTCGATATGCGGGAGAATACGCGAAGAGCTTGAGATTGATGCTCCCGCTTCTCTGTTCGTGGACTACCCTACAGTCGGCAGCTTGAAAGGCCACCTCAGTCAATACGGCTCGCCCAAACTTGCCGATGTCGAAGTGGAATATTCTTCTGGCAGCTCTACGCCATCGATGGAGTACGATGACAACACTTCACACGATGGGTCAGCAGAGACGCCAATGTCCCCGCCAGGAACCCCCGGCACTCCAGGCACTCCATCGGACTCCGAGTCTCTATCCATGATCATTCGCCAGACCATCTCGGAAGAAATGGGTGTGGACATTGCCGAACTTTCGGCTGCCGACGACCTGAGTTCTCTCGGGATGGATTCTCTCATGAGCCTTTCGATACTAGGCATGCTACGGGAGAAAGCGGGTCTCTCACTTCCGGCCGACTTCCTGGTGGACAACCAAACAATCAAAGCTATAGAGACAGCTCTCCACATAGGCAGCCCACCACCAAAGCGCAAGTCATCTCCAAAGCAGGAAACAGTCACCCAGGCCATATCGAAGACTGTCGCCCCCGTCTCTCCGAACTCGACAAGAGTCAAGAAGCCAGTTCTTCCAGAGCGGCTCGCCAGCTCTGTGCTCCTCCAAGGTAGTCCCAAGACAGCCGAGAAGAGCTTCTGGCTCATCCCCGACGGTGGCGGCGCCCCAACATCCTACATCTTCCTGGACGAGCTATCTCCCAAGCTCGTAGTCTGGGGCCTCACCTCGCCATTCTGCAAAACTCCAGAAGAGTACATGTGCGGCGTCGTCGGCATCGCCACGAAATTCATCGTCGAGATCAAGCGCCGCCAACCCAAAGGCCCCTACAACATCGGAGGATGGTCCGCCGGCGGCGTCATCTCCTTCGAGACGGTGCGCCAACTGATAGACATGGGCGACGTGGTCGACACCCTCGTGTTCATCGACACCCCCTGTCCACTCATCATCGAACCCCTCCCTGGCACCCTCCACAAATTCTTCGGCAGCATCGGCCTCCTCGGCGAAGGCGACGGCGCGATTGAGAAGCTCCCGCCCTGGTTACTACCCCACTTCGCCGCCTCCGTGCACGCGCTCTCTTGCTACGACGCCGTGCCCATCCCTGCCGAAAAGTGTCCCAAGGTAATGGCCATCTGGTGTGAGGACGGCGTGTGCAAGGAACCGGAAGACCCGAGACCGGACCCGTACCCGTACGGACACGCACAGTGGCTGTTGGAGAACAGGACGGACTTCGGACCGAATCTGTGGGAGGAGTTTCTAGATGAGAGCAAGATCGTAACAAGGAAGATGCCTGGCAATCATTTCAGCATGATGAAGGCGCCGTTTGTGGGGAAGCTGACCGAGTTCCTGAGGGAGGCGCTGTGTTGATGTGATGTCGTAATTGGCGGTTGAGCGCAAAAAGGGGGGGAAAAGGGGGGGAGGGGGTGATCTTTTTGGCTGTCGTCGTCGTTGCGTGTGTGCATACTTGTGTGCGTAGTGGTTTTGGTACTTCCCTTTCCTTTTCCTTTCCAGCAACAGAATGTGTATAGTTGTTTTTTTCCCTCTTTGGCGTTGTCTCGGTAATGCGTAATTCACTCAGTCTAATCTTAGCTAATTCAACTTAATGGCAAAGAAATATATTTGAAAACTTTGGATACCTTGCTAAGCGTACCATATCATCCCATCCCTTGACTGTCGTATCTACGCTCATTTGTGTAATCGGAAAGTATTTCGACATCATATCTCAGGTACTGGCATTACGAAATCCTATCCATAAGTGGCGGAATGTCTAGTTTCATTCATCCTGGTACGGGTATGCTTTCTTTTTTATTTATTTACTTACCACTTCCCCATCCCTACCATAACCAACCCGTCCTCCCATCTTCCCTCATCACATCTACACCATAATACTACGTCCTTCCTTCCTGAACACCAACATCCACCAACACCAACCACTCTACGGCAAGAATAAGCTATCGTGCGTAGCGGTTCATATATCTATCATGGGAAGCGAAGCATAGTGGCTACAGAGAGTGGACGGTAAATTAGAGAGAGTGGACGGTATGGTATGAAGGTAGCAAGTGCGAAGAGAGGGAGGGAGAAATGGTGGCGATGCGGATTCTAGAGGATGGATGGGATGGGATGGGAGGTAGGGGTTGGGATGTGGGGGGGGGGGCGGGGGGATGT
>JAABUM010000286.1_pt1 | contig 97292 bp, 182 predicted proteins | sample 5559161 | NCBI WGS metagenome assembly JAABUM01 (sample SAMN10711868, study PRJNA513369) | rock metagenome | isolation source: Antarctica rocks | place: Antarctica: Victoria Land, Siegfried Peak nord
ATTCACGTTGGCAGACTCCGCCTGCCACACGATGTCGTACTGCAGCTGCGGCACTTGCGGCGCAGCAGGCGCCTTGACCACCTGCGGGGCATTCAAAATGGTTCAGTGGACGATTCGTGAAGCGTCATTAGTGCTTTTGCAGCATGGGTTTCGTCAATCGGCAAAGCCGTCAGAGGAAGCCCGCCTGTTATTCATCACCGCTCCTCGGTCATGCTAGTCAGCGAAGCACAGCTGTGAAACCATCGTCGTTCTGAATCGTCATAGGCTGGAAGACTCGAGTTCGGCATTTGGCATCCATCCAAGGACTCGCTCTGGAGCCATTCACTAGCAGACACGTCCTCATCGCTCTGTCTTCCTGGTGTATTATCGCCGTTGGGTATGACCACCTCGGGCATGGTAAAGCACTGCCGCAAAAGGAAATTCCATTGCGAAAGATGTTGTGGCTGGAAAGCCTGAAACCCATTCTCGAGCCTCACGCTCGACCCTCAGCCGCATCTGGCCGCATGCCGCAAGCTGACCATGAGCAATGAGGTAGAGAGAGGTGAACATGTCGTCAGGAAACTCACTTTGGCCTGGAAGCTCGACAGCCGCGCTGCGCCGCCGTCCAGGCTGACACTGGTGAGCACGCTGCCGTCCGGCCGCAGTGCCTCCAGAGCGCCGCTGCACCACTTCCCGCTTCCGGCTGCCACGCCGCTTGCAGCCGCCGGCCGCGCCGCCGAGTATGCCTCGAGCGCCACGGGGATGCGGGTGACCGCCGAAGCGGCTTCTGACGGGCTGGCGGCAGAGAACACGGCTGCCGTGTGTGTGGCGCTGTCCAGCACTGCAGGGTGGACGGCATAGCTGCCGGGCTGCTGCCTGAAGGAGCGATATGGGCTAATTGCGGCGACAGCGGCCAGCGCAGGGGCCACGGTCGCGCTGGCGTGGAGTGCGGCGCGAGCAGCTGAGGCCGGCTGTGCCGCCAGTTTAGAGTGGCTGAGTGCCGCCACTTTTGGTGCACCTGCGTCAGATGTTGACCGGCAGTGGTCGGCAAGGCATTTGCCTGTGGGCCAAGGTCGATCCACAGGGCCTCAGCGGCAGCCACATGGCTGCATAATTACCAAAGCGTGCCAAAACAGCAAAAGTAGAGAGGTTCTTGAGCAGCCCTTTGCTGTTTGATCCGCCTCGCGATAATGGCCAAGCAGCCGTGTCTAGAATGTGTCCCCAGTGTCCGAAAATGCAGTGCACAGGCGAGCAGGTGCTGACAGTAGTGCAGCAAGGACTGCCACGTGGGCTGGCGCAATGTTTCGTTCGAAGTCCTCAAGGCAACATCGTCTAAATTGCACTTGCCTGCATGAGCCAGCAGGTGCAGCTGGCCCGGCAGCGCCGCGTGCGCGCCCACTGAGCGGATGCGCAGGCTGCCGGTCGTGGCCGCCATGGTGCAGCTGAGCACAGCACCCTGCCCGGGCGCCAGCGCCAGCGGCGCCGCGATGCTAACGCCCAGTACCGCGGCGGACGCTGCGGACAATCACGTGAGAAACATGCATTTCTGGTGTTTCTATGCCACCTCACGTGAGGGAGAAACTGCAGCTCCAGCGCTACTGGTGTCCACTGGCTGATGGGAACATAGTTCAACGGCTGCCGGCGTTGCGCTTGCTTCGTTGGCATGCAGCAACGACGGCAACGCAGGTAAACTGACCGGGAACAGGTAGAGAGACGCAACCCACCTTCGCTCGAGTCGGAGTGGCCCAGGCAGGCGGCAGCAGCCCGCGCCATCTCGAACATTGCCGCGCCCGGCAGCAGGATGCGGCCCTGCAGGAAGCATGGTGGTGAGTCCTCGTAGATGAAGCTTTCTTGCACAGCTGCTGATCTGCAATGCCCATAGTCGGTCAGAGCATTCTAAATGTAACATTGCTGAGGTGCAGTAGCACACGGACAATGCTGAAACCGCTTAGATTCACGGTTGCCACAGGCAGTGTCGGCACATGCCGGGCAAGCATGGATCCAAGTGGACCAGCGACCGGCAGTGTGCCTTGCGATGCACTGTCCTCTTGAGACTGCACTGTATCTGTGTGAAGTCACACCGACTACGACGGTGCAATTGGGCGAGTTTTCTGCCGGCGCACCTGGATCTGATGGTCGCACAGGTAAGCCAGGGCGCCGCGCACGACGCTGGTCTGCATCGCCACCTCCAGCCCCGCGGCCGATGTGCGCGCCAGCGCGCTGTGCAGCAGCGCGTGCGCCGGCGCTGTGAACCAGAAGCGCTGCTGTCGCCAGGCGGGAGCTGCAGCGCCAGGCTGGCAGGACGCTGTTGAGTCGCCTTGCGGCGCCCGCCGTAGCACCGCATGTGCATTCGTCCCCTGTGCAAGAAATAAGTGGACAACGGGTCAAAAGCTCTCTCCCAGCGGCTCGAAGTTGAGATCTTCTTCATTGTTCTCCTGTTTTGTGTGCAGTTGCGCACTGTGACTGGTGCGGCGAGGCCTGGAATTGCAGGCTGAATGGGCCACCGCAATCTCAGGTCAAGGCCGGATTCAATTAACAGCGAGGAGGTCAGACGGACTGGGACGGCGACACACGAGACAGTGGTGAACTTTGTGCGCGGAAATGCATTGTTGCATGTCTCAGCAAGGAAGCAGCACCTGGAAGGCGAAGGAGCTGATGCCCATGAGGCTCTGCCCTGCGGTGTTGCCGCCGCCGCTTGCCGCGGCCGCGGGACCGTCCTGGCGCGGCAGGTGCGGCGCCAGGTGGCCGGCCGCCGCCGCGGAGGCAATGATGCTCGCGACGTGCGGGTTGACGGACCGGATGTGCGGCAGGGCGCTGCTGAGCATGTCGCCCAGCATGCCGGCAGCCTGTCAATGGGATATACAACTTTGTCATATCGCTCGAAAATGGCCTTCACGCAGCACGGCCTTCATGCAGTTGCTGCCAGAAGTCTCCCGATGATCGAGCCTGAAGTCAGCACGTTTACGCGCTGGAAGTCATCGGAACATGCATCTCATCACTAGCTGGAAGTCCAGAAGGCACACGTGGATGATGCCGACGGAGCCAGCGGCGGGCTCAGCGTGCCCGATGCAGGCCTTGGCGGCCGTTAGCCGCACCGGCGCCGCACCACCGTGTAGCACCGCCGTGGCAGCGCCCACCTCGATGGGATCGCCTGTGCATATGCAGTCTCAGCCTTGGGACAGGAAACCTTGCGACACAATCCATCTCGGTGAGGGGTGCTTGCAAAGGATCATTGCAGGTATGCCTGAGAGATTACGCGTGTTGACAGCAGATGGGCAAGTACAGAGATCGAATGGCACTCTTGGCACACAGCACCATCGACATATCTGCCCCCGAGGCGTACCCAGTGGCGTGCCGGTGCCGTGCATCTCCAGCGCGGCCACGTCCGCCGGCGCGCCGCCCGCGGCCGCGAGTGCACCCAGGATGACCAGCTGCTGGGAGGGGCCGTTGGGCGCAGTCAGGCTGCTGGACCGCCCATCCTGGTTCACGAAGGAGCCGGACATGACGCACGCCGCCGCCTGGCCGCCGCCGCTGGTGCCAGAATTGCTATAGTCTAGTGCTGCGGAGGCGCTGCTGCCGCTGTAGGACTCTAGGATGGGGTCCAGGCGGATGACGATGGCGGCCTCGGCGCGAACGTAGCCGTCGGCGGACGCGTCGAGCGTCTTGCACCGCCCGTCCAGCGTCAGCATGCCCGCCACCTGTGCATGCACGGAGTTGTCACTTGCCAGGGCTTTGGGGTTGGAAACTTGTCGTCACCTGAGCACAGGTGCAGTGCTGTGCATCAAGGTGACTGCGCGACTTGCCGCCTCACAGATATGACGCGAGGCTTTTAGAGGGTGTGAAACAACCAGCCTCGGAAGCACATTGCCACTGCCTGTCAGGCAGTCCGGCGCGTTCCAAATCGGCAGCTGAACACCCTTTTGTGAGCCATTCCAGCGACGGTAGGATGCATCAGCATGCAGCCAGCGACTACTGGTGGGTCGAGCAGCATGGCTGCACCATGTTGCAGTTTCAACAAAGGTACACGCATCACAATTCAAGTACCAGCGGCAGCCTGTGGGAAGACATGCGTCACCTGCGTTGCGGCGGTGGTGCGCTCGGCCAGCATGAGGTTGACACCCGCAGCCAGGGCCGGCACCAGCGCCTTGGCGGCGTGCGCCGCGGCCATGTGCGCCCCCACCAGCGCCGAAGAGCAGGCGGTGTCGATACTGACGGCGGGACCTGCAAAGGGTGATCAAAGCCGCGATTCAATGCATGAATCAAGTCTTTTGCGACGCTTTCGACACTCACGTCTACCACCAGCACCAACGTGAATCTATTCATGTAAGTTTTCAGGCTAGCAAGGCATAGAGCGCCGAACCTTTCAGGCCGTAGTGGAAGGACAGCCGGCCAGCGGCAACGCTGAAGGGCGTGCCCGTCGCCGTGAAAGCGCCCAGGGCTCCAAGGTGCAGCGCTGCAAGGCTTCCGTACTCCATCTGCTGGATTCCGACGTAGACGCCCATGGCGCCAGCGGCGCCGCCGCCCTGGAAGCCGGAAGCAGACACCAGCGGCTGCATTACCTCCCACGACGCCTGCGCGCAAGAGCAAAGTTTCAGATGGATTAAAGAAAGTGCAAAATGCGCTGCGCTCATTGGAGGTCAGGGACTTGGCAGACGCCATCATGTTGGCGGTTGTCTGTTGAGACATTTCAACCTAGCTCCTGCGGCCAGTTCGAAGCACTGCACTCTCACTGTAAGTGCACAGCCGGATAGGGAGCTCAGCGAATAGGCGGAGGCGAGTCATCACGTGGAGGACTCGGACAGAGCGCGGAGGACAGGTTGGCATCATTGCTGCTGCCATGCATCGACACTTGTCTACAGAGAGGTACCAGGACATTTTGCGGCATCGTACTTCGCGCTCTGCATTGTTGCTCCAGCATGCACACGAATGTTTGGGCAGCGGCCAATATGAACGGGTTTGTCTTCTTCTGAGAGGAGCTCAGCAGATAGTCAGCTGCATCAGGAGTGAGTCCCGAGGTAATCTTATCACCGCCGCCACCTGCGCTTTTTCAACCACTCGATCTGGTCACAGCAACACATCGCTGAACTTCATGCGTACTGCATTACAGATCACCAGAGCTTGTACGATGGAAGAATATATAAGTGTCAAGTATGACAATCGATTTTTTCCAAGGATTCGAACCTCCATGAGCAGGCGCTGCTGCGGGTCCATGAGCTGCGCCTCCGGCGGCGTGATGCCGAATGCCGCGGCGTCGAAACCTTCCACGCCAGCGATGAAGCCGCCGAAGCGAACGCGCAGCACGTGCACCCCGTCTCGCAGACCGTCCAGGTCCCACCGCTGCAGGCTGGCGGTGGAGATGCGATCGCCACTGGAAGTTTTTTCGGCGGCGGAAGTGGAAGTAGGAAGCAGCTGCGGCATGCGGCTGGCGATGTGCAGCGCCATGAGCGCCGGGCCGGCGGAAGCAGTGGAAGCGGCGAGCGCCGAAACCAGGGTCGCGGGCGTGACCAGCTCGGCGGCGGAGGCGGAGCGCTCCGCCGGCGCCAGCAGGGCATGCAGGTGGCTGGCCAAGGCGGGAATTGAAGGGTAGTCGAAGACTAGGGTTCCGGGCAGCTCCCGCCCAAAGGCCTAAAAACAAAACAGTCCCCAATGTGGGCCGGACCTTGCAGCACGATTGACGAAGCTCACGAGCATGGGGGCTGGGTGCAGTTTGCAGGAGCTCATGAACTACCCGGACACGCCATCCCCTGCCAGCCTGGGACAGCGCTGATGCAGCGTCTAGCACTCTTTCAACATCTCAGTACATGGACAATCAAGCGGCAAGCTGAGCCTATGGCTGAAACAATTCAGTGTTAACTGGAAGTCGACCGCACCTTGCCAAGGGAGCTGGAGAGCTCCACCGCCGACAGAGAGTCGAAGGCGCCCGGCGCAAAGCGGCCGCCGGCCTCGATGCCGTCGGCGCCGACGCACTCCTCTGCAGCCGCCTGCACCCGCGCGGCCACGTCCGCCAGCGGCAGCGCCGGCTGTGCTGCCGGTGCCGCCTGTCTTTGCTGCTGCTGCAGCTGCTGCTGCTGGTGATTTGATGCGGTGTTGGAGGCCACAATGCCGCTATCCAGGCTTGCAGCGGCCCCGGCGGCGGCGCTGTTGGTGGGCGCTGCCGTGAGCTGCTGCAGGAAGGCCCAGGGGCCCTTTGCGGTGTTGACGGCGCGGAAGCGGGAAGCGGCAATGCCAGCGCGCACGATTTGCGGCGCGTAGCCAGCTTCTGCAAAGGCGGCGTATGCTTGTGTGGGCTTCAGGCCGTGCAGGCCCAGCGTGCGCATCGAGTCGGCGTGCGCCGCCGCCATGCCCACATCTCTGTCATGGAGGAACAGGAAAGGACATCATTCGATACTATCGTCTCGAGTTTGTGCTGGACGGGAACAGTAATCGAGAACCTTGTTGTGGACTTGTTGTGGACTTCCTCCACCACATCTCAGGCGCTCAGGCTGCATCGCTGGCGCAGTTTGCCAGACTTACCATGCATGCAGTAAACGAAACCGGCAATTGAGGACACCCTTCGGCCTGTCGTAGCGCCTGCAGGAGGCTGTACTGCACATGTCGACCAGCGTCGCTTGCGGTGCTCCCATCACGTCCTCTCGACAAACTGAGTCCCGCACAAGAAAGCGCGCCTGAAGGGCCCGAAGTTGACGGCGGTGACGGGTAGGCCCGCCGCCATGGCGGCCGCGGCGGTCGCGTCCAGGAAGGCGTTGCCCGCAGAATAGTGCGCTGCGCCCGCCTGGCTCCAGACGGAGGAGGTGGAAGAGAACATAGCGGTGCGTTCCGGCGCCAGGACCGGCACACCGCACGCCGCCGCGCCGCCAACCTGCAGAGGGCAGCAACCAAAATCTGTCTGTTGTTGGTGGTGTCCAAAGAAGCTCAGTATGGCGGGAGCCAGGCCCGGCAGCCCGAACACCGCAGAGGCGGCGATCTGCAGATTGCAGCGGTTACGTCATATTTATTATTTATTGGTTTGAGAATAGATGCTACAGTCGGCGCTGCGCCAGGCCCAGCAGCTCGAACGCTGCCGGGTCGCCAATCTGCAGACAGCAACAGTGCAATGACACCTTTGCCCCAATGAAATCGGCATGCACGTTCGGCCCGGATTGCAGCTGTGTCTCATACCAGATGGCTGTGCAGGCACAAGTGCGACGCTGCCAGGAAGTGTGTCCTGACTTGCGACACATGCGAGCCAGCAAATGTCAACAGGCCTGCTCAGCTTGCGCTGATGACCACTGCTCAGCCAATACCGTGCAGCAGTGCAGGAATCGTGTGGAGACGCCACGGGTGCACACAGGACATGCAGATAAGAATGCCGAGCTTCAGCCGTCAGCACGAGGGATGATTCGTCAGCACCTCTTCGACAAGACGGCGAGACTGTGAAATGGGGCGGATGGCACCAGCCTGCACCTTGGGGCGGGTGACGCGGTGGAAGGCATCCGTCGTGATGTCCGGAATGGCGTCGTACCCCAGCGCGCCCGCGGCGTGCGCGTATGTCTGCACGGCCGGCAGCCACTCGCGCACCCAGCGCTGCAGCCGCGCATTGGCCGCGCCGCTGCCGGCGTCGCACTTCACCACAAACGCCGCCGCGCCGGCCGCCGCTAGAGCCACCAGCTCAGACTTGCTGAGGCGCGGGTTGCGGGAAGCAAGCACGAGGGTTCCCTGCCCGGCGGCGGCGATCTGCTTAGCGAACTGCAGGCCCAGGCCCTTTGTGCCGCCAGAAACGACTGCCGTCCGCGCGGCGTCGACGGCGGAGTGCAGCCGCGGCGCCGGCGCCGGCGCGGCCACCAGCCGCGGCGCGAAGGCGCGGCCGTGGTGCAGCGCGACGCAGGGCTCGCTTGCGCAGGCGTCCAGCAGGTGCTGCAGGGTGGCCAGCGGCGGCGGCGCGTGCGGCGGCCACAGGTCGACCGCGGGGCCGCAGGCCGCGCGGTCCTCCATGAACAGCGTCCTGCAGCGATTTGCCCGATACAATGGAGCTGGTCTGTACATATGGTCCAACAGCCATCTACTGGAAAGCGCACAAGTAGCATGCTCGATGCATGGATACTGTGACTCTGGTGTCTGGATCAAATTTGATGCTGAGTACGACCAGTCTGACAGATTGGCTGACGTGAACAACGCCACGTCGAGCTGGATATGAATTGCATGTCATGACACGGTCGAGGTACGGGAAGGCAAGGGGCGGACGAGTTGATTCTTGCCAAATCGCGTCCCGATACTTGCCAAAAGATCGTGCACCAAGCGGCTGTACATTGCACCCCCTGTGGGGTATAGCAGTCTCTGCTGACCTGGCAAGGCTCAGTGCGGCATAGCGGGCGGGCGCCGCCGGCCGCCGGCCAGCGGAGCCGGGCGGCCGCTGCAGGCCGAAGGTGATGATGCTGAGGCAGGAGGGGTGGCCCACAGCGCGGTGCGCCTGGACCGCCCACAGCATGCTCGCCTCCAGCACCGCCTCGGCAGCATCCTATGCATGAAGAAGCAGGGAGAGAATCAAGGGTAGGTGATCGGGATCACAGCAGTGTTGGTGCGTGTTCAGAGCCGGGAGGGTGCGCCCGCACTGCCCACAGCACGCTTGCCTCCAGCAGTGCCTCTCCCGACATCCTGCTCGTGACAGTCGTGGGGGTTGAGCCACGACCCCCACGTGGCTGCCGTGCACGTGCACCGTATACATGCTGCACTGGGTGCGCTCAATACGTAAACCATATGAACTCTCTCTGACCTCGGCATGGTGGCCTGGGGTGAAAAGCTCAACCGGCTATCTGCGCCTGAGCCGACGAGCTGCTCTTTGCAGGCGGCACGCCAACATGCGCACTGGCGCTATGAGGACACCACAGCGTCAACACCTAACACACCTGCGATGATGGCTGGGGACGAGACCAGCATTGGGAAAGCTCACTTTGGAGAGTGGGACTGGCCTAGGAAAATTTGAGACATCCGTGCCTGGTGTCCGTGCTGGCCGGCAGCGCGGTGCAGGTGCGGGTGGTCGTGCCCGGCCGGCCGCGGGTCTTCCACCACCAGCGTGCGGTCCGCGGCGCACGCCGCAATCATCTCCTGCAGCTCCGTCTCCGTCGTCGCGATGCGCTGGTGGGGGCCTGAACCACAGTCAAATGCAATAAACTAGAAAGATCATCCAAAGAGCATCGAAAGACCTGGAAGTGTCGTCAAAAAAACAACCCAATGCAGAGTGCTACATCTTCGCTTCCACGACTGCAAAGTGTTCGGAGGCTGCTCTACTGCCAATGAAAGAGGCTTCACCTGTCGTCTTGAGCGTCTCCGTGGGGCTGAAGATGATGTTCAGGGTCTCGACCTGGGACGGGCCGCCGCGCCACAGGCGCCGCAGGTCGACGGGCGCCGTGCTGAGCAGCAGCCAAGTTTCCGGCCTGCGTAGAGTATGACACATTCCACAGTCTGGAGCACATTGCGCACTGCAGGGTCGTTTGCAGCTCAATAGTGTGGCGCCGACTTCACGCGTGCTCGAGCTCTCCAAATCGTCAGATGGTGGGTGGGTCACAGACTGATGAGCACTTCTGTGAAGCCGCATCAGGCAGGGAGCATGCCCACGAACTGGCGTGCTCTTTGGTCGCAACCACATCCTTGGATCATGAGAGTCTTCTGCAATCGGGGATGCACTCTACGGAATCGCTTGGGACGGTTGCATTACGGTATGTTGGACGCACCTTGCGACTGCAGCTTGCAGTGCCGGCAGCGGCAGGCGCTGCCACAGCGTCGTGAAGGACGTGGCATCTGCAGAGGTGGCCGCGGCTTGGCGGGCGGCCTTCAGGAGCAGTCCACACATGTGCAGGCCGCTGGCCGCGCCAGTCTTTGCAGTCGCCATCCCCTCAGATGCCCTGCAGGTGCAGCGGGTGTCGATATCAGCGAGGACAAGCGATGCGACGAGGCTCAAACACGAAGTCCGATGAGATCGTCCGGAGGCAAGGCCGAACCTGTGAGGTACAGCCAGCAAAAGTATGTGTGTCTTCATGATACTACTGAGAGGTCGCACAGTCACCTGGGTGATGCAGTGTTTACAGACACGGCCAGCGTGCTGACTGGGTGGCGGCTTTGCTGCGGCGGGAACAGGCTGCAGGAAGCAGGTTCCGCCGCGCCGCTGCCGGCCAGGATGAGCTGCATGGCCACAGCCGCCTCTGCCGCGGCCGTCTGGCGCCAATCTGCCTGGCCGGCAGCGCTGGCGGAGAGGCTGGCGGTGGCTTCCGCCTGTTTCTGGGCCCGCCGCCGGGAGTGCTGGCGGCGGGGGCTGGCTGTGAGCGCCCGGCGCACAGGCCGGGAGCGGCGGCAGTGGCCGCGTGCAGGCTGCCTCCTATCTGAGCTTGCACGCTGCGGCACACGAACAGCATACCTCTGACAAGCAAGCTCTAGCCACACCGCTCCGGCTGTTGTGATGAAAGAAATTCATTGAAGTTGCGCATAGCTGCTGCGTGGCTGCCCACTCGCAATTGCACATAATGCATAGATGTTGGCTGTTTGCATATTCATGTTCCAGCACTTCAGGCAGGAGGGAACGGGAGGAAAAATCGAAACCTGCTTCAAAGACTCACCGCCACGCTGCTGATGTGGGACCGAAGATGGACGGCGCGTGACGACTGCGCCGCCTCAAACTGCGAGCTGAAAACAACGTTGCCGGACAATGCGTCCAGCTCCAAAACTGGGTCCAACTGGGCTTCCCCGTCGAGCGACGGGGCGCCAGAAAATGAAGAATCCGCCAGCGCCGGCAGCGCCTCAGACGCGTCGTCCCGGGCGGTCGCTGCTGCTGCGGCCGCCACGGCCAGCATCGCTGCCGCAAGGAAGCGGTGACGGCCATTGCGTATAAGGCTGAATGCTGCCGCCATTGCCGGCCTGCACGCAGTTGAGGGGCAGTAACAACAACAACGCCAAGGTAGGTATCGATGCGGAACATTGCTGAGTGTGCTGTTCTGTGCTCCAGTCTGGCCCGTGCGCCGCACGTCGACAAGCCCTGGGCACATTGCCGTGTGCGATGGATAGGTGCAATGGGGTGGCAGAGTCAGTATGGTTTCTCGTGGTGGTGCACCTCTGTCAACCCAGCAGATGCGCACCTGGAGAGGCTGGTCTGGAACAGCAGAATGCTGCCGCCAGACGCCACGCCGCCGCGGTGCAGCATCGCATGGGGCGCCGGCGCGAACCAGAAGCGACGGCGCGCCCACGCAGGCTGCTGCTGCGGCTGCTGCGCTGCTGCGGCTGGGGCGTCGCTTCCGCACAGCAGCGCGTGCGCATTGGTGCCCTGCAGTGTTTTAGGGTACGACTCTTTGCGGTTGTTTCCCGCGATGCATTGTTGCACTGACAGCACTCACTCATCCAGTCTACAGCACGTTTTGGCACATCTCTGTGATTTGATGTCAAATTTTCGAGCACCCTCGCACAGGGTGCAGAAATTGCAGCCTGTCAGCCTGTTTCACAGCAGCTGAGGTCAAAGCTGTGGCATACGGCTTCAAGCGGATTGTTGACCAGCAATGTTGTAGTCATGCGCAGCTCATCGACCTGCCACAGATGCTCCGGAGATACGGGACAACGCAACATTGGGTGCTGTCTTAGTTGTATAAATTCCAAGGTCGGCGGGTCACGAAGCAAGCACCTGGAAGGCGAAGGAGCTGACGCCGGAGTGCCAGCCGTCGCTGGACAGCACGCCCGGCGCCTCCTGCCGCGGCACCGCCGCCAGCAGCGCCTTTCCGCTTCCGCCGCTGCTTCCGCTGCCCCTGCCGGTCTGCCGCCGCGCTGCCAGCAGGTCCGCGACGTGCGGGTTGACGGCCCGCAAGTGCAGCAGCGGCGCTGCGGCGCCGGTCTGCAGCCGCGTGAGCACGGCGGCAATGCCGAGCACGCCCGCGCCCGCCTCGGCGTGGCCGCTGCGGGATTTGGCCGCCGCCAGCTCCAGCGGCGCCTGGGAGCCCTGTTGCTGTCACACAGATTCGTGGTGAGAATGTTCAAGGTCATGTCGAGACGAGCTCGGATTTGTGCCCAGTGCTTTCCGAGGACGCCGGCGACTGCCTCGGCGTGGCCGCTGCGGGATTTGGCCTCCGCCAGCTCCAGCGACGCCTGGGATACCAACCGTTTCCATGCACAAGGGTTATCTCAGCGACGGCACAGGTTTCGTCGACATAAAATTTGATAAAATTTATGACGTTTTCTCACGGCTTTCCAGGGGTGCCAGCGCCTGCCTCGGTGTGGCCGCTGCACGATTGGGCCGCCGCCGGTCCCAGCAGCACATGAGAGCCCTGGTTTACTTCTGCAAAAACCACTTGGCAGGAACCATTCGGCAAGGCAGCTGATTGGCTATGTCCGAGCAAGGTGTGAGTGCGGCGCCGGCTGGCGCGCTGGCCTCCATCTGCATGCTAGACAGGTGATTGTAAAGACAGCACGATGGCAGAAGGGCTGCGCTTCGCATGGCATCCAAAGCCGCCATTCAAATGCATTTCAGGATGCTATTCTGAAATCTGACGTCTGGATGCCATTGGTTGCATAACCAATCGCCAGCATGCTGCTGCATGGGACTCCAGCAATGCTTCGCTCATGCAACCGCAGCAGCGAACTTTGTTGCTGGTGCTCATGGAAACGACAGCGCTGGCAGCACAGGCCAAGTACAGACACGATATCTCCTCAAACTTGCAGCAGCAGAAAATCATGCACCCCAGGTCAAAGGGTGAAGGGTATAACATCAACCGCGAACCTGCACGACGGCGGCGGCGGCGCCGATCTCGATGGGATCGCCCAGCGGCGTGCCGGTGCCGTGCATCTGCAGGCCGCGCATGTCGTGCGGCGCCAGGTCGCCGGCCTCCAGCGCCGCGCGGATGACATCCTGCTGCGCCGGGCCGTTGGGTGCCGTCAGGCTGCTGGAGCGGCCGTCCTGCAGGGATCCAGAAACACGAAATGTGAGTGTCAGTCATGTATCACTTCCAGGTCGTCATCAAAGCAGCATTGTGGGTGCAAAAACGAATTTGGAGACCTCGGCGAGCGCAGGCTTGGTCACTAGCCTCGCTGGCTAAGCTCGCCTCACAGAACACACTCGTGCGTCCAACGGTGCCCTCCTATAACAACGATTGACGACTCGCCTGGTTGACGGCGGAGCTCTTGAGGAGGCCGCAGCAGCCATCGTCGACTGCGTCTGCAGACTGCAGTAGCAGCACGATGCAGTTCTCCGCTCGCACGTAGCCGTCCGCGGCGCCGTCCAGGGTCTTGCAACGCCCGTCAGGCGCCAGCATGCCTGCAATGCCGACCAGATGCATGCTTGAGACAACTCGAGCTCCGCAACGCAGATTGTTGTGAGTCACCGCTGCTAGTATACAATGGGTAAGTTTGCAGCTCCAACAGACCCAGCATGCCTGCACAGTGAACTTTCACTTCACCACTCAACCAGACATTCAAACTCAACCAGACATTCAAAGTCGCACTGTCAGAAAACCCGCACCTGTGATGGTGAAAGCCGCAGTCTTGGCGGCGCTGAGCGTCAGGTTGACGCCCGCGGATAGGGCCCGCCGCACAGCGCCGGCGCCGATGTCAACGGCGGCGTAGTGCGCGCCGACGAGGGAGGACGAGCAGGCGGTGTCTATGGACACCGCGGCGCCTCGCAGGCCGATGGCGTAGGAGAGGCGCCCTGCCGCCACGCTGGCGGCACCGCCTGCATAGATGAAAAGTTGTGATGTTACGTCGCTAGCTCAGGCCGAAGGTGTAGGACAAGCGCCCCACCGCCACGCTGGCGGCGCCGTCTGCGGAGCAGAAGCAGAAGGGATTTTGTATATTCATATCAACGGCATTTTTGGGGGCCAGCATGTGACAGGCTACGTGGGACATGCGGCGCCACGCTGGCCGCCTGCAAGGAGGTGACGGCGTTTCAGGGATTTTCAAGTACTATCGATTTGCAAGCATCGCTGGATACTGACAGGTGCTCTGCCGCCACGCTGGCGGCACCGTCTGCGGGAGTAGGAGACAGACAGGTGTCGCCAGGAGGTGCCAGGTAGCGCCATAAGCATCTTTGCAAGTGCAGGGCGACCAACAGGCTGCTGCAAGGAGGCAACTGCCACATCCGTGTTGTATGCTGCTTGGGTGCAAGGAGTGGCCAGCTCAGCGCCGCTGCATGGATGGGCAATTGTCCAGAAAGAAAATTTGCAGACGATGTCACAGAACCTAGCTTTTATGTGTGCTGCGCACCTGACGCGGCATACAGGCTGTTGCCCAGGTGCGCGGAAACAGCTGTGTAGTCAATGGTGCCAATGCCGACCATGACCGAGGTGCGCTCGGCGCCGACGTCTGCGGCGGGCGCCCCCGCCAGCGCCGCCGCTGCGTGCTCTAGCAGCAATCGCTGCTGCGCGTCCATGTGCACCGCTTCTGGCCTGCGCAGAATGACAGCGGCTTTTACACCAACATCATTTCGTCCCGTCTGCAAGTGACCTGCTTGCCTTATGTGTCACCGCCCACGACACCATTGGAGCCCGTGCGTCAGGAGTCCGGCGACAAACAGGTCCAGTGGAACACCACCACTGGACCTGCAGATGGCTTGTCCTGGAAACATAGGCCCTTTGACGATCTGCTGCGGCGACAGACAGAGCACTCTGTGGTCATTTGCATAATATGGCCGTCTCACCTCGAGATGTTGAAGGCGGTCGCGTCGAACAGCTCGCAGCCCGCCACGAAGGCGCCGAAGCGCGTCTCCAGACGCACCGAAAATTTCTCGGATGCAAATTCGTCCGCGTCCCAGCGCGCCAGCGGTACCGCGTGGGGCGCGTCGCCAGCGGCAGTGGCAGCAGGAAGCAGCGAGGCCATTGCCGTGATGGCCACCGGCTGACGCCCGCAGTCGTCGCTCTGCAGAAGAAAGCTGGCGTTGATCCAGGGAGTTTGGAATAAATCCATTATTAGACGCAAGCAGCCTGTCACCCTGGCACTCAGAACGAGCATGTCTCATCAACATCTGCCATCAGGATGAACAAGCATTCATCGTGCGAGGTGTGGCAGCTTACGAGCAGGCAGCCTGCTGTACAGCAATGACAGGCGGAAATGACAGGGGTCTCGTGATCCTGAACCTCAGATGAAGAGCACACCGCGAGGCTGCTGGCGGACTCCCAGGACGCAAGGCTGGCGGCGTCAAGCGCCACATCAGCCCGCGGCTGCGCCGCCTCCGCCAGGAATGACGCCAGCGCCGCCGGCGTCGGGTAGTCAAAGGTGACCGTCGCTGGCAGCTCCAGCCCGAAGTGGCTGCTGAGCGCATTGCGTAGCTCGACGGCTCCTGCAGAAGCCAACTTAAATGTCGCTGAACACGCAAATTCTGACTTTCGAGGCCGTATGTTGCTGTGTTCTTGAGATACTTGAAGCACATTCTGCAGTGACGACCTCTGGCAACACTACCCGCAATGGGAACAGACCGAGTCCGTGGAGGTCAACAGCAGACTCCTGAAAACTTATCATGGCAAACCTGGTACAGTTCGCCAGTGAATCCGACAAACGGCAGAAGCTATGCTGTCCTGTCGATCGCTGCAACAGGGATGACATAGCTTTATGTCCGCTGTCGGATTCACAGCGGCAGGTCGCCATATCACTCCAGGTGCACAGGCGGGGCACAGTCCCGACGCTGATGTCACACCTAGGGAGTCGAGACCGGCCTCCATGAGCGGCTGGCCGGGCGCCACCTCGGCGCCCAGGATGCGCGCCGCTGCCGCCAGCACCTCCGGCAACGCGTCCTGCCACAGGCACAAGGATGGCGCCTCTTCATATATGTCTTGCACAGCCGAGTCCTGCTGATGCAGTCTATGACAATGTGGCAGACGATAGAACATCGTGAAGGGACTCACCGCGGGGGCGTCCACGCCTGCTGGAGGCGCGCCGCTCTGCAGCTTCCGCTGCTTCCTGCTCCGCCGCGAGTGCCTCAGCGCTGACTGCTCGAGCTGCTCTTCCGGCCCTGAGACTTCCTCTCTGCCCACGCAACCCGCCAGCTCGCCTGCACCATGTGCAAGACTTTCAGGTGTCAAAAGAGCAAGCGCATACATCTTGCGGCGGCTGTGCGGAACGCATGCAGCTGCGTCACAGTATTTTGCAGCGCTGGCTGCGTCGTGCTGGATGCTGCTGCTGTGACTGCGCCCCCCCTGAAGTGGCACCCGGCTAGTACACCAGGAGGGTGTGGCTTCCCTCCTGGGCCAGTCTTTGCGCACCAGATCAGGAGGTGTGTCCGAGTGGGTCCCCGCAGGCCATGCATATACAAGCCCGCAGACTCAGGCAGAAAGAAACGATTCTGCACCAGCGATATGCGCCGCCAGGGCATTGACGGTGGGGTGGTCGAACGTCACCGTCGCCTGCAGCTCCAGGCCGAACGCCTGGCCGAGCGCATTCCGCAGCTCCACCGCGCCTGCACAGACGCCACTCAACAAAGCTCAGAGTCCCATGACCGCTCAACTGCCTCCCTGTCAGCTCCAGTCCTGGCAGGTTTCCTGACCTAGACGTACGTATCTGGCAAGCGCAAGTCACAATGCTGACGCATACAAGAAATTGAAAAGGCTCACCGAGGGAGTCCAGGCCAGCCTCCATGAGCGGCTGCCGGCGGTCGACCGCCCCGCCCAGAATGGCCGCCGCTGCCGCCGCCACCCGATCTGTGACGTCCGCCAGGCCCGGCGGTGCGGCAACCCGTCTGACGGCGGCCGGCGCGGCCGCGCGTCGCTGCGGGTGCCGTGAAACGCCGCGCCGTTGCCGCGTGCGCAGCTGCACCGTGGCGTCGGCCGCGGGCAGCTGCCGCCGGGCGACGGCAAACTCTTGAAAGAAGAAAGGAGTGTCGGCAGCATCCTGCGGTGACAGCAGAGTGCATGAGTATGACGTGTCTGCATGATGGATTGGCTCCATCACGCCAGTCAAGGTTGCAGACGTAGTCAGATTTAAAACGGAGCCTGCTGTGCAGCGGCATGCAATTCGAGGCCCATTGCCAGCAAGGCGTTCCCTGAAACGGAAAATGGAAATGCTTTAAAAAGCAGCAAACCTGCTTCAGGATGATGCCCCAGTCGGCGGGCACCACCGCGACCTGCACCAGGTGCTTCCCGCTTCCTGCCGCCGCCAGCAGCGCCGCCAGAGCGTCCAGACCCTGCTGCGGCTCCAGCGCTGCCATGCCGGAGCGCCTGCTGCGCGCGATGACCGCCTCTGTGGCCGCCATGCCTGCGGAGATTGTGGCGGTCAGGGATAGGTCAGCACGAAGACGAGCCTTGATAGCCTCGAGGTTGCCATGCGCAAGGGGTCCGGGATCAATGAACGCGTGCATATTGACAACCATGCTGATACATGGATGTCGATAGCAGAGGCTGCAGAGGCTGAACATGAAATTTGAAGCTGTGTGAAACACAGTGGCATTCTAGTCACTTTGGCAGAATGCTGAGCGCACCTGCAGCCCAGGCGCCCCACTGGACCGCCATGCTGACGGTTCCACGAGACGCCTCGGCGCCCGCCCACGCCTCCAGCGCCGCATTCGCGGCCGCGTAGTTGGCCTGGCCTACAGCACGCGCATCAGCACCGGCCTTGTTTGAGCGGCAGTGACCCAGATTTGATGTCGTTTGAGAACATGCCCCTATGCATAGAGCATCACTTCCCACACATGTTGCTGGCATGCTTTTGCTAGCAACTAGCATGCTGCAGGCACCCTGACAAGGTGCCGTGCGCTGACAAGGCACATTGGTGCATTCTAGCAGGTACGAAACTAGTTCAAAGGGGCGTACCAGGCGCGCCAAAGAGGGAGGCTGCGGAGGAGAAGAGCACGGATGCGTCCAGCGGCTGCGCGGCAGACGCGGCGCTGATCGCCATCGTGGACGCCAGCTTCGGCGCAAACACCGCCCTGCATGCGATACATGGCAAGCAGTCGATGAGGTGACTGCATTTTCGAAGTGCATGCGGATGGTGAGATCACACATTGACAGAAGTGTGGACGATAACAGGAGCTCGCCTTTCGCATTGCAGGGTACTTTGTCAGCCGACGTATTGGATCCCTAGTTGTAGTTCTTGTTGCAGGGGCCGAAACACGAAAACTGCGCAACCGTCAGTGCCTAGCGCGCTTGAGGCTTGACGCAATGCACGACAGTCGAACAGCAGGCATTCCGGGATCTGCACTAGAAACAGCTATATTGCTGCGCCTGGCAGGTGTTGCAGAGAGGTGCGCTGGAAATTGCAGATCTGCCATGCTGCTCATGTATGCAGCATGCCACCTGACACCCGCTGCGGTCTGTTTGGGATGACAATTATTGCTATGGCCACCGGACTAGACGCTGAGATTGCAGGGACGAACGATCTGATGATCATGTGAGTATATTTTCGCCTGACGCCTGCGGCTGTCTGTTTGGTGTGACGGCGTTCGCCAAGGTGACACCAAATTTGACGCCGAGATTGAAGGGAGAGTCAGATGTATGATCATGGGAGTTCTCTTTCACCTGACGCCTGCGGCTGTCTGTTTTGGGATGACGGCGTCAGCCAGCATTCCGCCAGAGTTGATGATGCCCTGCGGCGGCGGCTGCCCCTTGCCCGTGCGCATCACCTCCTCCACCTCGGCGCGGCTGCCCGTGTCGCAGCGCGCGATGGTGAGGCAGCCGGCGTAGCGCCCCGCCAGCGCATCCGCCACGATGCCGGTCGGCTCGCCAGACCACCTGCAGTTCAGCAAAGATTTGCATTACGGCCCCAAAAAGTTACGGCAGGTTCAGCTGGGGACGATGAACTCATTCAACTGACACCACGTCTGCCACGTGTCGGTCGGCTGTTAGAACCAGCTGCAGGATTAGAGCGGGGCTTTGCTTCAAAGCTGTTGTTCATGGTAAACAGCCATTTCATCCACTGGCAGCGCGTCCGCCATGGTGCCGGTCGGCTGGCCTGACCACCTGCAATGTGAGCAAAGTAATAATCCACACAAATCCTCATCAGCATGTGGGATCAAGCTTTCTTTCCACCGACATTGCGAAGCCAGAAAGCGTGTCCGCCACAACCACTGTCGGGTTACCGGACCACCCTGCAGAGGGTTGGGCAAGTCTTATATCGCAGCCTGGCCAGCATTAAGGATGGACACCTGCCGGTAAAGCATCGCCGTGAACATCATAACCATAGCAGCATCCTGCGTGACTTTGCAGCAAGACGCTCAGTTCAGTGTCTGAGCGATCTGACCATCCGGCAGCCGTCAGGGTTTGGAATGAACGCATGGCAGGTCCTTTACCGGTCTGACATATGCCATCCAAAGACATCGTGCGGCTTTGGCAGCAGCGGCAAATGCGCCGTCCCAGTCCGTCAGAGCGGTGGCTGACTGCCGGGATGACCACGTTGGACAGGAGCATTCTTTTATATGAACGTCTTCAGAACACAACCCACCGTGCGGAGCGGCCGAGGAGGGTGATGTGGCGGCGGCCCTGCCCTGCAAGCCACTGCGCCGTTATGAGGCCCAAAGAGCCGAGGCCGCCCGTCACGATCCAGCGCCCCTGTTGCAGGGGAGGCAGAGGGTCTGGAGCGAATTCAAGCTGTATGGCGTCAGTGGAGCCAAGCAAACTCTCACTCACGACGCCCTCAGGAGCTGGCTGCACAGGAAGCTGTCGAGCAGTTCTGTGAAATGTGAAGGGTCTGGTCTGGAAATCGCGCATGCAAATCACATTGTGCCAGACGGATCCGAAATTGGCATTACCTGCTCGCCAGAGGGCGGCTCCGCGGCCGGCGGCAGCCGCGTGACGATCTTGCCGACGTGGCGCGCGTGCGAGAACTGCCGCAGCGCGGTGGTGACGTCCGCAAAGGGGTAAGCGAGCGCCTGGATGGGCGCCGCCTGCGCCGCCGCCAGCATGCCCGCCACCCGCGTGAATGCGGCTTGCAGCACCTGCGCGAATGTGGAGATCTCTATGCAAGGCGTTCTGTTGTGAGCAAAGTGAAACTGAGGCACATTGGGCAATGAGCGCCTGGATGGGGCGGCCTGCGCCGCCACCATCATGCCCGCCACCCGCGTGAACGCTGCTTGCAGCATCTGAACACATGCACAGCATGTAAACAGGATCGGAAATGGTAAAGATGAGCTGGATGTCGTCAAGTGCGCCTGAGGTGGGCGGCCTGCGAAGCCGCCATCATGCTCGCCACCCTCGTGAACGCAGCACCCGAACACATATGCACCAACACAGCACCTGAACACATATGCATCTTCAGGTTGAGACAACACTAGTAAGGTTGATTGGCTGAAGGACGCCTGGAAGGGGGTGGTCTGAGCTGCCGCCACCATGCCTGCAACATGCGTGTACGCGGCTTGCAGCAGCCCGCAGGCATGGGCGCGGTTTGCTCGACTGGCTGTAAACGAGTGTGCAGAGTCCGTGCTCAGTGACTTTGCACGAGATCGAAAGTGGTCGTGTGGCTGCTGGCTGGAGTGGTTCAACTTGTTCGCGCTCGAGTGTCATGGAAATGGAATTTGCTTGGTTTTACAGCCAACAAATGCATCGCTGCCATCTTCAAGATTCAAAATGCTGCGCTGCTGACATTTGCAGCATCGAGAACTCGAAGAGGCGCAAACCAGTTGTTGGATACAGGTGACAAACCAGTCGTGGAAAGAATTAGAAATCACATGAGTGTGGATCAGATTGGCGCACCGGTCCAGGCAGCAAGTCGATATGGCCGGTAGAGCTGGTAGCGGACATCACGGCCCTCCTGCGTCTCTTGATCACATCTTGCGAATGTAATCTTTGGATCTCTAAAAACTACCAGGTGACGCACTGGGCCGGGCAGGAAGTCGATGGCGACGAGCTGGTAGCGGACGTCGGGCCGCTCCTGCGCCACGCGGGCGGGGCTCCAGATGTCGCGCTTGCTGATCTCCGCCACCTTGCCGCCGTGCGCCACGCCCGCCAGCGTCGCCGCCACCATGCCGGGCGACGTCAGCGAGTTGAGCACCAGGTCTGCGCCTCCTGTGATGTGAGGTACAGAGCTGTCAGTGTCAGTCTCACCACGCCAGCGATCGCCGCCACCGTGCAGGGCAATGTCAAGAGTTGAGCACTAGGTCCGCGTCGCCTGTATGGCTAAAAGTTCAATGCATCTGTACGAATGATCAGGTTGCCACTGCGATGTCAGCCACGTCCACACCACCTGCTTGAAAGCAAAAGCAAGATTCTGCTGGCGTCATGCAATGTGGCACTTTTGAAACGGGCATTCCATTCGTCAAGAGTTAGGCTTGTGCACAAGAGGTGGCCGGCATTCCTCGACCAGCTGGTGAAGGTGGTGACATTACAGCTGTATTGAGGTGGCAGCGCCTTCGAGAACGGAACAGAGGCCTCAAAGCCTTGAGACAGCAAGCACGGCAAGGACCTGGCCATTTCAGTGAATATTTAGACATATCCGCAGGGGAGGACCGTCACCTCGAGCACCGCAGCCCACAATGTCGACAAAGGCGGTGTCGCGGGAGCCGGCTGCCGTGGCGACGCCCATGCCACGCAGGAAGGCGCGCTTGGCGGCGCTGCCGGCAGTGGCCGAAACTTGCGACCCCATCGCCTGGCAGACCTGCACAGCCGCCAGGCCGACGCCGCCGGTGCCGGCGTGCACCAGCACCTGCGGCAGATGCGACAATGAGAAATCTGAAAATACCCTGCTCTGCTCATACATGCGTCCTGCTTGTTTGACTCGTGCTTGGTAACTCTGCCCGCTGCCCCACAGCTCCTCATGTGGACAACCAGTTGCTGCTTTGAAGTTTTCAAAGCCTGAGTCTGACATACACTGCTTACCTTCTTGCCGGCCATTGTCGGCAGGTCCGCGGCAAACGCCGCGTGCACGGTGCAGTAGACCGTCGGTGCGGTGGCGCCCGCCTCGAAGCCCAGTTGCGGCGGGAGGTGCACCATCAGGTCGGCCGGCACGATGACGGAGGTGCCCAGGCAGCCGGGCGCAATGCCGAAGACGGCGTCGCCCACCCGTTTGTCGGTCACCCCTGTAAGACATCGCTGAAGGATCAGAATTCTGCAAATGTTTCGTTTCGGTTTTGCACGAGTGCCTCGCCCGGGCAGCCGGGCGCTGTGCCAAATACGGCGTCGCCCAGCTGCTTGTCGGTTACGCCTGCAGTGGAGCATTGCGGAGAAATGCTGACAAATTCTAGGTTGTGTTCCAGACCAAGTTCTGCATGTGGTGCTGCTATCGACGACGTGGGTAGCTGACCAGAGGTCCTGATCCCCATGAGAGAAGCCACGTCAACTTTCGCTCCACAAATGCCCACCTAGGCGAGGGTGAGTCCTCAATATGCAGCAATGTGACGAGCATGTTTGAGGTGGTCGTTCAGCGCGCACCTGGGCCAACGGCGGCCACAACGCCGGCGCAGTCGCCGCCCGGATCCCCGGGGTCGCCGGGGTACATGCCCAGGATGTTGAGCACGTCGCGGAAGTTGAGCCCCACCGCGCGCACCGACACCTGACGCAGGCGCTGACGTTCAAATGCCAATAATGGATCGATTGATTTCGTCTAACTCAGATTTGAAAGTCCAGCCTGTTGTTGGCATCAAAGACACCCACCAACAGGTTGCGCCAACGCCAGGGCAGGCAAGGTTGGAGCTCAGACACTTTCTTCATCAGTCCGGTTGGCACAGCAGCCATCAGAGTAAAACCTGGAATGGTCATGATTGCTCCTGCCTCCCAGCTCCCCGACACAACAGTGGTGCATACTGTACCGGTGCGACGAGTCAGTACAAAAACTGCCGGGTTTCTGTGAATTGCATCGCTCTTAGCTGCCAAAACGAACTGTCACCCGAATCAGTGATGCCCACCTTGATCTCTCCGGGTCGCGGCTCCTGCTGTGCCAGCGGCACGAATCTGAGGTCCGCCAGCGCGCCGCGGGGGCAGGGCAGCAGCCGCGCGCCGCCGGGGAAGCCGGAAGCGGCGCTGCGCAGTAGGCGCGCCAGGTAGCGGGCGCCGCCGGCTGCCGCCTCCCCAAACGCCCCGGCACCCTGTGCACACAGTGTGAACCGTTATCTGCATCTGAATGGGCTGAGGCAGTGCTGTAGCATGCCGGAAAGGGGTGCGCTGTGATATACCATGGAGCAGTTGTGCCAATGCTCGATGCCATTCTCAACTGCAGCGGCCCATAGGAACAGAAGCGCACCTTGGTGCTGCCGCTCAGCAGGACGGCCGGCGGCGTGCTGCTTCCAATGTCCAGGCCGCTGATGCCGGCGCCGGGGAACTCGTTGGCCGCCACCTTTGCCAACGCCGCGAGGGCCGCGCCCGCGACGGCAGTTGCACCACCTTGCTGCCGGCCGGCAGCCAGAAGCGGTTGGAAGGCGCCCCGCGTCGTCAGGCGCAGGCTGCTGGAAGCAGGGGAAGCTGCGGACCGCCGCTGCAGCAGCTCCAGGCCGTGCAGGGTGGCTTGTGCGGCGGACGGCGCCGCTGATCCGGAAGCCGCGCTGAAGTCGGCGTGCAGTGCCGACTTTGACGCCAGAGCCGCCTGCTGCCGAGCCGCAGAAGACCCGCTGAGGAGAGATCCGCTGGCCGTTGCATGCCAGCTGTGGCCGCCAGCCGGGCCGAACGCCGGCTGCGAGGAGGTGCCGCTGTTGGCTGCCTGCCACTGCACCTCATACACGACGCCCGCGCCTGCCGGGGCCTGCTGGGGCTGCGCCGCCGCCGCCGCGCCTGCCGCCGGCTGCGCTGCAGGCATCTCCTTGATGGTGAGATCGCCCAGCTCGAACCGCGCCGCCTCGCCTGGCGCTGTTGCCGCCAGCTTGAAGCTGCACCGCATGCTGCCGTCTGGCCGCGTCGGCGTTGCCGCCTCGGGGATTGCCAGGGGGTGAAGGTTCCCCGCGACTGGCGCCTGAGCCAAAACTAGGCAGCTGAGCCCGGTGGGTACCCGCGTGAACTGCGCCGCTGCTGCGCCGGCTGCTGCTGCGGCGGCCGACAGGTGCAGCGTGCTGTCCATGGCCGCGGGATGCAGGAAGTAGCCCGAGGCGCCGGAAGCCGCCACCGCCAGGCTTGCAGAGACGCTGCCGCTGCAGCCTGCTGACCGATGCCTGTTCAATGTGCGCGCCGCCGCAGCATGGTATCTAATCACCGTATGCAGCTCTGCAGCACTCAGAGAAGTACCGGGCCGCCCACCATGTTGTTTGAGCAGCATCGAGGACAACTGAACCCGCCGCTCCTCTCAGTGCTTCCCCGTCGGCAGTGCCACATGCCCCTTTGTTGCAACGCTCTGTGCAGACATCAGCCAATTGCCTCAATCAGGCATGTATTTGAAGCAACCGAACTGTCTGTGCTTGAACCCACCTGAGCCTGGAGTGACGACACCGCCAGCAGCGCGCCCGTCAGGCCGGCGGCGCCCTCCGTGTGTCCGTAGCACGACTTGACGGACGCCAGTGCCACCCTGTGGCCGCCGCCGCGGACACCGCCGCCGCTGCCGCCGCCGCCGTATGTGGATTGTGATCCCGTCAGCGCCTGTCCCAGGGCGCCGACCTCGATGGGGTCGCCCAGCGGCGTGCCGGTTCCGTGCACCGCCACCAAGCCCACCTCGCTCGGCTCCAGGACTGCGCGCTCAGACAGATACAGATCAGATTCAAATTTGCACTCAGACCCTTAAGACGCCAAGCCTCTAATTGCCCCAACTGCGACGGTCGCCGGCACTTCAGCCGTGAGTTCCGCTGCATCGATGTGCACCGGCAGTCAGCGCAAGGAATCGAAGATGCACATTTCGTGGAAAGATGACCTTCTGCAGGTGCCCGGCTCCAAGTGTACAGTTCGAACCCTGTGCAGCAGGCTGCGCTCTGCGCGGAGGACTCTTCTGTGGAGCTTGCACTTGCAGTTGCACCGCTTCTCTCGAACAGTCGTATTGCGCACCTGCGGCGGCCAGGGCCACAGAGATGAGGGCGCTCTGGGAGGGGCCGTTGGGTGCCGTCAGGCTGCTGGACCGGCCGTCCTGGTTGACGGCGCTGCCGCGCATGACGGCCAACCCGGAACTGTTTCCGCCTTCCGTTGCGCCGTCGTGCGCGGCGGGCTTGAGCACGATGGAGACGCAGCCCTCGCCGCGGCCGTAGCCGTCGGCGGCGGCGTCGAAGGTGCGGCAGCGCCCCACCGGCGACAGCGCCTGCAGCAGACGCACGTGCAACTCGGTAGGTCTCGTGCATCGCCGTGCAAACAGACCACTCCGTACTGATTTGAAAAGCCAACATCTGCAACATCTTCACGCCGTCACCAACAAACAGGCTGCCAACAATGGCAGCCTGCAGCCTGGCTGAAGGTCGTGGAGGTATTGCAGCATGTTGCAGCACTGATGGCCAGCTTGAACCGAGTCAGCGGCAACACTTTGTGCTGAAACTCTTCAACCAGAGAGAGGGAACATGCAGTTGGCTGAGCCATGTCATGCCGCCCTCAACATCCTGCTTGAATACTCGTACACATGCAGAATGTAAGTCAACAGCACAAGCAGAGCACTTGGGATGCAGCTTGAAAAAAATAAAGACAAATACCTGCAGCTGGCAGATGCCGGCCATGGTGCCCTCCAGCAGAATCAGAAATACGCCCGCCGCAACGGCGGCGCCCGCCTCGCCGGCCGCCAGCCCGGCATTCGCCAGGTGCGCCGCCACCAGCGACGAGGAGCAGGCGGTGTGGGTCGCCAGGCAGGGACCTGAAGGTAAGTACATTCAGGTGGAATCATCGAATGAAGGCTACCGATTCCGCTGGAAGCATGTGTGGCTTCGCTTCCCTACCGATGCGCCGCAACCCGCAAGGGGCTGGCGATGTTTGTCGCCAGGCAGGGGCCTGCGAATTGAAGGCCTTTTGGGGGTCAAGACACCGGGGTAAAGACACCGCTCGTCACAAACAGGCGCTGGTTGCCCAGCCATTGCAACCGCGATAGTTGGAGCAAATCAATTACATTCTCACCTTTTCCCAGAGCTTAGTGCCTGTCCCAGTTTCACATCCAGAGGTCGAAGAGTGGCAAGGAAAATTGGTTGGATGCCCTTGCCAACTGGCGCCATTTGGAGGCAGGCTATGATGCAGGGCACACGCAAACTAGGGCAGTATTTCTGTGTAAAGATTTAGCTTGAGCGGCAGGTGCCCCAGGGATGGCTCCTGCACGTTTTTATGACAATGCTGCTAAAACAAAGCGGGTGTGGAATGTTGGGGAGCGCCGCACCTGTCAAACCGAAGGTGTAGGACAGGCGGCCGACCAGGAAGTCCATACCGTTGCCAGTAGACACCGCCGGCCCCACCTTCACGCCCAGACCTGCGCGAGGCAGGTTACGAGTTCGGGTGTTGCGCATCCGGTCTCATCGAGGCTGCGTCAGTCACAGGCAAGATGGTTCTCAGCAGTTTTGGATGGAGATGCTCTGGAAATGGCAGCATACAGCAGTGAGAAAGTTCCCGAGGCAGACATTCACGCAATTTTCTGACGTCAAAGTCCGTTAGTAGAATCTCACGGCTGCGCCTGATCCTCTGATGCGATCAGTGCCAGCGCAAGGTGACGTTTCTCACGGTGTTTTCTGACAAAGACCCAGGCTGGAAAGGCCACACACTTGTCATGTACTGGATGTACTCCATGTGCATGACGCCCACATAGACGCCAGTGGCCGCCCCCGTGGCGCCGGCGGCGGTGCTGTTGGCGTCCGCCAGCGCCGCGCCGGTCTGCTCCAGCAGGACGCGTGACTGCGGGTCCATCAGCGACGCCTCGTTTGCGGAGAGTCTGCGCGGTGACGGCTCGAGTCTCAGTTCCGACATTGAGTGCGACGTGCTACCAGCACCCTGCCCATTTCATCTGGCACGTGCTGGAATTCAATTGACATGTATCATGCTGAAGACTTCTGCTGAAGAAACAAGCTTAAACCAGCTGTTGTTTAGAGGCAGTGACAGCCACAAGAACACACACCTGAAGGCGTCGGCGTCAAAGGCGTCGACCGCGGTCAGGAAGCCCGCGTACCGGACGTACATCTTGTCCGTCGCCACATCCGGCGCGTACGCCCTCTCCAGGTCCCAGCGCTCCAGCGGCACCGCGGACTGTAAGGGTCAATAATGAAATACACAATTCTGGCATAATGACACAACTTCAGCCTGGCCATCCAACGCCTCCACGTCTCTGCTGTTGACGACAATCTCCCGGCAGGCGGAACACCATCACAAGCGGCACTTGTATCTCGGGCAGACAGGTTTGTGGCGTCTGTCTGGAGCACTTGCCTGGATGTCGTCGCCCACCAGGGCGCTGGCCCAGAAGCCGGGGGCGCCTGCGGTAGCCGGGAAGGCGGAAGCGGAGGAAGTTGCCGCTGGGCCGGCGCGCCCGGAGTATGTGCACGACACGCCCACGATTTCGGACACGGCGGCGCCAGCATCGCTGTAGGCGCTGCTGCCGCTGCTGCTCCACGACGCTGGTCCTGTGCAGGAGAGAAAGGCTTAGAGATCGTCGTCAGGTGCAATGATCTTGTTTCAGCCTGTGATCTCGGACACTGCGGCGCCGGCTCGCTGTAGGCGCTGCCGCCGCTGTTGCTCCACGTCGCAGGTTCTGTGAGTGATTAAGGGGCTCAGGCTTGTTGTCCGCGCGAAATTTGCTGAATCTCAGCTTCAGTGCCAGACGCGGCGCGCTGGCTTCGCTGTAGGCTGCTCCATGACGCCGGTCCTGTGCAAGAAAATGCAAGTTTTCAGCATGACGCTGTTTCATTTCTGGCGCCGGCGTCGCTGTTGTCGTCACTGCCGCCGCTGCTCCATTAGGCCCTGTGCTGATATATAGGACTTCGTGGTGGCACACAAGGCGATGACAGAACACAATCACTTCTCGACAGCTTGAAGTTAATGCGCTGGTGCCTTGCTGGGCTGGAGCGGCATGTGGGCGGAGCTGCGTGCGCCGACAGCATGCCGTCAGGCTCACACACCGCCTTTTGGAGCCAGATCTTCTCATGGAAGAGGTGGGCCCGAAGAAGCAATCTGGTCACCCGGGCCACACAGCTCAGGCAGCCATGCCTACAGCCCACCAAAGTCTCAACATGTGCTCACCCACGCGGCTGACAATCGCTGGGCCCATGGCGCTTGCGACGTGACCCGTCAGCGCCTCAACCGTAGGGTAGTCCAGGATAGCCGTCGCCGGCAGCTCGATGCCGAAGGCCGCATTGAGCGCATTGCGCAGCTCCACAGCGCCTGCATGCACACGTGGGCATTGTGGTCAAAATCAGGAGCAGCCAGTTTGCGATCTCTGTCAAAAGTTTCATCGAAAACCACAGGCCTGCATCACGCATGGACAGTCGCCTCGTGGCGGATTGCGCAGCTGTTGAGCGGCGGTGATGGACGTCTTGGACCCATACAGATGCAAGAGAACAGCGTGAGGCGGTCAGGAGTCTGCAGGTCTGCTGGGGAATGTGCACTGCTCACCCAAAGAGTCGAGGCCGGCCTCCATGAGCGGCTGGCTGGAGTCCACTGCGGCAGCGCCCAGCACATCGCGCACCGCAGCCTCGATGGTGGCCCTGCCAGCATTGGCGTCGCAGGCAGCCTCAGGATGGGAGTCTCGTGCACACAACAAGCATCGCTCCAGCTGTCACAGCAGCCAGGCAGCAGCCGATGTTTGCCGCTGACAAGTGAACCCTCAACCGCTCAGACCTTCATCTTCCACTGACAAGCGAGACCTCAATACCACCAGACCTTCATGCAGAAGAGGTTTGCATGACTCTGAAAAGTACCTGATGCTGCCAAGGTCGGCTGCTGGCGCAGCGCTGACGACATCTCCCGCCGCCTCTGCCACTGCCGGAGCTGCCTCCGTGTGGGTGGCTATGAAATTGGCCAGCGCAGAGACCGTGGGGAAGTCAAAGGTGACGGTCGGCGGCAGCTCCACGCCAAATCGGGTCATCAGTGCATTGCGCAGCTCCACGGCGCCTGCCGGCACCAACAACAAACTTCGGCTGCGGTGTTGGTGTGCTTTCACTGTGAAGGTGAGGAAATCGGACAATTCAACAGTAGCATTCCGCAGCTGCGTGGACAGTCCGCTAGAGAAGAGTGCTTGCGACCGCCCAGGACGCTGCCGCAACAGAACTCTGGCTCCAGCAAGCACCCGTCCTCAGGGGCATACCGCAGTTGCAGCAATGCATGTGCCGTCGCTCGTACAACAGCAGGAATGGAGGCACATGGCTGCTTTCACATTCGCAAGTGGCATCGTTTTTGAGCCACAGCAAAAGACAGCTGCAGCACCTAGCGAGTCCAAGCCGGCCTCCATGAGCGGCTGGTCAGCGCTAGCGCCGGCCCCCAGAACGTCCCGAGCCGCCGCCAGGACGCCGGCAGTCACCTCCGCCAGCTGGTCGGAACCGCCAGCCGCCTGGCGCGCGGTGCCAGCCGCCCTGTGTCAGAGGTAACATGCGGTCAACTTGCACGTTCTCTACCGGTTTGATTGCTTACTGCTTTGCGCAATGTCCTAATTATGTATGATAGGACCGCGCAAACTACTGGAACGAGCGGCAACATTTTGGCAGCAGTGTGCCCACATTCACCTGTTGGCGGCAGGCCTCGGGCCCCTGCGGCCGCGGTGGCCCTTTGCCCTGCGAGCGGCCGGCGCCGCTGTGCCTGCCGCCAGCAGCGGGGCGGTCGCGGCGGCTGCAGACGCTGGACGCAGGAAGTCGCCCAGGAAGGCAGCCGGAAGGTTGGGCGACGCCTTGGCGAGGCGGTCCCACAGGAACACATTCCCTGCAGCAAACAGAAGTGCGACTCTCTTGATGACCTATCTTCCACTCGGCAACCTGACATACCCAGGTGTCGGTAGACAGCAACATGAGAATTGCCGATGTAATCAACGCTGCAGTGCCTGCGGCTTTTCCAGCCGAATCAACGAGGCACATGTAGAGACAGGAAGTGCAATCACTCGGTGCAAGTGTTTTCTGGTTGCGTCAATAATCGCATGCTTACCGATGATGACGGGCTGCGGTGGCGGGTGCACCAGCGCCGGCGCGGTGGCGGCGGCCAGCACCGCCCCCAGGACTGCCAGACCGGTCTCTGGCGGCAGCAGCCCCAAGCCCTGGCGCTCCATGCGGCCGACGAAGCCCGGGACCCGCTGCGCCATGCCGCCGCCGCCCCAGGCGCCCCACTGCACCGCCGTGCCCGGCCGCCCCGTGGCCTGCAGAAGAGATATTTGACCTGACCTGGAATTGGCGGGAGACGTTGCAAGGAGGCCGGAGCCAGACTTTGTGAGAACACAGCACCATGGCACAGTCAGGCCGGACGACACCACAAATCCCTGAGACTGCGAACCTGAACACGACTTGCTACACGTTCCTGTCACTGCACAGGCCTTGCACAACTAGCAATTTAAGAGAGGCTGGCGGCCACCGGCGCAGAAACTTGCTGCGGTGACCATGTGCCAACGCTTCAAATGCCGCAGGCTTGACTTGCGCTATGGATCAAGGGTTTGAATATACACGTGTTGAGCGAGATTGCCAGAGATGAAGCTTTGCGGTGTGTCTCGCCTGCAGCGAGGCGGCGTGCGCGTCCAGAGTGCCGTTCGCGGCCGCGTACACGCCCTGGCCGCCGGAGCCGCTGAACGCCGCCAGGCTGGAGAACAGGTTGAGAGTCACCAGCGGCGCCGCCGTGGTGCGGTCCAGAAGTGCCTCTGCGCCCACGACTTTGCCGCCGAATTCCGTCCGCAGCCCCGACAAATTGATGTTGGAGATGACGGCGGAATCCAGGACGGCGCCCGCATGCATGACGCCGGTGAGCAGGCGGCAGGAAGTCGGGGAAGTAGTAAAAGCTGCCTCCTCGGCGGCGGACACGTCGGCGCGCACGGTGGTGATGCACGCGTCGGCCCTGCAGGTTCAGCGACAATCTCAGAACTGCCAGCCTTCATCAATGGCAGAAAATGAGACGGCGCTGCTGCCGTCATCGGCGTGCAGGCGGGTGCTGCCATGTTGTTGGCTGCATGTACGGAAAACTTGTGTTTTCCTGCATCATACATGTAGGATGGGACAGCATTGCAAGCAGCATGGGCAAACTGAGTGCAGAAGCGCAACCAGTCTGCGGGTGGAAGCGGTCCAGCCACACAGGCGACACCTCCGCCCTTGCAATGCTGCCAACCCAGGCTTATGCGCTGCCTCGTGACAGGTCAGGCCTCGATTACATGCGCGCAGTTCAATATTCGCGTACCTGTAGGAGACCAGCGGCGAGTCGGCGGGGAAGCGCCCGGAGCGGCCCAGCAACACGATGTCCCGCGCGCCGTGCGCCGCAAGCCACTGCGCCACCAGCGAGCCGACCGCGCCGGTGCCACCTGTAAGCGTTTGAAGACTGCTGCTCAACCTCTTGGTCCAACTGTTGTTTGACACAATTATCTTCAGTACATTTGGGGTCATCCCAGGGCTTTGATGCGGCCGTGCATGCGCCGCCACAGCACCGTTTGCAGCTGTCGCGTCCAGCGGAGCGCCATGGTATGACAGCTGCACGCAGTCGAGAAACCACCATTTCTGCTGGTACTTTCTCTTTCAACTTAAGACTCGTTCGAAGGTCAGTGCGCACCGGTCACGAGGATGCGGCCCCCAAATGCGGCGCTGTCTGCTGCGCTGGTCGCTGCTGCCGCTCGGTGCCGCGCTGTGAGGCGCGGCGCCAGCCACGCGCCGGCCGACAGGCTCTGGCCGTGCGCATCAGCTGAGGGCCGCGATGACACGTCTGCAGCCTGGGACCTAGCTGCTGGCAAAGCCGCCGATTCTTCCAGGAAGCTGAAAGCCGTTGCTGGCGCCTCTGCGGCAGCCACCCGCAGCATCGCTGCCAGGGCACGGCCGCCGCTGCGGTGTTTTCCGGCGGTGGCAATGGGAGAGGGTGTGGTCTGGGATAGGACGGCATCGCCGCGGCTCTGCAGCTGCAGCGATGCCGGGTTGGCGGCCATGCGGCGCTGCAGGGTGGCTGCCTGCGCCGCCGCCAGCCTGGCTGACGCGCCGACAGATCCAGAGCTCGACAGCACATCCTGCACGAAAGCAGCGAGAGAGCGTGTCATCACATTGCGGACACCATAAGGTCTTTTGGGGCATCGATCTGCCATCAAGTTGAAGTTAGATGCAGGGGTGACTGCGCGGCCTGTGCCTTTAGCAAGTGTGTGGACCGATCCATGTTCAGTGTTGCAAGTTCCTTCATGGCTTACCTGGGAGACGAGCCTGCCGCTGCGGTCCCGTGTCGTCAGCACAGCACATGTATGGCGAAGAAGCGGCATGGCGATTGCAGCCGCGGCTGCCGGAGCTGCGGCCTGCCACTGCACCTCGTACATGACGCAGCGCCTGTCCTCCGCCTCAGCTGCCGCAGCGCCGGCAGCCGCTGCCGGCTGCAGCGCGGTGCTGGACACCACCTTGGCCTGAGCAGCACAGTAGGGTGTCATAAAGCATCACTTGAATCCTCACTCGGCTCACGTGGGGTTAAAGGTACACTCGGTGACTGACGATTGCGCCCTCGTTGCTTTAAGACCACGCGTCTCATACTGCTTGGTCACGGCGACAGTGGCGAAGCTGAAACCTTCTGAATAGCAGCAGGAGGTGTCAATGTGCTCAGTTGCCGCCGTGACCAAGATGATACCTTTGAGGCTGAACAAACCCACCCCTGTCCACTGCAAAGCCCACAAGGTACAAATCACACCTGGAGGCCGGACAGCTGCATGGCGGCGCCGCCGGCCACGCCCAGCAGCGCATGGCCAGTGGCAATGCTGCCGTCCGCCGCCGTCGGCGCGCGCACGCCGACCGCCCAGCCGCCGGCGCGTCCGCCGGGCGCCGCCAACAGCGCGCCCATGCCCGCCACCACCCTGCTCGATTTGGTTACAGCTATTTTGGCTGTGCAGGTCTGACCTCGGGAGACGAACTTGGAACGTTATGCTGATCCTCTGGTTCGTGACGGCGCTGGCATGGCAGCTGGCAACCAGCATGCCCAGTCGAAGAAGCTGATAGCCGGGTGTCCGGATTCATGTATGTAATTCAGCTGCTTGCGAATTGTACTCATCTGAGTGGCTACAGCGTGAGCAGTTGCATCGTCATGCGGCCTGGTACCTGGTGGCGGCCGCACCGCCCTCTGCTGCTGACTCGATCGGCTGCTGCAGGCCGGAGACAGGGCCCAGCTGCATGCAGTTGTCCGTCACTGCGGGGTGGGCAATGTAGCCGGAGCCCTTGGGCACGACGAAGTCGATGGCGCCTGCAGGCATGAGGGAACCGTCAAGGATGTCTCCATGAGAGAACCGTCAAGGATGTCTCCATGAGCAGATCGCATGACAGCATTACCCTGCTGATGACGGACAGTCAAAGGTTCTGCAAAAATTACCTGCGAGAGATGCATCGGTGAGCATGACGCCAGAATCAAAGCCATGTACCTGTGAGGTAGGTGTGTGGTGCCGATGCAGCCAGTGGCAGCAGCTGCCCCAGCGCCGAGCGCCGCCGAGGCAGCAGCTTTGGCGCGCTGCTGCCGTCCACGAGCATGTTGGACACTGACGCCCGCAGGCATGCCTGGCGGCCTGCACATGTGCACAGTATGAAGTGTGTTGGCAGTAAGCTCTGTTGAACGTCAAGCTGCTTCAATTGCAAGAGAGCAGACAAAAACAAAGATCCCATGCTGCCTTCAGATGCGTTTTTCATGATGCGTGCCAGACATGGACCAATTGGGCAGCTGCAGACCGTTCAGCTGTATGAATTTTGAGGTGCCACACACCTGCGGTCTGGCTCAGCTCGATGCTGCCGGTCGAGCTGTTCACGGCGCATCGCAGCATGGCGCCTGCGGCGCCGCCACTGCCCAACAGGACCGGCGCCGGGATGGCGGCCGCCGTCAGCGCAAAGCTGCTGCTTCCTGCTTCCAGCTGTTCGTCGGGCTGCAGCGCCCGCGCCGCCGCCAGCGCCGCCTCGAACATCGCGGCGCCGGGCAGGATGGGCCGCCCGGCCACGAGGTGGTCGCTGAGGTAGGCCAGCGCGGCAACTGCCAGGTTGACCTCGAAGCTGCAGGTGCAGGCAGTCGGATCTCTGTACGGGCACAGGCAGTCCTCCTACCGCTTGCTTGTTGCATCATGCATTAGCAGGCTAGACAGATCAGCACCATGCACCTGAGTCATGCCGCCCAGGAACTTGGCAGCTTGCATGAATCAGGCATGCACGACTGCAAAGCGATTTACGATAGGACGTGGCAACTCTCACATCGCAGGTCTCCACATGACAGGATCGGAAACGACGATCGGAGCTGCAATGTGCGCTGCGTGCAGCTCCAGATGCCGACTCTTCTAGTCACACCCGCAGAATGTGTTGCTCTCATGGCTGAACTGCAAAAATTCTACAGGAAGAGTTTCGTGCCTGCATGTGGCGTCACCCCGCTTGCCGGGCAACGCCGCCGCCAGCATGATATGCCGCGCCGGCAGCGGCCACTGCCGCGACGCACGCCAGGGCAGCGTCTGCTGGACGCCTGCCGCGGGCGAACGCAGCGCCGGCGGCGCGGTGAACAGGCCATGCGCGTTGACGCCGCTCATGCCGAAGGAGGAGGCGCCAGCGGCGCGGCCCTCGTCGCCGCTGGCCAGCACGCCAGTCTCCTGCAAACGGCATATTCTGTGTCGAATGAATCCTGTGACAATTTTACGAAGCTCCTGGAGGACGAATGTGACGTCTGCATCAGCCTTGAGGTGCCAATGCTGCCTAACAGCACATTGTCCCAGCTGGCTGCAGAGCTAAAGCCAGATGTGGGCAGCAGACCAGGCCGGACAAGTGCAGAGGGCTATGCCAGAGAAGAGCAGCAGATTGACGCCAGACAAGAGCAGCAGAGTGACCTTTGTAACGCACCCGCGGGATGATGGGCGTCACGCGGCAGGACGCCTTCCAGTCTGACAGCGCCGCAGAGACATAGGGGTTGAGCGAGCGCGCGTGCATGACGGGCGGCGCCGCACGCGCCTGCACCGCCAGCACCGCCAGCAGCGCGCCGTGGATGCCGGCGGCGCCCTCTGTGTGCCCGTAGCACGCCTTGACGGAGCCTGCAATATGTGGACACAATATAGCAAAAAAGGAAAGGAAACGAATAGATGCAGCAGCACAATGGGCTGCGTGCGAAAACGTTGTTTATGTCTCCGCATGCCCGCAGCACGCCTTGACGGAGCCTGGACGGGGTGCGATTGTGCCGATTCTCCACCAAGCAGATATTGTGCAGAGAAATGATCAGGGACGGCGGCGGGCGTGTGCTTTTGGTCATGCAGCTTTTGGTGCCCATGGCACGCATCGACAGAGCCTGCAGCATTTCGAAAGGCTGGCAATGCCATGCAACAGCACAGGCGCTACCACAAGCCAGAAGCCTGGGATGCTGCAGTGCACGGCTTCGCAGTCACAGGGCCACATCCAACAGCGGCCTGCGAGGTCGCCACTTAACTGCAGCCACGAAGCCGGCCTGCTTCTTGCCAGGTGCAGTTGAGGCCACCATACCGAGGCCGACTAAACACCGCCAATTGAGGTTAGTACGCACCGAGGGTGACGCGGGTCGCCTGGCCTCGCGGCATCGCCAGGCCCTGCCCCAGGGCGCCCACCTCGATGGGGTCGCCCAGCGGCGTGCCCGTGCCGTGCACGCTGACAAAGCCCACGTCCTGCGGCCGCAGCCGCGCCACCTGCGCACGGGCAGCGAAGACAATTCGGGTCTCGGCATTTCTGCAGGCGCAGCTGCCACATAATAGAACTGATAAGTGTGGCTGCACACCGGCACGTCCGCAGTCAGCAGCAATGCCCGCTTGCAGGAGCGCCTGGGACAACAATAGCAATGCTGCAGTAGAATCACATAAGCGGCTTGTCTTTGCAGACAAGGCGTGCAGGAGGCTGGCGTCACCTGCAGCGCCGTCTTGATGAGCGTGGTCTGAGCGGGGCCGTTTGGCGCCGTGAGGCCGCTGGAACGGCCCGCCTGGTTGTATGCCGAACCTGCGGGGCGCGCGACAAATGAGTGAATTCCAGTTCAGCCAGACGAAGGGGCAACTTGCTAGTGATATCATCAAAGTGCAGTGGCAGCGCATGTGCCCCATTCTGAGAATGTGATCAGGAACAAAACCAATGTATAGCCTGACTGGCTACTGCGCACACCTTGCAGGACCGCCAGGGGCGGGGCTGCAGCTGTGGTGGCTGAGCCGGAGGCGCGCAGCACAAACACGACGCAGCCCTCGCCGCGGCCGTACCCGTCGGCATCGGCGTCGAAGGTCTTGGACCTGTGTGAGATGCCAACTGAGCCATTGAGGAGGCAATCTCAGCAGGCCAGCTTGCTGAATGCCTGAACTGGCTCTATTCAACTTGACAGTGTCCCTGATATGCGAAACACGTACAATCAGTCGCGATGCCTGGCTACGCTGGTATACCTGCTGAGCGCGAGCGAAAGCTGTTGCTGACTTCCTCAGCAGGACAACAGCGCAGCCAGGCAAGTCAGATTCTCCGACAAAGTCAGAAGGCTCTTTGGTTGGTATCGCACGCAACGCTGGCAGTGCTAACATGTGCCTCTCCATGTCACCTCTCCTGTGTACCTTTTTCTTTGGCCTCACCTGCCAGTCGGAGACAGGGCGCCAAGCGCCGCCATGTGGATGGAGGTGTCCGGCACCAGCATCAGGTTGACGCCCGCGGCGACGGACGCCCGCGCCTCCCCATTGGCCAGCCCCGTTGCCGCCAGGTGGGTCGCCACCATGGACGACGAGCACGCCGTGTCCATGCCAATGCATGGCCCTGCAGGGCGGAAAGGAACATTGTTGGAGGGAATGCGCTCGCGTGTTGAGGGTCAGGGGGCCACCTGCACTTCTGGCCAGTGTCTTAGAATGTGACAGCGGATGACCCGAAAAAAGTGGTTGAAGGCTGACCTGCTGTGTCACAACCTGTCACGGTCTCCAGAAGAATATATAGTTCAAAAGGCTCGTCGGAAAACCGCACCTTGAAAGCCGAAGGTGTAGGAGACGCGGCCGATGAGGAAGTTCATGCCGCTGCCCGTGAGCACGTGTACCGAGGACGGCACCGCCAGCTGCTCCAACAGCAGCTGGTACTCCTGCCACACGCAGCCTATGTACACGCCCGTGGCCGCCGCCGGCACTTCCGCGCCCGCCGCCAGTGCATCCTGCGGAACGCATTTACTTATTAGTGGGCTCAAGGCTCCAGCAGCAGCTGGTACTCCTGCCATACGCAGCCTATGTACACGCCTGTGGCCGCGGCCGGCACCTCCACACGCGGCTGACAGCGCGTCCTGCAGCCGGACGAATGAAAAGTGAAAGCGTCCGCCACATGCAGCCTATGTACATGCCCGTGCCCCCGCCGCTGGCACCTCCACGCCCACCGTCAGCGCGCCTGCAGAACACAATCAGTCGATTAGTACCCGTGCTTAATTGCACAAGGCTGCTTATCATGAGTAAGATGTACATGCCCCCGCCAAAACCTCCACACCCGCATTCTCATGCGATGCCAACTGCTGCATGGCCGTCAACTGTTGCATGGCCGCACATCACCTTCGATGTCAGCATCTGGTCGTTGGCAGCATCGAATGAGGGGGACACAACCATGCGGTCAGTCCCATGAAGGTCATGCACACAGCATCCAAAGGCTGATCATTTATGGAATGTCTGGCGACATGGTGCGCAAATCTAAATACCTATGGTCGTCGGAAAGGGTTTTGGAAAGCATTCGAGCTCATCGATATGACATCCGCCCTAAACCGCGACCACACTGTAGGGCCGCATGTGCCCAGGCCATAACGCATCTGCAGACTTACCTGGCGGGCTGCAGCGACCTGCTGCAGCAGTGTGCGGGCCTGGGGGAGTTTCGTACCCTCATCGTCACTTCAAAACACCGTTCGCTGCAGGACGTGACGACTTCCACATACCTGACGGGCTGATGCGACCTGCTGCAGCAGGGTGCGGGCCTGGGGGTCCAGCGCCACGGCTTCGGCGCGCGCCAGGCGGAAGGCGGCGGCGTCAAAGCCCGCAACGTCGTCCGCAAACGCCGCCAGCCGCAGCATGTTGGACGCCGCTGAGGCGACAGGGAGATGGATGAGCATCACAGAAGCATTGCGACATGACCAGTGCATTGTGAAATTGGAATTGCAGCAGTGTTTCCATCATCGTCTGCAATCATCACCTTCTGGCTCCACTGCCAACCACGAGGTCAAACAGTGAGTCTCAGCTTGGGCGCGACTGCGGCGATGTGGAGGTTTCGCATCCTCCATGATCAACATTTAGGGTCGTTGGTCCTGTTTCCAACAGCCAGCTCGTTTTCACCTGCTTCGGCGGGGGCTCCGGGCAGCTCGGGGTCCCAGCGCTGCAGCGGCGCTGTGCTGACCAAGTCCCGCTCCCGGAACATGCACTCCGTGAAACCTGCGTCGATGAAGCACGGTTTGGCTCATCTGGGAGTGGCAACAGCAAGGCCGCACACAGATTACACCTTGTCCGATATTACAAAAGCTTCCAGGCATCTGTGACGTCAGTCCAGAGTTGATGAAAGCGGTCTCACAGGAACAGCACCGGAATCGTTCGCATATTCCAGCCACAACGCACCTTCGCCGTCAGTGGCAGAGGAAGCGAGTGTGTTGGAGACGCCCACGACGTCGGTTGTCAGCGGCACCATGGACGGCGCACCCAGCCCCGCCACAGGTCTGGCCATGCTCGCCAGCGGCAGTTGCTGTAGGCAGACGCAATGAGAGCAATAAAACCAATCAGACTTCTGGCGGTCACTCCCAGCTGCTGTGCTTTGATTGCTCATGGTGACACGGCGGAGACTGCCAGGCAGGGAGCAGCCTGGCACTTTGATCTGAGGCTGTGGCCTTCATCCAGCTTGTACAAAGTTCTCGGACATTGTCACTGTGCCCGCACACCCGCATACGGTCAACGCTGCTCGCACCTGGACAGCAGGAGTGACGTTGCCGGCAATGTAGGCCGCCAGCGCCGATGTCGTCGGGTGGTCGAAGGTGGCGGTCGCTGGCAGATCGATGCCGAACTTCGCATTGACGCTGTTTCGCAGCTCCACGGCGCCTGCAGTACACAGTGTCAAAAGCACATTGGTATCATGGCCAAGACCTCGCGAGGATCTGCTGTCTTGCACATGCAGCATGTCAGTGAAGCGCACGCAAGACATAGGACCACGCAAGACAGAGGTCCAGCCGTTCAGATGTAGCCGTAAACTGTCGAGCAAATGCCAGCCTCGGCAGATGTGTCAGGCGCACCAATGGAGTCGAGGCCAGCCTCCATGAGTGGCTGGTCCGGCTCTACCTCGAAGCCCACCAGGTCGTTCACAATATCCTGTCGCACAGCAGGATGCATGAGAGGATCAACATTCAAACGAGCGTGCTCATCTGACGGCTGCCATGGAGCATGACGAGTGATAGCTGTGCTGCTCCACGCGAGATGTGCTTCCACTCCAGACCAACAGCGACCTCTTGCCATGAAGGCTCGGAACATAATCCGAATGTTCATTGGAGCGGGCCTTCGCAGATGTCGTGCTGCTGGTCTGGGTGTGACACTCGCCTACATGTTTGTACATCAGATGCACCGCAAAGGCCCAACGAGTCAATTGAGGGGCAAAGTAAGTGTTATCACTTACCTGCAGCTGCGCCAGGATGGCGGCGGTGGAAGGCGCCGCGCTGTGCAGCACCACCTCGTGGCTGCCGTCGCCGAACCGCGCCATGTCTGCCGCCGGCTCCGGCGCGGTCTTGGAGGCGATGAAGGCGGCCAGGGAAACAATGGTAGGGTAGTCAAAGGTGGCGGTCGCCGGCAGGTCCAGGCCAAATGCGGCCGACACGCTGTTGCGCAGCTCCACGGCACCTGTGAATGCAGCGAACACATTGGTATGTTGGTGATGGAATGGAAAGAGCAGATCGTTCAATGATAACGTGCTTTGTGCCATGCCCAGAATGTTCAATGGGGTCCCTGACCTATGTGACAAACCACCTCTGAACGCCGCGCTCTCAATCTGTACATATGAAAGTCTGCGCACCGATGGAATCGAGGCCGGCCTCCATGAGTGGCATGTCGGCTGCCACAGGGAAGCCCAGCAGCTCATCAACCGCGAGCTGCAGCCGCCGCTGCACGTCCTGCGCCGCTGCCGCCGACGCGGCCTGCTGCGCCGCCGCCGCCCTGGTGTCGTACTGCCAGGCGTCGTCGTCGGCAGCAGCTGTCGATTCAGCAGGAGCCATGCGGGCGGCGACAAAGGCGGCCAGCGCGGCAACTGTTGGGTGGTCGAAGGTGGCGGTCGCCGGCAGCTCCGTGCCGAACTTGGCTGAGACTGCGTTGCGCAGTTCCACAGCACCTGCAGAATCTCAAATATGGCGCCTGAATTCCAAGGATCTGCATGTGCAGCAGCGTTGACTGGGTGACTTCCCACTTGATTGGGGTTGTTTCCGCCGCATGGTGATGAAGCAGCTGGCTGAGATGCAAATGCAATGAAAGAGCAGCTGAAGCAGTCACTGCTGTTGGGCACAGAAACGCGCACCAATGGAGTCGAGGCCGGCCTCCATTAGCGGCTGGTCGACCGGCACGTCTTCCCCCAGCAGCTCGTTCACCACCAGCTGCAGCTCCTGTGCAAGAGACGTGGCGATTGCATCTCGGGGGCACTTCAATGATAAGAGCTGTTACACCATGCATTCCACAGCGCATGTGCCTAAATTGCACAGATGTAGAGGGCTGAGGATCTGTGCAGCAGGTTCTACAAACTTTGAAACGGCATATTTTGCTCGGCACCATCAGAATGGCGGTGGCGTCAGGGCCGGCCAGAGACGCCGCCCGCAGCAAAGGCGCCGACGCTGGGGCGGCCGCCGGAGCTGTGGCCTTCATCTTTGCCGCCGAGGCCTCAAAGTCGGGCTTGCGGATGATGCCGTCGCTGACGCCCAGAACCACAGACTGGCGGCCCAGCAGCGGCGGCGCGGCGACGGCGCTGCCGGCGACGAGCACGCTGTCAAAGCCCTGCGCCCGCAGCAGGTCCTGCCAGCTGTTGCGGCTGATCAGTGGCGAGCCTGCATGCAGAAACGCAATCAACATCCAGCTTTCTCAAAGGTATCTTTCGCGGGTCAGCAGGGATGATCCCATCCCGGTAGGACAGGTTCAAATCTTCCATCGTTCGAACCCTCCCCACGAATGACCGAGACTGAGACGAGATGCCCAAATCGTCGCTTCAAACTCTTAGAGGCAGGAAAACGGATGAACGTCGATTCCTGAAAGCAATTTCATCAAGAAGGTATCCACCTGGCATGCGCCACTGGGGGTCGTCGTACAGCCACCAGCCGTCGGTCAGGCCGAAAGTGAGCGTCAGGAAGTCTGTCTTGGCCGTCAGCTCGTTGGCGATGATGATGCCGCCCTGGCGCAGCAGCGCCTGCAGACAGGGGCACACAGGTACTGAGTTCGGGGAACATCCTGCAGCGTCCTTTCTGACAGCGGGACTGTAGTGTCACACAGCCAATTCCCAATGACCAGGCTGGTAAAGAACGGGCCGCAGCTCGGCTTGCCCGCGGTATCAGCCTAATGCGCCTGGTTCGTGGCTGTGTGATACATACTCATCGGATCTGCAATTGCAATGCGCAGGAACAGGGACGACTGCGCCTTAGCTCCGCATAAGGCAGTCCGCATTCGTGCATTCGGACAGCGCGGCAAAAACAGCTCAGCAAGTGATCAACACTGCACACCTTGCAGTTCAGCAGGGTGTTGGACATGTTGCGGGTGGCGTGCAGCACGTTCGTGGCAAAGATGATGTCGAAGCTGCCGACGCCCTCCGCCGACACATCCTTCTCCACGTCCAGCACCTGCAGCGCATGTAGGCAGCGCATTCGAATGTGGCTCGACTTGAGTGCATATGGTGCTTCTCTGATCGGCTTGCTCGAGTGCAGAGCAGAGCAGGTCAGGATGATGCATTGCTGCATTGAAGGCGACAGCGGAACTGCGCAGCCTGGCACGGAGTATCCATGCACAGTAGGCAGTCCAAGCCCTGTCCTGCAAGCAAGGCAGCTCTGCAAGTCCAGCCATGCACCTCCATGCAGCTTGATGGAATCTGGGGCTCGAAGAACAACACAGGGAGGACGGGCCAGCAAGGTGTCGCACCTTGAAGCGGGCGAAGGGGTACGTGGGGCCGTACGTCTTGCGCCCGTAGCCCACCAGCTGCGCCGAAATGTCCGTGTACAGAAAGTCCACGTGTTCCGCCAGATTTCCGCCGTCCGCCGCCGCCAGCGCCGCCATGACGACCGCCGAGGTGCCGCCGGAGCCGGAGCCGATTTCGACGATACGCACTTTCTGGCCAGGGTTTAGCGCCGGCAGCAGCGCGCGCACGCGGTCGGTCAAGGCGCCGGCCAGCTGCTCGTTGAAAGGCGCCGACAGCGTCGGGTTCTTATAGATGGGCTCAACGAGGTGGGGGGAGCCGCCCGGGAACATCACCTCCGCAATGTCCACCACGCCTGTGCACAAAACCGTCTGTTTGACGTTTAGGGTTTGGGTTTCAGCTGTATGTTTTTGGTATCTGCCTTTGCCAGAATGGATTCACACATAGGTGGCTGCAGCACAGCAGCTGTACCAGGGGGTCCAACCTGTGCTGTGGCGCCTGCAGGTCACGATCGTCATTCTTCCAGGATGCAAGCAAACACACAGTAGTCCTTGGACAGTCCTTCAAGATAGGGACTTGCCTGTCAGAACGCGGGGCAGGGCCTCCATGCACGCCCAGACGAGGATGATGCTCGAGGCGATGTCCCGTGCGGGGCCCGCCTCCAGCTCTGCCTTTGTTTCTGCCACGCTCGCCAGCCACTGCCGCGTCTCCTCACTGGCAACAGCGGCGGTGGCGACGACCGCGCCGTTCTCGCCAACCTTCAGGAAGGCTGCAGGGCAGCAAGTGACGCCGAGTCAAGATCCAGCTGCCGCACTGACCGCTGTCTCGCCTTGGTTAAGACTGGGAACACGCTTGCTGACCATCGTTGCATTCTGTGAAATTTACAGCAGAAGGATATCTGTTGATGTTGTCACAGACACCCCAACATACATGATGGACGTCTATTGCAAAATCATGTGCACAAGACTCATCTGAAACAGAAAGAGGCACACCTGCGCGCTGCAGCATGGCGAGCATCTCCTCGCTGAAGCGCGAATATGCAGGCACAACGACAGCTGCCAGGTCCGCGCGGGTGCAGGCGGCGCCGGGCGCCATGAAGAACCCCAGCGCCTGCATCGCGCGTAGCAGCAGCAGCGGCATCCAGGCCTCGAAGACCACCACCGCGTCGTCAAATCCGGGCAGCAGATCGTTCCGCAGCGGCAGTGACCTGCAAGTTTGAATGCCCACCCTCACTACAGTCGATGGTGATTTGCAAAGAACCTGCCGACCTCAGGCATTGCGCTTAAAACACGGTAGCAAGTGCGGCTTGCTGATTGGCACATGTGCTGGTCTAGATAAGCAGGTGCTGGAGCGCGATTCTGTGTTGGCAATTCTCGTCAATTCTCGTCAGGCAACAGCCACTGGGCAAGGCATCTGCTCCTCACGAGCTGGCCTCACCTGAAGCTGGACAGCAGCTGCTCTGTCGGTAGCGGCAGCGTCGCCGCCAGCCGCAAGCGCGGCACCGCGGCGGCCGCCGCCGGCAGGACGACTCCGTCACTGGCGCCGACCACCACCGTCTGCCGCGACAGCAGCCGCGGGCGGCCGCCGAGATTGCCGGCGGGCTGCGCGCTGACGAAACCCTGCTCCGCCATGAGCGCCACCCAACCCTCTCTGTGGTGATAGAACACAGGGTTGAGCCAACGCCTGGCTGATGCCAATTGAGCATCGGACAACAGTTCGGTAACGTTCGAGCCGTCAGCAACCTATATGGATATTAACACGGGCTCGACACCCACATAGCAGGGCACGTGTCTCAGGCGGACAGGTTGGGTGCAGACGGGACGGACACTGATTCTGCTCTCGTGGCCTTTGAAGAAGTCAAGGACGGAATATGTGACACCCATACTCAAGAAGTTGCCAGACGCTGCCTCATCGCAGGAACCATGCGATGCAGCAGGCGTGGCTACCTGCTGAGCAGTGGTGCGCCGGGAATGCGACGCTTGGCGTCATCGAACAGCCACCATCCGTCCGTGAGGCCGAAGGTGAGCGTCAGGAAGTCCGTCTTTGCCGTCAGCTCGTTGGCGATCAGCAACCCGCCCTTGCGCAGCAGCACCTGTCCACATACCACACAGCACATCCCGACGATCAGCAACAATCCAAAGTCTTGACAACCTTTCACGAACGCGCCCGCTGGGCAGCTTGACCTTTGACAGCAGCAGTGCTAAAGTGTGATATGAAACTGTTCATGGGCACGCTGCATTTTACATTGTTCTCGTTGAGCCGCGCGTCCTCTGCATGAATACAATGATTGCTCCCACAATGTGCCTCCGTCCAAGAGAGGGGTTCGTGTGCTGCTGCTGCTGAGTTTCGTGTGCTGCTGAAAAACTTTGGCAGCGCACCTTGCTGTGCGCGAGGGTGTTGCCCATATTGCGCGTCGCGTGCAGCACATTGGTGGCGAAGACGATGTCGCAGGATCCCACCTCGTAGCCCTGCAATCAACGCAAATCGCCATACATTAGTCCTTGATGGCCTTGACAACAACAGAGCGGCATCTTAATGGCAACAACGACCTCACAGGAGCCAGCCTCGTAGCCCTGCATTCCAATGCAGTATCGGCATCAGTCTGCTGGCAGTTCTCAAAGGGGAACCGGCATGACATGCCGCCAGGTTGCAAGCGCTCGTTGACATGTGCATCAATGCTCCGTTCGAAAACTGGTGTGCTCGCCTGCAGCATTGCAAGGGCAGCGCATCAAGCTATGGCAGTGTGACAGCAGGAGCACCGGCTGCGCTGCCATTGCTTGCTGGCATGCTGGCAGGCTGCGGTGGCAACTACTGCACGAATGTCAAGACAACCCACAGCGCAACACCCGTTGCCGCAAGTCGAGGCGTGATGCTGCACAGCTTTCGCATGGCGCATTGCACCCCTTGTCATCACCCTTGTTGTCACAATATCCTCGGACTCGCCTGGGCCTCCACGTGACGCTCCACATCCAGCAGCCGGAACCTGGCGTACGGGTGCGCCGGGCCGTACGTCTTGCGCCCGTACGCCACCAGCTGTGGCGAAATGTCCGTGTACACAAACTCCAGGCGGTCGAGCAGACCCTCCAGGAATTCCGCATCCGCTGGCGCCGCGGCGCCGTTGTCAGCCGCCGCGGCCGCCTCGGTTCTGATTCCTGCCGCCGCGCCGCCTCCCGCTGCCGACAGCGCCGCCAGGACAACCGCGGAGGTGCCGCCGGAGCCGGAGCCGATCTCCACGATGCGGATCTTCTCCCCCGGCCGCAGGCTCGGCAGCCGCCGCCGGCAGTGCGCCAGCACGATGCTCGCCAGCTGCTCGTTGAAGGGCGCCGACAGATTTGGGTCCTTGTAGATGGGCTCCACGAGGTGCGGCGAGCCGCCGGGGAACATCACCTCCGGCACCTTGACCTCGCCTGCAGTCGCCATCAGATGCTTCGCTTGCGCACATAGGCCGTATGCAGCAGCCTGATACAAGTTTGACGGCAGTATTAACCTGGTGCGTTCCGCTATGCATTCGCAAAGAGTTTCAGATCGGGCAGTGGGGTAAATAGCACCACAACATGGTTGATTCATTGCGCCGCTCCCACCTGTGAGGATGCGGGGCAAGGCCTCCATGCACGCCCGGATGAGTAGAATGTTCGACCGCAGCTGCGGCACGATGTCTGCCGCCAGGCGCTCGGCCGTTGCCGGCAGCTGCTGCAGAGCTGCCGAAGTTGCTGGACTGTCGACCCCCGGCGTTGCTGTGAAGCCGCCAGCCGTGTCCGTCGTAAGGAAGCCCGCTGCCACGAGAACCGCCAGCAGCTCTGACGCCAGGCGGTCGTGGGTTGGCGCCACCTGCAGACACATTTAGACCACTGCCTTTCTGAATCGGAAGCTGAGTTCTGTTAGGCATGTGTTCCGGTGGAGCAGGCAGTGCAGCCAGCAGTGGTATGACTGAAAAATGAAGTGGAACGTGCAAGAATCAGGCACTGCTACAGCCTGCCATGACAGCTCACCTTCTGCATGATGCTGGCCTTTGTTTGCGAGGCGCCAGCGTCGCAGAAGAAGCCCAGCTGCTGGAAGGCGGACAGCAGCAGGTGGCGGCACCACGCCTCAAACTGGTCGACCGCCGCGTCGAAATTTGGCGGCAAGTTGTTCCGCAACGGCGCCGACGCAATCTGCATGGGCACCGACCAGTTCAGGTCTGGTGAAATGTTGTTGTCGTTTTGTGCTGCAGATGCGCATAAACTCAGGATGCAGCACTGCCACAGCATACACTACTGCTGTTCATATCAAAGACACTCCTGTTGTCTACTCAGGAGACAAGCCATGCATGTTTGCTGTCGTCGGCAGCCGCTGATACTACTTCGGGCTGGTATGCTGCAGCGCAAGCGACGGAGATCACGATACTGTGCCCTTTTCGAAGCCAGGCAGCACAGCATGATGGCCCCGCCGCTAGATGCTGCAGCGAAAGTGCTCGTAGTGCTCAAAAACATGCGGCAGGGTTGAAGATGTTGGACAGGAGATGTGAAGCCGCACCTGCTGTAGAAACTCCGAAGACAGCGGCGGCATGGTGTCCTGCAGCATTCGCGGCGGTGGCGGCGGGTCCACAAAGGACGTGTCAAATTCTGGGACGGCGATCGCAGCAGATGCTCTCGCTGGCACCGCTGATGGTGCCGGCGGCGGGGCCGCCGCTGCCGTTGCGGCGTTGAGCGGCCGTGCTTGCACGCCGGCGATGCCCGGCATGCTGCTTCCTGCTTCCTTGCCGCCGCCGTCGCCGCAGTGGATGCTGTGGCTGCTGACGACGGAGCCGTCATCACCCACTGACGACAGCTGCACGCCGACAAATGACTCGCCGGCGGGCAGCGGACTAGGCGCGGCATACGCGCCAACGGCAGTGGACACCAGGAATGTGGTGTCGCCGGCGGCGCGGGCGGCGGCGCCTGCATGAATCGCCGCGTCGCCCACAGCGGGGTGGACATCGTAGCCGCTGCTGGCGTGGCAGCGGGCGTCGATGCCGGCCGCCACTGCCTGTCGGCGGCTGGCGACCCCTATGGCGCCGACTGCCAGCAGCAGCAGCGCCAGGCGGGCTGCGAGGCTGTCAGCTGGTGCCGCTGCATCCGCCGTGGCCGCCTGCACGCTTGTCTTTGTGCCTGCCCGGCTGCCGGAAGCCGGCGCTGCCATGAAATGTGCCGTCAGGTGCACCGTCTGGCGCACGGACGTGGCTGCTGCGGTGTGCAGCCGGGCCGCGCCGCTGCGGAGGTCGATCACGCAGGCCACGGCGAGAGCGGCAGCTGCGGAGTTGCTTCCTGCTGCCATGTTCGGCAGCAGCAGCGGCGACGACATTGCGGCATTGGAGACCGCCGCCGCGGCACCGCCCGGCAGATCGGCGGCGGTGCCGAGGAGCTTGCCCGCGGCCGAAGCCATCTCCAGCATGCAGGTGGCTGGCGCGATGAGGCGACCCTGTCGGATGAGAGACCACTATTCAGCATGACTTCGACGAGCTCTTCATCAACATCTGGAAGACACGGTACCAGCCTATTGGCAGCAGACTGCTGCAATGAGGGGGCACCACAGCGGCTTGACGGTCAGCATTAGGTCGTAGCGACCTGAGCTCTTCCTACGAAAGGGAAACAAGCCAGTGGCTAAACTTGGCTGGAATTGATCCAGTATCATTGCGCACCTGAATGCGGTGCTCGCGCAAGTATGCCAGCGCAGGCCGCGGCAGCAGCGCCTGAACCTCCACCGCGCCGTTGCCGCTCAGTCGGACGCTGCTGAGCAGCGGGTGGCAAGTCGCCTGCAGCACAGGAGCGAATTTGGTCAAAGAACAGTCAAGGAAGAGTGACAATCATTAGGACTAATGTGATCGGTCAATTGGTCTTTGATGCTGGCAGCAGGCTGTACTACACACAGCTGCAGAGGCCAACTGACCTCTGGGATGCCGCGCTATGTGTACGCCAGGCTGCTGCCGCAGAATCGCTGTGCCAAAGCATCAGCGTTGATGAGTCACCCCGTGCTCGTGGCAAACCAAATCACTGCAGTATGGAGAGAACAACGCAGTGTACCTGGTACCAGAAGCGCGCCCGCTGCCAGACCATCATGTGCTCCGTAGTGAGCGCCGCCGGCGCTGTCGGCGCGCCCGCCACCAGGTGCGAGTTGGTGCCCTGGTAGGCGAAGGAGCTGACGCCGGCCCTGCAGCATAAAGAATAGCCGCGACGTCAACGCATCTCTGCAGATGTAGCATGGCTCCTAATACACTGGGGCACTGCACAGAGGCAAACTCCCCATGTTCACACAAAAGGGCATGCTGGTGACTGCGCACCTGGCATCGTCAGACAGCGGCATCGCCGTCGGCTGCCGCCGCGCCAGCCAGCCGCGGCGGCCGCGGCTGCTGGACGCGATGCTCTCCACGTAGGGGTTGAGTGCCCGCAGGTGCAGGAAGGGGGACGCGACTGTGCGCCGCAGCCGCGCCGCCAGGGCCGCCAGGCCAACGGCACCGGCAGCGGGCTCGGTGTGCGCAAGCGACGACTTTGCTGCCGCGAGCTCCAAAGGCGAAGCTGCATGAGACAGTACTGGGTCAGGCCAGGCAGGCATGGCGAGATGTTGGCTTGAGAGCCCCTCAGATTGTGTGCGGCTCGGTGTAATCGAGCGACGACTTTGCCGCCGCGGGCTCCAGCGGCGTGGCTGCATGAAGTTGGATCAGCTGAGCATGGCTCCAGGATTTCTGACAGCATTGTGAATCTTATGTCGAAGCACCGCTGCGACTGCACATTGGCAGTTTCAGGCGCAGGTAGAGCAAACATCGGAAAGCGTGTGGAAGATCAAGGTTTGCACCAGTCAGGTTCGTCACATTCTTCAACAGCATGGTTTGCTGCAATGGAGCGTAAAATTCCTGACTGGCACTGCCACAGCAAGTTGGACGCCGAGCGCAAGCTCCCGCTTGGTTCCTGAGCAACCCCAGCGTGGTTGCACATGCACAGAATCACACGTACACAGAGCCACACTTCCAGAGCAGCTGCTGGTGGTGTGATATGATGACACGTATCAATTGTCACCTGTGGATTCGCCAGCGCCTGCTGGCGGCTGCAACACTGCAAACGCGGCGCCGACCTCTATGGGGTCGCCCAGCGAGGTGCCGGTGCCATGCATTTCCAGTGCCGCGATGCAAGACGGCTGCACCTCGCCAGCGGCCAGCGCGGCGCGAATGACCTGGCGGCAAAGATATCAGTCAGCGTTGAGCTGTGCACATCTGGCACTCCATTTTCTGCATCCTGTACTGCATCTCCACTTCTGTTTTCTGCTGCCGCGCAGCTGGAGCATTTACTCCTTAGGAATTGGAATCGGAAGCACGAGCAAAGATGCCAAAAGTCAAGGAGAGAGGCCCACCTGCTGCTGGGAGGGGCCATTGGGCGCCGTCAGGCTGCTGGAGCGCCCGTCCTGATTGACCGCCGTGCCGTGGATGACAATGGCGTTCTGCACTGCGGCCAGGGGCTGCGACAGCATCGCCTGCAGCACATCGTGCTCCACCGCCTCCAGCAGGTGAACCTGCGGCATGCACATGATTTTGTCATTTTCGCTAGTGGGTGCGCCTACCTTTGCGACAGGATGTGATCTGGAGACCTGATTCTCATCCATACAAGATCAACATGCCAGCAATAACGTAAGAAAGGAGATGGAGGAAGACGCTCACCACGCAGGCCTCGCCGCGGACGTAGCCGTCTGCAGAGGCGTCCAGAGTCTTGCAGCGGCCGTCGGCGGTCAGCATGCCGGCTTTGGCGAGCACCGCCGTCGTCTCCGCGCGCATTGTGAGGTTCACGCCAGCCACCAGCGCCCTGCACTCAGATGACAACACTCGAAGTCGATGATGATCAATTGTAAGAAACTGTCAGAAGTTGGCGACGCTGGTAATCCTGAGAGGTGTAATGTCTTGTAGCAGCAAAACCACTGCCTACCGCGACCTCGTCAACCACTGCCAGCTGCTGTGCCATCTGATTGCAGAGAATGATGATGCTCTGACTGCAGTAGTCCTGGCGGACAACTTGACACCCAAGGAGCATTGCGGCATATGTTGATTGCCTGCTGAAGCGAATCAGTCTCAAGCACAAGCGCCGCACCGAGATCGGGCAGTGGACAGGATCCGGTGGCGAAGATGTGGGCGCTGAAGATGGAAAGCATGGTACAAATTTCTCCGGCAGAAACACAAAAAAAATGCAAAGAAAAGAGGCGAACCTGGGGCAGGCAGTGGACAGGAAGCTAGTGGCGGAGACGTGGGCGCCGACGAGGGAGGAGGAGCAGGCGGTGTCGATGGACAGCGACGGCCCCTTCAGCCCCAGCGTGAAGCTGATGCGCCCGCACACCACGCTGCGGCAGGGGCAAGGGGATCAGCAGCGTCAGATTTTAGCTGACTTCTGGGGGGACTGCTGGCATCTGACATGGGCTGGACAGTCAAACACATCTAGATCTGGTCCTAGGTCCCCAGATGCAAATCTGCCATGCTGGAGTCTGGGCCTGCCATTGGGCGGTCAGCGGGCCGCACCTGAGGGTGCCGGAGGTCGCGGTGTAGGCGCTCATGCCCATGTGCGCGCAGTTCAGGTAGTACTCTGTGTAGGAGATGCCCACCGCCACGCTCACCTGCTTTGCCTGGTCGCCTGCGTGACCATGCAGGATCGTGTGCTTCAAATCGGTTGTGTTTCGGCGCTGGTGTTTCGCAGTCCATTATTGCTCTTGTTTCCTGGCATCATGCTTCCCGACTCCGAAGTAGCAAGCGGTTGGGAGACTTGAGGTCATGTAGGTACATCAGTATGTCGAGTAAGATACCACAGAAAGCTCACCTGTCAGATCGCGAGGCAGCGCGTGCTGCAGGGCCTCGTGCGTGCCCTCCAGCAGCAGACGCTGCTGCGCGTCCATTGCAGCGGCCTCCGGACCGGCCACGTTGAAAAACGCAGCATCGAACATCTCCGCATTTTGCACGAAGCTGCCGAAGCGCTTGTTGGGCTGCGCCGCCTCGTTCCAGCCGATGTCCACATCCCACCTTCGGCGTGGGCAGCGTGATTGTGTTATCCGCGGTCAGTGCATCCGCCGAGCCACGATACAGATCCCCTCATAGCATGCCAGATTCCCTTGGTTCAGTCTTCGGCCAGGACCGCAGCGCTGGGGCACGGCGCGAGGCCTGCGGCGCCGCTCGCATGTGCGTGCACGCGCCATTACCATTTGTTGATACAAAAGCTTGGATCAAGGGTGATTCGCGCTCACCTGGAAGGCGGCACGGTGACACAGGCGTCACCGGAGGCGCCCGCAGCCGGTCCCCGCTGCGCCGTGCTCGTGAGCAGGACCTGGAATGTGGGTCCCGTCGGCACGGCAGGAGCTGTGGGCTGCGCCAACAGTGGTAGCTCCGCTTCATCCTGGCTGCTGCTCTCCAGAAACTCATCGAAGTCGCTGTCGTCCAAGCCGTAGCCCGCCATGGCAGCAAGCTAGGCTAGGAGGTGCTGGCTGCTGGCTGGGCCGCTGCCGCGCTGAAGTCAAAGGGGTTCGCCGCGGCGGCGCGCGTGTGCAGCTGTCTGTGATCCCCAGGCAGGCCACGGATGTTTCTCCCGTACACCTGCAACATCACGCTGCGGCATCAGCGCATATGCAACACCTCGATGGGGACTACAGGTGTGGGGCTGCCATCAGGCTCGACACTCACCAGTCCATAGTCACGCGAACGGCTCGAAGACTGACGCTTGAGATCTCTTTTTCTCACAGGAATGCATTGCAAGGCTTGGAAGGGGTTGCAGCGGCGATAGTGACCCGACTCTCTGTCTTCAGCACCCCGGCAATGCGGCCGCGGCTCGCAGGCGCAGCTGCTTTATTGGTTGAGGCCGATCGCAAAGTCTTTAACAACAATTCAAAAAGTCACGGTATGCAGTCAGACGCGCAAAGGTGCACCTGATGCGACGCAACTCTCCGCGTTTGCGCGAGGCCTTTGGACGGCAGACCGGAGACATGCGGCTGTGCACGGAAAGCAGAACCGATAAAGAGTATCAAACAAGCTAACGGAACTTTGCGGATGCTGTGCCAATCCCAATGCCCACCTGATGTGCGCAGCAGCTGTTGAACGCTGCGGTTCCTATGCGTGCGGCGTTTTGTCTGATACACCGCCTCGGCAAGGCGTCAGAAGCGTTGGCAGGCCTTAGCTACTGTTGACGGGCCCCTCCAAGGCTGCCCCCCAGGCTCGCAGCGGCCAAACTTCTGTCAAAAGCCTTGGCAATCGCTTGTTTTCCTCGGCAGATCTTGCCACCTGTGTTCGACGTGGCGATTCAGTGAAGAGCTACTACGGGAGCTATGCTAGGCAGAATAAAGGCTTTATTCAGTGATTAAACGTAGGCTTAGCAGATTGGCTGTCACCTAATGACGGTGTGCTGCATGATTGAAAGTGACCAGCAAAATTTGCACAGAGAAGTCGTTTGCGCCGCGCGATTAGCCTTGCGCGCGGCGGCTCGATGCCCAACCAAGGCTACGCGTAAGGCTGCCATCCGCTGCCGTGCAAATCTCAGCCTCTTCGTGGTGGTGCTTCCATCTGGGCGTGACAGCCAAGGGAAGCTGCCTGAATGCCGCTGGAAATTGGAGCAGCCGCCTGTCATGCTTCTTCAAAACAAAACTGAGGACCAGCCACGATGAACGGCGCCTACGGGCTGCACGGCCCGGCATATGAAGACCTTTCGACGCCACCTGGGTCTCGTTTGTTCATCGTCTGCGGCAAGGCTGCCGATGTGCGTGGCTTTCCTTCTCAATGATGCATGTTCGGGCTGCGTTTTCCCATCGCCAGCGCTAGTTTCAGGTAGCGTGAGCATGGGTCGTCGACGCACGGTGCCGTGACGCCCCGAGTAGCTGCGCTCGGCGAATTTGTCGATGGTCTGGCGATGCCCCGATACATTGCATTGCATCATAAAAGCTCTGCGCATCATGCGCGTCGTGCTGCAGACGTCAGATTAAATTCCGAAAGTCAACCAGCTTTGGCATGCGGATTTTATCCCAGGAAGAGCTGCTGGTGGATGCGTTTCAACCGTACGGGCGGCTGCAGAGCGTCAAGGTGCTTCGCGACAAGGGAGGTGAGCGGTGAAGGGGCTATGTAGGGCGACGTATGTTGTACAGTGCTGACACAAGCCTGGTCCGGGTGCCTGCAGTCGTGATGCGGGCTCTTCATAGCTTGTGTGTTGCCCATGCAGTGGCGTATGCAAAGTACGATAGGGCCAGCTCGGCAGCGGCGGCGCAGGAGCACCTGCATGAGACGGTGCTGAGCGACGGCCGCACCAAGCTGAAAGTCATGCTGGCGGAGGCGCCGCACAGCAGGTGAGCGATGAAGTGGTCAGCCATGAGGTGGCTGCTTGTGCCGCATCCTGACCTCTGCCGTGTCCTCGCGAAATCCATGCAGCATTGCCAAGTGTGCCTTCAACCTCGCTGCAGGCGCACGTCCGGCCACCGGTCTGGCGGCGACCTGGAGGCCGCCACCGACCCTGACAACATCCCCCAGCGCTCGCGCCTGTTCATCGTCGTCCCCAAGAACGCCGACGCCAGCCTCATCCAGGTAATGCGAGGTTGCAGAGTCCTGCTGCTGTGCGTTTGGCGTGATTTCCAAATTCGGCATGGCATACTCGTATGTTCTATCAACATGATTGGACGCCACCTCCTGCACCTGACACTTTGCAGCGTCAGCTGCTGCATGAGCGGTCGTCGTGCGGTGTGCATGCGCAGGAGGAGATGGGGCGGTGGCCGGACCTGCAATACTGCAAGACGGACCTGATCGCGGCCAAGGGCGTGGTGTTCTGCAAGTTTGCGCGCTCCTCCTCGGCGCTGCGCGCACTGGAGGCAGTCACCGAGAACGGCATGGTGCGCTTGCTTTACTGGGTCTTGGAACGATGTTCTCTTCGGATCTGTTTTTTTGTCGCCAAACTGCAGCCATGAGCAATACGCACAGCACGGATGCACACGCCGAGTGCCTGTTTCTTCTGAACAAGAAGATGTATGGGCACATATGCATGACTCAACCTCGTTGTTGTGCAGCTGGCGGGGTACAAGGTCAAGTGCATGCTGGCGGAGCCCAAGGGCAAGCGCGGGCGCGCCGACAGCGGCGGCGGCAGCCTCGACAACGGGCCCACATGGCAGGTATGTTAGTGTTGTCTGCTACAAAGTAGGGCCGGTGCCTGACGACCTCCTCCAGTGCGTCAGCCATCTCTCTGTAAGTTTACACGAGATCGTGCCACATGCCGTTCTTGAGTGCTGGTAGAGTCTGCATTGGACTATCATCGGCATGAAAGCATGCATCGGTCTGCACTGCAGGGTGACCGCGGGGTGGCCAGCCCATCCACCAGCGGATCTCGCGGCGGCGAGCACGCCACGCCCTTCCTCGACCAGCGCGGCCACTTCGCCATGCCCGCCCATGGCAAGCCCTTCCTCCGTCATACACTGTGTCCTGTATGAGCAGTCAGTGGCAGTGATCATGCGCATCACTTTAGACGTGTACTGTGCATCAAGCGTTGGCACCCATTTGAGCCGCAGCCTCGAGTGCACTGCCGCTCTGTTCCTGATGCATTCCTCCTGCATGCTGCGCAGGGCTGTCGCCTGCGCACTCGCGCTCGTTCACGTCAGGCATCATCGAGGGCCGGTCCCTCACGCCCGCCCAGTCTGCAGGCTTCACCGGGTGCATTTTTCCACTGCTGCTGCATGTGCCTTCCTGGCTCTGTGCATGATCCCGATAAATAAGTGCATCGAACCCGATGACCAAGTGTGAGATGGCAAGGTTCCAATGATGTACTACAGGCTGGGGGGCATGGGCGATCACGGCATGCAGCACACGCTGGGCAGCCTGTCCGGCATCGCGCAGCTGGGCTCGCTCGCGGCACTGCAGGGCATCGCCAGCCTGGCGCACGCAAACCTGGCGCACGGTGCTGCGCTTGCGGCGGCGAGCCAGGGCCTCTCCGCCGCGCAGCTGCAGCAGCTGTCCGCCCAGGTGGGCCTGCCCTGCTGCTGCTCGGGATTGTCATGGGGACAACCTACCATGAATCCTCTACTGTTACACATGTCCTACACTGCTGCATGCAATACCGCGTTGGTTATATGGATAGCCGAGTGATGGAATGACGTGCACGCTGCTGCGGTGCAAGTCCACCAACAGAAGTCGGTCAAGGGTCATGAACTCGTGCAACCATTGAACTGCAACAGGGCAGCCTTACGACGCAGCAGCTGCAGGCGCTTGCGCAGCAGGGGCTGGTGCAGCAGCAGCAGCAGGAGGCCCTGCGGCAGCAGCAGCAGCAGCAGCAGCAGCAGCAGCAGCAGCAGCAGCAGCAGCAGCAGCAGCAGCAGCAGCAGCAGCAGCAGCAGCAGCAGCAGCAGCACCATCCCAGCCTGCAGGCGCAGCACAGCATGCACCAGCAGCAGCAGCACGGCCTCCCGCACGGGGGGCTGCCGCAGCAGCACATGCAGCAGCAGCATCAGGGGCTGGGGCGCGCGCACTCTGGCGGCGCCAGCGACGGTTCTCTCGGCAGCCTGGTGAACCAGGTGCGCAGTGCAGAATAACGTGATCGCTGCTGCGTGATCGGGTCTTGTCGGGTTTCATCATCATGATCTGAGCATCCATTCAGTCGCTCTCGAGCACATTGGTTTCTTGTGCGTGGTCAATTATGCAGAGTGGGATTTGCTTCTTGCATTCTTGGGAGGCAGCGTTCTTGCAAAGCAGACGTCACTACTGCGAATCCAGTGGTTAAACCAGCAGGCCGAAGTTACACTATCTCATGTTGCATCGTTGCATATCTTGATGTGTCGTCGCTGACATTCAATTTGCCTCGGATTCTGGTCATCCTCAGTCGAGTCCTGATGCAGGGACATACGATTCGAAGCACAGTCTGAGATGTCAGCACAGAGAACTGGCTCCAGGACTGGCCATCACACAATTGCCTGAGGCCATGATGTGGACGAAGGTGGGCCTGGGCGGCGCCACAGGGCTGGGCCTGGGGGTGGGCAACCTGGCGGGCGTCGGCATGGGCGGGCACCGCGGCGGGCTGGAGGCGCTGACGCTGGGCTCCCTGATCGGCGGCCTGCAGCCCCTGCACGGCCTGCCGCCACGGGACCGACACGGTGAGACGCCTGGGCTGCTCTGTGTTGTGCTGGTCATGCATGTGCAATGCTGGCTGCTGCGGTTTGCAATGCTGGCTGTTGCGGTTCAGGCTAAGTTCTTGATCGCCAATACACTTGATTACGTCTTGCTGGTGGCTGTCAGTAACCTTTGCGGAAGATCACTGCACGGGCACATGGGTCGACTGTATGCCTGAAGCCTCTCAGCACAGGGTGCCCAGCATCATGCTTCTGATGAACCGGCAGCTCACTTGATACTTGCTGTCGCGCAGAGGGCGGCCACAATGCGGAGCTGAGCAGCGCCGGCAGCATGAGCGTGTGTACCACCAGCGGCCTGCGCAGCAGCGAGCCGCTCAACCGGCAGCGCCTGTTTGTGGTGTGCCCCAAGGGCGCGTCGGAGGAGATGCTGGCGCGCCTGTTCCGCACCTGGCCCGGCCTCGAGTACCTGGACCTCAAGCGCGACCGCGCCACCGGTGAGTACTTTTGCCATCTGACATTTTGTCAATTGAGTGCGGATCGCTCTTGTGCAAACATAGGAGGTTGTGTTACAACAGGCTCGACAGTTGCGCAGGGTACGAAGGTACACCATAGCTTGCATGCAATGCAGAGCATGAGGCTCTTGTGGACAATATCCTGATCGAGCATGTTGTCACCAATGCAGCAATGCTGGATCGAGTGCGCTTCCGTTCCTGTGCGCAGGCCAGAGCAAGGGCTTCTGCTACGTCAACTACAGCAGCCGGGAGGCGGCCGCTATGGCGCTGGACACGCTCAACGGCGCCGAGTGGCCGCCCACCTCCGGCGCCCGCCTCAAGGTCTGCATTCTTCCCTGCTACCACAGGCCCCTTGAGGTGCATGCACCTCGTTCTCAGCAGTCATTGTACACGCCCTGGGCAACCAATGCTCTGTTCGCTCTCGCGCCTTGCAATATGTGTTTTTTGCTGTTTGCATGATTCCTTCCTCCACGTGCTGATGCTCGAGTGTCTATCGCAGGTGATGTATGCGGAGCCGCTGGGCAGCAGGGCGCCCGGCTCGCACCGCACGCCACCGCCCGGCAGCACCAGCCGCCCCGCGCCCTCCGACAGCCTCGAGTCCGCCGCTCACGGCCTGGCTTCTCCCATCGGTGGGCAGACGATTCACTTTTGCAAGACACACTGTTTGCCTGCATTCAGACGCGCTTGCCAGTGATCCCAACAGAACCTTGTGCCGGTTGCAGAGTCCATTTCGTGCCCAGGAGCTCTGCCTCATCATCAGTCTGTCCACCCTTGACATGTCATGACCATCCTCGAATTCACTGCGCAGCAGCGGAGGACGAGACGTCTTCGCGGCACCGGCCGCTGCCGACGCCGAACGATCCGGTGCTGCCCTCGCCGCTGCGCTTCCCGCTTCCCACCTCCATCGGTGAGTCGGCCCTGCTCTGGTGCAAGAGAAAAAGATGCAAGACTTGATATGTGCTGAACGTTGTGACATACATGAGCATTGACAGCAGCCGCCGCTGATGAAACACTTGTTTCTGAGACTTTATGTTGAAGTTGAACCTTGTTGCAGCGGAGGAAGCGGGGCCAGCGATGTACGGCGAGGACGTCGGCTTTGGGTCGGGGCAGTCCATGGCGCCCGGCCCCTCGCGCGGCTCGGACTTCGGGCAGCCCGCCATCGGCCGCCCGGATGGCCACCACCAGCGGCAGGCGAGCAACGACCTCCTGCAGCAGCAACATGCGCAGCAGCAGCAGGCGCAGCAGCAGCAAGCGCAGCAGGCACAGCAGCAGGCGCAGGCGCAGGCGGACGCGATGCAGGGGCACATGCAGCAGGTGGCGCAGGCGCAGGCCGCGGCGCAGGCGCAGCAGTCGCTCATGCAGCAGCTGGCGCCGCAGCCGCAGGAGCTCGAGCAGCCGGGCGGGCGGGCGCCATCGCAGCCGCAGGCGCAGAGCCAACCGATGCAGCAGTCTGGCCTGTCAGAGAGCGCCGCGTCTCAACAGCAGCAGCAGCAGCCGCCGGCGGCGCTGGGCGCCGAGGGCGGCGGCAAAACGGGGCGCAAGCAGGCAGCGGCGGCCGCGCCCACCACCTCCGACATGAACTGGGAATCCGCCGACGCGCCAGGTGTGGTGTTGGAAGGTGTCACGTAGCTTCTCGAAACCTGAATCTGCAGGCATTGTGCTGGCCTGACTTGGCGATCATCAACTGAATCGACACCAACCAAAGATTCCGTGGGCCAGCGTTGCATGTGTTTCGACACCCCAGAAGCACCCAAACTTTCCTACCCCAGAAGCACCCAAACTTTCCCCGTGTGGTTCCTGAATCGTTTGCCTCGTATCCCTCAAACAGGCGCGGAGGAGCGGCGGCTGTACACCACCCTGGGGCGCCCGATGCCAGACTACGCCCTGGAGCACGTGTTCTCTGCCTACGGGGCCGTCGACTTCGTGCGCCTGCAATCGGACGCGCGCCACGGCGTCGTGCAGTTTGCGTCCGCGGAGGCCGCCGCCGCCGCGCTGGCCGGCCTCACCAGCAGCGACATCTGCGGCCAGGTGTGTGTCCGGACATCTTGCTGCTGGGCGATGCCAACCTGCTGCTGGAACTCGCACCAGCCCTGGCGCTGGCATTTGGCGGCCTGGCCCTGGGCAGATATGCTGCCTCATACCATGTCACCATGTAACGTAATCCAGGCATGTGATTGTGCCCCCAAATCCACCTCCGATTCCACTGCAGGCGCTGACGCTGAGTGCGACGGACCCGCTGAACCCGGAGCGCAACTCCAAGCGGCCACGCGTGGCACCCTGAAGCTGCGGTGAGGGCGTCAGCACTTTGGGACTTGGTGCGGGCTGAAGCGCACGAAGGTCGTCAATTTCACAAGACTTTCATGAGAGCATACGATGTACCACGCCGCTGGCGGGGCTTGCCGGCCCAAGGCAAGGTTGCCGTTTGGGCGAGACCCCGACATCATACTGCAGTTTGACGTTTGGAGACACACATATAGGCAGGGCCGCAGCAAGGCGATGAGGGCTCCCGCGGGGACGCGCGCGGTTCTGGTTGTCAGCAAGAGGGTCTTGCATTCGCGAAGTTTGAGGATGCGCACTATGGACCATACAGTCGTTTGATTGGGGAGCGGAACAGCTTTGTGCAGCAGCTGCGAAGATCATTCACAGAAGTGTTTATATGACGGCAGCCTTGGCGATCGGTTTGTGAACAGCGGCTTGCGGCAGCTTGAGTGATCAGTAGCAATTTATGACCTACAGGAAGAGGGAGGTGCATACGCATTGGGAGTCGGCAGCAAGTGTCAGAACTTTAGTGACTGGTCGCCGTCATATTGCACTCGTACATTATTGTACGCCAGCTTTGAGGGTGCTGCATGGGTCACGGAGGCACTCAGTATACCACGACCTATCGAGCAGCGCCATACGATCGGACCTGGAACGGCAGACGGTTTTCGGTGGGTCTTGCAGACATGCGGTAATTACCATTTCTATTTGCCTTGCCATCAAAGTCCAGTCGCCTTTCCGTCTGCATGTGCTGAATTGTCTGCATGTGTTGAAATTGCTGCTTTGTACTTATCACCCCATCCTTTTCTGAGCTGCAGTGCATCATGCGAGAAGCTACAAAAAAACGGCTGAAATTTTGCATGGGCCGCCGGAGTCGCCATCTGACTAAAAAAGTATGCCGGTGGGGACGGGGAAAGAGTGCTTATGCGGCCCGCGGCTCGGACGGTGGTTCTAAGGCTTGGTCAATTCCAAGTCTTACACCGTTCTCTGGCTAATCAACAGATTTTTGTTCTGAGGGCTGCGTCAGCAGGATCAGGTCTCAAGGACACAACCAGAAGCGGGAACAGCTGAGAGGCATTCATCGATTTTCAGCATCGGGTGTGTAAACTGCCTGTTGTCGTTCGCAGTCCATAGCGAAAATGCTGCTGTTGCACCGCTTTCGAATTTGAAGCGGATGGTCGACACAGACCTCGGCAGGCTCGCTGTGAGCTTCACCGCGCTGACGCTGGTGCTTGTGGTATATTCTAGTGTCGTAATCGCGTGGGCCATTCGCCGGTTTGTGTGACCTGCAACATCAGCCTGCTGTAGACTGGAAAGCAATGCAATCAGGAATTCTGCAAACCACATGAGCTCCCTGCGGTCCACGGTGTTAGACAAGCTAGCCAGAGAAGTGCTCAGAAAGCTGCGCCTGGTGAGCTGGTGCCTGGTCGGATGGGACTGCTTGCATGTCAAGTTGCGCAGGGAATAACGGTGCCGGCAGCGCCTTCATGTAATTCGCATTCGTTAACATGTGAATCTCATGGCCGCAGGCGGTTGAGGCAGAGGAAAAGGAGGACAGGGAGATCATATGCAGCGAAGTGTTCAGCGACATTACATGCGAGCTTGATGCGCATGCGAAAGGTTCGCCTGCAACTCTGCAATGTGCATGAACGTCGATGTCCTGCATACGGCAGGTCAACATTTTGTCGGACTGCTGGAACAGATTCGGCTTGCTGCTGCAGAGGAGCTGGATGCCCCGGACGTGCGGCTCTACTTTGAGGTCCTCGCACCACACTTCCAGAAGGTGCTGCACACCTGCTGAGCCGCCTGCCCACATTGATGAGATGCTTGCCTGCATGCACATGACAGCTCAAAGCGGAGGTGCAATTTTGCGTCAAGAAAAGGCTCCCTCTTCACGCAACACAGAGCGCGGGTTCTCAACAATCACCTGCAGAAGCATGACGCGGCGGAGGCGCTGCTGTACGTGTGTCGGCGGCTGTGGGGGCAGCCGCATGTGGCGCCCATCTACGCGATGCTGCTGTACCAGTGGCTGCTGCTCAACAAGGACGCCGGCGGCGCGGAGCAGCGCCTCAAACACCTCAAGGTCATGGTGTCAGGTGGGCATGATGCGGCTCTTGGCTGCATTGCACTGCATGTGGTCGCACGCCGGAGTTGCAGCTTAATGCCGAAGTGAAACAACCTGTTGGCTCAACCAGTCGGAATGCACATACAGCACAGCTTGGCAAGGTCTTACTGCAAAAGCTGACTGAACGATGGCGCCGAGGGTTGGCCATGCCCGTAACAAATCCCGCAGGCATGCGGCAGATGATGTGGGGCGACGTGGAGGCCGGCACCATGCATATGAAGCCGATGCACGCCTTCACGGCGGGCAGCGTGGTGTTTTCCGCCGACCGGCGGCGGCTGGACGGCATGCCACCACCCGCGCGCTCGGGCCTGCTGTCCGTCGTCGCCGCCTACCTACCCTACTACGCCAGCAACCCTGCGGTGAGGGTCACCACCAGCAACCCCCAGATGCGGGTTTATGGACATGTTGTGGCTGAAGGGCATTACGGCCTGCTTTCTGTCGTTGCCGCCTATCTGTCCGACTACGCCAGCAACCCCGAGATGAGGGATTTGTAGATGTTCAGCGACATGAGAGCTTTGGAGGCGCCGTCGATGAACGCCGCCTGTGTATTTCCCCAACTCGACGCGCGGGGCCACAGCAGCTACTGAAAGGAAGGGTTGTCTGCTTGTGGAATCGGCTGGCTGAGGCGTCCATAAATGTACCAGTGTATGGCGAGCATGCGAAGTTTTGTAGGACCGAGGATCCGCACTCACACATGCAAAGCATTGTGCGCAATGCCCAATCTGACAGCGACATCCACAACGAGCACGGCAGCTACAGGAAGGTAGGCCAACATTGATGGCATCGCAGCCTTATACCACCAAAAACCTGGTGCGCAGGGGCTGCGAACCGCGCTGGAGAGCTTCCCATCGCCGGCGCACACGCTGAGCGAGGGCGGCCACCGCGATGGCGAGGCTGCCGACTATGTCATCTCCGAGGTCACCGAGACCGTGCGCCACATCAGGTACTTGCTCCAATTGTCTTTTTATGATGCGCAAAGTCAGGCATTCACCAAGTCTATGCAAGTTTTCCTTCAGCCATGCCACCGTGTGCCACATGGGGTGCAGTCAGATGCTCGGCTGTCGTGCAGTCAGCGTGCAATCAACGGCTCACTTCAGCCAAGTTGCAGCTGCGCCAATGATTGCTGACGGTTTTCAGAGTGTTGCATTGGCTGCTGGCGAGCGCACTCTCGTTTCTGGCTGCGCAGCGGGGAGCGGGGGCTGCTGCGCTACCTGGGCGCGTTGCAGACGACGGACGAGTCTCCGCACTTCAAGGTGCGCAGCCCACCATGGATCCTGGGATGCCTGTTAGGGCACTTCTGACCTGGCATTTTGACTAGACGTAGCATGTGTTCACCGTTTCAGCATGCCTGGTCCATCTGTGCAGCATCACTCTGCTGGTCCGCAGCTCGCACATTTCCTGTCATCCATCTGCGGGCCATCTTGCCTGTGTAGTCACTGGTGCACTTGTGCAATTGTGCGAGTTTGTACAAATGCACGCAGGCCATCCGGCCGGCGACGCGGCTGATGCTGGAGAGCGAGCTGTACCAGCTGACAGCGGTGGGCGGGCCGCGCTACCTGCCCCGCTCCGTCAACACCGCCGCCCACGAGGCCTTGGTGCGCTCTTGTTGTTTTGAGCCGGACGGCGGTGTTGCTAGGTGCTACCCACGCCGGCGGCGTGACCCATGCTCTACTGCGCTTTCTGGGACTCTGGCACCTGCAGCCACGTGCGACTGCTACACAGCATTGCATCGCGCGTGCACCGCGGTGCGTACAGGCGCACGGCGCACTGCGCATCTCTGGCAGCACTGTCTTGAGTCTATCTGCTTCAGGGTGGACTGCACGCTTATGGCGACCCGAGTTCGTGGTGACGCGTGTGCAGGACCGGCTGTTCCCGCGGGGCCAGTGGTCGCGCCGCCTCATCAGCTGGGTCTGCCGCGTCGTCCACCCCACCGAGGTGCGCCTGCATCAGCATTGAATCGGAGCAAAGTGCAAGTCTCTTTCCGGCGCATTGCCTTCAAGGCGCACGCAACCTGTGCTCCTAGGCCTCCACAGAAACAAACCTGCACTTTGTGAACCAGCACAGCGACGACCTGCTGCATGTGCCGTCCGCCGTATCCTTGACGCTGAGCCGTGCAGGCGCTGCCCCCCGCAGTGGCCGTGGATGTCGGCGGACGCGGCGCAGCAGGCGGCGGGCACGGCGGACGCGTCGGCGCGCTTCGCCTGGTACTCCCTCAGCGCCTGGTTCAGCTTCTGGATCAACGGCGCCAGCAGCGTCGCGCAGCGGCTGCTGCCGCAGCGGCTGTCGCCCTGGCGCCGCAAGCAAGAGTGACTCCGCCGGCGTCTTTGCGCAGCCAAGCAGGTCCTGGATTGGGACTAGTCCTGTCCCATCAGGCTGCCCTGGCAGCAGAAGCTGCGGCGGCGGCACCCCTGTTTGCAGGTGCTGTCCGAGTCGCCGCCAGGCTTCATGGCGGCCCGGCGTGGAGTGCAGCCACAGGAGTAGGCGCGTACATACGAAAATCTGCTGCAAGGAGTTTCGCAGTGGAGTGAACTGGTGGCTACTGCAGCAGCGCCGCACGGCTACCGCCAGAGGATGCTGGTACAGCGAGACAGATTTTGGGGGGTTCATGTGCGCTCCAGGCGCCAGTTCGGACCTTGCTTCCGGTTTTTGTTCCATTTTTTCTGCTCTTGTGCGTCCCTCGAGACTTGATAGGGAGCCGTGCCGCGCGTGCATGATCAGCAGGGCGGGGTGTGCTAGAAACGAGTGATTCACAGCTAGACAGCGTCTGTCCTTGGTATGTAAGCACTGCAGCAGGTTGCAAGCGTCTCAGATCGTGACAGGCACCACATCCAATCGACCGCGCGGTCGTCATGCTGTCTCCATGGCTTCGCGGTAATCCGCCGCCGGCAGAATGGAGGCCAGATACCGCAGATCAAGCGGCACCTGCAAGGCGACGACAAGGATGGTGTTTTGGGTTATAGTCTACCGTCATACAAATGCACTTGCAATCAATTCGAGCACGGGGTAGAGCCCATTACGACCGTGTTGATGCATGTTGCGGCACCTGGATCGTCTTCAACACGTCCGGCGGCATGAAGGCCAGCTGGCTCTGCGGCAGCTTGGCGAGCTTGGCCTGGACCTGCAGAGGCGGCATGGCGTCTCACTGACCCCAGACTGATCACTCTCCATTTTGTGCACAAAGAGCGTGCACGAAATGGCGAATACAGCATCGTCACGTTGTTGCGCCCTCGCAAGCTCTGACGCGCATCAGGAGCATGCTGACCTTCGGGTGCTGGAAGACGGTGATGAGCGTCGCGCGCTTGGCAGGATTCAGTTGCAGCATCGACTGCATCAGGTTGACCAGCTCCACGCTGTATTTGCCAGGCGTCACCTGGCGGAGAGGTTGGTTTCAGTAAGTTGCGTCAGGAAATATAATATGTCAGCGGCTGAGCCTGGGGCAGGCTGTGAAGCAGTACACATCAGGTGTCAAGCAGCTGAAGCCGGGCAAGGCAATCGCGCCGCTCACCGGCTTGTAGCTGCAGGCGACAACCGCGTCCCGGAGCGCACCCATGCTCTCGCCCTCGAACGGCACCCTGAGCACATGAATGCACGGTGTATCATGCTGATACAGCAGGTGACACTCACTGCACCACTTGACGAGCTTCAAACCCACTTGCGGCTCATTTCATGGCCAGAGGGGGTCGAAAGTCGATCCCGCACCTGTAGGTCATGAGCTCGTACAGCAGACAGCCGATCGCCCAAACGTCGGCGGGGGCACCGTATGGCCGGTTGTACCAGATCTCCGGCGGCATGTAGTGCGGCGTGCCTGCAGTGTGCGCCTCTGATCAGTCACACAGGGTTTTGTGGCGAACGGAATCTGATGATGGCACCTGGTCAGATATCTCAACAAAGCTTTTGGGAAATCAACGATGTTTCCCACTGCCGTACCAATCTGGGTCTTGGCCGCCATACCCTCCGTCTTCGCCAGCTTTGCGATGCCCAGATCACCCAGCTGCAGAATGCAGGAGGCTCTGCCGAACATTTTCGTTGATCGGTGCAGTGAAAACAATGCCACAGGCACTGCGGGTCAGGGATGGACGAAACGCAGCACATGGCCGTAAATTGGCAATGCCGCACCTTGATGCAGTCCTTCTCGCCAACAAAGATGTTTGCAGCTTTGATGTCCCGGTGCAGGATCTTGTTCGTGTGCAGAACGTAGAGCCCCAGGCAGATCTCTGTGCAGCAAGAGGTAATGAAAAACTATGACAAGGTCCGGTTCTCCGCATACATGCCAATAGGCGGAGCGGCGAACGTGCTGGCGAGACAACACGCAATAGCAGCCTTCGCACCTGTCAGATACTTCCATATCAGGTCTTCCGGGAATGTCTGCACAAGCGAGGAGGAACTCGCATCGGTCAACCACAGTGATCAGTGACATGCAAGGGCGGGGGCGCATGAACACAGTGTCCGGCAGAGTCCGACGGCGCCGCCGCACGAACCTTGTTGAACTCCTGCCCCTTCCTGACGAAGCGGGACAAGTCTCCGTTGGGCGCGAACTCCATGACGATGCACAGGTAGTTGCCATCCAGGAAGGCTTCGTGGTAGCGGCAGATGTTTTCGTGGCGGATCGACGCCAGCAGCCTGATCTCATTGACGGCGTCCTCCCGCTCGGCGTGCGACATCTTATGAATTTCTGCCTCCTGCATGATGAGCGTTTCAAGATGTTAAATGTGTGGATGTTGGCTTCGCCAAGTGCTGTGTGACGCGTTCTGGGCCCCTCGGGTGTTGTTTGCGGCTGTGGCAACGCATATGGCAAGCTTCCTGCACCGCACCTTGATCGCATACAGCTTGCCATCTGAAAAACGTTTCGCCCTGTATGCTGTGCCGTAGCTCCCCTTCCCCAAGGTCTTCTGGATCTGCACAGTAGTGATGCGAGTTGCACTCGCCACAACCTTTGTTACGCAAGCCTGCCAATGTCAGAAAATCAGATACAACGACACTAAAGTTCAAATCCGCTCCGAAGCAGTTGTAGCCAAGCACCTCGAACCGTTTGAAGAGCTCGCGCTGCAGTGTTGTCGGGTGAGCCGATGGCGATGACACCGGTGGCTCGGCTGTCGGCACAGGGCACTGCGCCATGACTGAATGAGAATGAAATGATCAAACTAAGATAACGCTGCAATTTCGAAATGTTGCGAGGCTGCTGACCAGGCGTGTCAGCGTCCGTCGCAGGTCCAAGATGCGTGACATCAACAATCGCAATGAATGTTAGAATCCGGAGCTGCAGGCTTTAGCGCACTGACAACATCGATTACCTGAGCAACAGTTTCGATGACGTATGGTGAACTCCGTTCGAGCTCGATGTCGAGCAGAAGCCAAAAGGTCAGAAAAGTAGGAAATTAGGGCAGAATTAGGCTCAATTCAGGCGCTCTCGAGGTCCGCACAATGGACACTGTGCCAGAGCCACATGTGCGCAGCGTGTGATTGCGCTTGAGGACGTTGGCTTCAAGCCGCGCTCTGCCCCTGCAATGAGCACCCTCAGCGCGTCGGCTGTCACTGCGCCTCACAACCTGTCCGACGCAGGCATGACCGTCGCGGAGCCAACACCGGCACCTGCGGCCAATGCCGCAACGCTGCAGGAGCTGCTCGACGGCAACAAGCGCTTCGTGGAGGTGACCATCTGCACTTTTGGTGGCCCAAATGTGCCGCAGGGCTGACTGCCCGAAAGGTCGTGCTTACCCTGGTCAAAGGTTAGGCGGGGCGCGATCCGGCTAGATCAGCTGATTTTGTGGCTGAGTCCTACCGATCTCGCATGCCTGGCAGTGCTGGCACGTCCGATCCGAGTACCACAAGATGGCGTTCTGTGGTGCACGACCTCAGCCGTGTGTAAGGGGCCCGCAGCGCAGCGTTTGCAGGGCAACTGCGAGCAACTTTGATCACTCCATGATCATAGGCGGAAGGGCCTTCGCAGCTGCTGAGAGCTGAACCGCCACATTTGTGTCCTGGCGCGCAGGGCACGCTGCAGACCTGCAGAGCCGATAATGCGCTCGTACAGAAGGTGCGGCCTGCATGAATTCGCTAGTAAAGATCCATGTGCACCTGTCTCCTGAGCCTGTCTGTTGGGGCTGGTGCTGCAGCTGCCGCCTCCTAAGCTCATTTGACGCTGCCCGCAGCTGGCAGACGGGCAGCACCCAAAGGCGATCGTGCTCGCCTGCTCAGACAGCCGGTGCCCTCCGGAGCTCCTCTTCGACCAGGGGCTCGGCGACCTGTTCGTGGTCAGGTGTGCAAGTCTCACGACTGCCGCTCGCCAGCTCTCAAAACGTCATCACCTACATGGCGCTGACGAGACCCTGACCGCCGCTCGTCACGCTGCTGCTGCAGGGTGGCGGGCAACCTCGTGGGCCAGCACGCAATGGGCAGCATCCTGTATGCCGTGCAGCACCTCGGCACTAGGGTGGTCGTGGTGCTCGGCCACACCAGATGTGCGCACCCGGCGATCACCCCTCAGGCATTGCTGCGCCACTCTGCTTGCTTGCTGCATGGGCGACATCGTGCCCGCATGTGCAAGTCAGGCTTGCTACCACATTGACATCGAGGGTGGTTTGACACGTTTTAATAACTGACGCCTCATGCAAGGACGCTCACTCGTCTGGCGCTGATTTGCTGCAGGCGGCGCCGTCGCCGCGACAGTGGACCTCTTCAACCAGGGCGGAATTCCAGAGAACCATGACGTGAGCGCAGCATGAAAACCTGTAAACTGTGTCATTTCAACACTGGCCATACACATGCCTGACACGCAGAGAGGCCATACGCAGAGGCCTCACAAAGGCATCGAAGCACCTGCTTGCACATGGTGTGTCTACGAGCATGGCAGGTCGTTCTGCCGAGCAGTCGTAGAGTTGGAAGGTTTTGTGCGTAGGCGGAGGACCCCATTTCCAGCCTGGTGGCGGACATCCACCCTGTGGTGCACCACTGCCACACCAACGGGTGAGCGAGAAAATAAGACCCTCGTCCTGCTTGCCCGATATACCACCCTGCAGCTCTGCGAGCTTCCATTGTGGCCTGCTTGCGAAGATATCCGCTGCCCCGCCGTGAGTGCATGAAGGCGTTCATCACAAAATGACCCCAAACGGCTGCGCCCGCTGTGATGGTGCTCTACTTGACGAAATCACAGGCACTCGGACAAGGATGATGCCAGCTTCAAGCACGAGGTGCGCCGCCTGACCACATCGTTCACCCTCGTGTCCCGCCTCCTGGCCGGCAAAAGCCTGCGTACAGAGCCCTGCTGAGCATGTTGTGCGCGTGCCGCTTCCTAACCTGCACCCTCACGGCAGTGCTTCTCAAGCTGCGCATGGTGGCAAACGATGGGTGTGCTGGCGACGCAGGTCTCGAAGCGCAACTCGCAATTTGCGGCGCATGCGGTCTGCAAGAGCCTGGCCAAGCGGCTACCGGCCGAGATGCAGCCCAAGGTGACCGTTGTCGCCGCAATCTACAACGTGGAACACGGAGGCGTCGACACCCTGGTGCGTGTCCGTGTCTGTCAGTCCATCAGCGCTTTTTGACCTTGCAGTTCTGTGGTCGCTCTGATCTCATGCCGCGCACGCTTGCTACGCGCCGCCACGCTGCTGACTCGCACTCGCTCCCTCGCTGGCTTGTTGTCTGCGGCAAGGCTGTCTCATCTGCCATGCAAGTCTGAAGCTGTCCAGCTGACTTGCCGCCGCCGCATTGCTAATTTTAGACCCATCGTTCACCTCAATCTCGCTGTGACTGCAGGAGGTGCTGGCAGTGGGTGAGCCCTGAGGCAGCAGCTCTGCTGTCACTCCCGACGTAGTGGGAAGCACGTTGGAATTCATCCTCCATCAATTCCTTCCAAGGCCAGTTATGGGTTCCATGACTGACGGGCCTAGAATGCGAGGGCAGAGTGCTTGTGTGTGTACGAGTATCAGGATCTGGAGGGTGTTGCAAGTGGCACGCCACACAGCCGGGGCAGGAGGTTTCGGCATGTCAGCAAGTTCTTTGTCCATTACATTCAACCAATTGCAACATTGAATGCAGCTTGCCACAAAATATCGTTTCCTTCGGTTGCCGTTGTTCACCTGCCCCGCCTGTGCAAGCAAGATGTAAACGGTCGCCTGTCTTGAACTTTTCAAACAAGCGACGACTGCATTGCATACCTACATGTATGCCAGGGCGCCGACAAGCTGCCAGTGAACGCCCTAGAAGGGTCTGGCAGCATTGCAAGCGGCATGCCCCGGCAGGTTCTGTAGCAGCCTCTAAAAATGCCAGGTGCAACGTCTTAGTGCACGGCATGGAACGGGCTGCACGAGAGTTGTGAACGAGGTACTCTGTCTCACCTTGATACGCCGGAGTTGGCGGGCGGGCTCGGCCACACTCCCGCAGGCGTCTGAACTGTTACCTAGAATACACTTGTACCTCACGTGAACTACCTAGGCACTTGACGAAATGCGCCATCAGACAAAAGAATGGAACTGCAGCTAGAAGAATATGCCGCATTGGCAAAAGCTGGCAGAAGTGGCAATCTACATCCCAGTCCCCAGGTGTTTCAGGCCCTCAACCCCGTAGCTGCTGTCAGGTGGCAGTAGCCGCCACCTGCGAGAGCTCCAATCAACTGCTGCCTCACCCACACTCCACCCATGCATAGTCCGCAGTGCCCGCCTCATCGGCCCTTGCTGCCCTTCACTGCTGCTGTCCTGCCGCTCCATCCCCAGTTGATCCCCGCCTCCAGGTCCATGTCCAAAAGAATGCTGGCAAAGCTGACCCCTAATTGGCGTGCCAGATGCTGCCCATCTCGAACGCCTGCGCGTCCTTGACGGCCGCCATGCCGCCGTGCGCGACGAGCGCGATGCCAGGGCCCTTTGCCGAGGCCGGCGGCGCCCGCCGGTACACGCGTGTTGACAGTGTCTCCCCAGTCCCCAGGAACACCTGCGATTTTCATATCATATACATTCATGCTCCAGGTGCAGGGAACCGACAGGAAGCGCGTGGACAGCGTCTGCCCAGTCCCCAGAAATACTCGCAGTGCTGATTTTCAGGTGGATGGAATGACGAGAAGCATGTGATGATATACTTGACCTGCAGCTGCTGCCTTTCGGCGACTGAGCTGCCGCTGAGAAGACAGGAGGCCTAAGGTAGGTGAGCATGGCGCCATGCAAGCATCAGAAGCCCTGTAAACTAACTTTGGCGAATCAAATGCTCCTGTGTAGCTCCTTGCTGGCGCTATATGCAACAATCGATCGACTGTGCAGTGACTGCGTCACTCATGGACCGGGCACTGTGGAGCATCACGCGGAAAACTCCTCTGGACTGGAAGCATCCCTCAAAGCAGTGGCATCTGCCCCTCAAGGAAAACCCTCACCTCCAGGGCGGAGTGGTCCAGGAACACCTGCAGGTGGATGGGCTCCCCCACGCCGAGCTGCGCCGGGCCGCCGACGCTACTGCGCGCGTCCACCGGATCGAAGATGTACGTCTCGCTGTCGACGCCGCCCAGCTGGTGCACCTGAGCGCAGCAGACCGCAGGTGTTGCAAGAGATTGTCGGGTGCGCCATTTGTGAAGAATCCAATTGGAGTTCGACTGATCGCCCCACCAAGGACCAGCCAAGTCGCGGGCCAGAGGACACGAGCAGGAGGGTCGTCCTCCATTTCGCTCGTCCAGACATGTGCCTGGCGCCACCAGGCATGGAACCAGCAACCTGGCCGCCAGCTGTGAGCAGAGACATTGCAGACACAGAATAGAACCTCGCCTGCAGCGTGTTGGCCTGCCAGTCGACGGTGACCGCCGTGGTGCCTACACTGCACTCGCCGTTCTCCTCGCCTCCACCGTCCGACACCAGCAGCACGCTGAACGCGGTCGCCGAGGAGGTTTTGGTGTCCAGCTCCACGTCCACGTTCAGGGAGGAGCCCGACACGTGCGGGACCAGCGTCGCTTTCCCGCCATAGACCGTGAAGTCGTCGAGGCGCCAGGCTGTGTCCTCCTTTCGGAGGCCCAGGAGCTCTGGCGCCGGCGCCTGGTGCAGGCGGTCGCCTGCAGGCGCATGCGCAGGACAGTTCAAGCTTCAGAATGCTGCTCGCATTGGCTGCTGATGGAGCCTCGATGCAGACTCAAGAAGGGTCGGGAAATGGTCCGGCGGGGCTTGGGCCTCCAGCAGGGTCCGCTGTCCAAGATCAAAGTAACATAATGTGACCGTGGCAGAGCTGCACCTCGACGCGACAGCACGCGCGGCAGCGTGAGGCAGCCGCTGTAGTCGAAGCCGCTGCTCGCGCCGCGGGCGCCCAGCTCCTGCAGCCAGCCTAGCATGATGCGCCGCCCCTGGCCGTCCTGGAAGCAGTTGGGCGCGTACAGCGCATCCCCCAGGTCAAGCAGGTGCGGGCCTGCGGGCAGGGTTAGCCGTCACTTCATAAAAGCTGTTACCGCAACACAGAAGATATGGCGGCAGGCGTCATCAACAGGAAGCAGATGGATGCGTACAGCGCGTCCCACAGGTCCAACATGTGCGGCCCTGCTTGGTTGCGCCAAACACTGCCGAGTGTTAGGGCAGCAAAAAGCAAGTGTTGAACAGCTGTTGTGCAATACAGCAAGCAGCAGATATGGGGCACTCCAGTATGAGGCCCTCCCGGAGAGGAGCAGCCATTTCACGGCAAGCAGCAACCCTGAGCGGGACATGTCTGTGCAAGCATTGCATTCTGTTGCAAACCCTGGTGGCGCTGTGGGAGACTTGCGGGAGATGGCAGGCTCTCTCGCGCCTCACCTGTCGCATGCTCCAGATCGAATCTCTCGTCCGCGTACCGCCCGATCCAGTACAGGCAGGAGTTGGTGGGCGACGCCGTCACATGCGGGTACGGTGACACGCACATTATGTAATCCTGGTCCTCCGGCGCCACGGCGCCGTCTGCAGAGTGACAAATACGCAAGTTTACAGTGGTAACAGCCAGAACTTGCAAGTTCCAGAGGGGATGTTGTCCGCGGGCACTCCCCCGCCCTGACGCCGACTGTGATAGACATGTGAACGGTCTTTGCTTTCAGACATTCTGAAAAGCGCGAGAGCAAAGGGGGCACTTCCACGTGGTGCTCGGTCAGGGTTGGTGAGGCAGGATTTCGCACCTACACTGGCGCCGGACGCGGGCAGGGGCACAAAGAAGGGGCACTCCCACATGGCGCCCGTGTCGTGCTCCTCCCCGGGCGTCTGCTTGCCCACGCACAGTGGCCCCACATACTCCCACCCTGCAGCATTCCAAGGCGGCAGATTGTCCCTGGCCTTTGGCAGGCAGTTTACATTGCGGATGCGACGACGCGGTAGCGATTAAGACGGTCGTCACAGGGACGTGGTCCTTAAGTTTGTCACAGTGAAATGATGTCATGATGAACTGATGTGAAGGAGCTGATTGGTCACTGCTGATTGGTCACTGCTGTGGAAGACAATCGTACTGGAGGACAGGCTGCGGGAGCGGTACAGCAGCAGCGCGCCGCCCTGGCCGGCGATGCCGCTGCCCAGCACCAGCAGCCAGTCGCGGTCCTGCGCGCACAGCACTGGCAGTTCGAACCTTTGGTCTGATATTGGCATTGATCGATGTGGCAGTCCGGTTGCTGCATCGACAAAGGATGCGTTCAAGCTCCGCAGACAGCATGCGACTCTTGACAGTAAACCGATCGCTGTTACTTTCAAATACAACATGGAAGCACCCGCCTTGCCGCCAGTCTGGATGACGAAAGGGTCCCGGAAGCCCGTGACCTTGAGGCCGGGCGGCGCCGCGGGAATGACAGGCTCCTCCGCTTTCGTCCAAGAGTGCAAGCGCTTGTCGCCTGCGGCAAAGGCACTCTCAACATGTGCGCATGTGCTACGAGGGTTGACTGGTTGTGTGAGTTCGTCAACCGATCTCAAGGCTCGCATAAGAGACCTCAAGGCTCACAACAGTGATCTGAGCCGCAGGTGTGCAGTGAGAAAACCGGGTTGCACCGGGGTCAGCGGTCGCGGCGCACTGGACCTCGATCACAGGCTGCCCCACTGCCACCTCCTCCGGCAGTCGCGGATTCGGCCCCGCGCCCAGCCTGCGAGTTTTTCGTAGGTTTGTTTGAGGGGCACGCTTGGCTTCTGATGGGTGTTGCCGGAAGCATGATGACTTGCACTGCACATCACTTGTTTAGCAAAAGTTCATTGCTCGAAACTGCAGGTCGTCCTCGAAGAAATTGCAGCAACCTGACGCCGGTGTAGAGGATGGTGGGCACGCCATGCTGGTCCACAGCGCAGCAGCCCGACCAGCACCCCTTCTCGTCAGGCCCGCCTGCACAAACGGACGACGCGTCTGCACCCTCTGGTCTCGCAGTCATTTCGAGTAAAACAGGCACACATGCAGCGCAGCAAGCAAACTGTGTGGCAAGCTGCTGTGGCGGCCCGCACTGCGTATCCACATGTGCTGCCTTTGGAGCACCTACAAAGGAGTGCAGGGCCTGAGCGAGCAGAAGCACCTGGCGTGGGCCGCAAGGCGATCGCCTCGTGCTCCCAGTTGACCAGGTCCGCACTGGAGGCATGGCCCCAGCACATGCGCCACTCCCAGTCGGCGCTGCCCGGGATGTGCTGGTAGAACCTGCTCATGGGAAGTGAAGGCGCTTGCCTCAAATTACATACAGCTGCGACGCGGTCGTGTTCTCTAGCTGCTCGATTTGCAAGCTTGGCGCAGAGCTGTGGACCGCTGCCATGGACTAGTGTCTGACCAAGTCTGGTGAGCACTTGGCTTGCAGTCATAACGTCGGCTCACATGTGGTAGCGGCCCTCGTAGAAGATGAAGCCGTTGCCGTCGTTTGCCCACCCCTCCCGCGGCGCCACATGGTAGGTGGGCTTGTCCGGATCTTGGCTGGGATCGCCGCCGAGGCTGGCGTGCGGTGGATGCTCCATTGGCTGCTCCGCCTGGTGCTGCGCTGCGGCCGCGCTGTGCCTGGGAATGCGGCGCCGTGCCACCAAGTGTGCTTTTGTGGCGCCTCTGTGGAGCAGGATGCAGACGTGTGCACGCGGGCTCAGGCCTGTGAATCTGGATATCAGTCGGTGTTGCAATAGCATGGACTGGACGAGGGTCTCCTGAACAGATCAGCCGCGTTTCAGGCGGTAGGGCAACCGAGGAGATCAATCAGTGCTTCGCCTGCGACCCGTCAAGTTTACAGTGCTGTGTCGAACCAAACCAAGATGTGCGGCAGCGTCTGAGACGATGAAAGATATGGGCAATGCAGACGACACACATTTGGCTCTGCCAGGACCACAGCACGCCCGCACACGGAAGCTGGAAATTCGAAGTGCAGTTCAAATCTTCACTGCCGAAGTGGAGCCCCAGTTGCAGCTGCTGCCTAGGTCAGACTCCGGAGGCTTTAGGGAGTTTTCCTGCAGCGGCTGGCGCTTCGACATCACCAGCCAGGATGATCGTGAGGGTTGACGGGCTCGTCGTGGTCATATTGCACGCCGCGGCGTGCGGCTGCAGCATCGCTGCTCTGCTGCTGCCATGGTGAGCTTTCATCTCGATGCGACATGTATCCGCTCGCGAGGGGCTTCCCGGCCGCGCTGCTAGCAAGTGCCGTACTCTATCTGATGTGCGTGATCATGTTTGCGTGCAGGTTTCAAGAGTGCGCTTTCACCGCGGGCTTCCATGCGTGTCGCACCGTTGGCGTTTCTAAGGTAATCTGCTGTGCGCACCACCTTCGATCAGCCTCCTCTGCACGCAGCAGTGCTATTTTGCCGTGCATGCATGTGAGCTCTATCTGACTGATGGCTCCATGACTTTACGCGCGCGCAGACGGGAAGCGTCGACCGGTCGCAACTGCTGCTGCTGCCGTTTCTCGCGCCGGGGCTGTTCGCGTTCCTGACGGACCTGTGCATCCGGCTGCCGCTGCGCAGAACAAGTGCGCCTGTTGCCTTGCCAAATGCACGAGGCGCATTCGACTGCGTGTCAACGATCAGCGTCAACGTAAGATCGGTGATGGTGAAAGTTTTGCCTCTCTACAGGGACGACTCTCAGCGTGGTCACCCTGATCGTGGGCGTGGCAGGCCTGATCCTCCTGGGCGCCTACTCACACACCGTGGCCGCAATGGGGTCGCCACATTTCTTCAAGCTGCAGATGCCTACCACAGGTGATCCAGGCGGGGGCAGTGCATTGTGTGCCGCAACAGTATGAACACTTCCCGTCTGATGGCAATTTTATGTGAGGTACTGCACCACACAGACCAGCCGCTGCAAAGGGCCCTCCCCTGTTGGCGCAGGGTGGTACTTTGCGCTCGCGAGTCAGGTCGTGACGATCGCGGCGGCGTCGGCAGCGCTCGGGGCAGCGTGCTCCAGCGGCAACAAATACACCGTCGATGAGCCAAACAGGGTCGTCACCTGGTGGAAAACCAACGTCTCACCGATGTGCGCCAAGCCAGGTGCAATGCCGGCGCTTCACGTCCTTAGAAACGGAATCGTGATATCGCCCTGCCAGCGAGATCCGACTGCAGGACCTCGTACCACTATTGCGTTGCGCTGCAGACAAGCGGTTTGACGTGGACTACGACTCAGCGGTCGGCGACTTTGAGCAGCGGTCGCTGTCTCTCGGGTCCTCCTTCGGCTTCCAGCCGGAGCCAAAGCAGTCGGAGGCGGACAGCGACGTCGAAGCGGCAGCCGGCGGCAGCGTGCCGCCGCTGGTGCAGCCGCACACGCCGGCCGACAGCGCATTCGAAAGCGCAGCCACCAGCAGCCAGCCACCGCCGACGGAGCCACACATGCCGGCACAATCCTACACGCCAGCAGCCCAACCGCCAGCAGACAGCGCGTTCGAAAGCGTGGCCAGCAATGGCCAGCCGCTGCAGGCGGCGCCGCGCACGCCGGCAGAACGCGCATTTGCGAGCGCAGCCAGCAGTAGCCGGCCGCCGCCTTCGGCATCGCGCACGCCATCGGAAAACGCAGTGGGGAGTGCCGTCCGCAGCAGCCGGCCGCCGCCGGTGGTGCCGCGTACACCATCAGAAAGCGCGGTGAAGAGCGCTGCCCACTGCACGCGGCGACCGCTGCCGCCAGCGGCACCGCAGCCTGCGGCGCACGTCGATCATGTGACCATCGAAATCTCGCCTCTGCCGCTGGCGCCGGAGCTCAGTCCGGAATATACTTCGCCGTCAGCAATGCCGGCGTGGCGGCGGGAGCCGCATCCAGAGCAGCAGCCGCACTTCCTGCAGATGGCGCAGTCACCGGCGATGGCACCCGCGGTGTGGCAGCCGCAGGCAGAGGAGCAGCAGTCCCCGCCTCCGCGCCCGGGGCGGCTACAGCGGCAGACGTCCAGTGCCTCGGCATTGCTGCAGCAGGCGGCAGAGCCGCAGCAGTCCCCGCCCCCGCCGCGCGAAAAGCAGCAGCAAGCCAGCCCCGCGGCGAAGCAGCTGCAGGCAGCGGAGCAGCAGCAGTCCCCGCCGCCGCCGCGCGAGAGGCAGCAGGCAGTCGGCCCCGCGGCGAAGCAGCCGCTGGCAGAGGAGCAGCCGAAGACTCCACCACGTGCAAAGCAGCAGGCGTCCAGCCCCTCGCTGACGCAGCCGGAGGCAGCCGAGCAGCAGAGTCCGCCAAAGGCAAAGCAGCAGGCATCCAGCCCCTCGGTGGCGCAGTTGCGGGCAGAGCAGCAGTCCCCGTCGACGCCGAAATGGAAGCAGCAGGAGCAGCAGACGCCGCCCAGGTGGAAGCAGCAGCAGGCTGCCAGTCCCATGGCGAGGTCGCCGCAGGCGTGGCCGTCGCCGCCCTCGTGGCCGGCGCCGCCACTGAGCAGGGGCCCCTCCCTGGCGCCCAAGAGCCGGCAGCATGTGCAGGTGCGTGGGACACGCACATGCTGGCTGATGTGAGGGCTGCAGAGGGTTTCCCAGGGCATGCAACGCATCCGCAAACGCAGCAGGTGACGTAAGAAGCAGAACTTGCTGAAGTTTCTGCCCCGTGTATGCAGGCGCAAGTACAGGAGAAGGAAGTCCCACTTCGGTGCAGATTTGGGTCTCCAGGTGCGGAGTGATAGTACGGCAATTCAGTCCCGCCTGCTGTGAGGATGCCAATGCAGGCCATGATGACAAGCAGCAGGATGCGTTTGTGGTTTTATTTGGTTTGTGCAAGTTGAGAGGATCGGTATGTCAGCTTTGAAAAATGGATTCCATGTCTGTTCCATCTGCTGAGGCTTCATTGATGGCGATTGTCAAATGTTGAACTACTCGCTTGGATTTTCAGATTTCGTGATTTCGGAGGCAGCACAGATCTATCCCTAACGAGGCGAAGCGGTAGTCGATTATTCGATCAAAGGATGGCAGTCCCATGGCAGTATTTTGCCTTGAGCCGTTCATCAGCCGATGTACGCCGTGCGAAAGCCGTGTATCGCACCTCATCTTCCGGCTGCCCCGGCGCCCGCAGCGACACGCCCCAGGTCGCGCCGCCAGTCGAGGAGGTGGCCCGCCGCCGCGCCGTCTCCCGGATCGCCGCCGCCGCCAACGGAAACGGCGAGTGCGCGGGGCTCTCCGTGTGCGCCGCCGTGGGCGACAGCGCCGTCGACGATCCCAGCTTCGGGTTCAGCTTTTTCAGCGGCCGGGCGAGGCTCGCGGCGCCGACTGGGTTGAAGCGGAACTGCGCCGACTGCGGCCAGTACCTGCACAACCAGCACGGCTGCTTTGATGCTCCATCCTAGAGGCAGGAGCCTGCTCAAAGCCGCGTGTGCATTCAAGGTGAGTTGGCAGACAGGAACACAAGGCTGCGGCCTCCAGATTCTGGTGCAACCGCCAAACTCCAAGTGCCGGTTTGCGTGAACACAGTACCTGGTGCTGGTGCACATCTCCTCGCTGCAGCCCTTGATGAGCCTGCGCGACTCGTCTGACATGTGGTAAAACGCCTTTGTCTGCACAGGAGATTCAGACTCGTGTTGATCACGCTGCCGCCAGGCATGCTGGGGCCTGAACTGCCAAGGCATGAGGAGTATTGAAAAGCAATCGCGGTCATTTGCCATGAGCTGAGCAGTACCTGTAGGTTGGGGCTGTCATCTGCCTCCGAGCTCATGCAATCCAGCACGATGGGCTGGCAATTCTCGGGATTATATATCTCCAGCATCTGGAGAGGGGTCGCTAGGACACACGCGAGTTCAGTGGAGTGCAACAGAGCATCATGAGACGTGAGTCGATGTGTGCAATGAGGCATCGGACATGCGGTCAGAGTAGCATGCATACACTCTCTTGGGAGGAGCGACATTGATACCTGCAAGACGCTCCAGTGGAACCACCTCATGAGGAACATCCGCAGCGCAAGGCCATGCGTGATCAGGATCAGGATACTGTCCTTGGGAAATCGCCCTGCAGTCATCGCGCCGCAATTAAGAAAGAAAGATGCGGCAGAACAACACAGGACACAAGAAGATCCTGTTCTGCAGGATCTGTTCACTTCAGTCTGCAAGGAGGATCACCTGCGTTGATGTCCCTGATCAGATGATCCTCCATGATCGTCACGCGGTCATACACATCTGCTCCCGACTCACCTGCATATCAGCCCCACAAGGCTTGATGCGGCTTGCAGGCAGCTGCCTTTCTTCATAAGCACTCAAGATGCATAAAAAATTGCAGACAGCAGCAAACAGGGCGCTGTGCGGGGCGCTCGCACCATTGGGGAAGCGATAAAAGAACCGTCCGAACCGCAGCCGTTCTTGCTTCTCCATTGCCAGACTTTTCTCCTGGAAATTGCCGAAGTCTGCGCACAGTGAGAACAGGATCCTTAGACACGACTCCGGCGGCCAGCTCGAAGCATAGTTCCACCACTGACTTGAGATGCCCTATCTCAGCATGCGTCCACAGCTTCTGATGGTGTTCCTCGCCATACCTTGTTCCCGCAGCTGAACCTCCTCCTGCACGCCCAGGATCTCATCCTCTTTGAACGCCTTCCTGAGCTTGTCCGAGGTCTCAATCGTCCTGCGGTACGGGCTGTGGATGCAGAAGATCTTGTAGGGCTGGCCGGTGCTTTCCAGCAGCTCCCTGATCTGTTTGCCAGCCTCAAATGCCTGCTCCTTCCCCTGGTCTGTCTGGGAAGAAAGAACACATACCATCGTATCACAGGGCATGCTGATGGGATGATGAATTCGACGTCATCAAGTGCGACTGTTCAACCGTGTATGGTTGCCTCACCAGCGGGATCTCGCTGTCAGGGATCGTGGCATATGCAACTGGGTCGACATTGCCCACGCTCTCCGCATGGCGGATCAGAATGATCTTGCGCGGCAGGCTGCGCTTCCCAAAGCCATGCACCCGCTGGTTCCTGCATGTGCCAGGAGAACTGTCAGCTGCGACAAAATTTCCGCGGCAGGCCTGCGCTTCACAAAGCCATGCACCCGCTGGTTCCTGCATGTGTCAGGAGAATTGTCAGCTGCGATAGACTTGCTGTGGGCCTTGTGTGCAAGGCTGCGGAATGACCGCAGCTTTGCCGCGTACAGCATGCGCAGCATGCTCACCTGCTCTGCCACTTGTGGACGATTGTATTTGCGGTGAAGAGGATGACAGCCGAAAGCGTGAACACAGAGGCTGCCAGCAGCAGCAGTGCGTAGTACTGAGATGGAACAGCAGGCTGAGTCGGTGCGCAGGCTGGCGCTGGCGCACCGGACATCCAGTCCCGTATAGACCCCAGCTAACGATGAGAGTGTCCTCAAGCGCACGAGTTCTACAGGATGTAACAGCTTTTGGCGACCCTCCCGCGCCTAAGCCGCTTTGCTGTCGCAAGCGAGGGGTCAAGTTCTGCAACAATATGTCAATCAGTTCGGTCCAGCTGATGTCCGGCACACGCACTGGAGTGCACCCCGTGCGACAGATTTTCTGCTATTTGCTGCAAATTGCAGCTGCAGGACCATCGCGCGACGACTTCACAAACTCCGACACACGAAGCACATGTGAGATCTGCATGACAACCCTGACAGACAAGCAGCAGGACCTCAGGGACTCACACATTGAGTTTCCAGCTTCGGCAGCACGCCGTTGAAAGGTCACGACAAGCGTCTTGTGGTGCGCGCGATCCTTACGCCGCAGTCAGGTCACATCTGGTCCGCGGCGGCGGCGGTACGCTGCAGGTGCTCAACATGCTAAGGCGCTGCCAGCCGCGTGATACAAGAGCGACAACGTTTTATGCACATCACTATATATGTTCCAAGTCGGCGCTTGGCCTGCGACTGCCCGTGCAGAGTGGTTCAAGCGGCGCACAGGTGAGGGACGGCCATGCTGGATCAATGCACGTTGCCGGCATTTCACTGTCGGTACTGCCTGGCATGAAGAGGCTTGCGCTAGCCAAGATCACCAATGGTGAGCCCTTGTGTGCTGCAGCGGCAGCGTCGCGGCGCGTTTCACGACGGCGTTTGGAGCATGGCTCCAGCAGCGTCAGTTAGGGATGCGACTATCGAGGATTTGCAGGGACTGCTTGAGCTCGTGGACACCTGTGGGTTGCGCTGGACGGAAAACCAAATCAAGGTGGGTGTTGCGGTGACTGTCCTGTTCTGGAGAAACTCGAGACTGCAGGACGTCTGGGTATCGTAGCATGCCGCAACAGTGCTTTAAACAGCACTACGAGAGGACGTGAACTGTTCACTTCGCAGGAGGAAATCATGCGGGAATGGGGTGCGGTCATGGTTGCAGGTGTCCACAGCACTGTGCATGCGTTGCTCATAGCCTGGCTGGTGGCTGATGAGGTACGAATATAATGGGCCTGCCTGCAGCCTGAAGAAAGCTAAATTCAACGGAAGTGTGATTAGTGGCAGCAAGTGTGAGCAAATGCCCACCGCAGAATTTTGCGCTGCTGTAGGTGCAAATCTTGGAAATCGGGGTACTGCCTGAGCACCGCCGCAAAGGGCTGGCCACGCGACTGCTATCTAGCCTGCTTGTGCCGAGGTGAACGGAATATGGACACGCACAGTGCATTGGAATAAGAATCAGCATGTAGAATTACATCCGTCTAGGTGTATTTCTTCGTTCTGTTCTTTTATCTGCAGGCCAGGGCAGCCAGCGGAGAGGACGGCGTGGCTGGAAGTTAGGGCAAGCAATCATGGCGCTGTGGCGCTGTACGAGACACTTGATTTCTGTCGGCAAGCGCGGAGGAAAGGCTACTACTCAGATGGCGAGGACGCTATCATCATGTCCAAGCTCGTGTCAGCCCCGCCAGGCGTCGCGAGCCCAACTGCTAATGCGTGAATGGCACCGACAATGGCGCGACGCGGCCTCTGCCGGGCCCTTCTCGGCGTCAGGCGGTGGCGCTGCTGGCGCTGCGCGGGACCGCGCCTGTGAGCGTCTGCGTTGAGCAACACCCGCCAGGTCAGTTCCTCAGTGCTTGTGTTGTGCCCATGTGGCTGCAAGAAGATGGTTGAATCAAGCGCTGCATGGTAATGTTCTGCGGACGAACAGCCCTTCGAATCCGCATGACCTCGACAATTGCTGTGCACCTTGCTGATGGCGCAGGTGACGCTGGGAACCGCTAGGACCAGCGAGCCGGCCAGCACCAGCGCCCGCAGGAGCCACGCTGCGGCCAGCACCGCCGTTGCTGGAGCGCCGCCCGAGCCGCATGTCCTGCTGCCGTCGCCGCGGCCGGGGCGGCTGTCTGGGCCGCTGCTGTCGTCGCTGCCCGCCGCGGCCGGCAGCGGGCGCAGCAGGATGGACAGGTGCATGAGGTCTGGCGCGGGTGAGGTGGCTGCTGGAGGCACTGCTGCTGCCGCCTCCGCCGCTTGCGGCTGCGCGGCCTGCAGTAGCGGTGCCGCCGCCGAGTCTGTGCTCGCGGCAGGCGCTGCGGCAGCAGCCGGCGGTGATGGCTCCTCTACAGCTGACGCAGCATCGGCGGCATCTGCTGCTGTTGTGGCAGCAGCCGCTGCATCTGCTGGCGGCTGCTCGTCCATCGCAGCCGACGGAGCGTCAGCCGTTTCGGAGACAGTGGCCTCCAATGGCGAGTGCTCGGCCGCCGCAGCTGCTGGCGCGTCTGCCGCATCGCCGGTAGCAGCCTCCGCTGCCGCCGCGCCGATGGCTGCGCTGGTGTCAGTTGGCACGGCGGCGGCTCTGGCAGGCGACGACGGCGCGGCGTGCTGTATGCGGAAACCGGCGGGCTCCGCGGCGCAGCCGCTGCCACAGCTCATGCACAGCGCGTAGGCGCCGAGCGGAACGTGCTCAAGGTCCAGGGTGTTGATGGGAAGCAGCTCCGCGCGTGCAACGCGGCCGGCGGCGCATGCGCCTCCGTCGCCACATAGCAGCATGAACAGGCTGACGGTGCACTGGCAGCTGGCGTTGCCCTGCGGTTGGGGAAGCACATCTGATTGTGTGGAACACAGCCCACGTCGGGGTATTGAACGTGTTGCAAGTCTCTGAACTGCAATTGTGTTCTTTTGATCTGCACCGCCACGATGAGCGTACGCTGTCAGATATTTGCAGCCTGTGAACTGATTTCGGTGCATGTATGTAATTAGAAGCACTCTCGCAGATCATGTTCCCGAATAACTCCACCTGGTTGTGAGCGTGGACCATGAGGAACGACGAGTTGCTCGTTGACAGCAGCGGCAGGCCGCTCACGTCAGGAGCGGGACAGGCCGCCGCAAGCGAGCTGCTGCAGTCATCCCAGGGCGCTTGCTGCTCTGATGTGCTTGCTGCAGCCGTCTGCGAGCTGCTGCTCGTCTCGTGATGGTTCTGCTGGAGACCCTCTGCTATTTCAGATCCCTGCTCACCCCCCGCCGCTAACTCTGGTTCATGTTGCGCCTGTGCTGCGCCGCTGCCTGTGATGAGGAGCAAAGCCACCAGCAGCAGCCCTTCTAGCTGTTTAACTGACAGCATCATCCGGCCAGCCATAACTGCCGTCTCTAATCGTCTTCGAGCTGGCGTTTGTCTGACTGGCAAGAAGGTTCTTCAGCAGGCCACTGCAGCTACTGCTGGCGCTGCAGCCTGTGCCCGCCGATGAGTAAATCGCCTGTGTGCCTGGTGAAGCTCCAGGCCACCGTTCAAAGGCTGTGTGCCTCGATTCATGCAGGACTCCAACATCCTGCACGTGCCGACTCTGTCGGACCTTTCGCAGTGCCATCGAGGAATTTCTTCACCACTTTCACCGCACAGATCATTTGCTCCTGGAACGCCATAGAATCCGCCAAAGACCATGCAGCTCCTCTGAACGGCAGCACCGACCGCAAGGCGCTCTGAACTGCACCCTTGCCCCGTTGTGCCTCAAGTTTGTTTGTGTGCAGCACTGGCCTGTCATGCGCACCGCTGATCGAGCTGAGCCATGCGTGATTGGTGCTGCTGCTTGGCCTGCGCAGGGTGCGGCCAGGAGGGGCTAGCACGAGTGTCGTGCAGGCGGCGCCAGTCACTCGTCAAGATGGTGGGCACTGCCTTCATGTGGCAACCCGGTCTGCTTTAAGAGCTTTTGTTCGACATGTTAGATGTATAATTCGCTCGTATGACCTCTATCGAAGCATTGCCTTGCGCCGCAGCTGGCATGGATGGGCGGCAAGCGCAAGCGCAACCGGCTGAAGGCCGCTGCAGAAGCCAGGGCAGCGCGCACTACGATTGCGGCTGCTCCTTCTCGCAAGTCACCTGCGGCAAGCAGCAGCGGCGGCAGAGCCAGAGGCGGTACGATGGCTGCGCCGATCCTGCGGACATCCCAGCGCCAGGACAGCACAGACAAGGCGAGCATTCAGCAGTGTTGTATGCATGCTCCCTCTGCTATCAAACACTGACTGATGCATGTGATGCAGCGGTGAGTGGTCCATCCAGCTGCAGGACTCAGGTCTGTTCGTCACTCTGCCCAGGACCTCTTTGAGCGCCAGCAGAATGGGGATGCAGCCGGCGGCGCAGAGACGCTGCTCAGCCGTGCCTCCACCAAATCCTGCACACAAGGTGCTGCAAAGGCCTGTTCGATTTCATTGGCTAGTCTTTTCGCTCGTGTGACATCCTAATGTAGTGACCCGCCGCGGCCAGCACTTGCATTGTACGGTGTATCAGCCAGCAGAAACAGCTTGATTGAGGGCTGCCAAAGCAAGCATGAACACTGATGTACTGACGACCATATCTCATCTGTCGTGCAGACAGCCTGTCGGATGCGGAGGCCGAGGCAGCAGACATGCGGTCAGTTCCGAAATGGCAGCCCAGCTCCAGAGGCGCCTGGGCGTCCATCTCTCTGGGTGAGATGTGCATCAGACAGATGACTGCTGTACACAGTGTCGGTCCTGTTATTGCATCGGCGGTTGAGGATGCAGCACATCATGGAAGAAGCTACCGAAACTTTGCATACCAATCATGTGTGCGAGTCCAGATTGTTGAACATCACAATGTCAGGTAAACCGTGGAAGAAGAGGATTCTGGAAGAAGAGGATTCTGAAAGGCATGTGGGGTTGTGATGCACGATAAAAGAGCGTCTCGTGCTACCTTTCGGTTGAAGAGGTGGCGCTGCATGTGCAGGCAACGGCGGCAACAGCGGCAGGATCAAGAAGGGTGTCCGGCCGACGGCGTCCCTAGATCTGCGCGCAGTTGCCATGAGCGACTCCGGAGAGTGATGAGGCAGCCACATTGTTCTCAGCCTCCCAAGGATGCACCGACCACTATCAATTTGCAGGGGTGGTAGGGGCTCTATCAGGCCTTCGGCGGAGGAATCTTTCTGGTGGACGAGGAAAAATCTGGTAACTAGCGGTGTAAGACTTGGAATCAATCAAGCCTTGGAACCGTCCGAGCCGCTCATTCAGGCGCATAAGCACTCTTTCCCCGTCCCCCACCGGCATACTTTCAGTCATTTTTGCTGGTTGCGAGTTGCGTGTCTCGAACTCGGGTCGTTTCAAGAGAATTTTGATGCGTGCAAACACATCAGAGCGAGCGAGGAATTACGGAAACGTTGGATCTTGTGGCGCCGTGCGTGCACAGTTTTATCGTGCGCTGCTGCCAGAGACCCGTGCTCATTACGGTGCGATGGTGGGGTCATGTACTGTTTTGCCATGCGCATGAGAGGTCACCAATCATTCTGACCCACCCTAATGCAACATCATAAACGGTGGAGCCAAGCCAGCACTACTGTGCCGCCGCCGCGCATATTATACAACGTAGTGTGCGCAACAGTCATCACCAACGACACACCCATAAGCCGCAAGCTGAGCAACACTGTGGCCCGCAGCCCGGCTGCAGCTGCCGCATTCTGCCGCCGCTGCATCTCCAAAATGCCGCCGGCGACTCCGCGGGACGCTGTGAAGACGAGGCCGAGATACTTTTAGGTGTCGCACTGCTGCAGTGGAGCGCCGTCACATGTCCAGGTGTGCTCCCACGCCGCCTTGTGCGACTTGCTGCGGAAGACAACCACTGCTGTCTTTGCCGGGCTGATCGGCATGCCCTTGCAGCGGCAGTACTGCGCTGTCGCGTTGATCAGACGCTGCAGCCCCTTTGTCGTTGTCGATGTCAGGACAATGTCGTCTGCGTACATGTGCGCCGGCACCCGCTGGCCGCTGCTGAGCTGTGGCCCGCTGCCGCCCTCCACTGACTGAAGGTACTCAAACAAACCATCCATGTACAAACCAAACAATGTCGGGCTGAGGGGGCAGCCCTGCTTGACGGCCAATCAGGACTTGTGCATGTTAACATGGCGGCCTGCCACCTTGACAGCTACCTGACTGTTGTTATACATCGCCTGGGTGCCCTTCAGCGTGAACACATGGAATTTTGCCGCCAGTGAATCCGCATGGGGATTGCCAGACGAAGACGTTGTGTGGAGACACGCTGATTCAGCTCACGGACAGCTCAGCCTCGCTTAGCTCTTCATTTCTCAGCCAGCCTCAGCTTGAAAGTGAAAGGCACACAGATCATCGAAGCACAGCTACTGGCAGTGCAGCTCGGCGTTTCGGAAAACTTTCGACGGAAGGCAATTCGCACAGGTCATCCTATCTGGCCACTCCTGACCGGCGGATGCAACAGCAGCCGGGCACTTACATTCCGTCTGTCTCGAAGTGAGTATTTTGGTGTAACAGGTCAACTCCGCTGTCAAGCGCCTCAGTTGCAGTCTCAACTGAGGCAGCTGGGTTTGGCTGTTCGTGTCAACATATCGGGTGCAGTTACGAAGAGAGTCGGCTGGGCGTATCCCTCACTCATCATGGGTGCTGAGCAAGGCTTGTACGTGCAGAGTTGCCGCAGCCATCTTCGAGGGCATTGAGGGCACGCAACCGCCGCGCACATGTGCGTAATGCTGGCTGTTTGCGGATGCGCTGTGCTGTGCAACACACACATGCACAATCTCGACATGAACAGTATCGACTGATGCAGACGTTTGGTTTAAGGTGTTTCTGCGTGCAGTCACCGACGAGCAGCTGGTCAGGTACGTACCGTATAGAGTGGACGCCTTGGCATCGCCAATACCGTCTGCAGCCTGCCTTGTGTCGGCCTTGCCCCGTTTGCTTCTGCGGCTGCAGGCCGCTGCATGTTTGCTACCGACAACAGCGTCAATGTCCTATCATGTCGCTGTCACTCCGTTCCAAGGCTGTGTTGCGTCTGCAGCCTGCACTTTCTGTTCGATAAGACACTGGGCAAGGCGCTCAAGATCCTGGACCAGGGCGGCAACGTGCTGTGCTTCACCGCCACCCGCAGCAGGCGCAGAATCTTCGTGGTGCGCGCTTGCTGTGCACCGCTTGAGACCGCACTTCGGATCCACCCGCGTTGCGGATTCAGCCTCCGCGCGGCTCTGTGATAGCAGCTCTGCCCAGCAGTGTCATGCAAGCCTTCCCCTTTGATGCACATGCAAGATCGAGCGCAGCCTGCCAGAGCTATTGCATAGCAACACCTCCTGCAGCCGGATTTGTGTGACTCGCAGGTGCAGGGTAAGGCCAAGGCAGACTCGTACGTGGTGTTTCCAGAGCACTACTGTAGTTGCAAGGCATTTCAATTCGACGTCGTGGGCAAGAACGAGGCTGCCCTTGTGAGCACTCCATCGCTCGCATGTGCACCTGTTTGCTGCATTGCTGCACTGCGATACTTCCCAACGTTGCCGTGGCAGACTTGAGCTGACGTCCATGGACGACTTGCCATCTGCATTGCAGGCTGGACCCCACAGCATCTACTCACAACTACAGAGATCATCTGAGTTGTTCAAACGTGACTTGCCGCAGTGCAAGCACCAGCTGGCGGCGCGCATCGGCGACCTGCTGGGCAAGTGCGAATACCGGGAGGTGCCGGACCACACGCTCAGCAACATGCTGATGTCCTGAACGTCCTAGAGCCGGACCCTGGCCAGCAAGTCGCGCGGCGACCAGTGCGGCGGCGGCTACGGCTGCAGTGGCGGCGGCGCGGCAGTAGGCGGTGCGGCGGCCAGCCAGAAAGGCGCGGCTCAGGGAGCGGCGGGCGGGCGTCTCGCTCTGCCTGCAGCGGCGGTGTCACTTTAGCAGCTGTGGCGGCGGCGGCGGCTTCTACCGGCGGCCATGCGGTGGCTGCTGCAGGAGCTGGCTGCCAGCGGCGGCCGCGATGCGATCGGCGCCGGCAAGCATGAGGCGGAGCTGGCGCACCGGGCAAAGGGCGGCGCGGTGGACCTGATGACGTCCGTCGCAGACGCCGCCGGGCGGGTGAGGACGTCTGACTTGTACAGGGCCATGCATTCAGGCTCTGCCCTGGTTCCTTTCAGCAGACTGAGCAGCAGTGTGCCAGCAAATTGAGCAGCAGCATCTTGCAGACAGGGTGTGCAGTGATCTGAATGGACAATGGCTGGCAGGCGTCGGAGGTGGCGTCAAACATGGCATCGGACGTCGGCTCGGAGCTGGCGTCAAACGTGGCCAGCCGGGCGCGCGCGACAACGACGCTGGATTCCGCGACAGCGCTCCCTCGAGTGGTGCGTGCGCCTGCCTGCATTGATGTTCCAGGGCCCTGTGCCGATGCTCAGATGGATCTGGCTGGATCTGACCTCCTTACCCAGCCGCTGAAACAAGGCGTGTCATTGCTGCAGCAACAAGTGAGGGGAGACACCTGCTCGTGCGCCTCACGGTTGCTCCAGTGTCTGAGACACTTTTTACAAGCTTTGAAATGGGTCTGAAGCCATTTACTGCTGCTTATAAAGGAGGCTGCCACGGCCGGCGGCCATGGAGCCGACGCCATGGACCTGGACGGAGCTGGAGCCGGGAAGCAGCACCTGCAGCCGCCGCACGGCCTGTGGCACGGCCACGGCCCCATCCTGCTGCTGCTGGTGGCGGTGCACCTGGCTGCCTTTCTATACTGGTGCGCGTTCCAGCTGTTGACAGCTGCCAACAGTCATTCTGCTGGTGACGCAGGTTCGAGGACACGGTCATGCATGCAGACAGGCAGGTGCTGCAGGTGCTGACGCTTCTGAACGGCATGCACTGCAGGATCTACTTGTATGTCATATCGCGGAAGTTTGAGGCGCGCAAGTCGGAACACGCACGCCGCGTCGTCAAGCCCTTCAAGGTGCGCGCGCAGACTGCCGGCTGGAATATGCATGTGGCTGCAAACATGCGACTCGAAGTGGATTTTCACACTAGGATACTCTACATCACATGGCGGTCCAGCATCTGCCGTGCCTGCTGGCGGTGCCGCTCGAGGGCAAGAGCTCCAGACACGGTCGGGGCGCCGGACTTCCAACCCACATCGCTCCCTCCGTTACCCTTCACCTCTGTTTGAAGAATCTTTCTGATGCATCTCATCAGGTCGTCTACGAGTGGGGCCTGGACGTGTCAGCGTCCATCACCAGCGTGATGCGCAAGAAGCAGGCGCAGTCGCCCTCGGCGTCGCCGCGCATCGCGCTCACCTCCATGCCCTCCCCTAAGCCGCCCGGCCTGCAGCGCTCCTCCTCCGGCTTCAGCCTCAACAAGCTCATCAAGGGGCGCGCGGCCTGATGCCCTGAAGTCTTTTGAGCTGGAAGTGAGCTCGTCCGAGGGGTGTCAGCTGAGGTTTACCGGCAAGCCTGGCGCCCTGTCCTGTTGATCGAGACCAAGGCGCAGGCGGTCGACGGCCCTTAAATTTTCAGGCAACTTTCTGATGCTGCGGCGGATGCTCAGCCTCAGTCATGTCATCGGAGCTGCAAAGAATGAACAGCCGTGAGCGGCAGCCATGTTAGACCAAGGCCGTTATGGTTCTGGGGCCGCGCACACCATTCCTATTGCGCGGAACAAAAGTTTTGTCGAACCTTCGATTTATTGCCGTTGCTGGAACGACTGTGCGCAGGCAATGAATGCTTCGTTATGAGCGGTGATGGTACATCGGACCTGGTCAAGTGGATAACTGACCATTGGTGCAGCAGCAGCCGATTGCGCAGTGTTGAGCTGTTCCATCATGTAAATTACCGAAGCTCGATGTTCAGCATCTGCATTTGATGCATCAAGTGGCAATTGCAGTGTCGCGGGCAGTGTACCTTGATAGGTATTCATTGGGATGTTGCAAGACATTCAACCACGCACTTCAGACGGACGAACCAAGCACATCGACAAGCTGAAGGGTTCTACCGCTGATGCTGATACAACATCGCAGCATGTCAGACTTTCAAGTGCAATCCCAAAACTGTGCACCTCTTTCAGGCGAGCGCTGCGCAGTCCGTGCTACCGCTGCGCGCCAACTTGGGTGCGCCGCCATGGAACATTCCTGTGAGCGTCTTACGCGCTCAAACCTAGAAGAAACCCGTCGGCTTCTTGACGGCCTTCATCATGCCGTACTCCATGAGGCCGGAGTCGAAGGCGCGGTGCATGCGCTCCAGCGTCACAATCTCCCGAACCGTCTTGTACCAGATGACGGGGTTGAGCTTCGCGATGACGGGCCACGGGTTGTAGACGCCCACCCAGATGGAGTGGCGCCACGACGGCAGCGTCGGCTCCGTCCAGTCTGCTGTGCCCACCTGCTCCAACTGCCCCGTGCCCTGCATGCACTCATGATGGTACATCAAAACATGCAAAAAGCCGACCAGGTGCAGTATGAAAAATAACCAACCCTGGTTGATGCGCCTGAAGCGCCGCAGTCTGACCAATGCGGCAACCTGCTCAACAGATTGAAATATTCCATCTCAAGGCTTCTGACACTAACAATAATTAGGCAATGCGGGAGCCAGAGCCGTGCAAGGCTCAAGCGAGGTGCGCGTTGCGAGACCTCAACACCGAGAAAACAAGGCACGAGAGCCACGCGCCTGCATGAGGCGCTCGTACTCCTGGATGGAGATGAAGTAGGGGTGCGCCCACTCAGCGTACAGGAAATCCAGCTCCGCCTTTTCCTTGTCCGTGAAGGGCGCCTCCGGCGTCTCCTCCCGCTGGCACCACGTCGCGATGATGATCCGGCCGCCTGCGGCAGTAAAGGGAGCGAGGTCGCGATTCGGATCGCTGGAATCCGCACTGATGCCATGCGTCTCATTTGTGGCTGAAACATGCACCTCAGCTGCCGCGAGATGCGGCGGCTCCTCCAGTGACAGGTTGCGGCCCCTCGTGTCTGGGCAGAACGTCACGCTCGTCGCCGCGGATGAAAAACACAAATGCGCACCTGGTTTGAGGACGCGCGTCATCTCCTCCACGTACAGCTTTTTGTCGGGCATGTGCTCCCCCGACTCGCAGGCCCACACCAGGTCGAAACTGTCCTCCGGCCAGTCCATCTTCAGCGCGTCCATCACCTGCATTGAGCGTGTTTCAGGTCAGAATCACATGTCTTGATCTGCTGAGCTGCACATTAGTTTTGCCTGCGCACAGTCATCGGCAGTCGTCCAGGATTGAGTGCCGCCCTCTCAGTGCCCAACTTGTCCGACCTGTGAGTGTATCAAAGCGCGTACCTGGAAGTTCGCATTGTTGACGCCCTGCTCCTTTGCGAGCTCGGTACCGCGCTTGACCTGCGCCGGCGAAAGCGTGATGCCTGCAGCACCACTCACTAGGGTGTCAGGCCAGCTGACGCCCATCAGCTGATGCCGTCCTCCCACATGGCTCAGCGCCACCGAACTTGCTGCATGGCGCGAGGCGATGCCCACAACCGGCAATCTGTCATGTCAAAAGCGGTTCGGCAGCCAGAGAACGCGCAGAATGCAGGCCTGGGTGTGGGCATTCGAGCATATTACTGCACCAGCGGTCGCACCTTCCACCTGGGCGCTGGGGAACTTTTTGGCCAGGTGGCGGGAGGTGCCGCCAAAGCCGCAGCCGACATCCAGGATGCGCGCCGGCGCCGCGGCGTCGCGCGATCCGAGGCCCCACGCCAGCATCTCGTCGACAAAGTCGAATTTGGCGCCCTTGAAGTCCTTCTTCTTGTACCCAGCCGCCCGCTCCTGTTTGCAGCCGGTTCTCTAAGCTTCGTTTTACAGATGTTTGCACTCAGAGGAGCCGGCGCCGGTGGTCCCAAGCAACGTGAAACATCGCATCATCAATGCGGCTGGCGTCGGGGCGATGCGTGGACGCATGTGATCATACAAATAGACAGCAGTGAGCAGCCAACATTGATCACAGCGGAGATAGAGCGCTGCGTTCAACTAAACTCTCCTGTTGCTCGACAGCAGCACCTGATCATTGTAGTACCCCAAGTGAATGTGCTCCCCCCAGTACGCCTCCAGAATGCCCTCATTGGTCCAGGCGTCATACTCCTTGCCCACGCTGTTGTCATCCTGATATGCCCTGCACAGACGCAGCAGTAGCTGTCGATGCAAGGGCTTGCAAGATGGCGAGACGATTCCAGTTTCTTGCAGGACACAGCGGCACAGCTTCGCCTTCGCACCACACCGATCTTCTGGCGGCACTCGCATGTGCCTGCATGTTGACAGACAGTCCTTGCAGTTCGTGCTTCAAAGGAATGGTGGTACAGAGCAGCACCTCGAGCCGCTACCGAACAGAGCTCTGAGGCCGAGCCCCGCTAGGCCTGCGACGGCGAGCGCTGCTGCGGCGCCCTTCGGCGTCCCGAGGAATGCTGCCGTCTCCTGCCGCGTCGGCGGAGCTGCGCTGACCTCCACAAACTGCTGAGGCCGCTGCTGCATGCGGCTACTGCCCAGCGAGTCGGCCGTCTCGGCCGACGGCGTGATGCGCTCGCTGCTGCCAACGTCCAGCGCCGCGCGACACTGCTGCCTGCGCCGACATGCCCGCTGAACTGGACGCCGCCTTTGCAGAGGCGACAGCTGGCTATGCGTGAAGGGCTGCCTGCTGCCAGCTGATAAGCTGCCGAGCATACACTGTGGATGGCTGTGTGCCTGCAGCATGGCTGTGAGCGGGGGTTCACAATTTGATTTGGGTTCAGCCAGCACCGCAGACGACGGGTCGATGCAGATGCCTCAGTATCAAAGCTCCTCGCGCATTTCGCAGTGGTTGAGAACTAGAACTGTCGTGCAATCGCAGCTCGCAAGGCAAGTGATGACGAACATGCACGTGCGTGGCTGCGAGATTTTGCTTTGGCAGTGTTCGTTGCTTCCGTCATTTGCAAACACCACAGTGACACACAGCATACCCCTGCACAGCTGATGTCCGACTCCCTGCGAGGCTTTGTGTTGCGCGGCGAGGTGCTCAAGTTGTATCGGACCTTCCTCAGGACGGCGCAGCAGGCACCGCCGGGCGCGCGAGGTGCCGGACCTGCTTGTGCTGTCGCTTTTCACCACATGTTGATGCGTTTCATGTGTCTCATCTGTGCCATGCCGCCTGTAACACGGATTTTGCTGCGTGCCGGCCGACACATCCCACATGCCAGTCTGCAAATCTTATACAGCTGGTGTCAGACAACAGGTGAGGTGAGGGAGCAAATCCGGCAGGGCTTCGAGGCGCACCGCGGCGAGAAAGACAACTACGCGCGCAAGTACCTGCTGTCAGACGGGCGCGCACAGCTGAAGCAGCTGCGGGAGACGTTCATGATGAACGAGTAGCCTTGCGACAGACAACGCTTTTCCAACGATTTTCCACAAGCAGCTTCACATCACCGCCGCTGACAAAGCGGGAAGGCGCAGCGGCGAACGGCGCCAGCACCGCGCTCGGGCATTTCATCAGCGCCGCTGGCATGGCGAAGAAGCGGCGGCTGTCGCCGCAGTCGGTATATGATGAGGCGGCGGTGCAAGCCGCGTTTGCAGAGGCCGGCGTCAAGGACGTCCATGTCGCAACACTGTACAAGTGAGAACTTCCTGGCGTGTGTCAACCGCACGTCAAGCTCCATACTGTGTGCACAGAGCGCCGCTGGCTGCAACGATGATGCTGACTTGAAGCACACCACATGGTACTACCAGATGGCGTCCGCAATAATTGACAGCGCAGCACCGCCATGCAGGCACCTGCTGCGGTTCCCTGACGCGGCGTGGGACAGCATTCCTACCCTGCCGAAGGCGGCCGTCAGCGTGCTTGAAAAGGACTTCGTCAAGACAACCTCCAAGGTACAGGCTGCCCGACAAGCGCTGCGTTCTGAGGCTGATTTGTACAGCGCTGTACTCCTGCAAGCACGTCTTGCTGGGCAGTTGAGGGTAGCAAGTCTGAAGCAGGAATTGAATGGCATACAAGCAAAACCTGGCACGGCGCAACAAACAGACACCCAGGGTGGCATGTTTCCGTCGCAAGGTGGTGGAGGCGCAGCACTCGTCGGACGGCGAGACCTCCAAGCTGCTGCTGGAGCTGCAGGATGGCCTGACTGTGGAGGCCGTCATCATGCACTACGACACCTCAGGTGCATCCCAGTACCCGCATTCCCGCTACACATGAACTCAATGATCCTGCCGTCATCAGGCACTACGATACCTCAGATCGCCTCGTGTCAAATTTTCCCTTCCCCTCGCACCTCTTGAAACTAACCGTTTTGCATGGTAGAAGCCCACTTGTCTTTCTCGCACTCACGCTGACCTCTGGCCATCTGTGCCGTCGGCATGCAGACATCGTGCAGGCGGGCGACGACGCAGACAGCATGGTCTCCACTGGCGGCTCGCGCGCGACGCTGTGCGTGTCCTCGGAGGTGGGCTGCCAGATGGGCTGCACCTTCTGCGCCACTGGCACTATGGGGCTGAAGGTGTGCAACCTACCAAAAGTGGCAATCCTTCAGACGCAAGCATGTCTGAGGATACAACACACCCGTGCCTCTGCCGTGGTGCCATCTGGCAGCCGGCATGTACCAGCATCAGTCTGCCCCTGGGACAGCAATTTGTTCCTGCAGCACCCGGACCAGACCTCGCTTGAGCGCATTTCCAGCCTGCACCGTGATTTTCGTTCCTGCTCGTGTGGGGCATGGCGATGGGGCTGCCTCCACAGCACTCGCCTGTCGCTGCAGGGCGACCTGACGGCGGGGGAGATAGTGGAGCAGCTGGTGCACGCGCGCACCTTGGCGCCCATCCGCAATGTCGTCTTCATGGGCATGGGGGTGCGCTGCGGAACCTGTGAACCCCCCTTGGAATCCACAGACTCTCAGTGTCCGAGCTGCACGATGGGACAGCACTCGCCACCTGTGTTCCATGTGCCGGGCAGAAATTCCACCACAGGACTTTTACTGCTAGCTTGCCGGCCAAACATCCTATTTGCACTCGTTTGGCGGCGCCATCGTGCAGTCGCACAGTCAACCCAGAGCTGAGCAAACACGTCGACCGCTGAGCAAGGTGTGCTGCTGCAGGAGCCGCTGAACAACTACAATGCGGTGCGGCCGGCAGTGGCGATGATGACGGACGGCCGCTTCTTCGGGCTGCGGCGCTCCGCCGTCACGGTGTCCACCGTCGGCGTCATCCCCCGCATCCTGCAGCTCGCCGACGACCTGCCGGGTGTCAGCCTGGCGCTGTCGCTGCACGCGCCCAACCAGGTGCCTGTGAATTTCAGCTTTTCTGCTTTCGTATTAGCACTTAGTTTTTAGCACTTTAGTCGGCGTGATCCCCCGCATCCTGCAGCTCGCGGACGACCTGCCCGGCGTCAGCGTCACGCTGTCGCTGCACGCGCCCAACCAGGTGCTCGCCAACTTCTGCTCGGAACTCCAGGACAGGTCAGGCACGCGGACAGCATGGGTCAGGTTTAAGCGATTTTCTAGGAAGTCCACTGTGCAGGATTTCCATTTTTGGTTCATATGTTGTTTCTGAATTTGAAACAGGAGCTGCGGAAGAGCATTGTGCCATCGGCAGCTGCGTACAAGCTGGACAAGCTGATGGCGGCCATCGAGACGTATCAGCAACGCACGCGGCAAAAGGTGCCGAGCACCGATCATCCTCCCCTGGTGCTGACCACGAGCGCTGGGCTGCTTTGTGCCAGAAGCACCTGCAAGGAACAGGCCTTTCAGCTGCTGACAGATGCTTGTTGTTGAGCCGGCATGAAAGCTCCGCTACCTGAAAGCTCTGCTACCTTCAACCCACCTAGAGATGTACTTCCAACCATGTTTCCGGTTGTTGCAGGTGTTTTTCGAGTACGTGATGCTGCGGGGGGTGAATGACAACCCTGAACAGGCGCACGAGCTGGGCGCACTGCTGCGCGGCCGCAATGTCGTGCAGAACCTCATTCCCTGGAACCCTATCTACAGGTGTGCCCTGCCTGCTGGACGTGTCCCTTGCAAGGACCTTTGTTGTTGCCGCCGTCTCGCCCCTCGGCACTCCTTCCAGACTGCCTCCAGCGATGTCCGTGGCAGGGTCGGCCGTGTCGGTGTGCAAGCGCCGTCCTGCTCCAGGTCAGCGTTCCAGAGCTGCACACCCTCACTCGCGCTGCTTTCCGTGTGCTTGAGGTGTGAATTGCTCTGTTGTCGCAGCCCGACCATCAGCTTTGAGGCGCCGGGCACTGAGCGTACCCTGGAGTTCCAGCGCATTTTGAAGCAGGAGTACGGCGTCCCCACGACCATCCGCAAGGAGAAGGCAAGCAGTGACCCAGATGCCAATCAGCTAGCCAATTCCTGCTGCGTCCGGCCGCAACTTCCAAGTTCCCATGCGTGCTGCGAATGTGACAGTTGCAGCGCAAAATTAGAACCTACCCGGGTCCCCAAGCAGCATGCCAGCTGCAAGCGCAGAGCCTCGCAAGTGCGCCCGTTGCTCCCTCTCAAAGAGGATCCGCCCGACTGCAGGGCCAGGACATCAGCGGCGCATGTGGGCAGCTGGTGGTGGAGACATCGAAGCGCTGCGGCGGCGGCGACGGCGATGGCGACGCTGCGCCAGACCGGCTGGTAACGGACATTGAAGATGTCGCGCGGCGGCGGACGCTTGTGCCCGCCGTTTGAACCCAGCTCACACAAGAGAGACTGAAAGAGTCCTGCCGTTACCGTGTTGGTGGAAAGTTGGTTGATGCAGAGGTTTTAGCAGGGGTGTTGTCGTATCAGATCGTACGCTCGTATCTACGAGGGACGCTCAGCATACACGCTGTTCCCGGACCACAATTTGAATCGCGCTGGATCGATTCTTGCGTGCATCATTCACGACCTGCCGCTGCGAGATCTAGTCATCGTGCGAGTAATCTGCAGGAAACTGTTGTCAGCTCTGTGCTATCCCGCCGCCGCTGGAGCATCGGCTAGCCGAGCCGCTGTTTGATCAGCCTCAACCGATTTCGAACCGGCCGAGCGGGCGCCGGCCCGGCGGACCTGCCCAGCATGGTGAACGTCCTCTCACGCCTGCTATGATGCATGACCTAGCCATCTCTGCGCCGCCCGCATCGATCAGCATCTGCGCTTCATTGCTCCACGAAACATGCACACGAATCAAGTTCTTGTCTCGGCTGGAAGGCGGCGCTCACGGGTGCAATCACCCCACCTGCAGGCCGACGCAGACATTCCGCTGCCGGATGAGGGCCCCGGTGCGCCAGATGACTCCCAGGGCGACTCCCGCGTCGAGTCGGATGCCGAGGCGATGTCGGAGGGCGAGGACGAGGTGGTGCAGTCGGCCATGGGCAGCGAAGATGACGAGGGCGAGGACTTGTTGGAGAATGCACAAGCGTGAGCACACAGCCCCAAGCCTCGTAAAACACATGTTGCGGTCATGTCTGCAGTCATGAGTGGGGAACCGCAGCTGATGCAGATGCAGAAGCCTGTTCGTCGGCTGAGGCTGCACTTGCAACGCCTTTGCTTCATTGTGTGATTGTTGATTGATGTGCGCACTGCATGAACGCCTGCCGCAGCAGGGCTTTTCAACGCCAACCAAAGCCTCGTGCTCGCAGCCTGCGCGGAACCCGTGCACCCTGACATGCTGACATGCACCACGACTTATGTGACGGCAGGGACTACCGCGGCATGGACCACCTGGACCGCTACGAGGCGGAGGGCATCGACGCGGAGTTCCAGGACGGCACTGCCGCAGAGGATGCCATGGCGGCGCGCATGGCGGCAGAGGCGGAGCTGCGGCGGCGCGACGTGCGTGAGGCCCGCCGCCGCGGCCTCCCGGGCGCCCTGGAAGGTGAATCCAGGAAGACTCCTCTGTGGAAGTGATTGAAGGTAAATCTCCTGTCTCCCTGTGCCCAGCAGAGAAGCATCACCTGCAACAGATGCTGGAACTGGAGAGCAGCCAGAGCCCACTGTGTGGTAGTTGCACCACTGCGGCGCCAAGACTCGCGGGGGGGGGGGGGGGGGGGGGGGGGGGGATGGAGGTG
>JAABUM010000288.1_pt1 | contig 96985 bp, 67 predicted proteins | sample 5559161 | NCBI WGS metagenome assembly JAABUM01 (sample SAMN10711868, study PRJNA513369) | rock metagenome | isolation source: Antarctica rocks | place: Antarctica: Victoria Land, Siegfried Peak nord
TGCAGGCACGCTGCGAAGCAGTTATTCGAGCTAATGGTATGCATACGGAGTACTAGTAGTATTAAACATGTAATTTAACTAGCGTCTGCCAAGACGCTTACATTTAACTACCCTGCGACATAGTATGTACTTAGTATGTGGTAGCACTTGAGGTATAGCGCTAATCAGCCCTACGGTTAAGCGAGCGCACATAAATAGCCTGCACCTTCCATACCTTAGTAATTCGATTAAGTCGTTTACACTACTTCAATGGTGGCTAGCTACTGTGCTTCGGATGCAACAACTGCATGCCTTTCGGGTTTGTGGATGCAACAACTGATGCCGTTCGGTTTTGTGGATCCTTGAGCCCGTGGACCCTGGCTCGTTGATGGATCTCTATATATGCAGATGGCGCCAAGGGTAATAGGTCTAGCGTACCAAGCCATACATAGGCATAGCAAGCATGCATCACAACGTACAGTACGAGGCCGTGACTCGAATTTCCAGAAGCCCAGAGAAGCTTACCTGGCGAGAGGAGAGAGACTTGAAGTAACAAAATAAGCTCCAGCGAGTTGTGCACGTTTCGCGTTGACACGGACTGCCTCGATGGAGACAGTAGATACCCAAAGGTCTCGAAACATGGCAACCTTACCCTTGCCTGTAGCGCTGGTTGTACTCCGCACGTGGGACGGTACGTGGTGATTGATAAACCATCCGTGTAAGGCTAGATGAACTTTGAGCCCCTGGGAGTTAGTATAGTATGTTACAGATACGTCCCGCTCTTCAGGGACTCAACCCTGCTCAGTGGCTTGGTCTATCCTTCGGATGCACCTGTTAAACGTATTTGACTAGCTTACCCGCATGTAAGAATGACAGCTCCGTAGTTTATATAGCGGTGAGCGTCGACTTTTTGTTGCCTTAAGCCCTCGGTTTTTCAAAAGCAGACGAACTCCGGAATCCTGGAGCGTATGATTGGAACATCTTCTTCCTTATCGTTAGCTTGGGCCACTACTCCACGTCTCTCGTATATTCCGAGGGCCTCTAGACTATCACGAAATCAAGCTCAATGATAGTCGACCCTCCAACACGTCCTTCTCGCACTACCCCACGAACTAAGCGACTCCTGCAGAGCAACTCTTTAATGTCCGATTGGCCTGCCTCAAATGTCTGGCCAGGTGTATCACCTGGTCCACTGATTCCTTGGTTTCTCATTCCAGCACTCCGATTCCACGAATTGAAGCGGGGATGAGTACGGACGAATTCTTTCTTCTCAGGTCACTTTGTACTTTTCGTGGACGTGACTCTATGTTTGATTTGAGTCTCAGACTATCTGGCATAATAAACGTTAGCGCGACAGGAATTTAATTGGTCAGAAGAGAGATCTCACCACCAAAGTCTGCCAAGACGCTAACTTTTATCATCCCTGGGTAAGGTAGTAGTATACCGGCAAGTCCCTAGCGGGCTGCGCCTCGCCCGTCAACCTGGTCGGGACTTGCCGAGGGACGTCGGCTGTCTGAAATCCGATTGGCGGACTATAAGCCGCCTCCGGGCCCGAGATTGCCGATCATATTGCGGGGAGCACGTACCGCATCGACATCCTGATCAACAACACGCAATCTTCCCCACAAAAATATCGTAAGAGTATAGCTTCAAATACTTCAAACACACAATAATGATTGAAAAGCCATCTGTTTCCTATTACGGCTAGACTACTACCACTTCGTCGCAAGTCCTTTGCGCTGTTTGGCTGGCGCCATACGCACGGGCATGGTTTTAACGAGCTTCCAAAAATCTGCGTTCGTGATTTTACCCCATTCTTCAAGCACGACGTCGATTATTTGTTGTTTGTTTGTAATAGAGTGCTCTCTGACCTTGATCGTGACTTGATGAGCCTCCAGATATACTCAATGATGTTAATGTCCCTGTCCAGTTTGGCTTTTTTGGCTGGATTCAGGCCCTTCACAAACAGTCCATGGGCTGAGTTACCGTCCTTATAGTATATTAGACGAGTGCCACAACGCCGTTGTCATTGAAAGTATGAGCCTACTATACGATTGATAACCTGATCGGCGTAATCTTGCTGATTGAAGCCCCTTCTCTTGCCGTGACCTTCTAGAATGATCAAAGGACTGATTCAATAGGATCCAATCATGCCCCAAGCTGTGAACGAAGATCGACCACTTCTGAACTGATTTTGAGCGCAGTCTGGATTGTGACGGTCTTCAGAAGTGCGTATAACGTGATTCGTGCCCTGCATGCTTGTAGTAGACTACTCAGAAGATGGAGAAAGTCGTAAGACATAGATGTTCCGGATCTTCACGGGTCCCACTTTGCGAACTTTTTTGCCGACACCGAGTCACCTTCGCGTGTCAATAGTACAATCCTTCAATCCTTCACACTAGCTGGTCCTGAATGGCAAACCATCGGCCGAAGTCAAAGCTCACGATATCAGTGCCAGTTGCTCGCCAGTCGCAATTGAAACTTGAATCAGGTTTGATCTCAAATTGCTGGACAAACAACGATTTCATGATCGCATACTGTTTATATGGCAATATCGCCATATTTCCAAAATGTAATTGAATAGTGAATACCGTAGATTCAGCAATTAAAAAGCTCACCGCTTGCTGCTTCCTGCTAGGGGCGTGTCATGCCTGCCTAGTTGGCGTGCTACCCAGAGTAGGAAGTGACTACGAAGTGACAGCACCCTGGCCACGGACGCGCGCCTACTTATCTCCCCATACCCTGCTGATTTACGCCTACCACCTGTGAATTACAAATAAACGTTGTGTCGGGCAAGTGAGTACAATATGTCAGACCGCTTCCCGCTCAGAAATGTTCCTTGAAAGTCAATCGACCTTTGTTAAAGGAGTTTGACTCGAACATCTGAAACACGCTACCATGTTTGGCACTCTCAATCCCAAGCAGTATAAGGAGCCGTTGACCTTTATCGAGAATACGGACCGGGCGTCAGCCCTCAGTCGTACTCGCCGCGACAAGCCACATATTTCCTGCGAACTCTGCCGGGCGCGAAAGGTAAATTTCTCGCGTTTTTCTCTTGCGGCTGTATCTTTCTATTGTCACCTGCTGCCTTTCTCCGTTCTAGTATTGCTTTTGAACTAAATCCTGTTATATTATCATGTCCCAATCCACTCAACGCCGCTACCTAGGCCCAAAGAGGACACATACGTGCGGGCCGTTGCAAAGCAAAGAAGTCTAAGAGAAATTATGCGATATGCGGAGACGCCATTGGCTGATTTTTCACTTCTCTTTGTCTCTCCAGGTGCGATGTAGTGGCCAGCCCTCGGGCTGCGATAGATGCCTTGCCGTCTCCGCCGAGTGTAGGTACCCGGGCCGCGAAGCTCGCCGCAGGAAGGCCACCACTAGTCGCCACATGGAAACACTCAGGCCGGGTAGCAGCATGAGCGGTACCAATCTTGCAACGGGGACCAAAGAGCAGGGTCAGGGTCAGGGGCTGCAGCAGCCGTCTGTTGGCGTTGGCAGTGGTCAGGTAGGACGAATAGAGCCACACACGGCCGATCCGAGCGTCAAAATGTGTGATCCGGAGCCCAGAGCAGACAAGGAACAGCAGCAGATGGAGCACCAGCGCTCGTCATTCTCGGTCGGCGACCGCAGCTCGAGCGGAAACGTCTTGGACGGACTTGACGAGTGGCTGGACATGGACAGCTTTCTCAACTCAGGACTGACGGCGCCGCTAGAGAATCTTGACGGCAGCGTGGAGATGTTGGATAAGGTGATGGAGGATTCTTTGTCTGGGCACGCTGATAGTCCCACTGGTAAGTGAGTCCCCTTGATTCTTAAGCGTGTGCACATGCTCAACATGGGCAAGGCCTTGAATATTATGGAGCCTGATCTGGTCACTGATGTGAGTTACCAACTGACAACTTCATGTGCAGGTTTGGACGATATGGCCCCAGGCACCTCGCTTAGTAGCTTTCCTAACGCAGATAACCTGGCGCAGCCGTTGATACCCTCACACGACGTCGTCTCGCCGCTGGCTTCGACTATCCAATCCACACGCAGCCAGCCACCAGCATCTGCCAAAGATAGTGATTATATAGGACGAGAATCACTATCCCAGACGCCCAGTTTGGGTCGCTGGTCAGGCCAGCCCCCCGCCATCTTCAACAATATCCGGCCGTCATCAGGATCGCCGGACCGCCCAAAGCCAAGTCTAACGTCTGACCCACACACAAAGGGCCCAGTACCAGCAGCACCGGCGGCATTCTCACCAAGCTTAACCCGTCGATGGGATGCCAAAGACGGCTGCCCCTGTCTGCACCTTATGGCCTGCCTGCTCGAGGAGCTCGGTGCAGAGAGCGCGAGCAGTGACCAAGCTACAATGGACCTGCTGCTAGGTTACTTACGTTGTGCGTTGGTGCGCTGTAGTACTGTCTTGGATTGCGAGCGGTGCACGTCGCTGAGTGATAATAACATGCTGCTGGCTATGGTGGGGCAGTATATGAGCACCATCTGCGAGCGAATGGTCATGTGCTACATTGAGTTGCAGTGGGCACAGGAGCAGCGGCAGAGTAAGCAGCAACCGTCGATATCGTCATTGCTTGCTGGTGTTGGCGGCGTTGGTGGTGATCAGGAGGACGAGAATGGTAGCACAAGGTCAGGGTCTGGAGTACTTGACGCAGACGACATATGGTTCTCCACGTACCGCATCGATAACGGCTACGAGCGTATGCAGGTACTTCAATGCCTAGCTAGTGTTCAACTCATAGAATTTTCGCGAATGTTGGAAAAGCTCAAGGCGCGAGGGGGCAGTCACAGGGGACACCTGATGCTGCTGACCGAGGCTGAGAAGCGGATCAAGGCGGTGCAGTTGATGCTGAGAACCAAGTTGGATGGCCCATCAGCCGGAAGAATATAGTCTCTATAGAAGTATTCTTTGAATCGTCCTGAACACCCTAACCATGAGGGCATTTCCAAGTTCTTAAGATAGGCGGTGGTTTTCGCCAAGCCGGTTCGGAGAAATACATAAAGTAGAAGAGTTCACCTAGAAGAGGCGCGTATCTAGAAGGGGCGCAGCCCTGTAGGGCTACCACCTAAATAACTCCTTTTTTATCTATATATAATATAAACAGAGGTTTATATATATACTATATTCTAATTAATAATTAAAATTAATACTTTACTTATATATCTCTTACTTTAATTAGCTAATTCCTCTTATATCTATCTTACTTATAAGCTTTATTTTAACTCTATAAAACTAGCTTTTAGTACTTATATTACTAGTATAACTAGTAGTAGTACTTCTACTATTACTTTAAGAGAGAGGGGTATAAGTAGAGTTAATATAAGAGAATAAGATAGTCTAAGTATTAGTTTAGTATTTAATCTTAGTTATTCTTTTATTATTATTATTATTATTATTATTATAACTAGTACTAAGATCTACTTATATATAATACTAGTAATAAACCTATTACTTATTAATAGAGCTAAGAGGTCTCTAATCTAATAATATTAGAATAAAACTAGGATATTATATAATAATAGAGCTTATAATATAGAGTTTTTATATATATAGTAAGCGCGCTCTTAATATATATAATAATATCTACCTTAGTTCCTATTAGTAGTATTAGCTTAGTATATAAGAGACTCTAGGTTAAGAGATAGAAGTTATATTAAGTAAAATAAGATAAAAAAAATAAGCTAAGACTATCCCCTTAATTAAAAGAATATAATTATATATAAGAGTAGGAATAATAACCTTATAATTATAAAAGTATAATTAATAGAATTATATAATCTACTTTCTTTTATTAGTAAATTATTATATAGCTTAATACTAGGAAATAGTAATATAATAATAGTAATAAAGTATATTTATATCTCTTTAATAATTATAATAGCTCCCTCTTATATATTATAGAAAAGATATATAATAATTCTTAATAAAAGTATTAATAGCCTTTTATTAAGCTAGTAGTAGTAGTAACCTATCTTCTTACTATAATAGAAAATATAGAATTTTAAATCTTAAAGATCTCTTATACCTATTTAACTAATATATTTATAGAGAAGTCCTACTACCTTCCTTATTTAAGCTTAGCTTACCTTCTTAAAGAATACTAAAGTCCTAATATCTTTTATATTCTACTTAAGTATATACTAACGTATTATAATATTTTCTATATAAACTATATTATTTAATCTATTTTATACTATTTAACTATATTAAAATTAGGAAAATTAGTATAATAGTTTAGAAAAATATATTAGACTAAATAGATTTACCTATTAAATCTTATACACGGCTAGAATATAGATTATAAATAATAAAAACTCTATTTATTATAATTACTATATATATACTATTTATATTTTACTTATTCTACTATATTACCTACTAATATATTAGCTATTAGTTTAAATAGAGGGAAATATCTATCTTATTACTAGGTATAAAATATTATTAGAATAGTTATATATATATAATATAGCTAATACTATTATATATATAAGCTACCTACCTACCTACTAATATATCTAATATACTTCCTACTATTTACCTTATCTACTAATATATCTAATATTAGCTTAAATAGAGGGGAAATATCTATCTTATTATTAGGTATAGAATACTATTAGAATAATCGAAATTAGTATATTAGTATATATAATATAACTAATACTATTATATATATAAGCTAGCTACCTACCTACTAATCTATCTACTTCCTACTATTTACCTTACCTACTAATATATCTAATATTAGCTTAAATAAAGGGAAATATCTATCTTATTATTAGGTATAGAATATTATTAGAATAGGTATTTAATTAATTAATTTAATTGAATTATTACTCGTATCTACTAAACTATAGAGGTAATTACGGGCTTTTATAGACGACACTTTACGTAAGGGAAACCGTATATACCGGATAAAAACCCTTACGGTTTTTTAACTTAGTATCCTTCGTTTTTATTTACCTGCGTACTATATTTATAATAAGTATAAATAGAGTAACGTGTATATATAAAGCTGCGACGTACTGTAATACCTAGCCCGATAGCTAGGTAGTAAGGGAGGGAGGAAGAAGGAGGGGGGTAAGAGCGCTAAACATGCTCGATACGCGAGATATACTAGACCCGAGGGGTATATAGCTATACTACCGCTAGTGAGAACTAGGGTAGTAAGCCTATCTATATTAGCTATTATAATATAGCTTAAGGGCCCTTACTAACCGACGTTAATATAGCTTAGAGGTCGCTTATACCCGCCCTATTAATAAGGAGTTACCGTTAACTAGTATAGTCTAGGTAACTTATAATAATATATTTTATATCCTATCTCCTATACCCGTATCCGTAGCTAGGTGACGAGAAGCCTAGGACCCTAGCCTTATATAGGAAATCTGTAAGTCTAATTCTCGCTATACGGGCTTAGGTAAGTACCGAGCTCTCGGCTTTTAGGAGCTTGCTATAAAGGCTAAGGCGGTTATCCTATAGACCTCTAACCTAGGAGATACTAGGAGGGTTATATTTATTAAACCTCGCCTTATAATCGTCTTATATTCTAACCCGCCGCCCGGTTAACTAGCGGCGTATCTTATCCTTAATCTTCTCCTTATAACGGCTACTATCGCTTCGCTCGAGTTCCTTCCAGTTATTAAGGCCGAGGGACCGGAGTACCTACTCCCCTTTCTCCTTAGCGGCTATATTAGTAGCTACTAGCCTTCTACCTCTCTTTAGTCGTAGTTTCCTCTTAATACGGGCGTTCCTAATCCTTATTACTAGGTATATTCCTTATTAAGTATAGTGCCGGAGGACCGCGCTATTAAGGGTTATCTATATAGGCGTAATATATACTTCTACCTCGAGGACTCGTATTAGCGTGGCTTTATAGGCCCCTAGAATCCTCCGCAGGTAGTTATTCTAGATAACCTCAAGCTTTTATATATATATTTTCTTCGCGTCGCGAAGACCTCCTAGTATATACTACGTAGATACGGCGTATATTATTACCGGCCTAATAACCGTGTTATATACCTACCTAGCTTAGCTTAGTATAGTACCCTACGTTAAAGCCGCGGTTATTAATAGCGCTAACCCTTAGTTAGCTATCTTTACCTAGACTCTTTTAATATAAGGGCCCCAGCGGAGCTTCCTATTAATATAGAGGCCTAGGACCCGAATTTCCGCCTTAGGTCTAGTAACTACCGAGCCTAAGTTAACTACTACCTATATATTAAATCGGCGTGGTCGCCGCGAAAGATAGATTAGCTTATACTTCTACGGGGTAAAGTTAGCCCTATATATATTCGCCTATTCTAGGTATAGCTAGTAAGCGCGTTTTAAGGTCCTATAATTTAACTCTATAATATTACCGTATGCTAGGAGGTAGATATCATCGATAAACCTACCTACTTAGAGCTGAAGGTTAGTCCTAAAATAAGCCTCGATAAGGGGGGTATTAAAGAATAGAAATAGTATAAGCGAGATCGGTAATCCCTGCGGTATACCTATCTCTACCTACTCTACTACGCTCGTCCTAGTACTTAACGTTAAGGATATAAACCTATTTATAAAGAAGCTCCCCGTCTAGTTAATAATTCGCGCGGGTACTCCCTTCTTCCTAAGGTTATAAAGGAGCCTCTAATACGAGACGTTATTAAAGGCTCCTGCGATATCTAATAATAGTAGGCTAGCTATATTATTCTTCTTATAATCCTAGACTATATAGATAGTATTAATAATAGTCTCGAGCGCTATCTCGTAAGACCGTTTTCTTCTAGCCCCTATTTACTCTAGGGGTAAGAGGCTATAGTCTTTAGTATAGTCGCTTAGTCTCCCCGTAACTACTATCTTAAGGGCCTTTCCGAGCGTATTTAATAGCGCTATTAGTCGATACGACTTCGGTTCCGCGTAATTCTCCTTCTTCGGCTTCTAAAGGATTATTATATTAGCCCTTTTAAACTCTTTTAGGTAGTATCCTAACTAGAAATACGCATTAAACAGGTAGGTAATCTTACCTAGGAGTCCCCTGGAGATTATACGAATGAACCTATTTAGTATACTATCTAGGCCCGGCGCCTTATCCTAGGCCGGGTAATAGATAGCCTTACGTACCTTATACTCTATAATCTCGTCGTTATTATAGATTAGATCTAGGTAGACTACCTCTATAATATCTTCTAGATCCGCTTAAGGGGGTGGAGGGAAGAAGGTCTTACGGAGCGTGGATACCTTCTTATTAAACGTTCTAGCCTATCTACTATCCCTTATACTTAATAGGGGGAACCTAGGTAGCGGCCGTAGCCGTATACTATTATTTTATACCTACTTAGCTAGACTTTATATACCCTTTAGTAACTCCGCCGCCTTATATACTCCCTCTCGGAAGTATAGGGTCTTTACTCTAGTAATAGCCTTGTCCCTCTCCTTCCTTATTCGGCGCTAAGCCTCTTCTATTAGCGCGCTACGGTCCTTCTAAAAGCTTCTCATAGCGGCTAGTACCCGGCGGGTAGTCCGCGCGTATTCTAGGTTCTAGAATAATTTAGCCCGCCCGCCTAGTTTCGCTTATAAGATAGCCTGTTCGATAATCTCTTTAAACCCCTAGAGTATTTATTCTAGGTAGTTATTAACCTCCGCTACTATTCGTAGGGGTCTTATATAGAGAGCTACGTCTAGGGCTTAAGCACCCTTCTTTATTTCCTTAAGGTCAGCCGTCTTCTATAACCGCCGTTTTACTTCTAGCTAGTCTAGCGCCTATATATCTAATATTATAAGGATTAGTAGATAGTTAGACTTATATTATAATTCCAGGGCGACCTTATATTCTATAGTCGCGTTTAATAGGAGCGGTATCGCGAATATTAGGTTAATAGCGCTCTCCTAACCGCGCGCCCGCTATATAACCGATCCCTCCGGTAGGAGAAGCTCTATTCCCCGTCCTAATATAAGCTCGGCTAGTTTATCTACCTCTAAGTAGTATAAGAACCTCCTAGGGTTATTCTAACTTAGGTAGTAGAGGTTAAAATCCCTAAGGAGGATAAGCTCCCTAGTATTACTAAGCTCCTCTATATTAGGGATATATAAAGGATTATCGTTTATAACTAATAATAGGCTTAGGTTATAAGCGCTATAAACCCGAATAGCCCCTCTACCTATTTATAGAGTTAAGACCGTTATATCGCGTAATATATAGCTAACCTCCTATATTTCTATATCGAGTCTCTTATTAATATAGAAGTATATACGTATATCCCTCCCAGCCCTATACCCTAGGTGGAAGGTACTAGAGCTCGGGTTATAAGAGGACTCATTCCTATTATTATAGCACGGTTCCTAGATTACTAGGATATTAATATCCTATACCCGCTTATCTACTAATAGGGCGGTTATTATACTAAGTTTATTTCGGATATTATACTATAAGATCTTTAGGCTTAATATCTTAGACATCCGCTTGAAGTTATATATTTAAGTCTACTTCTATTTCTATTATACTACCGTTCTAGTATCTTAGCGCGTTCGATATACTAGATATATTCGGTACGTCTAGTAGGCTTAACGTGCCTAAGGATACGTTTAATATACTAGATATATTTAGTTTACTAGGTGTACTTAATATCCTAGATATACTCGATACGTTTAATATACTAGATATACTTAACTTACTAAGACTCCCGAGCGGGTTCTTATTACTTAAACTATCTATAAGTATATATATATCCCTTACTATAGTCAAGCGGGCTATAATCTCTAGAGTAGTCTACCCTAGCTTAGTCGCGGCGAACCTCAGCGAAGCGAATATTAGCGGCCTCCCTACCCTTAACCTAGGGGTAACCCTAGGTCCCTAACTTCCGCTTAGGGTCCTACTACTTAATAATAAGTCGGTTACCGCCTTCCTCTTCCTAGGCCCGATTATAGTAAAGCCTTCGGCGTCTACCGTCGTCTACTTTATTATTTCTCGTTATATACCGTATAATAGTACTTTTATAATAATCTTCTATAAAGCCCGATACTTCTCCTTTATCCGTATCTAATATCCCTTCTCTTAAGTAGAGTATCTAGGCTTCTTATACGTTATATAGTACCTCTACGTGCCGTATTCCTTATTATTATAGCTCCTTATATCGTACTCCTTTCTATAATCTATATAAGACGTCCTGTTAGAGTATCTACGCGCTATATACTTATACCCCTAGTAGTTAAAGTATTAGAGTATACGAGCCTTCGGCTCGTACCTCTTAACTATCTTCAGCTCCTTGGCTTCTACTAGCCCCTACCTTACTAAGGTATCTACCGACTTAGGTATAACTACGAAGACTATAAGAGACGAATATAGTTTTATTAGCTAATAAGACCTAATTAGCTAGCGGGTTAAAACTACCTTAAGGTTATTATATAGGACCTCGTTATCCCGCTTAATCCTCTCCTTTACGGCGCTCTAGTCCTTAGTATTAAAGACCGAGGCTTTTATGCCGTATACTATTACCCCGAATAACTTCCTTATTATTATAGCTAAGTACTACGTCTTTTTAACCTATCTTAGGTTCTTCTTAAAGCGTTCCCTATCCTTTATACGGGCTATCTCTAGCTATATATCCCCGCTTTTTAACCTCCTTAAAGTAATAATCTTCAAAGTAGCTAGGTATTTAAGCGATTAGAAAGCTATAATAATCCTCTCGCTCGTTATATCCTTCGTAGAGTCTCTCTCCGTACTATCTATTAGCGTAATAAGAAGCTGCGTCGTGCGGCATATATCTACCTAGCTCTATAAGTAGGAGTTCTAGCTACTTACGGTTCGCGTCGTTAGCATTAATACTACCTAGCTTTATAGCCTAGTATAGGAGGGGGATCCTAATCGTATATACGCGTTAGGCATATAAGATATACTTAATATATTCGATATACTAGAGAGGTTATATAAGCCTCGCGCGTTATATTTCTACTCTTCCTTAAAGTACTTATTATCCTACTAGATCCCTCTTAATATAGCCTTAATTTAATTAAGGCCGGCCTTTATTATCGCCTATTATAACGCGTTAATATCCTTATATAGTATATCTTATATCGCCGTAATTATTCTAAACGCGACTACTAACTATCCGCCCGCTACTATAAAAGGATAGGTATCCTTCTTCCTATCTCTTCCCCGCGTATTACCTCTATTATAGTATACCTAAAATGCTTATTCCTGCGTTACCAGTTATTATTAAATTACTAGGAAACTACTACGCGTTCCCTTACGTCCTCCTCTAATACCGCTACTACTACCCCTATTACTAGTACTACTACCGCTATAGTAGCTATTATTAGGGTCCCTAGGACCGTCGTTTATCTATCCGCGTTTCTTAAACGCTTCGTCGCTCTATAAGCTCGCCGCCGTTAATTTCCGTCTCAAATCCATTCTCCTTTAGAACTTATTCTAGAATAGGTATTTATATATAATATAGCTAATACTATTACTTTTATAAGCTACCTACCTACTAATATATATACTCCTTACTATTTACCCTACCTACTAATATATCTAATATTAGTTTAAATAAAGGGAAATATCCGTCTTATTAATAGCCTACTATATCTAATATACTCCCTACTATTTACTCTACCTACTAATATATCTAATATACTCCCTGCTATTTATATTACCTACTAAACGCTAGGTAGTAGGGGTGATTTTCTAACGTAAAAATCTTGAATTTTTACAGGAATTTTCTAGTATATTATAAGTTAAATAAGAAAGAATACCTCTTTATTAAATAATATAAGAGAGAAGTATCTAGGGTAATAATAGATTAATAGGAGGGTTAAAAGTACTTATTAATATTAATTAAACTATATAAGGAAGAGTAAGAGGGTAATTAAGAGAGTATAAGCCTTTTAAAAGTAGAGAAAGAGGCGTAGTCTTAATAAGATAGAGGAGTATATAAAATTAAGGATTTAATACTAGGTAATTATACAGGTCGTAAAAAAGTTGGAAAATTCAAAGTTATTACTACCTAAGAACCCTACTAGAATTCTTAGCTTGAATTTTCTAACTTTTCTATAACCCGCGTAGTAATATAAAGTATAAGGGAGAGAATCTTCTTACTATAATAGAATATATGTAATTTAGGGCCCTAAGCTTATCGCGGCTTATCGGTTAATTAATAAGTCCCCTAGTTACCCCTCTAGGACTAGCGTTATCTACGGCGAATATTAAAAGTCTTAACTTTCTTCGTATTCTATCTATATATATACCTAGCTATTATATATTTTTTAGAATAGACTATATTACTTAGCTTATCTTAAGGTATTAAATACTTTAAAAAGAACTGAAATTAGTATAGTATTTTAAAAGATATATCTAAATAAATAGATTTACCTACTAAATTCCATGCGCTAACGGCTAGAATATAAATGATAAATAATAAAAATCTTAACATTATTTATAAATTACCTATTCTACTATATTACCTACTAACGTGTCTACTACTAGTCTGAATAGGGGGAAATATCCGTCTTATTACTAGGTAGGTAACGCTATTAGTATAATCTAAATCGGTGTATTACTACATTAGCTAATGCTGTCGCATTTACAGGCCAAAAACCCTACTATTCACGTCACCTACTAACGTGTCTAATATCACCTACTAACGTGTCTAATATCGGCCTATCCGTCTCATTGCTAGGTATGGAACGCTGTCAGAATGGGTGCATGCATATGATACAGCTAATGCTGTCGCATTCACAGGCCAAAAATCCTACTATTCACGTCACCTACCAACGGGTCTGATATGCTCCCTACTATTCACGTCACCTACCTACTAACGTGTCTGATATCGGCCTGAATAGGGGGTGATATCTGTCTCATCGCCAGGTATGTAACGCTGTTAGAATGATCTATATCGGTCTATTAGTGCGTTAGCTAATGCTGTCGCATAGGCTACCTACCTACTAAAACGTCTAATGTACTCCCTACTATTCACGTCACCTACCTACTAACGTGTCTGATATCGGTCTAAATAGGGGGTGATATCTATCTTATTACTAGGTATGTAACGCTGTTATAATAATCTATATCGGTCTATTAGTATATTAGCTAATGCTGTCGCATTTATAAGCTACCTACCTACTAAAACGTCTAATATACTCCCTACTATTCACCTCACCTACTAACGTGTCTAATATCGGTCTGAATAGGGGGTAATATCTATCTTATTACTAGGTATAGAACGCTGTTAGAATGGGTATATACATCTGATATACTCCCTACTATTCACCTTTCCTACTAAACGCCAGGTAGTAGGGGTGATTTTCTGACGTAAAAATCTTGAATTTTTACAGGCATTTTCTAGTAGTATATAATATTAAAGGCCTAGAAGTATTTTAATAAATTAGGAAGATAAGAGAGATTTTCTTCTATATTTTATAGTTTCCTCTTAATAAGCTAGAGTTAAAACGCCCTTATTAACTCTAAGTAATTAGATAGTAGAGTATAAAATATAAATATAAATATAAATACCTTTAAATATTATAATACAAACTCTTAAGAATAATTAAAACTAATTAGAGTTTTATTATCTCTTATAAAGAGAATTTTATCTATTATAAATTATACTTACTCTATCTAGACTAATCGCATCGAGTTAGTACTTTAAATTTAAGTTAGATATCTAACTTAAGTCTTAGTAATTTAATACTAAAATCTAGTACTAAGTACCTTAAGTTAGTACTATAGTAGGTACTATTAGGCTTCTAATATACTAATAGTACCCTAAAGAGGATGCCTAAGGTATTTGAATCTACCTAGAACACGCTTATTCTCAATAATATACTATACGCCTGTAGGCGTTACAGGTACTAAGTACCTTAAGTTAATACCTAGGAGGGTACTAAGTATTAGTACTAAAGTATTAACTTAAATTACTAAGATATTTTCACTAATAATATTTTTTATTTTTAGTAGTATTTCTTATTATATTTTCTATTTTTTTCTAATTATTATTATTATTATTACCTAGGGAATTCTTAAAAGTAAATAAGGTAATATAAGAAGATAATATATATCCCTAGGAAAATAATAACTATAATATTAGGAATATTTTTATCTATAATAATACTTAGTACTATATATAAGACTTACTAGTAAGTTACTAAATATTATTAATATTACTAACTAGGTAATTCTTAGTAGTAAATAAGGTAATATAAAAGGATAATTACTAATTCGCTATTCTAATAAAGATAATAACTATAACATTACTAATATTCTCTATTTATAGTAGTATTTCCTATGATATCTATAATTTACTACTATATTACTAAGTATTATTATTATTATTACCTAGCCTAATCTAGGTAATTCTCTAAGGTAATATAAAAAGATAGTATATATCTCTAAGAAACTAAAAGGGATATTAAAATTCTAATTAAAAAAATTATTCTTAGTATAAAGGTAATTCTAGAAAATATTTAGGGTTCCTTGTTATTTTACTAGAGGCTTAGCGTCTTAGTAATACCTTAGTAATTTAAGTTAGGTTAACCCGATTCGCTAAGGTATTAAGGCCTTAGCGAGTTAGTACTAATAGCTAGTACTAAGTATTTAAGTTAATACTAAGACCCTAATATAAGTATTTAGTTAGTACTAAATCTTAGTATTAAATCCTAACTTAATAGTTAGTCTAACTCTACTCTTAATAGCTAATTCTATATATAAAGATAGAGAATCTAGGCCTAGATTACTACTTCTTCTCTAGAACTAAGTTACTATTAGCTTTTATAAGTAGTAGTAACTATTATAATCTCCTTAATTCTATTACTAATTATCTTATATCCTATTATAGTATCTGTTTTAGGGGTTTCTACTAAAATATAGCTAAGATAGATACTAGAGTTACTAGGATATAAGATACTCTGTAATATACTATATTACTTAGCTAAAATCTTATAATAAGTATCTTTAAAGTCTAACTTAGTAAATATCTTTATATCTTATAAGTAATTAAATATTTTACTAATTAGAGGGAGAGGATAATAATTCTTTACTATTACTTTATTTAACTTATAATAGTTAATATATAGTTATAAGCTACTATCCTTCTTTAATATAAATAAAATAGGAGCCCTTATAAGACTAATAGACTCTTATATTTAACCCTTTAACTTAGCGTTATCTAAGTAGATATATAGAGTTTTTAACTCCCTTTATAATAAATTATAAATAGGCTTATAAGGAGGCTTATAACTATTTATATTAATAGCGTAGTCTCTAGGCTTAAATAGGGGTAGTCGTCCTACCTCCCTATTTAAAAAGATATCTAAAAAGTTATAAAGACTTTTAGGTAGCTCTAGTACTTTACTATTAAAGCTCTAGGTTTCCGCCTAGGATAACCTAATATAGATAATAGTATAAATTACTAATTTACCTTTAAGGGTATCTATAAACGCTTACAGCTCTAGGATAGATACGCTAGTAGAGTCTAGTAGAAATTACTACTTTTAACTCTCTAGATCTACTTATACCCTAGCTTCTAATAAGGTAGGTATACTAAGAATAATTAATAACCCCTTCTTCTTAATTATATAGAATATACTAGTATATTAACCTAGCTACCCCTAGCTATTAATAAGATAGTACTCTACCTAGTACGCGCCGTAGTAATAGACTAATTAACTATTTATCTATTTAGGAATTAGTAGCTAATAGCCCTCTAGGGGGTTTAAGTTATATTACTTAGCGAAGCTTTAGGAGATAATATTAATCTCTACTCTTATATTTATTAAAAAGTCTATATAATCTTATATACCTTATATATTAATAGAACTACTAATATTAATATTATAAACTAATAGTAAATCCCTTTTAATAAGTAAGCGCCTTAATATTAAGGTCTTAATAAAGGCGCGCTTCCTTTTTTTAATTTAATAGTCCCTTTTCTAATAGTATTAATAGGGATTATATTTAGGTTCCTAGGTATCCTAGGCCTATAATAGTCCTTATTATAGTACCCCTTCTTCTTATAATTAAAATATATTAACCCTTCCTTAGTATCTAGTAACTTATTATAACTACTAGCGGGCCGAATACTTCCTACTTTTATAAAAGGATTAATACCTCTATCTTAACTTCCTTCCCTCTTCTAACCTTTATTCCGTCTATTAGAATAATCCCCTTTTTTAGTAATATAACTATTACCTACTATTATTCTAGTATAATACTACTAGTTATTTTCTAATTAAGTAGTAAGGGTAATTAGGCTTTTTCAGTTATAGGGAGGTCTTAATAGTTTATAAGGGCCTTTTAAAGGTCTAGGTATAACTTTATAAAAAAGTTAATCCACTAATATTCCTCTAAAAAAGGAGAGATTTATAATTTAATCCTACTTAGATATATATTAAAGCTTTATATTAACTAGTTAAGATTCTATTATATATCTAAGTATAATAATATATTATAAAGCTAGCGGTTTACTAGATCCTTAATAAGGTTTAATAAGTACTAAGTAAAGTACTTCTAAGTAACTACTCTCCCTAGTAATAACTTTTTATAATAATCCTATAACTTAGTAGGTTTATCTTCTAAGAATTATATAGCTTAAGTAACCTTTATAAACTTAGTTAGAAATTTATTAGGTATTAATTAGAATATAATATCTATAATATAATACTATTTCCTATATTTATATATATTCTTCCCCTTATAAAAGAGTAAGTCCTTAGGCTTTAAATAGCTCTTAGAGTATTAACTACTAGGTTCTTCTAACTAGCCTCTAGTAGACTAACTTAGGGTAAACCCCCTAAAGATAGATCCTATCTTAGAGTCTAATATACCTTATATATTAGTACCCTAATTTAGAGGATAATCCTCTATTAAGCCTTATCCTAACCCTTATTATATCCCTCCTAGTAATCCGCTAGTAATTTAATATAGATCTAGTATAGTTATATCTACTTCTACTTATAATTAGGTTACCCTTTCTTAGATACCTTAAAGCTTTCTTTCCTTTATTAACTACTCTTCTTTAACTTTAATAGTAGTAATAAGTTTATTAAGTATAATTATACTAGTAAGGGTTTTATCTAAAATTCTATTATTAGGTATATTATTTATTACTTTAATATCTCTTATATTAAATTCTAGTATTATCTTAATTTTATTATAATAGACTTTTAATATATTTTTATCTTACTTAATATTAGATATCTTTTATATTACTATACTATTATAATCTAGACTATCCCTCTTTAAAGGTAGAGAGATTAGAAATATTAGGAACTAGACTAGAAGGCTAGTTCCTAAGGGCTAGAATAGATAGTATAAACTACTAGTAAATAGGTAGTATTATAAAGATAGACTTAATACTCTAGTAACTTTATAATTATAAAAGAACTAATCTCTACCTTCTAAGGAGGTAGAGGGAGGATTATTTAAATACCCCTTAAGGAAGCTACCTAGCCTCTTAGATATCTAGATAAAAGGATATCTGGTAGGATAATAAGAAGCTAAACTAATACCGCTAGGATATCGCTAGTAGGCCGCATTGTACTAGCTAGATATATTAAGATATCCTAATAAATAGGATTAAGCTATTTCTTAGCTATATTATAAGTATATTAAGGTAGTATCTTACTTATACTCCTTATATTACTAGGTTAAGGGTCCCTACGCCTTAATAGATATACTCTATCTAAACCTATTATTCTAATAGTTATATTAATAATTCCTAGTACTACTAATCTTATAACTAGTACTAGTATCTATAACTACCTTATATATATACTATATATTATAGTAAGTTTACCTTTATTATTAGAGGGTTATAAGCCCTATCCTAGTATAGGAAATATATAAGCCTTAGCTATAGTATAAAAAATAGGGTTTAATAAACCTACTACTATTAATAGCTTTTATTATAATATAGGGATAAGTTTATTTATTACCTTACCCTTACTTCTATAATTAGGGCGCCTTAATAGTATATTAGCTAGGTTAGTCTTACCTAGTCTATACTTAATAATAAAGTTATAGGTTAAGAGTCTTATTACCTATCTTACTTATTAACTATTTAAGGCCTTTATATTTATAAAACCCCTTAGATTATTATAATTAATAAGTACTTTAACTAGATAGAAACTACCTTCTAGGTAGTATCTCTACTACTTAAAGATTATAACTATTATAAGTAACTCCTTATTATAAGTTTTATAGTATTCTTTAACTAAGTTTATTTTCTTACTTTAAAAGGTTATAAGATACTACTAACCTAATTCCTAGAGTTATAATAGAATACTAGCTAGTCTAAAATCTAATATATTAATCTTAATTTACGTAGGTAATATAAGATTAAAATATCTTAATATTAATATATTAAGAAATACTTAATAGAGTATATTAAATATATACTCCGCTCTATTAGGCTAATTAAAAGGACTTATCTTAACACCTTTTATACTACCCTTTAGTAGCCCTATTAAGGGTAATATAATTTATAAATACTAATAAATAAAATAATAATAAAAATTTATAAATCTAAGAAAAATCTATACTTTATAGAAGCTCTTTAGCCTAGGCTATAATTAGATAGTATCTACCCTATATTAATCTATTATAATACCTTTAATTAAGATAATAAATCCTAAGAACTCTATATTAGTTATAAAGAACTAATATTTCTTTAAGTTAATAAATAATTTATACTATTAAAGCCGCTTAAGTACTTTATATATATAATCCCTATACTTTATACGCGATTCTAAATAGATAAGAATATTATTAAGATAAATAATATAGAATTTATTTAGTAACCCTATTAAGGACTTATTAATATAAGCTTAAAAGGTTACTAGAGTATTTATAAGATTAAATAGTATTATTAAATACTTAAAATAACTATATTATATATAAAATATAATCTTCTACTTATCCCCTTTTTAGATATAAATATAATAATATATATCTTTAAGATTAAGTTTTATAAAGACCTTTACTCTATTTAAGTAATCTAATATTTTACTAATTAGGGGTAAAGGATATCTATTCTTAATAGTTACCTTATTTAACCTATAATAGTTAATATATAAACGTAGGCCTCTATCCTTCTTTAGGATAAATAGGATAGGTGATCTTATAAGACTCTTAAAATACCTAATCTATCCTTTTACTAAGGCTTTATCTAGATAGCGTCTTAATTCTACTAACTCTATATTTAATAGGTTATATAAGGGTTTATAAGGCGGGTTACTAGTTATATTAATAGCGTAATTACTTCTTTAATAGGATAGTAGATATCTAGCTTCTTTAACTAAGAATATATCTAAGAACTTACTAAACTCTAGAGGTAATATATATAAATTAACTACGTATTCCTTATCTAAATTACTTATATCTACTACTCTAAGTCTTAATTATATAAGTTCTAGATTAATAATATTAGAAATAAGGAGTATATAAATAGCTAGCTATTTCTTTAAGAATTTTATAAACTATTATAAATTATTTAGTTAGAATAATAACTTATTAATTCTAAAATACTACTTCCTTATATTTATATTAACCTTAATACCTATTATATACTATATAGGTCTACTAATAACTAATAGTAGTCCTACTTTATTAATTAAATAGAAAATATAGGTATATTAATAGGAAGAACTCTAACTATTAATAGTTTAATATATTATATTATATATATTATAATAGAAGATAGGCTTATTATTTATAAAGCCTAGATATAGTAATTTAATATTTTTAATATATTTTAAACCCGCTTTTATAGTATAAGCTTATAAGATAATATTTAGCTAGGAATTATAATTAAGATATCCCTTATACTTAAGAGGCTTATACTTTAGTATTATCTTAACCTTATATTAATATAGTATTAGAGGTTTAACCTCTACTCCTTATAGCCTCTCCCCTAATAATTTAGAGTCCTTAATAAGGTCTAGCCTTTTCCCTACTCCTTACTTATATATCAGCCCTATTTACTTATAATACTAAGGTTTAAGCGTCTTCCTTTTATTTAAAATCTACCTTATTTTAGTAGATTAGGGTAACTAGTAGTATAATAGCCCTTCTTATTATAATTCTAATAAGTAATATCTAATAAGTTATATAATTTAAGCTTACTATAACTACTCTTACTATTATAACCGCCTATTCCTTATCCTCTTATAATATTATCCCTATTTATTTATAGTTTTTTACCTTTATTATAATCCGCGTACTTATATAATATATTTTACTAGCCTTTTTTACCTAAGCTTTTTATCTTATTAATATTAGCTTTAAGGCGTACTATTTATAATAGGAGTTTATCTCTTATATTAGGTAGGGACCCCTAATTTATAAGGGTAATTTAAAGCTTTTTAGTAAGCTTAATATATAAATTTATTATCTACTTACTTTTAACTTTTTTAGGTAGTTAGGCTTCTAAAGATATTAAGTATATTTTAAACTTATAAATTACTTATATTAAGTATTAATATATATTAATATACTATTAATATACGCTTAACTCCCTATTTATAGGATCCTTAATATAATTTAATAAGAAGTTTATAAAATCCTTCTAACTTATTATTTTTAATAGATTAGAATATAAATAAGTAGCCTAAAGTTATTCTAGGTTACTCTTAAGCGCTACTATTATAAATAGGATGCGTAATATCTATATAATAAAATTAAATAGAGTTTATAAAAAAGATATGTTATATTATTATATCTAGTCTTAATATTTATAAATATTCTTATTATAATAGTTAGGAATAGGAGTTAGCTTTAATATACTTTAGAAGGGACTTAAGTACTTTTTAGCCTTACTATATATATACTTCTAACCTATATTACTATTATTATAAAGAGAAATCCGTTCCCTTAATTCTAGGGCGGTAATATCTACTTTAACTTCTTTAAGTTATTAAATTTATAGTAAATCTTCTTACTTACGCCTTACCTATATAAGGCGTTCTATTATAAGGGGAATACTTCCTTTATAATTCTCTAAATCTCCCTTAGGGGTATTTTTAGTATTATTAGGTTTATTTATATCCCTTATATAACTTTCCCGTTCCCTTTCTTATTAGCTAAGATTATTATTAAAAGTATTTAATAAATCGCTTTTATCTTAACTCTACTATAATAGTGTATTACTTATAATACTACTAGAGTAAGTTATATTTACTATAACTAATAACAGATTACTACCCTTAAATAGGTAGAAGAATTGGAATTATTATAATTATAAATTATAGGGGTTATATAATAATATAAAATTAGTCTATTTTTATAATAAGACTAATTCTTAAGAAATCTAAGAATTATTCTATAGGGGATCTAATAAACCCCTTGAGGAGACTAGTAAGCCTAGTATATTATTTCCCCTTACAGGTTAATATAAGGATGTAACGCATACTAAGCGTATACGTCACATAGCCTATTAAGTAGGTTATAATATCAGCCTACTAGTAGTTATAATAATTTACTAGATACTAAGGAAGGGTTAATATATTTTAATTATAAGAAGAAGGGGTATTATAATAAGGACTATTATAAGCCTAGGATATCTAGGAATCTAAATATAATACCTATTAATACTATTAGAAAAGGGACTATTAAATTAAAATAAAGGAAGCGCGCCTCTATTTAAACCTTAATATTAAGGCGCTTACTTATTAAAAGGGGTTTATTATTAGTTTATAATATTAATATTAATAGTTCTATTAATATATAAGGTATATAGGACTATATAAACTTTTTAATAGATATAAGAGTAGAGATTAATATTATCTCCTAAAGCTTTACTAAGTAATATAACCTAAAACCCCTAGAGGGCTATTAGCTATTAATTCCTAAATAGATAAATAGTTAACTAGTCTATTATTATAATATATACTAGGTAGAGTACCGCCTTATTAATAGCTAGGGATAGCTAGGTTAATATACTAGTATATTCTATATAATTAAGAAGAAGGGGTTATTAATTATTCTTAGTATACCTACCTTATTAGAAGCTAGGATATAGGTAGATCTAGGGAGTTAAAAGTAGTAATTTCTATTAGACTCTACTAGTATATCTATCCTAGAATTATAAGTATTTATAAATACCCTTAAAAGTAAATTAGTAATTTATACTATTATTTATATTAGGTTATTCTAGGTAGAAACCTAGAGCTTTAATAATAAAGTACTAAAGCTACTTAAAAGTCTTTATAACTTTTTAGATATCTTTTGAAATAAAGAGGTAGGATAGCTACCCCTATTTAAGCCTAGAGACTACGCTATTAATATAGATAATTATAAGTCTTCTTATAAGCCTATTTATAATTTATTATAAAGGGAGTTAGAAACTCTATATATCTACCTAGATAATACTAAGTTAAAGGGTTAGATATAAGAGTCTACTAGTCTTATAAGGGCTCCTAGTTTATTTATATTAAAGAAGGATAGTAGCCTACGGCTATATATTAACTATTATAAGTTAAATAAAGTAATAATAAAGAATTATTATCCTCTCCCTTTAATTAATAAAATATTTAATTACTTATAAGGTATAAAGATATTTATTAAGTTAGACCTTAAAGATACTTATTATAAGATTTATATTTATAAGGATAATAAGTAGAAGATAGCGTTTTATATATAATATAACTATTTTAAATATATAGTTATACTACTTAAGTTAGTAAATACCCTAGCTATATTCTAAGCTTATATTAATAGAGCTTTAGCGGGCCTAGTAGATATTACTTATATAATATACCTTAATAATATTTTAATTTATTTAAAAGATATCTTAAGTTATAAGTAATATATCTACTTAGTACTTAAATAGTTATAAAAGTTTTAATTTTATATAAATTAAAAGAAATATAAATTCTATATTAATTTAATAGAATTCCTTAGGTTTATTATAAGTACTAATAGTATATTAATAGATAGTTATAAGGTATTTACTATTTAAGACTAGCTAGTATTAATTATATATTAGGAAGTCTAAGTACTCTTAGGATTTATAAACTTCTACTAGTATTTTATATACTACTATTTATAAATAGTATCCCCCTTAACTAGCCTTTTAAAAGGTAGTAAGGATAGGAAGAAGTTAAGACTATTTATATAAGGCGCTAGTAAAGAGAAGGTATTTTATAACTTATATTATACCTTTATAATTATACCTATTTTAATATATTTTAATCCTAATAAGAAAATTAAAATTAAAATAGATATATTTAATTTTATTATAACTACTATCTTATTCTAATAAGATAATAATAGGGCTTAGTATTTAATAGCTTTCTAGTCTTATAAGTTAATACCTATTAAGACTAGGTATAAGATGTATAATTAAGAGCTTTTAATAATTATTAAAGCCTTTAAGTAATGGTAAAATTATATAGAAGGTAGTTATTACGCTATTAAAGTACTTATAAATTATAATAATCTTAGGGGATTTATATAAGTAAAGTAGTTAAATAGTTATTAAGCTTAATAGACTATTTATTTAACTATATATAACTTTAATATTAAATATTAATCTAGTAAGAAGAATCTTATAAATACTCTATTATATAGATCTAATTATAATAATATTAAGATATTATTTAACTAGCTCCTACCTACCTTATAAAATAAGCTAGTAAACTTAGGAAGTATTATCTCTAATTAAAGGTAGCTAGAAGAAATAACTAAGTATATAAACTTATCTAGCTTAGGAGGGCTTAGGAAACTCTTAATTAAGCTTAAAAACTTAAATAGAAGGGGTATAAAGCTACCTTCCTAGTATTAATATAATATAATAGCGCTACTACTTAATCCTATTACTAGGGTTATTAGTTATAAATAATATATCTTATAAGTACTAATAAGAGTAGTTACTAAACTTAAAATAGCTTATAAAGCTAGATTAGAATTTCTAAAAGAACTTATCCTCTTATTATAAAGTAATAATCTATTTATTATTAGATAAAAAGATAAGGTAAAGTATATAACTTCTAAGTAAAATATTATTAAATAGCCTTAGAAGGTTAATTTAATAGGATTACTAAGATTTAAAGGAGTACTTTATATACTAGATAATTTAGTATTATATATAAAAGTTATTATAAGGTATTATAATAATACTTTAATAAGTTATTTAGTATTATAAAAAACCTTAGAGTTACTTTAATATAAGTATTATTAGAGTAGAATATTAATAGATACTAAGTTATATATTTAAACTTATAAAATATATTAAAGGATAAAAGTTCCTAGATATAAACCTTATAATAATATAGTATTCTTATTATAATCTAATAGGCCTTAAGAAGAACTTTCTATAAATTTTATTATAAGCTTATTACCTAGTAAATATAAAAATTCTATATATAATTTTATTCTTATAATTATTAATAAGTATATAAAGATAGTCTAATACCTTCTAACTAAGAGTACTTATATTACTATTAAATTAGCTAAGATTTTATTTAAAAATATAATATTATAATATAGTTTACTAATAGGTATTATATTAGATTAAGGATCCTTATTTATAAGTACCTATTAGTTAGAAGTCTACTATTATATAAAAATAAAGAGATAACTAAGTACTACCTTCTATTTATAAATAGATAGGTAAACTAAATACTAGAACTAAATATTAGAATATTACTTAAGGGTATTTTTAAATAAAGAATAAAATAATTAGGTTATATTACTCTTAATAGCTAAATTCGCGTATTATAATAGTATTTATATTATACTAAATTATTTACTATTTTATATAATATATAGATATAATCTATATATAAAAGATAAAGTTAGGGATAACTTTTTAAAAGGAGGAGTACTTATAATTAAAGACTATATAAAAATCCTTTTAAAAGTAAGAGTTATAATAGTAGATAAATAGTAGACTATTTAAGTATAAGTTATAAACTTTTATAATAAACTTTATATCCTTAAATCTTATATAATAGGAGAACTAGTAATACTAGTTATAAAGAACTTAAAGTAGAAAAGATTAAATTAAAAGCTATTATATAAGTATACTAGTCCCTTTAAGGTAGTAGATATAATTAGATACTAGGCGTACTACTTAAATCTCTTAATAGTATAAAGAATCTATCCTATATTTTATATTTCCTTATTAAAACTATATTAAAGCTATTTTAATAAAGGTAAATAACTATTTATACCTCCTTTAAAACTTATTAATAGTAAAGAATATTATAAGGTAGAATAAATCCTAAATAAAATAAGAAGTAAAGGTATTTAATACTAATTAATTAAGTAGTCTAGTTATAAAATAGAATATAATTAATAGATATCTATTAAGGATATAAATATAAAAGACTTATAAAGGGAATATAATAATATATATAATAATAAAGAAATATTATAAGTAAAATATTAATATATAACTATTATAATAAAACTATTTAATTATAAAGTTAAGTTATATAAGGTAAGTTATAAGTTATATTTATATAATAGGGATTTTAATAAAAAAGTATATAAGAAAAGAATTAATTAAGGGGAAATCCTTTATAACCTAAGAAAAGAATCCTTACTTAAAGGTATAATACTAAAGTCTTATAAAGGGAGTATATTATAATAGGTTATAATCTAAGAAAGATAAGCTATTAAATAAGATATTATCCCTATTAAGGGGAAGCGGAGTAGGTATAAGAATAGGTATAGGAATAGGTATAAAGAGAGTATATAAGGAGTATAAGAGGTATAAGGGAGGTAAGTAGTATAATAAGGGCGAGTAGAGGGCGTAGTACTAGTAGTACTACTATTATAAGAAGGGTGGCTAGGGCTAGTAGAAGCGAGGGCGGGTAATATAATAATAATAGAGGTAGGAGCCTCCTCCTCCTTTATATCCTCCTCTATCTCCCCTATCTCCCCCTTATTACTATTATTATTATCCTCCTCCTAATATATAATTAACTTATATAAAGATAGTATAATACTTTAATAATATACTTACTTCCCTTAAATCCTTATTAACCTCTATTATAATAAGGGTAGTTAACCCCTCTTATAAAAGTATTAATATATATTATAAGAAATATATAATAAAAAGACTTACCTACTATCTTATTATATCTAGGATACCTTTAAGGGTAATAGTTATATAATTACCTACCTCTACCTTAAAGTATAGTAATTCCTTAGAGGTTTATAACTTATATAAAAGTATTTTACCGCGCTCCCCTAAGTAGATTACTACTTTTACCTTAGAGGTAAAGGTAGTAATATATATTATAAAGGTAATATAATAAAGAGATTTCTTATATTAAAGTATAATAATAGGGCTATAAATAAAGAGGCTAGGTATATAAGTATAAAAGGTAAGGGGCACTTATAACTTATTAATATACTATACGTGAATTATATTAAAATCCTATTATTATAAATTAATTTATACTTTTTATAAAGGCCGCGGTACCTTTAATAGGCCCTACCTATCTTATAATTATATAATAACCTAGGACTTAAACCTAGGTACTTAATATACTAAAGATAATAGGGCCTAGAGAGGGCCGCGGCCCTAGTAATATAATAGGGTAGAGAGGTATAATAAGAATATTTAACTATCTATTATAAATTTAACTAATATAAATACTTTAAAGTATAAAGAATATAAGAATAATTTAAAAGAAGTATAATATAATAGGATATTAATAAGGTCTTTAAATAGCTAATATAATAGACTTATATAAGAAGGTAATTCATAATTATATACTTATAATATACTTAAAGATAACTAAAGTCTATTATAAGGTATTACTATATATAAAATAGTAAAGGATAACTAGTAGAGACTTACTTTAATTATTATTATAGTTATTAATTATTTAATATATAATATTATATTAATAATTAATCCTTTATATTATACTTATACTCTAATAATAGTTATCTTATAAAGTATTAATAATATTAATACTAAATATATTAACTTCTATTATTAATATATTAAGATATAACTTAAAGTAACTTATAATAGATTAATATTAGTAGTAGTAGTTGTAAAAGAAGTTAGAAGTAAATAAATTATAACTTTATTATATACTATATTATATATATTAACTACGCGATTTAATAGTATAGTATTACTACTTAACTTTTATAATTACTTATTTATATTACGCGTTTATAAAGTATTATAATAATAAACTTAATTAATAATTATATTCTACTATTAATAATATTATAACTATAAAGGTTATTATATATTAATATTATATAATATTAATAGCGCATTACTATTACTATAATATTATTATCTTTAGAACTCTTTCCCTTATTTTCCCTACTAGGGTTTTAAAGGTTTTTAATAAGTCCTATTATAAATAGTAATAGTTAATATTTAAGGATAAATACCCTTAAAGAGGAGGTAATTATTAGGATATCTTAATATATCTAGCTAGTATAATACGGCTTATTAGTAATATCCTAGTAGTATTGATTTAGCTTCTTATTATCTTAATAGATATCCTTTTATCTAGATATCTAAGAGCCTAGGTAGCTTCCTTAAAGGGTATTTAGATAGTCCTCCCTCTACCTCCTTAGAAGGTAGAGATTAGTTCTTTTATAATTATAAAGTTATTAGAGTATTAAGTCCACCTTTATTATACTACCTACTCGCTAGTAGTTTATACTATCTATTCCAGCCCTTAGGAACTAGCCTTCTAGTCTAGTTCCTAATAGGATAGCTAGGAAGATATATATCTATTAAGTATAGGCTTAGCCTAGGCCTCCCGTTACTAGGATATTACCCTGTATTTCTAAGGAAGGTTACTTAAAGTAGGTTATAAGGTAGCGCGTAAGGCGTATATATACCTAAGCCTAATAAGAAGCTAATTCTATATAATCTTTCTTACTTAGTTTAACCTCTTATAATAGAGGAAGAGATAGTAAAGATATATTTAATATATTATATAGATTAATAGATAGTATTATTATAAAGTTTAAGTTATAAAGAGTTATAGTTAATAAAGTCTAATACTCTAGAGTAGTATTATAACCCCTAGTCTCTAGAAGGTTAATAGAGATCTATTAGGTAGATCTTATAAGAAAGAGTATTAAGAAGAAAGTAAATAGACTTTATATTAAATTAGTTTAATATAAAATTATATTTAATATCTAGGAGATTAATTTAATAGATAATATAAGTTAAATATTAAGCTCTTATTTAAAGGGAAAGTAATACTATTTATATAGATATAAGAAAGTCTATACTTATATTACTTAATAGTACTTAACTTATATTAATTAGAGCGAGCTAGTAAGTACTTATTCTACTTACTATAATAAGGTATATTTAACTTAGTAAGTAACTATAATATCTACTAAGGCTTATATACTAAGGATGTAATAAATAGCCTTATAAAGTACTAGTATTATAAGGCTAGATAATTATTAAGTAAAAGTAGTTACCTAGTAAATCCTTCTACTATAGTAGGAGTATTAGACTTCTTTAAAAATTAAAAAATTAAAAAATTAACTATTATTATTAGAATAGAAGTAGATAAAAAGCCTAGTTTTATATCTTTCTTAATAGATTTATAATACTAGAGTACTCTTAGTAGCTCTTTATTAATAAAATATATAATACTTAAAAGTTATCTATATATAATTTAAGTATAGTATAATAGTATTATAATAACTAATAGATAGATTTAGTTATATAGAATAGAATAATTATTACGAGAAATCTCTACTAGTCTACTAAGGCCCCCTGATTAGTAGTTACTAAGGTTAACTTAGCCTGAATTCTAATATTTGTTAGTCGTTAGAAATGACGCCTATTAGCTCAGTGTACTTTTTTATCTAGAATCGATACAGATGCAGTGTAAAGGTACTGTATCATTTACTATTCTCTATATATAAATAGCCTGCACCCCTTTAGTAACTCAACTAAGTCGTTTACACTACTTCAAGGGCTTCTTCTCTATCGCTTATGTAGTGTTACAAACGATAAGTTGGCACCCTATCGGACTGGCTGATGGCCCACTCCATGGCCCTTACTACGGCTCTGACCTCAGCATCCTTCTGTGGCGGATGATGGCCCCCGCTATGCTCCAGCTTCCTCGTTAGCCTCTCTTCGCACAACCCACGCGCGATATCCGACATGTTCTGCATGAAGTCAAAGTCACGCCTACCCGTTACATGTACTGTCGGGATTTGTAATTTTTCCTTCAGTAATTGCGCATGCATTACTCTTGGGGCTTTCGAGCCGTCGCCCTGACTGTAAACATCCATACTGTATTCAGGCAGCGCAGCACCTTTCTTCTTGGCTGCGATGACGGTCCGTAACATTACGTCACAGAATAAGCGCTCGTCACGCGTCAAGACAGGGTCATCCGCCAAGGGCGCCACTGTCATATCCCGCCGCAGAGCGCACAGCCGCTGGACGACACTCTGGCAGTATCCGGCGTCGGCCGAAAAGGGTATGACAGACGAGAAGCACAGAGCAAATCTGAAGGGCGCCGGTGCGCCGCGAATCTGTTGCTGACACATGTACGATAAGGCGAGGGCGGCGCCCTGGCTGAAGCCGAGGATGCCGTCAAAGGGACCAAGTTCGTCGATGGTCGTATCGAGATGCTCTAGCGCGTCTGCCATTTCGTCCGGCGAGTACCCGGTCGTATGTGAGAAAAGGGGCCCTTCGAAGTAGAGGCCCACTCCTGTATTGTCGTCATCGTCAGTTGCGCTGCTGGGCTTTGGATATGGTTGGAGACTCAAAAGATATCGAGTGTGTCCTTACCTGGTCCCCGTTCCGACAGCGCCGGTCCTTCGGTAAAGACAAACTCGTAGCTTGGGTCGACTACCTTAAGAAAGGCCCTGAACTGGCTCTCGCAGATGCTCCCAGAGCTGCCCACGCCATGTAAGCACAGAATCTTCATCTTTGACGTGAACGAGTGATCTCTAAAGTCTTCACTTTGCTTTCACTCCAAAGGCAGTCCACATATCCAGGGAAGACGTGCGCCAACAATGTCAACTTGGAAATGACAACCTATTGCCCAAGGTCTTGATGTCTAGGTAGTGGAAGTTCCTCTCTGACTCTAATACTTACCTAATTTGGCATTCTCCGTGTTTCGGAGGGATTACTAACTTGTTGCCCGCTTTAGCATGTGCGGAGTACCAGCCATGCTGGCACTGACACAAGACCGACGGAATAGTCGCGGCGCTGACCCGGCAGTACTGGAGTATCCCGGTCCGAGGGTGCTCGATGGTGCCTATACGTATTCGTCGAGGCAAACTGTAGAAATTAGGATTCGGCCGCTTCGCCACGAGATGCGTTGGTTGAACGAGCGACGCCATCATACATGGCCTGAAACTTCAACCGTCTACGAACAAACAAGATGCCCCTGATACGCGAAGGGAAGAAATAGTCAGATCGATCCGTCCTAAACTTCACATACAAATACCTTAACAATAGAAAACTTTCACACTTGAGCTCTGTCATAAGGTTATAAGGTCTTATCTGTTTTCACCTTTTTATTTTATTTTTTTCCTTTTTTGGGTTCTCAGTTATATCTCGACTATAGCTACTACTGTAAAAGTAATAAAAGCAACAACGTTAGCGCAATACTAGCATATCAGAAGCCGAGGAAGATACCAAAATGGCGGAATATGATAAACAAGAGCCCATCGCCATCATCGGAGCGGCATGTCGACTTCCAGGGGGCGTCTCGTCCTTGGGCAACCTTTGGGATATGATCAGCCAGGTCAAAACCGGCCATGGCAAAATCCCCACCGAGCGGTGGGATGCCGATATTTGGCACCATCCAGATCTGGATAGGAAGGGCTCAGTGAGTGACAATAGCAGCGGTCGCCAGACGTGGAAGATAAATTCAGCTCTTGCTGACAAAGAGGCTGCCAGGTCAGTGCAAAAGGTGGCTACTTTCTCGAGCAAGATGTTAGCCACTTTGACGCCCCCTTTTTCTCAACCACGGCTAAAGAGGCGGCTGCGATGGACCCTATGAAGCGATTGCTGCTCGAGGTCAGCTACGAGAGCTTTGAGAATGGTCAGTCCCACTCGCATGGGCTAGCTTGCTTTGTTATGACGGGCGTGCCCTGACAGCTGACAATCACGCGACGCAGCCGGTATCCCTGTGAAGAGTCTAATGAATTCCCAAACTGGATGCTACGTTGGTTGCATGACAAACGACTATGAGATGCTCTCGTTACGCGACATCTACGACATTGGCCACACTGCTGCGTCGGCCACAAGCGAAGCCATGACTGCGAATCGAGTCTCTTGGTTCTTTGGTCTGCAAGGTCCGAGCCTGACACTCGATACGGCTTGTTCCTCCAGTCTGTACGCCCTGCACCTCGCGTGCCAGTCGCTGAAACTCAGAGAGACTGAAATGGTAAGCTCATTGCAAACCCAGACCTCCTGTGCAGCACGGATTTCCTGACATAAACTCCCGATGGCAGGCCCTCGTTGCTGGAGTCAACCTGATCATCAACCCCAACACCATGCACCAGTTCTCAGCCATGCACATGCTTAGTCCTGAGGGAATCTCTCACACCTTCGACGACCGGGCAAACGGCTACGGCCGCGGCGAGGGTATCGGGTCCCTTATTGTCAAGCGCCTTTCTGATGCTCTCCGAGACGGCGACACGATTCGCGCCGTGATTCGCGGCACTGGGGCAAATGCCGATGGCAGGACGCCGAGTATCACTCAACCCAGCACACTCGCGCAGGCCAATCTCATCAAGAGGACCTACGAGGCCGCTGGGCTGTCTCAGACGTCGACGCAGTATTTTGAGAGTCATGGTACCGGTACTCCGGTTGGTGTGAGTTTCCTCTATAACTCCCTCTCCAAGAGGCTTACTCATATGTCCCAGGACCCGATCGAGCTGGAAGCCATTGCCTCGTCCCTCGGCGCAAGCCGCACAGCCGCCGGTCTTAGTCCTCTGTATGTCGGCAGCATCAAGCCTAACGTCGGGCACACCGAGGGCTGCTCTGGGCTGGCGGGCGTCTTCAAGGCGCTTGTCTGCCTAGAAAAAGGCATGCTTGTGCCAACTTACGGCGTCGAGAGGCTCAACCCCAAGCTCAAGCTCGCCGACTGGAACCTCGCCCTGCCCCAAAACACGATGAAGTGGCCTAACCGTGGGCAGCGCCGCGCCAGCATCAACTCGTTCGGCTTCGGTGGTGCAAACGCGCACGCCATCCTCGACGACGCATACCACTACTTGAGCGACCGAGGCCTGGTGGGAAATCATAACACCACCGTGTTCGAGGATGACGGCGGCTCTGATTCGGGCGTCAGTACGGGCCCGGGCACACCGGTACTCAATGACGAAAAAAACGCCACGTTCCTCTTCGTCTTCAGCACTAAGGACCAGGCCGGTATCCAGAGGCTAGCGGCGTCTTACGCCGACACGCTCCAAAAAATTGGCCTGGACAAGGCAGATCCCCACTATCTCAGCAACCTCGCCTATACGCTCTCAGAACGACGCTCGCATTTCGATTTCCGCAGCTTGTTCGTGGCGTCAAATCTCGCGGAGCTCGGCGCGCAGTTGTCCAAGGGCCTGCCCAAGACAAAGCGCTCCTCGCGGCAGGACAATAACCTTGTCTTTGTCTTCACAGGTCAGGGCGCACAGTGGCCGGCCATGGGGCTGCAGCTGCTCAGCAATGCCGTGTTTTATAAGAGTATGCGTACGTCGCAGGATTACCTCAAGGAGTTGGGCTGTGAGTGGGACGCGTTTGAGGAGCTGGAGAAGACAGCCGACTCCAATATCAACTTCCCGCAGTACAGCCAGACGCTGTGCACCGTGCTTCAGGTCGCCCTGGTAGATCTGCTACGGTATTGGAAGGTGACGCCTAAGGCGACGATCGGGCATTCGAGTGGTGAAATTGGCAAGTTGACTTATGCCCTTATTACCCCTGGCTGCAGATTTGTTAACCCTTTCAAGCCGCGGCTTATGCCACATCCTATATCACCCACGCGGACGCCGTCAAGGTTGCCTACGTCCGGGGTCTCAGCTCTGCCACCGTGACCCGCCAGGGCGCTATGCTGGCCGCGGGCCTCTCTCGAACTGAAGCCCTCGAATACCTCGCCCAAGTTCCTCACGAGTCCGCCGTCATCGCCTGCATCAACAGCCCCTCTAGCGTGACTCTCTCGGGTGACGTTGAAGCCATTGACACCCTCGAGACCCTCATCTCGGCCGACGGCAAATTTGCGCGCAAGCTCAAGATCAAGACTGCCTACCACTCGCCACACATGCGCTCTGTCGCTCAAGGCTACCTCGAGCGCATGGGCCATATTTCTCCCCTAACCAACGACGCCGCCGACGGTGATGATGCCAATAAGACGGTTATGTTTTCGTCGCTCACGGGAAAGCTGGTGACCGCTGAGGAGCTTAAAGCGGAGTACTGGGTGTCTAATATGTGCGCCCCTGTCGAATTCTCGGCAGCCTTCTCAGCTCTCCTCGCGTACACTTGTCAGCTCGCTGGCGGTCGCGGCAAAAAGGTGCCTATACGCTGGGGCGGTTTCGTCGAGATTGGCCCGCATGCCGCCCTTCAGGGACCGGTGCAGCAAATAGTAGCTGCCAGCACCAGCAAGACGGGCAAGAACGCCGTGTACACGTCGATAGTATTACGAGGCAAGGATGCGACCGAGACGGCGCTAACGGCGGCCGGCCAGCTGTGGGCTTTAGGCTACGGCGTCGACCTTCTGGCTGTGAACGGGCGTGAGAGCGAGTCGTCTGTGGTCCGCCACAAGGCTCTGACGGGTTTGCCGACGTACCCGTGGAACCATACTCGGGGTTTCTGGCACGAGGCGTACTCAACGCGTTCAAATCGCTTTCCGTCAGCCCAAAGGACGGACCTTCTGGGTGTGCCAGTGGACCTACAAAATAGTCTGGAGCCGAGGTGGAAGAACCACCTGCGCATCTCGGAGAATCCCTGGATCGAGGACCACAAGATCACAGGGACGATCCTGTACCCTGCGGCGGGGATGCTGGTCATGGCTATGGAAGGTGCACTGCAGACTGCTGACCCGGCGAGGAACGTGCAAGGCTTCCGCTTCCGGGAGGTCAGGTTCGAGCGTGGCCTGGTGGTGACATCCGGAGATGAAGCTGCTGTCGAAACACGCCTCAGCCTGCAGCCGCACAAGGCGATACCTGGGCATTTTCATTTCAACATCTTTTCCACGGCCAACTGGAACTCGTGGATGAAGCACTGTAGCGGTACTGTGGTGCTCGAATACGCCCCTATAGGCGCGAGCGAAGTCGAGGACCCGGCCGTCGACGCCCTCTGGGCCCAGCAATCGAAGCTCTACAAGCAACTTTCGGTACACAGTAAGGCCGAGAGTGTCGATGTGGGCATATTCTATGACCATCTGGAGACGATAGGTATGGAATATGGCCCGCTCTTCCGTAACGTCGTCTCGTTGTCGGCTATCCCTTCACTGCACGCCGCGCACGGTGCCGTCGTTATTCCCGATACCAAGTCGAGCATGCCCGCCGACTTTGAGTTCTCTCACGTCATGCATCCCGCCACTATGGATGCCATCTTCCATCTCCTCCTTGCGGCCTTTTCCGGCGGCCAGCCCATTGACGAGGCGGCTGTGCCATATAGCATCGACGACATGTATGTCGCCGCCGAGCAGCCGCAGGGCGCCGGTGGACGCTTCTATGGCTATGGTCAGCTGGTGAAGAAGAATAGGGGCGGCCGTGAAATGATTGGAGAGTTGGTTGTGTCAGATCAGGCTTGGTCGGTGCCCAAGCTGACGGTCAAGGGCTTTGCGCTACGGCAAGTTACGTCTACCGACGGTACCAGTGCTGCTACAAGCTTTAGGGCGGATGCTCTGCGGAAGTGTGCCTGCGTGAAATGGAGTGAGGATGTGGACTTCATCAAGAGTGCCGACGACGTGGCCAGGCTCCGGGATGCAGAGGGCAATCAGGGAGATCATCTCTTAGCTCAGTTGTCCCTGTGGCTCGACCGGCTGGCCCACAAGAAGGCCGTTGAAAATATCCTTCTAGTACTCGACGAGGAATGCAACAGTATATCTGATAATCTGCGCGAAATTTGGACCCATGTCAGCCGTCGATGGGGCTCCGAGAAGATCACTGTTACGGCTACGTGTGCTACCGGACTAGACACGCTGCGTTCCATTGTGCCCTCGTCGTCATCCGAGTCAGTATTCGAGTTGTGGGATGCCGGCAAAGACGAGGAACTATCAACTGCACAGGGCGCCTACGACGTCGTGCTCGTTGTCGGCGACCGGACTGTTCGGAACCAGTCTGGGCCTCTTGTCAAGTTGCAGAAGGTGCTCTCCCCTCGAGGTCACGTTGTCGTTCTCCAGACCGAACTTTCGCAGGCCGCTACTGAGACGACTTCGCCGTCTACGCATCCAGTAGCAACCCCCACCGGAGCCACTTCAAGCTTCTTCATTACGTCTGCTTCTTCTTCTGTTAAGGCTAAGACGACGACGCCATCGGAAGTCTTCGTCCTCCTGCCCTCCACTACCTCTTCCCAAATCTTGGCCCTAGCATCCAACCTTACCAACCTCCTCCACTCTTTTAACATAAAGGTCCAATTAACAACTCTCTCCCCTACCAGAACACCTCACCTGGTTGGCAAACACATCATCTCCCTCCTCGAGATCGAACTTCCCTTCATATACTCCTGGAGCGAGACCCAATTCACTTCCTTCAAGTTACTAATCTCGTCGGCAAGCCACCTCCTCTGGCTCACCCGCGGTAGCCTCCTCCAATCTTGGGCCGCGGGTGTCGATTTTGCCCCCGCCCAAGGCCTGCTCCGAGTACTGCGCAATGAGTACTCCCTTGCCACCCTGCCACACCTGGACCTCTCCGCTGGGTTCGACCCGACGAGTCCCAGGAGCGCCGAATTAGTTCTTGGTGTTTGGCAGGCCTCCCTCGCAGAAGGAGCTGAGATGGAGTACGCCGAGCTTGACGGTGAAATCTACATCCCTCGCGTGGTCGAGGATGCCGGGTTCGACGGAGAGCTACAGCTCGCAAGCGGCAATGCGAAACCTATGCGCAGCCCAGTTCATGGTAGTGGGACGGCGCTGAAGCTCGCGTCTTCCGTCGACGGAGGGGATTTTCTTTGGGTCGTCGACGAGGATGCCACGCTACCACTGGGCACCAGCCAAGTTGAGGTCGAGGTCGAATTTGTGAGTCTGAGCGCGAGGGATGCTTCCCCCGCTGGTCACGATCACGCCGTGTCTTCTGGTCTGGGAAACGAAGCCGTCGGCGTTGTTTCCCGGTGCGGCAAGCATGTCAAATCTGTCGTTGTCGGCCAGCGAGTGGCTGTCTTCCGGAGCCAGGCGTGCAAAACCCACGTTCGCCAGGACGAGGGCCTCGTAGCAGCCATACCGGCTAGTTTACTCCCGCAAGAGGCCGCTGCGCTGTCGAGTGCTTTAATTGCGGCGCAGTATGCCCTCCTCGAGGTTGCCGGCCTGGTCAGGGGCCAAAAGGTGCTCCTCCACTCTGCCGCCAGTGCTTTGGGCCAGGCTGCTATTCAGATCGCCCATTCCGTTGGAGCCGAAGTCTTTACCCTAGTTGGATCCAAAGAACAGAAGGACGTCTTGGTCGAGCAATACGGCATATCTCCAACTCGCATTTTTGACTCCGCTTTGCAAAACTTCGTCACGGCCATTGCCCAGGCCACCGATGGCCGCGGTGTCGATGTCGTGCTCAATAGCCAACAGAGCCCGGCTGTACTGCCATCCCTTGCAACTCTTGGAGACTTTGGGTACTTCCTCGATCTCAGCATCTTCATCCCCGACTCTCCGCAACTCAACCTGCCTTCCTTCAAGCACAACGCCTCCCTCGTCCGCATCGACATGGACCGTGTTGTGCAAGCGAAGCCTGACGTTGTTAAGGCGCTGTTTCAACGCATCTTCCACGAGTTTTGTCGCAGCGGCACCATTAGGCCCATCTGGCCTACTGTCGTCTACTCTGTCAACGACATGGTGCAGGCCCTAGATGCCGTGAAGGCGCAGGACCATGGCAAAGTCGTCCTGTCGCTCAGCAAGGACGCTTCGGTGTTAACGCTGCCGCCACCTGCGCCAGAGCTAGCATTAGACAAGACTGCTACGTACGTCCTTGCTGGTGGGCTGGGAGCATTGGGGCTGAACATTGCCGACATGATGGTGGAGCATGGGGCCGTGCACCTTGTCTTCTTGTCAAGATCGGGCGGGAGCAAGAACGAGAAGGACTTGGAGGGCTTCCGTAGCCGTGGGGTCCATGCGGAGGCTTTCAGGTGCGATGTCAACGACGCCAGAAGTGTGATGGGCGTGTTTGACCGGCTGAAGAGTGAGGGGCGAGTGGTCAAGGGCATGGTTCAGTGCGCCATGGTCTTGGAGGTATATCTTCTTTCCCTCCTCCCCTGTTGGACATACGTAGACTGACATATCGGCAGGACGCTATCTTCGACAACATGACGTACGACAAATGGTCGCGCGCCTTTCTTCCCAAGACGCAGGGCTCGCGCAACCTCCTCGCCCAGCTCTCACCCGCCGAAGCGCCCTTCTTCATCCTGCTCTCTTCCATCACCGGCATTATCGGCAACACGGCGCAGGCCAACTACGCCTCGGGCAATACGTTCGAGGACGCCCTGGCTCACTACGCACGCACCCATCTCTCCATCGCGGCCACCAGCATCGACGTCGGCTTGGTGTCCGACTCCTCGCACTTCACCTCGACCGGCGAGTTTGGCGAGCTGGAGAGTTACCTGCACAAGTACCAGCACGGCTGGACAGGTCTGCAGACCAGCCTCGAAGAGTTGCGGGTTGTGCTAAAGGCGGTGATGAGGGGATCGACGGCTGACGGACAGGAGGTGCCGGCGCAGCTTGTGCTGGGTCTAGGGGACGGGCTAGTTAGGGCGGATGATCAAAGCGGGTTTGAAAGAGACCGGAAGTTTGAGTTGAGAGTTGTAAGCGCCGAAAGCAAGGCTGGTGAGAGTAGGGAAAAGGGCGTTGGGGTGGGAGAAAAGCTGAGCACAGCGACAACGCTTGGTGAGGCCTCGGCGATAGTGGAGGAGAGCTTCAAGGCACAGATTGCAGCAGCCATTGGCGTCGACGTTGACGAGGTGGATGGACAGAAACCATTGCCTGAATTTGGGGGTGAGTTTCCTGAGTTCTTCCCGTGGTCCCTTAATTCTTCTTCATTTCTTTTACTATTCCTAATTTCACCATGGACGACATGCTAACCCTACTGCGAATAGTGGACTCCCTCAAGGCCGTCGAGATTCGGAATCGCACCCTTAGGGAGATGCAGAGCGATATTTCCGTCTTTGAGCTGTTGAGCGCCACGCCCTTGACGGAGTTGGCGGCCAAGGTTGCGTCCAGGAGCGGGCTGGTCAAGCTGGATTCTGACCAAACCGATCTCTAAGCTGCCAGGGAATGTGGGATGGGTGTGCCAAAGAAAAAGAAAAAGAAAAAGTGCTACGTACATGCATGGGCGTTATGGGGGCTATAAAAAAGGTACAGATTTCATAGCCTATCAGATGTTTGTTAGAATCAGTTCATTCTTCGTACCTAGCAGTTAACTGTCAAGTTTACTTCAAGACATCTTGACAGCTGTAGGTTGGGGTCACTTCAGGTATTCGTTATCTCAAGGCTATAGGCTATCTAGTCTCTACTTTTACGCAGCGAAAACTCGTAAACTATGCCTGCTCGTCAAAGTTCAAAATCATTAGCTGCAGAAGGCATCATAAAATAGTCAAAATAGTTTAAGCTTTTTCAAATCTACAAGACGATCATTAGACTGCTGCATAACCTCAAGCAAACTCTCGTATTTCTCGAATATAGGCGATATATCAGTTTTCTAGCATGTCAGAATGCTACATAGGGATGTCAGAATACGCTGGTCTCCTTACGCAATTAGCCCCGCACCGAATTTGAACTAACAGTGTACACTGTTTTGATATACTCATGGGGCAAGCAGTTCAATCCACTTTTGCGAGCCTTATCAGCGAAACTTATAGCACCCTTATAAACAGCACGGGTTAAAAGCCCAAATCCTACATCCCCACATTCCCCCTTGGGATAACAGGCGGGTAGGAAAAGACATCCCTCTCATGCTCCAGCGTCTTGCTGAACAGGGAATACAAACCCGCGAAGCCAGCACAACTCAACAATGAAGCGATCAGTAGGCCGGCCCAGAAAGCATGCGCAGCATTGTTCACATTCCAACCCAGCCTCAGCTCGATAGCCGCCTCCTCCACCTCCGCTCCAAAATTCCAATACAAGCCAGCTAACACACTCAAGACAGCCGCCAGCAATGGCACCCGGATCCAGGTGCCCAGGCTCAGAGTAGGTGCGATACTCCTCGCAGACTTGCTCCTACTGCTGCTGCTGACGTTCATCTTTGCGCTGCTATCGTGCGGCGCTGCTGGGACGCCTGCGGGGTTAGTGGTGGTGGTGGTGGTGGATTCAGCCAGGCTGCCGACCAGGAACTGCTGCATCGTCTTCATAGCGTAGGCGCTGTGACCGGCATATTCATATGTTTTGCTGCCGTCGGTGCCAGCGCAGTCCTTGAGCACGTCGATGCCGCCGGGGTGGTCATCGGCAAAGGAGGTGAGGCTGTAGACTGCGTTGGTAGGGTGAAAACGGTTAGGAGTTGCTGTGTGAGGCCTAGGGCCGCGTGTTAAACCTACTAGAAACTCACCTTTACCGTACACCGCTACCCACAGGTCTTGCTGCGTTTTGTGCTTCTCGAGCTGCGCGAGCGTGATGATGTTGTCGTGCTGTGAGTTCGCCATGTTGCCGGTCGGTGGCGAGGCTAATGTTGTCGCTGGTGTGGGATCGGGGACTCAGGACTCGGGCTTCCGCAGGAGATCTCATGCAGTCCGTGGATGGATGTGCTAGCATTCAAAACATGGAAATATCATGTGGGGATGGGATTGGACATTGCCAGCTCGGGAGCCAGGCGGGATCAGCTTGAAATCCTCCATCGGCCCCAATCCGTTGCATCAAGGGTAGCAGCGGTGACGACCAAGTATGAAATTGGAATTTCCCGATTTGGCCCCGGTCCGCCCCTCTTATAGATGAAGCACTCAAAAGTCTTGGTCGCTCAGAAACAGTCTTGATTGCCTTGAAAAAGTCCTGGCTGGTAGGTTTGCCGGCCGAAGTTCTGGAAGCGTAGACTGACTCGGACAAACTTTTGTTGTGGTAATCCAATACTAGCAGTATCAACTGTACCAAGCTTCGCCGACTAAGTTTCTACTTCCTACTGTGTAAAAGTTTGCGGTCCTCATACTTGTCCACGCATCGTCTTCGTGAATACCTCGTCACCATGTACCAGGAATTCTTCATCGGGCAAAGCGCCGAGGAGCGCTGCCGAAAAATTGATATCTCTGCCTTTGAGACAATCCAGCAGCTCAGGGCAAGTCTTGGACGGTTGTTTTCTTTTGCAGACCCAAGTTGTAAGTTTAACACCAAAATCCTTACAGACACAAAGAACTCACAAACCGCTAGCAATTTGCTTCCACAGCAGCAAAAGCGGCGCCCTCTCCTCCCTCGAGGCTATCAGATTCTCCAGCAGCGCTGTGGAGTTGCGTACATCTCAAAATGCGTCGATTCGACCGCCTCCGGGGCCTCGAACCCATCCTTTCGTAGGCAACCACTATGAAATCTACCCCGACCCGCTGGGAAACTACGACCGGCTCTTTGCACGCTATGGCCCCATGATCAAGACTGTCAATATGGGAACTACCACCTACCACACCAACGACCCGGAAATCTCGCGTCACGTCCTTCGTGAGGGCGACATCTTTACCAAGATCACATCCGACCCCGCGCATCCGCTCTTCTACATGAGCGACCAGAGCGCCCTTTTCACCTGCGATAGCGACTCGCCCGCCTTCTCAATCAGCCACAAGTTCGTTCCGCCAGCCATGTCGCCGCGTGCCATGGCACACCACGCGCCGCTGATCCAGGCGTCAGCACGTTCCATCTTCCCCGTGCTCGAGGAGCTATCGGACCGCGAGCTGGCCTTCAACGTCTACCAGTATATGTTCAAGATGGCAGGGCAGGTCATCTGGCGTGTCGTCGTGGGGCAAGACCTAGAACATTTCAAGGCACTCAACACGCCGCCGGCACATGCTATTCACCTCCTCGGCAAGTACCTGGCACTTATGAAGAAGACGTCGCTGCGCCCCAAATGGTACGGTAGCCTGCCTTTTGGTGACCCGGCTCGGCTCCGTGCCACGCGACATCTACTCTGGGGCACCGTCGCCGAGGCACTCGACGGGTGTGTGACGCCTGAAGGGGGGCAACTCTCCCTGCGGGACCCGGCGGCGTCGCTGCGGTCGTCCTGCGTGGCTGACTTCCTGTGTCGGGCGCGGGATGAAAAAGGTGAGGGTTTACCGCGGGATATTTTGCTCGGCAACGTGGTGATTCTGCTCGGGGCAGGCTTTGTCACCAGTGCGTCGCTACTATCGTGGTCCATCTACTCGCTGGTCAAGTACCCGGGCAACCAGGAGCGGCTGATACAGGAGTTGGTGGATCATGGGGCGGATGGGGAGAAGACCTGGACACATGACGAGGTTCATGCCATGAAGTTTCTCGACAGCTTTGTCAAGGAGACGCAAAGGATGCATAGTCCGAGTTTCCAGACGGCGCGAAACGCGAAGAAGGATGTGGTGCTGCCGGGCGGTTACCTAGTGCCGGCGCGTGCCGTGGTTATTCCGTGTTTCCCAAGTTTGCACAAGAATCCGGCGCACTGGGAGAACCCGACTCGGTTTGACCCGGATAGGTGGGCGGATAAGGGGGCGGCGGGCAAGGCGATGAGGAACGGTCTGTACACGCCTTTTGCCGCTGGGGGAAGAGGGTGCGTGGGATTTAATCTGGCCTTGATGGAGGTCAAGATGGTTCTAGCGGAGCTGGTCTACCACTACCGCTTTGAAGACGCTTCGACTGAGGCGGTAGTGTACGACCCGGAGTTTTTGGTTACTCGTCCGTTGAATTTCTACGCAATCCCGACGAAGCGAACCGAGTGGCCGTCGGCGTCAAAGGGGAAGGTACACGGGGTGGAACGGGTATTGAATGATGTATCAATAGGAACGTGAAATAGGAAGGGTGGGGTGGGTTTAAGACGATATACTACTGAGCATCCTTTTGTAAAGTATATACACAATTTGAGTTGACCTTAGCATGTAGACACTAAGAGATTCTGCAGGGTCAGTAGTCCTAGCCTCAGGAAGAAAGGGGGATTTTGTGGAAATCCTCAAGCTTGAACTTGCGAGTAAATTCTCTTACCCACAGTTTATGAGTCCTCCGAGTAGGGCGAAGCGTATATATATGATACTATCGCGGCCCCCTTTCGGGGGCCAGTATCTGATCATTGGTACTAAGGTTTCTCTGCCTAGCCCCTAGCCGTATAAGCAAGTATCCTACGCCTCGCAACGTATCCTATACAGCTATATTTTCGGGGGCGTAGAATACACAACAGGTTCTGACCCCATATCGTGATATTTCGGTCCCTACCACGGAGCTATTTAGTGGTAACGCGCAAAGGGAAGCTTTTCAGCGGCCAATACGTATTTAACGGTAGCTAGGTGCTAGGTTCCTTCGCGTCATGTAATATATGAAGTGGTATATGATTTCCATCGCGCCAATGGTATGAATGTACTGCGGTGTATATATGATTCGTTTTTGTATGAAATCAATGTATTTATCGCGAGCGTGTGAGAGGGGTAGATTTTCAATATCCCGCGAGAGGTAGGTAGGTAAGTAGGCAGGCAGGTAGGCAGGTAGGGAGGTGCTTATAGTCCTCCATAGCTCCCCTTGTAGAATATCCTCTTCTGCATCGTTTAGTTCCCAGCTCTTTTTCGAACTCGGATGGCTTGGACATCGCTCTGATGGCTCTTTGCGGTCAGTCGCAGAAGCTGTAATAGAAGGGACGGAGTAATCAATCAAGCTTAGAGCGGCAATAAGTACCTACCTAGTGGCTTCCTAATGCGGTCCGGACCGAGCTTGATATTGAAGTTCGAATTGCAAGTTCGGAGACCGGACATTACACGAATTCTGAAAGCCGCCTATAATGGCGAGACGCTGCGAGTGTGTTGGTCAGGAGGACGGCTGCTCAGGTACGATATATTGGGCTGAGCCAACCGGTCAATGGTCCCTTCGAGTGAGCGGTGTCAAGCATAATACTGCTTGCTTTTTCGAGCCTGTCCCTTCATTTGATTGCCAATCCGCAACCAATATCCGTACATATACGTCCAAGGAAGTCTGTCAGGATGTGCGGCATCACCGCGAGCATTGCCCTTCCTCGGCGCAAAGTTGACGAGCATACTATTGCCCACACCAACGGGATCAACGACGCCAATGGCATCAACGGCGCCAATGGCATCAACGGCATCAATGGCACCAATGGCACCAACGGCACTAACGGCACCAATGGCATCAATGGTCACGCCGACGGCCACACCACTGAGACCCTCACCACCCAACTCCAAGCCTCCATTGACACCATCAACCACCGCGGACCTGATGAATCTGGAATCTGGATCAGTCCCGACGCCAGCATCGGTCTCGGCCACTGCCGCCTCTCCATCAACGACCTCTCACCCAGCGGGACGCAGCCTCTTACCAGCGACGACGGGCAAATCCACGCCGTCGTCAATGGCGAGATCTACGACCACGATCGGCTTCGGGACGTGTGCACCACTGAGCACGGCTACACGTTCAACGGCGAGAGCGACAGTGAGCTCGTCGTGGCGCTGTACAAAATTCACGGGCCGCCGGCCTTCTTTGAGCACTTGCGTGGCGAATTTGCTTTTGTTCTCTATGACAACCGCGAGGCGAGCAAGAGGGTTATCGCGGGACGTGACAGGTTTGGCATCAAGCCGCTGGTGTGGACTGTCGTTGGCGGCAGGCTGCTGATGGCGGCCGAGGCAAAAGCATTTCTACCCATGGGGTGGGAGCCCGAGTGGGATGTCGGCGCGATTGTAGATAGCGGGTGGATGATGGATGACAGGACATTGTTCAAGGGGGTGAGGAAGCTGTTGCCGGGGCATTGGATGGAGGTGAGCGAGGAACGAGGGGTCAAGACGCGCAAGTACTGGGATGCCGAATACGAGGACAAGGTTTGTGGTTTTGACAGGAGCGGGTGTTGATGATGTTAACAATAAGCAGACCATAGTCGAGACTCGGACCATCGACGAGATGGTCCTTGGAGTCCGCGAACGGCTCGTCGAGTCCATCCGCCTGCGACTGCGCGCCGATGTCCCTGTTGGCGTATACCTCTCTGGCGGCATCGACTCCTCGGCTGTCGCGGGCATTGTGACGCAACTAGCCAAAGAGAAACACGTCAAGATTGGCAACCAGGCGGCGTCAACACGAGTGGCCTGCTTCAGCGTGCGCTTTCCAGCAGAGTCAGGTTATGATGAATCCAGTAGGAAACAAAGCACGCACTAGAAGCTCAAGAACATTCGCTGACAGAATCACCCAACAGGTGTGGCAGAGCGCACAGCGGAGTGGCTCGGCGTCGAGGTCATCAAAAAAGACGTCGACGAAGCCTCCCTCGCACGCGATTTTGCCGAAACGGCCTATCACTGCGAGCATCACCACTTCGACCTCAACTGCGTTGCTAAATTCGCCCTGTCAACATTGCCTCGCGACCACGGCGTCAAGGTTGTCCTGACGGGCGAGGGCGCCGACGAGCACTTTGCCGGGTACCCATACTTCACACCGGACTTTCTCCGCGAGCCAGACCTATCGCAGCCTGATTCGCCACTCGCCAGCAACTCCGTGCTGCGTGAGGGTATGCACAGCGCCGTCGACGTTGAGATGAAGACCATGTTCCGCAACATTGGGGCCATTCAGCACGAGGGGTTGCCCAACAGCGAGGCACTGGCCGATGCCAATGGTAGTGTGATGCCCGACACGCTGCTGCTCTGGCACCCGACGACGGGGCTGTTCGCGCCGTGGGTACGTGAGGAGTACCGCGGACTCGACTGCCGAGACACGGTCATGGCGTCGCTAGCGCCCGAAGCGCGGGCCAAGATGCGGTCGCTCTGGCACCCATTACACACGTCTCAGTACATATGGAACAAGAGCTCGCTGGCCAACGTGCTGCTATCATGCCTTGGCGATCGCACCGAAATGGCGCACAGCGTCGAGGCACGCACACCATTCCTCGACCATCACCTCACCGAATATGTCAACAGGCTGCCGCCCAGCGTCAAGTTGGCATACTCGCCCGTGCACAAAATCGAGCAAAGCGAGCAGAGCCCGCTCTGGAAGGACGCTGGGTTGGCGCTGCAGTCGCTGACAGAGAAGTGGATTCTGCGCGAGGCGGTACGGCCATATATCACCGACGAATTATACAAGCGGAGGAAGCACCCGTTCCTGGCGCCGACGAGGTGGCCGGAGGGGGGCGCGTTGCACCAGCTGTTTCGGGGGCTTTTAACTCGCAAGGCTGTTGAGGCGTTGGGCTTCCTGGACTTTGCTGTGGTTGAGGAGGCGCTAGGGCGTGCCTTTGGTCTCAAGGGAGACACGAAAGCGTTCCGGACGCTGGTGTATGTTGCGGCGTGGGTGACGCTGGCGGAGCGATTTGGCGTCAAGAAGGCGGACAAAGAGGATTGGATTGGCCAAGGGAAGTTAGGAGGCCGCCAAGCGGCAGGAACCTCCCGAGGGTCGGTGTCAAAAGTCTCTGCCGACTTTCTCGCCCAATTCCGGGTAAAGCAACAGTGAACATTGGGTCTGAAGTTTGGGGGTAGAAGTGATGATTGGGTTGATGAGAATAACAAGTAGAGTATAGAAGTAGAAGAGTGTTGGAAATTGAGGCAGTCAGCCCTACCATACTAGTGGCTTGGCAATGGAAACACCAAATTGTTTTGTAACACCTGTATTCTTACTTCCTCAGAGTATTATTTACATAGCTCATAATCACGTTGTTCAACAAAATAGAACAGAATTTAGATAAAGACATACTCAGGGGTTGACGAAGAATGTAGACACTAGGTCAAATTGGGACAGGCGCCGCATCACCACTGTCCACGTTATCTTGCTCGCATCTCTCTGCTCTCTCCGCCCCTCTTCCCCTCAGTCTCAGTCTCTGTCTATCGCGCTCTTGTCTATTTACTGGAGGGAGCGATGAGCACTTCGTGGTAAAGACACACAACGAGCCGCATCAGGGTACAGAACTGATAACAAATCCATCACACTGGTAATCCCGCCATCAGCAAAATGTTCATGCCCAGGAACGTCGAATCTGCACTGTTCCGTGGTTCGTGCATCTCGCGCGGCTCCACCTCTACGTCCGCGACAGGAAGCACAAGATGCCGCTGTACCTTCTCATCCGCGGATCGTACCGTGAGCTGCGGGTGCACCCTCTAGTCCTCGATTTGCACCACCAGTCGCGCCCCACCTTCTACATCTACCTGAGCCGGACTAACCCATTCCACTATGCTGAACTCAATTGAATGACAAAGTCTCCGCTGTCCTGGGGCCTCAACCCAGCCGTAGCAGACCAGTCCCGCATCTTGCCAATGGGAACAAAGAATAGAGGATTTGCATGACAAGCCATCTAGTTAGGCCAGATCTCCTTGGATGGACCCATCGAGTATAGAAAGCGTTTGTCTAGAAGTTTCCGCCAAATCGCCTCATCTTCCACGTGCACTCATCATTTACCAACTTAGGCACAGCATCTTTGATGATCAAGTGGGGTGCCGAGATATGTTGCTCATACGAATTGTTGTAGACTTTGGGGATATTTCTCGAATCTAGACAGACGAAACCGAATTCACTGAGCCGGTCTTTGCGTCCATTCAGCGCCTCCACATCCATGCTCAGAAACACAGCGTCTCAGATCTTCGCGAACGGCGCCATCTGCATGCTGTCCGTTGCATAGTGCTCAGCAAGTCTCAGTAGAAGGACCATACAACAATGGAGTTCTCAGTAGGCATCATTGGCTGCAATGTGAAGATGTAAAGACGAGACTTCTACGTCTGGGACCCAGTATGTCGTCAAGGCTTCAAGGCCCTACGGATCCGAACCTGGGTGGAGTAACTCGTACAATCGTTGACAATCGAGGACTACGGTTGTAGTGGCGATTCCATAGATATTGAAGTATTCATGATTCTGTAAGAATCAGAGCTCTTAATCAGAGTCGTGGCTCACGAGAACCATATTTCGATGGGAGATATTACGGTTACACCCCCTTTACCTACAATTACACCCCCTAACTACCTACCATTACACCCCCTAACTACCTACCATTACACCCCCTGACTACCTATAATTACACCCCCCCCCCATTGGGTTAGCTCCACGTTGCCATGGCAACGCCTCCCATAACGCGGTACGGAGATCCCACCACTAAAACTTTAGTGATATCTCCAACGCGATTTTCTTTAGACCGGATTAATTATTCGTAAAATCTAATAGGCCTAAAACGTTCTATTACCGTAGTCTTTTTAATTAGAACTTTTATAACTAGCGCGTGTTCTAATTAATTAATATCTAGTAACGGCGATATCCCCTAGGCGTAGTCTTAAATAGAGACGCTACTATTAAGCCCCCCACTAAATATATACGCTTTCTCCTATGTCTAGCTACCACGCGTTAACATTATATATACCTCTATATCCTACTTAGTTCCTTACCTGTAGTATAGGGGACTATCCACGTCCTACTAGCTCCGTTATAGGCCCAGCGGTCGCCTCAGCTAAGGGTGACGCTGGCGCAGGTAGGGCGCCCTCTATAGGCGCAGGGGTAGATATCTCAGGCTAGGGAGTAGGCTGCTTAGGCCGTAGAGCACGTCGTCGCCGTACTAGTAAGGTAAGAAGGCCCTAGCCCCTACTACGTCCCCTTAGTATTACTACTAGACCTTCTCTTACCCCTAGTATAGACCTCTACTCTAGCGCTAGTGAATTACCTCTAATATCTTCCTCTACCTAGCCTCTTGATATAGGTATACTTACTCTACCTCTTATAACGCGACGGCTTAAGGTACTAACTTAAGGGGAGGGGTTTTTAAAGCTCTAGTAAGTAAGGTATTTCTTAATAAATTTAAATTATAAGGATTTATATTAAGTTAACTATTATATAACTAATTCTACGCGCGTAGGTAGCTCTTATTAATTATAAGGTCTACCTTTTATATAAGTAATAGCTAGTTCTTAGATAGTAAGGAGTAGGTTAAAGTTATTATTATCTTCTAACGCGTTTAGATACTCTTATATTAGATAGGATATAAGCTTTTTAAATTATTAATAAGGGTAGATATTATAAAGTCTAAGTATACTAGTACTACTAGACTTAGCTATTTAATTTTTAATTTTATAAGTATATAAGAGACTTAATATTATTATAAAGATATTAGTATATTATTCTAGCGTATTAACCTATATCTTCTCCTATTACTTTAATATAAGTCTAAGGGTAAAGGGGGAGATATAAGTAATAATATTATAAAATATTAATATCTTTACCTTAAAGGGCGTATATATCTTTATTAATTTTATATTACCTTTATATTTTACCTTTTACCTACTAAGGAGAGTTCTAATCTTTTTAATAACTATCTTAAAGTTACTTATATTACTTTATTAGTTATAATAGGCTAAATATAAGCTAGGATCTATAATATTTACCTATTAAATAATAGAGCTCTCTCTTTAATATAGTATATCTACTTTTAGCTTTTAAACTTATTATATTAAAGAAATATAGAACTTAGTTAATATACGCCCTAATAAATTTCCTCTAATATAAATTAATCTATTACTACTTTAAGTAGGTAATAATACTACTATTATAATTATTATACTTATCTTATAAACTATCCTATATATACTTATAATCTATAATAGTATATATATAAATAACTACCTACTAGGTAATTTAAAACTTATCCTAGTCCTCCTTTATACTAAATTTAGCCTTATAATTAGTGAGGATATCTTTATTAATATACTAGATATAAAGTATATTTCGTAATTAAGGGTATAACTTATAAAGAGCTAGTATAAGAGCTAATTTATAATTTATAATATTAATTAAAGGATTTAGAATATCTAGTAAGAGATATATATTATAATATTATTATATTACTTATATATAATCCTCTACTTCTTCCTTTTTAAGAAAGTAGAAGGCTACGTAGAATAATATATTTAATATAATAGTTCTAGTAATAATAAAGAGGGGGATTTTATACTTATTTATCTTATAGGTATTATCTATTATAAGTACCTCCTAGTTTATTTTTAATATCTTATAATAAGAGGTACGCGAGAAGAATAGGTATATAATTTACTCCTTCTAATCCTTTAAGTATTTTATATACTAATTATCCTCCTTATATAACTACTAAAGAAGAGCTTATATAGTTATAAGTAGCCTAAGACTAACTCTCTTTATACGCGCCCTAGTATTATAAATATCCTAGGTTATAAAGATAGGATTATCCTTATTATAATTAAAATATAAGGTAGTAATAATCTAACTAGGTTTATCCCCTATTAATATTTACCTTCTAATTTAGTCTTATACCTCTAGAGTTATAATAGTAGCCTAATAAGCTTAATAGCTAACCTACTTTATACTAGGATAATTATAAGATAAGTTCTCTACCTTAAGAAACTAGGTATTTATAATCTAATCGCGTATTATAATAGCCTTAAAGGGATAGTTAATAATTTAAGAGGTAGAATATAATTATTTCTACCCCCTTAGTACCTTCTCTTTCCCCCCCTAATTATAAAAATACTAGGCTTTTTACTTTATCCCCTTCTTATTAACCTTAGTCCTCTAGATTTTAACCGCGTAGCTACGTAATTTTATAAAGTTATTAATCTACGCTTTTATTACCTTAGGAGAGGTATCTAATAGACTATCTAGAGGTAGATTTATAGGGAACGGTATATTATTAATTAGAGTAGGGGAGTTAAGGAATAATAAGTAGCTAGAAATGCTAGAAGTACGCGTTATAGGAGGCGTTACTATAGTAATATAGAGCTAACCTAATAGGGGGGGGTATAATTATAGGTAGTCAGGGGGTGTAATGGTAGGTAGTTGGGAGGTGTAATTGTAGGTAAAGGGGGTGTAACCGTAATACCTCCCATTTCGATACCGTGTATCGTTGCGGGCGAATGGGTTCCATGGAGGAATCTGTGAATGGTCACCGGCAATAGCGCCGATTTTGACAAGGCCGGTGTAGACGCAACCGGTAGGGGAAGTCAGAAGATATGGAGTCTTAGGGAAGTGAGCGAGGGGCATCTTGACGATAGCAGATTCGTGAGATTTGGTAGCTGGGTGTGAGTTGCTTTTGCGTGCGGCTGCGCAGTCGGAAGGTGCATCGAAGAGAAATCAAAGAATTGGATTCTGGCTATGTAGAACTCGAAGTTTGAGAAAGTAAGGGAGAAAGTAGATATACTCATGGCTTTAATTTTGTGATAAAATTTATACGGTAGCATTCCCTGTGTCATGGCTGCAACATGACCGCTTCTAGATCATCATCTCCGACCGAACACATAGATGTGTAAGTTCCCATGACTCCTGCCTTTGTGAACTATGTGGCGAGAGCAAAATGAAGGGATTGTGTCAGAAAACCGTTCTAGTGTCAGATATAGAAATTCATTTACTCGGCGACGAAGATGCAGCGCCGAGAGGGCTCTAGATGAGTACACATCTTGATAGAATCACAAGGGGAAAGCAGAAACAAATGATAAAAGAGGAAAATCAGCTCAATGTCTCGTAAGCATTGAGAATGAGCTCGTTTTTGCTCTTCTCTCTCTGAGAGACAAAGAAGTGCATCAAACAGCTGTTCTACGTCGAATGGACAGCAAAACACTCATTCTCAGGCATGAACCTAGACTCTAGATTCTCGCCCAGATATATCCACTACCTACCAGCTGCTTTCAAACCGTAAATCAAGAATCATCTTCTGACACCTACAATATGTCGCAACTATTGCCAATGGTTTTACTAAGGCGCTTACAGCCATCGATCTAGCACTGCTCGACCTGAAGGACAGGGAATTTTTCATTTGTCTAGACTTTTCAGTCATGAAAACACCTCTCAAGACACACACCATCATTCTAGTGCTCTGCGACTATTAATGTACATCCATGTCTCTGACAAGGACTGCATTACGCACTGGTCTAAATCACACACGACATGCTCATCATGTCGTTCGAATATCTTAGACGAACCATTGGAAGCTAGCACGGCAGATAATCTAGCGGATCATATAAAGCCCAACCTTGAAGTTTGGCGCAGACGGCGCGCAGACTCAATTGCATCGATGCAGCGAGACTTCGACCAGGCATTCCTCAACGCTGACACAACTTCAATGGTGATTGTTCGCCGAGCCCAGGATTTAGTACGAAACAGCAACACTACAGACGACGTGGACGCGAATCACGCGTGGTGGTGGTTGGCATAGAGACTTGCAGACATTCTTCCTACTTTGGTCGTGGACGGCCTGGTCCGCATACATTCGCTTCCTGTGGCAGAAATGTATTGCAAATTGGGAGGTCGGTCTTATGAAAGAGGTCGGTGGCTAGGTAGTGATTGATAGCGATCGAAAGAGGACATAGACGAGACGTTGAAGACGAGTAGAATGCTTAAGGTGGAAGTGAAGAGCTGCAAGGACTTGATCGGGTGGGAAGCTCTTCCTGGGTGTTGGTTGAATACGGCTCGAGAAGCTGGAGATCGGTCAAGCCTTCGAGACCACTTAACCTCCTATTGAAAAGTCAAAGGATGAGCGTGCCTAGAGCTGTTTTCAGCCTCGAAAGACAGCCAATACTTCAGAAACGCCCCTCAGCTTACCGAATAAACATCTCTGTAAACACTGATTTCGTATGAAGCAGAAATCTCCACAATCTGCCCGGACACTCATCGCTCCTTAATATTGCATTCGAATTTGGTTGATCCCTCAGGAACGGGCAACAAGGACTCTCCATCAATTGAATCCGTACCACACACATCCCAAAACGTCTTGCTACTTGTCAACATGCGATGGTAGTCATATCCTCGACAGCGCTTCCATGATTCGTCCATCGTAGTCTTGATGATGTGATGTGGTTGTGCGCCCTTTGTTTCGTTCTATGCTAGACGTTTCTTTGTCAGAATAGCCTCTGTAGATGTTTTGCCAACTCTGTCGAAGAATCATTCATCGCTTCTCAATTTTCATTTCTGACTAATTCAAGTTAGAGTGTCACGATTTTCTGCGTCACAGGCATGACTCGTTCCTGATAAATATCGGAGGATCAAGAGATACAACTGTCTCAAGACCTTGCAGAATGTCGAAATCAATCGCAAAAAGGTTCGAGAACAGCATAACAGCTGTCGGCATCCACACGCTCGGAACCGAAGATAGAAAATGCCCCAGCAAGCAGTTTTTTATAAGCCACCCTACCTAGATAAGTAACAACCTAAAGTGTGGAGTGAGTACCCATTTTAAGTCCTTACTCACTCTACCTCTCGTCTCATTTTCAAATTGCAACAATCTACCTGATCAATCGTTGGATCAGAGTGAAATTCATAGGCAACATAGCGTGAGAGAATACATTTGAATTATGGATTGACGGCATAGACATTACATTTGTACGGATATCTAATAACCATGGGTATCATGTATCTCCAACACCGCAACCCAATTCAAATAATAGTATAACATCCCAGACAGAATCAAAACGCTTGCTGAACAGCCGTTGAAAGGTGGCCGCAAGTCATCGATGTTGTGGGAAGAATGTCCCCCAGACTGCTTTGGTTTAGTAAATACGGCGCGTGTACAATGGCGATCTCGTGGTAGCAGAGTTGGCCACATGGCATATCTAGCCCACACTCTAACATCACTTTTGACCCATGCCCGACACCTAGGTGTGACGAGTAGAGCCTGCATCCACACCAGGGGTAGGTCTTTTGAACGGATGCGCTTCCGTATTCCTTCGAAGACCAGAGTCAGCATCGTTCACCACGACAACCACTTAATAAACATTGACTTACAAAACGTAATCATCCAAACTCACTACACTCGGCTCACTAAAGATTAGATAGAAATACTTCAACGTTTCCGCCATCCAGAAGCTCTCCATCTTGTTCTTTTTGTCTGAAGAGCTGACCGTGACGTCATTGATCGTGGCATGCGCAAATTCCGTCCTCGTATGTTTCTCGATAGCTTGAAACATACGCCACGCTGCGTCTAGGAGATCGCTTTCGCCGGTCAGACGGTAGTGAATGAAGATCGATTCGATGGCTTCAGGCCTGAGCATGTATGAAGGGTCGTGATACACGACGTACCCGGGCTGGAGATGGCGTTGGGCAATGGTATAGTTCAACAGATCAGCATCATTCGTGAATACAGGTTCGCCTTCTTGCTGCCCGCGTGCTTTGGCTGACTGCAGGACAGCCTCGCGCCATCTATTCTCCTCCCATTCGCAGTCAGAGTTCATGTCGCATGCCAGCATCGTGAAAAGTTCGGGCATGATACCACTAGGCATACTGTCATAGGCCCATATACAGCCGTCGACGAGCTTACGGGCCATGTTGATGTGCTCTGGGTGGTTGAACAGCTTGGCCCCAATTCCCACCATGCCACCAGCGTAGCAGCCTAAATGTTGGCCTTGGGGTTCAGTGGTGATCCGTTTGGTCTCCTCGTCGGCGTAAGCGGCTCCTGAGAAGAGAATGTCTTTGTTATTGGGAACCATGGGTTGGAAGAAAAGATGATTCATAGCTGCTGTGATTGAGTACTCATACATCTTTTTCATTTGAACGCCACGACCACCAAGCAGCATGTGCTGCTTGGGCATGTACTCGTACAAGGAGTCCGCCATGGCACCGAGGGTAAAACCATTGCTTACAAAAGTGATGAGGTTCGCGTTCATTATCACTGGCCATAGTCCTGGTAGCTTGGTGAGACTTTGTTTGGCGTCGAATTCATTCATGATTCGTTGGACGGCATCGAAGTATTTCAGATCACTTGTGAGCTGAGAAAGTCGTGTAAATTCTAAGGAGAGAGAGCCAATCTCGGCAATTGGCGTGCTTTGATCTGCTCTAAGGTCCTTGCCTTCGAACGTTTCCTTCCAATTCCAACGGGTTCGGGGCATACGATTGGGCGTATCAAAAGCACAATAGAGCAGATCTCCGACCTCGGTAGCTTTCTGCAGAAGCACGGGGTATGAGCCCCCAGTCAGATCATATGCCCCAAGAAAGCCTCCCAAGTATCTGATCGTGGTCTCAAAGACGTTTAACAACTCTTCGCTAGTGGTGCTGAAGTCGATTTCCTTAGCTGCATTGACAGCTTCGTCAAACTCATCCTTCATCTCCATGATCCACAGTGTGTCCAAGGTGTCCACCAAGGTCGCCGCCCAGCCTCCGAAGCTCTGTACAGCACCCCCATCGATAGGAGATAGCTCATCCTTCAACCATGCATGCTTCTTGTAGCCACTCCATGAATGTTGAAAGCTCTCTTTGACGGCGGCTAATCGCTCGAGCCGCTTGGCCTTGTTCTCCCCTGTTTCAGTACCGAAATGATGTTGGATTTTGGGAAGCTCCAATGGAGGTCCGGTGGAAAATCGAAGATACTCTTTCACAGGGTTCTTTTCGAAGAATGTATATTTTCCGACGGTCTTCTGTCCAGTAGAAGATTGCGGCGGTGGTGCGACCCCAGGAGATCCCAGCTTATCCGAATCCGGCTTGACATTGGAGCCTTCCCGGATCACCTGGGTTGGATTTGAGGGGACATCATTGCCTAAGGTTAGTCTTGGAGCCTCAACTTTCGTTTTGACGCCCGTGTTGGCCGCAGGTTGCCATACATCCGGTTGGGAGGAACTCGGGAGATAGTAGAGATACCAGACTGCAATGGCGACAATGAATGCTAGGGTAAGGTGTGTCGCCCTCCTTCGAGAGACGAACATAACGGAAACCAATGTCACACAAGAAGTTGAATGGGAACAATCCTATCCCGATGCCGGAGGCCTTTGAATATGAAGGTGCCATCATGGTCCGAAATTGATCAAATACTAGATTATAGGTACCTTTGGGATGAGGCGTAGTTCTATGCAGGGATGCCAAGCGATGCAAGCGTTGGCGCCAACTGAAACACTGCTTTGAACGCTTCTACTGTGCCACGAGGTTCGTGTTAATATGGCAAGAGACGAACCCTGTCAGCTCCTACCTTGGTTGATACTAGTAGCCGACCTCCAGACACGCTCTACGATAATCTACCATGCGACATGCGAATAGCAAGTGCCAAATGCATACTCCGTACCCGAAGCTGAATTAAGTAAGAGTACCAAGGCCGCAGGCATCCGCCCCCAAACATTTCTCACCACCGCCAGCATAGCAGCGGCATCCGTAATATTCAAAAACGATTGCCAAAAACAAACATGGATGGAGATATCGGGAATCGAACCCGAGACCTCTTCTATGCTAAAGAAGCATTATACCACTAAACCATATCCCCTTTTCCATATATCTGGCGGCCTATGTAATAATATAATTCATATTTCCTCATGACTCTCCAGATGCATTGATCTCGCAGTCTTGCAGATCCTCTCCACCTATCACTATTCCACCAATATTCTCTACTCATGCGTCTGTTGGGAAGATGGAATCGTGTCTCGAGAATGTCACATATCTGGACATCTGATCATGGCACCCACATCATCACAGCAGTGTACCTTCGGTTTCTCGTTCGAGCAAGTGTACCACCACACAATCCTACAGATATCATCGCCCGTAATTATAGCACTTGCCGCACTCAGAAGATCTCTCCCCTGGTTCCTCCAGATGAAGATAAACAATTGTAGCTCCTTAGGTTTTCCATGGACCAACCTATGCGTTCAAAGACGTGGCATTGATTGTAACACCATAGAGGGCCTTCAAAGACCCTACGATCATAGAATGTACAGCCACCAAAGTGTGGAATGAACGCAGAAGCACGTGAACCAACACTCAATACCCAACGAAAACACCCATCACATCGTATACAGAATTCATGTCAACACATAGACCGCCATTAGGGCCAGCAGACCTATACACCTTCGCCTACTGCAGCATAGCGACCAGACACCTCTCGTAATCACCACTGGTCTCCGATTGAACACGGCCAATCAAATCATGCCCGTACCTGACCTTGTACGCACCTTTCACCTGCGCCACATGCGCAGGGTTCCAGTGTATTTTGACGACGCGGTTGACGAGCAAATCGTCATTCGTGCCAACACCAGCCATGGCATGTTCCAGATTGATCGCATCCCGCATGGCCCTATCGGCTCCACATCTGACCATCTGAACCAATGCCTGTTCCATATGTCCTGCGAAATCGGCCACGAGGACCTTCTCAAGCGACCGGCGGTATTTGTGCTCGTAGGCTAGGGCTATGGCTCGAATCTGTCCGTCGGAGCGGTTGCTTAGGATGGAGCATACTGTGAGTTGTTCTGCTCCAACCCTTGCCTCGGTGGCGCGGTGGATCTCGGACACGTCGGCGTCGATGGACTGTGGAATGATTGGTGCCGAGTCTTCTTGCCGACTGGCCGATAGTATCATCGAGAACATGCGCTCCGTTTTCGCGGAGAGATCGTCGCGAACATCCTTTTCCAATGAGCGACGATAAGTCCGTTGGTAGGTTTGCTTTATGGCATTTATATCGGCGTTCGACCGACCAATCAGGATGTCGTTGAGCAGTTCTTCATTGGTTCCGGCTCCTTTAAGGGCTTTATTGAGGCTCCACACATCTTGCTGTAAAGGCCCACGCAAGATTGATAGTAGGCAGAGCTCGAAATGACCACTCACTTCCTTCTCGACATCAGCCTCCAAGATACGATGATGACATGCTTGGTAGACTTGTTTCAACGCTGGTATTTCTAGCGGAGAGACGCGCGAAAGGGCCCGGATAAGTGCGGCTTCGTCCGTGCCTAGACCTTTCATCGCTTTCCGACATGCATCCGCTTGAGTAGACATATCGCTCGGTGCTATCTGCCCAGGGACGTAGCCTGGCGAAGGCGGGGTGGGCGCTGCTTGTGGGGCACCATAGGGTGCTTGAGATGGAGCACCGTACTGTTGGGGGGGAGGCTGACCATATGGCTGATTTGGTGGAGGGGCTCCGTACTGCTGTTGCGGCTGGTGTGGAGGGTATTGGCCTTGGGGAGGGGCGCCATATGGCTGTTGCTGAGGTGGAGGATAGGCCTGCTGTTGTGGATACGGGCTATGCGAGGGTGCTCCATATGGCGGCTGCTGTGGTGGAGGATACTGCCCTTGCGGAGGTGGATATCCACCTTGCTGCCCATGGTGTTGTGGGGGATAATGCCCCTGAGGTGGTCCCTGCGGTGGTGGATATCCGCCTTGGTGCCCATAACCTTGAGGAGGGGCAGGGGAGCCGCCATAGCCTTGCTGAGGTGGATAACCTTGTGACTGTGGCGGATATCCTTGAGGAGGGTATTGCTGGGGCGGAGGTTGCTGATAGCCATCTGCTAATATGTAAGTACATTGTTTTAGGAGGGAAAGATCTGACTGACGAGGCGGAGGGGCTCCGTAGGGTGGATAACCACCTTGAGGAGGAGGGTATGACATCTTTCTTCAGTTCACGGCTATATATCAGTTGAACAACTCAACACTTTTCGAGATTTGCGAATATAAAGGAAGGCCTAGGATGAAAGATGTCGGAGGATTGTAGAGAGGGATCAAATGAAGAACGGCAAAGCGGTTATGAGATACGACATTTCAGCCCAGAGTCCGTCATTCATTGCGAATGCGTGAAGTACCTGCATCACTGCTATCCCCCCGCGGTTGTCGTGGCGGAAGAGGAAGAGCAGGATCGAGGCTGAGTCGTGGCGCAGGGCCACGCCATCAGATGCTGGGCATGGAATCAGACGAAGAAACTCAATTATCTCCTTGTGTGGGGCGAATATAATTATCACTCCTACGACTGATACTTGTGTTCTTGGAATTGGCATGGATCCGCGTACATCTATTTAAGGGGTATCATCTCTCTCGGCCATACAACCGTAGCATCATCGATGGAGCACGTCCCTGCTCTTCCATGACGGTATTCCCGACTAATATTTATACCGATACATCATCTGCATCTTACTATCAACACTGAAATGCCACACCCTTTCTGTGAGTCATATTGTTTCCCCCACCCGCGAAACCCGTGCCTTCGCTTCTAAGCTCAACCAAGCCTGACCTGATGCCTCCCTTTTCTGACTTTGAAACATCCTCCCCTTCCTTCGCTGTCACTTTCTTCCCAGAGAGATCGGTCTCGCAAACGTAGCACGTGACTCGGGCTTTTTGCCCTTGCTTTGTAGGGGAAGCATGTGGATCAGGCGAATCTGTATCTGGTGACATGAACTTGGCGGCACATGGTTTGCATAAGACGTGGCCACATGGGACCGTGAGAATGGCCTTAATCGTGTTTGACAGATTTTTGTCGCATGCTGGACAGATGATATTGGGCGCCTCTGTGGATGATCTGGTATCTGGAACTGTCTTGAAATGTATTGAGACCAAAGACTTTAGCGAAAGGTTATGCTTGTTATCGGACGCCGATGCAGGACATAGTGGTGACAGCTTTGGCGGTTTGGCATCTTGATGATTATTCGTAGAGGGCGTCAGGGAAGGAACCCAGAAAGAGGGCAGGGTAGGCTTTGCAGACTGTTGGACTTAGCGATGTGTTAAGATATGGTGCTGCGAGGACATACCTTCTCATCATCGAGTATTTTTCTCGCCTTTGCTCGTTCTTCCTTGGCATTCTTCAGCATCTCGTCCTCGTCCAGCTCGAATTTCCGCTTTACACCTCTACCCTCAACGCGCACCTCCTCTTCATCGTGAGCGTTGGTCTTCCGAGTAGCTTTGGCATTTCCCTCGAGGCCCATCATAGTCCTCTCAAACGATTCGATCGCCTTGACTCTCTCTTCCGTTCCTCTTTCGAGCTCTACCTCTTGCGTCTCTCTATGCCGGCGCTCATCTTCCTTCCTCAAGCGCTTGATCTCCTTCCCCTGCGCCAGTAGATTATTCACTGCGCACTCCCGGCAGAAGACGTCACCGTTCGATGCACACGCTACTGGAACTCTCGCTATTTGGAGGCAGAGCTGACAAGAGGCAAAGGGAAGGAAGGAGTCCCGAGAGAGACGAGTGGCTTGGGAGCCCCATGATGATTTCAGTAGTGAGCGCTCATGGGAGGTGAAGAAAGCTAATGAGGTGTTGCGTTTGCCTTGGAAAAGGTATCAGTATTGACACAGGACGCAATGATCATTTACATACTGTGGGACATAATGTAGTGTTTGTTTGGGCAATATGCGAATCTGCCTGACACCATCAAGTGCTAGATAAGATAAGGTAAGTATTCTAACGGCTAAACCCATCAAGGCTAGTCTCTATAGAGTAATGTTTGGATCCGAAACAGGTTTTCCTAACAGCTTTTTATGAGCACGTCTAAGACTTCCATTATAATGATCGGAATGTTTATCAAAATCAGAATACCGGTTCTTTATCAATTGAAATACCTCAATCTAGAAGGACTTCGTGTGATTGTAAACTGCGGCTCCAGAGCTGAATATTTGGGATGGAAGCTTCTCTGCCGTGCCCTGGTTCAATCTACATAGCAAGGTATTGGTGTCGATGCTGTAAGTCTCCAGAGTCATAAGTCCATAATTTTGAAATTATGTTTGCCTGGTCTTTCAAGCGCTTCCTCATTACACATATATCTCATCTCATTATGACCGTGTGGCTCATTCACTCGTGATCTCGATTGTATTCCTTGCTCCTCTCATATCTGCACATCGTTGGGTCTAGAACGGATGATTCTCCTCGGCCCAATCAGCCTCTGCTTGATGATACTAGATACGCGTCAGCCGGCAATTTTAAGATTGATAAATCGTCCCAACCTGATCTTCTTGATGGCCGAGCAAAGGCATGAACATAAATCAGACTGGTGACAGTACTTAGCAGCTCTCGAGGAGCCTCGATAATCGATTCGCCATCTCCTCCATCATCTCTGTGTGACGTTTGCATAAGAGAAATATAGATTTTGAAAGATCCAGGCTGGCGAATTACAAGATTGTCAAATTCCAAGAGCCAATTGCAGCTGTCGCGAAGTAACGGCGCAACCACGCTACCACTGAGAATGTCAGGAACCACTCTGGCCATTGCTAGTCGTCCATCGGCGGATACCAGAGATGCCTGACCCCATAGAATACCACTGTCCAAGGGTATTTCGCCATCTCCTGAATCTAGGCCCTTCAGCACGGCAACGACTGGCGGAAGAGGTTCATCAGTCCGAATTTCGGAAGGCAAACTGCTGTCCACGCGAAATGAGAGGATACGCGCTGAAGGAGTGGCCAGTGTGTTTATTTGGCAACTGCTCGGCTCTGTGTTCTTCGCCGGCAGCAGTGGAAGCAGACATAAGATTCTAGCGCTTCGTGTAATGTCCACGCATAAGGCCCCGGCTGAACAGTGATGTTTCTGATTCTCTATTGAAGGAGTTGATAATGACTCCGCTTCAGCCTGCCCGTCGGCGTGCAATTTTGCAAGAATGTACTGAAGTTCCTTCGACTGGGCGAGCTGTTGTCCTTGACCTTTGATCGCGGCCAATAACTCTTGAACGTTTTGGCGTGAGTCCTTCAGTGTCTTAGGTAAGGGGAGGAGAAAAGCCAAAGGATCGGAATCACTGCGGGGGAGAAGTTCACCTGAACAAGAAATCCATCTCAGGTCCATGGTTGAATGCAAAGTCAGAGAAACCTAAGGCTTGATGCCAAGTGAAAGGGGAAAGGCTATCTAAGAATCACTTTGGACAACATCACCGGAACCGAGAAAAGTGAAGCCGCCCTGAGCATTATCACATTTCCTCATTGCGTCCATACGCTATCACGATATCACGATGAGAGGATGGCCATACCCGTCATTGAAAGCAGTCGACCCGCAACGAGCAGCGATAGACGCCATTCCAAAAGCGCCAGCATCCATTGGAAAAGGATAACAGTGACAGTATACACTACTCACCGCCCTGATGTGTGGAGACCAGCACGAGAGCTACATCTAATATCAAACACGTTGACCAAGAAGGAAAGGCTTCGACAAACGGTCACCACAATCACATCGGTTTACCGAAGTCTTCGAGACTTGGCTGAAGCTCAGACCACCTTATGGCACTATGGCGCATGTGAGGTCATCAACCATCACCCACCGGGACGTTTCTCGTCATGGCTGTCAGAGAGTATAGCAAAGCTTGAAGAATAAAGTATACTTAACTTTATGGAAGGACTAAGGTACGGTCGCTACAATAGCGCCAAGCGCGTCCGATTCCAAAAGTCCGGATCTAGACCCCGCAAGCCACAGACCGGATACATGGAGCTAAGGAGTCGAACCAAACATTTCAAATACCAGGAAGTTGGATGGACACGCCCATTGGTTGCGCCTTACTACCTGACACCCGCCTAGGCTCTGTCAGATGTCGTGCCTGATCTTCTAGCACCAATGCTCCATGACCGACCTGGTCCGTGGGGCTACCATCTGCCGCCTCAGTACCTTACGTTGCAACAGTTTCACGTCATACGTCTGTGTGAGAATCTAAACATATCATGCATCGATGCATTGTATGCAACCCGCCATTCTAGCCGCACTGGCGGAAAGACGCCTTTGTCAAAGCTGGTAAACTGTCTCATCTCTCACATTGTAGGCTTATCTCTAATCTCTCTGATATCGCCGAAATGTGTCCCGCTGTCAAAGTATGATTTATGAGATCATGGAACACCCGATCGAGCTTACTGAATTATTATCAGCTGGCATCGAAGCTCGTCGCTCCATATCAACAATTACCGGAGGTACTCGAAATGGTGGTCAACACACTAGCCATTGAGAGGATGTCACCATATGGTAGACCAGGATACTATTGGTGGCACGTGAAGGTACTGGTAGATTCTTATCAATTCCCCACAGTCCCATTACTTATCGAGTATCGCTTGGGCACATGATCGATTCAGACAAGGAACTTGGAACACACAGGTAGGAATTGTCCAGTCATACCAGTGACATTTGGTTTTACTTCGCGGTTCATTGTGGAACATGAGCGAGCGTATCGGAATACACGTTACCTGAGTCCCATTGGCCCCTTTGAGACGACTTTGCCTTTGCGAATCAGAAGTGACTGCAGCACATCCTTTCAACTTCGACAGGAAGAGAGATGTAGGCTCACTATCCATACGTATGATATTCTCATCATGCAGTGACTGGAGGTCTGGAGGTGGTAGCTGTTTCGGTACGATCCCTGATGATACGAGATAAGACGTCTTTCACAACAGTCAGATTGAATCTGTACCAACTATATTCCACGTCTCATCGAGTATTATCGTTGAAAAAGCGTCAAAGATACTAGCAAGGACATTTACAGTCGTGAACAAATCCTAGGCTTGCGGGAGTATAGCAGCTCGACGACTACCATTTTCGAACAGCTCATTCTCGACGTGTGGAGAAATGCCTCCTGGCATGCATCCAATAGCATATCTTTCATCCATCCCATCCTTTTCTACACAGTAGTTTCACTGATATCATAGGATATATGATCCAAAAGAGACAAACATCGAACTATATGGCAAAAGAGTCCTTGCTCTTGAAAATGGCTCGTCGCTCTTTACATGCGAGCACCTTCTCACAACATATACATCTCAAGACACAATTTCCTACCCCTCACAGCCCTCCTCAACATCACTCCCAACAGCCACAACGTCCCCTCCCCTCCCCACTCCCCTCCCCACTACCATCCCCAACCCAAACATCCATCCATACAAACATCATCCATCCCTCAAACCAATCAATCCCAAAACCAGCACAAACGTTCATATCCACACCCATATCCACACCCAACTCCACATTCACAGGCGTCTCCCCAGCATGAACTTTGGCTTCAGCTAAGATCCCTACCATAGACAACGATCCCTTCATTCTCACTATCTAAGCTGCCTTCGACGAAAATTTCGTTATTTGCAAGGGGTGAAAGTATGAGTATAGTTTTCTTAGACTTCACAAATTTCTACTTTTATATTCCATGACCTAAAAATAAGAACGCAAGCTTAATCTACCATCTATCACGTCTATAGCGCTAATAATTATATGTGATATATAGCACCAGCCCACGCAAGAAACGATAAATTTGATACAACAACAATATACTTACATTTAAAGAACAATATTCTTTGATACTACGCCCAAAGAAACCCCCTCTAAATAGCTAAAGCACCATCATTGCTTTCTCCCCCAATCCCCTACTTTCCGCTTTACTACCCTAATCCCTGCTCCCCTACTCCCTGCTCCCCTACTTCCCACTTCCCACTTCCCACTGCTATTCTACTCCCTCCTCCCTCCTCCCTCCTCCACAAACAAGCACCAAATTCCAAAGTACGATACTCCCCCTTTTCCCCCCTTTTCCCCAGCCTACCCTTCCCTCAAAAACCTAATCCCCTCTCCCCTCTCCCAACTCCCCACCCCTCCTCCTCCTCCTCTACCCACCCCACCACACCACACCCACCCATCCCCATCCCAATTCCTCCCTCAACATATCTAATAAATAAACACGGTACAATACAATACCATACAGTACATACACCTATAGGTATATACATCGACTAGTAAACAAGCCTACGTACTACTTCTACCACTTCTTCACGGCTGGTGGGCGGCTGGATGTTACGTGCTGGCTTTGGTTTGTGCGATTGGGTTGGGTTGGGAAGGTGGGGCTGGGAAGGTGGGGTAGGTGGGTAGGGTAGGGGTATCGTATGTTGACAACAGAGTGGTGGATTTTGTGGGTTTGCGGAGGGAGGGGCGGTGTAGGAATATCGTGCGGGTTATGGGTGCTGGACGAGTGTCAGGATACGAAAAGGGTAAACGATGGAAGGTGTAAGTAGAGCATGCGGAGTGTTTGAAGTGTCGCTGCTAGCTAGAATAGGCGCGAGCAAGGGACGGGTTTGACGAGTTTTGATGGGATTTGATGACGGGTTGGAGAAGAGTAGGTATGTATGTGGGTTTAACGAGAACGTAGCTATTGCGCTTCTTATCATTTGGCCCATACCTACGGACATTACATTAATTCGTCGTCAACCTTTTTAAATGCCGAATGGCATCCTTGATCCACCACGCATCCCATCCTCGCTCAAACTTCACCCTCGAGGAACGCATCTCGTCGTGGTTCATGCTCTGCCAAACTTCCTGCAGGGCAAGCTCCGGCAGCGATTCGCTCGCATCTCGCTCACCCGCGTCTCCAGGCATGTCCCACACTCTCGTCGCAGCACTGATTCTTTCGTTGACGGCGACTTCTACGTTTAGCGTACTCCTCTCGACATCAGCCCACTCCAGCAGCCGCTGTTGCGCTACGTTGTCCATCTTGTGATCACCCTCGATTGATATATGTCCCTGAATGATGTTCCGCCAAGCCTTCTCGTCCGCTCCAGGCTGGAAACACTCAGGCAGCCAGCCCTGACCGACTTTGATGGTCTCAAGAGCGCGCCATGCGTCAAACCAGTCGATTTTGCCAACGGCCAAAGCCTGAACCCAGGGATAGCAGCCGGTGAGATCGAGCCAGTGGAGGCAATACGTTGACTTGCTTAAACGACGCAGGATGGAGGCTGCTTCGCTCCAATCCTGGTCCAGGGTGCTGTAGAAATGGCTGGCGCCGTAGTTCACGTTTCCTTGGGGTGTCTCCCTGTATGCTGTCTTTGAGTTTGGTGACATTGTTGGAGCGGGCCAATATGCCAGAGACAGATGTGTGATGGTGGTTAGATGAGGGGCTATGTCCAAAAGTCCTTTCCAAGTTGCGGCACTGTTGGGGTGGGCGAGCGAGAGGTGTGTCAAGGAGTCGAAGCGACCAACGGTGGACGGTCCACGCTTCATCACTTCGGTATCCTCCCAGCTTTCAAGCGTAGTGCCAAATTCTACATTGGGTGTTTCTGCCACCTCTTTCGTGATGAGTAGAAATTTGAGGTCCAAGAACTTAAGGGGATGCCCTATTGATGTTGCTAGATCGAGATGAGTGAGACCTTCGGCTCCTGTTGCATCTTCGAGGTCGAAATCGTCCTGGAAAAGAAGATCGAGCCCTGCCTTGTCGCTACCGTGATCACTATGTTGCGCAATGTAATGGAGCAACGCCTCTTTGTAGCGGACGAGGATCGTAGGCAGATAGTATTGGTCGTAGACAGCATGCCAATCCCAATTCTTTGCGATAGCTTTCAATGTGGTCGCCACAAGTGAGTTATCCTCTGGGACATAGGCGCCCGGTAGGCTCTCGACGTGAAAGGCTGTACCATCTTGATATGCGGTTATCCTGGTCTTCCGCCCCCTTCCACTGTCCCCGCTTCTATTGAGCCAGCTGGCAGGCGCAGCTGGGCCTGCTGGGATCCTGAATCTACCAGCGACCCTCAGGTTCGGCCTTGGTCTCGGAGAAGGTGCATCCGGAACCTGGAGGATGGTTCTCAGCGATGGAGGTAGAGAGGGGTTTGTTCCAGGATTGAGCACATCCGACGACGATCGACTTGCTGCCGATGCTGATGGCCTTTGGCTGATTCGGAGCTCCTGTATACGATCATTCACGGAGTTGCCTGTTGACGATGCGCTTGTGCCGAGGGAGTGTGGAGCATCTCTGTGCTTGCTGGCGCTTGACGAGAGCGATGGATGGGCTGGACTGCTTGGTTTGATGTCATACGTTGGGAGTCTTTTCTTTGGCATGAGCTTGGCGAAAAGACGATGAGAAACCGACGTTTGTCAGGCTCGCTCATGCCTTTGGTAGGTTATTGAACGGGTCGCCTGAGTCATACAACATAGTATTGATAGATTGTTGTACAGTGGCGGGGACGATAGGGGTCCCATTGCCCCGAGAGCCGTTGCGTGCTGATTGGATGACCGAATTTCCTCATATAAACGAGGCCAAAGTCGTCGCTCCAATTTTTATAGCATCATGGAAACTCTGCATTAATGGGAGTCGGACTCCATAATTCTATTCGATAGGTGTGCTACACAAATCTACCTTACAAAATCCCCCACACTCCACATTTCAGCCTCAAGTTTCATCTCCCATCCCTCATGCAATGCAAGCCGCACGCAAGATCAATGTCAACCGACATGGTTCACTGTTAGCCGTCGGACCCACGGCGCGCGTGTATGGATGGATAAGTCTGATATGAATACGAGGTATGCCGTAGGCAGGCGTTGATGAAGGCTGTTGTGCAGGATGCGGGATGTGGAATTTGTGCTGGGCTACCATAGGATGATTGGAAGTTGTTATTGGTGTTGTTGTAGGCGGAGGTGTCGGATGGAATGTGGACTTGCGTTATTTGGATGCCAGATCTGAGGGTATTTTGAATCTGGGCGGCAGGGATTCGGGTGGGAGTGGGGGGAAGAATAACTCGCAAGAGTAATTGGAGGCTCTTACGTGGTTTGACTTTTTCCATGCATTTAGAAAGGAGTTAGAATAGGTTGCAAGATATGTTGTAAGTATGCTGTAGAATATGGTGAGGAGTTCGATCACGCACAGTGCTTGCACAAAACGGCAGGTTGAGTTGCGAGTATTGAATTCTTGTATGAGTCAATCTATCAATCAGCTAGCCTGGTGAGCTTCACAATCTAGTCTATTCTTGACAATCCGCTCCAGTCAATCCTCTCCCCTTCTACTTCATCCTCGATCAACGATCTTGCATCCAAACAGTGACCCCGAACAATATTCCCCAAAGGTAAGCGACTCGCAGCAATGCTTAGATAGCCTCCAAACACCTGAGCAACAACATCGGGCAACCGCCTTCATCATCCTATAGGTATGCATGGGTCCATACCAAACGCCGTGATAGTTATCCTTCGTGGTGCGTGGAAGTTGGTGAGAGCAGCTAGGTCCTGCCTGCGCTGGTGCCGGCGATCGTTGATATCAGCGTTGCCGTGATGTTCTTGATCTCGTAAACTCGCGAAACCTCCTTCCCATCGAACGCATAACGGTGCTTGGATGTGCGCCTACGCGGTCCTGAGGTGTTGTCCCGGCTCATATGCAAAGCCCGCTTCTTGTGGAGAGCTGAGGCCTCCTCCCATCAAGCCAGTGGCGCCACTTGTAAGAGTTTCTGTCTGCGCGTTGTTGGTATTAGGTTGGCTGCTAGAGCTCCCTGTATCGGAGGTCGAGGTGCTAGCGCTGGAGCTATGGCTACCGGTGGTCCCAGAGCTTGCTTGGGATATGTTCGTTGTGTCTGTCGAGCCAATCTGACGTTTGACAAAATTGAGAAGCCTTCCCATGGCGTTTCCGGGCTCGAAAGCGGCGCCGAAGCTGTCCATGAAGTCAGCACCTCCGGAGAGATGGCGATCCGGGAGCTCGGAGACCGAGGAATGGCGTCTGTGATGTGCAGGGTCGGCGCCGAGGACAGGCGCGCCGTGGACCGTGGACATGATTGAGACGATGGTAGTCAGGGTGAGAGCCGAGGAGAACTTCATGATGAATGTAGAAATTGTATTGAAGTATGAGCTCAGTCGTTTTGAAGTGGTACTCGTTCCTTGTATGCGATGACTTGAAGGCGAGACGTGATGGAGGAGTGAAATGGGTAAGTCGCTAAGTGTTGTCCCTTGGAGAAGCTAGAGGAGAACGAGGTGGAATCTTCTGTTTATGAATAGAGTTCTTAATGATCTTCTTTGCAGTTGTTGGCGCTGGAGGATAATCTGGGGATGTGTGGGGCAATCGCTGGTTATTTGTATTCCCAGCTCACCGAAGGATTCTGGAAGTAATGATAAGGGCGATCCAAGATGTCCAATACGAGCGAAGTCCGCTAGGCAAATCTTGGGGGCTCCCAGCCGTGACGCAGGATGACGCCAGAGATGACAATCAGGAAGCGGCGTCTAAATCCAACAAAACAACCTGCAAGAAGCGACCCAAGGCAAGGTAGCGATCCTGAAACGAGGAGGCGGAGTAGGTCTGGTGATCGGAGTTGGGACAATGCTAGGGTTTAGGTGGGATTTGCTTCGCCCTGTGGGGGAACGAGGGTGCTGCCCACTTTAGATGCACATAGGGCCAGAGATACCCTGTCGCCATGCTGACTGGAGTCGATACGAGCCGAATCATGGAGAGCCGCAACATTGTTGTACCGATCGAGGGATTAATGGAGTGTAGTTTGAACAGGTGAAACGCGCCTCGATCCGATGTCTGGCGCGGTTATCGCTTGGGCTGCACCTAGACCGATGAACCATGCTAATAACCTCAACCTATCACCTTTAGCAAGAAGGCCAAGAATGTTGTAACCCGGTGAAGCATACTTCGAAGGCAGCCGATCACCCGTGACATAACAGACCCTCTCCAATACAGAAGCAGCCGACAATGGAGGCCGGTTTGACCGAATAGTGTTTTCACCACACGTGCGGATCACTGTGGGTACCGTTCAGCAGACCGCCCCCGAAATCGTGTCCTTAGTATTGGCTACCAGCTTCCAATATATGAAGGCAGGAGTCTAAGGCCTCGTGATACCTTATGCGTTGTCCCAATCGAACTGTTCGTAGAAGTTTCAGTGGATCAAGTTCAATCCGTATCTTGTTATGATTCATGCCAGTACTCCACCAACCCGCAATCATTCAAACCGCATCCTCCGGCTGCATGTGAACGAATTGATCTTCCAGAATGCCGGTGCCCGGTCACGGTGAAGTAAATCCGAGGTTTCAGCTCTGATCGTGTCGTAAGCATCGCGCTGCGTCAGTCAACTGGCTCACAGAACGGGTCTTAGTCCATCGCAACTAGTCTTGTCTTCAAATTTGTCCACTCATAGGAGTATTGAGGTTCCAAAAGTTCCTTTCGAAACATGTATATCCCGCTTGCGAGCCTACACACGGGCAATCATGCAATTCGGCTTGGGGCGAAGTTATGCCAGCCGCATATCGCAGGAGTCGACGGAGGCATCATAATGAACGTGGCAGGGCGTGGTATTGGGAGCATTTGCAAAATCGTAATTGAACCTCAGCAGTGCGCATCACAGGCGATCCTACAAAGTCAAGTTTCCGTCCCAACCTTACTTACTTTACGCTCTGGGCCTCTGCCACCAAGTTCTTGAGGCTTAGTACAACGTTTCATATGATTCAATCGTGGAGTACAGTTGGTACGCACACAATGTCGGCTAGTGGCGTCTACCGTATTGGGCGTCAAGCATGGATCCCCCACTCATGCGACCAGGATCGGGGAGACAGGTTCCCATCAACGACTAAGAAAGTCATCACATAGGAACATATGTATGAGACCAGCCAGGAAGATATCTCATATATACAAAGTCGGCAGCGCTGACCCGTGAGGTATTTCGGTTAGGAGAAAAAAGGTAGAAAGTCATGAATTGACCCTCGGTGGCCACAGCTCTAGATGGTGGTAATTGATTGAAGACAATTACCACCAAACCCGTATCATGGGCATTAGTCTGCGTCTACTTGAACGCTGTCAAAGGATCCCACTGGAATTGGCAATGCGAGGAGGATCGGACTGAAACAAAGATCCGAGAAGCGCGCTTCTGGCACAAAGGGGCCAGGCGATTCCTTGAAACGCGATACTTGTGCCAAAAGGGAATGCAGGATAGCACGTGGTACGTGTTAGTGGGTCGATACTAAGCGGGATCATGGGGTACCTTGAAGCTGTTTGGTTTCGGCATGAAGCGCTGTGATGTTGTGGATCGGGTGGGGAAGTTCCACCATTGCATAAGACCAGCCGGAGAGATGTCTCAAAGTGAGATCGCGGATGATCGACTACGCAGATGCAGGGTACACCGTAGAGGAAATACTTCCGGCACGAAGACGTCAGTTGTGAATATGCTTTAGTGGTGTCAGATCGCCAATTCAGAGGTAGGATGGAGGCCGCACGGCATAGACAGGGTGCCAATAGAGTGGGCGGGTATCTTTTTGAATCAACGTAGTCCTTCTTGTAGATATTTGGAGACACTGCTGGCCACGTGAACCCTTCGGATGTCATGGGAAACTTGAGGGTCGATATCATCAGGGAACCTACTTCCTCATCGCCTTCCTTTGGCATTGAACGTTTTTAAGGGATCCGACCTCTTGGTAGATGTATTTCTACCCTTCCCTTTCATACGATTCTGCATCCTCGCTTTCCTGATCCTGTTGTCGGTCGTTTTCCGTAGCCCCACAAAGCCGACGTCGTCTCCCGCAATGCCCCTGTTGCCATTGCTGGGCATTAGATAGTCTGGTACGTGCCTCAGGTGTTGTTGGACCCTGGCTGCTCTAAGCTCACCATCATGCCGCAGATGGTGCAAGTCCTCTGGGTTCTCTTCAAAATGCCTTCTCAGCTTCTCGCTCTTCAACAGCTCCTGCCTCAATTCACGTGTGCGTGCTTCTCGGATAGCAATTCGTGTGACCGCTCGTAACGCATCGTTCATGCGGTAGCGGAAAGCGTTGACCTGTTTCATATCGAAATGGTAAGGCTTGACTTCTTTACCCTTCTTCTGTTGATACCTGGTGATCTTCGCAAGGACGTCCTCGTCATGTTTCGCCGAAGGAATGGTGGTAGGCTTGTGCTTGTGATAGAGTTCCGCAGGCACCACGAAAGAGAGGGCCATACCCGTTTTACCAGCCCGTGCCGTTCTACCTATACGATGAGTATAGGACTTAGACGTTGTTGGCATATCAAAGTTAAGAACACAAGCTACGTTCTGGAAATCAATACCACGCGATACCCCATACTCTTTACTTTTTCTGCACCTTTTTCGCAACTTGCCAGCAGGCTTTTCCTCCTCGCTGAAACCCTCGAATTGGGCATGTGCCTCCGCTGGCTTCGCGTTCACGCCATTGTTGGCAGGATGATTCTCACCAGCGGTCTCCTCTACTTTGTCATCGATAGTCTCATCGGTGATTGATGGCTTGACGTCACGTACGTCAAGGACTTCATGCTCATCTGCTGCGATGATGATGTCGTATACATTCTTGTTGAACTCTTCGACCACATGAAGGCGTGAATTTATCGGTAATTCAGAATTCAAGACGCAGCTTTTGATGCCGAATTGCTCAAAAAACAGCTTCAAGCGGTAGCATCTATCGATATCGCCGACGAAGATGATACATTTGCCTTTGATTAGTTTCAGCTTGAACACCACGTATGCTAACAGGAACTTCTCATCTTCAGCGCATCTACATAGTCTCACATTAGCACCCGATATCATTCTGGCAATGTCATCTTTGTCATACTTTACGATATATTGGCTCACGCCTCCGGCCTCGTCAGTCTCATCTTTGAAGTCCAAAATCACTGGGTCGCGGCAGAAGAGGCTCCTCAGATTAGTGACATCTGTAGTCAGGGTAGCGCTCATGAGGAAAGTCTGCACTCCTTGGGGAACAGCTTTTGCAATGATTTGTAGATCATCGTCATAGCCGTACGACAGAAGGAGATCCGCCTCGTCTATGACTAGATGGGCAATGCCTTCAACAGATAGTGCCGAATTTAACAGGTTCTGTGCAGCTCGGGCAGGCGTAGCAATGGCTATATCTGGGGCATCGGCTAGTCGTGTTCGTAGAACAGCTTCGGGTATCTTCTCGGTAAGATTGATCGTCCGGACATCCTTTGAACAAAGCGCAGATAATGACCCAATGACCTTGGTGACCTGCTGGGCGAGCTCACGCGTGGGCACTAGAATGAGGGCCGTTGTAGTGTTCTTGCTCTTGCTCTCCTTCTCGCTGATTAGCAACGATACAGATGCCCGACTGAAGCTTGACGCACCGCTTTCTTCTGAAGTACCGACTGGAGGATTGGGAGCACGTATGCGGCAGTTTTCCCGGAACCGGTCTTCGATCGGACTAGTATATCTTTCCCCTCTAGAGCCAGCGGGATTGCTCGGGCCTGCACCTGAGTCGGGCTCAGGAAGTCTTTCTTTGCAACAGCTTGAAGAAGCCGCGAATCTAAGCCTAGCGCGACGAAACCAGGACTTTCAAGAGTGGTTGCACCCATAGTCTTTTCTGTTTCCACAACCGTTGGAACATCATCCTCATTCAATTTGCGCTTCATGATCGTACGCGATTCGCCAATCGGTCTGGATGTTTGAAATTCAGATTTCGAAAATTGAGGAACATCAACTCCATAGGGCTGCAGGGCTGCAAAGCTTGGCGGCTTGGCATTTTAAAAATGGAACGTGAGGATCAACCAACCCTCCGTGCCAGTCTGAGCAGCGCGAACAACACCATGATGTTCGGCCCTTTCAGAGCCAGCTCGCCTTTATCTGGTGGTCTTCTCTGGTATAGTGTTTCACTATTCAATTACATCTTCAAGACTAATCGTCATTCAGGAAAATACCATGGCGCCTTTCTACCCCTCAAAAGCGCCGTCAGCGCAAACGTTTACGCTTAGTCGACAATGTGGTAGCTGTAGTAGACACGGCACTCAAGAAGCAGAACATGAGCTCTGGGAGAAATCTCGAGCGATGGAAAGAGGAAATGCCAACAGAGCAAGAGATGAGGCCGAAGGATAAATATACGATGTTTGATCGAAAGGAGAAGAACTACCGGAAAGGAGTACATAGTCAGTCTCATGATCAAAAATCCATCTAATTTGATGCTAACGAAGCTGCGTAGAGCTGCCCAAATGGACGAGGATCAGTCAAAGGCTGAATCCACCGGGATTCTAAGGAGAAGACCTGAGATGGGTAATGTTATTTGTACGATGGGAAGCGGGACAAAATCGGGATCAAGGATTTAGGCGTTCAGAAAGAGCATTGCATGGCGATTCAGTAGTAGATGGGATACAAACGGCCTGTTCCCAAAAACCCCAGCGAGCCGTGCCGCCATGCACCATCAAGTCTTAAATTGGGAGGTTAGGAGCGTGGACAGGAGGCTGCCTACGGTCGAGTCATATGTACTGCATATGATTCAGCCCCAACGCGCGCTCCAGTGCAGATTTGCAGGTGAAAAGTCATATTCCATGTTCACTTTTCACTCTATACGTACGAGGTTTACCAGCAACCCAACATAAATGAAAACATTCTACATTGTGGCCGCTTCACCAATAGCATATTCTAACGTTCTCTACCAAACCTCGTCATAAAGCTTGGCCCGATCCTGGATGGAACAATGTAACGATTCGGCTCTTGGCCCATTCAATATAGAAACAAGGAAGGTATGACCATACATATGCACTTCCCCTATTCATTTTAAGCTCGTGTTCTTCACAGAATAATTACGCTTCCAGAAAAGCCCGGAGGCATGGCAAGTCTCGCCATAGTGCCACCTATATAGCACCAAGCCAGGAGAATGAAGACTTTCTAGAGTCACGTCGACACAACCTCACTTTCCCCAAGAAAAAGATTCGACGGCATTCTAACCTAACAACACTTACCACAGCTCTAAACATATTTGAATCCTATCAGAACCATAGCTCGATCCGTTAACGCTGACCCACGGTCTGCAGGAGAAAGATGCCCAACACACCCACTTATTTCGTCTGGAAACTTCTGTTGCAACTCATTCGCGCTCCTCTGGTTGTATCTGGAATTTGGCAGTTCATCGAAAGACATTGCAGAGAGTAGAGTGGTTGTAGAGCTTGTCTGTTCCCAATGGATGAGAGATGCAAGGGTCATGTATAAGTTGGATTGATATGTCGAACTCCAGGTGATGGCTTGATTTATTCATGAGCTTTGACTTATTTCAAAGCGGTGAGATACGGAACACGAAGCCAAATATGAGAAGGAATTCCTTCAACAATGCGCTTGTAAATTCGACATGTCAAAGCCACTTCAGCCAATCTTTGACTGTAATCCGAATCAGAAAAGTTTTGGGAGAAGGAGCTCCCTGGATCACCATACTTACTATGAATATGTTCTCCCGATTATTTCATCATTCCTTGCTTTGCTCAAGCTTATTGCTCTCCTTGTTCGGTTTTATTGTTTGCGCGATCTGGAAGGTTTTCAAGAGTAAACCAGGACCTAAATGCGACTCATAACGTCCCAGCAATACCAAATCTCACACCAGTATTCCCAGTCCAATCTCCTCGCCCTCTTCCGCCACGGACCAAATCCCTTCGCTCGGCTCTCTCCAGACCCTGGGTCGTCTTGGTTTATTTCTCTGATCATGAATCACCCTCAAGCTCGAGGTGGATCGCACCTCCCTCCTCCCTCGGGCTGGCGGCGATCGTGGTACCGCTATCTCTGGAAGCTCGGGTGGATCAGGCGATGGCATAGGTCGTTCAGAAATCCTAGGGCTCCATCGGAAACAACGCAATTCCATCCTTTCGATCCATCTTGTGAGTTTCGCTGTTGACGATAACGAAGAAGATCTGTCAGTGGGTAGGATGGTGCGTGAATTGCGAGGATATGGGGAAAGAGATTTAGAGCGTTTGCGACGATCGATTCCTGCTGATAGGTCGTCTTTGGTAAAGATATCTTGATCAGTTGCTGGAGAGATGAAATATGCAAAGGGGTCGGAATCTATGTTTTCATTCAGGTACGAATCTTGTGAGGTACGGAGGGGAGGCCAGGAGTGCCTTTTCTTGAGGGTCCGCATCGCTTGTTACGAGGATCTGGTGGCCTGCATGTGGTAGCTCAAATAAAACGCTGAGATCTGGAGATGTGTGTATAATCCACAGACATACTGCAATAGGGGGGACTTGAAAGGTTTATAGAAAGACATGGAACTGTTCAGGCAGAGAGAATGACTCCGGCACGGGTACACATGTTGCTTCGTCATCCTTATAGGCAGTGCGTGACTGACGGGCGCTGACCTAATAGCCAGGAACGGGACAATTTCTCCGAGTTCATTGTAGAGGAAACACCTGTCAACTGGATAGTAGATATCTTCAATAGGAATGGAAATTGAACAGAAGTCATTGCAAGAATGCAATCTCAAGCTTTGGAAGATGAGTCGCACTCCTCTCGTGGCAAATCACCGTTGAGATGGCAGATGACTGGGATGATTTGACGATTGGGGGGTCAGATGACGAATCACTGCCCCTTCCTCCTGGAGTCTCATGCTTCAATGGCAGTTCTCATAGCCTAATGAGGGACCTGCTGTAGCCTGACTTAGTACCTGACATTCAGCAGGACCGGCATAGTTCTAAGCCAATGCATGAAAGAGCGGTTCGGGCCTGGAAAAACCTTTGCTTCCGAAGAGCCTCAATCTGAACAGCTACCGACAACACAGCAATCGACTTTCTTTGAGCAACCTTTGAACTACGTTCCGTTGACGATATCACATCCAGGATGCAGTGTAGCGCAATTTTACAGGCTTGTCGGAGCCCCCTTTTGCTCACACCAAGGCTAGCCCGATGAAACAAGCCTGCATATTGACAAAGGATGTCATACTACTTCAGCATAATAAACATCCACGACCAACCGCTCTTCGAGCTCGAATTCGGCACCTCCAAACAAGGCGGCGATGGCGTCGCACGCTTCAGTCAAGAAGCGCGCCAGATGAACCCTTTCATCGTCCATAGCAGTTTGGACTTCGTGGACGAGATGCAATGGACGAACAATCAGATGTGCGTTCCAACTCCGTTCCCCTCTCACCGCAGTGGCACGGAAAGCAGCAACGGACGCACTCCCGTTGACAAAAGAGTACAGGTATCTCAAACGAATCGACCAGTTCGCCTCCACCCACATCTCCGCCTTCCTCACCCCAACAAGCACCCGCTTCATGCTCCTCCACCTCCCCCACCCCCCCAACACCGCCCCCCTCCCCCACGGCGCCCCCTCCCCCTCCGACAAGCTCTTCCCGCCCTTCACGCCCTACACCTCCACCCCGTCCTCAACCACGACCTCAAGCTCCCGCTCCTCCTCGAGCGTGAACACGAGTATACCGAACAACCCGACGAGTCCGCAGACCGAAGAGGCGATCCGGCAGTTCTTCGGGGAGGTCTTCGAGGTGTGGACGAAGGCGATCATGAATCCTTTTGCGAGTGTGGATGGGAAGCTGGGCAGTCCGGTTTTCAAGCAGAGGGTTGTGGGGGCGGGGAGGAAGTATTTGTGAGGAGGGGGAGGGTTTGGTCATTCTGAGGAAGTGGACTATTATGACGAGGTTTTGCGTCAGCGGGGAGTAAGGCGAGGGGGATTCTCATAGACATGGCAAGAAGCCATTCCTTTCCCAGAGGTACACCGAGGAGTTTGCCAGGTGGCCTGAGGTGACAGTTCCTTCGCGGAAGTACATGCCCAGAAAGACTGGCATTCAGGGAGAGTAGATGGGTCTATTAGAAGCCCGCTGTTTACGAACGGGAGAATGCAGCTTGATATCGATCGAGTGCCTGGAGAATGATGGATTTGCATAGCATGGCGTATGGTGGTACTCGGGGTCAAGCCTTGATCCACGACGTACGAGACGTTCCTAGACTTATCTATCATTGTAACAAAGCAATCACGTATTCAAGATACTTTACAGTCATTACTCGGTGTAAACACTTCCCGTCAATTAGTATAATACATCCCGCTTATTTGACAGACACACTTCAGGGGAATATCGCCGCCAAAATCGCAGCAAAAAGAAGACAACACGCTTTATGTACAACTCAAGGTTCGTTCTGGCCCAACATAGGATATCACAAACAGCCACAATCAAGGCAAGACGCTAGAGAGCCAACGAGTGAGTTTCGTGCAATCATGCCATTCAAGTTCCCTCTTTCTCGGCCACCGCCTCTGCCTCTCTTCTCTTGCCTGCCCTCTTTCAACCATCCCCCAGTTATCTGCCACCCCAACCTACAACTCATCCTTGGCTTTCCCGGTCGCTTTTGCGGCGATGCTGCTCAAACTGTTGACTATATCCTCAGCCACCTCTTGTGTGCCGGCACCAAACTCGGCTAATTTGGCCCTTGCGCTCTCAACTGCGGCTGATAGTTTGCCTTGGGCACTTTCCATAGCACCCTTTTCAGGCCCATAGATGGCCTCCTTGATCTTTGACTGGGTCGCGTCCATGGCCGAGCTCACAGCGGCTGCACTCTCCGCTGCAACAGAGGAGACTGAAGAGTACACATCCGACCCCGCACTAGTAATGCTTGCTGTGATGCCGGTGGCAGTAGTGCCGTACAATGCGGCGCTGATGGCATCCTGTGCTGAAGCTGCAACAGCATTTAGACTTGCCTGTGCGGCATCGACATAGCTTGGCGGAGTCCCATACACAGCTTCGCTAACACGAGACGACGCGGAAGAAGCAGCACTTGCGGCAACGGAAGTACCTTTTTCGTATGAGCCCTTGCTCGATCCATGGTAGGCGCTGCTTGCAGCTTCAACGGCGGCGTTAACCTGCTCGTTTGCAGCGGCAATGATCGCTTCAAGAGTCGCTGGAGGAGTAAAGACAGAGGAGACAACCGAGGAAGCCGAGGCATAAGCATCGCTTGCATAAGTAGATGCCGTCGCAGCGACGCTTACGTGCGGGCCGGTGTAATACGCGGCGCTGAGCTTGTTCATCATACTCTCCGTGAAGTCGGGTTCCTTACCCTTGACAAGCTCGGAGAACAGACCTTGGACGGCCTCAAATTGGGCCAGGGCTGCACCAGTAGCCTGGGATGCGTAGTCACCTGCCTGGGAGTAGACTGACTGTGAAAAAGGAGTTGGAGCCCCATACACTTGCTCACTGGCTTTCGATACCAGTGCCTCCCAATTCGTAGAAGCTTGGCTAGCCATTGACTCGGTCCAAGGTGTTTCTGAGCCGACGATGCCGGTGCTGACAGCAGACGTGATCGAGGCCGCCTGCTCGAAAGCAACAGATGCCATGGACTCGACCTTGCCTGTTGAGCTACCATAAGCGGCCAATGACGCCGCAGAAGACACAGAAGACAGTGAAGCCGAAGCGACCGAAAGAGCCGAAGTATACTGGGACATTGCTCCTTCGAGAACGCTCTTAGCAGGTGATTTACTTGTCTTGCCGACTGCGGAGCTGGCAGAAGCAGTTACGGATTGAAGTTTCTCAGACGCCAGACTGGCCGCCGAGGAAAAGCTTGATTGGGCCGCACTCAGCATGCTCTGATATGCAGGAGTAGAAGTACCGTATATTGAGTTAGATGCAACACTTGCTAGGCTCTGATGGATTGGTGTTGCACTACCCATAACTGCTGTCGACGCAGCTGCCACAAACTCAGCGTAACGTTCATGTGCAATGCCCACAGCTTCATAGTATCTCCGCTGGCCTTCCATGAGATAATGTTGATGCGCTGGGGTAGGAGTTGCGCCGACGGCGGTCTTCGCGCTCGAGTATTGTGCAGAGGCGAGGCTGAGGCTGTCCGCGAGTCTCGATGAGGCAAGTGCCGAGATGGATTCGAAGATGCCCTGGCTCGGACCATAGACAGCTTTCGAGGCAGCTTTTGTGGCAGAGGCATGCTGATCATTAGCAGCGCTGACAATGCTCGAGTAGCGCTGACTAGCCTCTGAAAGAACTTGTTCGGAGCCAGAAGTTGCGCTTGCTGCGGATTTGACCGAGCTGTATTGAGAGCTGGCCGCCGATAAGGCATCTGAGTACTTCTTGTTTGCGGCAGATACTGAAGATTGTTGAGGGCTCCCATATATCGCAGTGGAGACGCTACCTTGAGCATTACGTAGGTGCCCGCTTGCTGCAGCGATCGCCCCTGCATACGCACTCTCGACGGAGTCAAGCATTTGTCCGTGTACGGGCTTCGGGGTTCCAGAAATCTGTGCAGAAACGCTCGATCTGGCTTGAGAGTATTGTTCTTGGGCTCGACTCACGGCATCCAGGTAGATGGACGATGCTCCATCGGCAGCAGACTGTGTTACAGGTGTTGGTGTTCCATATATGATAGACGATGCACTATAAATGTTAGCATGGGAAATGCAAATAACACGGACAAGATGTTAGGACCGCAAGTCCTTTTAAAGGCGCCGACTTGCAGCGCTGCTCAGCTCGAAACGCCGCCAGGAGTATCATATTGGAAGGCTACAAATGGAATGCTTATATAGAAAGAGGTTTGACTCACGCCGCCACAGCTTGGCCATAGCGCCCAGCAGCCACACTCGTTGCACTTTCAACAGCGCCTGTTTCGGAACCATACAGCACACTGGAGGCAGCAGAAAGAGCTCTCGAATATTGATCATCTGCGACTGAAGAAGCACTCTCAATGTTTCCTTGAGTGGTGGTAGCCCTCATCAAAGCCTCACTTACAGCTTTGGTGATATCGGCGTATTGGGCTCCCGCTTGGTTGACCATACCCTGAAGTTTCTCGGAGTATGTTGTATCGTCATCATCAATTATTACATCGTCCAAAATTGGCTTTTGGCCAACGACCTTTTGGGCCATGGCACCGCCATAGACCTTTTTGGGGGCTTTGCTTGCGATTGAGGACGCACTGGAAGCCACGGAGCTTGCAGCATTCATAATGCTTTCCGTTAAAGGAGTAGAAGACCCGGGAACTGAATCAGAAACGAGGCTGACGACCTCGGCGACCTTGGAGCTGGCTTGGTCGGCTACCCCTGGCTCCGTACCAACGACGGCTGACGCGACACTAGATTTAGCGTTTGCAGCTTTGTCCGTGGCTTTCGACAGCATAGATTCAACAGTGCCTTGGGACGTGCCGATGATCTTTTCGCTCGCCGAGCTGGCTTGATCCATAGCTTTTTGGGCACCTGCAGCTACTTTTGCGGGTATGTACTTGGTAGTAAAGTCATCCGTAGCATCACCTGCTTCGATCTTCCACTTGCCGACTTCTTTCAAGCGAGCAAGCTCTAATGATGTTCACCACGTCAGTAATACCCTTTGAAGACTTCAGGAGTTATGACAGAAAGACAGCGAAATGGATCCTCGCAAGATATGTCTTGTGACTCATGAGACATACAAGAATGGAATTTTTAGGCTTGGAACACATACCTTTCGCGGCCTCCTCTGCGGAAACCATGCCATTGGACTCTAACTCTTCACCAGCTACTTTCGCTTTTCGTAGCCCTTGGTGATCATGTGCGACAGATTCAACCTTTGACCGCCACTCATCGAAGGTTTTTTTGACCTCATGATACTTAGACCAGTCTTTGTAAGTAACACCCTCCATCTGAGCCCATCTCAGTCCGATCTCTTGTAGACCCAAGTCGCGAATGTTATCGATAACGTCTAGGGTTGACGCAGCTGCTGCAGAGACCAAGGAATGGGTCTCCTGATCAAAGTTCTCTTTCCATGATCGCAAAGCTCTTGCCTTCTCTTTGACAGCAACTCCAGCCTGTCTTGTGGACCTAGACAGCGAAAGGGTTGCCTTTGAAAGGCCGTCTTCGTCATATTCTTCGGGGAATTTCTTCACCAAGGACTGAATCTCCTTTCTTACTTTTGCAATTTCAGAACTCGAGGTTTCTTCCAATTGTACAACCAAGGCCTCACCAACTCCATTCACTTGATGCTCAACTTGCCGGTCAGTGATCTCCCTTACCCGTTCTTCAAGGTCTTCAATTCCCTTGTCGGCTGCCTTCGCAAACCGGTCTTGCCAATTCTGCAGATCGCTCTCGATGTTCTGACGAGTTCGCTCGGCCTCCTGATCGGGCGTCGTAGAAGGAGATGTGGTGGCGACGGCTGAATTTGTAGTTGCACTTGCGAATGAGGAGGCATTGGGGACCACAGAAGATGCTACCGAAGAGAAGCTCGACGAAATCGAAGACATTGTAGTGGTAGTGACGGCATCCTGCATAGCAGCCTTTAGCTTTCTACCATCGCGGTATCTCCCAAGTCGTTCCCCAATTCGCATGAGCTGAGGCTCAACATTTTCACCGTAGAGTATACGGATCTTGGGCCATAGAATTCGATCGAAGAAGACAGCAGTTGATGCCAATGCGGAATTCGCGTACGGAAGACTTGTTTCTACTGCAAATTTGTGTCCGATGGCGTAGGTCTTCTTAACATAGGGTTGGAAGGTTTCGTAGGCAGGGAGCATGTAAGTTTTGTATATTCGTGGTATGCTGTCACGGGTAGAGGTATAGTATGGACCAGCAACCGCCGAAGCTTTGTTAACGTGTGGTGCCAAGGTAGAAGCGTACTGCTCCTTGGCCTGTACCTGAGCAGTGTCAATCTGTGGCTTTACGATCTTGTCCCACTTATCATATCCAAACACTCGAGCCTGATCAACTTTAGGGGCTCCATATTTGTGGTAGCTCTGTTTTCCGTATGCTAGTGATGGGGCATAGATTTGGTTGTTTATTTTTTCGACATAGGGGCGTGCTTTGTCGACATGAGGAGCGGCGTACGAGTGGTAGTATGGCTCAACATATGGTGCTACATGTGCTCGGACATCCAAGTACGGCTTGCAGACTTTCGGAGAGCTCTCGCTGAGATCACCCGTAGATGAAGGACAACGGAAGAGCGCGGTTATGACAGTATACCAAATTAGTAACCTATGGGAGTGTTAGCAAGCATTTAAAGCACAGGATTTGTCCACCCACCTGGCAATCAAGCTGAAGCCTTTCCTTGTCCATCCCGCTGTTGCTGATTTTGTTCTTGATGGACTCCGTCCGATAACGTGCCCGTTCATTTTGCCCTTAGAGCTTGACGAGTCTATCGGCCGCCCGTTCGTCTCTGCCGCCATGGCAGGCTTTTGAAGCTGTACTGTAGTGACGTTTGAAAGCATGTGTTGACAATTTCCACACCTTTGACGTAAGGGTCTGTCTCCGTGTTCAGGTCGGAAGACCCAGACAGCCTGAAGACCTGCTCAGGACAGAAAGAAGATCTGGGATGGCAACGTGGAAGCTGTTACCAATAACTCCCTGATGAATGACAGAGCAAGCTGTGTGGTGGATAGAGAAGCGAAAATTGATGGAGGATCGGGGTTGAGAATCCTGCTTGAAGCTTGGCTATTCACTTATCGCCATGATGTAGGCCTTCTCTACTTCTTACGACGCGTGCACCAAAGCTTTGTCGGCTATAGATGTCGCGTTTATCTACGAGAAAGGGTCTTCTATAGTTCAACAGATCCTTCTTGACAGTTTTGACTACAGTCAAGTCATCACTGCCATTTGATACGTGAGCTGACTGTCGCGTGTCAAGACACTTTCGACAGTATTCTACTGCCGGTTAAAACTTCCGTTCCTGCAACCTACCGTAACCCGCGTCATCTTCACCAAACGGTCAATATTTCCTTTGAGACTGCTGTACATCTCTCCAAAAACCCAGCGATTCGCACTTCATGGAGGCGAGATCCCTTCCATGAGTGTCTGGAGATGAAGTATCATTCCTCAGCTCACGGCGCCCTCACCCTCGCTATCAGAATTCCCAAGTCATAATGGACACACCCTTTGGCCAACAAGATGGCAAGATGCAAGCCGAGCCTAGGAATCAGCCCGACGTCATGAATGACTCAGCCTATGATACACATATGAGGGAAAAGCAGAGCAACCTGGAGGAGGCGGATACCTGTAGAATCTGCCGAGGAGAAGGCTCCCGAGCGGAGCCTTTATTCTATCCGTGCAAATGCAGTGGTAGTATCAAGTTTGTCCACCAGAATTGCCTCATGGAATGGCTGTCACATTCGCAGAAGAAGCACTGCGAGCTATGCAAAACGCCATTCCATTTCACAAAGCTATATCATCCACATATGCCCAGTTCGGTCCCACTCCCAATATTCTTCCGACAAGCTGCTGTACACACGTGGAAGAGCATGGTTACTTCATCCAGGTTTCTCCTCGTTGCATTCGTCTGGGCGGCTTGGCTACCATGGTGTATGCGCACTATATGGAGGGGTCTTTTCTGGATAGGGGATGGTGCATGGGCGAATTGGAGCGAAAGAAGACTGCAGAATGAAACGATGGCCTTGAAAATCGCTACACGTATCGCCATGGAAGGCACAAGTCCAGCTGCACAAGACTTTTCCGGCTCCAAAGAAGCCACTGTCTTTGGATTCATGGCTCAAATCTCAAACAGGCTGCCCCGCCTCATCCCATCATTCAGTCAAATACTCAACTTCTCTACCGGTGAACCATGGGGGCTGACTTTATTGAGGAAGATGTACTTTGGCGGAGGCCCGAATTTTGCTTCTTCGCCGACATCCACACCCTCGAATGCGACAAGCCATGCGGGAACGGTTGTGCGTTCATCATGGCTGTCAGATATAGAAGTCTTGAAAACGTTGACCAGGTCTACCATGATCAACAACCTCATTATCGACACACTGGAAGGGCAGCTCATAACTTTATTCGTGGTTGTAGCATTCATTCTTATCTTCCTCATCAGGGAGTGGGTAGTCCAGCAACAGCCTGTCCTCAACGCTGGCAATGACCCTCTCGCTGGAGTTGTGATCGCCCTGAACGCAGATGGTCCGGCGCCACGTCGACCTGACAATCGAATTCCTGAAGTTCCAGCAGGTGAGGATCTCATTGAGGCTGTGGACGAAGGTATACAAGCACCAGGGCCAAGGGCGAGAATGATTGCAAGAGCCAGAGCGAGACCCCCTAGAGTCGCCAGGCGGCTTTCGGAGCAGGACGATATACAGCTCGACGATACTGCTTTAGTCTCTGCTAACAACGGTCCAGAAGCCGAACGTATAGACGCAGGGTCTCTTGAGGGGCCTCGACTACCTAGGGTAAACGTCGATTCATCTACTCATTCTGCGTCAGAAATTGAGCAAAATCAAATGCAGAGACCAGTGATGCCGGACCGAGAAACGTTGGCAAGGGCTGCCGAGATACGTCGTTCAATTGAAGAGCTTTCTCGGGTCTCTGATGCACCAGACCCTTCCATGAAAGTCTTCGGAGAACTCTGGAACAGAGCCGGAAAACAACCTTTAGAGGTCATAAGGCTTATAGAGCGAGAAGGCCGGAGTGATGAGCTTGGCTGGATCGTTGCAGCCATGGAAAAGATTGAAGGCATCTGTCAAGAAACAAAACTCACTTTTGTTCCAGCAGATTTGTCTTCCATATCTGTAGAGAAAAGTCCTCAGGATTCCAACGGCAGCCAGCCTGACGATGATGCAGGGTTTACACTAATAAATCGACCTTCTATGAACCCTAGTCCAGAACGTCAGATAGTAGCCGATGTCGACCCAGAAGCTCCTATAGTGCCAGGTCTCGAGCTTCACAGTACTACCGCAGTTACATCATCCACGATCGAATCCTCTAATACGGCAGCGCCGCCAAAACGTAGCAGATCAAGGTCTATCACAGAGGGTACTTTTATTGCGGAAGTCGATAAAGCTCCAAGCACCTCTGTCCCTAGAGATCAGAGAGTAGAGTCTTCCGCAAGCCCACATCCGATCAATCTGGATGCTCGACCCACGCCGAACGAATACCCTCCTGATAATCCATTTCATCCTGACTACGAAGGGGAGCTTCCAGGGGCCCCGAGCTCTCCAACCGGCCAACCGGTCCACAGCCAGACGCAGGTTCCAGTGGTCCAAGAGGCACCTGCTCATGCCAGGACCATAGCAGAGGGTCTCTCTGATTGGCTCTGGGGTGAAGTGGCCCCGCTACCAGCAATTCCAGAGCAGCCCGTGGGCGATGACGAACAGCTGGTTCACGATCTTGCAGATGAAGCACCTTTTGTTCCCATCAACCACGGCCAACCCCTACAGCTAGCTGCAAATGATCGTGCCGTAGCCCACCAAGATCCCGAGGTGGTTGCGGCAGCTATACAAGCGGGTATCGACCCCAATGAGGTTGACGCAGTCGATGAGCTCGAGGATTTGGATGGTATGTTAGAGTTAGTCGGCATGCAAGGTCCGCTGGCAGGCTTGGTACAAAATGGTATGTTTTGTGCTTGTCTCGTCTCATTGACTATCATGTTCGGTGTCTGGATACCCTACGTCTCAGGAAAGGTCTTCCTTGTCCTTTTGGCTCACCCTGTTTCGCTTCTATTCAGAGTCCCCCTACGGTGGGCAGCGTCTACAGCAGATACGGTAATAGATCTCTCCACTTTTTTCGCCGGTTCTGCGTTCTTTTGGACAGATACTGCCATAGGCTTTGTTTGCTCGCCGATTTTCTGGTTGGTACCTCCAATGGATAGGATCACCTATAGCAAACTATTGGCCGAAGCTTCGAGAAGCTATGCAGAGACAGCACTGAAAAGGCTACTTGGGACATTTGTTGCAGCTGGGGATGTCCTTTCAGAAACAGATATCCCAATGTTCTCGGTCACTGCACACGAGTCTTTGCGATTGATCGAAGCCCGGACTGCTTGGGGTTTCCAGGTCATCTGTGATCAGGCCACCACTTTGTTTAATACTGCAAACAGCCGCTCTGCCATTGAAGCATTTTCGAAAGTCTCCGCATCCAGTATTTCGGATCATATCAATAGTCTTACTAACCTCATAGCCGAGAAGAGTTCTGCCACCGTGAGATTGTGGCCGTTGCTTCTGCAGATCGATCCTCTCCGCTTCAACCTCAGTCTCCCACAGCGCACAGCTCCGATAGACTATGATCTTGCATACTGGAACAACGAGGATCGAGCCATTGCGATCATCTTTGGCTACCTGTTCTTCGCGGTATTAGGGGTACTGTACCTTCGCCTTGACTACTGGATGAAGGGAGCCAACAAACCTGGAAGAGTTGCAGGTGGTGTGGCTGATGGACTTTATCAATCTGGCGGCGTGATGAAAGTGGTACTGATCATCGGCATCGAGATGATCGTATTCCCCTTGTACTGCGGTTTTCTCCTCGATGTGGCCATGCTACCTCTCTTCGGTAATGTTACCATAATGTCCAGGATCAACTTCACCCTGACTTCGCCGACCACCTCCCTCTTTGTTCACTGGTTCGTAGGGACATGCTACATGTTTCACTTCGCCCTCTTTGTCTCAATGTGCCGGAAGATCTTGCGATCTGGTGTCTTGTGTGAGTTGACCCTCGAAACTACCTTGACTTGTGACTTATTTACGTCTAGACTTCATCAGGGATCCCGATGACCCAACTTTTCACCCTGTCCGTGACGTCCTAGAGCGAAGCGTGTCCACTCAACTGTGGAAAATCTCTTTCAGCGCGTTAGTGTATGGGGGTCTGGTCATCATATGCTTGGGTGGTGTAGTGAGGGGCATCGCCTACACGTTTGTAGGTGTTCTGCCCATCCAGTGGTCATCGAACGAGCCTGTTTTGGAATTCCCGGTGGACCTACTATTCTACAATTTTCTGATGCCGTTGGCGGTCAAATTCTTCAAACCTTCGAAGGGTCTGAAAAAGATCTACACCTGGTGGTTCCGTAAATGTGCGCGAGCTCTGCGCCTGACAAATTTTCTGTTCGGTGACAAAAAAGAAGACGAGGAAGGCAGACATGTAAGCCGGACATGGACATCTAACATCGATGGAGTCGAAAGCCGAAGACATAGCTCCGACGTTGTCGAATCATCCTATACCATAGAAGGCAGATACGTCCGTGCACCAGGTTCGGATCAAGTCCGCATTCCTAAAGATGCCCGCTCCTTCTTAGAAGTGGACAAAGACAACAATCGCGTGGATGGCCTGCCAGATCCTGACGATGGGCTTCATGGGCGCAAGAATGAATTATTCACGACAGTATACGTCCCTCCCAAATTTCGGATCCGCATCAGCGCCTTCATTCTGCTCATTTGGCTCTTCGCCGCCGCTACTGGCATCAGCATGACTATTGTCCCTCTTGTTTTTGGCCGATTTATCTTCGCACAACTGGCGCCCAGTCACCTAATGAACGACATCTATGCTTTCTCAATTGGCGTATACATCCTCGGCGCAGCCCTCTACGCCACTCTTCACCTCCAGTCAATGGCTGCCTACTTCCGAAACACACTCACACCGCATACCACCACCATCGCCTCTTTCCTACATCGGTTCGCTTCTCTAGGCGTCCGCTTCCTCAGCCTCATCTACACCTACACAGCCTTCGGCATGCTCCTCCCAGCTCTACTCTCCCTCCTGATGGAATTCTACCTCATCATCCCACTCCACACCTACTTCAGCACCACATTCACCCCCCTCGACACCATCCAATCGGAGCGCCACATCATCCACATAATCCAAGACTGGACCCTCGGCGTCCTCTACCTCAAAATGGCCGCCCGCATCATCCTCTGGAACACGCCTTCACGGCCAGCAACCGCCCTACGCGCCATCGTCCGAAACGGCTGGCTGAACCCCGACGCCCGCCTCGCCACCCGCGGCTTCATCGTCCCCGCCGTCCTAGCCATGTCATTCGCGCTCGCTGCGCCGTTGACCTTGGCCTGGCTCGCCAACGCGACCATCCTGCGTGCGTACAGCGCCCAAGACGCGGTCTTCAAAGCATGCGTATACCGATACAGCTACCCGGGCGTCCTAGCCGTCGGGTTCGCCGCGGCCTTTGCTTGGGTGCTGGCGAAGGCGTTTACGGGGTGGCGGAAGAAGGTGAGGGATGAGGTTTACCTGATCGGCGAGCGCTTGCATAATTTTGGGGAGGCGCGGAGGCGGAGAGGTGGGGGGAAGGAGAAGGGGAAGGGTAGAGCTGAGGCTGCTGGGGTGGGTTTGGGATGAGAGGCGATGGAGTACGTACTCTTCGTGGCGTTTTTGTTTCTTTCTGGTAAGTAGATAGATTATCCAGCCGGACAGTTCGGTCGGTCGGTCGGTTCAGATTGTACCTAGAATACCTTGGGTATAAACTCCAATCATTCGGTGATGTGATTATCTTCCCTTTTCGTACGTTGACACGACGGTTACGTACCCACTTTCTCGACTCCACATGATTTGCTATTTCCTTCGCTACTTATGGAAGGTAGGGCGTGAGAAGGCCTTTTATGTGAGCGTATGTATCCCTAGTAATATATTTTGATATATAATCTAAGACTATACGAATATATCTTTGATTATGCCTATCTCTCCCTCTCCTTATCCCCCCCCCCCGCCCCACCCTCCCACTCCTAAAACTTAACCCCTCAATATCAAATATCTTCCCTCCGTACCGGACCATCCCCGTCTTTCCTCATGCTCTGGTTCGATATCAACAGGTCCCAAGTCTTGAGACCTACTTCCTAAGGTAGATGGTGGTTATATACTATCCTATATATAAGGTAATCATCGTATTGAATTCCTATACGTAAGGTAATCTATCTTATATATACTATCCCCATCGTAACGTCCTATCTTATTTCATTTTTATTTTATCTTATACGTGTTATCCTATTCCCTCCCCTCCTCTCCCTCCCTCCTATGCCCATGTCTATCGTAACGTCCTATCCCATGCTATAATTGTTATAAATCTAAATTACCCTTTCCTTCGGCTTCTACATTCTTTCCCCTAGGTTATAATAGTGTCTGTCGTTCACGCCCTATCTTTCTCTTTGTAGCACAGTTTTAGGTTATGTGTGGATTTATTGGTGGGATGGGAGGTTGGGATGGGAGATAGGAAGGGTAAAGGTATTTTCTTCCTGAGAGGGGGGGGCATGGAGGAGGAGGAATGGGGCTGGAAAAGAGAGAGAGGGGGTGGGGATTGATGGATTAAGGGTGGGAGGGAAAGGGAAGTTTAGAGGTGGGGGTTTATTTGTTGCGGCGTACGTTGCATACGATATTTATTCTAAGATAGGTGGTAGGAGTATACTGAGATCGAGATCGGTTATGGCGATACGCTAGGTTTTTGTGGGCTTTTGAGATGGAGAATATAGGGATTGAGGCCATGATTGGGGTTTTCCAGATTGAAAGCTATATCCGTATGCGTAGATAGGGCGATCGAGGACAACGAGTGTAATGGTTTGGGGGATGATAGGCACTTTTATTGTGGAGGTGTCTTTTCAACTGGTTGGAGGGGAGGAGGGCTGGCTGTACTTTGGATGGATGGGATGTTAGGGATGAGTGGGTGGTTGTGGAATGATAGGGTAAGTTTTGAGTTGGAGTCGCTGTTCTTGAGTTTCTTTATGATAGATACTCGCATGTGATAAGGATATCTTGTGAGGTACGGAATCGATGGGGGCACTGATCAGGCTTTCGATGAACGAAAGGATGGTTTGAGAGACGGGAAGGAACAAAGTTATAGGAAACGCTTTCAGGAGGCCGACTGGAAGCTATTCAGATGCATGCTAGTAGACATGATATGCCACTCTGGTGAGAGACGGTCTTGTACTATTGTAGTCCAACATCTCCGCTGACCTTTGCAGCAGGCTACCTTTCGTGGTCAGTGTATTGCTGAACAGACAGGGATTGTGGAGCGGAATGAGTCCGGTATGAAAGATGAATGTATTTCTATCTCGAACGTCTATCTATGTTGTGTTGACGATGTTGAACGAGTCGTTTTCCAAAGGTTATCGCGATCGATCAGCACCGGTTGAGTGCGTGCGGATGCCGGCTTGGTGGCCACGCTTTCCACGCCGCGATGGTCACTGACTCTGTCATGGCCATGCATCGCATCGCGAGTCCCTCAGACGGGTTCCAAGCCGGGCGGTAACACTTTTCGGAGTATTGATGAGTCAGCCAATGTTTCATCAGGATCGCCTTCAATTACTTCATATCGGTTCGAGCCTGCCGACTGCCGACTGCCGACGAGGCGAGCAATGACGCACGCCGCAGGAGGAATTTGGAATGGTCCACCGTTTTTGGGCCCAAGTCCGTCTCAGCATGCGGTGGGAAAGGTTGGTAGAAAGATGGCAGCAACAGGGTGGGGTACCAGGGGGTCATATCGAGCATACTTACCATATGCAGCCACACGGTAGTAGTGCACCATGCAGGCGGACTAAGCGAGCGCAGTCAAGCACCCTTCACAAATCGGGCTACCAACGATGGAACCCGGTTTTATGCACGATGATCAAGATCTAGTGCATGCCTCTGACTGCCGGTGAAGATTGCATTTGCATGGTCGTGCTCGGATCACCGCTTTATCTCGCATGCCGGGAAAGTGGAGCATCTCGTCCATGGGGAAATACGGGCTGAGCATTATTCTCCTCGAGACATTTCGTCTTACGCTTGAGGCAGGAGAGAGATGGAAGAGGATCAATGCGTCGGCCTGTTGACTAGAATGCATTCGTTACCCATGGTGCAGTATTACCTCGGCCAAGATGGTCAAGGGTTGCGCAGGGGATATCTAGTCAGCACCTGCGGCCCACGAAATATGGACTGTGACTTCACAACGGAGTACGTACTTTAGGAGCCAGATGGACACTAGGATATAGAGTAGCATGGTGCATCGCACATATTCAATGAGATACACTTCTGAAGTTGTGATACGGATGTGCCAGCGTCATGTGTGGGGGGGGACTGGGGCAGGCGAACGTTGGAAGTGGGAGGTCGCAGTGAGGCGTGCAATGAGGCGTATTCTAGGTCTAGACCGTGGCGGCCCCAGGTCTATTTTGGGAGGTTGGCAGGAAGGATCATAGCCGTAATATGCAGACTCCCGAATTCCTGGGAAATCCAACATCATAGCCTCTAGGACCCGGATGCGGCTCCTTCTGACAGTTCCCACAGAGGGAATAGCGGTAATTGCCTCTCCGGGTATTGGTACGGGACGTTGGAACATGGGATGTACATTTGCCACGTCTTATCAGATGCTACTCGTCCGCCTATGAAGAAGGAAGGATTTGGAGTTGCGACTGGTTCCGTCATTGGCAGCCACAACAAATGTAAGGCCTTGGAGGAAGCGAACAAGGTGACAGGCACCTGCATCAGATTCCGATTCCCATTCCGATTCATGAGCCAAGAGATGCTACTCAGATTGATCCTTGAGCGATGCGTTCGCAAGCGATGTGATCCAGGCGATTGTGATATCGACGGGGATCAGTGGTGTAGATAGGCGGTTGACCATGGCTGCGATATTATGTTATGGGCACTATGCAAAGCGGCTGTGTTCCTGGCATGGTTTGCGACAGCGAGTGGAATCTGTACGCTAGGGAGGAAGATTTTGGCGTAGCGTATCATTGCAATCAGGCATCACCCTCACTCAGTCAGGTCAAGTATGGGTCGGTGGCCCCCTATGACGGCGATGATTTGGAAGACCTAAGACAGAGAAAGTGAAGCCATTTAGAAGGGGAGGGGGTCCATCGGGGTCCAGACGCCGGACTGCAGGCCGCTACCGATATAAGCTTCGCATCTGTGTCATTTTAGAGGCGAGAGCTTTGGCGGGTAGATCATGCTGTGACAGATCTAGGGACAGGCCGGACCTGGGACTAGTCAGCCTTTGCATAAGTCCGTGAGGCTAGTCCGATCGAGGATAAGCTTGGCACCCCCCTTCTTCGATCCGTCGTTCAATCTGTGCAAGAGGGAAGTGCTTGGCAGGTAGACCGTAGATGCGACTGGCTGATTCTCCGGAATCCATGACACAACCGTGCAGGAATACACTTTTTCACTTTTAGACTTCCCTGCCGTGAATTACTAAGGTACTAAGTACATTTAGACATTTAGACATTTAGGACACTCTCGACATTCCTGGTAGCCGGGTCCCAGCGAAGTGTCATGCCTGCAGAAGAAGCGTGCAGTCCATGCACGATGCTTTCATTCCCGAGTTCGCATCGCATCGCGCATCCCTGTTCCCGACCACTGTTGGCCCTAGCAAACTCCGGACTCCCCCTCCTCCCGTATGAACCCCCAATTGATCGATGGATTGATTTGATGGATTGATTAGCATCTCCTAAGACCAGGTCAAGCATTGGTCAAGCATTCCAGGAACGGGCGTTCATTCCCATCCCCATCCCCATCCCCATCCCCAAGCCTCCCATAGGCTTTCCCAAAAGGATGGAAGGAGCGTGCCCATTGGTGGTGTTTGGCTTCCAATGGCGGCCAAGAAAGCGCCTGGCGGAGGAAATAAGTTGGAACGGATGGAGCATCCAAGCTGACAGAAGTCACAAGGCCCAGGGCCGAATGAATCCACCAAATCCAATTTGAGCCATGGGGCGGGGTTTCCATAATTCCATTCTGTGGCCCGCGCCAAATAATGGAAGCCACGATGGTACATGCGACATTGTTCATCCTACCCCTTCCTCTCTCTCTCTCATCCTCGTCAAAACAGGAGACGAGAGAATTGTGGCGTTTCGTGATTGCTGTGCTGACTGTAGTTCCTTACCTTAGGTGGCCTTCTCCGGCCGAGGCCTCTGCTATTTCATAACAAGCTTCTTCAATGCGGCCCTCGATCGAAGTAGTTCGGCATAGGAGATGAGATTTCTTGCCTTGAATCTCACGTGCGGGCTCAATACTTTACTTTAATCAAGGATACTTTCGGACAAGCTCGATTGGAGCTCTGACTCGCCCACACACTTTTGGACACTAGGTAGCGTGCGCACCATGCTCCTCACCTCTACCGACCACCCTCACGCTGTGATACAATAGTCCTAGTCATATCACTCGACCTGACTCCCACCAGCCGACTGTGACACTGGTGCGCTGTCTTGTTCTTACTATAACTTTCCGATTGGATCGAGAACTCCATGGCGCAAGGCAAGTTAAGCTTCAACGACACCAACGACAAGGATAGGATCTGTCAAATGTCACACTACAGATAGCTCCACGGCCCGGTCGATGACGATACCACCCATCCGACAGTCACAATCCCCCCAACGCTTGCCCTTGCCCTTGTCTCCTACTCGGATACTTTCTCATTATTATCATTATCCTTTTCCCTTTTCCCTTTTCCCTTTGCCCTTTTCCCTTTCCTTCTCCTCTACCTCTACTTTCCTCAAAAGAGATTTCATCAGCGGAGATCGGCTCTCCCTACCACGGTACCACTCCGCCAAGCGAACCATTCACCACGAGACGGGCAAGTGACACGGCGTCAGCACGAGTCTGACCGCTCGGCCAAAGAATCCTTCATTCGTCCCGAAAGTACTTGTTATCAGCCTGTCAACCGACGCAAACCGTATCACAACCATCCATCCGTACGAGTGTCATTCGATTCGTGCATACTTTCGGCATTCCAGAAGAAAGGTTAGGGTCATCGCCCAATAGCTTAAAGTAGTGGCGAAGACAGTATAAGGGAGATCCTGCTTACTTCAACTGTCAAGCGAGCCTTAGCTTCCCAGAGGTGGTCGGTGCGTCTCCCCTCCTTCCTTCTCTGCCTCTTGTGACACCCGAATCCATCTACTCCCCCGTGACTTCATCCTACCTACCTCACCTCATTGACCGCCTTGCCACTTTCATCCTCAACTCCAACTGACCGGCGAGGAGCGAGCATCGCCATCTCCCCTGCTAACGGCTTTTCGACAGATGTGACAGGTCGTACCGCTGTCAGTCATAGACGACCTCCAGCTCGACCGGTGGGAGGACATCTCCGGACCTGCCTCCAGTGTCACAGTGCGTCAGCGTTGAGACAGGTCTCGACTTCCCTTGACGGATTGGAGAAGCCATTCACCACTCCATCCACATCTGTACTTTGGACACCGAGGATTGCCGGACATCGTCACATTTAGATCGTAGGATATATCTCTCCCTCACTCGCAACCGAGGATCTCATCCCATCCTTGTTGGACCTTTACCAACCGCCGTGGATCCACACTGCCTTCTATCGACTTTCACTTTTCATCTGGTGCCTAGACATAGTATCGACTTTCACTTTTCATCTGGTGCCTAGACATAGAAAGGGTATGGATTATCCTTCCTATCATCATCGGAGTTCAAGGTCGATCTCGTGTCTCCTCAAGACAGAGACATGCGCTCAAGATGTACGGCTGCTAACGTGTATCGTCAAGTCAAGTACAAATAGCACGCGCAGGAAGAAGACGACAACTTCTGATGCCTCAAGCCATGCCCATATTAGCTTCATCACACGAGGGCAAGAAGCGTCGAGGCTACGAAGCGGCGCTTTCTCCACGCTCATCACCACCCATCGGTCTTCCCATGTCGGCACAAGAACGCTTGCCGCCAATTCGAAGCGTAAGATGTGCTCACCCTCTGTCCCGAACATGCATGCTAACATTGCGTAACAGCTTCTGGCTGACATACCACCTCCGAGCGAACGGGCTTTGTCGCAGCTTCGTGCGTCTGGGAGGGAGAATCCAACCGGTCCTCGATGCGCCATTCCCGCTCGCCTCTCACCACCGTCAGCCTCTAGGAGGCTCCCCGTCCATTCGAACGGTGAAAGATCCAAGGGAGTCTCAGGCAGCCCACGCCCAAAGGAAGATCGGAGCCCCATTCGGCCTCGTTACGATGAGCCATCGAATTACCAACTGCCCATCCACGCCGGTCCTCCGTCCAGTCGTACGAGTTACCCTGCGTCATCACTAGGTCCTCCACCCGTGTCACCGTATGCCCCACAATTCGATACTCGACGCGAATACGCAAACGGAGACTCACACAGGGTGCCTCCACCTCCGACGCCTTATCATCAACATCCTCATGGTCAACCCCCTCCGCCCCCATACCCTCCTAGCAGAGATTACCACGATGGGAATTCCAATCGCGGTGCTGTTTACTACGGGACTGCGCGCAATGGGGATCACCGGAATGGGGATCACCGCAGCATGGACCACCGCAGTGGAGGACCCAGCCATCATCAGGCACCATACCCTCAGTACCAACAGGCGCGATACGTCCACCCTGGACCATCCCGTCCTCCTACCAATGGCAATTATGCAGTCCACCATCAATATCAGAACGGCTATCATCATGGATCGGTCCAGTTCGAAGCCGATGAACCTGGAGGTCAAGCCCCGCGGAGGCGACGAGGGAATCTGCCTCGAGACACGACAGACATGCTGAAGCAATGGTTCTCCGATCACTTGGGCCATCCGTATCCTACCGAGGATGAGAAACAATATCTGTGTAGACAGACAGGCCTCCAAATGACTCAGGTATTCAGCTCTTCCCTAGTCTCCTCACGGCGAGAGCGTCCTGCTAACCCGGACGACTAGATCAGCAACTGGTTCATCAACGCCAGACGTCGACGCATTCCCGAGTTAGTCAACCAAGCCACGGCGGAGACGCTTCTCCGTGAACATTCCGGTGATTCCAATGGAAGCTCTGATTAAGTTGAAGCATTAACCCCTCTTCTCCCAGAAAATCTGGGTAGCTTTCCTCATGCGCATAAGAGATCGCATTACATGTACGACAGACCGGACTTCGTGGTGACGGCGCCATTGGTGGCGAATGCAGCGCGATAGATCCTGATGTGAGAAGAGAGTTTGGCCACCGATCAGTTCCTCGTCTGGCATTGTGGGATTTCATCATAGACGGCAACAGGAACATTCCGTCCTGAATCAGGATACTGCTGTGGGCATAGAAAGGGTCAACGTGTTTAGCGAGGCGTTGGTCGCGTACATATCGCGTCTCTTAATGAATGTCTCCCATGCTTGTTCCGACACCAGATTTGCAATGTCCCTTCCGTCACAGTACGGAGCGACGCCCGGAGAATTAGTTCAAACATAGACTTTCCGTCCATGCTTCGATCGTCGCTGGACCTTGTTTAGCTCGACGTTCGTTCATGATATTCGGCACTAAAGGAAATCACCTGCATGTACTTATGTCATACTTCCGGCGCTAGCGGGACCCCGCTACCGGGTTTGGGACTTTGAGGGTGCAGGGGTACGTACGTATAGGGTACGGGGATGTTCCGTCCTGCGTTGCGGCGGTGCGGTGCGGTGCGGCAGCGAGTGAGCATTGAGTGCCGCATGTATGCGACTAACTATATGTATATACATAATCTGTTGTCACGGTACCACTAGAGTGGATAGGTATCTCATCTTGTTTTGCTGCACTGCCTTTTGTTATTTTGTGGTCTCTTTGGAATATCTATCGCACCTTCGATGGAGTAGGGTGATGGGAGAGGATTACGGGAGAGGGTTGATTGATTTTTTGCGTTTTTTTGTTTGTAGGTAAGGTATGGTATGGTATGGTATGGTAGGTACTGAGGTTGAGAGGGTGATGGGAGAGGGTGATTGATTTTTGCGTTTTTTGGTTTTTTACAAGGAGGTAAGGTGAGAGAGGTAAGGTAGCTTGAGCTATGGATTTTGTTGAGACATGGGAATGATGGCGTTTGTTTGTTGGTTTGGTTTTTTTTTGTTTGTTTTTTTTGTTACTATATGCGTTATGGGATCGATGTCGTTGATGCGAAGTGGGAGGTTTTTGGGTTTAGGAGTGGTGATGGATTTTCTTTTCTGGCTTCTGGCTTTTGGGGTTTGGGTTTGGTGCAGGATATATGTTGTATCAATTGCTAGTCGCAATCTCAAGCGCCTACTAGGTGATAATCTTGTGTCGTTCTCCATAACTAAACTAAACGAAACTACCTGGTACGTTACTATTTTCTTGGGGGTATTCTAGGGGGAGTTGTCGGGGGTTTTGTATGTTGTTTGTATGTTGTATTCGCTTGAGATGGGATGGGATGGGATGGGGATGG
>JAABUM010000289.1_pt1 | contig 96931 bp, 73 predicted proteins | sample 5559161 | NCBI WGS metagenome assembly JAABUM01 (sample SAMN10711868, study PRJNA513369) | rock metagenome | isolation source: Antarctica rocks | place: Antarctica: Victoria Land, Siegfried Peak nord
CATCGATTGTTCCCACACCATTCTCGTAGGTGGCAACGACGCGCTCACGTAAATCTAAAGAATAGGCTTGCATCTTTCCAAATTACTCTCTTTTGAAGTGTTCATTCAACTGAAAATTACTATAGTAACTGATTGAGTGAGGTTGGCGGCAAGAAAAACCTGCGCCAACGAACGGAAAACTTGCGGGCCGCAAATTTATCCACCGAAGAGAAAGTCGTCTGTACGCTTCTGCATATTGAAGCACGGGTTAAGAATCTCTACAACCTTAAATGTCGACGGTCAGCACGGCGTGCTTCACAGCAAGCAGCGAACTCTGTGCTCCCGGCAATATTAAGCATCAGGATGCGTTATCGGGCGGCGCGCTTTTGTGTATAATAACCCGCAAACGCCCGTAGGAGTGCATTAGTGCTTGACGTGAAAAAGTTCTCTGGATTGTTTACATGGCGAAGAGTTACATGCGCGGTGTCGAGCGGGGCGTTGTTTGTGGCATCCACAATAAGCCCGATTATCATGCCTACTTTCGGTAACAGTTGTACTACCACGTCGCGTGTAATCTGACCGTCATAAACATTTACCTGCGGCTCGCCGGTAGAATCATCGCCGCGCAGAAAATTGGAATGTGTATTTGCGTAGCCTTCGTCTCTTTTCGCAGCATGAACAACATACGTTCCTGGCCTTAGATGCTCAATCTTGAATTCACCGTTGCGACTCGTTACCGCCGTCGGCAGTGTCCGAGCCATTGCGTTGCTTGCTTTTTCAACAGAGACTTCGGCGCCGACGACAGGCTTTCCTTCGGGACTGACGACACGCCCTTCAATTGCTGCCATCGGACGGCCTTCATGGGAATCAACCTGAGGTTTTGGCGCAGTCCGGGACAACACAGCATGACTTGTCGTTGACCGAATAAATAAAAGGCCAATCGTAATCAACACTACCAGCGCGACCATGCTTAACAAATTCTGTTTACTCATTGATGTGCCTCCTTATGGATACAAATACTCACCGGGAGTTAGATAAACTCTTCCGTTCACAGTAATTCGATTATAGTGAACGCTATATTGAAGCGACGCCAGAGTTACGCCGATGCTGCCGACTTTGCACCATTGCCAGTGGTCGATAACATCGAGCCCGCAGCTCGCATCTGCCCCGTTTCGAGGACATCCCGCTGAAAGGTGGTCTATAAATTTACCCTGATCGGCAGCCGGTATATTTAGGTAATCCGAGGTAGTGTCTGCCTGCGTACCCGTACAGGAATTAATGATACTACCATCAAAACTTTCTATAACTGCTACTTTGCCAACTGCTCTATTATTGACATCAACCACTTGGTAAACCAAATTTCTTAGAAGACCTCCACAGCTATTTTCGTAGGTCTCACTTACAAATCTAAAATGATGCGGCCTGCCGACTTTCTTCCTTGAATGGGTTCGACCCATATTTATGTTTGGGTTTGCCACATAATAATTCGGATAACTTGTCGGCTGACCGAAGAACTCGTACCAATCAACCGCATAAATCTGCAAGCCTCCGTAGAGCGAGGTGAAGGAATAATAGTCGATCCAATTATCGAGCGCGTAGTCGGGCGTCGGTTCCGCGTCTTGTAAAAGCACGGTCGCGTCATATTCGGCTGTAATCTGATATTCCGTATCCGCTTCATCTTCTGAAAGTAAAAGGCCGCCTTGTTAGAGCAGCCTTTCAAAATGTGCATCGTAAACAAATTACTTAATTGGTTGGAGAGCGATGGTTAGCTCCTTTTTTTGTTCCTTTGCTATTTGTATTGGCGAGGCGTGCTTACCGATTTTGTCACCGGTGTACGTCCATGTTTCATAGCCGGGCGCTTCTACTTCAATTGTGAACGGCGCGGAGGGTGCTAAAATTTCAAAGTCATTATCTCCAATTTGGTTCATGCTTTTGCTATATAAAGAGTCTGGGTTGCTCGCTAATCGAAGGGTTATACCTGCATTCTTAATCGGTTTGTTAGTCTTTGCATTGGTTATATGTAGAACAAGTTTACTTGCCTTCTGACCTATTTGCACTATTACATTTGATGTAACTTGCTGTGCATTAACAGCGACTTGTGGAAGTGGAATAGGGTCTTTATGATGAAAGGATGAAGATGTTATTGGATAGCCATCCTTTTCTTTTCTGCTAATCAGCATGTACGTTCCCTGCGGTAAATCCTTTATTAGAAACTTACCTTCGTTATCTGATTCAGTAGAATATGTCATTGTCATTATCGCATCAGTTCTTTCAGCATAGATTGTAGCTTCAGATACTGGTTGCCCGTTCACATCATAGATGTGCCCTTCAATGCTTCCGAATCTTTCGTCGGAACAGCATGGCTTTTCTTGCGTAGCAGAAGAGGCCAGCTTGGAACGAGGCACTGCATAAAGAAATCCGATTGTAGTTAGTAGACCTAAGGTAACTAAAACTATAACTAGACGTGTTTTCATTTCATCTACTTCCTTCCTAAATGTATTCCAAATTCTTTATAAATTAGCTGCCGCGTTCTTAAGGCCGAAACTGACCTCCAATCGGCCACCTTGTATACCGCCCATTGATGCCAATGTAATTCCAGTGAACGTCATAGGTAAGTGTTGCTAATGTTATTGGAGAACTATTTCTAGGACACCATTGCCATCTGTCTACGTCAAGGATATATCCACATGAACCATCTATTGAGTTAGGACACATGCCACCCGGAACACCTACATGGATTCCGTCTGGAATAGTACCGTCATTCCTTACTGTGCAGGAAGAGCTTGATTGAACTACAAGACCACTGCAACTATCTGTAACAGTTCCGGGAAATTGTTCTATAACGCTGGTACGACCAGTTGTATGATTGGCATAATCAACGACTTGATATGTTATATATCTTTCTGTACGCCCACAGTGTCCTGAAACGATGTCATCTGACAAAACCCAAAGATGGTCAGGTCTACCGACTTTCTTTCTGGAATGAGTTCTACCCATATTTATATTCGGGTTTGCCACATAATAATTCGGATAACTCGTCAGCTGACCGAAGAACTCGTACCAATCAACCGCATAAATCTGCAAGCCTCCGTAGAGCGAGGTGAAGGAATAATAGTCGATCCAACTATAAAGGGCGTAGTCAGGCGGCGGCTCTGAATCTTGATAAAGCACGGTGGCGTCATATTCGGCGGTGATGGTATATTCCGTATCCGCCGCCTCGACTTGCAAATCAACTTCTGCGTATGAAGTATTGCCTGAGCTATAGCCGTACCCGTAATCCACATACGTGCCATCATCGCTTTCGAGCGTAGCTGTCAACGATATATCGTAATAGGCATATATGCCGTAGCTGGCCTCGGCTACCGCGCGTCCATGAATGATTCCCGATTGCTCATCAAAAGTAACCGAAGTATGCGCGTATATGCTATTTGCTTTGGCTTGCGGCGCGGAAATCAGAAAGCAAGCCGCGATAAGTAAGATAACGAAAAGCGTTGACTGTTTCATGCTGTTCCCCGTTCGATGAGGTCGAAGTATTAGAACAAATCCGGGTTAATTACGGGTTGGCACTCTTGATTTTCGTCTCGGAGGCAATACGATTCTTGACAAACGTATCGAAGCGTTGAAAATCCTGCTCGCCCATCGCCGCATGTAATCTATCTCGTGCATGTAAGATGATGCCGTCGCGCTCTTGTTGCAAAGCATCGAGTTCCGGCGGAGGCGGTGGAAGTCTCTCGCCATGCGGAACTTTGCCTCCCGGAAAACGCGCTCGAAAGGCGTCAATGATAATTTTAGCCTGCACATCCTTCGCTTTTACATCGCGTTCGCAATCAAAAGAGATGCCTTCAAGGGCCGCCGCGTGCTCGTCGCTCAGGTTTGCGTCCTGCTTAATAAGCGAACGCAATGAGGTGCTTTTTCCCTGCTGCTCGATTTCGTCGGCTTTCCGTTTAAGAGCGGCCACGTCTTGAAAGAAAAATCGGTAGGCCACAGTCTCCGGCAAGGTTTGCGCGTGCGGCGTATCGACCGCCACTTGCGTCTGCTTGCCGGATGCCTTGAATGTTAATGCGGCTACTGCCAATACGACGATGCAGAGAATAAGGAGTGTTCGTTTCCTGTTCATGGAAACCTCCGGGAGAAATGGTTAGGACTGCTAAGTGGTAATTGGAGATTGAGCAGGAGTCGGATTCTTTGAGGAATGAGTCTCTTGCTAAAAAGACCGACAGCGATAAGCGCATCTTGTACGCCGACGATTGAGGGTTGTCAACAGAATTATTTTAAGCGATGTTTCCTGCCCGTAAATAAGTCTTTAACATCACACACGGCGTGCTCATCCTCCCGGCTTTTGCCGGAGCGCGCTGCCGTTACGCGCGCGGGCTGGGAATGGCTTTGCGGTATTCGGCAATCGTCGCTTCGGTTTGCGATTTGGCGAGGTATATCCAGAAGGCTTGCGGCTCTGTTCCGGCGGTTTCTTCGATGCGGCGAATCGCTTCGTCTCCGGCTGCGACGGCCTGCGTCCACTGCTGTTTGCGCGCGTGCGTTTGCATACGCGTCCATGCTTCCGTGAAGCGAAATCCCGTCCGCGCGAATGCTACGCGGCGACGCACCTTATCTCGATCATTCGTCGCACGCCGTTCAGCTTCTTTCAAATAATTATCACACTCCGCGACGAGTTCTGTGGTGAACATCATTTGCCAGATGTAGCCGCCGTCGCCGAACTTCGCTGTCTCGATCATCGCCGCTTCCCAGCGCTCCCAGTAGCGGCGCATAGGCTGGGCAGCCGTGCCGTAAAAGCGTTCGTAGTATTCCGTTAAAAGCGCGTCCGCATCAGTTCGCGGATTCCACAACAGCTTCGCGGCGAGATAAAAATTGATGCCTTGATTCGCCCAGTGCTGCTGCGTTTCGGACATGAAGCGTTCGACGCCCGTGCGTTGCAGCGTCGGAATGTCGCGGCGTATGTCGTGCAAGATAGGCCACGGCGTGAACGCGTGAAAGTGTCCGTAGTAGTCATAGACGCCGACGTGACGGCACACACGCGTCCAGCCCGCGACGTACTCCATAAAACGCTTGTTGCGCGGGCACGCGGGATCGGCGAGCGCGTGAACGTGGCAAAACTCCCACGGCGTGTGGCAGATGATCGTCGCAAAGTTCGGATCGGGACGGGCAGAAACCGGCGGGCGCGTGTGTTTGACGTAAGCGAGGATGCCGACCTGTTTCGTCGGGTGCGTCTTGCGAAGTTCTGCAAGCACTTGATTGGCGTAGTGAACGAAGCGGTCTGTGAGCGTGCCGTCCGTCACACCATAATGACGATCAAGCGCCTGACATCGCTCGCATTCGCAGAAATCTTCGCCGTCGTTCGGGCTAATTGAAAACGTCACAGCGTCTGGATTTGCAGTGAAGAACTCGCGCGCTTTTTCGATGGAGATACGAATCACGTCCGGCTCCGTCGAACACAATTGATCTATCCGCGCGCCTTTATTTAAGGCGAACCATGTCGGATGCGCGGCCTTTGTTTCGGCTGTCGGCGGAATAATGTTCGACCAATTATGTCCGAAGAAGGCGGAGACGTTGCCGACTTGCGCGCGTATATGCCTTTCCCAATCTTCAGCGCCCGCGCCGCCCGCCCAAATAAGTCCCGACACGTTTTGAAAAGCGGGCGCGCCGCGCCGCTCGAAGGCCGCAAGCTTGATCGTGCGCGTTTCCAAAACATCTTCGCCGAGGTCGCCGGGCATGAACCAGCGGACACCCAACATTTCAAGAAATTCATAAACGCCGTAACGCGCGCCGCGCCCGTCGCCGCCGACAATCCACACAGCATTGCCGCGCGCGGATAAGGCGTACCCGTCCGGCTTCGGTTTTTCGCCGCGCCATTCCCGGACGGGAGCCGTGCCATAAACGCCGATGCGAATCGTCGTCGCTTGATTGTTTGACTGATGGCTGGCTTGAATGTTCGGCGCTATGTTTGCTGTGCTTGAAATTGAAAGCGTCGCGCCGGAGATTCTGCGTAAATAGGTTTGTAGCTCCTGCGCGGCGAGCGTTTCATCTTTCGTCGGCGATGCGGAAATGAGAATCGTTGCCATCGGCTGCCCGTCGCGCGCGAGCACAACGTCCGCCGCGCCGCCTGTGCGCGGATCGGCGATGAAGGCCGCCGGGCTGATGGCGAGCAGGCGCAGAATTTCGCGCCGTGTCATCTTAGTAAACTTTGTCACGTAAATACGAGTATTATAGCCCTTTGCAAATGAATGTGGCTGATGTAGGGGCAGCGGCTTGTCCCTGCCCGTGCCTTTGTCAAAGAAGCGGGCAGGGACAAGCCCTGCCCCTACATAAATCTGCCTTTCGCTGATTAAGTCGCGCGCAAATGCAAATCGCAAAAAAACGAGAGCCGTAAAAGCTTAAAGGCTTTCCAGCGCAGCCGTCGTTGATAATGCGCGGACGGAAATATGCGGCTTAGCTTGCGCCCCAGCGTGCCTTTGCCGCCGTCTCTTTGCCTTGTAAGGCGTGCGCCGCTTGTTCTTGTGCGGCAAGCTCTAAGTCGTGCGCGACCATCAGGTGGACGAGTTCTTTGAAACTCACCTTCGGTTTCCAGCCGAGATTGTGCCGCGCCTTTGTCGCGTCGCCGAGCAATAAATCGACTTCAGTCGGGCGGTAGTAACGCGGGTCGATCTCGACATACTTTTGCCAGTCGAGTTCGAGTTCGCCGAACGCTTCGTCCAGAAAATCTCTGATCGAATATGTCTCGCCGGTGGCAATCACGTAATCGTCCGCTTCATCCGTCTGCATCATCATCCACATCGCTTCGACGTAGTCTTTGGCGTAGCCCCAATCACGGCGCGCGTCCAAGTTGCCTAGATAAAGTTTGTCTTGCAGCCCGAGCTTGATGCGTGTCGCGGCGCGCGTAATTTTGCGTGAGACGAAGGTTTCGCCACGCCGCTCGGATTCATGGTTAAAGAGAATGCCGTTGCAGGCGAACATATTGTAGCTTTCGCGGTAGTTGACGGTGATGTAATAGGCGTAGGCTTTGGCGCAGCCGTAGGGCGAGCGCGGATAAAAGGGAGTGGTTTCCGTTTGCGGCGTTTCCATTACTTTGCCGTAAAGCTCCGATGAAGATGCCTGATAGAACTTCGGGCGAATGCCTGCCTCGCGGATCGCTTCGAGAATGCGTACAGTGCCGAGTCCCGTCACTTCGCCCGTGTATTCAGGCACGTCGAAGCTGACGCGGACGTGCGATTGCGCGCCGAGATTATAGATTTCGTCCGGCTCGGTTTGCCGCAGGATAGTGTTCAGCGAACTCGAATCGTTGAGGTCGCCGTAAACAAGGCGCAGGCGCGTGCCCTGTTCATGCGGGTCTTGGTAAAGATGGTCGATGCGCTCCGTATTGAAGGATGAAGCGCGGCGAATAACACCGTAGACGTCGTAGCCTTTTTCGAGAAGAAGCTCGGTCAGAAACGAGCCGTCCTGTCCTGTGATGCCCGTAATCAATGCGCGTTTGGTCATAGAAGAAAAATCCTGTATGTTAATTGTTATGCGTTCAGGCACGGTGTTGCGTGACAATCGTTGATCGTATGTGCGATGTGCCTTGCCGCGACGCTTTTCGAGTTTGATAACATAACCAAGACGAAGCTTTTGAGCAAGCGGCGACGCCATCGCGTGCTTCGTTTCTTCAATTACTTCGCGCGCAGATTCTGATGCAGTAAAGCGGCAGCGCTTTTCGAGATTTCAAAATTCGTGTTTTGGATGAACAGTTGATATGCAAATTTCAGCGACAGAGTTTCCATATAAACGGATTGCCGTGACGGGCGGCAACGGTTTTCTCGGACGCCATCTTGTGCAGCGATTAAAGCAGCTCGATGGCGTCGAAATCTTTGTGCCGCGAAGCCATGAGTATGATCTGGTGCAGGCTTCCGGCGTGGCAAAGTTTCTGGACGACGCGAAGCCGGAAATGGTGATTCACCTTGCGGCGGTAGTCGGCGGCATCGGTCACAACCAGAAAAACCCCGGACGCTTCTTTTACGAAAACCTGATGATGGGCACGCAGCTTATCGAACAATCACGCTTGCGCGAAGTAAGGAAATTCGTCGCGCTCGGAACTGTTTGCGCGTACCCGAAATTCACGCCCGTGCCGTTCAGCGAAGATGATTTGTGGGTCGGCTACCCGGAGGAAACCAACGCGCCCTACGGCCTCGCCAAAAAGATGATGCTCGTGCAGGCGCAGGCCTACCGCGAACAGTACGGCTATAACGCGATTTATTTGCTTCCGGCGAATCTTTACGGGCCGGGCGATAATTTCGATCTGGAAACTTCGCACGTGATTCCGGCCTTGATACGCAAATGCATCGAAGCGCGCCGCACAAATCAAACTTTCATAGAAGTGTGGGGATCGGGCGATGCTTCGCGCGAATTTCTGTACGTCGAAGATTGCGCCGACGGCGTTCTTCTCGCCGCCGGAAAATATGACGAAAGCGAGCCGGTCAATCTCGGCACGGGGCGCGAGATAATCATCAAAGACCTTGTCGAATTGATCGCCCGTTTATCTAAATTCGACGGCGAAATTCGCTGGCAAACAAATAGGCCGGACGGCCAGCCGCGCCGCTGTCTGGATGTTTCGCGCGCCCGCGACAAGTTCGGCTTCAGCGCGCGCACCTCGCTCGAAGAAGGCTTGCGCCGCACGGTTGATTGGTACGAATCGACAAGCGAAGCCGCAGCGCATTAATTCACAGAGTTCGCCGCGCATTGATCCGCCTGCGGCTCGCTGCCTTCAAGTGGGCAGTTCCGCAAAAAAAATCGCAGCAATCGCTCCGCAATGAATTACCCGCGCATCACAGTCGTCACGCCTTCATTCAATCAAGGCCACTTGATAGAGGAAACCATCAACTCTGTCCTCGATCAAAACTATCCAGACCTAGAGTACATCGTGATCGACGGCGGCAGCACCGATGCGACGCTCGAAGCCATCAAAAAATACGAGCACAAAATCGCTTACTGGACGAGCGAACCGGATGGCGGTCAAAGCGAAGCGATCAACAAGGGACTGCGCCGCGCAACCGGCGACATCGTGACGTGGCTCAATAGCGACGATCTTTTTTTGCCCGGCACGCTGCAAACTATTCCCGGACTTTTCGCCGGACACAATGCGGCGCTCGTTCATGGCAAAACCATATTGTTCGGTGATGGAATCAAAGAGCAAATCAAGGCCGCCGAAGAAACGGATTTGCATGTTCGCTATCTTTCGGGCATGGCGTTTCCGCAGCCGTCTTCATTCTTCAAAAGAAGTGTGCTTGTAGAGCAGGGCTTGCTCGACGAGTCCTTGCACTACGGCATGGATTACGATTTCGTGGCGCGCATCGCTTTGAATTATGAGATCGTTAAAGCGGACGGCGTCTTCTCGAAATATCGCCTGCATGAAAGCAGCAAATCCGTCGCGCTGAGTAATCGCTTTGCGCTGGATTGGGCGAGAGTGTTCAGCCGCGTGCTACGCTCCTTCGAGTTCACGGCAAGCTTGATCGAAAGTATGCGGGAATTGAAATTGTACGTCGAAGACGATGATCGTTATCGTGTAACGAAGAAATTTTCGCTCGCCGACATTGATAAAGCTTTTCTTTACTTCTTGAAATTTCAAATCGGCTGGCACTACGAAAGCCTCGATACGCAAACCGTTAATCGCATCGCGGGTTTTCTCAAACAACATGCGCCCGCATTTTACGCGGAGCACGAATTGCGCGATCTGCATTTGCGGGCGCGCTTTCTCGGCAAGCCCGCGATCAGTTTTTTAAGAGCCTTCTCCAGATAAAATTCGATGCCTTTTTTCTCCGTCGTTATCCCGACCTACAATCGCGCCACCTTACTTGCGGACACAGTCAATTCCGTGCTGGCGCAGGACTACGAAGACTTCGAGATCATCATTGTGGACGACGGCAGTACGGACGAAACAACGGAGATTATCAAAAAAAACTACGCGCGCGAAACGAAAGTCAGATACTACAAACAATTGAATGCAGAGAGGGGCGCGGCCAGAAACAAAGGTTTCAAACAGGCGCGCTCGCCTTACGTCGTGTTTCTGGATTCCGATGATTTGATGCACCGCAATCATTTATCATCTTTGGCGAAGACCATTGCGGAGCACCCGGACGCGAACTTCCTTGCGACGAAGTTCGCTATCGTCAGAGATGGACGCCGCCAATCGACGGAACTCGAAGCGGTCAAAGAAGGCTGGCACGGGCTTGAGCTTTTTTTGCACGGCGATCCAATCGGCAGCGTTTTCTGTGTCAACAAAAATAATCCGAAGGTAAAGCTGTTCGAGGAAGACAGGCACTACGCAGTGATGGAAGATTGGATGTTTCTTGTCGAGAATCTGGCCGACGACCGGATTTATATTCGGAACGAAATCACGATCACAGTCGTTGACCACGCTGAAAGGTCTATGCGCAGCAATAATCGTGCGATCATCGAAAAAAAATTATCGGCGGCGGAGTGGATTACAAACAGAGTCAGTTTGAGCGAGTCGCAGAAAAGAACCCTGAATGGATATGCGTTCTATTTTTGCGCGATTCACAGTTATCTCGATGGTAACAGAATAAGCACGATGTGCTATTTGTTTAAGTCATCAAAAAGAATTGGAGTCAACACAAATATTGCCGTGCTGTTCATCAAAAACTTGATTGGCTACAACCTGATACGAAATCTCCGTACTTAGTAATCCCGGAAAGATGTGCTCATTTCGCCCAAATCTTGTAAAAATCTTGTCACGCACAGCCTTAACCTACGCGTGGTGCTTTATACCGAAATACTATGCAATCCATGACAGCTAAAAATATTCTTGTCCTGACCTACTTCAGCTATAAGGATGCGCTGATACAAACTTACACGTTGCCATATCTCCGAATAATCAGGGAATACCTTCCCGCTGGAAGTAAAATATTTCTGGTGACTTTGGAAAAGCCACACCTGAGAGCCACCGCTGAAGAACTCACACAAATTCGCGAGCAACTAAAGCAAGAAGACGTTCATTTAATTGATTTCAGTTATTCGAGGTTCGGCTTCAAAGCTGTAATCAAGTGGGCATTATTTATCGCCAGACTCGCCGTGCTTTGTTTCACCGAAAAAATCGCTTTTATTCACTCATGGTGTATGACGGCGGGAACGGCGGGTTATGTCCTATCGAAAATAACGCGGCTTCCGTTGATTATAGACAGCTATGAACCTCATGCCGATTCAATGGTAGAGAACGGCACATGGCGCGCGAACAGCCTAGCTTTTAAGATACTGCTGCTCTTTGAGAAGTTGGAGTCGAGACATGCAGACGTTGTGATCGGCACTACCCGGGGAATGAAAGAATATGCAATGAAGCGATATAAGGCAGACCTACCAAGATTCTATGTAAAGCCTGCGTGCGTTGATCTAAATATATTTTCGGTGGAGGAAGCCAAAGACACTGATCTTTGCAGGCAGTATAATCTGCAAAATAAAATTGTTTGTGTCTATGCAGGCAAGGTTGGAGGAATCTATCTGGAGAGAGAGATTTTCGACTTTTTTAAGGCTGGCAGCGATTATTGGGGAGATAAATTTCGTGTCTTATTATTAACGGATACAAGCGAAGCAAAGGTTTGCGAATTAGCACTTAACAGTGGCCTTGATCCACAAGTTATCGTTTCAAAATTTGTTGAGCACAAGGATGTGCCAAGACACTTAACTCTGGGTGATTTTGCCATTAATCCGGTTAAACCAGTGCCGACCAAAAAATATTGCACTTCAATAAAAGATGGCGAATATTGGGCGATGGGCTTGCCGATCGTTATTCCACCCAACATCTCAGATGACTCTGAGATTATTGAGGAACACGGAATCGGCTCAATAATTCAAGAGTTCAACACAGATGGTTACTTGAAGGTGGTCAAAGAAATCGACGAAATGCTGAAAAAGCATTCAAGACAAGTATTATCCAATCGAATCAGAGCCGTCGCGGTAAAGTACAGAAGCTTCTCCGATGCTAAAAAGATTTACAGGGAAATCTATTATAACTCCGGCACTTTGTAACCGAAGTTTAGTGCGAAAATGTGAAAGCAATTGTATACTCCCTTGGCTTGCTGACGCGCTCATTTGAGAGCGAGATTCCAGCCATTTATTTGATTGAATAAATGACAGCGGCTGCCAGCATCTCGCGCTGTCCCTTAATCGTAAAATCTTTAAGGTTGATCGCGGCAAAAACTTTCCCGGAAGGTTTACCCGCATCGGGTTATTGGTATACGTCGGATTATGAATTTAAATGTATCCCGCAAGCTGCCGCAATTGCGCATCGCGCTTTGGCTACTTATCATTGCTGAAGCCATTTTGGTGTTTGCGCTCATAGACCATGCCAATTCATTCGATGCGCGCAAGTATTTAACCTTAGCTCACGGGCTGGCTGAGGGCTTTTACGGTATGCCTGCGGGAAGTTCATACATCCCGGAGGCGGTGCGTCCTCCAGGCTATCCAATTCTGCTATGGATGGTTTTATATGTGCTGAAACTGCCGCTGTTGAGCGTAGTGGTAATCCATTTCATCTTGTATCTAGCCAGCATTTACCTTGCACAGCGTTTGCTCCTCCTACACAATATCAGCCCGCTAGTTTTCCTGATCCTAGTTCTCCTTTATCCGTTCATCGCCAGCTATGCCGCGCGCGTCCAAACCGAAGCCGTCAGCACGTTTTTGATAATGGCTATAACCTATTTGCTGGCCCGACCTCAACCACTGCGAACTTCAGCAGTAACCGCAATTGGAGTTATGGCAGGCTTCGCGGTGTTAGTGCGTCCCGATATCTTGCTATTGCCGTTTGGTTTAAGCGCCTTGATATTTTTCCGTCAACAAGCGGAACAACAACCTAAAGGTAAAGCTCTGCTGAATGCTGGTCTGTTGGTGCTTGCCGCCGGTTTAGTATTAACGCCTTACGCGCTGCACAACTACCGGGTGTTTGAAGTTTTGAGTCCATTGCCCCCGGCGGGTGCAGTGGGCAACTCGCTTTATTTTGCGAGTTGGCAGTGGGAGATTAACTATGATGACATTATTTCTATTGATCAAGGGCAACCATCCGCGCATCTGGACAACATCGGGTTCACAAGGGAAGTGGCTCGCATCAACACGAGCATTGGCGTTCCGCCCGCAACGATTCCTACTAATCCCGAATACTATCCGACGCTACATCTGCAATTGCTCTGCTCGCGTATTTTTGCCCGAGAAGCGCTACATCGCATCGCAACCGCGCCGGGTGATTATGCAAAGCACATCGTTGTGAGTTGGTGGCGGTTATGGATTACGGCAGAATATCCTGCGCGGATGCCGCTCACTGGCAAAATACTGCTGAAATTAAGCGCCGCCACCGCTTGCGCTTTGGGCTTGGGCGGTGCAGTCTTTCTTTTAGTACAACGGCAAAGCCCTTTGCTGAAGGTGCTGGCATTGATCCTGCTGTACTTTCCGCTGGTGCATTGCTGGCTTCACACTGAAGCGCGCTATACTGCTTCGGCACGTCCACTGTTGCTATTAACGGCTTCACTCCTGATTGCCGAGATTTACAAGCTGTATGCACAGCGAAAAGCGCTATCCGGGCAGCTTTTTTTGCTTTCTAAGATGAAATAGAGGAACGTCAACCCGTGTTGCAAAATAAGCGTCAATTATCTGACCTCTCTCACGAGCAGTGGGTCAGTTTGAAATTATCGCTCCGATGAACATTGCATCGGAAATTCAAACTGACCCACTACCCTCTCACGCGGAAATTTTCTGTCTCAGTGATGTTCTGTTATACTCAGATCAACCATCAGAACATTATTTACTTGAAGGCGTCGTCAAATTATGATTGAGGCTTGTTTGCTTACACCATAAAGATGTTAAGGGTTGAAATGGATATTAACGAATTGACTTTAGAGAACCTACGCGCGCGGGTATTTGATTTACAGCGCGAGTGGTCATCAAAGAAACCATTTCGCTATGTCATCATTGACGACTTTCTTCCGACTGATTTCGCCGAGCAAATTCTTGCAACATATCCCGAACCGGATATAGAAGGTTGGGATGATACAACATACCTTCATCAGCGAAAGAAATTTACGAAAACTTCTGGATTCTCTGAACCTATCGGGCGCTTTTTTGTGCTCACCGCATCACCCGATTTCCGCGACGTAATTAGCGACATAACCGGCATTCAGAAATTGACTGACGATCCCGATTTAGTTGGCGGCGGACTACATCAAATTCTCCGTGGCGGCTTTCTCGATGTGCATGTTGATTACAACTTTCATCCGCAAACCAAACTGCATCGGCGCATGAATTTACTGCTCTACCTGAACAAAGATTGGAAGCCGGAGTATGAAGGTCATCTCGAATTGTGGGACCTCGAATCAAATGTTCAACTAGACCGTATCGCTCCGCTTTTTAATCGGGTCGTCATTTTTGAGACAAACGAACTTTCTTACCACGGCCACCCGCGGCCGCTCAATACGCCTCAACACATTACGCGCAAATCGCTCGCTATTTATTACTATACAAAAGAGCACGGTGTCACAGTGGTTGCGCCGGAGCACAACACGCTATACAGGCAAACTACAGGCATTAAAGGCTACGTGAAAACTTTGCGGGCGGCGACTCGCACACTAAGCGAGCGCGTCGGCAGTCAAAATGGGATGGAACTTTGCCGGAATATGATAAGGCGCACACACCGGTACCTCCGAGGGCTACCCCCAGAGAACAAGTGAGAGCACTGCGCTATTGTCTCAAGTCCGATTTTCAAAGATTGTTAGATTTTATTAAATAAATCAATTGTTTTAACGACAGATTGTTGTAATGCTACGCTGCCCTGACAGTTGCCCATGAAAGTCCTTGCTCTAGCCTCGTATCCGGTTGAAGCCGCCGCGACGCGTTATCGTCTCATGCAGTTTACAGGGCCGCTTACCGAACATGGTATTACGCTTGTAGTGCGCCCGTTTCTCAGTTCGCAACTGTTCGGCTCGCTTTATCGCCGTTCCGAAATGTGGGGCAACAGTTTGGGTCTGCTTGACGCAGCGTGGCGGCGACTGGGTGATGTATGGCGAGTGCGCTCTTTCGATGTGTTGCTGGTGCAGCGTGAAGCGATGCTGTTCGGGCCGCCGCTTATTGAATGGCTGTCGATGCGCTTTGGCGATTGCCCAATGGTACTTGACCTCGATGATGCGACTTATCTGGCCTACGTCAGTCCTGTTTACGGGCGCTTGGCGAGCAGGCTCAAGTGGTTCGGTAAAACGGACGATCTGATTCGCTGGGCGAAGATTGTAACGTGCGGCAATCGCAATATCGCAGACTATGTGGCGGGCAAAGGCGTGCGTTCGGTGGTAATTCCGACTGTCGTCGATACGGAGCAGTTTCGCCCTGTTGCAATGACGATGAAACGAAGGGAAAACCATGAGCCTGTGCTCGGCTGGATCGGCACGCACTCAACCTTCGAGTATCTGGAAACTATCTTTCCGGCATTGCAGCAGCTAGCGCGCACTCATTCGTTTCGCTTAAAAGTGATCGGCGCGGGACGCGAGAAGATAAACCTGCCGGGCGTGGCCGTCGATAATTCGGCGTGGAGCATGGAGCGTGAAATCGCAGACTTTCAATCGTTGGATATAGGGCTTTACCCGCTCGTCGAAAGCGCTTGGGCGGCGGGCAAATCCGGCTTCAAAGCGATACAATACATGGCCGTCGGAATTCCTTATGTGGTAACGCCGGTTGGAGCCTGCGGAGAGATCGGCGTGCCGGGCGAAACACATTTATGCGCGGCGACACAAAAAGAATGGCGCGATGCGCTGGCGAAACTTTTATCGAACGCGAACTTGCGCGCGCGCATGGGCGAAGCCGGGCGCCGCTATGCTCTGCAACATTACACGGTCGCGGCGCAGGCCGACAAACTCGCCGCAGCCTTGCGCGAAGCCGCCGCTTTGTGAGTCATGGCGCTTCGCCGCCGGGCTGTTTTATAGTTTAAGTTAATGAACGCACTTCTCATTGTCCTGGCTTTAGTCTTAAGCGGCGGCATCGCTGCGCTAGTGCCCGTCTACGGGGCGTCGGCAGTCGTTCTTTGTCTTGTCTTGGCGGTGCCGGTCGTGATTATGATTTCCCGGCTTGAAGCAGACAAAGAATTTCTGCTGCGCGTTTTTATTCTCGCGCTGCTTGCCAGAATGACTGTCAGCGCGCTCATCTTTTCGTTTAACTTGCAGGAATTTTTCGGCGGCGATGCCTTTACCTACGACGCGCTCGGTCAGGGAATGCTCAAAGTCTGGCGCGGTGAATGGACGTATCATTCGCTGGAGTGGGCTGGCAGCGGCGGCAGTTGGGGAATGAATTACATGGTAGGAGCGATCTACTGGTTGATTGACCGCAATATGCTCGCCGTGCAGTTGGTCAATGCGGTGATCGGCGCGGCGACAGTGCCGGTTATATATTTGTGCGCGCGGCACATATTCGCCCACAGTAGAGTGGCGCGCATCTCTGCGCTCTTTGTCGCTTTTTATCCGTCGCTGATACTCTGGTCGTCGCAGGGCTTAAAGGATGCCGCAATAGTATTTCTGTTGGCGCTGGCGATGCTTGCCACGCTCAAGCTCGGCGAACAATTGAACATAAAGTATTTCGTGGTTCTGCTGTTTGCTTTGATCTGCGTGCTCAATTTCCGCTTTTATATTTTTTACATGGTAATCGCTGCCGTCGTCGGAAGCTTTGCCATCGGAATGCAGAAGGCGACGACGACGAGCGTGCTACGGCAATTTTTGATTATCATCATGATGGGATTGGCTGTGACTTATTTGGGTGTGCTGCGCACGGCGAGTTCACAGCTTGACACCTACGCCAACCTCGAAGCCATACAGCACCAGCGCAGCGGCATGGTTTTAGCGGCCAACACAGGGTTCGGAAAAGACGTGGACGTTTCGACGAGTGCGGGCGCGCTCAGCGCAATTCCCGTCGGCATGATTTATCTTTTATTTGCGCCGTTTCCGTGGCAGTTGGGGAGCCTTCGCCAGAGCATTACGCTGCCGGAGATGATAGTGTGGTGGGCATCGTTTCCGCTGCTGATACTCGGCTTGTGGTTTGCCGTTAAATATAAATTGCGTCAGGTTTTGCCCGTCATCATTTTCACGACGATGCTCTCCATTTCTTACTCTGTGTTTCAGGGCAACATCGGCACGGCCTATCGCCAGCGTTCGCAGTTGCTGGTCTTTTACTTTATTTTCGTCGCCGTCGGCTACACTATCCTGCGCGAAAAAAGAGAAGACAAACAGCGGCAAAACGAATTGTCCAAACAGCAGGCGGCGTTCGCGGGCGATAGCCGCAGCCCGCAGCCGCTTCGGAGAAATTAAAGAAGGTGTGTGGAATCGTCGGCATTGCGCGTCGCAGCGGGCAAACGGTAGAGGCAGGCGTGCTCGCGGGAATGTGCGATGCGATTCGCCATCGCGGGCCGGATGAAGAAGGCTCTTACGTTAAAGACCATATTGGTCTCGCGATGCGGCGGCTCGCCATTATCGACATACGCGGCGGACAGCAGCCCATTCATAACGAAGACCGCACGGCGTGGATTGTTTTCAACGGCGAAATTTATAATTATCAATCCTTGCGCGCGAGCCTCGAACGACTCGGCCACAAATTCTATACGGACAGCGACACAGAAGCGATTATTCATGCCTACGAAGAATACGGCGCGGAGTGCCCCACATATTTGCGCGGCATGTTCGCCTTCGCCATCTGGGACGAACGCACCGAAGAACTATTTTTAGCGCGCGACCGTGTGGGCAAAAAGCCTTTGCTCTATGCAGACACGGGCAATCAATTAATCTTCGCTTCGGAATTCAGCGCGCTCCTCAAACACCCGGACATCAGCCGCGAAGTGAACACCGAAGCGATTGATAAATATCTTTCGTTCATGTGCGTGCCCGCGCCGCTCACAGCCTTTCGCGGGATCAAAAAACTCGAACCGGGACACACACTGCGTTACAAGCAGGACGGCACAATCGAGATCAAGCGCTACTGGCTGCCGGACTTCAATACAAAGCTTCACATTAATGAAGAGGAAGCGGGCAGGCGCGCCATCGAGCTATTGCGTGAAGCCGTCCGCATACGCCTTATCTCGGAAGTCCCGCTCGGCGCGTTTCTCTCTGGCGGCATCGATTCCTCCGCCGTCGTCGCTTTGATGAGCGAGGAATCGAGCGCGCCCGTTAAAACTTTTTCCATCGGCTTTGAGGAACAGGATTTCAGCGAACTGCATCACGCGCGCCGCATTGCCGAACACTTCGGCGCGGATCATCACGAATTCATTGTTCGCCCGGATGCGCTCGAAGTTTTGCCGACGCTCGTCGAGCACTACGGCGAGCCTTACGCGGATTCGTCGGCGATTCCGACTTACTATGTTGCAAAGGAAACGCGCCGCCACGTCACCGTTGCCTTGAACGGCGACGGCGGCGACGAAAGCTTCGCAGGCTACGAACGCTACGCGGCGATGCGCATCGCAGAGGCATACCACAAGCTGCCCGCAACGCTTCGTAAAACCTTCATCGAGCGTGCCTTTGAATTGATGCCCGCGCCGGAAAACAGCCGCCATCGCCTGCGCCGCGCCAAGCGTTTTATGGAAGCCGCATCGTTGCCGAAAGTCGAGCGTTACTTGCGCTGGGTCAGCGCCTTCGATGCCGACGACAAAAGGGCGCTTTACACGGATGATTTTCGTCATCGAACGAATGCCTCGAGCGGCGTGGAGTGTCTTGCACCGTGGTTTGCGAAAGCGAATGGCGCGGGCATCGTTGACGCAACGCTTTTGACGGACATGATGACGTATCTGCCGAATGATCTGCTCGTCAAAGTCGATATTGCGAGCATGGCCGTATCGCTCGAAGCGCGCTCGCCGTTTCTCGATCACAAGGTTATAGAATTTGCTGCGAGCCTGCCGGAAAAATACAAGCTGCGCGGATTGACGACCAAGTATCTGTTGAAGCGCGTGCTTGAAAAACTTATACCGGCGGAGAACTTGAATCGTCGCAAAATGGGTTTCGGCGTCCCCATTGATCATTGGCTGCGCGTGGAGATGCAGCCTTTCCTGCGCGAAACGCTGCTCTCCGAAAAGTCTCTCGGAAGAAATCTTTTCAAGCCGGAAGTCGTCAAACAATTGATTGAACAGCACACACGCGGCGGGCGCGATCATGCGCCTAAACTATGGACGCTGCTGATGCTGGAACTCTGGTTCGAGCGGTTTATCGATTAACCGATATTGATTGCTCCGGGCGCTTTGCAAGCGTTGAAGCTCGTTCGTCCGGTTATCATCAGATAAATTTTTAGAGGAGGAATAATCTATGAAAGGCGTTGTGTTGGCTGGCGGGCTCGGTTCGCGTTTGCGTCCGCTGACCATTGTGACTAATAAACACTTGCTGCCCGTTTACGATAAGCCGATGATCTATTACCCGATTCAGGCGCTCGTCAATGCCGGGATCAACGACATACTGCTTGTCACGGGCGGCAATTCGGCGGGCGATTTTCTGAAGCTACTCGGCAACGGCAAAGCCTTCGGCCTCAAGCATCTCAACTACACATATCAGGAAGGCGAAGGCGGCATCGCCGATGCGCTCGCGCTCGCCGAACACTTCGCCGCAGGCGAACCGCTCTGCATTATCCTTGGTGACAACATCATCGAAGGCAATATCTGCGATGCCGTGCGCGCGTACCGGCATCAGGGCGGCGGCGCAAAAATCATGCTTAAAAAAGTTGAAGACCCGCAGCGCTTCGGCGTGCCGGAATTAGATAATCGTCGCGTCGTGCGTATTGAAGAAAAGCCCGCCGCCCCGAAATCCGATTATGCCGTGATCGGCGTTTATATGTACGACACGGAAGTTTTCAATATCATCAAAACGCTCAAGCCATCGAATCGCGGCGAGCTTGAAATCACAGATGTCAACAATGCTTATATCGAGCGCAACGAAATGACATGGGAAGAACTCGACGGCTGGTGGACTGACGCGGGAACCTTCGAGAGCCTACAGCACGCCTCAAATCTGGTCGCCAAAACCGGCGCTAATAATATGGAGTTGAAACATGCAGAGCAGCAGGCCAACGCCGGAAGCGTCTGAGAGCCAGACGCGCGAATTCAGGCGCGGACAAATACAGGATGTCGTCGTGCGCGATTTGCGCAAGTTCGTTGACGAGCGCGGCTGGCTCGCCGAACTATTTCGCCACGATGAACTCGCGGAAGAATTTTATCCGACGATGTCTTACATCTCCGCGACGCAGCCGCACGTCACGCGCGGCCCGCACGAGCACGTCGAGCAGGCGGATTTGTTCTGCTTTCTCGGGCCGTCGAATTTCAAACTGCGCATGTGGGACAATCGCACGGATTCCGAAACGCGCGATCACGTAATGACGCTCTACGTCGGCGAAGACAACCCGAAAGCCGTCATCGTACCGAAAGGCATCGTCCACGCTTATCGCAACATAGGACACAGAACCGGCATCGTTATCAACTGCCCGAATAAATTATTCATGGGCGCAGGCAAGCTCGAACAAGTTGACGAGATACGCCACGAAGACGATCCGAACACGCGCTTTCGCATCGAAGAATGAGAACAGAAGTCAGGAGACAGGAGTCAGAAGTCAGAATGAAGAAGATACCGAAAGCCGCAATGATTACGTTCATGCTGTTCATGCCTCAAGCTTCTTGCTTTTATTCTGACTCCTGACTCCTGTCTCCTGCTTTTATGAAAATCGTTCGCATCATTGCGCGGCTCAACGTCGGCGGCCCGGCGCGTCATGTCGCGTGGCTCACGGCGGCGTTGCGCAAAGCGGGACATGAATCCGTGCTGGTGGCGGGAGTCGTTCCGCCGGGCGAAGAAGACATGACGTATTTCGCCGCCGCGCAAGGCATTGAGCCGCTGATTATTCGGGAGATGAGCCGCGAAATCTCGCCGAAGGATGCGGTCACAGTCTGGAAACTTTATCGGCTGCTGCGGCGCGAGCGCCCGGACATAGTCCACACGCACACGGCGAAGGCTGGCACGGTCGGGCGCGTCGCGGGATTTCTTTACCGCTGGCTCACACCGGCTGCGCTCATCGGACGCCCGCGCCGCTGTCGCTTCGTACACACATATCACGGGCATGTTTTTCATAGTTACTACGGACAATGGAAGACACGCATCTTTTTATTGATTGAAAAGATTCTGGCGCGCGTTGCGACCGACAGGATCGTCGTTATTAGCAGACAGCAGTATCGTGAGATACACGAAGAGTACGGCGTCGGGCGTCGTGAGCAGTTTGCGATTGTCCCGCTCGGCCTCGATCTGGAAGAGTTTAGGGATTGGCCTGTGCGCGGTAAAATGCTGCGGCGAGAGTGGATGAAAAATGAAGACGCTGCAAATGAAGACGGCGCGCTTTTAATCGGCATCGTCGGGCGTTTGACGGAGATTAAAAATCACGCGCTTTTTCTGCGCGCGGCGGCGCTTTATAAACAAAATCATGCGGGAGCGAACAAACAACAGCGCGTTCGATTCGTAATTATCGGCGACGGTCATTTGCGAACTGCGTTGCAAGATTTAGTTGCGTCGCTCGGCCTCTGCGATGATGTGGTGTTTACGGGAACGCGGCATGATCCCGAAGATTTTTATCCGGCGCTCGACATCGTCGCCTTGAGTTCACTGAACGAGGGTACGCCGTTGACTTTGATTGAAGCGATGGCGAACGAACGCGCGTGCATTGCGACGGCGGTGGGCGGCGTCGTTGATCTTTTCGGCGAGAGCGTGGATACTCTTTCGGATTCAAGGAACGGCTATGTTGTTTGCGAGCGCGGCGTGTTGGTGCGCGCGAATGATGAGCAGGGTTTCTGCGCAGGGCTTGTGCGTCTTATCGATGATGAAGCTTTGCGCCGCAGGTTAGGGACAGGCGCGCGCCGCTTCATCGGGCAATCTTACTCCAAAGAAAGATTGGTGAGCGACATCATAAAGCTTTACGAAGAATTACTGACGCCGGGCGGCGCGAAGAAAGTCAGCACCGCGCCGGAAAGTTTGCCGGAGATCGAAACAAACGGATTGACAAGTTTGAAAGGAGATTAAAGTTTGCGAGTATTAATCACAGGAGGTGCCGGTTTCATCGGCTCGCACCTCTCGGACGCGTATCTTAAACGAGGCGACGAAGTTTTTATCATAGACGATTTATCGACGGGCAGCATCGAGAACATTCAGCATCTCAAAAGCAATCCGCGTTTTCATTACACGATTGACAGCGTACACAATCAACCTGTGCTCGCCGAACTCGTCGATCAATGCGATGTCGTGTTTCATCTGGCGGCGGCTGTCGGCGTTAAGTTGATTGTCGAAAGCCCCGTCAGGACGATTGAAACGAACGTGCGCGGCACGGAAGATGTGCTCAAGCTCGCCAATAAAAAGAAGAAGAAAGTGTTCGTCGTTTCGACTTCGGAAGTTTACGGCCTGAGCACGGAAGTGCCTTTCCGCGAAGACGGCAATCTGGTGATGGGCGCGACGACGAAGGGGCGCTGGAGCTATGCCTGCTCGAAGGCGATTGATGAATTTCTGGCTTTGGCTTACTGGCGCGAAAAGAAATTGCCGACGATTGTCGTGCGCCTCTTCAACACCGTCGGGCCGCGCCAGACAGGGCAGTATGGCATGGTTATCCCGACCTTTGTTAAGCAAGCGCTGGCGGGACGCCCGATTACTGTTTACGGCGACGGCAAGCAAACAAGATGTTTCGGTTACGTCGGCGACATCGTCGGCGCGTTTGTGAAATTGATGGACGAGCCCCAATCAGTCGGGCAGGTTTTTAACATCGGCTCGCAGGAAGAAATCAGCATTCTCGAACTCGCCGAACGCATCAAGGGATTGACCAACTCGCAATCCGAAATCGTCATGGTGCCGTATGATGAAGCCTACGAGGAAGGATTCCAGGACATGCCGCGCCGCGTGCCGGACACCTCGAAGGTCAACGCGCTGGTCGGCTTCGAGGCGAAAATGTCGCTCGACGGAATTCTCGAAAGCGTGATTAATCACTTCACAGGACAGTCTGCGGAAGCGAAAAGTCAGGAGCAGGCCGCCGGATAAAATCGAAGGCAGCGCGGCAGCCGTTCACGCCAAATCGCCTCATGGTCTAAGACCTTCCGGCGATTTGGCGTGACTTGATTTGCGTGCGGCAATCCGTTACGGTTTGCACTTTCAACGCTGGGTACGAGCAGCGCTCCTACTCTGTTTCATCGTGGATCATGTTGTTCAAACCGTACTCTTTGATCGCCGTCGCCGTTTCGTTCGTGCTTGCTGCCGGACTCACGCCGCTTGTGCGTGTACTGGCGCGGCGCAATGGATTGGTGGCGCGCCCGAAAATTGATCGCTGGCACAAAAAGCCGACGGCGATGTTCGGCGGCGTGGCGATTCTGCTGGCGGTGCTTGTAAGCTACGCATTGTTTGTCGAACACACGCCGCATAGCTTAGTCGCAGTCGGCGCGAGCACTTTTTTGTTCGCCATCGGCTTAATCGACGATCTACTTCACACGAAGCCGTATCAAAAATTGATCGGGCAGATTATGGCGGCGGCCTTCGTCGTTGCTTTCGGCTTAACGCTCCCTTGGACGAGTTCAGAGCCGCTCAATATTTTTATCACCATCGTCTGGCTGATAGGTATTACGAACGCCGTTAATTTGCTCGACAACATGGACGGCCTTGCCGCCGGAATCGCCGCCATCGCATCCGTGTTTCTCGCCTTTAGCTTTGTCGCCAACGGGCAGTTGACGGAAGCCACCGTGGTCGCCGTGTTTGCCGCCGCGCTCATCGGATTTTTGATTTACAACTTTAATCCGGCGACGATTTTTATGGGCGATTGCGGCTCGATGTTCATCGGGTTTTTTCTGGCAAGCACGGCGCTCTTGAGCGCGTCGGGCACAACGGGTCGCTCGCGCAGTTTGCTGCCGGTGCTGTCCGTGCCGATTCTGATTTTGCTGATTCCGATCTTTGACACAACGCTCGTCACCGTGTTGCGCAAGATGTCGGGTCGCGCCGCGTCGCAGGGCGGGCGCGATCACACGTCGCACCGCCTCGTCGCGCTCGGCATGTCGGAGCGGCGCGCCGTGTTGATGCTCTACGGATTTGCGATGCTTTCCGGCGTGCTCGCGCTGTTTGTGCGGCAGGTGAAATTGGATGTGAGCATCGCGACGATTGCCGGATTCACCTTGATGCTAACCTTGCTCGGCGTGCATCTCTCCGGCGTTAAGGTTTACGACGAAGACGATCCGAAACTCGGCGGCGATAATCAACTATTCGGCTTTCTCGTTGATTTCTCTTACAAACGGCGCGTCTTCGAGGTGCTGCTCGATGTGGTGCTGATTATTTTGTCGTACTACACGGCATACGCTTTGATCTTCGGGCCGTACTCTTCGGAGAGCCGCGATTGGCAACTGTTTCTGCGCACAGTGCCGCTCTTGGTCTTCGTTAAGATGGCGACGCTGCTTGCGTCCGGTGTGTACAGAGGATTGTGGCGCTATACGAGCGTGGACGATTTCGTTGTGTTTACGAGAGGCGTTTTTCTGAGTTCGGTGGCGAGCGTGCTGCTGGTTTTATTCGCATTTCGCTTTCGCGAATTTTCGCGCACAGTGTTTATCCTCGACGGGTTGATGCTGTTGATGATGATCGGCGGAAGCCGCATGGCCTTTCGCCTGTTTCGCCAGATGTTGCCGACGGCGAGATTGCGCGAAGGCTCACGCGTGCTGATTTACGGCGCGGGCGACGGCGGCGAACTGCTGCTCAGGGAATTACTGAATAATCGCGAATGGCAGTATGCGCCCGTCGGTTTCGTTGACGACGATCCGCGCAAAAAAGGAAAAGTTATTCACGGGTTGCGCGTGCTCGGCGGCAACGGCGCTTTGCGAAATATCTGCCGCGAACTAAAAGTCGATGAAGTCCTCCTCTCCAGTTCACGTTTTCCAAAAGAGCGTATCGAAGAAATACTGCGCGAGTGCGAGGCGGAAAATATTACGCTCAAACGTATGCGGCTCAAGATTGAAACATTGAGCGGCGAGTAATATGTTCGGCTGCTCGTTTCGCCGGATAAGAGTAAGATTTTATTATGCGGGTCGCAGCAATTTATGATATTCACGGGAATCTTCCGGCGCTGGAGGCTGTCCTCCAAGACGTTCGTCAAGCAGAAGCAGAGCTTGTAGTGGTCGGTGGCGATGTGATTCCGGGTCCAATGCCACACGAAACGCTTGCGCATTTGCTGAACTTTGATATTCCGGTTCGGTTCATCCAAGGCAATGGCGAGATTGATGCGCTAGCGGAGATGAGAGGTACGGGTACAAGTAGAGTCCCGGAACAGTTTCGAGAAATCGTGCGCTGGTCGGCGCAGCAGCTTTATCCTGAATACGAACAGTTATTAACCGGCTGGGCTAAAACACTCTGCATCGAAATTAGTGGATTAGGCGAGGTGCTGTTTTGCCACGCGACACCGCGAGACGACAACGAAATTTTTACCCGTCTTACACCGGAAGAACGCCTCTTACCAATCTTTGAAGGTCTGGGCGTATCTGTGGTCGTCTGCGGTCATACCCATATGCAGTTTGACAGAATGATTGGAAGCATTCGAGTCGTAAACGCGGGCAGTGTGGGAATGCCGTTTGGTGAACCGGGCGCGGATTGGCTTCTACTTGAATCCGACGTTCAACTTCGGCACACGCCGTATGACCTCACGAAAGCCGCCGGGCGGATTCGGGAAACGAATTATCCACAAGCTCAGGATTTTGCAACACAGTATGTCCTGCAACCTCCATCAAAGGAAAAAATGCTTGAAGCCTTTACCCGTGCCGAATTGAAGTAAGTGTAATTAGGAATCTCTCGATATGCGGCGAACAAAACCATAATGATTGCGTTCCGTCAATATGGAAAACGTCACCGAACAAATCATCGGACGCGAGCGCGAAACAGCTACGTTGCCATTCGCGTTATCTTTTGAAAATTAGCGCGCTTGGCGGTGGTTTCATGCCGTCAACTCCATCGTTATACAGCTTCGCTTAAATCTTTAACTGCTCTTTTATTAGCCTTACTGTAAATTGTACGCTAAGGTGTTGTAGATTATTATTGTGAGCCAGACGACTTCGGATCAATTAAAGCTTATCAACGTGCGTGCGCCGGTTTTGCGCCTGTTGCTTCTCGCGCCGATTGCGCTGGTGCTGGCGGGGTCGTGGTATGCCGCGCGCTGGTATGTCGGCAATACGATGGCGGAGTATGCGCCGAACGTGGAACAAGGTGGGTTGGAGACGGCGCGCGATGCTGTAAAGCTTGCGCCGGATGATCCTTTAACGCACTGGTCGGCGGCGAGTCTGGAGAAAAAGGATTTCTCTCCAGATGCGGCGCAGGCGGCTTTGCGCGGCTACGAAGAGGCCGCGAGTTTGTCGCCCAACGATTTTCGTTTGTGGCTCGATGTGGGACAAGCGCGCGAGCAGGCGGGCGACGCAGCGGGCGCGGAAAAAGCTTTGCGCCGTGCTCTCGAACTCGCTCCCGCTTACGCTTACCCGCGCTGGTATCTGGGCAATCTGCTGCTGCGCGAAAAACGCACAAATGAAGCGTTCGCGGAATTGCAGCAGGCGGCGGAAGCGTACCCGACGTTTCGCGTGCCAGTGTTCGAGGCGGCGATGCGTGTTTACGGCACTGATCTCGCGGCGCTCAAAATGGCTGTTGCGCATTCTCCCGCGACGCAGGCTGAATTAGCGCTTTACCTTGTCGGGCGGACGCGCGTAGACGATGCGCTTCAAGTGTGGAACGCATTGAGCGCGGGTGAAAAGAAAGAGCAGAACGCGACGGGCAAAGCAATCATTAAAGCGTTGGCCGATGCGAGACGTTATCGCGCCGCCAACGGCATTTACCGGAATCTGGCGGGCGACGGCGCGGGCGCGCCTGTCATCGGGCAAGCGACGAACGGCGGTTTTGAAAAGGATGCGGGCGCAAGCGACGCGACGATTTTCGATTGGCAGATTCGCTCTACGCCGCCGCAGGCAAGCGTTGCCCTCGACACTTTGAATCGTCATGGCGGCGGGCGCAGCCTGCGCGTCGTCTTTAACGCTTCCGCGCAGGTTACATTTAATAACATCACGCAACTAATCGCCGTCGAGCCGGGCGCGCAATATCGTCTGGAATTTTACGCACGCACGAAGGATTTAAGGACGGCAGGGCAGCCGATCATAGAAATTGTCGATGCGAATACGGACGCGTTGCTCGCCACTTCGCGCGCGCTTCCCGTCGGCACAAACGACTGGCAAGGCATCGCAATTGATTTTAAGACTTCGCCTAAAACGGAAGCGGTGACAATCCGCACAGGCCGCGCATCGTGTGGAGCAGACAGCGGCGGGGTATGCCCTATTTTCGGTATAATCTGGTATGACGACTTTTCTCTCCAACGCGTCGGCGGAAACTCTTCAGAGCGACGCCGCGACAATAGTGGCAACGCCGCCGCGCAGAAATAAAGCGGGCGCATCGCCACGCGCCGAAAGCTCCGGTGAGATCAAGCATACGCTGGCGAGCCGCTTTATCGTGCTCGTCGTGTGCCTCGCCGTTGTGCTTTCGACGCTGGCTTACGGCACCGTGCATTCGTGGTCGCTCGCGCTGTTTCAAGTCGGCGCGGCGCTGGTCATCGTCCTTTGGGCGGCGGATGCGTGGCGTACAGGAGTGCTGCGTCTTAGCCGCAATTCTCTGCAATGGCCGCTTCTTGGATTGTGCGTCATCGGATTTGTGCAGCTTCTTCCGCTCGGCGGCGCGCGCGCGACGGATGCTCTGGCGAACGCTTCGCGCAGCCTTTCGCTCGATCCGTATTCGACGCGAATGGCGCTGGTGCAAATTCTTTCGCTGTTGATTTATTTTGCTGCGACGCTTGCCTTCACGGACAGCCCGCGCCGCCTGCTTCTTCTGGTGCGCACCATTACGATCTTCGGTTTCCTGCTCGCCATCTTCGGGCTTATTCAATCCTTTGTCAGCCCGACGAAAATTTACGGCCTGCGCGAATTGAGCGGAGTGAGCACGCCCTTTGGCCCGTTCATTAACCGTCATCACTTCGCGGGATACATGGAGATGACGCTGGCGCTGCCGCTCGGCCTGCTTTTTTCCGGCGCGACGGAAAGCGACAAGCGCCCGCTTTACATTTTCGCGGTGGTCATTATGGGCATCGCGTTGATTCTGACGAATTCGCGCGGCGGCATCATCAGTCTCTTCGCCTTGATCTGTTTTCTCGCTGGCGTGGCGGGCATCGGCGCACGTGCAACGCGCGCCGAAAAGGGTTTGAACGAAGCGGAAGGGCGGCAGAGACGCGTGCGCGCCGCGATGATTCGCGCGGCGGTCGGCCTCGCATTGTTCGTCGTGCTCGTCGGCGGCGTCGTGCTCGTCGGCGGCGAATCCGTGTTGAGCCGCTTCGTCGGAACGATCAATGCGGACGATCCGACAAACGGGCGCACGCATTTCTGGGGCGTCGCGCTCGAAGTAATCCGCCATCATCCGATTACAGGAACGGGTCTCGGCGCGTTCGGCATGGCTTACACGCAGTTCGATTCGAGCAGCGGCGCGGTGCTGCGTCTTGAACAAGTGCATAACGATTATTTACAGGTGCTCGCGGACACAGGCGTGATCGGAGCATTGCTCGGTCTGTTTTTTATTGTGATGCTGTTTCGGATGGGCTTTGCGCGGCGTGAGAGCGAAGATGTTTTTCGCAGCGGTGTGGCGACGGGCGCGCTCGCCGGATGCTTCGCCGTGCTGGTGCATAGCTTTTTCGATTTCACGCTGCATACGACCTCGAACGCTTTGCTCTTTCTCGTGATGGCGGCGCTCGCTACTTTGAACGGGCGCGTCGAGCAACAATCGCGCCGCACAAGCACAGGCGGCGGGCATCGGCGGCGTCGCCATCGTCGCAGCAGCACCGTTCGCCCACCACAATCGGCAGCAGCAGCGACGTTGCCGACAGCGCCGGAAAAGCTCGGATGAAAAAAATTTTCTGCAAATAATCGTGTGCTCTTTGTGCGCGGGCGCGCTAATCCTCGAAAACTTCGATGAGCGGGATGGCGCGCTTCCGGGCAACATGTAGGCGAAGCGAACAACCCGAATGAAGAGATTGACGCCGTGAATGAAGAAATCGCTGCTCTGCGAATGAAGTGATACTGAAATCTTTTTCGCTTCTCGCGTCCGTAGATAAGTTGCCGCATGAAAATTTCCAAACAACACAAAACGGTTCATCGAAGTGATTGAAACGCGACGCGCAGAAATGTTGTCGGCAGCGACTGTTGCGGCAGCAACGCCAATGGCGGAAGGACATTTCGTGTCGCCCGCGCTTAACGTAGCCTCCTCCTCCGCTGCCGCATCGACATTTGCCCGGCGGCTGACGACAACCGTTTCAATCACAGGCATCGGTTCGATGATGACGATGGGCGTTAATACGCTGGCGAGCATAGGCATTGCGCGTAACGGCGGGCCGCCGGGCTACGCTGTCTTCGTCGCGGCCAACATGCTGGTCTTCGTTGCGACGACGCTTTGCACTTTTGGATTGCCGATTGCTTTAGCCAAACACGTCGCCGCCGAAGAAGAAGCGAATCGGCACGAAGCACTGCGTCATGTTTGCGCAACGACTCTCTGTGCGGTGCTTTTGCTGGCGCTCGTGGCGGGCGTTTCGTTGAGTCTTAACGCCATGCGGCTCGAGAATTATTTGAACGTAGACATCGGACGCGGTTTCGCCGTCGCCTTGCCTTTGATACTACTGTGCGCGGTCGTGTCCGATTGCGCGCAGGGAATCTACTCTGGATTGCTGCGCCCGCGCCCGATGATTGCGATCAGTTTGTTAGGGCCGCTCGCGATGGTTGCGTATGTGTTGCTGCGCCGCATAGAAATTTTGTGGCTGCCGATCTGGGGGGCGGTCGCCGCTTCTTATATTTGTTCCGGGCTAATCGCGTGCTGGCTGTTGGGGCGCGATAAGTTGCTTGCTGTCCCGGCAGCCTTGAAAGAACTACAGCCAATCGTCAAAGATTTGCTGCCTGCTGCGGTTTTTATTTTCTTCACGGTTTTTTCGACATGGAGCGACCGCTGGGTAATCGGCACACAGTTAGGCGCAAGCGCGATGGGCACGTATGCGGCGGCGATAGTCGTGATACAAGCGGCGCTCAGGATGCCAACGCAAATCGCTTGGGTGCTGGTGCCTGCGGCGACGCGCGCGGCAATCGGCGGCGCGGAAAAAAGCGCGAGTTTGAACCGCACAATGATCGGCGCGTTCGGTTTATTCGCGGCGCTCGTGACGGTCATACTAATGCTTGCTCCGGCGACGATTGTGCGCCTCATTTTCGGCGGCGGATTTGTGCTGGCGGCTCCGGCACTATTGATAATGGCACCGAGCCTGCTTGCGTCAGCCGTTACCATTCCTTTCATCTCTGCGCTGACGGGTTCGACGAGAAATCGTTTTATTATTTATTTGCTCGTGTTGACGCTCGTGCCGCGTTTGCTGCTGCTGTTCTTTTTTACGCGACAGTGGAGCGTCTCCGGCACTGCGCTGGCAACCGTCGTGTCCGATTATTTGCTGGCCGCGTGCTGCATTCTGCTGGCGCGCAAGGTCGGCATCAAATTTCCGTTGCAAGCACTCCTGCGGCCTTTTCTGATTGGTCTGGCGGCTTACGCCGTCGGATTTTGCGCCTTGCTAATGAGCGCGCCGCCGCCGCTTGCCGTCGCGCTCGCGCTTGTCATCTTCGCGCCGTTTGTGTGGCGCATGGCGCGTCCGGCGCTCTCGTCCATGCTGCCCGTCAAGTTCCAAACTTTAATCTTTCGCAGAAACGCGTCGTAAATAAAAATTTTGATTAGCGGGCAAGACATTATCTGCATCTCCAGCATCGAGTGGGATTTTCTGTGGCAGGGTCATCAGGAAATCACCAAACGTTTGGCCGATGCCGGAAACCGTGTTCTATACGTTGAAAACACGGGAGTGCGCGCGCCCGGAATCAAAGATGCCTCGCGCGTGTGGGCGCGGCTCCGGCACTGGACGCGCTCGCTCGGTTCGAGCGGCGTGCGCGAAGTCGCTTCCAATATTTATGTGTGCTCGCCGCTGATTCTTCCGCCGTTCGGTTCGAGTTGCCGGCGCGAGCTTAATCGCAAAATTCTGTTGCCCGCCATTCGCCGCGCCGCGCGCCATCTGGGAATGCGCGGCGATGTAATATGGACGTATCTGCCGACAGACACGGCGCTCGATCTCATCAACCAGCTACGCACGCCGCACAGCGTCGTCGTTTATTACTGCGTCGATAATTTTGCGCAACTGACGCCGCACGTGAGCCAGCTAAAGCAAAGCGAACAGGCCGTGCTCGAATCAAGCGATGTTGTCTTCGCAACGCACACAGCCTTGGCTGCGAACTGCGGGCAATGGTCACAAAACGTCCACGTGTTTCCGTTCGGCGTTGATTTGAAAGCGTTTCCGCTCGAAGAAAAAAACGCGCATAGCTCATTATCGAACGACGCACGTGAACGATTGCCCGAAAGTGTTTTGCCGGAATTGGCGCGTCCCGTCATCGGCTATGTCGGCGGATTGCACAGGCACATAGACTTTCGCATGTTGGCGGAGATGGCGCGCGCGCGTCCGCTCTGGTCTTGGGTGTTCGTCGGCGCGATTCAGACAGAGTTGGCGGAATTGGCTGCGCTATCGAACGTGCATTTGCCAGGGCAGAAACGGCATGAGGAATTAGTTCGCTATATACGCGAGTTCGACGTGTGCATTGTGCCGTATATGGAAAGTTTGTACACGGCGACGGTTGTGCCGACGAAGATCAATGAATATCTCGCAGTCGGAAAGCCTGTCGTCTCGACGAAGCTGCCGTCGGTTTGTGAGTTTAATCGTCGCCACAACGTTTTGCTCACTGCCGCTCCGCAGGCCGGAGAATTTCTGCAATGTATTGAAGAAGCGCTGCGTTCGCCAAAGGATGAAGCGACAATCAAGCGACGGCGAGAGATTGCTGCGCTGGGCGATTGGGGAGCAACTCTCGCGCGCATGAGCGACTTAATCGAAACACAGGTGCGAGCGAAAAAGAGTGCCGCCGCATAAAGCTTCGCATAAGAATAAAGCGAAGTATTCAAGAGCAAAACATTCAAACAGGCTTCACCGCCCGCACCGTGATGACGATGTCGTAATCCGGATCGTGGTAATCGAGTTCGCTTTCTTCTAAATCCTGAAGCGCCATGCCGTGAATCGAAGCGATGGCGACGAGTACGTTGCCGTAGCCTTCGACTTCGATGTTCGCCGACGGAAAGACTTCTTCGCAAAGCTTTTGCGCTGAGCGCGTCGTGAACCGCCAGTAGTCGCCCCAGCGATCCATATCATAACGGCTGATTTGATGCAGACAAGGAAATGTTGCGAGCAGCACGCCGCCGGGCTTGAGCGCCGCATAGCAATTGCGCACGGCGCTTCGTACGTCATAGATCAATTGAAAAGTCTGCGTCACGATCATGCAGTCGAAGGCGTCCATCGGTATGCCTTCGCCGCTCGCAAGGTCGCCGATAATCGTTGCCGCAGGATTGCCTGCCGCGACGTGCAGCACATCGGAATGCGTTACTTGATTTGCACCGAATTTGTTTGTGTAAAGCGGGTCACGAATCTCCAGCACGCGCCCGCGAATATCCGCGCTGTGCTTTTGCATAAAAGCTTCGATGTAGCGGCGATCAATGGACACGCCGCGATCAAAGCCGAAGACGCGGCTGATGGGCGTCAAGCGCCGCAAATTTTCCCACTCGATGGGACGACGGCGATTCCACCAGATGCGCAACGGGCGATAGATTTCCGGCGGCACAAATTTTTTAGCGGTCTCCCGCCAATCCGGTAAAGCCGATTTTTTATTCGTCAATGACTAAGCTCTGTGATCTAAAATTTGAAGTTCGTGCTTCTATTGTCATTCAAGGTTTGCCTACAACGCAAACGCGTCAATTTTTTGTCTCACCGTCATGCGCATAAATTGATTGATTATGAATTGGAAAAGAGCAGCAACGCGGCTTGTCTCCGAAGCTTACTCGTTAGCGCGAAAAAGAGATGCGCCACGCGCTGGCTCTCGCATACTGCTTTATCACGCCGTCGGCACAAAACTCGCGCATGATCGTTACGGCATTAGCATCGAGCCGCGATTGTTTGAAAGGCACATGGAGATTTTAGCTGGAGAGACGCAGAACTTTCATCCCACGACTTTCGACGATACGCAAAACTCCGCCGCGACGTTTCTACCAGTCGCCGTAACTTTCGATGACGGGTACAGTGATAATCTGCACGTCGCCGCGCCGATTCTTCTCAAGCGCAACATTCCTTTCACAGTCTTTGTTACTTCTTCATTCGTCGGTAAAACTTCAGACGGTTATTTGAGCGCCGCCGAGTTGAAGGAATTGAGCGCCCTGCCGAATGTCACCATCGGCGCTCACGGCGCGACGCATATGCGGCTCGCTGAGTGCGACGACGCGACGCTACAAAGGGAATTAAGCGAGAGCCGCCGACGAATAGAAGATTTCACCGGACGCCCTGTGACAACTGTTTCGTACCCGCACGGCTCTGTGAATTTGCGCGTGCGCGCGGCGGCGGCAGAGGCCGGTTACACGACGGGCGGGTGCAGCCGTTTCGACATTAATGAAGCGGAGCGTGACAGGCTTTTATTGAATCGCTGCGAAATCGTCGCGGCGGATTCCGAAAGAGTTTTCACGCAGAAACTTTACGGCGCATGGGATTGGAGCCGGTGGCGCAACGCAGACCCGGCGAGCCATTGAAAATTATCTTTCACGGAAAACTATTTTCATGCGGAGCTTTCCTCGTGTTTGGCAGTCCTCGAAAATAATTCACTGACGCCGCCCGCGCCGATGATAATCAGAAGCATCCAGAAAACGTAGCGCATACGATAAAGCGTGGCGAGGTTGACGACGACGAGGCCGAGCGCCGTCATGCCCGCGCAGGCGACGATGAGCAGCAGCCACATCGTCAAATTTTTCCTGCCGCGCCATATTCCGATCACTGCCGACAATTCAATCAAGTACATCGACATCGTTTCCAGCCCGCTCAACAATCTGCCCTTCAAACCGACTTGCGAACCCTTTGCCAGCCACATCTTCGGGAACGGCGCAAACAAACCGATTGCCATTGCGCGCGGCAGATACGCAACGATGCTGCGTAGATCGCCGAAGTGAACATCTGTATCTATATTGGAACTCGCTGACGGATAGCTGTCGATAAATTCTTCGCGCAGATGGCTAATGCGTGATGGCAGACTGGAACCGGGCGTCGTCGGCTTTACGCTCTTGCTGGCAACGGGCATGTCGGTTTGATTTTCGAGCGAGGGCGGCAGCGATGCGGTTTCAGCTTCGGCGGTGGCTTCGCCCGGCAATTGCCGCACGGAATCATTCCATAGCGGAACTGCTTTTCCGATTTGCGGAAGACTTAGCACGACAAGCAGCAGCACTGCATTCGTTGCGTTGCCGCTCAGGAATCTTTTTTCGCGCACTTGCCTGAACACGAGCAGGGAAGTTTCCGCCAGCACCGTCAGGAACATTATTTCCCACATCTCGCTTCGCAAGCGCCATAGTAAACACGCCGTCGCTGTGCCGATTGCGCCGACGATAAAATTCTTCGGCCAGCCGTAGTTTCGCGCGAGCAGACGAGCGCAGACGAGCAACAATAAAAGCATCGCGGCGATAAACAAAGGGTCTCTGAAAAGCTGTATCGTGTGCAACAGAAACGACGGCCAGACGGCGACGATTGTTGCGGCCAGAAGTCCCGCGCGCCGGTTAAAGGCTTCACGTCCGAGCGCGAACACGAGCCACACGACGGAAAGGTAGTACAGCAGATTGAGCGGCTCGGCGCTTAAAATGTTATCGCCGAGCAAGTCGCCGCAAACGGCAAACGACAACGAATAAAGTTTAAGGTGAAGCGGATTGACGAGATATTCGGAAGGCGCAGTGATCCACGCGACAATGCCTTTGTGCGTTAGGATGTCGATTAGCGAAACAGCTTCGGTGCGATAGCCGACGCAATCAGCCGCGAACATGATTCCGATGCCGTTTTTGTCGAAGACATCCGGCATCAATTGAAATCGCCCGATCAGGTAAACGACGAGCGTTAAAATTATATGCCCGCACGCGGCAATCAAAAGCAGCAGCCTCGGCGTCGCCTGTGTGCAAAATCGTTGCTGTATTGTGTGATGTGAAAAGACTTTTCCGGGCATAGTGATATATTGTCAGCGCGAGATGCTCGCCACTGTAAACAAACGTCGGCGGCCAATTGTTCTATCTCTGTTTTAGAAGTTAAAGGTTAATCGAGAAGCGATTTAGAACTTCATTCGCCGTGCGAATTAACGAGCGGGCGAACTTCTTTCTTTTGCAATTCCGCACACTTACACCATAGACAAATGGCAACGGCAAGCGAATCGAATATCACCCAAGCCATCCCTCAGACAACCGTTCCGGCGCTGTGCCTCAACGCGATCAAGCGCCACGCCAAGCCGGATGCGCTCAACGAAAAACGCGGCGGGCAATGGCTTCACACAAACGCCGAAACGTTTATTGAGCGCGTGCGCTCTGTCGCGCTCGGTCTTGTCGAGCTAGGCATCGAGGCAGGTGACCGCATCGCGCTGCTTTCTGAAAATCGTCCCGAATGGTCAATCGTCGATCTGGCGATTTTGTGCGTCGGCGCGGTCAACGTTCCCATCTATACGACGCAGGCCGTCGAGCAAGTGCGTTTTATTCTGGAAGATTCCGGCACGCGGCTTCTTTTCGTTTCAGGGCGCAAAGTTTTCAAACACGCGCACGCCGCCATTGAAACCGTCGAGCAAATTGAAAGAACAATTTTCTTCGACGCGGACGCCGTGTCTGCCGCCGATGCAACGCGCTTTCTAACGCTTGACGCGCTCGAAGAAAAAGGACACGCGCAACACCTCGCAGACGAAGATGCGTTCGAGCGGTTATTGAACAACGTGCGTGCCGAAGACCTTGCGACGATTATCTATACATCGGGCACGACGGGCGAGCCGAAGGGCGTAATGCTGACGCACAAAAACTTTGTCTCCAATGTGCGGGCGATTGCCAACACGCTGCCGATCTCATCAACCGACAAAGCTCTTTCCGTGCTGCCGCTCTCGCACATCTTCGAGCGCACGGTTTTTTACGTTTTCTGCTACGCGGGCGTTTCCGTTTACTACGCCGCATCGTTCGATCAAGTCGGCGAACATTTGCGCGAAGTGCAGCCGACGATTATGACGGCGGTGCCGCGCCTGTTCGAGAAAGTCTATCACCGGATCGTCAAACAGGGCACGGGCGCAGGCGGCGCGCGGCGCAAACTCTTTTTATGGGCGCTCAAGGTCGGAACGCGCTATGCCGAATTAAACGATAAAGGCGAAGTTGTCCCGCCGCTTCTGGACATTCAGCAAACGATTGCTGGCAAGTTGGTTTTCTCGAAATGGCGCGCGGGCGTCGGCGGGCATCTTCGTTATTTCGTGTCGGGCGGCGCGCCGCTTTCGCCCGCTCTCTCGTATGCTTTTCTGGCGGCGGGGATTCCTATTTTGCAGGGCTACGGTTTGACGGAAACGTGCATAGTGTCGGCGAATCGCCCGAAAGATAATCGAGTCGGCTCGGTCGGGCTGCCGTTTCCGGGCATAGAGATCGCGTTCGAGCCGGACGGCGAAATTCTGGTGCGCGGCGATAACGTAATGCGCGGTTATTATAATCAACCCGAAGCGACTGCCGCCGTCATGCGCGGCGAGTGGTTTGCGACGGGCGATGTCGGGCGCATGGATGAGCGCGGGCGGCTTTATATTACAGATCGCAAAAAAGATTTATTCAAATTGTCGAACGGCAAATACATCGCGCCGCAACTCGTCGAAAGTTTGATTAAGCAGAGCGCGCTTGTCAGTCAGGTGGTCGTCGTCGGCGCGGGGCGCAAGCAGCCCGTCGCTTTGATTGTGCCCGAATGGGAAGCGCTCGCCGCCGCGATGAACAAAGCCGGAGAGGGCGTGCCGCAGACACACCGCGAATGGAGCCTGGATCCGCAGGCCGTCAAAATCGTGCAACGCGAAGTCGCACAATTAACGAGCGAGCTTGCCGATTACGAACGCATACGCCGCGTCGCGCTGCTCGACAAAGAGTTTTCCATTGACGGCGGAGAATTGACGCCGACGCTCAAAGTCAAACGGCGCGTCGTGGATGAAAAATACGGCGCGTTGATCGACGAGTTATACGGCGGAACGGGCGCAAAGGAAGATTAAGCTGAACACCGGGAACAGCAAAATCAAGCGGGCAGCGAAGATGGTGAACGACGATTTACTCGTGTGACGAATTGCTCATGCGTCGGTCAGCGTGAGCGGCGCTTTCTCGTATGCCGTGTTCGTGAAAAAGGCTGTCGCGGCATCGAGCGTGTTTCCGACAAGAAGAACTTCGGCGAGACAGCGCAGGCTCAAGGGCATCGCCGCCGCCGCCGCCGCCTCCTGTGTCGTCTCACTTTCTTCGCATGGCGGGTGTTCGGTGAACAATTGAAGTTCGGCATTACAGAAATCGCACGCCGCGAGATGCGCCGTGACGCGCCGCCGCTCTTCCGTCAAGAGTCCGTAGGAGTAATAGGAAAGCAGTGTTTCCGAAGCCGGACAGGTCGCTTGTTTATAGAATGTAGTTACAGTTGAAGAAGTCATATCTCCCCTCAATTTTCTGCACACGCCACGGCTCATATTTGGGTCTGCTCTAAGCCGACGGCTGCTTTTAGCACCGCACAAACGCCGCAAAGCGGCAGCACAAGAGGCTAGGGGCGAAGAATAAAGCTCGAAGCCATATCGAAAGCGCGAATGTCTTACGCGCGTGTTTGCTTCAGTCAACGGAAATAAAGCGCTAATGGTTGCCCGTTTCCAGAACTGCGCCGCCCGCCTTCGACATTTTTATCCTTTACTATCAATATCTTCGCAGAAGTGTAAAAAGTTGTTGCTCATTTTGGAATTTGCTGATAACATCTTTTCGTCGGGTAGGAAAAAGATTCTTCCTACACAGACAATCTCCTTCCAGGAAGACCGCGCCATTCCCTTTGCGGTCACATTCCAATGCGATCTCCGGCAGGATTTCGGTTTATCTTGCGCCGCCGTATGAGTAATGCGCGTCGAACGTTGCCGAACATTAAATAACGCACAAGCTTTGCAAACGAAAGCCGCCTCACCCGGATTCAATAGATACCCTCGACAAAGCCACGGCGCTTCTCCAAAACCACTCTTTTGAAATAAACCTTCGTATAAGGCCGAAACATTCTTTCGCTTTCCTCGAACCATTGCTGCCGCCAAAAACTTCACATGAACACTACGGCTCTTGACATGACTACGAAACCAATTCTTAATAACCGCTCGAAAGGTTCTTCCGCGATGAGCACTCTCAAGGAACAAACGCGCCCGCCTGTACAGGCCATACGCCAGCCGAAAGGCAATCACTGGATCGAAAGCCTGCGCAGCTCCGATGTCAGCCGCCTGTGGACGGAACTGCACCGCCTCGTCTCCCATCACCCGCTGGTGCGCGCTTCCAGAAGCGCTGGCCTGCTCGTCGAAGAAGGCTCGCGCGGCAGCGCCTACACAGACATGACGCAGGAACTCTTCGTCGTGCTGCTCAGCAAAAATCGTTTCCAGCATTATCTGGACACGGAGATGACCGACGCCGAGATCGAATGCGAAATCGGGCAGATCGAATTAACGAATCTGCTGACCGCCGAACTGCGCAAGCGTCACCCGGAATCTTATCGCCTCGCGCGCCGCATCTCGACTTTGATTCAATCGAGCGCAAACTTTCGTCGCTTCGATTCTTCAGGTGAAGACGACGAACCGCACCGCCGCCTCGCAGACCGCGTTTACGGCTTGAGCGAATGGGCTTACACAAAGCCGCGCCGCGATCATCATCAATTAGAGCAACGCGCGCACATGATCCCCGTGCGCCAGCGCGACACGCGTCTTGCGGGCTGCACCGGCGATTCGCAGATCATCATCAGCAATTCGGATTTAGAGGATTTGATTATCTCCGTGCTCGATGCGGTGGACGCGCCCGTTGACGTGCGCACGCTTCGCAGCCTCGTCATGTCGCGCTTGCCTGTGATGGATATTTACCTTGTGCCGCTCGGCGGAACAAGCGACGACGCGGACGAAGGCGGCGGCAACGGCTTCGAGCCTGTCGATGCTTGCGACGATCCGGAGCAGAGACTCTTGCGCCGCGAATCCGAAGAAGAGGCCGCCGGATTCGTCGAGCAGTTTTTGATGACCCTGCACACGGCTGTGCGCGGCAAAACCAAACAATACAATCGCATCTTGAGCGTGCTGTGGCATTGTTACTTGAGTCCCGATCATGCGACGCAGTTGGAAGTCGCGGCGACGCTCGGCGTTTCGGATTCGCTCGTCTCGGATTATCGCCGCCGGATCGAAGCGGAACTACGCGCGCTTTCCTTTGTCGAGATCGAAGAAGCGCGCCGCTTCGAGTGTGCATTGCGCGAACACGTGCGCGCGCTGGTGCTCGTTGCAGATGAGGCGGGTGTCGGCGCGTAAAGCCGTCGGCTGAAGCTTTGTATAACAGCCAATTTCAGCTAAAGTTGTAGTCTACGATAACGTTCGGCGCGTTAGAGGCGAATGCCCCGCCATCCAACGCAAGGATCGTTATTCGTTTTTCCGCAAAGCCGTTCGCGAGATTTTGTCTCCAAACGGTGTTTCGCCGCCGCAGTAGAGTGCCGCCGATGCCGTACAGCAGCAATCGCCAGCCTTTGGATTACGAACCCGTGACCCGTTCGCCACGCGCGAAGGATTTACGGGAGGGCGAAGCTGTCACGGCTAACGATTGGCTGCCTCGCGGCGAAGACATTGCGGGCGATGAGATTGCGAATCGCCCATCAGGTTCCACTCTGGAAGAACAAGCATTGCCGACCTCTCGCGGAGTGAGGCCGGAGAGTTGGATCATACGGCGCGGCCACGCCGCCGCTTACGCCGGACTCTTTCTGTTCACCTTTGTTCTTTATTTCCGCCCTTACGAACTTTTCCCGGTGCTTGCTGGATTCTCTTCGATGGCGTTCTGGATCGCCATCCTGACGTTCGCCGCTTACCTCCCGGCACAACTCTCGCTTGAAGGCAATCTGACGGCGCGCCCGCGCGAAGTCAATCTGCTGCTGCTGTTTTGCCTGACTGCGGTTGCTTCGATACCGCTGGCGATTAATCCGGGCGAGGCATACGGTGTCTTCGCTGAATACATCAGACCGGTAATTATCTTTATCGTCATTATCAACGTCGTGCGCACCGAATCGCGATTAAAGAAATTGATCTGGCTTTCGCTGGCTGTGAGCATTATGGTAGGCGTCGGGGTCATCAACGATTTTCGTTTGGGGAACTTTGCAGACAACCGCGTATGGGGATCGAACAACAACTTGTTCGGCAACCCGAACGATATAGCGCTTCATCTGGTGACGATGGTGCCGTTTGCGGTTGCGCTGCTTTTCGCCACACGGAGGATAATCCCCAAGATACTGTATGCGATGTGCGCGTTTTTGATGGTCATCGCCACTGTCGTTACGTTTTCGCGCGGCGGTTTCTTAGGATTAGTAGGCGCTGGCGCTGTGCTGGCGTGGAAACTTGGGCGGCGCAGTCGGCTCGCTATGATAATGGTGGTTTTCTTGTTCGTCGGCGTATTTGCGTTTGCGCCGGGTGGCTATTCGAGCCGTCTTGGTTCCATCTTCGACGCGAGCAAAGACGCCAGCGGATCAAGTAGCGCGCGGCAGTACCTTCTCACCAGATCAATTGAAGTGGCGCTCAGTCATCCGGTGTTCGGCATCGGTATGGGTAACTTTCATATCGTTTCAATTCACGAGCAGGTAAGCCATAACGCTTACACGCAGGTTGCGTCGGAGATGGGATTTGCGGCGCTTTTATTATACGTGCTGTTCGTTGTCGCCCCGCTCCGGCGGTTGCGAAGCATCGAGCGAGAAACGTTCGTAGCGCATCATCATTCACGATTTTATTATCTCGCTATTGGTGCGCAGGCGAGCCTTGTCGCATACATGATCGCCAGCTTCTTCGCTGCCGTCGCTTATCAATACTATATCTACTATCTGGTTGGCTACGCTGTGTGTTTGCACCGCTTATATCAGAGCGAGAGGAGTGCGGCGCAAGGAGGCGACGAGCGTACTGCCAAGAATCCCACCTTAAGCAGCAGTAGTAATGATAGCTGCGAACTCAGTCGCACGTTTTAGGCAAACCGCAGGGAACTATCGGACAATAAAATTTACGATCAATGCTTGTCCGGCATAGCGCAATTACCGCTTTGACTGACCACTATGCTAACCAGTAAAGCCATGCTTGAATACACTTCCGCTACACACGCAAAGGAAACAGGGCACACCGGCCTTGCGGTTAGTGGCTCAGACGCGCTTACCCGTCGCGCGATTTCGGTCTCGGTCGTGATCCCGTGCTATAACGAAGAGCGCTTTATCAGAAAAGTTTTGGAGAATCTGGTTCAGCAATACGCGCCGGAAAGCTATGAAATCGTCGTTGTCGATGGCAAATCAACAGACAAAACGCGCGACGTGGTAAGAGAATTTGCCGCCACGCACCCAAATGTTGACGTACGCTTGATTGATAATCCGGCGCGGAGCATTCCAAAGGCGATCAATCTCGGGATCGAAGAAGCGCGCGGCGAAGTGATCGTTCGCATGGATGCACATTCGATTCCGTCTACGAACTATGTTCATCGTTGCCTCGAACTTTTGCAGGATGAACGCGCTGCAATCGTCGGAATGCCATGGCGCATTCAACCGGGCGCGAATTCTTTAGTCGCACGTGCTATCGCGCTTGCCGTTTCGCATCCGTTTGGTATCGGAGATGCCAAATACCGCTCGCCCGCTGCAACTTCGCAGTTTGTTGACACCGTGCCGTTTGGAGTTTTCCGCAAAGCGTTGTGGCGAGAATTGGGCGGATTCAACGAGGAGCTACTAGCGAACGAAGACTATGACTTTAATTATCGCGCACGCCAGCGGGGTCACAAAATTCTGCTGGATGCTTCAGGGCATTGTGCTTACTTTGCGAGAGCGACGTTCAAGGAATTGGCTGCGCAGAACTTTCGCTACGGGCGTTGGAAGGCACAGATGATTAAGCTGCATCCGCGTTCAATCAAGCTGCGACAATTGGTTGCGCCGACATTCGTCGCTACCGTGACGTTGCTTGCGTTGCTCGGCTTGCGTTGGACATCCGCGTGGTGGTTGTTGCTGGCGATCATCATACCTTACGTCTTGCTGGCGGTCGCATGTGGTGTGCAGCTTGCGCGCAGAGTCGGACATCCGGCGCTAACGTTTGTCATTTCGATGGCCTTTCCGGTGATTCACGGTAGCTGGGGAAGCGGCTTTCTGATCGGGATGGTGCGTCCACCACAAAAACAGTTAGCGCAATCGTTGAGGAGGAATCGTTGATGGGCTGGCAGCGAAAAGCGAAAATACAGAACGTTGTGTCGGCGCTTCCGATGGCCGACGCGGTTTACTATGCGATGCAGCGCACAATTGGCAGTTTGAAACCGGGACGCAGCAACCCTTTAGAATGGTTTCAGGCGGCTGTGAAGGCGGTCGAGTGGATTAGATGGGCGGGTCAAGATGTCGTCGGCAAACGCTTTCTCGAAGTTGGCACGGGGCGCAGAGTAGGTGTTCCGGTGGCGCTCTGGCTATGCGGCGCAGCTCATATTACGACTGTTGATCTTCACAAATATCTCTCCAGCCCGCTCGTTTTTGAAATGAATGAATACATGCGCAGGCATCGAAAGGAAACCTTCGACGCCTTTGGCGCGGAAGCCGAAACCGCGCACTTTCGCGAGCGGTTTGCCCAGCTTGAAAGCTTCAATGGCAGACTGCAAGATTTTCTGCGGATGGCGAACATAGAGTATCTTTCCCCTGCGGATGCAGCGCAGTTGCCATTTGCGGATCACACGTTTGATTTTCACATTTCGCACGCGGTACTTGAGCATGTCCCCGCCGATGCGATCTTTAAAATCCTCACGGAAGCACGTCGCTTGCTCACGTCCGACGGCCTTGTTCTTCACATCATTGATCCGTCAGACCACTTTGCTCACGACGATAACGCCATCACGATGATTAACTTCTTGCAGTACAGCGAAGAGGACTGGCATCGTTTGGCGGGCAATAAGTTTATGTACCACAACCGGCTGCGCAGTTACGAATACTTTGAGATGTTCGAGAAGCTCGGCTTGGAGGTGGTTCGGCGGTCACAAACTACTGATGAAGCTTCTTTGCGCGCGCTCGAAAACGGTTTTCCGTTGGACGCTAAATTTCAATCCGTTGCGCCACAAGAACTCGCCGTCACCAGCCTGGTTGTGATGGGAAAATTTGCGCCGCAACTTCCGTCCGTGTCGGGCGCTCCGCAAGCGACGAGACAACCGGAAAGAGCAGAACGCTAATTGATATGAGCACGAAAGCAAGCAAACTCATGCAGCTTCACGACGGCGGCAGCGATGCGCCCACCGTGAGCATCGTCATGCCTGCTTATCGAGTCGCACATTATATCAGCGCGGCGCTTGATTCCGTGCTTGCGCAAACTTTCAGCGATTACGAAATCATCGTCGTCAACGATGGCTCGCCCGATACTGTAGAGCTTGAGCGTGTGCTTGAGCCTTATCGCGGGCGCATAATTTACATCAAGCAGGAGAATCGCGGGCCGAGCGGCGCGCGTAACGCTGCGATACGGCGTGCGCGTGGAGTTTACGTCGCGCTGCTCGATAGCGACGATGTATGGTTGCCGGATTACCTCACCGAACAAATGAAAATTCTGCGTGATGATCCGTCCGCCGACCTTGTTTATGCGGACGCTCAATTATTTGGCGATTCCGTTTTGGCCGGACAAACTTTTATGCAGACTGCGCCCTCGCAAGGGGCTGTTACTTTTGAAAGCCTCGCGCGCTGGGAGTGCTGCGTTATAACTTCATGCACCGTCGCCCGCCGCCAGTCGTTGATCGACGCTGGATTGTTCGACGAAAACTTTGTTCGCTCGGAGGATTTCGATCTCTGGTTGCGTCTTGCACATCGCGGCGGGCGCTTGATTTATCAGCGGCGTGTGCTGGCACGCCATCGCCTGCACGAAGCAAGTCTGGCGGCAGACTCGACACGCATGTTTGAAAGCCAGATTGAAGTGTTCCGAAAGATGGCGGACACGTTGCCGCTTTCGCTTCAGGAACAAAAGTTAATCGAGACGCAGATCGCAAGCTGCGAAGCTCATATAGCGCTCGAAAAAGGCAAGCGGCGGTTTGCGCGTGGAGACTATGAACAGGCGATTGAATTCATCTCGCGCGCCAATGATTTCTTTCGCCGCCGCAGGTTGCACTTGGCGCTTCTTGGAATGCGCATCGCCCCGCGTTTATTGCATCACCTTTACCTTATGCGGCATCGAGCATCGACGCAAAAAATCGCCGCCGAACCCGATATCCAAATCTCTGTCGGACATTAGGGAGCTTTTCACGTCGAACGAACACGTCAGCATGAATCGAATGTCCAAGTCTCGCCACAAGATCGCACACATCCTGCCATGGCCGTCCATCGGTGGCACGGAGCACGCCACGTTGCGTATCGCGCAGGCGACAGACGGCGAAGAATTTCAGCATATGGCTTTTCATCTGGAAGGAGCCGATGCCGCGCGTGAATTGTTTGCCGACGCAGGTTTTGAGACAGCAGCTTACAGGGCGGTTGAGCCGAGCTATCGCCGCCCGAAAGGATTTCTGCGCGCTTCTTTTCAATTATCACGAGAATTGAAACGCCGGAACATCGACTTGGTGCACTGCGCCGATTTGCTGGCAGGCCACTATGCGGCAGTGGCAGGCAAACTTGCGCGTCTGCCTGTATTGTGCCACATCAGAAATCGCTTTGAAGTGATTTCGCGCCGCGATCAAAGTTTTCTTCTTCCGGTAGATAAGTTTGCCTTTGTGTCGAAAGATACTTGGAAGCATTTTGGATATAAGGTGTCGGCGCAACGTGGGTTAGTGGTTTACGATGGCATAGAAGTGAGCGAGGCGATTGATATAAGCGCCGGACAAGAAGTGCGACGTGAATTAAATATTCCGGCTGATAGTCCTGTCATTGGAATGGTTGCGCGCGTTGCTCCGCAAAAGGATTATGCAACTCTAGCGAAAGCGGCGGCGCGCATCGTTGCCGTGCATCCGAGCACGCGCTTTCTTATCGTTGGCGATTATGAACAGGTTGCAAGCCACCGCGAGTATTACGGGGAAGTTAAACGAATGCTCGCTGAAAGCAATGTAACTCCTTATTTCATCTTCGCGGGTTTTCGTGAAGACGTACCGCGCCTCATCAGTGCATTCGATATTTTTGTGTTGAGCACGCACTGGGAAGGATTGCCGCTTGTGATCCTAGAGGGGATGGCGCAGGCCAAACCCGTGATTGCGACGGCTGTTGACGGCATACCCGAAATCGTTCTCAATGAAACAACCGGCCTGCTGCACCGCCACGAAAACGATGAGCAGTTGGCCGCGCAGGTTCTTTCGCTTCTGGAGAACAAAGAGCGCGCAGCAATTTTAGGCGAAGCAGGACGAGAGTTCGTCCGCGCAGAGTGGAGTCGTGAACGCTTTGCGAAAGATATGAAAAGTATCTATCACGAAATGCTCATCGGAAAACGCAGCAAAGCGAACAAACGCGCTGTCGGAAATTCGCTCGATCAGCTTGAGGGGAATAGATTTTAATGGCTTCAAGTACCTTGATATCAAATTCATTTAACGAGACAGAAGCGCGGCTTAATGAACCGCGCCGGGTGAAAATTATTCGCGCGCCGTCTTTTTCGCCCGCCGGTTTGCTCGATAATTTCAAGACGCTCGCGCGCTATCGTGATTTGCTTTACACGCTCAGCGTGCATCGCGTCAAGGTGCGCTATAAGCAATCTGCGCTCGGCTTTGCGTGGGCGATTTTGCAGCCGCTTTCACTGATGTTGATCTACACGGTTGTCTTCACTGTGATCGCGCGAGTGCCGAGCACTAGCAACACACCTTACGCCATTTTTACTTACACGGCGCTGTTGTTATGGACGTATTTTTCGACTGCTTTGACCAATGCCACCAACGCGCTTGTGAGCCACTCGCAACTTGTCACAAAAGTTTATTTCCCGCGCGAAATACTACCTTTGACTTATGTGCTCGCGGCGCTCTTCGATTTGCTGATCGCATCGAGCGTGCTCGGCGGACTAATGCTTTACTATCGCGTGCATTTGACGCTGAACGCGCTTTATGCCCTGCCGATTGTGGTGACGCTGACGTTGTTTGTTGCCGCCGTGTCGCTCTTTTTCTCTGCCACCCAGGTGCGGTTTCGTGACATCGGTGTGGCGATGCCTTTGATGTTGCAAATCTGGATGTTTGCAACGCCGGTTGTTTACCCGCTTGCGCAAGTGCCGCAGAGCATACGGCCTTTATATATGTTGAACCCGATGGTCGGCGTCATCGAAAACTTTCGCAGGGTAATTGTCGAAGGCGTGCCGCCGGACTTTCATTCGTTCGCGGTGTCCGCGCTGATCTCAATTATTTTGCTTCCCGCTTCTTATATTTATTTTAAGCACGTCGAAGCGACGGTTGCCGACATCATCTAAAGTAAAAGCGCGTCGGCAGTTCCTCGAATCTTATGGCTGACCTTGATTTCAAAAATGTTTCCGGCAAGCACGTCGCCTTATTCGTTCCATCATTGCGTGGCGGCGGCGCGGAAAAGGCTATGGTTAATCTAGCGCACGGCTTTGTCAGTCGAGGTGTACGGGTTGATTTGATATTGATGGAGAAGGACGGGCCATACCTGAAGATGGTGCCGCCCGAAGTGCGAATTATAGACCTCGCGGACTCTTCTACCTCAGTCGCAAGCGTTCTTCCGTTACGGCGGTATTTGCAGCGCGAACGGCCTCTCGTGCTAATCGCAGCACTTAAGGAGGCCTGCATGGTCGCTCTTTTGGCAAAGCGATTGGGAGGCATCCGCACTCGCATTGTGGCTACGCTTCACGGCAATCTTTGGGAGCCTGACAAGAAACTTGTAAAGCGCTTTGGTCGTCGCGTGATGTACCCTTGGGCAGATGCGATTACGGCTGTTTCCGCAGGCGTAGCCGATGACTTTTCTCAATTTAGCTGGCTTCCACGCAATCGGCTAAGTGTAATTCACAACCCTATAGTCTCACCTGAACTGAAGGAAAGGGCGCGCGATGCGGTTGAGCATGATTGGTTCGTGACGAGTGATATACCTGTAATTTTAGCGGTTGGACGACTCATCATAGAAAAGGATTATGCAACGCTTATACGCGCTTTCGCTCTGGTAAGAAATAAAAGACCAGCACGCTTAGTTATTTTAGGGGAAGGCATGGAGAGAAAAAGTATAGAAGCCTTAGTCGATGATCTCGGACTCCGTGAGAAAGTCTTAATGTTGGGGTTTGTCGATAACCCGTATGCTTATATGGCTAAGTCGTCGCTCTTAGTATTGTCTTCTACGATAGAAGGGTTTTCAAATGTCTTAGCGGAAGCTTTAGCAGTTGGCACGCCCGTTGTCTCGACCGACTGTAAGAGCGGCCCGCGAGAGGTACTGGACAACGGAAAATATGGAACGCTTGTGCCTGTCGGAGACATCCAAGCATTGGCCGCCGCGATTGAGAAGCAGTTGGCGACAAGCCACGATAAAGAGTTTCTGATGGCGCGCGCCGACGAATTTTCGATAGAAAAGATTACAGACCAATTTCTTGAAGCAGCCGGTTTAGCGACCGTTGCTCACGCTTCATAACTTTTGGAAGGAACGCCATCAGCGCATGATCGATCTAAGTTTCAACGACGTTTCAAAGAAATATTTGATTCGGCAGGATGCTGCGCCGGATGCTGCGCTGAAGAACCGTCTCGTAAACAAGTTGCGCAGTTTGCGCGGCGGTCGCTCAAAAGAATTCTGGGCTGTGCGCGATGTGAGTTTCGATGTCGCGCGTGGCGAAGCGCTCGGCATCATAGGCCACAACGGAGCAGGCAAAAGCACCATCCTGAAACTGCTTTCCAATATCACCGCGCCGACGTCGGGCGAGATTACGATTAACGGACGGCTCTCCGCTTTAATCGAAGTCGGCTCCGGTTTTCACCCGGAGCTTACCGGGCGCGAGAACATTTATTTGAACGGCTCTATTCTCGGAATGCAGCGCCGCGAAATCACGGAAAAGCTCGACAGCATCGTTGACTTCGCGGGCATCCGGCAGTTTGTCGATACTCCCGTCAAACGTTTTTCATCCGGCATGTACGTGCGTTTAGGCTTTTCCATCGCCGCGCATTTAGACCCGGAAATTTTATTGCTCGATGAAGTCTTGGCAGTAGGTGACGCGGCTTTTCAGGCCAAGTGTATTCAGCGCATCAACGAACTGAAACACGCTGGCACGACCATCGTTTTTATCTCGCATGATCTGGGCGCAGTCGAACGTTTGTGTGATCGTGTCGTGCTGATGGATCATGGGCGTATGATCGGCAGCGGCACTGCGCGCGAAATAATCTCGCAATATCAAAAGGCCGCGCCCGCTTCCGGTGTTGTCGCCGCAGTTAGCAAGCCGACGAATCAAACTCAAATTGCAAGCATTCGCTCGCTCGGTTATCGCAACGCAGCAGGCGAGGATGCTTCTTTGTTTCGCACAGGCGAGCCTTTGACAGCGCGCATTGAATTCACAGCGCACCAACCGCTGGGCGACGTCATTTTTGAAATTCTTTTTTATTCTCCCGATCTTGAGCCGCATTGCGAATTCACCACAGAGATGAGCGGAGAGTGTCTCTCGCTCGATGCGGGCGAGGGCGCGATTGAATTTTCGTGCCCGGAATTGGGTCTGCTTCCGGGCATCTACTACACGGATGTGATAGTCAAGGAACGCGGCGCGCCCATACCTCTTGACGCGCAATGCCAGTCAACAATCTTGCGGGTCGATCCGGGCAAAGTCGTTCACGGTAAATTTTATTCGCCGCATGGCTGGCAACTCGCTCAAACAAACAATTCAAATCGAATTGCGCGCGTCGAAGAAACTCTCGGCGAAGTCAGTTCAGTTGTATAGAAGGCAAACAGGCAGCGCGTTACGGATACGAAATTTTAATTGTTGCGCGATGTAAAATCTCGATGACTAACCATTCACAATCGCCGATAGATATTTCGCTGATGGTCTGCACGTACAATCGTTGCGAAGACCTGCGTGAGCTATTGGCGACGGCTGTCGCGCAGGAAACGGGCGGCGCGTTCACTTATGAAATTATCGTTGTCGATAACAATTCAAGCGACGATACGCGTCAAATCGTCGAAAACTTTATCGCCGCTGGTGATGTCGAAGTTCGCTATGTGTTTGAAGGCCGACAGGGAAAGTCACATGCGCTTAACACTGGGTTAAGCGCAGCGCGCGGCTGGATTTATACGATCTGCGACGACGACTTTATTTTGCCGAAGAATTGGCTGAAGGACATTTTTGAAGCGTTTCGCGCTCACGCGGAAGTGTCATTCGTGAGCGGCAAAGTTTTACCTTTATGGCAGAGCGCTGCGCCCGCTTGGTTGACGCAGAAACACTGGTCGCCGATAGCGATGGCGGATTACGGCGAAGAATCGTTTTACGCCGACGCGGATAATCAGATTTGCTTGCTGGCCTGTTCGTTTCGTCTCGCAGATGTGAAGGCAGTCGGCAGCTATCATTCGGAGTTGGGAGTATCGAAAGGCAAAATCGGCGGAACGGAAGACGCGGAAATTTTACAACGCCTCTGGAAGTCCGGGCGCAAAGGCATTTACCTACCGCACATCGCCTTTTATCACAAAGTCACGCCGGATCGTTTGACTAAACACTATCACCGCCGCTGGCATACAGGGCACGGACGTTTTTATGCCTTGATGCGCGAAGAAGAATTTGAACGCGCGTCTGCGCGACTCTTCGATGTGCCCGCTCATATGTATAAGCAAGCGACGAGAGATGCGCTGGCGTGGCTGGTAAATTCGCTGCGTGGAAAACGCGAGCAGGCTTTTCAACATGAAACGCAGCTCTGTTTCTTCAAAGGATTTTTTCAACAGCGGCGCGCCGACTATAGTGCTGCCGGAAAGCACGGCGTTGTGCGCGAATTAGTTTGCTTTGTGCGCGCTCTCGCGGGCGGCAAAACTCAACACAGCGCACCGGCGCAGAGCAATTAAAAATATGTGCGGCATCGCGGGATTTATCGAACGTAACACGGAGTCCGATTCGCTTGACGGACACCAAGAGCGAAGCGCGTTGCTTGACCGCATGTGCCGCGTGATAAGGCATCGCGGGCCGGACGATCAAGGCACGATGGTTTTGGGCGGCGTTGCGCTCGGAATGCGTCGTTTGTCGATTATAGATTTAGCGGGCGGCCATCAACCGATCAATGGTTGCGACGATCAAGCGACGGTTGTTTTCAACGGAGAGATTTATAACTACCGCGAGTTGCAGCGCGAACTCGAAGCGCGCGGCCATCGCTTTCACACGCATTCGGATACGGAAGCGATTGTTCACGCGTACGAAGAATACGGCGCGGCGTGCGTCGATCATCTGCGCGGCATGTTTGCGTTCGCTTTGTGGGATGCGCGCGCTCGAAAACTTTTCATCGCACGCGACCGCGTCGGCAAAAAACCGCTTTACTATACTTTGACCACGCGCGGCACGCTCGTCTTCGGCTCCGAACTAAAATCTCTCCTCGAACACCCGGAAGTCACGCGCGAAACGAATCCGCAGGCGCTTGATTCATATCTTTCCTTCGGCTACGTTGTCGATCCGCTGACGATCTTTCGTGGCATACACAAGCTTCCGCCCGGACATTTTCTTGAATTCGCGGACGGGCGCGTGACAATTCGCCAGTATTGGGATTTTACATACGATCCCAACGCCATTGATGAGCGCAGGCCGGAAGATGATTACCTAGAAGAACTGCGCGCATTGCTTGATGAGGCTGTACGTGTGCGTTTGATCTCGGATGTTCCGCTCGGCGCGTTTCTCTCCGGCGGCGTTGATTCGAGCACCATTGTTGGATTGATGTCGCGGCACATGGATCAACCCGTCAAGACTTTCTCCATAGGCTTTCACGAAGACAGTTACGACGAATTGAAATACGCGCGCGTCGTCGCCGAACATTTCAAAACGGATCACCACGAATTCATCGTCACGCCGGATGTGTGCCACGTCGTTGATGAACTCGTCTGGCATTTCGATGAACCATTCGCAGACTCCTCCGCGATTCCGACTTACATGGTCTCGAAGTTGGCGCGCGAGCACGTTACCGTCGCGCTCTCCGGCGACGGCGGCGACGAACTCTTCGCGGGCTACACGCGCTACGGCGTGGATAAAAAGCGCGGCAACTTCGCGCGCCTGCCGCGTGTCCTGCGTGAAAACGCGATGCAGTCTTTGAGTCGTCGTTTGCCGCATGGCACATGGGGGCGAAACTATCTTCATAACGTCTCGCTCGATCCGCTCGATCGCTACATAGACAGCGTCTCCGTCTTTACGAGCCTCAATCAGCACTCGCTCTACAGCGATGGATTTCAACGTCAATTAAGCGATGGCGACGGCAGCGACACCGCCGCCGGAATCTTTCGACGCTTTGCCGCGCACGTCAACACGGGCGCGCCGCTCGACTCTCTGCTGTATCTCGACAGCAAAACTTATTTGCCCGGCGACATCCTGACCAAAGTTGACCGCATGAGCATGGCCGTCTCGCTCGAAACGCGCGTGCCGCTGCTCGATCATAAATTAATCGAATTCGTCACACGCATTCCGGCCTCGATGAAAATGCGCGGCCTCGCTTCAAAGCATATCTTCAAGCGCGCCATCGGCGATCTTGTGCCGCCCGCGCTTCTCAGTCGTCCCAAGCAAGGCTTCGGCGTTCCCGTCCAGCAATGGATTAATCAAGAGCTTCGTTCCTATATACGCGATGTGCTCACGGACAAAAAAATGCGCGCGCGCGGCTACTTCAATTGGAAATACGTAGACGTGTTGTTTGACGAGCACGAACGCGGGCGACGCGATCATTCGATGCAATTGTGGTCGCTCTTCATGCTCGAATTATGGCACCGCACGTTTGTTGATAAAGCGCCTGCCGTTCATGCCGGTGATGCCCTTGTCCGTGACGAATCAAACTCTGCGGTTATCAGCGCGGTGTAAAGCAACGCAAAAGTTCGCCCACTCATTGAGAACATTTTGAAACGCAACGTACTTCATTTAATAGACAGCTTTCATCAAGGCGGCACGGAGCGGCAGGCCGTGCAGGTTGTGCGCCATTTGTCTGAAAGCGGGCGCTATAAAGTTCGCGTCGCGTGTCTTCACAAAGAAGGAATGTTGCGCGATGAAATCGAAAAGCTGAACTTGGGAGAAATGCCCGAATACCGCTTGACGAGTTTTTACGATCAGAACATGTGGCGGCAGCTTCGGCGCTTCGCACGCTTTTTGCGCGAGCAGGAAATAGACGTTGTGCATACGCACGACTTTTACACGAACATTTTCGGCATGGCGGGCGCAAGACTCGCGGGAACACGGGCGCGCATCGCTTCACGTCGTGAAACGAACGGCGTGCGCACGCGGGCGCAAAAATTCGCCGAACGCGCAGCTTACAAATTCGCCGGTGCAATCATCGCCAATGCCGAAGCGGTGCGCCGCCAATTAATTGCGGAAGGAGTGCCGGAGCGAAAAACGAAAGTGATTTACAACGGCTTGGATGTGTCCCGCGTCGCTCCGCAAAGGAATTTATCACGCGATGAAATGCTCGCGGTATTGAACGTGCCGCGCGGCAATGAAGGGCGACGCTTTGTCACGATTGTTGCCAATTTGCGGCTCGCGGTGAAAGATCATCCGATGTTTTTGCGCGCCGCGAAACGCGTTTGCGAAAGCATCCCGGAAGCGAATTTTCTGCTCGCCGGAGAAGGCGATTTAACCGGCACACTGCAAGCGCTCGCCGCCGAATTAGGCTTAACGGAAAAAGCGTTTTTTCTCGGGCGTTGCGAGAACGTCGCAGAGCTTTTGGCTGTTTCCGACGTGTGCGTATTGAGTTCAAAGGCCGAAGGCTTTTCAAATTCCATTCTCGAATACATGGCCGCCGCGCGTCCGGCTGTCGCAACGAACGTCGGCGGCGCAAGCGAAGCCGTCATCGAGAATGAAACGGGCTATCTAGTGCAGGCCGGAGACGATGAAGCACTCGCCGCGCGCATCGTCAGTTTGCTTCGTGATCCGGAGCGGGCGCGGCGAATGGGCGAGCGTGGACAAAGCATTGTCGAGCAGAATTTTTCGTGCGCCGCCCAACTCGCGCGCACCGAACAACTTTACGATCAATTGCTCATGGCAACACAAACGGCAACGCTCGAAGGCTTTCAAAGTGTGCGCCGTGAAAGCACATTGAAGTAGGAAGCTTGATTAGTTGATCGGATCGAAAGCAGGATGCAGGGACGCGAACAAAAAAACGGATTGACAACGAACCGCGATGAAACGCGCGGGAGCGTAAGCCATGAGAATCAGTCTGCGCCGACGCGCGTGCTGATCGTCGCCGCGTCGCTCGATATTCTTGGCGGGCAGGCGGTGCAGGCCGCGCGCTTGCTTGAAGAGTTACGCCAAGAGCCGTCAATTGAAGTTTCGTTTCTGCCAATCAATCCGCGTCTTCCCGGACTTTTGCGCCGCCTGCAAGCAATCATGTTTGTGCGTACCATCCTCACTTCCATTGCCTATGTCTGGCTGCTTTTGTGGCGCGTCCCGCGTTACGACGTGATACACGTTTACTCTGCATCTTATTTTTCTTTTGTGCTCGCGCCGACGCCCGCAATTCTCGTTGCGAAATTCTTCGGCAAAAAAGCGATTCTCAATTACCACAGCGGCGAGGCAGAAGATCATCTGGCGCATTGGCGGCGCACGGCCATTCCCGTAATGCGCCTTGCCGATAGCATCGTCGTGCCGTCGAAATATCTGGTGGATGTTTTCGCGCGCTTCAATCTCCACGCGAGTGCCGTTTTCAATACAATCGAGACGGATAGCTTTTGCTTCCGCGAGCGTTCCAACTTGCGTCCCGTCTTTCTCGCTAACCGCAATCTAGAATCGCTCTACAACGTCCGTATGGTGCTGCGCGCATTTGCCATTATCCAGCATCGCTTTCCCGCAGCGCGCTTGACTATCGCGGGCGAGGGAAGCGAGCGCGCTGCCTTGGAAGCGCTGGCGCATGAATTGAATTTGCGCCACACGGAATTCGTCGGGCGCGTTCCCCCCGAACGAATGCCGGAGCTGTACGAACGGGCAGACATTTATCTGAACGGCTCTGATATAGACAATATGCCGCTCTCGATTCTCGAAGCGTTTGCGGCGGGCGTGCCTGTGGTAACAACGAACGCGGGCGGCATTCCATACATCGTGGGCGACGGCGAAACCGGATTGCTCGTCGAGCGCGGCGATTATGAAGCGATGGCCGCGCGCGCAATACGCCTTCTTGAAGACAATGCATTTGCGACGAAGCTTGTCCGGGCGGCGCACCAAGAGTGTCGCAAATATAGTTGGGTTACGGTGCGCGATGGATGGCTGAAGATTTATCACAAACTCGGCGCGCGCACAGAAAAGTCAGCTTCGCCGGATAAACAAATGTTGACGGATGAGGCGCAGGCGAGGACGCGCGGATGAACGGAACCTTCGCGAAATTAAGAAAGCTTCGTGGCCGCAGTTTGACGGAATTGCGCGTGCGTGCTGCGCAGATGATCGCTGCCCGCGCCGAACAGCACGGCTTGTCGAAGGCCGCGCGCCTGCCGGACGACGCAGAGTTATTCGCGCTCTTTGATTCGTCGCGTCTCAGTCATGCTGCGCTTTCCGGCGCGGGCTTGCTCGATCATTTCCGCGCGCGAACGTCGCCGCATTTCTTCGCTTCGTTTGCGGATGAACAAGCGATGATGCGCGAATTGAATTTACGTTTCGGAGGAAGTGCGAAGGCGGAATTGCTCCGGCGCGCGAATCGTATTTGCGAAGGGCTCTTTGATCTGCTCGGTTTGAGTAATTTGAGTTTCGGCGATCCGATTGATTGGCATCTCGAACCCGTTTCCGGCAAAAGAGCGCCGCGCGAGCATTGGAGTAAAATCAATTTTCTTGATCCTGAGATTGCGGGCGATAAAAAGATTACATGGGAATTGAATCGCCACCAATATTTTCAGACGCTCGGACGCGCTTACCTGCACACGGGTGAAGAGGTTTATGCACAGACGTTCGCCGCGCACTTGAGCGCATGGATGGACGCGAATCCGCCGAAAGCGGGAATCAACTGGGCGAGCAGTCTGGAAGTCGCTTTCCGCGTGTTATCGTGGCTGTGGGCGCTTTATTTTTTCAAAGACTCGCCGCATCTTTCGCCCGCGCTATTCTCCCGCGCGCTGAAATTCTTGATCGTTCACGCGCGTCATCTCGAAACATATCTTTCGACTTATTTTAGCCCGAACACGCATCTGACGGGCGAAGCGCTGGGGCTTTATTACATCGGCACGCTGTTGCCGGAACTGCGCGATGCAAGCCGCTGGCGCGCAACCGGCGAGCGTATTCTGCTGGACGAACTCGAACGCCACGTTCGTCCAGACGGCGTTTATTTCGAGCAGTCGAGTTATTACCACAAATACACGACAGACTTTTACACGCATTTTTTTCTTCTCTCGCAAGCGAACAATGCTTCGCACGGCGCGCAGCTTGAAAAGAAATTAACGCAACTGCTCGATCATCTGATGTGGATTACGAAGCCGGATGGCACGACTCCCTTTTACGGCGACGACGACGGTGGCCGCCTAGCAATGCTCGACGAACGCGCCACCAACGACTTTCGTTCGACGCTTGCAACCGGCGCGAGTCTCTTTGCCCGTGCGGATTACAAATACGTCGCGTGTGAGGCGACGGAAGAAACGCTCTGGCTCGTCGGCGCGCATGGCTTGCGAAATTTCGATGAACTCGAAGCGCGCCCGCCCGCATCGGAATCCGTCGCTTTCGCTGACAGCGGCTATTACGTTATGCGCGACGGATGGAAGGCAAACGCAAACTATCTCCTGATTGATTGCGGCCTGCACGGTTCTTTGAGTTACGGACACGCGCACGCCGACGCGCTCGGTTTTGAACTCGCCGCGCGCGGGCGCACGTTGCTCGTCGATCCGGGTACTTACACTTACACAGGGTCTGCGCAGATGCGCGATCACTTTCGCCATTCCGCAACGCACAACACTTTGAGCGTTGACGGCGAGTCGTCTTCCGTATCCGATGGCGCGTTCAAATGGAAAAGCGTCGCGCAGGCAAAGACGCAAACATGGATGAATTGCTCGCGCTTCGATTTGTTCGAGGGCACGCATGACGGGTACACGCGGCTCGCTTCGCCCGTCATGCACGCGCGCGGCTTGTTGTTTCTCAAAAACGATTACTGGATTATGCACGATCAGGTTCAAAGCGCGGGCGTGCATCAATACGATTTGAACTTTCATTTCGATGCAAACTCCGCGCCCGTGCTCGATATTGATAGCGATGATTTACATGCGGGCAGCGCGGCTGCGTTGCGCGAGCGGCCTGCCGAAGCGTCCGGCCTCGAAATGTTTGCGTTCGGAAAAAACGGCGCATGGATCGCAAAGAAGGACGGCGCGGTTTCAAACGCTTATGGAACGCTTACGCCCGCGCCCGTCTACGTTTTTTCCGCACGGGCTGAGGGCACGCAAAGTTTCGTCACGTTTCTTGTGCCGCGCAGCGCGCGTGAAAGCCGCGTGCGTGTGCGGGAAATCGAAGCGAGCAACGGGCAAGCCTTCCAGTTGCGAAGCGATGAAGCGAGCGATGAGGTATTGATCGGCGACGACGGAATGATTACGACGGCGCGCCTCGCCTCTGATTTTCGCTGGACGTGGGCGAGGTATGCGCAAAGAGGAGCGGGACAAACTGCGCTCCTGGATGAGTTCGTCTTGATTGACGGCGCGAGCTTTTCTTTTGCGGGCGAAGAAATCGTCAGGGCGGCGCAACGCATTAATTATCTTGCGGCGCGGCGCGTCGGCGATGAGTTGCACGTTAAGACAAACGCCGATACAGATGCGGAAGTGTTCATCGCGCCCTGTGGCGCAAGTCGCGTCAGTATCAATGGCAAGGTGATGGCGGAATCATGGAAGGGCATAGACCGCCGCGAGGAATACGAAACGGTTTGAGCGGCGTTTCGTAAAGCAAGCCTTGCGGTGTGCTATACGACAATGCTGATGGTGAATGTGTTATGTGTGGAATCAACGGAATAGCTTTGTCGAGCCGCTCCGGGCAAACAATCAACGAGCGTGAGTTGGAACGTATGCGCGACGTGCTGGCGCATCGCGGCCCGGACGATTACGGTGTCTTTAACGACGGCAAAATCGGCTTGGGACATCGGCGTTTGAGCATCGTTGACGTTGCGGCGGGGCATCAGCCGATGACGAATGAAGACGATTCGCTCTACATTATTTTTAACGGCGAGATTTATAACCACGCGGATTTCCGCGAGCGCCTCGAAGCACGCGGGCATGTTTACCGCACGCACTGCGACACGGAAACGATTCTGCATCTTTATGAAGAAGAAGGCGGAGCTTGCGTCGAATCTTTGCGCGGGATGTTCGCCTTCGCGATTTGGGATGCGCGCAAGCGTGAACTCTTCATTGCGCGCGACAGGCTCGGCGTCAAACCGCTTTACTATGCGCAGACGAACGACGGCTCGCTGTACTTCGCTTCGGAGATCAAAGCTTTGCTCGCGTGCGACGGCGTCAAACCGGAAGTAAACTTTCGCGCGCTGCCGGATTATCTTGCCAATCACGGCACGTCTGCGGAAGAAACTTTGTTCGCGGGCGTCAAGCGGCTGCTTCCGGGTCATACTTTGCGCTGGCGCGACGGGCACATTGAGATTGAAAAATATTGGGACATTTCGTTTAAGGAAGACGGCGACGACAACGGGCGTCGCGCGGACAAGGATTACATTGCGGAGTGGTCGGAGCTTTTCCGCGATTCGGTGCGAATGCGTTTGATGGCGGACGTGCCGCTCGGCATGTTTCTGTCGGGCGGGATTGATTCGTCGGCCATCGCCGCAGTGATGAGCGGGATGGTTGATGAGCCGATCAAAACCTTCTCGGTTGCGTTCAATGAACGTGAAGCCAACGAACTCGAATACGCGCGCCTCGTCGCCGGTGCCTTCAAGACGGATCATCACGAAGTAATCGTCAGCCCGGAAGATTTTTTCGCGGCGCTGCCGAAACTCGTGTGGCACGAAGACGAACCGCTCGCCCATCCCAGCAGCGTCGCGCTTTATTTTGTTTCGCGCCTTGCCGCGCAGCATGTCAAGGTTGTTTTGACGGGCGAGGGAAGCGACGAAATGATGGGCGGCTACGAGCGTTATCGCAAGACGATTCATAATCTCGCGCTCGGCAATCGTTACCATCAAATGACGCCGGAAGTGTTGCGCGCGGGACTTCGACGCTCGATTGATTCGATGTCGTCCGGCTCGAAAGCTCGTCAAAAATTATCGCGCACTTTTCTGTATCTTCAGCCCGACATCGAAACGCTTTACTTCGATAACTTCGCCGTCTTCACACGCGGTATGCAGCAAGAGCTTTTGACAGATGACGCGAAGGAGCGCGCCGGTGTGATTGACCCTTACGCGGACATGCGCCGCTACTTTGAAACAGCAGACGGCGATTCGTTGCTCAACCGAATGTTGTATGCCGACACGAAAACTTATTTGCAAGAGCTTTTGATGAAGCAGGATCAAATGAGCATGGCGGCGTCCATCGAAAGCCGCGTGCCGTTTCTCGATCACAAACTTGTCGAATACACAGCGCGCCTTCCCGACGAGATGAAGCTTCGGCACAAGTGGACGACGAAATACATTTTGCGTGAAAGCATGAAAAACCTTTTGCCCGCGCAGATTCTGTCGCGCAAAAAAATGGGATTCCCAGTACCCATCGGCGCATGGTTTCGCGGCGCATTCAGTTCAGTGATAAATGAATACGTGCTGAGCGAACGCGCGTTGAGTCGCGGCCTCTTCGATGAAACATTCGTGCGCAATCTTGTCAACAGACATCAAAAGGACGGCGAGAATCATGCGGAGCGTTTGTGGTCGCTCGTCAACGTCGAAATGTGGCTGCGGCAATTTATGGACGGCGAAAAGGCGGGCGAATTTCATAACGCACAAACAGAAATTGCTGCGGCATCCGTTTAGCCGGATTAGCCGAAATTTTTGTAGACTTACCGGTTCGCGTGGAAGCGATTCGCTTCGCGACAAAAAGGGAAAAGGTAAAGACGTTGCGCATACTCTGGCTTAAAACTGAACTGCTTCATCCGATTGATAAGGGCGGCAAAATTCGCACCTATCACATGTTGAAGGAGTTGAAGCGGGCCGGACATCGCATCACATATTTGACGCTTGACGACGGCACGGCGGCGGGCGATGCGCGTGAAAGGGCAGCGGAGTATTGCGAGGAGTTGGTTGTCGTTCCGCACCACACGCGTGCGAAATTCTCTGCCGGGTTTTATGCCGAACTCGCTGGCAATCTCGTTTCGCCGCTGCCTTATTTTATGAAGAAGTATGAATCAAAGGGAATGCGGCGCGAGATTGCAGAACGTGTGAAGCCGGATGCTTTCGATGTGCTCGTGTGCGACTTTTTGCAGCCGAGCATCAACGTGCCTGACGGCGTGCCGTGCGCGACGGTGATGTTTCAGCACAACGTCGAGGCGATGATCTGGAAGCGGCATTACGAAGTGCAAGCGCATCCGTTAAAGAAAGCTTATCTGCGCAGGCAATGGCTCAAGAGCCGCGCTTACGAACATGCCGCGTGTCGTCGCTTCGATGCGGTGATCGCCGTCTCGGTTGAGGATCGCGAAACGATGCGCAGGGAGTACGGCGTCGAGCGCATCTGGGATGTGCCGACGGGAGTTGACACGGAGTTTTTTCGCCCGCGTGGAACAATCGGGAGAAAGCCGCACAACCTAGTCTTCACGGGTTCGATGGATTGGCTGCCGAACGAAGATGCGATTCAATTTTTCACGAAAGAGATTTTCCCGCGCATCAGGCAACAGGTGCCGGACGCGACGCTCACAGTCGTCGGGCGCAATCCGTATCCGAGTTTGATTGAACTCGGCAAGCGCGATCCGTCCGTGATTGTGACAGGGCGCGTTGAAGACGTGCGTCCCTTTATGGAAGAGGCCGGAGCGTACATTGTACCGATACGCATCGGCGGCGGCACGCGTTTGAAAATTTATGAAGCGATGGCAATGGAAAAGCCGATCATTTCAACTACCATCGGCGCGGAAGGCTTGCCCGTGCGCGACGGCGAAGATTTGCTGCTCGCAGACACGCCCGAAGCTTTTAGTGATGCGGTGGTGCGCGTCGTCACGAATGAAAACGTCGCGCGTGAATTAGGCGCGCGTGCGGCGCGGATTGTCAGAGAACAATTCGGTTGGGATAAAGTGTCTGCCAGCTTCGCGGAGATTTGCGAGCGTGCGCGCGCGATGCACAGTAACGCAAGCGACGCGGCGAATGTCCGCGAAGATTTGCGCGCGGTAGTGTAAAGGAATTTTTTTATTTTTATTGGCTCTTATAGAAAGCGGAGGATTAAGCAATGAAACTAAGCGTTTTCGGACTTGGATACGTCGGGTGCGTTTCGGCGGCGTGTTTCGCGAAGGAAGGCCACGAAGTGATCGGCGTGGACGTTAGCCAAACCAAGATAGACATCATCAACGCGGGCAAAAGCCCGATTGTCGAAGCGGGCATCAGCGAGTTGACGAATGAAGTCGTCACGGCAAAGCGCCTGCGCGCGACGACGAACGCAGCCGAAGCAGTGCGTGATTCCGAAGTGTCGCTTGTTTGCGTCGGCACGCCGAGCAACACAAACGGCAGCCTTAATCTGGATTACATTAAGCGCGTGTGTCAGGAAATCGGCGCGGCGCTCGAAGCAAAACAGGAGCGCCACGTCGTCGTCATTCGCAGCACGATGCTGCCGGGAACAATCGAGAGCGTGGTCGTGCCGACGCTCGAAGTTTATTCCGGGAAAAAAGCCGGACAGGATTTCGGCGTGTGCATCAACCCGGAATTTTTGCGCGAAGGAACATCAATCAAAGATTTTTATGCGCCGCCGTTCACTCTTATCGGCGCAAACGAAGAAGACGTGGCGGTGAGCGTGCGCCGTTTGTACAGCAAGATAGATGCGCCGCTTTACGTCGTGCCCGTCAAGGCCGCCGAAATGGTCAAGTACGCCTGCAACTGTTTCCACGCCCTGAAGGTCAGCTTCGCCAACGAGATCGGCAACATCGCCGCGGGGATGGGCATTGACAGCCACCAAGTAATGGACGTGTTTTGCCAAGACACGAAGCTTAACCTTTCGCCGTATTATCTGAAGCCCGGCTTTGCGTTCGGCGGATCGTGTTTGCCGAAAGATTTGCGCGCGCTTTCTTACAAAGCGAAGGAGTTGGATGTCGATGTGCCGGTGCTGTCAGCCGTTTTGCAAAGCAATCGCAAGCAGATCGAACGCGCGACGGAGATGGTCTTACGCACAGGTAAAAAGCGGATCGGCGTGCTCGGCTTCAGTTTCAAGGCGGGAACGGATGACCTGCGCGAATCGCCGATGGTCACGCTTATCGAAACTTTGATCGGCAAGGGATTGCAACTCGCCATTTATGACCGGGACGTTTCGCTCGCGCGTCTCGTCGGAGCCAACAAGGAATACATCGAGCGCGAGATTCCGCATATTTCGCAGTTGATGCGCGACAGCGTAAAGGACGTGCTCGATCATGCGGAAGTTTTAGTGATCGGCAACAAGGCCGCAGAGTTTAAGGAAATCGAGACGCAATTGCGCGCGGATCAAACCGTTATTGATCTGGTGCGTTTGTTCGACGGTAAGACGAGCGACAAAGAGGGCGCGTATCAGGGAATTTGCTGGTAGCGTTTCGCGCACGCGCGCGGCTTTTTATGTTTTCAACGCAACGAAAAAGCGCGCGGCGTTTGTTATCGAATCGCTGGCTGTGTGCGGTTGTCGTGCTATTGATTGGCTGGCCGTTTCTCGCCTGGGGCGCGGCGCAATTTCTCATCGTGCGAACGGAAACCGTCGCGCAGGCCGATGCGATTGCAGTGCTCGGTGGTTCGTCTGCTTATGTTGAGCGAACGCGCCGTGCGGCACAGTTGTTTCACGAAGGCCGCGCGCCGAAAATTATTTTGACGAACGACAACGGGCGTAGCGGTTGGTCGAGCGCGGAACAGCGCAATCCTTTTTTTGTGGAGCGCGCGATGATGGAATTGGAACGCGCGGGCGTGCCTGCCGAAAACATAGAACGATTGCCGCAGCCCGTCCACAGCACGCATGACGAAGCAGTGCTGTTGCGCGAATACGCCGAAGCAAATCATCTGCGTTCGCTGCTCGTCGTTACATCTGCTTACCACTCGCGCCGCGCGTTGTGGACGCTACACCGCGTTTTCAATAACGGCGACAAGTTGATTGCGCTCGATCCGGCTGCCACAGGGCAAGAGCTTGAACAATCACCATCACCTTTAACGTGGTGGTGGAAATCGCGCGGTTGGCGCGCGGTGGCGCTCGAGTATCCGAAACTCGTTTACTACTGGCTACGCTATTAACAACTAATTGCTGACGGCAATCAATTGCTTACGACAAAAGCGCGTATGGTGTCGAAACAAACGGTGAAGGTTTATGAGAAATTCAGTAGAGCAAGGGCGACGAAGAAACGGCAGACGTTTGTGGGCGGCGTTTGCGTTGCTTCTGCTTTCGGCGTGTCTGATCGTAGTGGTCTTTGCACAGCAGCGTCGTCGTCGCGTCGTCGCAGGATCGGAGCGCGCTTCGTCGAATGCAGGCTCGTCCGTAATCAATGTAAAAGCCGGGAGCGATTTGCAGAAGGCTCTTAAGAATGCGCGTCCGGGCGACACTCTTTTGCTTGAGCCGGGTGCGGAGTTCATCGGCTCTTTCACGTTGCCCGCCAAAACGGGCGACGCGTACATCACTGTGCGCAGCGCCGCTTCCGACGCAAGTTTGCCTGTGCCGGGTGAACGAATCACTCCCGCTTATGCGACTGTGCTGCCTAAAATAGTTTCGCCCGGACAGGGCGCGGCGGCGCTCAAGACTGAAAAGGGCGCGCATCACTATCGCTTCATCGGCGTCGAGTTCAAGCCTGCGAATGCGTCTGCGCTTGTCTACGATTTAATTCAACTCGGCGACGGTTCAAAAGCGCAAAATTCTTTGGACGGCGTGCCGCATCATTTGATTCTTGATCGCTGCTACATTCACGGCGTGCCGGATGCATATCTCAAACGCGGCGTCGCCTTGAACAGCGCGGAAACAGAGGTCATCAACTCGTACATCTCCGATTGCAAAGCCAAAGGACAAGACTCGCAAGCGATTCAGGGCTTCAACGGCCCCGGCCCGTTTAAGATCATCAATAATTATTTAGAAGGCGCGGGCGACAACATTATGTTCGGCGGAGCCGATCCGATCATTCCAAACCTCGTTCCGTCGGACATAGAAGTGCGCGGAAATTTTTTGACGAAACCGCTGGCATGGCGCGGCGTATGGTCTGTCAAGAATCTGTTTGAACTCAAGAACGCGCGTCGCGTTGTGGTTGACGGCAATGTGATGGAGCACAATTGGAGCGACGGGCAGGACGGCACGGCTGTGCTTTTTACGGTGCGCGCCGAAGATGGCAGAACGCCCTGGGCGACAATCGAAGATGTAGAGTTTATCAACAATAGGGTGCGCGGCGCGGGCGGCATTTTTAACTTTTACGGGAGCGAAGGGCGCGGCGGCCACCGCGTCACCGTGCGCAATAATGTGTTCGACGATATAGACGCGCAGAAGTGGAAGGGCGGCGGGCAGTTTATGACCGCGACGCAATGGGACGGAATCGTGGTCGAGCACAATACGATTTTGAACAGCGGTAACATCACCAAAGCCTACGGGCTTCCCGTAACGGGCTTTGTCTTTCGCAATAACGTCGTGGTGTACAACGCTTACGGTTTTCAGGGCGATGGCCATGCGTCCGGCAGCGATTCCCTGAACACATACTTTCCCAAAAGCATCATCAGCCACAATGCGATCATCGGCGGCGACGCGAGCATCAGCAAAGAACGCAATATGTTTCCCGTCTCGCTCAAGGCTTTGAAGTTCGTCAACATGGAGGCGGGAGATTATCGTTTGCGTCCCGACAGCCCGCTCAAAAAAGCCGCGTCGGACGGCACGGACATCGGCGCAAATTTAGACTCGCAGGCACAAGCGGTTCGCTAAAGTTGAATGCGTTTGACGAAGTGATTATCGGCGGTTTTTCAGGGGGCTTTTCTTTGTATTCATACACATAATCGCCAACGTAATCGCGCATCATCGTTCTCTTATGTCGAACTCACGTTCACAAAGCTCCTCTGAAATCGTGATGCAACTCACACCCGGTGAACACATGCGCATTGAAACTGCTGGCTGCTTATCGGTGCATGTAAACTCTGTAAGATGCTTGATTGTAGACTTCGTGGAACTCTTCCGTGAGAAGATGATTAATGTGCTGGTAAAGCCCCGGCGCAAACTCTCTGTAGCCCGCGAATGCTTCTTCGTATGATTCATCGACAACGATAATGTCCGGTTTCTTCCCGCTATCGAAACCGAGCCGCACGTCGTCTATTAGATTATCTCGAAAGCCCAACTCGAAGCCTAACTCGGCGCTGCCCATAATCAGCGAATCTTCGTTCGCATGAGTCTTCACGAACTCGGCGGCGGGCGCAAAGCTTTTCGCATAAGTGTTCAAACGTATCCGGTAGATAACTCCGCCAAGTTGCAGGCATAGCAAGCCGCAAACACAGAGCGCGATGATGGGGCGCGGGACAACGCGTCTGCTCCAGCACCACTGAATCCAGATGGCAAGCACGGCTGTGTAAAGTGGCACGAGATGCACCAGATAGTAAGACAATTTCTGACCGTCGAGAATTGATAAAACCACAAAATTGAGTGTGATTAAAATCAGCAATGCGCGGTAACCCTTGTGCTGGCGTATGTCACGAACGCAGAGAGCGCCGACGAGAGCAATCAAGTAGGCGACCAGCACAAGCGCCTTAAGTTTAATCGGCCCGGAGTGCTCTGCTGCGTGCCCGCCAAAGCCGTATGCGACCATGTATCTGCGCGTGATCTCATCGGCAAAACCTTTCCAAGGCGCAGCGAAGCCCGTTAACCTATGACCGGTTCGGATATTTCCCGCAAACTGTTCGATAAACAAAGCGGGCGCTTTCATAATATAAAGTCCCCAGCCAATTGCGCCGATTAAATATGGAATCGCAGCGACACCCAGCAAGCGAAATTTCAGCCGCGTGCGGTCAAAGTAAAGTGTGAGAAAAAGCAGACCCGCAAACTCGAGAATGCCAATCGGATGCGTTAGCCCTGCGGCCGCGACGAGGCTTTGACTGAGCAGCACGGCGAGCGTTAAATTGCGCTCGCGCAAGTGTAGATAAACCGCGTAGCCCGCAAACCCGAGTGCCGCACACATCATGTCCATGCGCCCGAATGAAGCGCCTTCGATAAAAGCATAATCAAGAGCCAGCAGCGCAAAGGTGAGAAGCGCCACCGTTTCATTCTTCGCAAGACGCTTCATGATGAGAAACCATGAAATCAAAGCCACCAGTCCCCACATGGCCGAGTAAATTCGCATCTGCAATAAGCCGAAGCCGAAGATAAAATACCAACCCGCTTGCGTCACAAGATACAAAGGCATTATCCAGTAGGTGTATAGATTGATGCCCTTAACGGCGAGCGGTTCCAACACACTTGTGCCCATTGAACCCTTTGTCAAAAGATTTAATGCAGGACTTGCAAACCATGCCTCATCGCTCCAAGGGCGCTTGGTCAAAGCGCTACCGATAGCGAGCAAAATAAAGATGATGCTTAAGCCGATAATAACTTTGAGTCGTTTGTCGTCGAGCGCGTCCATTAAATTTGTGCGCATTGTTCTTTTCTCTAAGCACTAAGATTATGTTTGCTAGCAGTTATAGCACATCGCAAGTATGGCGAAAGCAACACTTATATCATAGCGCGTATTGACTTCAAATTTTGCGGAAGAGAGTTGATGTTTCGCCTTAAAGCGGCACTCTTCAAAGACATTGTCCGACTATGGTTGGCGACAGCAACTCGGCTGAATCTGGGTGCTAGTGTTTCGCTTCGCGGTAATAAGGCTAAGGGGATAGGCTTGCTTAAGATTGCTCGGCTTTCGACTTCGGTGCGCTCTACTATATCTCATGCTTTAGCTTGCTTTCCCAAATCCCGTATAACTGTTGCGCACTAAACCAAACAACGAAAGAGGTTACGGCGATAAATACGTTACCGCCATATTTATTATGATAACCCTTGACAAACATCTATAAATATCATTTAATAACAGAGTTGGTTGACGCCGATTTAGGCAGCAATCAGCGCTGATCTTTCAAAGCGACGATTGCATACGATAAGGGCAAACCTGCCGCGAGGCAGCGACGCAAAGCCGTGAATCTCGAAAATCGTGCCGTTCCTTGATAAAGGTTGCGGCACGGGCGCGAGATAGTCTGGTTGCCGAAAGCAGTCGGAGAAAGCTTGAACCGGAATTTTCTGTAAGCGACAAGCAAGACGCATCGGCGGGCGAGGTTTTGATACTTTGCCGGTGTGAGAAATTTCTCGCTGCACAGAATCTTTAAGCTCAAGCTGGAACCACTACCCACGCGCCATGTCCTTTGGTCTTTCGTGTGGTTCCTCAATCCTCCGCTTCTTCTATCCCTTCCTTTTCGTTCCAGACAAACAATCACACGCGACGTACAGACTTCTTAAAGTTGCTCCGCACGACGCGCGTTGTCGCGCCAACGCTCCCCCATTCATTCGCGTTCTTCTGAATTAACAGAAGGGCGCGGCCATCACCGATTAAAGGCACCCCCGCAGCGATGCGGGTTCGCAAAGCCAGGAGTCTCTGGGTTTCCACCATGAGATCGTCCGGTTACCGAAGTGAGGACACCCATGACAACCCGCCGCAGGCTCACGCAGCCTATCGCACCCCTTTCTCTTCGTTGGAATTTTTTCCTCCCGACCATCTTCATAATCGCGCTGCTCTTCGTTACGGGCGCATCATCTGCTACGCAGGCCGCAACATTGACAATCCCGGAAGGCGGCGATTTCCAACGGGCGCTTAACGATGCGCAACCCGGCGATACAATCGAACTCGCCGCCGGAGCCAGTTACCTCGGCACGTTCACGTTGCCCGTGAAGTCCGGCAGCAGTTTCATTACCATTCAATCTTCCGCGCTTTCCAGCTTGCCCGCCGCAGGCACACGCGTTAAGCCGCAGGACGCCGCGAACATGCCGAAGATCGTTTCTCCCGGCTTCGGCAATCCGGCGCTCAAGACAGAGGCTTCAGCGCACCACTTTCGCTTCGTCGGCATTGAGTTCAAGCCGCAGGACGCGAATGCCTTTGCCTACGATTTAATCCAGTTCGGTGATGGCACGTCGGCGCAGAATACTTTAGACAAAGTGCCGCATGACTTGGCTCTGGATCGCTGCTACATCCACGCTTACGATGCGCAGGAAATCAAACGCGGTGTGGCCTTGAACTCTGCTTCAACCGATATTACCAATTGCTACATCTCCAGCTTCAAAGTTCGCGGGCAAGAGGCGCAAGCCATTCAGGGCTACAACGGCCCCGGCCCCTACCGCATCATCAACAATTATCTGGAAGCCGCTGGCGAAAACATTTTATTCGGCGGCGCGACTGCTTCGATCAATAACCTGATCCCATCGGACATCGAAATACGCGGAAATTATATGACGAAGCCGCTCTCATGGCGCGGCGTCTATACCGTGAAGAACATCTTTGAGCTTAAAAATGCGCAGCGCGTCAAGGTTGATGGCAATATCTTTGAGAACTGCTGGGTGAACGCGCAAGTTGGCTATGCGATCTTGTTTACAGTGAGAAATGAAGATGGCGCAATGCCGTGGGCGACCGTCGCTGATGTGCAGTTTACTAATAATATCGTGCGCCATGCGAGCGCTGGCGTGAACATTCTAGGCCATGACAGCAATCCTGCGCCAAGCGTAACAGCGCACAATATCGCCATCAGAAACAATTTGTTCGAGGATCTTAACAGTGCGACGTGGGATGGCGACGGAGCGTTCATGAAAATCTCCGAATCAATTGATGTAACCGTCGATCACAACACAATCTTTCAAACAGGGAATGCGATTTTCGCCTACGGAAACGCGAACACGAACTTTGCTTTCACCAATAATATAATCGCGCACAATTCGTATGGCATCTGCGGCGACGGTCACGCGTCGGGCAAAGACGCCCTCAACTTTTATTTTCCGGGCAGCACAGTTACAGGCAACGCGCTCGTCGCCGCCGGGCCGCCGCCGAATGGTCCTTTCTTCGATCCGACGAGTTGGTATCCGACGGGCAACTATTATCCGCTCTCTTTCGATGCCGTTGGTTTCGCCAATCGCGCGGGAGGCAACTATCGCCTGACATCCGGCAGCGCATACAAAAATCGCGGCACGGACGGTCAAGACGTCGGATGTGACTTTAACATTCTTAGCGCCGTCGCCGCGTCGGTGATTTCAAATGCAGCAACTCCGGCAGCAACGCCTGTGCCGGTTCCGACAGTTGCCCCGAATCCGACGCCTGTGCCGACTCCGACACCCGTCGCTGTGCCTGCCCCGACGATCTTTCTCGAGAGCGGAAGCGTTAGCGCGGGTGCGATCCTAAACTCCGGCAACGGCAAGTTCGGAAGCATCGGCATCACTACACAGGAAGCCCTCAGCACCGACAAGCGCACTCGTTTGATGCTCTTCGCGACAGGTATCAGCGCCGGTGCTACTGCGACGGCGGGCAGCACTTCCACCACCAACTTCGTTCAAACAGAAGGCGGAGCGCTTTTGAATGTCGCCGACACGATCACGGTCGAAGCGCGCACAACTGGCGGGCATGTCTTTCAACTGCCGGTCGAATATGCGGGGCCGCAGGGCGGCAGCAGCGGTCTCGATCAAGTAGATATAGTGCTTATCTCCGAACTGCAAAACGCGGGCAACGTACAATTGACGCTCATCAAAAACGGCCAACGCAGCAACAGCGCGACGGTCATCATTCAGTAACGCAAACGACTTGAAACTCTCGCTCACCTTAACTTTACGCAAAGGGCAACCCTTCTCCGCGCGGTTGCCCTTTGCGTATTCCCGCCTTTAAACACGAACAAGAACTTCTACCCAAAAGCTTCGGGCGTGCCGTCGCACTTGCCGCACGTTCTTTTGAACCAAAGCGGGTTTTTAACTTTTTGGTTGTTCTGCGCGTGGTATTGCGTTAAACTTCAGAAAGTACGTGCGGTCAACGTTCTTTTCGGAACGCGCGCACGCTGCCCTAGCTGCCACATACAGCTTTCGCGTTTGTGAGTTTGCCCCTCCCGCGCGAAGGCATTTCCCAAAACGGAAAACAAATTTCCCAAAGCGGAAAACAACATGAGTGCCTCGATCATCAAGAATCCCTGGAAGCCTTTGGCGCTGTTCGCCGTCATCTGTTTTCTTTACGCTTCTGTGCTCGCAAAGCTCGGCACGGATTGGTGGACGGATGCAAACTATTCGCACGGGCTGCTGATTCCTTTTATCATCGGTTACATTCTGTGGACGGAGCGCGAGTGGCTGTCACGCGCGCCGCAACAGGCCAATGTTTTGTTGGGCGGAGTGGGTGTGGCGGGCGCGGTGCTGGCTTTGTGGGCGGGCACGGCGGGCGCGGAACTTTACGTACAGCGTTTATCGCTCGTATTGATGTTCGGAAGCATCGTCGTTTACTTTTTCGGGCTACGCTTGCTGCGGCTTTTGTTTGTGCCGCTCCTGCTGCTTTTTCTGGCGCTGCCTATTCCTGCCATTGTTTTCAACAAAATCACTTTCCCGCTGCAACTCTTCGCTTCGAGGTGCGCCGTGTGGTCGATGCAGTTGCTCGACATTCCTGTTTTGCGGCTGGGCAACGTTATCGAATTGATGCCGCTCGGCTCTAGGGAAACCAAACGGCTCGAAGTCGTCGAAGCGTGCAGCGGCATTCGTTCCTTGATGACGCTCGTCACATTGGCCGTCGTCTTCGCTTATTTCACTTATCCGCAGCAGCCGGGCGATACAGGCAATACGGTAGCTGCCGGAAAAGATTCGCGGCAATTGTCGCGACTCCATCACTTCGGTTTCTGGCGATCCATAATTATCGTGTTCGCGGCAGTGCCAATTGCTATTTTGACAAACGCGATGCGCGTCAGCGGCACAGGCGTTCTTTCGCGTTATTATGGAACGAAAATCGCCGACGGTTTCTTTCATTCGTTTTCCGGGTGGGTCGTTTACATCGTCGCCTTTCTGCTCTTGTTCGCTGTCGGCTGGCTCATTGACCGCATCGGTGCGCTGCTGAAAATCAATCAGCAGGAAAACGATAATCGAACGACGCGCTCGACAAAAGAGATGCAGATGTCCCACGCGGAAGAAGTTGAACAGGGAACTATAGCCACTCCGGTTGTTGAAGCGATTTCAATGAAAGAGTAAAGTAGTCTGTTGAAAATTATGGACACGGAATCGAAAACTCAATCATCATCCATGTCGCGGCGCTTTGTCGTGCTGCTCGTTGCGCTTGTCGCGAGCGGCATCATTATTAATATCTGGAACAGCGTCGGCGAAGCGCATGTTGATCGTCGTCCGCTAAAAAACTTTCCCGCGCAACTCGGCGCATGGCGACAAGTCGGCGCGGACGAGCGTTTCGATAAAGAGACTGAAGAAGTTTTACGCGCGGACGATTATGTGGCGCGCAATTACACTTTGCCGGACAAGCGCACGGCAGGCTTTTACGTCGGTTACTATGCCACGCAGCGCAACGGCGCGACTTATCATAGCCCGCTGAATTGTTTGCCCGGTTCGGGCTGGACGATGTCCGATCCGGCGAAAATTTTGATTACGCCCGCAAACGGCGCACAGCCTTTTGAAGCCAATCGGTACATTATCCAGAACGGCGCAAGCAAGCAGCTTTTGATTTACTGGTATCAGGGACGCGGGCGCGCCGTGGCGAGCGAATATTGGGGCAAGGTTTACACTGTGCTCGATAGCGTCGAGCGGCGGCGCTCGGACGGCGCAATGGTGCGCGTGATGATGCCGCTCGGCAACTCTGAAGAAGCGGCTTTGCAGGCCGCCACCGATTTAGCCGCGCAATCCGCGCCTGCGCTGCCTGCCTATGTGCCGAACTAAGGGCAGGAAGGACGGCAGTATCGGCGGCCTTGCATCCGGCGGGCGGCCAATTTTCGGGGAACATCCTTCGATTGATCGTTTCCTTACGTTGTTTGTCCGGCATACATTCCGGGCGCGCAAACGACAACAGCGGCTATGTCCGTCGCTGAAGCAGTAAACAAGCGCAAGGCAGAAAGTTGACAAGTAAATAAACTTACGAAGCGCAGATTGCTTTCGGCGAGATTGCTTGCTCCAATCTTCCGATACTCTTCACGAGAAACGGCAAATTGCGCGAAAAGGAGTGCTACCTTAAATGAATTCATCAAACCGCACGCGCTGCCGACGGTGTTGCCTGACAGCGTTTGTGCCCGCGTTACTCGTCGCCGCGCTACTGCTGACGACAGCCGCCTGCTCGAATCCAGCCAAAGCGAAAGCCGAACATCTTAGTCGCGGCGAAGCTTACCTGAAAGACAAAAAATATCAGGAAGCCTCGCTCGAATTTCGCAGCGCCATACAGCTCGACGACAATCTCGCGCAGGGGCATTGGGGACTCGCGCAAGCTTATGAAGGCCAACAGCGTTTCACGGAAATGTTCGATGAACTAAAGCGCACCATTGCGCTTGACGCGAACAATCTGGACGCGCGCGCCAAACTCGGCAACTATTATCTGCTCGGCAGCAAGCAATCTGCCGAGAATATTGCCGAAGCCGAACGGCTCGCCAACGAAGTTCTGCAAAAAAACCCGAACCACATCGAAGGCCACATACTGAAGGCCGGTGTGCTCTTTGCGCAGGGCAAGCGCGATGAATCGCTCGCCGAACTCAACCGCGCCGTCGAAATCGATCCCAAACGCGTCGAATCCTATCTGAGCCTCGCTCGCTATTACACGCAGACTAATGATCTGGCGAAAGCCGACGACACATTCAAGCGCGCCATCAGCGTCAACGGCGCGTCAGCTCTGGCGCATACGGAATATGGACGCTTCCTCGCCATACTGAAGCGTCTGGATGCGGCGGAGGCAGAATTCAAAAAAGCCATCGAAGTCGATCCGACAAACGGCACGCCGCGTCGCGTGCTCGCCGAATTTTATCGCTTCGTCACAAAGCAAAACGATAAGGCCGAAGAAGCCTACAAAGCCTTTGCCGATCTCGATAAAGAAACCCCCGATGGACGCGCGCTGCTCGCAGATTTCTACGCAGGCACAGGCCGATATGATGACGCGGCGAACGTTTATCAAAGCATTATCACTAAATCGCCCGACTACTCGCGCGCGCGCTATGGCTTGAGCGAAGTTTTGTTGCAGCGCGGCGACACGGGCGGCGCGATTGCGCAGGCCAATGAAATTCTGAAAAAGGACGAACATGACCGGCAGGCGCTCTTGCTTCGCGCACGCGTCAATGCACAGAGCACAGACCCGAAAGGTGTCGAGAAGGCCATCGAGGATTTGAAGGAAGTCTTAAAGCAGGAGCCGACTTCCAAGCCCGGCCTATACTTCATGGCTGACGCCCAACTGCGCTCCGGCCAGCTCGAACAGGCGCGCACCTTCGCCGCCGAACTCGAAAGAAGTTATCCGAATTATCTTCCCGCAAAATTGATGCAGGTGCAGGTTAATTTAGCGGGAAATGATCCGAAGCAGGCTTTGCGTCTGGCAAGCGATTTAATTGACCGTCTCGACAAAGCCAGCCCCGACGCCGCAACTTCGCCGCAACTTCTGGCCGAACTTCGCGCCAAAGCTTTGACCGCGCGCGGCTCCGCGCAATTGCGTCTCGGCAACACACAGGGCGCGCGTCAGGATATGACGGCGGCGCGTGACATGGCACCGAACGCGCCCGCTTCCTATGTGAATCTGGCCGCCGTCGCAATGGCCGAAAACAAATCGGACGAAGCGAGCGGGCTTTATGATCGCGCGTTGGCGGTTGACAATACGAACTTCGATGCGCTAAATGGTTTGATTAATGTTTATGGTAAACAGAATCGGCTCGATCAAGCGCACGCGCGCCTCGATCAAGCCATTAGCGGACAGCCTAATAACGCCTCGCTGCATTTCCTGAAGGCGCAAATATACGGCTACCAGAGAAATTCGCAGGGAGCGGAAGCGGAACTGCGGCGCACCATTGAACTCGACGGCAATTATTTGCCAGCTTATTCATCGCTCGCCGCGCTCTTTGTCAACACGAATCAGCAGGAACAGGCCATCGCCGAGTATCGCCGGATTCTGGAGAAAAAGCCGGACAGCGCCGCTGTTTACACTTTGATCGGACTTTTGGAAGATAGTCGCCGGAATTACGATGAAGCAATAAAAAATTATCGCAAAACTCTGGAACTCGATCCGAATTCGACGTTTGCTGCTAATAACCTAGCTTGGGATTACGCCGCATACGATAAGGGGAATCTGGACGAAGCCATGCGACTCGCGCAGGGCAACGTACAGAAATTTCCCGATATTTCCGGTTTTGTGGATACGCTCGGCTGGGTCTACTATAAAAAGAGTTTGCACGCGGCAGCCGTCGAACAACTGCAAAAGGCCGTTAATTTAGATGCCGCCAGCGCGCAAAAAACGAAAACGACGCCGAGTCCCGTTTATCGCTATCATTTAGGTATGGCGCTCGCCGGTAAAGGCGATAAAGCCGGGGCACGACGCGAAATTGAACAAGCGCTCGTTCTGTCGAAGAACAAACCCTTCGCTGAAGCAGACGATGCGCGCAGAGCTTTGACAATACTGTGAGAGACCTTCATCGGGTCTTCCGGCCTTCGGTAGCCGAAAAGCTACCGGAAGCTCAACGGGATTCGGCTCCAAAATCCTCGTTCGTAGATAGGGAAGATTGATGAAGGTGCGTTTGGTGTCGCCTTTTCAGTAACGCAAAGCGGTAGGCAGCTACTCTTTGCGGAATGGAAACAAGCGGCACGCAAACACTCTTTCAACACTCAACCAACGGTTTACACGAAAAAGGATTCACGGAGGATTTATGAGAAATATCTTGACGGCGACGGCAAAAACACTTGCCTTGACCATCGCGGCCATCGCTCTTTTTACACTCTCGCAGGGAACTGTGCGAGCTGACGAAATCACTGTTTCCGGCACTACGACCGGCGCATTCAACGGCCAAACGCCCAGTACCAGCGCTACGTTGCTGGGACTGACTTTCAACTCTTCCAGCTTTACCGCCACTACTTCCGGCGGATTCGCGCCAGTCGGTGGAAGCAATAACAATCTCGGCACGCTCACGCTTGCCAACACCACTGCTACTTACAACGGCAACACGTTTACGTTGCAAGTGAACTTTACTTCTCCGACTGGAATTGCCGGTAGCAGCACAACGAGATTCACGGCGAACTTGATCGGAAATGTCGCAAGCAACGGCGCGGGCGGCGTGTTCGTTAATTTCGGTAACAACGGATCGCAGACGTTCACGTTTTCAAATCCGAATGGAAGCGGCACGTTCTCGCTGACAGTCAACAATGTATCTATCAGTCCCGGTCAAACAGTCCCGTTGACGGGCAACATTCAGGGAATGCAGAATCCGACGACGGCTCCCGTTCCCGAACCGGCGACGCTTTTGCTGCTCGGCACAGGCTTGACCGGACTTGCGGGCGCGGCTCGTCGCAAACTTAAACGCGGACGCATCGAAGAAGTTTAACCTTTGCGTTCCTTTACACGGTAAAACATCGCGGCATCTCCTCTCCCCGCCGCGTGTTTTCTACCAACTTTTGAAAACTTGCCGGTGACGCTTCGATTGATTCGCGTGGACGCTTGCCCCGTTTGCAGATCAGTTCAAGAGGCGATGAACAGAACCGGACGAAGAGAAGTCGCAAGTATCGGCGCGCGCGGTCATTGATCGCTCACGCCGGACAAATGCGACTTATATGCTCTTGGCTTTGCGCGTTGAAAAAGTTTTTGTGGCTTTCGCCGTTGCCCGGTGAAGTCGCGGAAACGAAAGCGCGGCGAGTCAAGCGTTTTGCCAGATAAACAAGGAGTGCCGAAACATGAGTGTCGAATTCCGCCAGCGAACGCCCGGCGAATACGCCCGTATCGTCTGGAAGCGCAAGTGGCTCATCATCCTGCCTGCATTGGCTATCGCCTCGGCGGTTGCCATCGTCGTCTGGAAACTGCCGGACGTTTACCAATCCACCACACTTCTCGTCGTCAAGCCGCCGACCTTTGCCCAGAACTTTGTTCCGACGGTATCCGACGACGCGCTTTCGTCGCGCCTTCAGAGCATCACGCAGATCGTCACTAGCCGCTCCAAGCTTGAGCCGCTCATCCTGAAATATAATCTGTATAACTTGGAGCGCGTGCGCGGTGAATCAATGGACGGCATCGTTGCGTTGATGCGCACAAGAGACATTACGGTTGATCTCGACAAAAGCGCCCGCGACAACATTCCTGCGTTCAGAATCTCCTACAAAGAGCGCGATCCGAAAGCGACGCAGGCTGTGACAGGCGAACTTGCGAGCCTATATGTTTCCGCCAATAAGAACGAGGCCATCAACAACGGCACGACGGCGAAGAATTTTTTCCAGCAGCAACTCGACCAAGCCAAAAGCGAACTCGACACCATCGACCATCAGCGCATAGCCTACATGACCGCGCATGTAGACAGTATGCCGACCACCGTGCAATCTCTGCTCGGTCAATTGACGGGTCTGCGCGACCAGCAAAAAACGCTCACCTCTGAAATTGGACGCCTGCGCGATTCACGCACTGCCTTGAGCAATTCACTGAACGATTTGATGAGCCAATCGCAGATTGATAAAGGCGATATTATAGAGCAGCAAACAGACGTTAAGGGAACGCTCGCCTACGGACAGTTAATTCAACGCAAAGCCTCGCTTGATGCCGAGTTGCAGGGCATGAAGAAAACGCTGAGGGCGAAGAATCCTGACATGATAACAAAGCAAGCCGAACTCGATGCGATTCAGAAACAAATGGATCAAATGGTTGCAGAGAATCAAGCGAAGACCGAGCAAATCAAAAAGAAAATCCAAGACCGCCCGGACTTTCGCATCAATGGCCTTAAAACCAATCTGCAGCTTACGACCGGCGAACTCGCGCGCGAAGAAAAGCAACTCGATCAGGCTACCGCGCAGATTGCCGTGATTGAATCGCGCATCAACAGCGTGCCCGGTTCCGAAGTCGCGCTCCAAGCTTTGGATAACGACTACAAAACGAAAAAGACCGCTTACGATTCACTGCTTGAAAAGAAATCAAAGATAGACCTTTCCTCCGACGCCTCGACCAACGAGCAGGGCGAAACGATTCAGGTGATTGACCCTGCCAGCCTGCCGCAGACACCCATTGCGCCGAAGCGCCCGATGTTGATTGCGCTCGGCCTCGCGCTCGGTCTCGGCTTCGGCTTTGCGCTTGCCGCTCTCTTTGAAGTGCCGCGCCTCCTGACGATTCAAACAACGGAGGATGCCGCGCATTACACAGGACTGCCCGTGCTTGCTTCCGTGCCGGAACTTTTAACCGCGCAGGAAGCGCGCCGCATTCCGCAGCGCCGCCTGTTGCTGCTCGTTGCCGGAATCGCAATCACGATCCTGAGCATCCCCGCGCTCGCCCTCGCCTTGAAAGCGACGCACATCTTCGACCGCTTCGTGTCGTAAAAACAGTAGTCAGGAGTCAGAAGTCAGAATGGAGATGCGTTAATGCATAATCCCAATGTTCATCACACTCGCGCTTTCTGGTTTTATTCTGTCTCCTGTCTCCTGACTTCTGACTCCTGAACACTGCGTTACCGAGGTTAAAAACTTGTACAGAGAATTCTACGGCTTAAAAGAACTGCCCTTCGCGCTGACGCCCGATCCGCGTTTTATTTACTTCACTCCGTCGCACACGGAAGTAATGGCGAATCTGCACTACGGCATCGAGAGCGGCAAGGGTCTTGTCGTCGTCACGGGCGAAGTCGGCACAGGCAAAACGACTATCCTGCGCTGGATGCTTGATCGCCTAGACCGCACGGTGCTCGTCGCATACATCTTTAATCCGCGCTTGACCGTGCCGGAGTTTTACCAGCATCTCGCCGCTCTTCTGGACGTGCAGCAGTGGGAATCGAAATCGGAACTTCTGCTCGCGCTCGGCAGAACTCTCGAATCACGCCATGCGCGCGGGCTGCGCACAGTGCTCATCGTTGACGAAGCGCAGGGGCTTTCGCCTTACGTCTTAGAGGAAATTCGCCTGCTTTCAAACTTTGAATCTAATACGGCAAAGCAATTGCAAATTATTCTGACGGGACAGCCGGAGCTACGCGACGTGCTTAATGATCCAAACTTGCGGCAACTGAAACAACGCGTCGCACTGCGCTGCCAGATCAAGCCTTTGCCGAACGTCGAGGAAACAGAACGCTATATTACTTCGCGTCTCTTGAACGCGGGAGCCGAGCGCACGGACATCTTTTCGCCCGGCGCAATCGATTACATTTTTCGCTGCTCCGACGGCATTCCGCGCAACGTCAACAATCTTTGCGACAATGCTTTACTGACAGGCTTTGCCGCGCAGCAAGCAACGATTGGCCGCCAGATCATCGAAGAAGTCGCGGACACGTTCGATATGCTGCCGCGTTCTGATCGTGGCAGGCAAACAGGCGAAGAACGCGAGGCTCCGGCGCGTATCTTTACCGCCGCCGGACGCGCCGAGTTGTGGGCAGCCGGAACAGGCGCAAGCGACAATGGCAGCGATAGCGGTAACAATCACAGCGCTGATTCAAATGTTAATGCCGCTGACTTTCATCATCCGGCTTCTTCAAATCTCGCATCCGCCTCGCCGCTTGCGATGCGCGAAGACGTTGACGGCGGATCGTCACAGGAGCCGCCGCTCGATGCAGGAGATGTCGGCGCGGCATTTAATCGTTCAGGTTTGACGGGAGGTAGCCGCTAATGGGCAGAGTTTACGAAGCGCTGAAACGCGCCAGCAACAACAATAACGGTAACGGCGTCGATGCAAACGGCGCGAAACCACAGGAATCCGATTCTTCAACTTCAAGCCGCCGCAATGGAAATGATGCAGCGACCACGAACGCGGAACAAACGCCGCCGTGGGATCGCTCGCCGGTCTTTGCCAAAAAAGAGCCGAACACCTTTGCGCCGCAAACTTCAGCGCCCACTGCGCACACCGAGGAACGCGTCGGGTCGGCACTCTCCGACGCTCACGCTTCGCGTGCTGCTGGGGCAACTTTGGGCGCTGTCGGGTCGGCGCGCGTCGCACGAGAGTTTGTCTCCGTAGACATCTCTCCGGCGCGCGTCGAGCCACATCTTGTCGCTGTCACGCAACCGCGCTCGGCCTACTGCGAACAATTTCGCTCTTTGCGCACGCGTCTCTTGCAAGCGGGCGAGCGAAAGAAAATGCAGGCCTTCGTCATCACAAGCTCCGGCATCGCCGAAGGCAAAACTTTAACGGCGCTTAATCTTGCCTGGCTGCTTGCGCAAACCGACGGAGTGCGTGCCTTGCTCATTGACAGCGATTTGCGCCAGCCGTGCGCGAATGATTATCTGGGCATTGACGCGCCCGTTGGACTCTCCGAAGTTCTCGCGGGCGAAGCAACGCTCGACGAGTGCATTCTTCGTCTCGAACCGTCAGGGCTTCATTTGTTGCCGGGCGGCGCGGCGCGCGATGATGTCGCAGAGCTTTTATCCGGCCCGCGCTTCGGCGCAGTGCTGACGGAAGTTCGTCGCATGTTCGATTACATTATTATAGACGCGCCGCCGCTCGGCATTTTTACAGACGCCAACGTGCTCATCAATCGCGCCGACGGAGCGCTGCTGGTCGTGCGCGCCGGAAAAACTCGTTACGCGGATGTCGAACGCCTGCTGGAACAACTGCCGCGCGAAAGAATGCTCGGCGTCGTGTTGAATCGCACGGAAGAACAATTAAACGAAAGCGATTATTATTACCAGCGGCGTTATCAAAAACATGACGCCGCTCCTGCGTCAACATCATCTGCGCCGCCGAATGTTGCCGCCGTTGAAACGCAGGAAAGCAGAGAAACAAAGGAGGCCGCTGTCGTTTCTTGAAACCTTTGCGCCTCAATGCACGGACAGTATTATTGCTTCTCGCCGAAGCGTGGTTGATCTTCGGCGGGATTATTGTCGCTGTGTATCTGCGGCTCGGAAGCCTCAACGCCGAAGACGAATTAATACAGCATCACGGTTTTTACAAAGCCGCGCTCGCCACAGTCTTTTGTCTCTCCGCCTTTTATCTTTACGATCTTTACGATTTCGTCATTATGCACGACCGCCGCGAGCTTGTGCTGCGGCTGGCGCAGGCGCTCGGCCTCGCGTGGGTGGCGCTCGCGCTCGCCTTTTATGCCGTGCCGCGTTTGATGATCGGGCGCGGCGTGTCTTTGATCGCGCTGCCGCTTGCGCTCGCCTTGATGGTCGGCTGGCGCGTTTCGATTCACTGGTTTCTGGGACACCCTGACATCGGCGAGCGCATCTTAATTGTCGGCTCCGGCACGCAGGCCATCGAAGTCGCGCGCGAAGCATTGGAGCGCCGCGACGCGGGCTTTCGCATCGTCGGTTTCACAGACAACTCGCCGGAGCTTTTGGGCAAGAGTTTGATTAATCCGCGCGTGATTGGTTTGACGAGCGAGCTTGACCAGATCGTGCGCCGCGAAAACATAGACCGTGTTGTTGTCGCAATGGGCGAGCGGCGCGGCACCTTTCCGACGGATCAACTTTTGAACTTGAGTCTTTCAGGCAACGTCACCATCGAAGAATGCGCGTCGTTTTACGAGCGGCTGACGGGACGCGTTCACTTGGATATGCTGCGCCCGTCGTGGCTGATTTTTTCCGGGCGCGGAAGACAGGCGCGCTTGAGCGGATTCACGCGCACAGTGTTTCATCGCACAGTCGCCTTCGTCGGCGCGCTTCTTTCGCTGCCGATTGCGATTGCGACGGCGATCATTATCAAACTCGAATCGCCCGGCCCCGTGCTTTACAAGCAAGAGCGCGTCGGCGAAGCCGGGCGCACATTTATGGTGATGAAATTTCGTTCGATGCGCACCGATGCGGAAAAGGACGGCCCCGTGTGGGCGCGCTCCGGCGATGATCGCGTGACGCGCACCGGGCGCATCATACGCAAGATTCGCATTGACGAGATTCCGCAGTTCTGGAACATCCTGAAAGGCGATATGAGCTTTGTCGGGCCGCGTCCCGAACGCCCGCACTTCGTCAAACAACTTGCCGAAGAGATTCCATTTTACGAGCAGCGCCACTTGATCGCGCCGGGACTGACGGGCTGGGCGCAAATCAAATATCCATACGGCGCTTCGATTGAGGATGCCAGACAGAAATTGCAGTACGACCTTTACTACATCAAGAATCAAAGTTTGATGCTCGATGCAATTATTATTTTCGAGACGGTAAAGACGATCCTTTTCGGGCGCGGCGCAGTTTGATTCAATCACACGCGCGCCCTCACATGCTTTAACGGAGGATTCCAGAAGTTATGAAGATCACAAAAACAATCGGCGCTCTCGCGCTTACCTTCGCACTCGTCTGCGGTATTAATATCGTAGCTTCGGCGCAAAGCGTTACCAACACGTCGTCGCCAAACAAAGATGCGGCGCAGAAGAAATCGGGCGGCGTGCTCGGCAAGATTTTCGGCCAGAACGCAGCCCAGAAAAAAAGCGCATCGAAGACCGTTGCCTCGCCGTCGTCGGGCGCTTCATCTGCCTCGCCCGCAGCAACGGCGGCAAACTCTTCAAACGCTCCTGAAAGATTAGAGCCGGACGACGCGACAACTGCCGCGCCCACCGGCCTCTCCAATGAAGCCATTGCGAACCGGCGCGAGCAAATGTCCGAAGAGGTCGCGGCCATCACGCCCTACTACAATAATTTCTTCAAGGATTATCGCATCGGCCCTGAAGACGTAATTTCCATACGCGTCTTCGGTCAGGAGCGCTATTCTGTTCCCAGCGCAGTTGTTCCGCCCGACGGCGTCGTGTCGCATCCACTGATCCCGGAAGGTGTGCGCGTCGTCGGTAAAACAAGAGAGCAGGTGCAGGCGGAGCTGACGAAAAGGCTCGACGAATACATTATTGATCCGAAGGTAACCGTGTCGATTGATAAATCCATGTCGTATCGTTACAGCGTTATTGGCGCAGTCGCGCAGCCCGGCATTCGTTTGATGGGGAGACGCCTGACGGCCTACGAAGCGATCATGGAAGCGGGCGGCGTCACGAATCTGGCCGACAAAAAGAAGGTCTTTGTTTTGCGCCGCACTACCAATGGCACGCTTGCGCCAGCCGCCGTAGACATCGCCGCCATCGAGCGCGGCAAAAAGCCCGACGACTATTACCTTTCGCCCGGCGATCAAGTCTTTGTGCCGAACAACAAATTCAAATACGGCATCGAGCAAATCACGAAGTACCTGCCGATCATCAGCTTCGCGCGCGTCTTCGGATTTTAGAGGAAAGAAGTCAGTCAACAGGAGACAGTATTCAGGAGTCAGGAGTCAGAATAAAAGATGCGCTGTAAAGTTCATGCTTGGGATGTTCAAGTTTCCTGTTTTATTCTGACTCCTGAATACTGTTAATAAGTATTGAAAGGCGAAAAAAATGGCGAAAAGAGCGCACACGACAACACCGCTGGCGCAATTCATCAGCGATAAACTACACGAACTCGGCCTCAAGCAGGTGGACTTCTGCCGTCAGACAGGTTTCGATCAGGGCTTGCTGTCAAAGCTGCAAACCTCTGTTATCACGACCATCAATCTGGAGAGCGCGCTCAAACTCGCCGAAGGTTTGCAGGTTCCGCCCGGCGATGTGCTGACGCTGCTCGGCAAAGACGACGCGCATCGCTTGCTCGAAAAACTTTACGGTAACAATCTTTGCACCAAGTGTGCCGGAGAACCCGTCGCGCCCGAACCCGTTCGCTGGATTACCAACGCCGCGCAGCAGGCATACACGCTTGGCCGCGACGTGTCGCCCGTTCTCATGCTGCTGCGCCACTTGAGCGCCGCACGCCGCGCCGCACGCTCCGACGGTGAACGCCCACCGCGCGACGCCGCCGCCCACTAAAGGAACAAACGGCGAATATGGAAGAATGAACGTCGAAAATATCGCGCTCATTTTTTCGCATTCACGTCCCGACGCTTTCATGCTCAAAGCTTTTCTTTCACAGTCTCGCCTGCGCACTTCCGGCGCGCTGCCAATCATGCTGCTTCTTGTCGCCGCCGCCGTAGCATTCGCCGACTCTCCGGCGAGTGCTGGAAGCGCGCAGTGGACGAAACAAAAGTCCAATACGCTCGCATGGCTGCACGCGATTTATTTTCTCGACGCAGAAAACGGCTGGGCAGTCGGCGGAAACGGCGCGCTGCTTTCGACGCATGACGGCGGCGCGACATGGCGCACCAGCCCGCGCCCGACCGAAGACGCTTTGCGCGATCTTTATTTTTCGGACACACAGAACGGCTGGCTCGTTTGCGACCGCAGCATTTATAAATTAAAGACGAACGACGAACCGCGCACGTATATGCTGCACACGACAAACGGCGGCGCGGCATGGCAACGTGTCGAGGTGACAAGCGCTGATCCTGCGGAGCGGCTGGTGCGCGTCGTCTTTGCGGACAACAAAACGCACGGCTGGGCTTTCGGCGAAGCGGGCGCGGTTTACACAACGCACGACGGCGGCGAAAGTTGGGCGCGGCAACTTATTCCGACACGCCGCCTGCTGCTCGGCGGCTCATTCATAGACCAGAATCAAGGCTGGCTCGTCGGCGCGGGCGCAACCATTCTGCAAACATCCGACAGCGGCGAAACATGGCGCGCTGCCTTCGCTGCTGGTGCTCCGAACGCGCGCCTAAACGCTGTCTCTTTTGTTGACAAGATGCACGGCTGGGCAGTCGGCGCAGAAGGGATTATTTTGTCCACAAGGAACGGTGGCAACTTGTGGCGCAAGCAAATTTCCAATGTGACGACAGACCTCAACGACGTGAAATTTATAGACGAAGCGGAAGGCTGGGCGGTGGGCGCAGAAGGCGTTTTGCTTCACACGATAAACGGCGGCGGGAGCTGGACGATTGAACATAGCGGCACGACGCATCCGCTCGAACGCCTTTACCTCATCGGGCGCGCGCGCGGTTGGGCAGTCGGCTTCGGCGGCACGATTATCAATTACGGCGTCGCCGGTAATTTGTCGCAACCGCGCGCGCCGCAACTCAAGACCATCCCGACTCACTAAGTTTTGTTGACAAGTTTTGTTGACCGAAGCTTTTCGTTCATGGAGAAAAATCATGCGGAACTCTCGCCCGAACGTCGTTCAATCATTGCTTCGCACGCACACGGTAGCGGCGCTGAATTTTGCCGCCGTCTTTTTTCTTTGCGCGGCGATGGCACTTTCGCAAACGCCGTCTAAGACTGAAGCGCGTTCTGCTCCGGCGACGAAAACTGACGCTGTTGTATCCGCTTCTCCCGTCGAACAAACTCGCGTCCGCCGCGCTGCGCCGCAATCCGAACAGGCAGCAAGCGCCTCTCCCGACGCAGCACAGCAGAGCGCCGTCACCAAAGATTCTCCGCGCCTTGTCCAACTGCGCGAGCAAATCAATTCAACCGACTCCGCGACAGAGCGAGCGCGTCTACAGCGCACGCTCGTAGATTATCTTACGGCGCTCAATCGCAACAGCGAGGCCGTCGCGGAACTACGCTCCATGATGCGCGAAGACCGCTTTGATCCGACGGGCTTCTACAACATCGGCAACGCTCTTGCGCGCCTGGACGATTCCAATACCGCCGTTGATGCTTATCGCAAAGCCATCGCTCAAAGGCACGGCAATTATTCGCGCGCCTTAAACAACTTGGGCAGCGTGCTTTTACGTTTGGGACGTTGGGATGAAGCGCATGACACGCTGCTTGCGGCGCTCACGCAGGAAAGCTTTCGTTATAGCGAAGCGAGTTACAATCTGGGACGCCTTTACGCGAAACGCGGCGACGCGGACGCGGCGATACGCGAATGGACGCGCACCTTGCGCATTGACCCTGCGCACACAGACGCCGCGCTCGCGCTCGCACGCGCCTACGCAGAAGACGGAGCTTCCGAACGAGGTCTCGCCGTCCTTGATAATTTTAGCGCGCGAAACGGAGCGCGCACCGAATTCGCCGCCACCCGCCGCGAAATCCTAGCGGCGAGAGAACTCGAAGCCACCGAAGCAAAGACCGCAAACCTTAAACCAAGCGCGGATACGAAAATCAAAACAGGAGCGGAAGCCTCGCGCCCGCAAGCTGCCGCGAACGGCCTGCGCCCGCTGGCGGTTGATCGTGACACTTACGATGTTTTGCAGAGGGCGAGACGCGCGCGTGAAGCGGGACGTAATGAAGAAGCCATCGCATATTATCGCCGCGTGCTAAATAGCCGCGATAACTTTTTCCCGCCCGCGAATCTTGAGTTAAGTTACGCCCTTATTAATCTGCACCGCATGGACGAAGCCATTGCGACGCTGCTGCCGCTGGCGACGAAGGCGGGCGCGCGTTACCCGGAAGCCAACTATCATCTGGCGCGTCTCTATGAACAGCGCGGCGATTTGCATCTGGCGGGTGACGCATACGAGCGCGCGGCGGCGGCTGACAAACAGAACCCGCAATTTCTTTTGGACGTTAGCCGTGTGCGCGAAAAAGAAGGCAACCACGCGGGCGCGCTCACAGCCTTTGAAGCATACTTGAGCCGCAGCGAACAAATGGGGCGCGTTCCCGAATGGTCAACCGCGCGCCTCGCAGAACTGCGCCGGAAAGCATCTTCAACAACGCAAAGCACCACGACGCCAAAGCCCTGACCTGTTGAGATACGGCGCGCAAGAAAATTTAAGCCTGTGCGGTGACAGTGAAAATCGCAACACTTGCGAATCCGAGCGAGATTGTAGGGGCAGGGCTTGTCCCTGCCCGCGTGTTTGCACAAGAAACGGGCAGGGACAAGCCCTGCCCCTACAGTTATTCCGGTTTTCTTTGTTGTTCTTGGTCGCGCTCTTGCGGCGTTTCTTCCTGTTCATCGGCCTTGCGTTCCGGGCGCATGTGCGGGAACAGAATCACGTCGCGGATCGAACGCTTGCCCGCGAGAATCATCACAAGGCGATCAATGCCGATGCCGATGCCTGCGGCAGGCGGCATTCCGTAAGACAGCGCGCGTATGTAATCCTCATCCAACACCATCGCTTCTTCATCGCCACGCTCGCGCTGTCCTTGCTGCTCAAGAAAACGCTCGCGCTGTTCCACAGGATCATTCAACTCCGAAAATCCATTCGCGCACTCCATGCCATTAATGAATAGTTCAAAGCGTTCCGCGATGTTCGGATCATTGGGATATCCTTTCGAGAGGGGTGATATGGATTTTGGAAAATCAATGATAAAGGTTGGCTGAATTAATCTTGTTTCAACCATCAACTCAAAAATCTCTACTATTAATGAAGCCTGACCTCCTGCTGTATGAAATGCTTTTAAGCTCTCAGCTTTTTCTTCGATGAAATTTTGTGCTTCTTCCCATGCTTTTCTTGATTCGCCATCGAATTTATTTCTGATCTCTGGAGTTATGAATTCCTCTGGTGGTAAAAGGTCGTGCCACATTTTTTGAGCAAAAGACCAAGTTAAATCTGTTAATTCATAATCGTTAAGCCAAGCTGAAGAGTATTTCCTCCCCTTGTACTCGATGAAAGCGTATTCTTTGAACATATATTCAGAAATAGCTTCTTTCATTGAAATTCTCTTGAAGTTACTAAAGTCTATTTCTCTAACAATCTCTCTGGAAACAAACTCCCTTAACATCTCCTCATCACCTTGCCTTGGTTCATAAACTGAAATCAACGAATTGTATTTTACTTGCAACCCATTCATCGCATTTTGAACTGAATTGCGCAGCATCTCTTCGCAGAAGTCCATCATGCCGTTGACATCCATGTAGGCCGCGTAGAATTCGAGCATTGTGAATTCGGGATTGTGGCGCGTGGAGATGCCTTCGTTGCGGAAGTTGCGGTTGAGTTCATAGACCTTCTCGAAGCCGCCGACGATGAGGCGCTTGAGATAGAGTTCGGGCGCGATGCGTGCGTAGAGCGGAATGCCGAGCGCACTGTGATATGTCTCAAAAGGCTTGGCTGCCGCGCCCGTCGCCTTCGGAGTGAGCATCGGCGTTTCGACTTCGAGATAGCCGTGATCGTCGAGATAGCGGCGCATCTCACGGATTAGCTTTGAGCGCAGTTCAAAAGTTTCGCGCGGGGAAAGCTCTTTGTGCTTGCCGTCCTTTTCCGCCTGTTCTTCCTCTTCGGTCTTGACCTTCAGGCTTCCGGCGATGAGGTCTGCGTAGCGTTGGCGCTGGCGAATTTCAGGATCGGAGATGCCGTGCATTTTGTCCGGCATCGGCAGCAAGGCTTTGGCGAGAAAGTATAGTTCGCGGACGTGTACGGAAAGCTCGCCGGTCTTGGTGATGAAGAGATAGCCCGCGACGCCTATGAAGTCGCCGTGATCGAGCAGATTGAAGAGTTGCCAGCCCGCGTCCGCCGGGTCGTCAACGAGCGCGCCCGTGTCGTTGTGGACGGCTTTTACGTCGGCCTTGCGCACATAGATTTGCAAACGCGAAACGCCGTCGGAGAGATGCACGAAGGCGGCTTTGCCCATCACGCGCGGCGGCGTCGCAATGCGCCCGCTCAATCGCACTTCAGTTTTATTTAAGTCAGCGTTGGCCTGTTCGATAGCTTCGGGCGCGGGGCGTTCGTCGCCGCTCGTGTGCGGTGCGAGTGGTAAAAACTTTTCGAGGATCGCGGTGATCGTGTCTTCGTTGCCGGACGCTTGGCTGCGCGCGAACTTATTCGGGTAAACATTGCCGATGAGTGCGCGCAAGCCGTCTAAGTGTTCGCGGCGGGCGCGTGTCTGGTCGTTGTCTTCGATAAATGAATTGTTCACTTTTGTCTCCGTAAAGGGAAACGCGGATTATAGGAGTCCGCGCGCGGCAGCGCAAATTCGGCGCGTCAACGTAACAAACGAAAGTATATGCGGGCGGGTGGTGCGGGCGCATCGCGGCGTGGTAAATTCCTTCTTGTTCAATTCTTTATTCAGATGAGTGGAAAAATAGTTTCGGGCGAAAACTTGCGTGTTGTGCGCGCCGCTCTGCGTGCGTCCGGGCAGATGCTTGTCTTCACCAACGGCTGCTTCGATGTTTTGCACGTCGGGCATGTGCGTTATTTGGCGGCGGCGCGTGCGCTCGGCGATGCGTTACTCGTGGCAATTAACAGTGATCGTTCGGTGCGCGAGTTGAAGGGATCAGAGCGTCCCGTGATATGCGAAGACGAACGCGCGGAGATGCTCGCGGCCTTGAGCGCAGTGACGTATGTGTGCGTTTTTGACGATGTGAGTCCGCGCCGCCTTATCGCGGAAGTTTTGCCGGACGTGTTGGTTAAGGGCGGCGATTACAGCATTGATGAAATTCACGGGCGCGAGGAAGTCGAAGCGGCGGGCGGGCGCGTGCTGGCGCTGCCGTTTGTCGAAGGCGCATCGACGAGCAGCATTATCGAGCGCATCAAGAAGTTGTGAAGCATGAAGGCAGCCCGGCGAGCGATTATAACGAGTTGCATTTGCGTGCAGCCTTATCGACGGAAGGCAGATTTATGTAGGGGCAGGGCTTGTCCCTGCCCGTGCTTTGCGTTTGTCGCGGGCAGGGACAAGCCCTGCCCCTACGATATTCATATTCCTTTGCGAACAGCTATAAGTGATAACGCGGGCTGCAAGCATTGAAAAAAAATTGAGAAGAAGCAATCGGTTATCAACTGTGAGCTATGAATTATGAGTTGTGAACTATGAGCAGTGCGATTGAATCAACAACGATTTTGGGAAACGTGCTGCGGCGCGTCGCGGCGAGTGAGGAATATCGTCGCCTCGTCGATGAAATAAAACGCGGGGCGCGCGTGGTTTCGGTGAGCGGGTTGGTGGGCGCATCGTCGCGCGCGCTGGTGCTGGCGGCGTTGCAGCAGGAAACAGGTAAGTGTTTTGCGTTGGTGGCGGAAGCGAACCGTGATCTGGAAGCATGGGAGCGCGATGTGCGTTTCTGGTATTGCCAGTTGCGCGGGCAGCAGGAGTGTGCGGAGACTGTTTTGACGCTGCCTGCTTCGGAGAATGACCCATATTCGGGCGCGTCGCCGCACGCGGAGACTTTGGAACAACGCGCGCTCACGTTATGGCGTTTGGCGACGAAGGGCGCGGCGACAGATTTTGTGTTGCTGACGGCGCGTGCGCTGGCGAGGCGAACGCTTGCGCCGCAGTCCATTGCAGAAAGCGGGGCGATTCTAAAACGCGATGAAGATTATGCGCCGGAAGATTTGATGAAGAAACTCGTCGCGTCGGGTTACGTGCGCGAAGACCCTGTCGGCGCAGTCGGCGAGTTTTCGATGCGCGGCGGAATCCTGGACGTGTGGTCGCCGGGCATGAGCGTGCCTGTGCGCGTGGAATTTTTCGGCGACACGATTGATTCGATTCGCGAGTTTGACCCGGAGACGCAGCTTTCGACGGGGCAGTTAAAGGAAGCGAGCGTTGCGCCGATGCGTGAGCTTGCGGTGACGGCGGAAGATTTTCGGGAGTGGGCATTTTTCGCGCGCGAGCGTTGGACGGATGAGCGGTTCGCGCGTGCGCTTGTTGACCGCACGAATTTCGCGGACGAGGGCGAATCGTTTCCCGGCTGGGAATGGCTCATTGGCCTCGCGCATGAAGAAAAGCAAAGCGCGTTCGATTATTTGAAGGACGCTGTTTTCATTATCGACGAGCCGGGCGGAATCGAATCGTATCTCGGAGAAGTTTATGAAACGCTTGCAGCACGTTATGCAGAAACAGATGCGACGGACGAATTAGGCTTGCGTCCAGAAGAACTTTATTTGTCGGCGGAAGAGTTGCGCGCGAAGTTGGATAGTGCGCAACGTCTTGAACTGCGAACGCTCGGGCGCGGCGCGGCGATTGTCGATCAAGGGATTGCGCTCGATGCGGAGCAGTCGGAAATTTCGATTGAAGCTGCCGATGTAAATTCGCATGAAACTACCCGCGAAACTTTTAAGCGCAATGCTGCGCGCGCGCCGCTTTTTCTTTTTCCGGCGGTAGAAACCGTGCCGGAAGTCGAATGGCGCGCGCGATCCGTGCAGCGTTATCATGGGCGCATAAATGATCTGGCGAAGGACATCAAAGCCGCTCGCAAAAAGAAAAACGCGGCGGCGGTGCTTTTCGTGATGCACAGTTTGGGAATGGCCGAACGGCTCGCGGAAATATTCGCCGATTATGAAGTCGATGCGCAGTTGGTGTTGAGCGATGAAGGCAGCAAGGACAGCAGCGACGAACAAGATGCTGCGCAATTAAATTCGGCGCAGGCGGACACAGTGTTTGTGACAATCGGGCGCGTGTCGGGCGGGTTCGAGTTGCCGGACGCTGGCTTGATCGTGCATGTCGAGGGCGATCTTTTCGATGAAGCGAATGATGATGGCGCGGCGTTGGAGCGCGGGCGTACGGCTTCGGCGCTGGAAAACAGTCGCCAGAAAAGCAAGAAACGAAAGTCGAAGACGGCGGCGTTTTTGTCTGATTTTCGTGATTTGAAAGTCGGCGACTACGTTGTTCATGTCGATCACGGCATCGCACGCTTCAGTGGATTGCAGACGCTCGATTTGGGCGCAGGACGGCGCAGCGAATTCATGCTGCTCTTTTATGCGGAAGACTCGAAGTTGTTTGTGCCTGTCGAGCGGCTCGATCTTGTGCAGAGATATTCGAGCGCGGAAGGACAGCAGCCGACGCTTGATCGTCTGGGCGGCATCGGCTGGCAAAAAACAAAGGCGAAGGCCAAGCGCGCGATGCGCGACATGGCAGACGAACTATTGCGCTTGTACGCCGAAAGAAAGTTGGTGAACGGTTACGCGTTCGCGGCGGATTCTCCTTGGCAGCGCGAGTTTGAGGACGGCTTCGAGTATGTGCCGACGCCGGATCAGGAAACGGCGATTGAAGATGTGAAGCGTGATATGGAGCAAGCGATGCCGATGGATCGCTTGCTCTGCGGCGATGTCGGTTACGGCAAAACGGAAGTAGCGATGCGCGCCGCTTTCAAGGCCGTGATGGAAAGCAAACAGGCGGCAGTGCTCACGCCGACGACTGTGCTCGCGTACCAGCACTTCGATTCGTTTCGCAAACGCTTCGCGGCGTTCCCCGTGAAAATAGAATTGCTGTCGCGCTTTCGTTCAGTGAAGGAACAGAAGGACGTGGCGAAGCGCATGGAGGCAGGCGAAGTTGACATAGTCATCGGCACGCATCGTTTGCTTTCAAAGGATGTGAAATTTCGTGACCTTGGTTTAGTTGTGGTCGATGAAGAACAGCGTTTCGGTGTCGCGCACAAAGAGCGTTTGAAGCAAATGAAAAAGCGCGTTGATGTGTTGACGCTTTCGGCGACGCCGATTCCGCGCACGCTCAATATGTCTTTGACGGGTTTGCGCGATATGTCTGTCATAGAAACTGCGCCGCGTGACCGCCTTTCGATTAACACGCAGGTCGTACAGTTTGGCGAAAGCGTCGTCAAGAGCGCGATTGAACTAGAGTTGCAGCGCGGCGGGCAAGTCTTTTTTATACATAATCGCGTCGAGACGATTGATTCCATCGCGGCGCTGGTGCAAAGGCTTGTCCCGCAGGCGCGCATGGCAATCGGTCACGGGCAAATGAACGAGCAGCAGATGGAGCGTGTGATGCTCGATTTCGTCGCGTATAAATATGACGTGCTGGTAGCGACGACGATCATAGAAAACGGCATAGACATCCCGCGCGCAAACACGATCATCATAAACCGTGCCGATCAATATGGTCTTTCTCAGCTTTATCAATTGCGCGGGCGTGTCGGGCGCTCTAGCCGCCGCGCCTATGCGTATTTGTTGATTCCTTCGGAGCAAGGGTTGACGCCGATTGCGCGCCGCCGCCTCGCTGCGATACGCGAGTTTTCGGATTTGGGCGCGGGCTTTCGCATCGCGGCGCTCGATCTGGAACTGCGCGGCGCGGGAAATTTTTTGGGCGGCCAGCAGTCAGGCCACATGGACGCGCTCGGCTTTGATTTGTACACGCAGATGCTTGAGCGCACGGTTGCGGAACTGCGCGGCGAGACCGTTGAAGACGAGACTTCCGTTTCGATTAATTTGCGCGTTGACGTGGCGATTCCCGAAGATTACATACAGGACATGGGACAGCGCCTGCGCGCATACAAACGCATTTCTTCGGCGCGCGATGAAGAAACTTTAGCGAGCATTCGCCGCGAGACGGAAGATCGTTACGGGCGTTTGCCTGAATCCGTCGAAAAGCTTTTCGAGTATGCGGGCTTGCGCCGTCTGGCCGAAGAAATGAATGTTGTTTCGATTGACCGCACGGCGGCAGCAGGAGTGCAGGGAATCGCTTTCAAGTTGAGTGAGCGCGCGCGTGTTGCGCCGGAGAAATTGATGAGGCTAGTGAGCGAGAAAGGCGAGGGCGCAAGTTTTGCTCCGAGCGGAGTATTGCGGCTTGAACTGAACGAAGACGAGCAGGATCGCGTGCTTGAAATCGCCCGCGACGTATTGCTTGAAATACGCGCCGCAGATTAGAATACGCGCTCGCCAAGGTGTTTTGTTTTGTGAGTCTTGTCTATCGCTGCCTGTACCTTCGCTTGTCTTTCCCGAACGGTACGTGACCCCGTTGCCGCACATGGTTGGCTTCGTTGCTGATCGTCGCCGATACTTTGCCATTTTTTATTGTGTAATCGTTTAGGAGTATGAAAGCTGTGAAATCAAAGAAAATAGTTTTTACGTGTTCGGCGCTCGTCGCCTTCGCGCTGCTTATGTTCACGAGCACGAATGTGTTTGCGCAGGAAGGCGAACCCGTCGTGGTCGATGAAGTCGTCGCGCAGGTTAATAACGACGTAGTGACGCTGTCGATGATTAAGCGCGAGACGCGCGAAGCCGTCGAAGGACTCAAGCAAAAAGGCACGGTCGGCGCGCAGGCCGATGCCGAAATCACGCGCCGCCAGCCGGAACTAATTGCGAGCCTCGTTGACGAACAATTGCTGGTACAAAAAGCCAAGGAATTGAATTTGACGGAGGAGATCGAAGCTGAAGTCAACAAGCGTATGCTCGACTTAGCAAAAGCGCAGGGCTTCAAAACACTTGAAACCCTCGATGAAGCGATGCGCGCGTCGAACGTCGATCCGGCGGGCTTTCGCCAGTCGGCGCGCACAGGCATCGCCACCGGCCTTGTGTTGAGCCGTGAAGTTGACGCGAAAATTTTTTACGGTTTAAGCAGTGACGAACTCAAGCGATATTACGAAGCGCACAAAGATCAATTTCGTAAATCGGAAGCCGTCACGCTCTCGGAAATTTTTGTCAGCTTCGCCGGAAAACCCGAAGCCGATGTCATCGCCAAAGCTAGTGCGCTCGTCGCCGAAGCGCGCAAGCCGGGCGCTGATTTCGCTGCGCTGGCAACCGTCAATTCCGAGCGCCAGCAGGACGGCGTGCGCGTCGCAACGCAAACAAAAGGCAAGCTCGGCACAGTGCAGGTTTCAGACCTCAATGCTCAAATCAGTGCTGCGGTTAAAACCTTGACGGCGGGCAGCGTTAGCGATCCCATTCGCACAGATGAAGGACTCATTATCCTGCGCGTTGACGGACGCACCGCCGCAGGCAATTCCACCTTCAACGAAAATCAGGTGCGCGAAGCGATCACCGCCGAACGCTCTGCGAAAGAGCGCGTCGCTTACATGCAGAAACTTCGCAGCGATGCTTACATTAAAGTGGCAGAAAATTACAGCGTGGCTGTCTTGCCTTTTTTAAGCACAGGTTCTCCCGCCGCGCCGACTACAGCCGCCGGAGCCGCCGCCGCGTCCTTGAAAAATGGTTCGCCTTCGACACCCGCAGGAAATAAATCTTCCGGCAAGAAAACAAAGGCCGGTGGCAATAAACGTCCGTAACAAACGCCCGTGAAACTGCGGCAGCGTGCCGTGCAATTGCGAGCGGGAAGCGAAGAATGAATTTCGGTTTTCCTGACTCTCCTCCGTTCACGATTTCCTGCACGCCGCCACTTTTATGCGCCTCGATTTGTTTCTCAAAGCCAGCCGTTTGTGTTTGCGCCGCGCCGTCGCGCAGGAGCTGTGCGACGCGGGCGCAGTCTTTGTCAACGACGCGCCCGCCAAGTCCTCGCGCGTTCTTCGCATCAACGATGAAATAATTTTGCGGCGTCGCGGGCAAGTCCTTAAATTTCGCGTCGCAATGCTTCCCACCACGCGCCAGCTCGCACGCAGCGAAGCTTCCCAACTCTACGAAATCATCAGCAACAACAAAGAAACGGAAAACCCTTTCGACGGCATAGTGTCCACATAAAGCGACTCCACCTGTCGCTTTTTACTTCAGCCAAAAATCCATCGCACCGCATTTCCTTTTACGTTATCTGTTCTGTTTGTTTTTAGAGCGAGCAAAGGCACGCTTTTACTGGAAAATGTCCCGGAATAAGACTGTATTATGAATCAAGGCGTTTTATTTATGAAAGTTTCATTAAATCTCATCGCTGGTACAAAAGTTGCTCTCTGCAACGGCGATTGAATCCCGTACATCAAATACATTCGACGAACAATCATTAAGGCAGGAGCATTCCACGGTAATGAGTATTCTCAGTAATTTCTTTTCCGACGATCTGGCGATTGATTTAGGCACGGCGAACACGCTTGTCTATGCGCCCGGTCGCGGCGTTGTCTTAAACGAGCCTTCGGCAGTCGCCGTTCACAAGTACACGGGCGAAGTATTGGCTGTCGGCACGGAAGCATGGAAAATGCTGGGACGCGAGCCGCGCGACACGGAAGTTTACAGGCCGATTCGCAACGGCACGATTGATAATTTTGAAGTTACGGAAAAAATGCTCAAAGCCTTTATCAATCAAGTTCATGGCGGGCATCAGAAACGCAGCCATATGGTGATCGGCGTGCCCGGCTCGTCAACGACACTCGAACAGCGCTCCGTGCGCGATGCAGCGCGTGATGCCAAAGCGACGCGCGTTGATTTAGTGGATGAAGGTTTGGCGGCGGCGCTCGGCGGCGGCTTGAGCGTTGAAGATGAGCACGCGCATCTCGTCGTGGACATCGGCGGCGGCACAACCAACATCGCAATCATCGCTTCCGGCGCAGTCGTTTCTTCGATTAGTTTGACGGCTGCCGGTAACGCGATGGACGAAGCGATACGCGATTACGTGCGCAGCAAATATTCCATGCAGATCGGCGAGCGCACGGCGGAACAAGTTAAAAGAGAACTCGGCACGGCGCGCAAGGCGAACGCAACGGAAAGCATGACGGAAGGCGTTACGGCAACGGATACCCGCGCCGCGAAAAGCACGGAAGTCGTCGGCAAGGGTGTCAGCGACGGTTCGGCGAAGGCTGTGGAGATCAGCGTCGAGGAAATGGGCGAAGCGCTCGATCCTGTGCTCGCAGAGATTATTGCGGGCGTGCGCCGCGCCATCGAAGAATCACAGCCGGACGTAACGGCGGATATTTACCATTCGGGAATCATGTTGACGGGCGGCGGCGCGCTGCTCGATGGGTTAGCCGAGCGCTTGCAGGCAGAATTGCAATTACATGTTGCTGTCGTGGATGATCCGCTTGCGGCAGTCGTACTCGGAGCCGGACGATTGCTCGAAGACGCAGAGAAACTGCAACGCGTCGCGCTTCGCAACGATGCACCCGTCTGGCAGGCGTCTGAAGAACTCGTCGTGAATTGGTAAAATTAAATTGTTTGTCGATAGGGAAAAGGCCGTGCGGCCATATCGCGCGGCCTTTTTGTTTGCGCCGTGATGGATTATTTCATCGAAGCTTCGCTGTCATCCATTGCTTCCCGCTGTTCGATCAATAGAGTTGTTTCCGGCAAAAGATTCGTTTTCGGCTTCTCCGTAATTGCTTCGCGCACCGCCTTGCGTTCGTCAAATGAAAGCCTGTGATATGCGGTGACAAGTTGCCGCGCATCATCGTTGTTGTCGGGCGTTTCTTCCGGCACGATGTTTAGAAAAAAGAGTCCGGCGACATACGTTGCGAGCGCGAAGAAGGAGATGTAGCCGGTGGTGGGCGCGAACGCTTGAACGTCTAGCGTGCCGAGCGAAACGCCTTCGAGCAACGCGCCCGCGATTCGCTTTAACCAGCCCGCTTCCGGTGCGTAGAGGCTTGCCAGCAATAGATGTTTAAGGACAAACGCCGTCCCGAATAAAACGGCGAGGCTGCGCACCAGCCTGCGCGCATCGAACTGCGAAAATTGATTGTTCCACAGCGTCCACAAAAAAAAGAAAGCGAACAGCGCGTGCAGCAGCCCACGCTCCGGCAACACGGAATTAAACGCCTGTGCCGACGCGAAAAATATTGCAAGCAGCGTCAACGCGCGCGACGCATTCAGGAGCAAAGGCTGCTCGCTTCCGATCCACGAACGCAGATTGATAAGGCGTCCGCGCGCAAAGAGAATCATTAGAAATGACGCGAGGATCAGCGTCACGAGCGGCGGCGCGAGAAAAATAAAGTGCTGCGTTGATTCAGCACTGACGCGCAAGCCGCCGAGGAGCGCCACCGTCAAAAACAGCAGCGGTAGCACGATGAATTCCAGCACGGCATGATTTCTCGCTCGATGATTCGTCATCATTATTTTCGTTCGCGCAAAATCTTCAACGGATTGAGATCGCTCCAACTGCGCGTCGTTCCCGCTTCCAATTCCGCCTTCAATTCGGCGGCGGTGTGCAATTGCAAATTCGCATCATCAATGTTGAGCGCCGCATCATTGCCCGCCGAATTAATCGCGCGGCTTATCGCTACGAGTCCCTGCTGAAACAAAGCATCGTCATTGTAAACGCGTCCCCAACCTTCGCGGTAAAAAGCATAAGCGACATAAAACTGCGTGCGCGCATCCTTCTCCGCCGGATCAGCCTGCGTCCATGCTTCACGCGCCGCACGGTATTTTTCCTGACGAAACAAATCACGCCCGGCTTCAAACTTCGCCGCGTCAATCTCGTAAGTTCCGGCGGCCACCTGCGCGCTCGTCGCCACCTCGCGCAGCGTGCGCGGCTCTGTCGCATAAACCCAGACGATGAACACGGCGTAAAGCAACGTTGCGGCGATGCCGATGGTTTGGATAAGCTTGTGCTGCATTTGCTATAATTCGTCGTTACGAACCGTAGAGGATACTTTAATTTTATGTCAACGACTAAAACCTCAAAGTCATTTCAGAGTAGACGCGCTATAACTATTATTTCAACGTTAGCTCTATTGGGCGGAATCCTGTTCACGCCCGCTAATAGCTTACCAATTGAGCCGCATGTATTGAGCTACTCATCTCTCTCCGACCCCGGCGCCTCTGAATGGCAAGGACTGGCTCCCGCTGGCGAAGAGTTTTTTATTCTGACGCCGGTGAAACCAAGCCTTTTGCAACGATCATTAACGTCCAACGTTATTCAACCCGGTGGAGAGAAAGTTTTGGAACAACGCGAATACAGCGCGTATGCAGGAGATTTCATTTTTGCCATTCAATCGTACAAAGCATTACATCCTGAAAGGCTAATGAAAGATTTGCTCAAACGTGACAACCTCGCGCAAACTACCGAAAGCAACGTAACCCTTGATGGATTCAGTGGTAAACAATAGACCTCTTGCAAAAGTGATTAGCCGAGGTCGAGTTCATAGTTATACAGCCCGGCAATCAAGTTGAAACGTAAGGAGAATCGCTTCCTCCGGTTACGATAATGTTCGGCCAGAATGCGGAAGATTTTCAGACTGCGAATAACATGTTCGACCACGACGCGGCGACGCGCCAACTCTCGATTACTTTGCTTCT